>JAEEGJ010001900.1_pt1 | contig 398643 bp, 510 predicted proteins | sample 8958761 | NCBI WGS metagenome assembly JAEEGJ01 (sample SAMN16246546, study PRJNA631951) | gut metagenome | biome: gut microbiome; feature: rumen; material: RS-attached | host: Bos | place: Iran: Karaj | collected 2018-10 | reverse complement strand
CGGGTACACTTTGCTTGTGGAAAATCGTCCACAACGATACGCCAATGTTCTGATGTTAGTGATGGTTGGTCGGTAACACAAATATACTCGACATCTGGGTCAACAACCAATGGCTCACGCAGTATTTCGGCATCCTTACCGAATATGTACGTCACTACGGCATTCATAATGATAACAAGTCCTTCTCGGTCATTTCTTCCACGCCAAGATAGTTATGCATGGAAGGTTCGCTCACAATGCGGCATGGAGACCCAATCCACCTAATCATTCTGGCCTGCTCCTGCAACGCAGTTTCATTGTAGTAATGTAGGTTTAATAATATCCGGCTTCTTAGTATCCACCGGTCTAGTTCATTTTCATCCCAACAGTTAGTCAAAATTTTGACATTATGTCTCTTGCTCAGTGCATCCAGTATTGTTTTCCTGTGGTCATTCATGGATCCATAGAATAGTATGCCGATATCCTTCTTGGATTCCTTCGGCCATATCTTGTATGGTTTCAACACATGGAGTTTCACATCCGGTCTAATTAGTCTCAGTACTTTAAGATTCTCTTCATCATAGTCCCATACTTCGTCAGCCATGGACAGCCAAGCGAAGTATCCGATGTGCATGAAGTTCCTTTGCTTTGCGAGCAATGGTTCCTGGTTGAAAACGATAACTTTGCCGTATTTTCGCTTATACTCGTCAATCGACTGAGTATGCGATAGGTCGTGTGCTCCACAAATGATGACATCGTTGGACTGGTCTTCCCTGTATTCATGCTTTAGGGAATCGATGGTATCGTTGAATGCTGGGTGAGATTGGACAAACTGCATCTGGAGGTCTCCTCAAGATTACAGTTTATATATTTGACCTAGGTTCCGCCTTAATTACTCCATTTTTGGTCGGCTTATATAATATGAGTCGCAATTTTTTAGTAATATATCATTAAGTTTAGACACTAATGCCGGTTCAAAAATTGATGATATTACTGTTGTTGGTACTCTATTTCCTCCCAAGTCAATCTTAACAATTATATGTGGGGTAAGCGGGAGTAATAAAATTTTAGTATTATCCGGTAATATGAACGGTACTGTTGTTTGGTTTAAGCCAACCGTATAATTTGCTTTACGATAATCTATTGATATATCATGTTCACCCGGAAGCAGGCAATTTGCATTAACCCATCGGGTAAACATTGCCTCTACGGAGGGTTCCGGTTGGCGCAAAGGATTATTAACTCCGCAGTTAAGATATGGTTCTTCTAATAAAGCGTTTCGGGCTGATGAGATGATTGAATTATTCAGTGCCGGTTGACGGCAAAATAATTTAAACACAAGGCGTAGAAAAGTGCTATTGTGAATAATTTCAGTAATATCTTCTTCGCGATTCTCTTGGATAGCAACCTCTAGGTGTTGGATAAAATTTGATAGGTCAGTATCATCTTTCCCGGTATGCAATTCCGTGTTATTTGTATATATTGCGCTACGGAATAAAACTTGTTTTGGCGACACCAAAGAGCTATCTGGCATATGTGTGTACTTATTGTGTAATGTATTTTTACAAACAATAGTTCCGGGTACTTTATCCAGCCTCGTCCAACGCTTAATTAAGCATTTCGGAAAATAATGATTTCTGGTAGTTTTTAATTGTTGTGTCATAATGGTCATATGTTGGTCTCCTTTCGCCATAGTGTTTATAGATGAAATAGAAATAAACTTGTGGATTTTTAGGTAAAATAATCTTTACACATCCTGTCCATTAAGGTGCCGGACAATCGTTGGTAACTCCGAGAATATATGGGAGCCAATACCTCCGTTCAAAATCTGTCACAGAAAACCCCTATGAGACTTCGGGTCTTCCTTCAACTTCAGCCCATTGATGAACTCCGTCATCTTTTCCACAATCAGTTCCCCGGTCGCATACACACCCCCGGTCTTTCTTTGTAGTAGCTGCAATACAGGCTGATTTCCCCGTTATATGAGTACCACCGGACCTTCAGGTGTCTATCTACCGAGAACATGTCTGATGGCCCAAAGGACCCAAGCGTAGCTTCCAGGCGCCGCATCTGCACTTGCGCCATTGGGCTACCGGGGGTCTCCGTGGTCACCTGGACACCGAGGGTCATTTGCACATAGGGTTTAAAGTTGGGTACCGGTTCAGGACCCGACATAACGATGAGATTGAATTTGGCTATTTCCATGTGAGGAAATATAGCAAAAATATGGTTTCTATACCCCGTAGTCATCAATATGCTTGATGATTTCTTCGACGCCATCATAGCCATCCCTTTCAGTGGCCAGGTTGACTGCGCGTGCCAGTGAGGCAGCGGTTTGCCAGCACTGTTTCCTGCGTTCCTCGGGGATCCTTCCTTCATTCCTCTTGGAATGGATGAACATGTCGTAAATCTTCTTGGCCATCTCGTTCGGGCTGAGGAGCCAGTTCATGCGGATGAAGCTGACGATGTGTCCCTGGACATCGGCGTCGATTTCCCAGGGAAGGAACTCGTGGTGCAGATGCGGGTCGTATTCTTCGGGCTTGATGCCGTACTTGGCGACTTCCTCCTCAGCGTTAGACGGCTCGCCGCACTTCTCCTGGACGTAGTGTGTCAGCTCGTGGGTAATCGTTTCAATAGCCGTACCTGTATTCAGGAGGGTTTCTACACCGTCCAGGATGCCAAGTGTCACCCGGTCACCGGTCTTCAGTTCCTGCATCATTTTCCAGACGCGCATTGCCTTGTCCCTGATGTAGCCGGTCTTTGCACCTCTGCATTCATGCAGCCACTCTGTAGCGAGGTCGGGGATGGTAATCTGGACCAGGTCCATCCCGACTGAATACTGGGCGCCGGTATCGTTATATTCGTCGGGGACGAGCGATAGGCGGATGGTGAGCCCGTTGTCGAAGTTGGCAATCTTGTCCATGTTGTCCGGATCGGACAGGTCAAAATCATCCGGGTCGCCCCAGTCGAGATCGGTCAGTTCGTGTTCCGCGATGAAAATCGGTTCGGTAATCGGGTCCCCGCGCCCGCCGTTGGAGAGGCGTTCCCTTTCCTTCTTAATCCAGTCATTGACACGTCCCATGAGGAGATTGAATTGCTTTCTCACCTCTATGGCCCTTGCTGTATGGATGGACTCGCATAGGCACCGGAAGCCCTCCTGTAGGGGCTTTGCCGCCTCCATGCAGGCGAATTCGCCGCATACTCTGTCGATGAAGTTGGAGAACTGTATCTGGGTCTTTTCCATAGTAAAACTGCAAGGGTTCGTGACCCTTGCAGTTTATAGTAGTATTCCTATACCTCTTTGGCCTACCATAGGATGACCATTATGATTATCAATATTACTAAAAAGATTCCAAACAGTTCCTTGCAATCGTCTGATGATATGGACTCGGATGTGAAGTCATCATCGTCATCATCCCGCCATTTCTTGTGGTAGTCATCGGGAAAGTCGGCGTTTGCCTCCGGGTTCTTGAAGGCTTCTTCCGAGTACCATCCGTCGCCGTATTCCACCCAGATGTCATCTTCCAAATCCTCGCACTTCTCCCATTCCCAGATGTCGTCATCATCGCTCAGCCGGTTCTTGTATTCGTATGTCGGTTCCTGGTCGTCCTCCCAGGAGGCGGGTATCATTGGGGACCTGATGGTGAATGGACTTTTGTAGCCCTCGTCAATCATTCGTCTATATCTTGCCATAGCCTATCCCAGTATTTCTTCCAGAAGATTTCGTATCCGGATGGCGTCTTGTCACCGCCGAAGATGCCGGCGACACAGAGAAGCCAGTCGGATTCGTAGTTTTCTAGGTCCTTCATCAGATTTCCACCTCGACTTCCTTGATTACCTTGCGGAAGCTATTCTTGCGCTCGGCGCTCAGGCGATTCCATGCATCTTCCAGGCTAAACTCGGCAGCACTGCGACTGAATGCAATGCCTACGTCGAATATGCCGTTGTCCGGCATGAGGATGAGGGGGATGTAGAACTTTCTCCTGGATGGCTTAGCTTCTGTACTCATGGTTTCTCCTTGTATTTCATCTTGTCTGCCAGTCATTGACGATATCAGAGAGCTCTTTACAAGACGCCATCAGCTCCTTGGCTTCTTCTTCCTGACTCTTGATACGCTTTTTGCACTTCTTGATGTCAAGGGAAGCGCCTGCCCTCTCTAGCAGCTTAGCGATCCATTCGCCAGACTTCTCGAAGTCGATTTCCTTGAAAGATTCCATCTTTTCCTGAGCGTAGACTGTGTCGACTCCGCAATCTCGTTCGGGAATGAAGGCTTCCACTCTGTAGGATTTCAGCACCTTTCCAGTCCAGTAGTCTTCGTGTTCGTCAAAGGCCTCGATGAGCTTGATGCCAGACATGGATTCTCTCATGTAGTCGATGAGTTCATCGGATGCGAAGTTGTGGTCTCCGTGGTAGTTGTCGTATCGCTTCCCGTTACTCAGCTTTTTGATCTTCTTCGGAAACTTGTACCACAGGTTGAACCGGTAGTTGCTGTTTCCGATCTTCGGGAAGTTGCCACGGGCTGGCACATTTTCGGCTTCAGGTATTGCGTCAAATTTTTCCATTTATTCCTCTCGGTTTTCTTATTTATCCCTATCGTTCAACCTAATCACGGTATGCCAAGAACGATGGCCTGTATTTGTCATTGTTGTATGATCCAAGTTGGTCAAGCTGCGTTTCAGACAGCTTTTCAAACTCCGTCGGCATGCGGAGAACAAAGTGAGTTGCACAGGAAAAATAGTGAACAGGAATTGCACCTTCGGGAACAGGTTCATCGTAATAGATGTCACCCGTTTGATAATTTTTATGGCAACTGACTGAAATTACTTCCTTGTCATAGATTTTGCAAAGACGTTCTACTTCGTCTTTGCCAAGTTCCATAAGTTCTTTATAGTCCTTCATAAAGCCTCCTAGTGGATTTGTTGTAAAAGTTGTTCAAGGGAACTTTCGACCTTGCGGTCAGGCCTTTTAGCATAATACAGGAAATATAGCAAAATATGCATAATTATGCCAATGTAAAGGAAATAAAACCAAATTTATATCAAAGTGGAGTAGTTTTTCACGTAGAAAAATATGGAAGTATATAAACTTCAAATAGAACGACCAATTCGTGGCTGTCTTGTAGTTCTAAACGGGAGTTTTTGATGCCCGGTTGATGCAGACAGCCACAAAATTGCGTCAACCGGGCATTACTTGTATATGATAGTACGTTCTAGTAGCCATACGCTTAGATTCGCCAATGCTGGCAAGCGGGAAGATGTCTCCAAACTTCTTTCCGAGTGGCGTCGCGTAATGCAGCTGATATGCGATGACGTATGGTTGAACGGATATACCTGGATGGAGGGCGACGTATTCCATGAGTTCAACCCAGCCAAGTTCAAGTACAGACTTCCGAAATACCTGGACTACAACCGGTTTGAAATAAATACGTGGCTGTCTGCCCGCATGATGAGTTCGCTTGTAAATCAGCTTAGTGGCAAACTGCGTGCTATATGCACAAAGAATGCAAGACGGGTAGAGGTGTTCGATAAGGAGGCCTCGAGGGGAAATTACCTTGAACGGCTATGGGAGGTTATCGATCAGCGAAGGCCTAGCAAGCCGGACCTGTCCGATGCTGGAATAGAGATTTCAAGTAAGTGCGCTATTCTGAACCTTACGCCGGATGGCGAGTTCTACGGCTTCTTGAAGATCAAGTCAACCGGCCTTCCGATATTCAATATCCCGATATGCAGGCACAAGCACATGAACAGGTTCCTGGACGGTACCTGGACTGCATGTAAGGGGTACCTGATAGACGAGTACGGGGTGCAGCTACGGTGGGAGAAGGGGTTTGAACAAAAGGAATCCGGTGTGAAGGTGGGTGCCGACCAGGGTATGCTCACCTGCCTATCCTTGTCCGATGGACAGACCACTCCAGACATGATTATAGACGCTCCAAGGAAGGGAGAACCTACAAGGAAATTGAAAGTCAACCTCTCCACTATATCGGACAAGATGTGCCGCAAGAAGAAAGGTTCCAAGGCATTCCTCAGATGCCAGTGCGAGAGAAAGAATTACGTCAACTATGCAATTAAACATCTTGATTTTTCAGGCATCAAGGAAATCGGCCTGGAAAGCATCAAGAACATCAACTACGGCAGGAGAACTGCCGAAAAGCTAAAACATTGGTCTAACCCGGAGATAGTCGCCAGGCTGACGCAAGTTGCGGAGGAGTTCGGTGTCCGAATCAACCCGCAATCAAACGCCTACCGTTCTCAGCGATGCTCGGGGTGTGGACACGTACTCAAGAAGGCGAGGAAGGGAAAGCTATATGTTTGCCCGCTATGCGGACTCGTGATCGATGCCGACATCAACGCGGCAAAGAACCACGAAATAGAACTACCCGATATACCTCACTGTTCGGAGTTGTCTAACCTGGCTAGGTCCGAAGGCTTCTACTGGTTGCCTAACGGCCTGTTCAGGATGGACGGTTCGGAGTTAAGAGTCCCGGACACAACATAAAGCTCTGGTATATTTTTATATATTCTAACTAACTCTCTATCTTGACTACGTGTATGGTGTTGATGTCAAGGGTCCCATTGGATGTTCCTTTACTTAATTTTGCCGATATCTACCGGTTCATCTTCCGGCATCGGGCCGTCTTCCATCTTCTCGGCATAGTCGATGATATGGTCGCATTCCTTTACCTGATTGTTCTTGTATTCTTTCATCCGGCTGATTAGGTCTTCCCGGCTTATGATTTCGAAATGCTGCATTTCGGATTCCAGGGATTCCAGTGTAGGTGCCGCATTCCCATATATGACCTGGCCGATGTCAAATAACTCATAAAGTTGTTCGCACGTCCATTGGAAAGTGTTGTGTTCCCTGTAAAAGCTGATGCTTTTGCCGGAAATGTACACGGTGTGTCCGGTCATGGTTACCTTGTCCACCCGCATGTATATGGTGTACAGTGCGGTAAGGTGCCTGATGTATTTACCCAGGAGCATGTCCTTGCATACCTGCCTTACCTTTTCGCATAGGCTGGCTTCTTCATCCTGGTATGCCTTTTCGAGCGTATTGCCGTTATCCAGACATGCCTTCTCTTCGCCCTCAATTTGCTCCATGAGGCGCTTTTCCAGCTCGCCTGGCGCCTTAATATTCCTGAGCCTTTCAAGGAGGGCATGCCTTTCCGAATCTATACGATGTTTCTTGATGATCCGGAGCTTGTTCCACAAGAAGTGGAAACGGTCGATGAAATCCGGTAGTTCCTTGGGTATTACGATGTTGCTCATGTTTTCTCCTTGTACATGTTGAAAATTTCGGCAAACTGTTCCTGCCGGTGTGCAAGCATGCGGGCGTTGCCCTTGGCGAGCCATTCGTCGAACTCGGGGTCCTTCTTGTATTTTTCCTTGGAGGTAGCTTCGAGCATTGCCGCATCGGAATCCTGGCATAGCTTCACGAAGTCGATGAAGTCCTGGTCGGTCTCGCTTCCGAAGGTGTAGGTCCTGTCGTCCAGGTCGATGACTACCTTCATGCCGTCCACTCGGATATGGCCGATTTCGTCATCGTAGTAGTGCGCGGCTTCCCCTGTATAGATTGTGAGTTCGTCCTTCTTCATGTTCGGGACGATACCTGCGTGGCGGTTGCGCTTGAAGTCCCATTCCAGTTTGAGCTTGTGGTTGATTGCGCTGAATATGGCCAGCTTGAAGGGCGGGATGTGGTCATTGTCGTACCATCCGGAGCCATAGTCGCCAATCTTGCGCGTGTATCCCCGTTCGCGGAGGTAGTCATCGACGCTTCCCTCATAGAACGGATCGATGTCGAGGTATTCCCACTTCTCGTTGATCTTGGCAACCCTCTTGCAATTCAGGTCCTTCAACTGGGTATTGTCCCATGTGGTCCAGTAGGCGTCATAGGATTCCTTGCCGTACTCGACCTTGTGGCCGGTACTGTCCACTTCGAGCGCCTCGTCGAACAATGGGCACACGTAGCCCCATTGCGGGGTGGTATTGAGCATCTTCTTGGTAAGGAATCGGTAGGAGGAGAGCTTGTCTTCCCCGGTGACTCCGCCGGACAATATGTACATTTTGTTTAAAATTCTTCCCATGCCACAAATGTAGCAAAAATGTTCCCGGTTGCCAACAGGAGGAAACAATGCTACATTTTGGACATGATTACGATACGCAAATATTTTCCGGGATTCGCCCTGCCGTGGGATGAATCCGAATTCTGCGAAACCAAGTGTGCCACTCCCCAGGATGTGCTGGACAGCGAATGCTGGAAGGACAGGGTGGGCAAGTCGCATCTCCAGTACCCGGAAAACGAGGATATCACGCCGCACATGGTGTTCTTCCATGACGGATGGGGTTCCATCGTCGCTACGGCGGACAGTGCTGACGAAATGAAGGCACTCATTGAACTCGCGGGTATCAAGCCAGGAAATTGGTGGGAGGACTGATGTCTAGTTACACGTTGACCCATTACAAAGTTCATTATCGGGTGACCGAGACGATGCGCCCTGAAAATAACTATACGCCACGCAAGGTGGAATTTACTACCGAAATTGATGCAAGCGACTATGATGACCTTTGCAAGGCGCTGTATCACAATTGCATAGCGGACCGTGGCATAGAGTATTACGAAATCTTGGGCATTGCCACCTACTATGATGGTTACTGGACTCCTCTGTGCAACGTTGCAGGTACTATATATGACGGGAAACGAAAATAAGTGGAGGCACGAAAACAGCATGATTGACACCGAATGGCATTCTGATTTCACTGAATGCGGACCGTTCGACCATGAACTGGAATGGGACAAGTCGTGGATAGTCCCTGTCGAATTCAAGATGTTTGACGGAACAGTCAAGACGGTGAATCTCATTTATGACGAGGAATTCGACTGTTTCGACTATGACCCTAAGAACGAAGATTTCTGCATCGACTATGATGTTTATGAAATAGCTTCATGGCGCTTCCCGGCGCTTCCGGGAACTAACAGCAAGGAGACCTGATTATGGGTATTTTTAGTGGAATCGTTGGAACTATTGCGGATACGGCTGATGCCGTTGTCGATGTTGCATCTTCTGCCACCAAGGCGGGCGTGCGCGGCGCGAAACGTGTAGCGGATGACGTGGAAAAGGTTGCAAAGGATGTGCTCGATCCGTTCAACCTGTTCCATGATGATGACGACTAGCAAAGTTGCCACTTGGTGGCACCTTTGCTACATATGTCACATAAACAAAAGGAAGCAAATATGCAAATGACTGGATTTACTAGTTTCATTATCAAAGATGGCATGACTAGTGTGTATGATTTTGTAAAGCTCTGCTTGCGCGGGTTTGGCATTCTCTGTGCATATAGAGATGAGCCCCTTTCTCCAAATATCCCCAAGACACTGGAGAAGGATACCTATCATGAGAAGGAACTTGCAAAGGCCAAGGAAAAGCTTGAACGCCTTCGTGCAAGAACTGACGATGAGTGGATAAAGGAAATCGAAACTAAAATTGATTCGGCAACCGCTCGCCATGAGAAGGAAGTTGCCGAGAATGCCGAAGCTTTGGAACGGCTCACCAAGGTCAAGAACGCTATTCAGGGCTGGGATTGCGGCGAAAAATATCTTCCCGTAAAGAAGTTTGCGCTTGAACAGATTTCAAGTTCTGAACCTATCGAAGATACATGGTATCCACGATACATGGCCTCATTGAAGAATGCTCTCGCTAGTCAGGAAGGCCTTGATGAATATAAGGCCAATCTGATTAACCTTGCCGTAGATGATATTAAATATCATACGGAACATATGATAGAAGATGAAGAAAGATGGCGCGAGAATCAGGAATATCTCGATGGCTTCTGGAAAGAAGTTGAAAAATTAAACAAGTAGGGTGACATGACGACAAGAAATTCTGCTTTGGAATTGGCGATATCCATCATTGCGTTATTGGCCATATTGGTCGTATACGCCGTGCTGGCCAAGCCAAAAGATACTCCGGGTGTTCTGTATATGATTGGAAATGACCAGCCGGTGTGCTCGGGTGTCTTGCATACGGTTCATACCGCGTATGGAAAGTCTAGCTCGTTTACATGCTCCGATGGGCGTGAAATCAAGCAAGTTACCAATTACATCCTGAAATAACCTATGATTAAATATTTCATCCTAATTTCCTACCTTTCCGCTTGGCCATTGCCAATCGGGGAGTTCTCGACCCTCGATGAATGCGAGAAGGCATGGAAGACTATTGCAAGCAACTATAACAACCCGAATATAGCTACTGGCAAAAACTGGTACCGGAAGAAGCCGTACCTGTGCATTGAGAATAACAAGCAGGTGGTACCCAACCCATGAGTGAAAAGAAACCAGACGAAATTGGCATCAGGGATTATAAGGGACGACCGTGTACGGTGCTTCTCTCGGTTCGCAAGGACGCGATGGACGCGTGCCATGTCAGCTTGAATCTTAAGCCAATCAAGAAAATACAGTATGATGGCACATACGGCAAGGTTTTTGATGCCGATATTTCCCTGGAAGTACTCGCTGATGCGTTTACAATCAGTGAATTGCAGGATATGCTGGATTACCGTAAGGCAAAGTTGAAGAAAGACATGGAGAATAGACCGTGAAACCGATCCCATTTATAGTTCTCGCCGCTTACATACTGCTGTTTGCCATTGTTGGCCTTATTTTTGGCTGGATGGCTGTTGTATATGCGTTGATCAGCATGTTTGCCCTCGGTACAGTGATTTATGTTCTTGTCCTTCTCGAAGAAGAACCGTGGAAATATGGCAACACTGCTGAAAACGTGTTCGGGTACGCCCTGATGGCGTATTGTGTCGTGTTCCTCTTCATTCCCCTTATTGTCCTGAACATATTAAGCGACATGAGGGACGAAGGAAAAATAAGCACTAAATGGATGTAAAACAATATTAACAAAACGGTGAATATGACTAAGCCAGTAAAGAAAACCAGCAAAAAGCTGTATGACCAGGTATGTACGGAAATCGACCGTATTTTCGACCTTTACGGTAAACCGAGTGACAACTGCATCGTTCTCGGCGTTTATTATAACAATCGAGATAGCAGTTGGTCCCGTGGGCGCAGTTGCATTTGCGAAGATTCGATAGCTTTGAGTAAGGCTGGCGATTTTCGGTATTTTAGTCCATATTATGATTGGGATTACGAATATAATCCACATGTGCGGCCAGTAATGCACGATGTTTCTGCGTTTACTACACTTGGAAAGCGTACGCATGATTCCCCTGATGAGGGCATATATGTCATTAGCCGAGGACTCAGTGTTGGACCGATCGGCAAGGAATCGCTCATGCCAAAGGACGTTGACCGCATCCCATGCAGTCCATTAATTGAAAAGCTTCGCGACTACTATGTCGATGCACGGAAGCTTGTTGAGATGATTAAGCCGCTGATGCATCAGGTTTGCGGTACTGGAAGTTCCTATTGCGATGGATCAACTAACTGCTTCTGGCGTAACTACATCGTCGTTGGACGGGACTATAATTTCCGGACGTTTACCATGCGTTATGATGCCATGGTGTCGAGTAGACACTTGGATTTTGACTCAATGATTGTCGACAGAACATTGGGGGACTGCGGCCATGTCAAGCAGCGTTTTACTCCGGCCAAAGAGTATGCTCCGGCGGAAAATGTCGCCATTCGTGAGCCTGTGCCGTTTATCGAGTGGAAAGAGTGGAAGAATCATGTCAGACGGGTTGACCTGAGTCATCTGCGCCGGTCTTATCGTGCCGGTGTAGCAAACTTGGATGTTGTTCCGTTTGCTGGCATGAAGCTTAAAGAACTGCCAATATGCATGATTACCGACATTTTCATGCAGACGTATGACCGTGGAAGCGAACCCAAATTATCAAATTTCTTCTATTACGAGCCCGAGAATAAGGACGAGGACATATACGCGCTCTGCCAGAACAGCGTCTATGAATTTGAATATTTTGGTAGGAAGCAGATTGGATTTAACTGGTATACCATGTGCTGCTTGCATGGTGACACAAATTCCCGCAAAGGGAAATCCAAGAAGGTGGTGGAAACTTACATCGGTGACATGACGCCAATCGAGTTTATCCAGTTCATCAGAAAAACATTCTGGAACGAGGACAAGGAGTACACCGGTGACGTAGACTTGCTGTATTACGGGCTGGTGAAAAAGCTGGCACGACCGTCATATAAGAATTTTGGGAACTATGAGAACGGTACCCAGTATTGCTGGATGTCGATCCGCACAAAGCCATGGTATCTCACCATTGCGCAATATGATGAAGCCCAGGAAATCTTAAAAATAAGGTAAATACATGAAACTTATAAAAACATTGCATGAAGCACTGACTGATTTGACCGCCGAATATCCAGGTATCATGTGGAGTACAATGATTATTGATGGAATCGTGCTACTGTATCTGGATCTGATGGGCATTAATGCGCTTGGGTTCGAACATTATACCATAGTATCCCATACTGTCATGGGTGTATATGGTGCAATAAATTCCATATTCTATATCGTAGCAGTATTGTATATGGTCGGGGATGATCCACTTGAATATGAACCGACCACCGAAGAACGTAGGGAACGGTACGGGAAGGTAATTGCTCCTATGCTGATATTGTTCCCGATATTGATTCCGATGTGGGTGGGATTTCTCATTTCACATGCAGTTGCTTTCATAGGCTCATTCATATATGAGATATACAAGAAACTGGAAAATTTGATACTGAAGTAAAACAAAAAGGATTGCCAACGAGGCAATCCTTTTTATTAGGCATTTATTAGGCATTTATTCGCCATATTCCTTGTCGTATTCTTCGCAGATGAGCATCTGTTTCTTCATCTCCTCATCACTAAACTTTGGGTCACGGGAAATGATGCGCGGCCCGCTGTATTCCCATGCCTTGAATGTATCTGGGTTGATTGCGTTACGATAACAGTAGCATGAATCGTGCCATGCGATGACCTTTGCCTCGTTCTTTGACCTGGCCTTGACTACAACGAACTGTTTCTCGTTGGCTATGTAGTTGAAATACTGTACCTGCCACAGGATGTACTCCGGGTCGTCATATGTTGATACCGTTATGCGACCACTGCCATCGCGACCAAGACTGGACCTCGTGTTGGCATCGACCGAGATTTCTATCATGCGATTCCTGTAACGGTCGAGTTTCATTGAGAAGGTGTCCAGTGTTCCCATGGATATAAAACCGTCCTTGATTGACTGGATTATCAAAGTGCCATCCGTGTCAATCTTGATGACGACCTCAATTCCGCCATCCATTACACCTGGTGTATGCCAGAACTGTGAAAAATCCTTCTGGGTAAGGGCGTATTCCTCGCTGAGGATCCAGTGGGGACAGTTTACTGTATCGGGCGCTTGTGGCCATTTGGTCTTGTCGTATCCGGATGGCTTGGTGAACTGGTAAACAGCGTCTTGGCACTGCGCCTTGAGGGTGGTATATTTGTTTTCATTGTCGTTCATATTCAAATTATAGTATTTTTACTATATTTGCAATTAGAACACAAGAGGTATAGAATGCTTGACGTTTACAAAAGTGCACTACGTTCCTTATGGAGAATTACCAAATCGGGCATGATAGCCCTTACTCTCATGCTGCCTGGCCTTATTCTCATAGGCTATATGGTTGCGACCAAGAATACTGACATCAGCTGGTGGGTAGTTGCTGGGGATCTGGTAGTCATTGCGCTGTGGGCACCGATAGTGCTTCGCTTTGCGCATCTGGATGACTATGGTTCCTGTACATTGCGTGAATCATACCGGAAAACATTTGAAGGCATTGTTATGAGTATCATAGTATGTGCTTTTCTTGCCGGATGGTTTATCTGGGTATGTCTTCCTATATGGGCTGGCTTGACTATTAGCGCATTGCTAAATCGGGAACCGAAAGGATTGGAAGTTATCGTCACTCTGGTTTTCAATGTAATTTGGGCGCCAGGGGCACACTACCTGTATGATAAGTGGTTGGATAAGGTGTTTGACAAGACTTTAAAGTAGCCCTGTTGCCGCCGGTAGTCCCTTTTGCTACATATGCAATAAAGGTACAATAATGAAGAAGACAGCACGACAGAAACTTGATGACATTGACCATCAGATACAGGACCTGCGCAACAAGCGGGCCAAGCTCAGTGCCTCGGTTGACGCCGAGGACGCGAATGCGCTCAAGGCCAAGTTCGTTGGCAAGTGGGTGACACTTGGCGGATGGGGCACCCATGACGAGCACACCTACGACAAGACAGCTGGAGGCCATTACAGGATATTCAGGATCGACAACTTGCGGAAATTCGCTCCCGGCGAGTACCGCCTGGATCGTTCTTGTGATTACCGTCTCAGCGTGTCTAATGAACTGAGCTTGCGTTCCGAGGGCATATTGTTCTGTATGGACAAGAAAGACACGAAGCGCGACATCATTGACATGGCTCACCTTACTGTAATTTCCGATAAGGAAATGGCCAAGGTGCTTTGCAAGGTGACCAAGAACTTATGCAACCTGCTGTCAGATCTTACCGCGCTTGAACAAGACTTCACTCATTGATAAAAGGAAACAAATGGTATTTTTGATTCGTGACAGCTATATTTTGACAGTTGGCACCAAATGTGACAATGACGATATCATCAAGGTGTTCCGTGACGAGGTTGAACGAATCCTGTCAACATCCTGCACTGTCTACATTGACGACCAACCGATTAATGATACACTGCCGAAAACATTCCCGGAGAAGGTTGATGCGTTGGTTTACTATCTCCTTCGGGGAACTACCGTTTTTAAGTTCAAGTGGCACGGCCCTCATGGACAGGTGGTTTCTGAATCTGTAATCCATCTGCAAACATATACGATGTAAATGCGAGGTAATATGGTATCGGAACAAGATGTAAGAAAGAGTCTCGGTATTTCCCGTGAATATGACGTGGAACTGGATGACGATGTCAAGTTCAATGAAATTCGCCACGGGGTATCGTTCAAGTGCAAACACTGCCAATCTGCATTCATGTCCGGATTCGACCAGGTGTATGTCTACAAGAGCACTCCCATGCGCGGGGACGCCCGATGTTACAATCCTGACGCCCATTCCAGATATATTCTTGCCACAGAGTGCCCGGTATGCAAGGCGCACATTGCGGCATGGGCCGCCAACTCCGACGCTTACATGTACCTGGGGCGCCAGTAATGCACGGCCCCGTGGTCACAAAGGCGGATTTCTACGAGGCATGCGAACGGTACTTTCCTGAGCATGATATCGTGTTCACGCACAGCCGCATCAGCGACCGGCGGTTCACTGACTGCATGGTGGGTGAGACGCTAGTCATGCGGTACTGCCCGCCGGACAAGTACGACACACCCCGGATGATCGTCCTCTTTATCGAAGGGGAGGAACCGCTACGTTGCATGCTGCAGGAAGAACTGTGGGATATCCTCAAAAACTTAAAGGAGCCATAGGATGGACACAACAGAAGACGTACAATATGATTACAAAAAACACATGGATGAACCGGTAAAACTACGGTTAATTCACGCGTACTCTTGCTATTATATTCTGGAATTTTGCCCGGTTAATGACACTAAGGCGAATTTGCTACCAGTTCATAAGGAAACATGGCATCCAGTCCAGGAATACAAACCTACTCTGGACGATGACGAACCCTATGGTAGCTGGAGGAGCCGGTGGTTTGATGTAGTGGATGCTTCGGATGCCAAGAAAAAACTTGATGGATTTAAGTCTCGTATTAAAACCGTCGGCGATATTTACCACAAGTTCATTGAGCGGGGTATCCGAGCACGAGAAGATGACATGGAGGCGTACAGGAAGAGGAAGGAACGCGAAGCCGCCCTTCCGGACTGTATCGAGTAAGGCTAGTTGGGAATCTTACGTTTTTCTTCCCAAATCTTCTTCAATTCGGGATGTTCTGACCCAAGGCGCCCCCACATGTCCCCGATTTCACGGAACTCTCGCCCATGGACACGACCGATTGCCTTGTCCTGGGCGAACCCGTTGATAATAAGGACTGAATTGGCGTCTATGGTCACGTGGTGGGTGCCGTTCAGGAGGCACAGGAGCCGCATGAACTCGTCGTCCATGAACTTGAAGTACTTGATGCCGAACTGTGCATCCAGGTCGTACGTGGAACCGGGCGGATACAACGCGACACCATACCTGACACCGTCTATGCTGTGCCTGTTCATCCAGGAGTATGGCTGCCCGGCGCATCCGTAGATTACCCTGTCCGGATGTTCGGAGTGAAGCTTCCACAGGGTCTTCATGAAATGCGGGTATGCGGTAGAATCGTCGTCTACCGTAATGATTGGCAAGCTTGGATACTTCTCCTTCACGGGGAAGTATTTTTTGTATGGACCCGTATCGGCGACTGTCCAGAGGATTTCAAAGTTTTCACATCCCTTCGCCAGTTTCAATATGCCCTCCGGCACTTCGGCTTCCTTCCTGGGGAATTCGTCCGATGACAGTACCAGTACCACCTTGAACGGTACCGGGGATTCCTGGGTGATGTAGGAGAATATGACCGGGGCGGTAAGCTCGTTGTATATGCGCCCCTTCCAGTTTGTAAGGGATATGATGACTTGCGGTTCCATGCCTGGAAACTACACCAATGTTGCCAATTCTAGCAGGAAATGCTACATTTTGAACATGAATACGCACTTATACAAGCCATTGGATGACGGCGAGGTTGCTCTCGCATTGGATATCGAAGTTGCCGTGAACGGAAGGTTCCCCGAACCCGGGAACCATTATGCGGGCGAGTTCGTCTGCATGACAGTGTACCTCTCCAGCAAGAACGAATTTATCACCTACGGTACCCACGATATTACATCGGATACCAGGGCCTCGATTGCTGCTAAATGCGGAAAGTTCGTTCTCTGCAAGGATGAGAAAGAAATGGTGCAAAGGGCGCTTTGGCTGATTGAAATGACCAATCCGACCTATGCCTGCGGTGACGATACGGAGCCGGCACTCATGGCTCTCTATGCCCGCGCACAGGATCTAGGCGTGGTGATACCGGATCTTGGCAAGATGTTCAGGAAATACGATTCGCCGTATGCCGCATACTGCGTATAGGGGGAATGCCATGTCTGAAAGTGCATATGCTCAAAAAGACCTTACAATGGTCATATCTGAACCGATCCGCAACCCGTATGTTGAAATGAGTCTTAATGCCAAGGCGTATTTCGAGGCGTACCGTGGCCTGTGCCGCTTGCGCATCGACTACGCATCCCTACGTGAGCAACATGCTTGGGCACCGGTGGATTGGGCGCCGCATGAGAAATGCAAGAAGCGGGCTGATTTCTGGGCTCGTGTAGGTGAATACTGGAAAAAGAAACTGAAAGAATCCTTCCAGCGCGAGAAGGATTACATGGAGGACAAGTAATGGAACCGTTTAGCAAAAATTACAATACGGATTGGATTGAGACCAAGGAAGTCGGCGGTGGTTTCTTCAGTACAGAAGACCGCCATACGGTATATACTACACATGTGATACCGGTAAAATTCAGTTTCCTGAAAGAACTCCCAAACGGATATCTCATTTTTGAAATGAGCAAGCCGAATGCAAATCTTGGCAATTCGTTCGATGAACGGTTTTCCAATGCGTCCTATGCGATTATTCACCCGGATGTCATTGACCATCATTCGGTCGGGTATATGAAGGACAGATGCATTAGCTACGGCATTGACATGTTTGAGTGGATTTATCAGCAGTATATGTATGAACAGGCTGGCGAAACAGGGTTTGAACATCCGCTGTGGGGATATTATCGTCATCACTCCCCGGATACTCTGACTAACCACATCTTCCTGAAACTCAAGGAAACGATTCCGTCCAAACGGTGGTATGGCCATACTGATGTCTGCATTAACAATGTGGCCAAGATTAAGAAGACTTGCATGGTGAAGGATGATTTCCTTGCCACCTTGGAACGTATCCTTGATTACGAAATCAACAAGGTTGCCAAGACGACGACCAAGCAGTTGAACAAGGGTCTTTCCATGGACGACTTGTTCAGCCGGGATGTTCTTCCAATTTGCGAAAAGGCTATGCGTAAGCTGGAATCATTTGGATTGCCGAAGTTGTCAATTCACAAATTGTGTGGCGACCATACATACGTGGAATATGTCATCCGAGAGGAATCGTACATGGTCAACCGGGTATTCATCTCGTATTATCCCGACAAGAAACGAAAGGTGGCTGTGTACAATAACTGTGAAAGCGTGTTCAATGATAAGTATCATGCACATGTCAGCGACTTCGGATACCAGTCGGGTTCAGTATTTGAAAATGAGATCTTTGGCGCAATTTTGGCCGCGTATTTTGCCGAGCGATTCGCATCACTACAGGAGTTGATGAAATGACCGATGAGAAACTTAATGAAATTCTTTTCATGCGATGCAAGGAATATGACGATAAGGTGCGTGCGGAACTGATGGACCGCATGGCTCACATGTCTGATAACCGTTAAATCATTTTGCACAATTATGCACAATACCTAATTGAGCTAGTGATTTCCTGCTTCAACGACCTGCACTGTTCCTGTGTTTCAAAGAACTGTAACCTCAAGTCTTTCGGGCATGGTTCAGAACCACTACCTTCCCGTGGGCGTTCACCCGCAGGGCAAGCTGCCACGACGTAACTCGCCGCAGTTTGCTGGTTGGCATAGCCAAGCAGCCACAAGCCATAGAAACGCAAGTTCCTAGCTGCATTCACATCCCTGTCGTGGTGACAGCCACAATGGGGACAAGTCCACTCACGGTCTGTGAGTTTCAAATCTTTCTTTTGGTAACATCCGCACTCGGAGCAGTATTGGCTCGAAGCGTAGAACTGCGGAGCCTTCACCAGCTTGATTCCGAGCCACTTGCACTTGTATTCAAGCTGTGTAGCTATGCGGTTAAAATTAGCATCCAATACGGCTCCAGCAAGTTTCCTATTACGGCTCATATTCTTCGGCTTCAACGACTCTATAACGAGCATCTTGGGTGCCAGCTTCCTAGTGAGCGAAGTTGTACACTGGTGAGCCGAGTTGATACGGATGTTGGTAATTCGTCTGTGCAAGTTGGCTACCTTGCGTATAGCCTTCTTGCGGTTCTTCGAACCTTTCTTTCGGCGGGAAATCTTCCTCTGCCACCGCTTCAAGCGTTGCAGATGCTTCTTGTATGACTTCGGATTGGCGATAACCTCGCCATAGGAAGTAATAGCCAAGTCCTTTACACCGAGGTCAACACCCACGACATCATATTCGTCATCGGTGATTTCGACATTCTCGTATAGTGGGATGATGTCGGTCTTGTATGCGAACGATACATACCAATGGGAGCCTTGACGGGATACAGTAGCCATCGGGATAGGCACTTTGTCTGAACCATCGGGGATAGCTATATAGTTCTTCTCCTTGAGCTTCACTCTACCAAGGGAAGGAAGCTGAACGAAGTCACGACCGATGTATACGGAGCCGGTAAGACGGAACGAATCCAGTTCACCGAACTTGTGGAACTGCGGATGCTTGCCAGTTCCCTTGAAGAACTTGTCCCAAGCGGTTCCGAGGTCTCGGAGAGCTTCTTGACCACAGCACTTGGATAGTTTCATCAGCCATTCGTTGCCTTCCAAGTGCTTGTACTCTACCCATTCTCTATGCCAATCAATCGGAGAACCGAGCTTGCACTTGACCTTCTGCCCTTCGGGAGTATTCTGCGTGGCGAGTTCGTAAGCGGCGTTCTGCGCAGCGAGTTTCCAGTTGTAGGCCCGGCGTGCGGCAGCACAGGAACGGAAGCATGTTTTCTCCTGTTCCTCGTTGATCCGAAGCTCTATCTTTCTGCCGCACTGCTGTATCATACTAATAGAAAATGCCCGATGAACGCTTAATTTGGCCGTCAGCATCCATCGAGCATCTAAAAATCCACTGTGCAACCAAGGACGGCCAAGAACTTGCTTGCTACTTTCAGTTTATAATATACATTATTTTCATACGATTGCAAACACAAAAGTTTTGTGCAAAAGTGTGGAAAATAGGTAAAAAGTGTGTAAAATTTATTTAACAGCAGTCAACCCTTGTGCTTGTAGTATTCCATCTGCTGAAGGTGCTTCTTGGCCTCGGATTCCGACTTGTGGGATGACAGGATTTTCCCGGTCTCATGGGAGACGATGGTCCACGGGGCATCCTCGCCCTTAGAATTCTTATGGCCTTTCACGTACTTTACCGACTCCACCAACGGGGCCGGTTTTTGATAATTGGTCATGGACTTGTCGCCCCTTCGGTTCCAGATTTCACCAAGGATACTTCTTGGTAGGTTTTCCGGAATGAGCGAGAGGAGCCTTTCCACATCCTTGTCCGTGTGACCGTCGAACGGTTTGGCCTTCTCGATTTCCTTGCATTTGAAGCGGTCCCAGTCCTTCATCGGGTAATGGTAGGAATATGGTCCTTTCGGAGTTTCGATGCAGACGAGGAAGTTCTTTCCTCCGAAGCATGGCTTTCCGTCGTCATGCTTCTTTGTCTTCCAGGAAATCTTCGGGAACAGGTTGACCAGGGCGGCGAACAGGACACAGCGCTGGTTGTACAGGTCATTGAAGGTGTGGTTTCCGTCAGACAGGTCACCCTCATCCTTCACACCCGCAATCTTGCATGCCTCCTTGATGGCCTTCTCCATCTTGGTTTCCTTGGCTTCGAAGATGGCGGTATAGCCGGAGGCGCATGCCTCCATGAAGGGGCGCGGGATGTCAAGCTGTGATAATGATTCAAGGAAATTCATGTCTGCAGTTTATACCTTTTGTTGCCACCGCTGGGTGTATTTGCTACATTTATACCATGAATTATCCACAAGCAAATCAAGAAATGACTGTCGGCGCCATGAAGGAAATGACCGACCATATCGAGAAGCAGAGCCGTTTCCCGTTCCACAAGAGGATGAGTACTCTCGACGGGGCATTCCGCTATGCGAAGTTCGCGCTGGCAACTTACAGCAATGCAAAGGCTACCGTTGAACCTATTGACGAAGGCATATGGAAGTACCGCGTCACTGTCGATGAAGTGGCGGAGCACAAGAAGGAAGAGGAACATCCGCCCTGGTGGCCAAACGAGACCATGGATCCGGTCGAAATGGCTCAGATTATGCTTAAAACTGCCTGCAAGTTTGACGATGTGGACGCCATTGCTGAAGCGACTGCTGATCTCGCAACGGCACAGGTGGCCAAGATGCTTGCAGCCGAGAAGAAACCGTATAAGGGGGATAACGATGAGACCCATTAGTCAAGTCAGGAAGGAAATCTATGATGTGTTACTTAACATTGGGGAGTTGGAAACTGAGATAGGCACGTATTACCAGGCGGCACTCGAAGTCAGTCTGGACTGGCAGAAACGTTTTGCTTACAACACCACAAAGCAGGATAGTGAAATGTTCCGCGATTACGTCTTTGCTCTCCGATATGCCACCCTGGTGTTGCTGACGGTGAAGGACGAACTCAAAAGGACCAATTACTTTACCAGGATGGAAAACTGTGTCGTCGATCCGGACACTGGTGTCCTGTATGATTGGCGTATTGCGACATTGAATGGCATTCGGATGGAAGCGCATCGGGATATCATTGATTGGAGTACTCCTCGGTCTGCCGGGATTAGCGTGGGCGACCTGAGGACTTTGGAGGAAGAATAGAAAATGAGTGAAACGCAAGAACACAAGGGCAATACCGATTCTAAATTGTTTCAGGAAAGCTACCGAACGGATAGGCAGGCGTATATCGAAATAGTCGAAGACAAGTTCAATGACATCGTCACCATCCAGGAACTACTCAACAAGTATGGTGACAGAAAACTGTCCGATTTATTGGAAAATGTCCAGGGACGTTATGACATGGCACGTGAACTGCTTAAAGACTTCTGCAAGGAAGAGGACGAGGCTATACGCGCCCTTGAAAAGAAGTACAAGCCAGGTGAGCTTGTTGCGCTTACATGCAACTCTAAGGACATCGTGGACCTTGCAATCAAGTATTTGAAAGGGGAAATCTGATGGCGTTCAGTCCTACTTCGATTACCATTGACAAGATTGACGAGGGAATTACAGATTTTACTGTCGTTTTTGATTATATCATCAAGGTATCCGGATTCAAGCTTGCACCGGATGTTAGGGATGTTGGTCTATTCAAATGGAAAAGCTGGAAAATAATATGGCCGGACAATATGTCCATAATGGACCCTTGGCAGGATGATATTGAACGGAAAATAGAGAAAGAATTAAAGGAGGCTATCAGTGCTGATAAAAAGAACGTTCAGTGATGCGGGTCGGCTGACTGATTTTGTCAACGAAAATGACATTGACCGGGATGACATCCAGTCTATATCGGCGGTGACGCCCAATATGTTTATCCTGTGGTATTGGGAACCGGTCGAATCTATCCCAGTAGGATTCATGCCGGAAGAATGATATGCGCTGCAGATGTTGCCCATACCTTGAATTCGACTATTCGGAGAACTGCTCATTCTGTGGTATATTCGGGTGGGACAGTGACGAGTTTTCTGAAAATAGAAAGGGCGAGGAAGGATGCCGGTACAACGGCGTGACCCTCGCAAAGTATCACCGGCTCAACGTAGCTTCATTGTTTGAAGTCGATTGCCGTGTCGACCCCCATGTAAAACAGATTATTGAAGGATGATAACATGAATGTAAAATTTAGGGAAGGCGTTTCCGAGGAAGTGAAGGACGAGGTTCGCAAGTTTATGCATGAAACGGCATTCGCTGAGTTTGCTGACGGAGTGTCGGCGAGCTATGCACCATTGTACCATTTTCTTGTTGAGAAGAGCTGTCACGCCGTTTTTCATGTGGACCATATGGAAATCATGCCGATGGACGTATGGATTAAGGAAGAGATAGCTTCGTGGCCACCCAATTATTCGGCATATTATGGGTATATCCTGCATGACTACCTGGTCAGGATGGGATACCCGCCTGAAAAAATAAACGAATGGATGAAGGGGTAGGGCATGCACGAAATTATAACGAACCCGAGAGAATGGGTACTTAACTGGCTGGAAGATCGTTTCCAGGTCACTCGTCAGTGCCTTGAAAACTCGACATGCCTGGCCAACTGCACCATGTTCGAGGTCGTGGACGGGATGCTGATGGAATGCGATGCGGAAACCGACTTCGACTGTTTCATCCCGGACGGCACGTTCAGTGAATGTACGACCGTGAACGAACTGGTCGCCGCGTTGGAGCGGGTGATTGAGAATGAAAGCAAGAAGGAAGATGAAAATGGCTGAGTATCATGTGGGATGCGGACTGGCCCGTATCTATGCCGGTACCATCAAGAAACCGGGCGAATGGAAGAACAAGAGCGAGGTGACAGCTGAGGCCCTGAGGTCTGTCGCCGAGTACATGGTTGGGAAGATTAAACCAGGTGACAAGGCTTACGAGATTACCTGGATCAACCGCGAGAGCGGCGATAAGATTGTCCTTACTTGTCACCGTGAGGAAGGCGATGAAAAAGATAGGGATACCTGAGACTGCACTTGATTGGAGACCCGCAGATGAAGACCATCGAGAAACAAGTATTACAGAAAAAGACCTTTTATATCGCCAATGACGGGAAAGAATTCGATAACATCCATGATTGCAAGAATCATGAATGGAACCTCGCTGTGTCCGATGCGCACAGTCGTTTCGATTTTAAATATCGTGACACTTACGAGACTGAGTTCACTGCCGTATATCATGACGACATGAAAGACACCTTCGCCGAAGACCTTAGCGTTATCATTAATAGTAGGTGGGATGTAGAGCATACGAACATGGCCGGTGACTACGATCCCGATACTATCATGGATACGTTCGAGAAAGAACTGGGTTGCAAGCTGATAGACGGTCATACATATTCGTTTAGTGCCATGTTCTCTTATACTGACGAGGACCATGCCGATGATTTCTTCATGGATATCGAAGACGTGACTGACGGTGATGCGGCAGAGAAACAATATAGTGAATGCAAAGAAACACTTATCGAAAACTGTCCGGCACGCGATTTTATGGAGATTGCTAAACGACAAGTCCAGGTTTTCGGCAAGGATATCGTACGGCGTGTAATCAATGAAATGGCGGATAATATATGCGGAAAATAGGTATCACCGAAACTTATGACCCATGCTTCGTCCCTGACTGGGAAACGAAGCTACTGGAAGCCAACATCGTCATCTCCAAGGAACTCAATGACGAGATGATTGAGAAGCTCCTTATTGTCCAGGACCGTGTAATTTTCCACCATACCGTAACCGGGCAGGGCGGTACTATCCTCGAACCCAATGTCAAGACCCCGGAACATGAATTTGCACAGTTCAGGAAGCTGTTGTCCCGAGGTTTCCCGCTGACCCACTATGTCCTCCGGCTCGATCCGATTATCCTGTGGTCCAAGGAAACACAGGACAACATCATCAAGGTGCTGGAACTGTGGAAGCCCGTGGTCGAGGAGTATCAGAGGTTTATCAGGTGCAGGGTGTCCGTGGTGGACCTTTATCCCCACGTAAAAGAACGCCTTGCAGCGGCTGGCTACAAGGTATTCTATGACACTTTTACGGCTCCCGATGCCGTATTCAGGCGAATTGATACGATTTTCTGTCCATATTATCATACGTTCCAGTTCGAATGCTGTGCCGAGCCGAAACTGTTCCCGTATAATTTTGAGAGCCGTGGGTGTGCAAGTGACAAGGACTTGGCGCTTCTAGGAATTGACTTTAATGTTCGGAAAGAATATGGGGCTCCAGACAAAAAGCAGCGTGGGGACTGTAAATGTCTCGCCAAGAAACAGATTCTTGGAACGAAACCCGGCAGATGCCCGCACGGCTGCTTGTATTGCTTCTGGAAGGATCCGGTTATTGCACCTTGATGCAGTCGATTCCGAACGGCTTAATCTTGTTATTCTTCCAAAGGTCCTTCATTTCGAGGACCTTTTCTTTTGCTTCCAGACATGTCTTCTCAGACTTGAAACCGGGAATGGAAGTGGCTCCGATGCCGCTGAGGCCGGAACCCACCATACCCAGCTGTGGGGTATTGGTGGTCGCGTAGACGATAAGCAGTGCCCATGTAATCATTATTACTCCTTCTTGTATGCGGCAAAACTGATGCTGCAGTGGACCGGCTTGTCGGTATTGTTCGACAGGACGATTGCGTTTCGGCCTTCCTTGATGATGTAGTCCTGCTCATCGTCCACGATTTCTTCTTTCAGGTGGCAGGTGTCGATGAATTCCGGATCGGCCCAGTAGGCAAAGATGCCATTGTCCTCGTCCTCGAACTTGACCCTTACGGTGTCGCCATTGGCGAACTTGGTCGGTATGGTCAATGTGGACTTGGGGGACAGTTGGTACCTGGTCGGTTCGGCGAGTGTCGGAATCTGGTCCTTGCCGAAGATTGGACACAGGTCGTCCAGGTCGAAATACACCTGGTTATTGTGGAAGTACGGGCCGTCTGTATTGCCGATGTACATGTACTTGCCGAATATGCACATGAAGTCCCAAATCTGGAACTCGATGAGCTGGAGGATCTTGCCACGGACATTCACGGACTTCACTGTGTTCCGCTTGAATTCCTCGATGAACTTTTTGAGTTCGACACGGTCTTTCCAGGAATAGTAATTCTCGATGATGTCCCAAGTCTTTTCATTGGGCTCGATGTAGACGGAAAGATTGACATTGATTGATGCGAGCATAATTTCTCCTATATTAAAGGTCGCCATCCAAATGCAACCAATAGCTGCCATAATCTAGGATAAGTTCAATTTTTGGACGTTTTTGCAAATATTTGCTGAGGGGACGGTGAAAGCATAGCTTGTTGATAGCTGGAGTCTCACTGATATTCTCTCCGGGCTTCCAGAATTTTACTTCCGAGCTTGCCCAGCATTCCATACCACGTGGCTTTGTAATAAATGTGTGCCAGTCGAGATGGATGCCGAACAGTTCGTACAGCTTCTTCGACAGGTTATTCTTGGTCTGGGAAATGTATTTGTAATCGGTGCAGTGGTCCACGTAGTGGGGATCACCTTCCGGGATTGTGACGATGATGGGGCAGGTTGCATACCTGTATTGCTCACCGCCTTTTATGTAATTGTACATGGAAATCTCCTATGTTTTTAGATAAATGTAGCAATTGATGTGGTATTTGACAACCGGTTGCCGGTTGCATAATCGTTTGCTACATTTTGAGCATGAGCAAAAACCCTACCAAAACCAATCTTGAACTCGGAACCGAAGTTTTCGATAACTATATCAACGCCAAGAAGGCCTTGACTTCCCGTATCAAGGCCGTCCTTGACATCATGGCACAGTGCAACTCCCTTGATGTTGAGCCGAATGATGCGGCCAAGTGGGTCGCCCGCGAGACCACGAAGGTCTCCAGCCACCAGTGGCAGTACAATGCCGGACACGAGACAATCTACTGTCAGCACATGTATGATTTCCGTGGTAGTTTTAACAAGAAGTGCACAGTGAAGTTGCCCGTCAGGTACCTCGGCATGACCGATGTGGAAATCCTCAAAGAGAATCGCGAGGCTGTCATAAAGGCCCTGAAAGAACAGCGCAAGGCCCTACAAGACAGTATTGTCAAGATGAGTGAGCCGATTAACGACGAAATCGGCAAGATTGACGCGAAGATCGAGGCGTTGAAGCAGGAGCCCGTCAATGAAAATGTTTGATGCAGAACATCCGATGCGAGTTTTTGTATCTGGTAGTTCAGCGCTAACCGAGCTTACTCCTGAAATGACGAATGCCCTAGACGACATGATGGCAAAAAAGGTGCAGTTTCTCATCGGCGATTGCTATGGTGCTGATGAACTGGCGCAGCGGTATCTGAAGGCAAACGGTTATGAAGATGTAATTGTCTATTGTTCACAGGAGAAACCGCATGCCAGGCGCATCTGTTATGACCGCGTGAAATCCCTGTGGGACAAAGCGAAAGGTAAGACCGGTGAAGATTTTTACCAGGTAAAGGATGTGGCAATGACAGAAGATTGTGATGTTGCCCTGGCATTTTGGAACGGAACATCCTATGGTGTCAAGTGTAACATTGAAAGATGCAAGAAGCTGGGCAAGCCGTGCAAGGTGTTCATGACCCCGCTGTTCCAGAAGAGCAAAGAAACCAACCCGACAAATTTCGTTTAAGGAAATACCCATGTCAGTAAATGATTTTAAAAAACGACTTGACAAGTGCAATGCTGACCATGAGCAGCAAGTAAAAAATTGCACCAATAAGGAACTGGAAACCAAGGAGGCCATGGAGAAGGCCGGGTTGGCACATAGCAGTGCATTGGTTGCATTGAAGAATGCAAAGGAAACCAGGATTTCCGACCGCCTCAAAATTGCCAAGGAGTTCATTGACAATGAAATCAAGGTGGACCTGAAACTCTCCAAGTATGACCGGAAGGATGTCACCAAACTCATGATTGAGCTTAGACAGATCAGGTCGAACCATGCCACCATCGAGGACAGGGTCGAGATTGCAAAGCGTTTCTGGCGGTTAAAGTCGTACTTTGTAAAGTTTCCGTTACTTATGCGCATCAAGGCCGCCCTGGAAAAGAAGAAGCCTGGCTGGAAAATCGAATTCCGTCCGAATGATAGCAGTGGGAAAAAACATTGGTCGGTTACGCAGAACTGGAGGATCGAAAAGAACACAATGGAGTATCCCGGCCTGGACGAGGAATGGCGCGGAAAGTTTGGCGATTATCAGTTCGGAGCGTTGTATTTGGGCGATACGTTCCTTTGCGGGGTGACATGCGAACCGCGTGTATCGAACAACTGGCGTGCAACCGAATGGAGTCTTGCCCATACAATGCACTGGTTCCATTTTTACCATCCGACGCTCCTTAACGATGTCACGCCCCAGTATTGGATTCAGTATAGCGGTGTTCGACCGATATCATTCTCGAACTTCGATATATGTGCTCAAGAACACGATGATGCGTATCGAGGTGTACACAGTGTGAACGAGATACGAGCTGCCGCCATGGACATTACGCCGGAATTCCTCATTGGTGAGGCGAACAAGCTGGAACCGAGAACTTTGCGTGATGTGAACAAGGAATATGACACGCCCGGTGATTTCAGGAACATGAGCAACATCCTATCATCCATTTGTGAGACCGGTTTGTTCAGTGGACACTACAAGGGCGGGTGCAACTACTGGCCCTATGAGGATAACACCGATGGCTATGAACCAGATCCGCGAACAAGGCGACCAATGGATGAAAACGAGATTGCCGATGCGATTATCCAGCACTTGAAAACTGTAGCCGAAGTAGAAGCCCGGCGCAAGGCCAAGGAGGAAGAAGAAAAACGCATCGCAAATCTTCCCAAGAACTCCGAAGAGGCTATCGGCATCAAGTACCCGTGGGCAACCAAGGTCGAGAAGGTATTGGATGGCCGCGATGGATATTCCTATTTCAATGTCTATTGTGGTGGCAAGCACATCATGCTGTGCCAGCGTGATAACGGATATACGGAATGGAAACGCGATTTCGATAAGGATTTTAAACAATTGACAGATGGTCAAGTCAAATATTACTTAACCGGAAAGGAAAAGTAACATCAACTACCCACGGAAGTAAAGGCCCGTGAGTTTGGGGTAACTCAGGCTCATAGTTGATTAGACTCAGTGAAGGGAGGAAACTCCCCGAACTACGTTAGGAAGGTCATGGCACCCCGGGATGTCCGGTCAAGTCCCCCGCCCTGCCGAGCGTCATTAAACAGTCCTGATGGGTAGGGACAGTGTGGCGTTCATGACAAGCTTTCCTAACATTGTCGATGACCACCCACAGGGAGAAATCCCTGCATTACCCGGTTAAGTTCGGGTTCCCCAAAAGGGTCAACGCCGGGGCTCCTCTCGCCCACTAGACATGGGTGAGTTTCTGCCCCGGCAAAGGATTTATATGAAAGAAACATACAGTGCAGATATCGTCCAGATTTACTACAAGGTGAATGTCCGTACAGGAGAAAACTACGATGACATTGACCTCGAAGGGGAACGGAAAATCTTCCCGGAACTGCTTGCCTGGTTCGGTCCCACATGGTTCGGACGCAACTTCCCGCACAACGAGGAGGACTTGCCGAAGGGAGTAGAACCCGCCCAGCATTTCCTCACATGGGACAAGAAGAAGGGTATCTGCCTTTGCGTCGGGTACTACATTGACCAAAACATCATTTATGATACAGAAGATTTCAAGGAAACCTTGGAGAAGATTATCGATGATGCGGAAGGCCAGTTCTCCGACGGATGGGGTGAAAGCTTTGAACAGCGAGATTTCAAGGTTGGACGCACTCTATACTCTCCCCAGGCCCAGTCCGATGTCATTGCCATCGTGACCCAGGTTGCATTGCATGAGAACTTCATGGTGAAGTGGAAATCGGTCGACGAAATTGAACATACCGACTGGATGCTTGCCTTCGACAACGATGCCTTCAACATATGCTTCAACAAAGCGGCGCACGAGAGGAAGATTCAGGAAAACAAGTATTACGCTATGGATAAGGGAGAAGTCTTCGAGTTCATCGAAAAGACCAAGAAGCACTTCTTCATCGCGAGGTAGTCAATGAGTACGCATGAACAGAGCGAAACCGTGCAGCTCCTGTACAAGCTGAATATCCGGTCCCTGGAAGACGAGGACGAGGACTATGACGGGGTTATCTACTGCGACCCGGAAACCCAGGCACTCATCTTCGCCGACCTGATGGCCGCATTCACCCACTCGTACCAGGCTGTCGATGCCCCGTACTACAATCTTCCCAAGGGTGTCGAGGGCAGCAACTATTTCATGTCCTTCGACAAGGAACTCGGTGCCGTTCTGTGCGTAAATTACCGCATACAGCACAAGATACTCTACGATACCGAAAAGTTCATTGCCGCGATCAAGGCGATTGACGACGATATCGGGAGTAATTTCGACAGCTGGATTGACTGCCATTTCGAGTTCACGTCCTGTGGAAAGCGGCTCAGCGTATCTGCAAGTTGGGGGCCTGACCGGATCGTTGCCCCGGTGGCATGTACTTGCCAGTTCCTGTTCAGGTGGAACAGCATCGACGAAATCGAGAAGGTGGACTGGGCGATTGGCTATGAGAATGACGCGCTCAACATCGTGCGGCATCCGAAGCATCATGAGGAAGAACTCGCGAGGGTCAATCGCCGCATCGCGGACATTACCGAATTATTGAAGCAGGTGGGCGAAGATGTGGACGGGAACATTTCCATCCAGCATGACAAAGAGCTTCTGGAAATGTTCAAGTGGGTGGAAGCCCACAAGGACCGGTACTTCTATGGAACCTACTGCTAGAGGGAACTCATGATAAGACATGTCATATATGGGGTCCTGGTTGGCAGGTTTCTCATGAAGTTTGCAGACCGTTTCACCATGTCATTCAATGGCGCTCATAATGAAATTAATCCGAAAGCGCTCATAATGAACTACGGGAATGAGACGATATGGTGTGCGGTTGTGCGCAACCGGTATGATGGCGAATGGGTTATAGGGTATTTACGCCGTAACAATCCCAATATTGCAACGAATTTCTATGTAGATGATACAATATTTGATAATTCCCGTTCGGAAATATACAAAATCTATGTAAGCCAGTTTAAATCAGGTGATATACGCCATATAAAGATATTTTCGTCCCGTGTTCCGCAAATTGCGGTTTGTGCATTGCAGTCAGCAATGTTTTCAATGCCGTTATAGCAACGCATTGACCTTCGCGGCAATGTCGAACATCCGTTCTTCGAGATAGGCCCCAGGGCATGCCTTGTTGGCGAACCATTTGTGCAGTGTCATGTTCTGCAACAGGTTACCGTCGGCATCGGTCTTGCCCACGAGGGCCTTGTTGTGTTTCCAGAGCAGCTTCCTGATACCGTTCCTGCGGCAGATGTCTGCCACCAGGTATATGAGTGACGCATAGGCCGCATCGGACACCGCATAGGGCGCCTTTGCGTCACTTGATACCTCGATTGTCACTGCACGGTGGTCGTTACCTGCGTTGCTGCTGCACCAGCTCCTGGATTCCTCGTTTACATAGAGGCCGATACGTCCATCCTTGTCTACGCCGTAGTTGGATGATGCCTGTCTTTCCTTCTTTGCGAAGATTTCCCCAAGCTCCTCGGCGGTCACCTGTCTTGCAGTGCAGTGGATGGTGATTGTGTCAATCGCGTGGGTGCGCTTGGCGGTCTTGTTCGGGGAAAGATTGGTATGTACTACGAGCGGGCTGTTCATCGGAAACCTCTTTCAAGGCAGTTTATATTGCCATTTTCTAGGTGGTTTGCTACATTTTGGCTATCGTTGGACATTACTCTAAAGGAAACAAAAATGGAAGAGAATAAATCAAAGGTTTATTTCCGCTGCGCCCAAATGCCGATAATCACCAAAAAAATAAGTTCTGGTAATTCCCGCCGCTATGCCGGCGATGATAATTATGACTTCGTGGAACGGGTTGCGTTTACCTACGATAGAGCACCAATGTGCGCAAATAATGCATATGATACCTGGTGCATCGCAGAGGCTGTATTGGTACACCCGGAAAAATGCCTTGATGATTCTAATACTAAGATGATTGCATTCATTTCATCAATTCCGAAGCCGGGTAATGAAAATTTCGCGACTAATATGACAGAGCGTGATTTGACAGATCCTGAAGACCTTGAATTGATTTATGGGATGTCTGGCAGCGATCTCAATAAGGAAGAACCTGACCTTTATGCAATCTATCTGACCGGACCCCGTAAGTACATTCGTAGAGTCCGGGTTACACGAAAAGGAGTAAAATTGCCGATTCCGCTGTCGGTTGTGAATACTTCTGGTATTACTCCAGAAGGGGGGTGTCTTGACCTTAAGCTTCCGGTTAAGGACAAGATGGCATTTGATGACCATTTGAATGAGATCGATATTGTTGAAGACTTGTCGAGCGCCGGCAATGCAGCCATCATCATATTCCATGATATTAAGTATGCGGTTGCGTACCTCATGGCTTATGCAAATGCCGATGTAAAGGCGGGCGAGAATAGCTGGGTGGCAAAGTGGAGTGATACAGTATCGAAACATGTCGCGGAAAGACGAGCAGAAGACGAAAAGAAACGGAAAGCGAATGAAGAATATAATAAATTCGTCAAGTTGCTGCCTCCTGCGCCAGGGTACATCCCGCCTAAAAAGAAATTCAACTGGAAACGAATGGTTACGATACCTGCTGGGCTGGCGATTGGATTTCTGCTTGGTGAACTCTGGATGCTATGTCATTAAGTCCGCTGACCGGTGGTTGCCATCGGGTGAGTCGTTTGCTACATTTTGAACGTGACTGAAGAACAATTTATATCTATTCTCCCGCTGTTCCGTGGAACACCTAAGCAGGCAAAGGATGCTTTGGCTGCATATCCGGAAATCAACCGCATGGCCATCTGGTCAATTCGTAAGATTTTGGGATACACCGCCGGCGAACCTACCAAGGTCAACGGCACACCCGAAGTTCTTGCCGAAATGGTGGATAAGTATCGCAACGGCGAGGGTACGCTGCGTAGCCTTGCAAATGAGTACCATGTTGCACCTAAAACGTTACAGAGGGCCTTGCACAAGGCCGGGTTCGATACGTCCAGACAGGATACGTGGAGTACCATAAAGGAAAAAAGACTACTGAAATACATTGCTGACGGCATGACCTATACCCAGATAAGCAAGCTGTTCAATATCAGCATATCGGCGGTATCCCAAAAGGCCCACCGTCTAGGCGTCCCGAATGTCAAGGCGGGACACCCAAGCAAGTACAAGGGAATGCGGCTTAATGGTGCTTCTATGCCGAGAGGTTAGCCAGTTGCCGCTCACTGTACAATTTTCTACATTTGAAGGATAATATCATGAATATTGAGAACCTTTTCAGTAATGAAAAACAGATTGACCGGGATGCCAGAGGTACCGCCGAGTTTCTTGCGGATGACAAGATGTTCGACGATATCTCTGAAGAATTTGAATTCAAGGCGGGCGCACAGGCGGGTTTCCGTGAAGGCATCAAGTACGCAATCGCCATCATCGAGAACCACATGGCAACCAACCTGACGGAAAACGGTACCGACAATATTAACTGAAATCATTTATCTTTTATGACAAGTGCTAGACTATGGTAATTTGTTTGTTTGGGTACGAACTGCATATAAATGTGTCCCTCGTTAATACGAAGGCCAAGCTATATTGCATCCGTGCCACGTGGACGGACGGCACGGTCGGCTATTACAGCATCGGGCAGCTTGTCAAGGGTGACTGCTGGTATACGACCAAGCAGTATGCCATGTGCTATTGCCGAAAGGAAGCCAAGAAGCAGCTTAAGATGCTGCGCTACCTGTTCCGCAAGGAGAAGTCGATGTCGATTGCCTTGGAGGAAACATGAAATTCGAATTTATCTACCAAGTATTTCAAATTAAAGAAAAGGTGAATAACTAATGAACAAGCAAGACTTAATCAAGATTGAAGATATTGCCATTCGCGTGGCTGGTGACCAAATGGCCACGATGTATAAGCCGAACTTCCCACAGGGAGTATGCTCAGAAGTTCAAAAACTCAGGGAAGCCGAACGTGCCTATTCTGAAGGATTCAAGGCAGGTGCCGCTTATTATCGTCACATCCTTAACTGTATCAATGAGGAATTCCTGGACCTTGCCGATGGCGTCCGCATTGACAGTGGTTCTGCGGAGGATACCCATTCCGTAACGGAAATGGCCATGAAGAATGGCATTCCGGTTATTACTGCAAAACAGGTGACTACCGGGAGCAAAATGGCGAAGCAGATGGAAGCTGTCAGGAACTACATGGCTACAGTACCGCTCGACCTGACACCCGGGGAAGCAAAAGAGTTTGCCGAACAGCATACTACGGAAAGTGAACCCAAGAAGGATGAATCTGCCGTGCCCGAAACGATGGAAGCCTGCATGAAGGCTACCCCGGAACAATGCCGGGCCTGTGATCCTAATGCAGACTGTCCTCGCTCGTGCGCCAACATCGAACAGAATAATACACCGGAATCGAAGTATGATGGTAACCCGATTGAGAAGGTTGGAAATCTACTGGCAAACCTGGGAATTAAGTGTGTTCATGAAGGCGATGAACACTTCCACTATATTCGGTTCAGTAGGTCCTTAGTAACCTATACTGTCTATTTTCAAAAACAAGAAGATGGATTTTATAAGGTGGTATTCTCTAACCGCGATGAACATGGTGGAGAGGTATTGTGGCGTGGCGTAATCAACAATAATCTTATCCAAATGAACTTGGAACTTAGCATCACTGAACGTGTAAAAGGTTGGTAATCATGGCGAAAGGTGAACATTTCACCAAGGAACAGCTCCTTGAACAGTGCAAGAACGCAAAGCCCATTCCGGGCCGCAATAGTATGGGATGCAGCGAATCCTGGTACGATCCGTTCTTCTGCTTGCAGCAAATCTTTACCGAGGACGAACTCGGTGTCATGACGGAACAGGAACTGAACAACCTGTACCGCCTGGCCGACGAATTGACCCGCACATTTTACTAGGAGACATAATGATTATCGCAGCAGTTTGCCTTGGCAAGTTTGTGCCGTCCGGACAGCCAATAAATGTTCCGTTCGGCAAGGGTCATGACCACGGGGAGGCCTACGCGACCCTCCTGCGGTTCTATAATATCCTGGAAAGCCGTGCTGACGGGTTTGCCGCATCGGTCGGTGACGAAATCGTGTTCCTCAACCGCGAGGACGCGATGAAGCATGCCCTTGAAAATGACCAGGTGAAGCCGGAATGCCGCAGGCACAAGCGTCTCAATTCCGAAATGCTCACCGCATGGGAGAGCGGAGAGGCGTATGACCGGCTTACCGATATGGACTGGCGCATGAAGGATTTTTATTGGTTGGCAAAGGCGAAGTACGATATTGGTACCCGATACAGGAACCTCCCGGAACTTTCCCAGACCGAACGCGAAACAATCTTGAACAACGTGGCAGAAACTTGCGGCTTCCCGGGTATCTGCTACTAGGAGCAATAATGAAAACTTGTGTATATCCCGGTTCATTCGATCCCTTTACCAACGGTCACCTCGATATCGCACTCCGTGCGGGCGACCTGTTTGACAAGGTGGTCATCCTGATTTCCCAGAACCCCGGCAAGGGGGAACGCTTCATTCCCGCCGAGGAAATGAAGAATGCCATCTATTCCGCACTTGCAATCGAGGGCGCCAAGGGCCGTTGTCCCAAGACGGAGTTCATGGTGGACATCCTGAAGCCGGAACATACTGTTCTCGACTACATGAGCAACCACCGCGAATATCTCGACAACTGCATGAACATCATTCGCGGAATCCGTAATGCAACCGATGCAACCGAGGAACTGAACCTGGCCGACCAGTACAAGTGGTTCAGCCATATGATCCGTTTCGAGTTCATCCCGCTGATTGCCAAGCCGGCACACCGTAGCATATCGAGCTCCCTTGTGCGGGAGATGGTCAAGTATCTCCCGCTGGACGAAATCCCGGTACCGGAACCGGTTGCAAATTTAATCATTGACAGCAAGAGAGGTAAATAATGCTGTTCGCTAGTGTTGAAAAGATTGAAGATGGTGACCAGAAGTGGCATGGCATCGGCGGTATCTACCTTCACGGAAAGGTAGAGGAGTTCTTCGGCTATGACATCGTGGCAGTGGCCAAGGACGACCTGGATGAATTGCAGACTGCCTCCAAGGAAGGCCGTGAAGGCGTTGAATGCCAGGTGGACGGTTACCAGGGCAAGACCCTGCTTTTCGTCTGGAAGGCCGAACAGGATATCTTCCCGGCAGACTATTACCGTGGGTTCATCGTGGATGCAGAAGACGGGGAAGCCGTCAAGCATGCCCGTGCAAAATTCAACGAGAAGGCGTTCGCTATATGAGTAAAGAACAAGTAGACCATTATGCCATCCTGTATGAGGACGAACGGAATACCCGATATACGGTGTTTGCCTCGACCGATTTGAATACCCTCGGTAACATCTTTGCCAAGATGTTGCAGTTTGAGAGCATATTCCATACATTTCCGAACATGTCCTGCCACTTGTGCTTAGAGAAGGATTACAATTACGATCCGGACCTTGGTGCCTTCCGCATGGATGCAATTCCGTTCATGGAATCCCAGAAGTGGAGTGTGCTGATAGATGAAATTATACACGATTACAGCTATGTGCTTGATAGTCCGAGGAGATAAGAATGAACAAGATTGATCCGAACATGGAACCTGAACTGGATGCCTTCGGACACCCGGTTCACTTTGTTGCCAAGACATTCCCCGGTCTTCACATCGGGGAATATACTGAAAACTGGGCCAAGTATTGGAAGACCCCTAGCGGAACATGGGATGTCGAAATCTACAAGACTAGGTACGAAGACGGACATGTCCGTGAATGGTAAGGAATAACTATGACACCACAAATGTATTTTCTGCTTCTAGCATTGCTTATTCTGTCGACTGCAGCTACAGTCATCATTGTCAAGTGGATTGGACATCAATGCAAGCATGAATGGGAAACAATCGATGTAATCCCGGTGCATTCCAAAGGCGATACTACCCCAATAGGAATCATGTATGTGCTCAAGTGCAAAAAATGCGGAGAAATTTCGCAGAAAGAAATAAAGCATGAGGAATTGCATTTATGATTTATGCGGGATATGAAAAATTTAAGCCAAAGCCTGGACCCAGCCCGATCCAGAAACGCATGATGCGTACTTATGGGGACAACCCCGATGTTACCGTGCTGAAAACCGGCAACAAGTTGTCTTTCAAATGTAGGTGCGGATGCGAGTTTGTGGTATCACAGCGATACTGCGAGACAGAACTCACCGGTGAATTTTCCTTTGCGTGCCCGGAATGTAAGCGCAAGTGCTTACATGAGTAGGAGACATTATGTTCAAGGCAGTCCCATTATTTAATGAAGACCCCAATTTCAAGTTGGTTTCAGATGACCCGATAGAACAGTCGTGGATCGACCAGAACATGGAGAGGGTAATGGACACCTTTGCCCAGGCTGCGTTCAATGACCAGTGCCAGTTCCATGGTTTGCATAACATCGATACGTCGAAGATGACATACCGGAAGTATCTTGAATATGGCCGGGCCTGTGATGGGCCCATGCAGTTCTATGCCGACTTGACCGGGAAAACATTGAACCCGGATTCGCGGCTGGACAGGGAAACCGCATATCTCGTGTGGTTGGAGCTGACATGCGACATGGGGTGGACCAAGTCGAACCTGGACGACCTTGCCGACTTGGCTGCATCCTTGTATCGCGAGGACTGTAAGCCAAAGTTCGCGTGCAATGATTATGACAGTGGCCGGCGAATAGAGCCCAAATTCAGCCTACGGCGTGGGTAGTTGCCATTCCTATCGGAAGATGCTACATATGAGGTATCAAGAGAGGATACAATATGACACATCCAGCAGTAATCATCGGACGGAAGACAATCAGCCTTCGCGATAAGTTCAAGAAGCTCGAAAAGACCGCGAAAAAGAATGGTCACGCCCGTCGCATGAAGTTCTACAATTTCATCCAGACCCATCTGAAACGCTTCGGGAACTGGTTCTTCACCCTTTGGTCCGAGGAAACTCAGGAACTGATGCGCAACGATCCGTTCAGAGTAGAGCACGAACAGGAAGCCGTGCTCCGTTGGATCAAGACCCCAGAATGGATGGCCAACTTCCACCAGTTGAAGACCGGTACACAGACTACCATAGGGGATATCCATGACAACTAAGCAGAACATTGATTGCCCGTTGTGCAAAGGCGAAACAATCCAGCCGTACGAAACCAAGTATGACCATCATGGTCAATCAATTGGATTGAGGACTGAAGTGAAATGGACTCTAGAAGGAACTACCCTCTATCAGACAGTTAATGCCGAATATATAACCGACAAGGATTTGTACTATGATGAAGACTTCACACCTGAGGTAAACTATTGTATTCCGGTGTACGGGTTGAGTTATTGCCCAATCTGCCATCGCAGGCTGGTAAAGTCACGTTCAAAACGTGGACAAGATTATAAGCTGCAATAAATTTCACTTTTCTGGTTGCCAAAAGCAAAAACATTTGCTACATTTGGAACAGCCGAGAAGAGCGGCGATTTGGCCGAGAGCCATATCAGAAGATTGACATGTCGGAAGCGTTTAAATAGTGCAGCGGTAGCACGGGTTCTTTATTCACCGTTTGTTTCCCGTGCTACCGAAAAGTTTAAAGGTGGCCGCCTGCAGCGGCATCGTAGTTCCTCGTCGTACCAAAACATGGCATGGTCTTGATAGTAAAGAGTGCAGGGTTGCGTGCAATCCGGGTACTCTCCCCATGTACTGGGCGTGCAAACTGTGCGCCGACGTAACGACCTAAGCCCCTCGGTTGGGGGCGTGGTTCCTGGTCTGGCTGTAGTACGCTGGAAAGGGTACAATCGTAGCAGTAGGAAGAGTCAGCCCCCTCTGGGAGATCTTGCCGTCAAAGGCGCCGTGAGGCAAAGGGGCACATCGGTGTATAGAGGAGCCTGGTCTACCCCGCCGGTTTTGGGAACCGGAAATCGCTGGTTCGAATCCAGCTACGCCGACGAAAATAAACAAGAAGAGCGGTTTGATTTCGGCCTTTAGTGCTCGCCCCTGTCTGCAGTATGGGATAAAAAGGTTAAATGCGCCGACCAATTTGGAACAGTCTGGACGATCAATTAAGTGGTCCACATGCCTTTGTTTGAGGTCTTCAGTAATGAAGGCACTCCCGTGAGGGAGGGTGGCATGTGAGGGGTAGCGAATCGGGATTCCCCTTGTTCCGTTGAATGTCGCCAATTGGATGATTGCGTTGCTTGAATACTCATTCGATTGGTTTCTTGGGACGATAAGCAACTAGTCCCATGCTCTCTGGGGGTGCTTTGGATTCGACTGGGCATCTGACCACGGAGGCCTCGCCCGAAGTTAGTCTGTGGCTTCGTAAAAACGGACTGAAACAATAAATGCTAACAATGCATACGCCTGCCGCATGGCTGCCTAATCGGTAGTTATGCTGCTGCCTGGGACAAGCGAGAGGAATAAATCCCGGGACCAAGTGCATATCTCTCGAATCTAGGCCGGAGTTATGGATTTGCATGGCCTACCTTACATTAATCCAGAACCCTCACTGGTTAGATCACCTTGGGCAACAGGTCAGGGCCCGAAACGATTGATGGCGATATGGTTGAACTGGAAGGAAGTTTAGGACAGGGGTTCGAACCCCCTCACCTCCACGAATTTATGTCCTACTGCCGGTAGGACCACCCTTCAGCACGGGGTAGATTGCACATACGGTTACGAGTGTTGCCGGTGATGCATGAAGGCAGTGGACCAAAGTATGACCTGAGGACCCATCCGGGTGGATGGGCGTGGCAAGATGCTTCGTAACAGATTCACAGGGTCAGAGGCTTCCCCTGACAAGGGGTTCTCGTCTAATATCGGCTAAGGTAGACGAGTTCGTAAAATCGAGAGCACCCGGATTACTTAATTGTGGCTCAGGGTGTGCCGATAGTTTTATTCTCCCGGTCCATTTGTGGATACGGGTTGCACTGTGGACTGCGTACCAGTCACAGCAGCGTAAAGCGGTAGGCCGGCGCTATAACCGGCAGTGTGTTTGAAAACGCGGTCGTCTAAACGAGCAGGCGTTAATAGCGCCTGTGCTTAGGACCCCGGCGCCATCGTGGTCATGAATGTATCAAATAACGGATGTGACAAACAGCGCGGGTGATATAGGTTCCGTCCCTATCCGCAACACTTATAAAACGTCATCGGTGAAGATTGTTAGGGTACATCGTCTGGTTGAGGGCGGAAGCCTGTGGAGACCCACGCCTAACCGCACCGGTGGCATCGAATTTGATATCCGCTGTGAACCAAATGCAGAATCCGGGACTCGAGAAACTGGATATGTGTGGCCTACCGGCTGGTAGCGGAAAATAGTCGCTTGCTTACTATTGTACCTTGGACCCACCATGTACTCGCGTACCGTGGTACAAGGCGCCTCTGGGAGCGAAAAATGCGAGAACGGCAAGCGGCAAGGGGTGGTTCTCCCCTGGTTTAGATCATGAACCACCCCGGCGCTTTTGCAAGTCCCGTTGCCAGCGGGGGAACAGACCTGGTAAGCCCGGTCTGTTTTTAAACTGCGATCTATTGCTGGTTCGAGTTCAGTTAGGTCATTTATGAGGGACAGAAGGCGTCTACCTTTTGGAAGTGGCTCATTACGCTTCCTTACCTCATTCAATATTTCAAAAGATATAAACTTGGTTTACATGAGGAATTAGACGGTTCCTCATTAAAATAAAGGTAAAACAAGATGAGTTATATATGTGAATATTGTGGTAACCACCACGATGGCTCCTATGGTTCTGGACGGTTCTGCTCTAAGTCATGCCGAATGCGTTTCATCGGTAGTCAAAGTAATAAAAATGGAAAATTAACGGGCCATCCTCGGTCTAATACAAGGACAAAGAAAATACATTATTGTTTACGTTGCCATAAGGAATTGAAAGAACGACATCAAACGTATTGCAGTTATATATGTCAGAATGAGCATAAACATAGTGAGTATATTAGAAAATGGAAAAATGGTGAGGTAAGTGGTATTGTTGGTGAATATGGAATATCTATTCATATTCGACAGTATTTATTTCAAAAATATGGAAGTAAATGTAGTCGATGCGGATGGCATGAAGTGAATCCATATACCGGGAAGATTCCTCTGGAAATTGAACATATAGATGGCAATTACATGAATAATTCCGAATCCAACTTGGATTTGATATGTCCTAATTGTCATAGTTTAACTTCGACTTATAAAATGTTAAATTGTGGTCATGGCCGAAAGGCAAGAAAAAAGTATGGATAGGTTCTCACCGAGTTCTTAGTTGCAGGATGGAGGAGTTGGTTTCCTTGAAGGGCCCATAACCCTTAGACACCGGTTCAAGTCCGGTTCCTGCTACTAAGAATTCGATGGTGATGTAAAGGTGGTGCCCACTGTGTGGGATTTTCCCGGTTCTAAACCGGGCACCATCGAATCTTTTTTGAGATAGAATAAGGTCTAAGCTGAAAGTCGTGGGTCTTTAGTTCCAAATGACTAGAACACCGACCGGGGCAACCCTCGTTGGAGGTTCTGGGTTCGAGCCCCAGTTGATCCAAATAGCGGCGCAAGCTGTCGAACGAGTAGGCTAGGTCACAGTGAGAAAGGACTGTCTTGAATTTGAAATTGTCGCAGTGCACGGCGACATACTGGACGCATGGAAGAAAAACAGGCTGCGTAGTGTAGTGGTTGAACATACCCGCCTCGGGCAACTGACGCGAGAGACGCGAGGTTCGAAGCCTGCCGTAGCACATTGGCCGGGTTACCGGTTGAAGGAGTATTTCGTGCGGGTAGCAACAAAGAGCCACACATGCATCCCTCTGGCCAGGTAGGGAGATTTAAATAGACCGTAAGCTTAAGTGGTATAAGCAGGGCCCTCATAACGCTCAGATACAGCGTTCAACTCGCTGACGGTCTATTAGCCCATTGTCTTGAACAATGGGTTCACTTTTGCCCAACGGGCGCCCGTTGAACCATGGATAACAACTGGCGCATCCGGTAAGCAGACGGCGCATAGGTATCGTCTAATTTCCATAGGACGCCCACAGGATATGTGGGAAACCCGGTGCTGGAATCCGGAAGCCGTGCGCCGATCACTTTTAATGGAGGAAAAATGGCTGACAGAAACGAATTCCTTAATGACTTGGAAGTCTATTGCTCCGCTAAGGAACACAAGGGAATGGTCCTTGACCTGATAAGGGTGTACGGGGCGAAAGCCACGCTGAAGAATGTCCTTGACAGCATCAACTATCAGTTGGATAAGTACGAGAACCTTTTGTTCATGCACAACTTGCTAGAGACCAAGGGTGTTGCGGGTGCCGTGCTGTCGTCCCTTAGCGATTTGAAGGAAACTGAATAAAACGAGCTCGGTGGAGATGATGGAAGTAAAAGCCCGCAGGTAGATCCTTTGGGGCCAGTGCAGTAGCATAAGTTGCGGAATAACGGCTAGGGTAACATTCGGGTAAGCCTAGTAATGCGCCACCGGGCTTCCTTTTTGAAGTAGTTTTGCATTGAGGTAAAACTATGAGTGTATGGAAAAAGACATCAGAAGAACTTCCCGAAAATGACGAACCGGTCGCAATCCGTCCGAGCTTTCAAGGGAGCCAGTTTGCAGTATGGAACAAGCACTGTAATTGCTGGGACGATGAAAGCGGGGATGACTACATGTGTGACAAGGATGCCGTAACCGAATGGTTCCCAATTCCTTGGAACGAAAACTAAATGCGCATAGTGTAGCTCCCGTTGATCGCGGGAGACTCCTGCCCTGTCGAGTCCGGGTCGGCCAAAGTCAGGCAATGAAGGTGGATGCCTGGTGCGCATGTTTTTAATGAGTCCGTGTCGTCAAGTTGGAATGGCCCCTCTCTCCTAAAGAGGTGTTTTACACAGGTTCGAGCCCTGTCACGGATACTAATTGATTATCGCATTATTAAATTCTGGTCACACCAGCGCGGATGGGTATGCATCTATGGATTTAGGTGCATATTGCCTTCCACGAAAGCAGGAAACGGAATTCCCGATAATCAGTTAACTTTTGAATGGAGAACAACATGAAAGAGAAGAAGAAAGAATTTGTTGAGGAGACCCAGGAGCAGAAGGATGCCCGCTGGAAGAAACAGGCCAAGGCGGCAAAGAGTTTCGCGGTGTCTAGCGGCATTGACTTGAAGAAGGTAGCCCGCGAACGCCGTAATAACGAATGGGCTAAGAATAAGGATAATTGGTACTAATAAGCTTGACGCTTCCGACAAGAACTTTGCGTTCAATGTCCAGCAAGGCGTCCCGTTGCCACGGGGCGCCTTTTTTGCTATATTCCCAGCATGAAATATGATATGTTTGACAGAGAATCTGTAAAGAGAGTGCTTGATACGTTTGAAGCACATAGCCTGTTCATCAACAAAAAGTACGCTGCGTTTAAATCCAAGGATACCTACTGGTCATCCGATCGCGAACGCTTTGTTGGCCGATTCTTTAAAAAGTATCGGGGCAAGTTCTTTATCCTGATTGACAAGGAAGTCATTGGATATCACGAAGAAGTCAATGATACCGCATTTTTCAGCAGTATTGACCCGGTGTCCATCTATTCACGCGAGTATAATGAACATTCCTATCATTATAGGGGCGAGCGGATTACACGAACAGTCAAGAAGTTCCTGTGCGTATCTTATATCAGTTCTGTCAATACCAGTGCTGGTTCCGGATATATTGAAATGTCTTGCTATGACATATTTGGTGACAGGGTCAACTACATGCTCAACCTGCATATGCTGGCAAATATGCAGTTCAAAGAAATTACCGAGGAAGAGTTTAACCAGATGGCTAGACTGTTCCAGGATGACCGCGATGTTCGCGAATTCAAGGTCACCCGTTACCTTGATGCCGATGAACTGAAGTCCAGGAAGCGCAGCGAAAGGAAGAACCTTATCAAGGTAGGCAGGTATATCACCAAGGAAATCGTTACGGTCATGGCGAAGGATTCTGAAGACGCTATGGCTAAATGTACCAATGCAATCGAGGTATCGGCATGCTGAAATATCTTGTAGGATGCTATGATCCCAGGCACCCGGAGACCCCGGCTTTTGGGGAACCGTTTTTCATCATACGGGCAAAGGACAGGGAAGGTGCACTGGAACGGTATGATGCCATTCTAGGAAAGGGAAACGGCGAATTCATGCTACCTGGCCAGACTCACATAGGCAAGGTCATGGGACTGGTGACCCTTCTCGGCCCGATGAACCTTGACCCGCAATGCAGTATTGAAGTCGCCAAAAAGGCGATGAAGACTGCGACGGTAGTGGAGGACTGACATGGCCGAGAAATGCTGTGCAAACTGTGGCCTGCGGCACCATCTTGACGAGAATACAATCTGTTGTCATAACGATCCTGGATGTGGAATTTCGCCAAATGCCGGAGGAATTTATTGGTTCAGTGGTGAGCAGGCTAAAAGTTCATGCTGTAGTCATCATTGGCCAGAACTGTTCGACAGCCGTTATGATGTAATGGACTGGCCTACTTGGCTCAGTGCATGCCATCCGGAACTAGGCGCTGAATATGACGAATATGTCAATAGGATGAAAGCATATGGCAGAACGAATGAAGTCTACATTGTGGAATTTGAATATCTGGATGTAGGTGGATACTGGGATAACGACGAGATTAAGTACACCGACCGTTCTGAAGCGATTGCCGCAGCAGTGCGGGAAAGTAAACGACCCGGTAATGACCATGTGCGTCTTCGGCATGAATGGTGGTGCAAACAATTCGAACGTACAGATGGTGAATGGATTGACTGGGAGAAGGAGGTCAAGGATGGACAGGCAGTATAAGCTCTGCAAGCACCGTGGCGACTGTGCCAATGCATTCTACAACAATTGCTCCTTTGGCAGTCACTTCAATGACCCAACCAATAGCGAAATAGACAACCCGAAGTCTGTCTGCTGGAGGTATGAGGAAGATGATAGTGCTCCGTGTACACAATATCAGTAATTAGAACATCGTGAGGATATAATTCATGAAAAAGTTATTAAGGGTATTGCTTTTTATCGTCATTAGCTGCACATTGCTGTGCACTATTTGGCCGCTTGCGTTTATCGCATCCGTCTTCGGCGCAATATTACAATATGCCACTGAAGATGTGACGCTTAAGGAAGCTGTCAAGGAAAAATTCTCCTTAAATTTTAGAGATTTCAATCCATGCGAGTGGGTTTCTAAGAGATACTGATGCTTGACGAAAATGAAATTCAGTCCAAGTTGGCCCGTGCAGCTAACTTGATGTCGAACCGGGCGCCCATCCTCCTTGGGTTCTATGTCATGCTCGACAAGCGCATGACCAGTGACAAGTCGATAACCATGCGAGCTGGATGCGATGCCGGAAAGCCGTTTATCGAGTACAGTGACTGGTTCGTGAACATGATGGAACCGTCCTTGCTCGGGGCGGTGCTGTATGCCAACTGCCTCAGGATAGCGTTGCACCATTGCGACACCCGTGTAAAGATGCCTGAAGCCATGTTCAGGCTTGCAAGTGACCTCGTGGTATATGAATACGCCCGGCATGTCGTCGATACTACTGTCGATGACAATTCGGCGATTGTTGGACAGTTGTTCCCGAGCATCTGGGCTTATTCCGACAAGTTTGCCTCAGCCGGGTTTGACCCTGTCAAGGACTTGACCCTTGAAAAGGTGTTCGACCTCCTTATGCAGAGCAAGGAGGATTCCAAGAATGAATCCGACGAAGATAATCCGGATAGCAACCAGCAGGATAACGAGGGCGAAGGCAACGGCGAACAAAGCGACGACGGTGACGAGGAAGGTGGCGAACCGAACCACGATGGCGAATCTGGTGAGGGAGAAGACGAGGATGACGAATCCCAGGGAGGCGGTGGAGGTTCCGGGGAATCCGACGACTTTGACGATGACGACTCCGAAAACGAAGGTGAATCGGGAAGCGGTGGCGACAATGCAGGGGATAGCGGCGATGGGAAGAGCGAATCCTACCAGGCTATCCAGCAGATGTTTGACCCGGAAAATGCGCCCCAGGACATGCAGGACTGGGGGCAGGATTCGGACGCTTCAGACAATATCCGCGATGCCGCCTCGATTCAGTTTGCCAATGGGCAAGGTGGTGCCAGTGGCCAGCTGCCCCTGGCTATCAAGGAAGCCAACCGAGTACATGTAGATGCCGCCCGCCTGTTCAACATGTTCATGACCAGCAATTTCGGTGCATCGACCAGGCAGACGTGGTCCATGCCCAACCTGGCCCTGCGCCGGTTCGGCTCGATAGCCCCTGGCCATGTCCGCAAGAAGGACAAGCCGAAACTATTGTTTGCAGTTGACGTATCAGGATCCATGCTTAGCATGAACCTGGTAAACCGGTGCTTTGCCGCAGTGAACAACTTCATCGGCGATGCCGCGCTTGACCTGTGCTATTGGGATGGCATATGCTCCGAAATCCTGCATGACCCGAAGGACGTATTCGATACGGACGTGTTCGGGGGTGGCATGACAAATCCGCAGTGTGTGCTTGACCGTCTGGAAATGGAACACAAGACTTATGATGGCATAGTGTTCCTTACCGACTGCGAGTTTGACTGGGAACGCCCACGCGAGGTCAACCGTATCTGCGTGGTGAAGGCCGGGACCGGTGCCGGAATTGTACCCGCATGGTGCCGGTGGACAATGGAAATCGACGATCTGTTAAGAGGAGCAATGTAATGGGTAGTGAAGTATAAGCTGGTGGTGAAATGTCTACTGCATACTATATTTTCCACATCTTTTGTGTCATTCTCGGATATGTCGGCTCATTCATGTTTGCTATCTGCAATGTGCCGGCAATCGTTAAAATCAAGAAGACCGAATCGGTCGAGGGCGTGTCTCTCGGGTGGATAGGTCTCTCGACAGCAGCCAACATCTGCTGTGGCCTGTTTGTACTGGACAGCAACATCATTAGCGGTTCGTGGCAGTATCCCCTGTACGGAAATTACGGGTTTGCCCTGTTCTGCTGCATATGGCTGCTGAAACTGTACAGAAAATACAAGGTTGATGACCAAAAGCGATAATTAATTGCTATATTTGTAGCATGAATATTACTAAGCAACACCTGGTTACCGATATCGCGGTGGCGACAGGCATTACACAGAAAGATACCAAGCAAGTTGTTGAAGCTTTCCTGGATTTCATTGGGCTGCATCTTGAAAAGGGCAATACGGTCGAACTCCGTGGATTTGGACGGTTTTCGGTCAAAGGCCGCAAATCGAGGCCAGTGCGCAATCCTAAAACCGGGGCGGTATTGCAACTGGGCGACCGCATGGTTCCTACTGTGAAGTTCTGTGATGATTTAAAGGAAAGGGTTAACAAATAATGCGTCGTTGTAGCATTGCGCAGTTCTATGAACTGATTGACATCATACCGACATGGAAGCCGATATTGCTCATTGGCGACACCGGCATCGGCAAGACAACCATCGTTAAGAAGCAGTCCCTGCAGAAGAACAGGTACTTCGCGTACTGCCCCTGCATGTCCACTGCCGAAACTATTAACCTGACCGGTATTCCTGATGTTTCCGGCGATCATACGGTCTACAAGCCGATGGAATGGTTCAAGCCGGATACAGTGACCGACCTGTTGCTTGATGAAATCAACCGTAACGAGTATATCATCAATGCCCTCATGGAACTTGCGGTGGACCAGCACATCGGCAGTGCGCAGCTTGCGCCCGGTTCCCGCGTGTTTGCGGCAATGAACCCGTCATCGGCAAACGAGTTCATGGTCAAGGAACTGGAACTTTCCCACATGAGAAGGTTCTGCGTTGTCGAATTGGCCCCTACTGTCGATGAATGGCTGGAGTTCAGCAAGGAAGAAGGTTGCCATCCGGCAATCGTCAACTACATCAAGGCACACCGCGAGGCATTGGATCCTAACGAGGACTCGTCCATCCGCAAGGGAAGACGGTATTATACCAACATGGATGCAACCAGAAGCGGATGGTCCACCCTGTCGGAAGCCCTGTTCAACGGGGAAAGCCAGAACAAGTTTGACCCGTTCAAGCGAAAGGATGGCAAGCAGCTCCTGGAACTCCTGGTCAACGGGTATGTCGGGCCGGAATATTCCGAAAGCTTTTGTGAACTCTATTACACCATGTTCTACAATACCAACGGAGCATCGCTGGATGACGTGCTGACGGCAACTGATATCATCGAGGGCAGTACCGAAAGATGGAAGAATGAGCTCCCGGAAAGGGTGTCCCGCCTGTGCAAGGAGAATACCATTGAAGCCGCGAAACTTGTTAGCTCCGTGGCCAAATACCTGGCAAGCAATGCCGGGCTGCTGTACAACTCGACCACAAACAAGGTGACTATCAAGGGCATTACCTATGCAGTGAACTTCTATAAGTTCCTGCGTTCGTGCACCCCTGAACTCGTATCCCAGATGTACTTCAACCATATCAAGCCGGCTAAGCTGAAAGCGGGCGATGATGGCATTACATGGGCGGATGCGATGTGTGCAGGCTGTCCGGAAACCGTCAAGATTTTGCAGGAAACCCGAAAAAATTCTGGACAGCCAGTTGCCAATTATTAAATCATTTGCTACATTAGGGTTACATAAAACCTAATCATTTAACAAGGAAATAAACAATGAAAAATCCATTCTCTAACGAAACCGTAAAGTCCGCCGCAATCGTCATTGGCTCCGCAATCGCGTTCATTGCCATCTCCAAGGGTGTGAGCGCTCTCCGCAAGAAGTTTGGCTTGGGCGGCAAGGATGCCTCTAAGGCTCTTTTCGAGTCAGGTAAGGATGCCGCTAAGGCTCTCTTCGAGGCAGGCGAATCCAACGACTCTGCCGCAATAGGCCGTCGCAATTTGAGGAACGATTGTTGTGAAGAGACGAGCAATCGTTGCGAAGCCGCATGCGAAGCTTCCCTAAACTAATTCGGAAAAACTAGGAGTCGCTGGCCTAACCAGCGTATTGTTTCCATAATGCGAAAATGACCCGAAAGGGTCATTTTTGTCTTTAGTTGCCATTAGTTTGCCGGTTTGCTACATTTGGAACACAAGCAAAGGAGGACACCATGATTAACCTTTTCAAGAAACAGTGGATGCCTGATTACATCCGCGAATACATCAACAAGAAACTTCCTGCCAAGTATTTCAAGGTGGAGTTTGAAATTGGCGGAAAACTGGTCCCGCTCGCGGACGTAGTTGGAAACGAGCGGTTCGTGAAGCAGGGTGTCGTCACTTTCACCGATGCCAATGGCAGCACGGCAACCCAGTGGCTCTACCTGTTCAGGGGCGAGCTTATGCATGACGCGGTTGACTATGTGGTGAGCGAATTTGCCCTGAGGGGCATTGAACCGGCTACCCACCGTGCGCCCATTATCGGCGATGCGGGAAAGGTTGATAAGATACGCAAGGAACTGAAGGACAAGCTGTCGAAGGCGATTGATTACTGCCCGGGTTCCTTCCTGGATGTCATCAAGGAATATCCCATTACCGATATGCCGCGCTGGCGCCGCAAGCGTATCCTGAACCTGCTTGCCAACCTCAGCGAGGAGAGCATCCCGGTATTCATCAGCTTTGATCTTGACCATGCCTCATTGAGCCAGCTTGAACAGTTCAATGACGAACTGGAACTTGCAATGATGGTCGAAAACACGTATAACCCTGAATTAAAGGAAGAACATGTCTAAAAGTACCCCATTTTTCAAAGACGTTACCCTGGAAGGTAGAAAAGAAAACCGTCGCAAGATTCTTGTGATTGCCGGCGTTCATGGCAATGAACAGAATGCCGTGCTTGCTGCATACCGCCTGTATGAGTCGTTTGCAAAGACGACCGAGGATGTTTATAAGAACGAAAATGACATCAGGTTTATCCTTGGCGTGAACAAGTGGGGCCTCCTGACCAACAAGCGCGAATTTGGCCAGCGTACGGACGTGTATCCGGACCCAATCCAAAAGGACAAGCCGATTGATTTCAACCGTGTATTCACCAAGAACCATATTGCCGAACTGAACGAGGATGCCGCTGCGGTACGCGATTATATCCAGAAGGCGGTCGAAGGTGCTGACATTGTGGTTGACGTACACAATTCGCCGGCATGTACCAACATGGTACTGCTTAACAATGATGAATATGCGGCATCGACAATTAAGTTTATGAACGAATGCCACATGGATACCGACTACATGGTCTGTGAATCCCAGACCAGCACTATCAAGAAGTATGCCATTGAGCAGGGCAAGGTTGGCTTCACTGTGGAACTTGGCGGCATGACGCTTGCTGGATTGCAGGATGGAAGCATCGTCCTTGACCAGTTTGCCTTCCTTAAGACGCTTATGTCTTGGCTTGACCAGTTTATGCCTAAGTTTGAAAAGGGGGCACTGTTGCCTCCTGAACAATTATGCATTCCTATTTATGCACATGCATACGGGCTTATTGATAAGGTGAATTTCCATCGTTGCGCACCGCTGAAGAAGGGTGAGGTATTTGCTACCATGATTACGGACAGCGACAACCCGGATGATGCTGAGTTTAAGGCTCCATGCGACGGCTTCCTTGTTGCATGCGAGGACCACCGTGCCGTGAAGCCTGGTGACGAAATATTCTATTGGCAGCCGGTCGTAAACGGTTAGAGGAAAATGACCAACTACAGGAATGTGTAAATGTTTACCGAAATCGCATGCAACATCATCAAGGTCACTGACGACAAAATGCCTGATATCGAGGCTGCAGAGTTTAACCTGAATGGGAAGAAAGCCAGCCTTGACCTTGTCCAGAAGGAATATGAACAGGCCAGGAAATCGCTTCATAAGGCTAAAATGGCACAATACAATGCCAGAAAGAAGGTCGTGCAGGATTATATCGACAATGTCCTTATGAACATGCAGGCGCCTGAAACCTACAATCCCGACCGTGTGAAGAAGCTGCGTGGTGTCCTGGCAAGCTATGGCGAAAAGGACACTTATGTCAAGCGTCTTGAAATCCTGACCGCAATCCGCGAGCTGCAACTGATTCTTACGGCATTCCCTATCGCCCGCCGAGTAGGCAGCATTGTCCGCGAATGGACAGGGAACAAGGATGTCGTTATTAGCGAGGATGGCAGTAAAGTCAGCGTAGGTAAAAATGTCATCATGCGGACAGTGGAGCAACTGGACCAGAGTGACAGTTTCATGGCCAGTATATGCCGAGAATACAAGTATAGGCATCTGCTGCAATTCTATGGAAGCGAAGCACATTATTCCGGTACTCCAATGGGTCACATCCATGATTTCTGGGAAAGCAGGTGCCTTGCCCTGCCACTTGATCCTGACATAGTGATTGGCGAAGCCCCGTCAGATGAACTTGATTTTAAACGGTCAAAGTGCTCCTATGCTTTCGATGGGTGTAAAGATACTGACAAGTATTCAATAAGGGATATTGGCACTGAATTGTTCAAGGTTGATGAGAGTCGTTTTTCTGGCATGGTTGCCATGTTAGCAAAGTGTGACCCCCGTGTTGTCAAAAGCACAGTATCCGACATTGACTGGGCAAGCAACTTCATTGTGCTGAACCCGTGCCTTTTCACTGTCAAAGAGGTAATGAGCAATTACGGACGGTTTACACAGGCCCACTATAAGGGTTGCGTGGACATGTATCATAATTCCAGGTCGCATCTTGATTTTTACATTGGCCGCATCACCGAGAAGTTGCAGGAATGCGCCCCCAAGACTGTCAAGGATATCAAGTTCGATGCGGACTTGATGGCCGTCACGTGGCGCGATCCGTATGACAAGGACATGGCGTTTGATCCGGATACCTGTGAAATGCGGCATCCGTCGCAGACGGTCCATAAGCTGGATGTGCAAAATGTTAAACTGTACTATGTTGCCATGTATGCCTACAAGCACATACCTGGCATGAAGAAGCCGGACGAGGTTTGATAATAATTCCCGTTAACATACAAAAAAGCACCGGTGAGAACCGGTGCTTTTCCGTTTAGTGTGTAGTCTCGACTAGCGGCACTTGCGATCAACTGCGTTGTAACAGATGGCGCGGATTGCATCATCGGAGAGGTGGTCGGAGTTACCGAACACGCTTTCGAAGCATGCGCGGAGGTCGGAAGTTGCGATGGATTCCTCGGCAACATTGTCCGAGAGAGCCTTCTTTGCAAAGTTCCATGCCTTCTTTGCGATGCGGCCTGGACGGGTCGGGTCGTACTTCATTGCATCCTTGAACTTGCTCCAGAACCCTGGCTTCTTTTCTTCCTTCTTTTGTGCATCGGCATTCTGTTCAGGTTTGGCATCCGGCTTTGCTTCTGGCTTGGCTTCGGGCTTCTGATTGACTTCTTCTGCCTTTTTGGCTTCAGCCTTCTTCTTTTCCTCGGCTGCCTTCTTTTCGTTGTTCCGGTCGTCAATCCACTTCTTCTTGTCAGCGTCGTACTTTGCACGCTTCATTTCCGGCGTGATGAAACCACCGGCGCCGCGTTCACGCTTGACTTTCTTCTTGGATTCGTCAGCCCATACGAGGCCGCCTTCTTCACTGTCAAGGTATTCCTCGATGGTCGGGCGGAGAGTGTTTTCAACCCATGCGTCGAGTTCGCCCGGGGCGATTTCGGCATATTCTTCCAGGGTGCGTTCGGCTGTCTTGACCCTGCGCTTCATGCCGTTGAGCTGCTTGCCCCACTGCTTGTTGCGGGCTTCAACATCAGAGTTGTAGGCATTCTTCTCATCCTGGTTCATCTGCTTGCTTGCCGGGCCATTATGCTCACGCATGGAAGGGTCCTTGGACCTGGAAATCTCGGCCATGTTACGGTCAAAGATGCCTTCAAGCTGGGCATCTCCAGCAAAAACCTGGCGGGCTTCCTGGATGAACTGCTTTTCCCGTTCAGTAGTGGCAACACTTTCAAGACGGGCTGTGAAATCAAGAAAACGTTTGCATTTATCGTTGGTCATGGAGAACTCCATTTTAATGTTTATTCGCGAATATCTATAGCTTATAAGTTTTCGTTATTGCCATTACAGTCCGGTTTTGCTATATTCAGCATATGACAAGAGAGAATTCCAATAAAAGCTTGGTTGCCGACAACACCAGGCTGCAACATGAAGTAGACAAGCTTTCCAGGGCGCTCCTGGAAGTAAAGCACGGCAAGTCATTCTACATGGTTTCAAGCGAAACGTCCTTCATCAAGGATGGCGTTTACCGCACATCGCACACTCAGCAGTTCTATTGCCGCAAGAAGGATGCCATCACGTTCATGAAGTCGGCTATTGACGAACTCCCGAACGACACTGAAATAAAAGTGAACTGGTCATCCGCGACATCGGTAACATGCACCGGCGAAAACATCTTCTTTAACTGCAAAGTGGAAAAGATCAACCCGATTTAAGTATGTTTACGATAGCCAACATGTTAGCCCAGATGAACGACGGCATCCACCATGTATCCGATTTTCTCATGGTGGACGATACGGTGCATTACATATCGCCAAAAAGCAAGTCATTGGACTTGACTGTCCAGCTGTTGCCGATACCCAGGGCTTCCTTTATTGACGCAATCGATCCGATAGCCGGTGACGATTGGGAAATAATGGAATCCCTGTACGGCAAGTATAATTCTTTTGCAATGGAACCAGGTACCAATAAATATTACGCATGGTACGATAACGACAGGTAAGTATATGAGCAATGAAAAGCCAATGTCCCCAAGCCAGCAACTTATGAAACTTAAGGAAAAGATGCAGGTAAAATGCCCGCTGGCTGTCGATGAGGTGATTTCATCACTGGCAAGATGTGAATTGGTTTATAACAACTGCGGCGATAAAATTGAAAAATATTTTGCAAGGGAATCGATGAATGTCCTTCAGGATCTAGGCGGGCAGCTACTCTCGCTTGCTGCACACCCGAACATTCAGCAAATAGTGGAAACTGCACCACAGGGATTTGAGCCAGATGGATTATAAGAAGATATACTGCGACAAGTGGCGTTCGGCATATACAAGCAACACCATCAATGAAGTGGACAGTAACATCGTTGAGCTCAGGTGGAAGAATGTTCCTCTTGGCGAGCTGTTCTGTGGGCCTACCGGCGTTGTGTTCACTAAACTGTACAGGTTTATGGGTGACCCGGATGTTACCAAGATTCATGCATTTCCTGCCGCTGAAAAGGAATTCAACGCGCTATTGAAAAATGTGGAAACACTTGAATATATCTGCCAGCTGTATGAACAGGTTGAACCAAATGACCTGAACATCTACCTGTACCGCAATCAGCAGATGTACGGGCAAATAACGTTCTACAATGGCGAGGCTGAATTTAAGGGCAGGACGAATGAAGGGTGGAAAACGTCCAAAAACCCGGAAACTTTGATAACCCATGCCAAATGGCTGAAGGACAGGGCTCGCGACCTGGAAATGATGGATGACATGGATCTTATCAGTGAACTCGGGAGCATGCTGAAACGATGAAGTATATGGTTAACATTGTATACGGCTCAATCATTGGCCGGTTCCTGTTGCAGCTTGCTGACCGTATGCTTCATCCGGGCAAACCTTCCATTCCGGGTACTAAATACCTTGCAATGGAGGTATTCCAGTGCGATTCCAACATGCAACATTATGCATTGGTATTTGGATATGCAGATGATGTTGCGACTCTTGAATCGCACTTTGCCGCGCTGTTTGCGGAGGGATTCACAACTATCGGTCCTGAAGGCCGCATGATTATTGCACACCGCAGTGGATTATATACATATCGTGACACACTCGGCAATGAATATGGCCCGATAACATTCTTGGCTACGACTAGTCGCGGCTGCTGGTGGCGTGTTGCGGAAAAATTTGGGATGCAGAAGGAAATATTAGATCAAGTTTGCTACGAGGGTACGGCGCCTGATGAAAGACAAAGATGAATTTGAGGATATCGACGGCGCAATCAAGGAGTTCCGCAAGAAGCTGCGGGCGAACTCCGTCCCGTTGCGCCTCCGGGACAAGAGGCTGAAATCTGATGACGGATACCCGGACTATGTTACCCAGGCGGAAATGGATGCGACCGCCATACTTAATGCAAACTATAGGGAAAGCATCAAGAACCTTGAACTTTTAAAACGTGTATTGGAGGATTCGAAATGAGCGAAACAGAAGAGGCGATTGACATCGGTTGCGAATGCGCGGCCAAGGGCATGGTGGGGCAGGATTTCCCGGAACTGCTTAAACGGCTGGAGGCCAAGGGGTATAAAAGCGGCAAGGTAATCCACAATCGCCAAAAGGGTACGTCTACTGTATTGATTACCAATGGAAGCCACGAGACAAGATTGCAATATAAAGTTACATTTAACTGGAAGGAGAAATTCCCTGGCATGGCATCACCGAACAAGGTGGTTGATTGCAAATGGGTGAAACCACTCCGTCCAGAACCTTTTGAAGTGAGGTAATTATGCCATTTGTTTTACCGTTTGAAGAAGCATACACCAAGGTCATTGAACATGCCGCAGAAGGCGTGGATGTAGATAGCGTATATCGCAATCTCGGACTGGATCCGGCATTTGCCGACGATGCAAGCAAGCTCGTGGTCGCCCTCGTGATTGCCAACAGTGGGTGCATCCAGGGCAAGGCACTTCCCTCGGAAGTCGATTACACAATCAAGCTTGCGTGTAAGAACCTTATCGAGCGCGGGCACATCGACAATACTTCCCCGGAAGCTGCCGCAGAATCGATGAGCAAGATGCGCAGCATGATTTAGGTACTGCATGACAATAGAACAACTACAAGCCAAGCTCGCCTATGACCCCCATAGGAAAGTCCGCTTTTCGCTTGACGGAAAGCCCATCCGAATCCGTAAGATTGACATCGCCCCGGATAACTCCATCCTTGTGGAACTCGCGGATGTCAAGCCCAGGACAAAGATGGTCTCGGTGGTGTATACTTACAAATCTCCAAAAGATAGCTTTTAGATGTATTCGGACTCGTATTCGTGGGCGATGCCGTACTTGATTGCATCGTCCGCTCCGATGAATACATCCTCACGGAGCATCCGGTCAAGGAGGTCCTGGGGGATTGACATGGTGGACAGAAGGTTCCTGAACAGTCCGTTGTAGTAATCCAGTTCAAGCGCCATGTTCATTGCGTCGTTGCGGGTAGTGATGCCACCGGACTCTTCATTGTAGAAAGCCGGGTGTATCATTATCCTTGCATGGCGGTGGATTGTCCTGCGGACCCCGGCACAGAATATAATGGCACCCATCGAACTTGCCTTCCCGGATGCAATCGTGTTTACTGTGCATCCCTTTGTCCGTGCGATGGTCATCGCGTCGATGATTCGGAACCCGTCATCAAGGGAGCCGCCATCGCTGCAAATGATTAATGTAATCTCCCCCGGCTCGCGACAAAGCTCGTGGATGGCCCGGACGCACTTGTCAGCAGACTCCTCTGAAATCTCCCCGGTCAGCCTAATGATTCGTTCTTCGTTATCGACTTCTAGCTGTTCTTCGTCCATATGGAACCTCCTGATAGGAGTTTATTCATCGCGGGCCGGGTCGGACCGCCATTTCCGGTCGAGGGCAAATGTTAAAATATATTTACAAGAAAAAAGTAAGAAAAAATCTAATTTTAGGCTGAAATGAGCATAAATTGCATCAAATATATACTTTACGGCTGTATCGTTGGCGGCATGGTTCGCAAGATATGGAAACGCACCCACGAGGAAAGCAAGATTAATCTCAGGGAGGAAAGACCGATTCCTCCCACTCCTGTGCATTCTCTTGAACTGAGTCCAGCGGATTCCTATCAGGATATCAAGCCGATAGGTTATGGTTATGCTCGGCGACCGGTCTACCGGGCTACTGACTTAGCAGAAGCCGGATATACACCGGCGAATAAAGACGGGCGTATCATGTTCAATGGCAAAGTTTTTTCCAGCGCGGCTGAATTATTCAAGGCGATGGAACAGGAAGCCTTTAATTATAAGGAAACCTCCATAATTACACCAGCAGAGGGATGATGCCTACATACATCAAGAAAGACGCGATCAAGAACCTATTCTCCACCAATGGATTTACATTGGTGAAAACCGATTCGGGCCTGGCATTCAGATACAAGAACAAGGCCGGGTTCTCACTGGAGTTCCCGGTCAAGTGGCTTGACGGCGATGATGACCGGGAATACGACCTGGCACAGGTTCGCCATGTCCTCAACAACATGACCGCCGCTGCAAAGGAAGAGGCTGCAATCGACGCCTTCATGCGGGACGAGACGAGAATGGCCCTGCTGTTTTCCAATGCCAAGGATTATGGCATGGCCTATGACGAAGACGCCAAGATGTTCATCTACAAGAAGACGAAGACTAGCAAGAAGGCCGAGTTTGTTGCTGAGCTGGATTTCGTGATTGCAGCCAGGATCAAGTCGGAGGAAGCGGCCAAACTGGCAGCGAAAAACAAGAAAAAGATGAAGGTGCTTACATTCAAGGAAATCTTCGATATCTTGAAGAAACGCGCCGAGGAAGACAAGAAACCAACCCCAACACAGGAAAAGGTGAACAAATGAGCACTATCGCAGTGGATTTCGACGGAACAATTTGCTACAACGGGTGGCCTGATATTTCCATTGGCCAGCCAAACGAACTGTTGATTAATTGGCTGATTAAACGGCAAAAGAAGGGCGACAAGGTTATCCTATGGACATGCCGTGAAAACTATGGCGGCAAGGACTTCCCTGATGGCGAATATCTTAATGACGCAATAAATTTCTGCAACAGGCATGGCTTATATTTTGCCAACGCCAATTCCAACGTAATCGGCGACTATGTTGAATCTGGCTGGGAACCGAAGAACTTTGGCCGAAAGATTCGATGTGACTTTTACCTTGACGACCGCTCGGTATGGTTCAACCCGGAATCCAAGTGGATGTGGAGGATCTATCTGTGGCTAGTTGGCCGCAAGCTGGACAAGGAGTCCAGAAAGGGACTGGAGTAAAAAATGAAAATTTATTTCATCAGACATGCACCCACATCGGCAAACCTGACGGGAACGATGGCTGCCGGTTATGACGATGCCGATATAACGTTTCTGGACAAGCCGGATGACTGGGAGGAACGTGTGGGCTGTCATATACCGGAAGAGGCTAGACGCACCATTATCAGCTCCCCTACAAGGCGCTGCATGAGTACTGCCAACATGCTGTTTGAGCGCTATCCTGATGAAGTGAGCAACGAGCTTGGTGAGTTCGACTGCAAGGGGCTGGGTGTACGTAAGTTCTGGGAAATAACCAGGGAAGAGTTTGAGGAACTGGTTCCCCTGCGCTCGTCGACAATGAAATTGAGAATCAAGGCTATATTGAGCGAGCTTGCCAACAATGTCAAGCATGAAAATGGCGTTGATTCCTTTGTCGCCGTGTCCCATGGGATGGTCATCCGTTATCTCTACCACTACATTAACGGAAATCCGGACATTTCTGCCTATGACATCATCAACTCCACCGGCTTCAGGTTTTCCAACCTGGATTTGCTTGTGGTCGATACGAACCAAATGAAAACCGAGTCCTACCATTGGCAGGACCCGGTAAATCATTCGGCTTAGTGGGTTCCGAAGAGGTTTTCGGCAATCATGTTGATGAACTCATCCTTTTCCTCTACTGGGATAAGTTGCCCGGCAGCGCCTGGATGACCACCGCCTCCCCTACCCAAATTCTTCAGGAACTGACCGATATTCACATCCTTCCGGCTTGTACGGAAGGATAATTTTTTCATGCCCGGAGAGCATTCTTCCGGATCCGTAAGCACGAGCCAGTCGTAATGTTCCAGAAGTCGAATGACGATATCGCTATTGAAACGGTCCGTTTCGATATAGTAACCGTTGTATGGTAATTTATGCTGTTCACACTTAAGCATGTGGTCGTCTACTGCCTTGTCGTGATTTTCGAGAATTGGGATGGTTTCTGAAGGTAGATTATATCCTTCCATTCCATTCATGAACATGTCGATGAACTCGTCATATCCGAGCTCATAGAGTAAAGTGTTTAGATTGTCCGAGAGCGGGATCTTCTGTCTAATCCAAAGGTCATGGTCGTTGGTGACCGTGCACAATGTATCCAGGTGTTCCAGGTTTGCAAAGTACGCCAGATTCTTGAGGGTAAGGACGGCACCGCAGACTTTCGTATTGACGATGTACAGCCCAAGTTCATCGTCAATACGAATGTTGGCTGTCTGGTGATGGTCGATGACAACGTACGGCTTATTTACCGAGTGTATCAACTGTACCATGTTGTCATCCGGGCAGAAGTCCGTGAAGATGATTGCTTCATACGACAAACTGGTAATTGCTTCACAGGCAGAGTCGTATTCAGACGAGCCACGATAGTTCGCCTTGACGGTAATTGCATTTGGAAATACATTCTTGACCACGATTGCCGATACGGCACCATCAAGGTCAGTATGGGTCAGGTTGAGTATGATGGCGTCTTTCTTGCCGGGGACATCGAGTCCAAGAATCTTTATGATATTCTCTTTGTTCATTTGGTACCTATTGGATAAATGTGCGAAAGCTTATCAAGAAAACGTGCGGTTCCCGCGATTTCATCTTCGGTGAAATACTCGCCCAATGCGGAACGGTTCTGGATGATGAAACTGGCACTGCTGCGCATCTCCTGAAGTGCAGTGGCAGAAACACCGGGAAGATACGGCAGTTCCTTCCAGTTTAGGAGCTTGGTAGGGGTGTAATCGGAATAGATCTGTTCGGGGCCATCCGCGTAGCGCAGGAGCCACTTGTACACATAGGCACGAAGGGAGGAGATATCTTCGTCGTTCACGTCTTCCCACAGCACGGAACGACCGTTCAGTGTAATGGCAAGATCGTCCGCGATGGTGCAACCGAACGTATCGGTCTTACCAGGTGCTGGGCAAATCCTGACTAAGGTTCGTTCACATTCCATTTCCTCGTTGCGCTCGGTGTCCCAGTCCTTGACCTTGACGGTCTCCTTGATGAGATAATTTCCATATTCCTTATGGAGAATTTCAAAAAGTTTTTCGATGTTGTACAGTTCGCCCATTTATTTATCCTTTTTAAATGGTTGGTATGAATAGCCACAGGATGCCAATGATGACATACATGGACACGATGGGTGCTCCGGTGCATATCAGGACCAGCCCCATATTGATTTTGCCATTTTCCGAACGCACGTCCCACAATAGGCATCCAATCAATATTACGATGATTCCCGTAATAAGCAATGACCAGCAGCGTTCGCCATGGAGTATGAAATTGACAACCCAGTCGGAAGCGCTGTCCATAAATTGAGCAAAGTGGGTGGAATCCCACTTTGCTTGCCGTATCGCAGCCCTTTCTTCCATTTCAGCAATTTGGGCTGGCGTGTAGACATATTGTACGCCACCACCGTCATTACCGTTGTCGCTTACGATGTACTTGGCGGCAGCCAAACCCGTCAAAAGACCCCAGAATCCCATTATAGTTCCTTATGCGTCAGCGTTGATTGAGTTCATGCAGTCCACGATGAACTGTCCGTATTCATCCTGGATGGCAGCGGCAACATTCGGGTGTAGACCCTTACCGCCTGTCAGGAAGCCCCAGCCGCGAACATGCAGTTCAATTTCCTCGCCATCCGCCTTGAATCTTACTATGGAATCGCTCATAGTACCTTCGTAGACCGGGTGTCCAAAGGACATCTTCGCGGGGAGTTCGGTACCGTTCATCGTGGCGTTCATGGCTGCTGCCAGGGCCTTGAAATGGGCATCTGCGGTGCCCTTAAATGCGGCTTCCGAAGAGGAAGTCGTGGTCCTGTTGGCGGCTGAATCCCAGATGGTGTCGGCGCAAATTTCGTCGTTATGGAAAGGGGGGATAAAATATTTGGTCCAGCTATATTCTTTCATGTCCAAAATTTAGCAAAATTGAAAGAAAATGGCAACCGGGACTATGTGTACCGATTGCCATTTTTAAGTCTTGATGTGTAGGCTATTCCTTGCCATCCAAGATTTTGCTTACCTTGTGGTAGATGTCAAATGCCATATCCAGGCCCATGTCGGATTGCAGTGGGCTGTGGTGGCAAATGCGGTAGAACAGGTCGGGATGTTCCCACCCTAGAGCTTCTCGTTTAGCCTTGATGGCGTCTGCCAGGTGCTTGGCGAGGTCGTCCACATCCTGTTCGGTAGGTTTGCCGTCAAGACTGTAGGGCAGTGAATAGGCTACATCAAATGTCTTGCTGTTTTTGATTTCGAAGAAGAATATGTGAGGGTTGTTGAGTGGGCGGTTATACATGTTCATTGTTTAATTCCTCCGTTTGTAAGCAATGGTTGTCCCGATTGCCAAAAATTAAAAAATTTCGGGTCATTTATCCCGATTTCTGTCTTGATTAGGCAAGCAGAATCATCTTTGCCAGCTGTTCGCATTTCGGTGAGAGCTTTCGCTTCAGGAGCACGTTGCACACGTTGTGGTACATGCGAGTGAGGGCCTTCTCAGCCGGGTCATCATATGAATTGTACAGCATGTCAGCAAGCTTGATGAACAGCGCCGAGTCGGATAATCCTTCCAGCTTCTTGCTCATGTACTCGTCCTTGCCCAGTTCGTCAATGCGGAACGGGTTGTTACGGAGTTCGGAACACAGTTCGGCACATTCTACCGAATTGGCCACAGTCAGGATTTCAGGGAAAGATGTCTCGGTGTCTTCGAGCAGGTCATGTGCGAGCGCCGCGTTGATCTCGTCGTTTGTACCATCAAGCATCATCACGATGAATGCAACGCCGCGTGGATGCACGAAGTACGGCTTGCCCGATGCCTTACGCTCCTGATGTGCATGGCGACCCTTGGCGAAGTAGTACATGGCTCGGCATTTCAACGGGAAGTCAGTCGATTTGATGCGCTGATGCAATGCGATTTCAAGGAGCGCACATTCAAGTTCTAGTGTCATAGCGGCCATATTGTCCTCCTATCCAAGATATATGGTGTCCTTGCCAACACCGAGGTTGCGGCCAACGTGATGATACGTGAGCCCGTCAAACATGACGACCTTGCACCCGCCATGTCCATATTGAATAAGCTCGTCAAGATGCTCTTTCAGTTCGATGACAGTCGTTGTCCCGGTTTCGGTAAGCCAGGCATTTCGTGCCTTTTTGTGCTTGATGTTTTTCCATTCGGCCCACATTGCGCCAAATGCAACCAATGCGCAGAAGATGACATCCAGGACGAAAGTAAAGGTAGATGAATTTATTTCATCCGACATGTCCACCATTACGTTCAACAGGCAACATGCGGCACCGCAGGTTAGCATCATGAAGCTGCATTCATATTGCTTTTTAATGAACAGGCAAATCGAGCCCATGAATATTGAAAAAATCATGAAGCCGTACATTACAACAATCATCGAGTAGTCCATAGTCAGTTCTCCTTATTTGGTTAGATGGGAAACAGGACGGTGGCCATGGTGCCACCAGTACGGTATGCGCCAGAAGATACCCCAGCGTTCCTTAAGCTCACATATCCAATGCATTTGGTCGATTTCGTCCATCCGTTGGCAAAGCTTGACATCTTGCATGTTGTATGCCAACCATGGGCTTATGCTCGGATGGGCATTTCCATCAATAGTGCCAGTCTTTTTCGTCATTCTTCAACTCCATGAATTTAGTTTTGCCTTCCTCCTTGTAGGTGTAGTATTTCTCTCCGGTGCTCCAACGGACAATGCGTTCATCGGTGATTGCATCCGGTTTCGGGGGAGGGTCGAGGTATTCGATTGTGCATCCGGCGCCCGATTTAAGGAAGGCGATTTCAACAATCCTGCCCTGCTTGTCATAATACTTAACAAGACCTTCGTTTTCAAGTGTTTCGGATCTTTCAATTTCCATACAGTCTCCTAAGTTTCCGGGGTTGTGAGGGTAAAGTTGTCCATCGCAAAATCGGTAAGCCGTTGCCCCAGTTTACGGTAGACATCCATGGAGAGGTCGTGCATTTCCCCGGCCATCGCCCACGAGACTGACGGGTGGACAAGAATCTGTTTGGCGAATGTCTCACAGAACTTTCGACCATCGGTGATTGAGTTGAAATCATGGGCATGGTCTCGGTACCAGAACACTCGCGCTATGTTGCCGTACACTGCCAGGTCGAGTGCCTTGTTCACTTTAAGATACCTGTCAATGGATTCCTTGGACATATCATCCTTGGCATATTCCCAAAAGAGCAAGCGAAGCTGTCCAATATCAATGTATGTACCGTCTTCAGCGCGGATGCGTTCCTGGTGGTCGTCGAACCACCATGATGCCTCTACGTGTTCCATTGGGATAACGCCGTTATTCTTCTTTATGGCTTCTTCTACTTTGGCCTCGATAGGCATGATGTGTCTCCAAAAATGAAAAATTAAAATGGTAAATTTTCTTCCGAGTCTTCCCACGGAGGTAAACTGGTTACCGGATGTTCCCACGGATAATATGCACCCTTGATGTATTGTCTCGGGCGGTTCCACTTCTCGTACAGGAGGAACGGGAGCAGAATGCGAGAGACAAATCTGTAGGCGAGTATCATCTTCGTGGCGAACTTTCCATGGAAGTCTTCCGGGTACATTTCGCGGAGTTCACGGTCAGCTTCCTCCGAGGTTACCCATTCGCCGGAATATTCCCCGGTGATGCTTCCATAGATGTCGCTAAAATACCTGCATTTCTGGCAAGCCGATGTGGCATACCGTCTACAATAGTCACAAACAATCATAATTTATACCGCCATTTATACCGCCATTTATTATGACATTTATACCGCCATGCGGTCTTCCACGTAGATTTCGGACATCTTTTCGCGGAGGCGTTTCAGTGCGCGGTTCTTGACCTTGCGTGCCCATTCGTGGGAACAGCCATGCGATTCGCCCCATTCGCGGGTGGACACATGGTCATCGTTCATGACCATCTTCTTGATGGCATCGCATTCGATTTCAGGAAGGGAAGAGAGAAGTTCATCGACCAGTGCGGAACGGTCGCGTTCTTCGGCTTCTTCTGCCCCGTTTTCACCTTCTGCGCTCAACGTTTCAAGAAGGGTGGTCTTGGAATCGTCATCGCCGACCATTGCATCGCCGGACACGACCTTGACCGGATTGCGCTTGATGGGCTGACCGTCTTCATCGAGAAGAGGCTTGCCATCGGCACCCTTGGCGGGCTTCTGCAAGTTTTCCGGTACGGCGACAACGGAATCGCCATAGAGTTCCTTGTTCATGGCATTCTTGATATGCCACTTGTAGTAGCAGCCAAATTCATAACCAAGACTGCTATCAAACAGTTCGATGGCGCGGTTGAACCCGAGAGCGGCTGCACCGATAAGGTCGCTCATTTCGCCCGTGTACATTTCGTAGTTGCGGGAACGGGCGAAAGTAATGACCATCGGGATGTAAAGGTTGAACAGGGTGTCACGTGCGGACTGCGAACCCGCCTTGGCGTTGATGATGTATTGTTTCTCAATCTCCGTAGAAGTGATGACCTTCTTTGCGGCCTCGTAAGCCTTGGAGAGTTGAGAGCGGAGGTAGGATGAGCAGTTGAGCATTTTGTTGTTTCCCTTCTTATGGTGATTGTTTGTTTCGTTGCTGATACGATTCGCCCCCAGGTCCCCTTAGTCCTGGTTGCCCTCGGATACGGTTGGTTCTTCTTCCGGCTTCGGTTCCAGAGGAATATGGGTATATTCGATTCGCTCCTTGGATGGGTCGTAGAACGCAGCCTTCCAGGCGAGCTTTCCTTCATTGATGTCCTTTTCGGCCTTTTCAAGGCCTAGAATAAGACTGATGATGGTTGTGTTTCTAATATCCGCGTGGCGCCAGTCATGTGTGCAATGCCCGATGATTTTATCGAGGTCATGGCACATCAAGCCGCCGAGTCCAAGTAGATTCAAGAAGGCGAGTATCATCGTGTAGGGGTATTGGGTTACATCATTGCATATAATCCACAACGCCTGCCATGTGGCAACTATCGTCTCGATGAATATGTGGTCCAGGCTGAGCCGGACCGGGTGGTTCTTGCGGTCATCGTATGCCTTGTCGCGCAACCACTTAAACGGATTTTTCATTGGTTCTCCTGTTGATTATATTGTAAATCTGCTTGTACATGCTGATGAAGTTCACGATGTCGTTATCGGACATCCAGCATCCATGTAGACGGGTAACTCCATCGGTAGTCTTGAATAGCATGTCTCCACGGCCTAGAAGCGACTCGGCACCGATTTCATCAAGGATGGTCTTGGAGTCCACCTGTGACGGGAGCCTGAACGCAATGCGGGTCGGGAGGTTTGCCTTGATTGTGCCTGTGATTACATCGCGGGAAGGTCTCTGCGTTGCGAGGACCAGATGGATGCCTGCGGCACGGGCTTTCGCGGCGAGGCGGGCGATGCTTGTTTCCATGCCTTGCTTGTCGCATGCCATCAGGTCGGCAACTTCGTCAATTACCACGACGATGCGGCAACGGTTTCTTATGTCGCGTGTGTAATCGGTGACAGTTTCCATGTAGTCATCAAGCGTACGTACGGGCTTCCCGCACGAAACCGTTGCGTCCGTAAACATCCGGTAACGTGCCTCCATTACATCAACCAGCGAGGCGAGCTTCTTTACGGCATCGCGCACATTGTTGATGACCTGGACTGTCGGTATCGCCGCATAAGACTGCATTTCAGTTCCCTTTGGATCGATCAGGACGAGGGATAACTCATTGGGGTGGTTGTTCATCAGAAGGTTGCAAATGAGCGAGTTGAGGAACACGCTCTTGCCTGAACCTGTCTGTCCCGCGACAAGCATGTGCGGTGCTTTTGCGAGGTTGAAGTGTACCGGGTTCCCAACAATATCGACACCCATGCCAATATTGAGCGAGCCGAACTGTATTACGCCGCTGTTATCCGGGGTCACGATGGTACGACACGGGACTACTGAACGTGTCTCGTTCGGGACTTCGATGCCAATAAGTCCATCGTTACACTCGATGCGGATGGACTTGCATGGCACACCAAGGCGCATTGCGAGGTCTTCGAGATTATTTCGCACATTTCGCACGCGAATGCCATCGCCCACTTTTACCATATAGCGGGTAATGACGGGTCCCTGCTTGATGCCGACAACCTCTGCATTCAGGTGGAGGCTTGCCAGGGCATCATTCATGGCTCCCGTACGGTCGGTGTGCGTGCTATCGGTGGATGCGGGCTTCGTGAGCGCATTCCACAAGATAGGTGCGGCGACATTGCGCCATCCGCTAACGCATTTATATTCGTTTCGCATTTAATCTCCTTTCGATTGCCCTTACGATGATCCCCCAGGCCCCCAAAGAACGGGAACATGGCGTACACGGTTGAATCAGTTTGACTTGCACTTCACAAGGTAGTTGTGAAGCTCCATAATATCGGTCGGAATCCTAAACAGCTTCCATGAGGTCGGCCCCTTCTGCGGCTGGTTAATCAAGACTTCCGCAGTGTCGCAGTCGGGTATGTAGGCCGGGTCCCCGGGAAGGGCCGGGCGACCGCTGATTGTATCGACCACATCGCATGTCATCACGGTAAGCATGGGGCGACCGTATTTCTCGTTTGGGATATATTCCAGACGCATTATCGCGTCAATGTCCACGGTCATGATTGCACCATTGCGCTGTTTCCATTGCATTATCATAGCTTTACCCCCAGGCAGGCCGCATGGCTCTTGTCGAACCACAGGACACATCGGATGAATGTTGATTTAAGGAAGATTCGTTGCAGAAGTTTCTTGTTGTGGTCAAAGAAGTTTGTGCCGGAATATATGTCCACCCGGTTGCCCAGGGAGTTCAGGATGCCAAACATGTTCGTCTTGCACGCGAGCACGTTCGCGTTGGCTTCCTTGCTCATGGACTTTTTCTGTATAGGGTCGTTAAGTGTGATAGTCATAGTTGCCTCGTTTCGGTACATACGATGATACCCCAGGTCCCCTGGAAACGGGACACTGGGTTATACGGTTGTTTCATGTTTTCGCGGCACGGATCAAATGGAGTCTACGAACTCTTGGAGTTTTGTTGCGATTTCTTGGAGCCTTTCTTTCGAGAAGTCCCCGACACAGGCGGTTGTCGTGTGCCTTTTGCCTTCCCATTCCCCATCGTTCCTTGTGAGGATGATGTTGTAGCCGAAAGCGCCCCGCATGACTTCAATGTTACCTTGCCTGTCGTTGTAGATGTAGGTGGAGTCTGACATTGTCTGTCCTTCTTGGTTGGTTTGTGTAAGGAAATCTTTACGCTGTCGCGGGTCAGGTAATCGGGGATGCCTTGTATCATCGGGATAATTGCCTTCATCCTTGATACTGCGCTCTTGTATTCCTCGAAACTGGACACGATTTCGTACTTGACGTTATGCCCGTGATTCTGTATCGTCACGCCATCGGGTTCCATGTCGATTATGGTGCTGAACATGATTTTCAGGGCGTATAGCTGAATTTCATCATTGCCGATGCGGTTGTACTTTGACAGCCGGACACCATTCAGGCTTACCTCGGTTTCCCATTCCCGGTCATCAACGGACACATCGTTCACGTAGATGTATTCGGTTGAGTTCGCGATGCCATTGGGATATTTAATCAGCTTGCCCTTCATTGCATTGAGGTATGCGAGCTTTTCTTTATCCCCGTGTTTCGATTTGCCATAGTAGATGTCATCGTTCGCCGCATGGATGATACGTTCGCATGCCATTATGACATGTTCAAGGGACTTTGGCTTCCATGCACCCATCTTGGCGAGCATGCCGCTGATGTCATCGGTAACCGGGGTGCTGGTTGTCATGCTGCGGTCGATTTCAATTCTTCTCATGGCATTCCTGTGCTGGATTTGCAAGTTCAGCTTTGAAGCGATTGGCATTGATGCCGGACGTAGCGCGATGCCCGTTCTTGTACGATATCGTCTCGACCATTATCTGCAAGGGGTTGAACTTGCACTTGAAATGCTTTCTCATTGTTTACCTCTATTGAACAGATTGTCCACCAGCTTCACGAGTTCGGGGATAACACCCACATTGATTCGTAGTATTTCATTACAGCCATGTACCGCAGTATGTATGGACAACGCGTTGCGCTCTCCATCGACCTCGGCGAACCCGGTATTTCCGCGCTTGAGCATCCACGCATAACGGCTTGCGATAACGATTGCCCTCATGAGTTCAAGGAACTTGTAGCGGATGTCCTCCGGTATTATCCCATCGAACGCGGTAGCATTCATCACATAGTCAGTCATGCAGGCGCAAATGCGGTGTTCGCCCCTGCCGGGACGGGTACCCTTCGGGTAGTGGAACACCATGCAGGTTTCCCAGTATCCGTTTGGAGCCTTGCGGGGTTTCTGCATCCACAGCGTATCACCAAACTGGTCCTTGCCCAGTTTCCAGTAGTCCTTAATGGTTTCTTGCATCGGTAGGCATCCTGTACTTCGTGTAGATGGATGTTTCAGGCATTTCGTAAGCAAGTACGAAATCCATTGCATCCTTGCAATCCTTATATACGGAAAGGAACGCCATGCTTGACACGGAACCTGGTTCGGCGCGAAGGCCATCCCAAATACGGGAGTAGATACCCCCGAACTGTTCAGAAGCGTCCTTAACCACTTTCAAAAGTCTTTCTAATTGTTCCTTTTCCATAATACACCTCACTTGTTTTTCATAATGTAGCAAACGGCGGTGCGCATGGCAACCAACGCCGTCAATATGTATTCTATTAGCTATTTCATTGTTTCCGGGAACGGCTTGACGATTGCGTAATTACAGTCGTAACGTTGGCAGGTCAGGCCTGTGTCCACGGGTTCAAGTTCGACACCGCAAGGGCAGTTCCATTTGGAATGTAGCTGGAATCCCTGGGGAACGACATACAGGTTGTAGTTCCATTCAACGAGTGAAGCATTGTGCTTACGGAGGATGGCCTGGATTTCATCGGCAATCTCTTTACTTTGCAATTTAGCTTCGGACAATGAACGTAGTCTAAATTCTTCCTTCGCGAGGGATTCCTTTATGTCAAGCTCTGTCATAGTCATTTCTCCATTGAGCCGGTTATTTTCCCATTCGTTTCCCGTACACGCTTCCCGGGCGTTCCCATTGGTCCCAACCGTAACCGGGTCGCCGCAATACCCAGTCGTATGTATCGCGGTAGCGTATTTGGTTCTCGTACCTCTTGTCGAACCTGTCAAGCGTTTCCCTTGTATTGGACATAATCTGCTTGATTGGTTCCCCGTCCTTGTAATAAATGGCCTGGTTTTCCACGGGCTTGAACCAGTATTCCCCGATTATCTCGAAGCCACCGTTTACAGCCGCGAGTATGTCGGGACAGTTGTCGCGATATACGTCATTGGACAGGTAGTTGCCGCCCATGTCCGGGTATGACCAGTCATAGGCGCAGTATAGTCCAATAATCTTCCCGTCTTCCTCCATCGCCTGCGCCTTTGCAAGATGCAGGATAAGGATATCATCACATCGACCGTAGTCGTTCAGCGGGAAGCTGATCTGCCCTGCGTAATGGCAGACGACCTTACCGCCGATGTTGATGATTGTCCCCGGATGGTTCCATGCGGTCGAGTGCATCGCGTTTGTGCGGGCGAGCCTCCAGACGCCGGATGGCTTGTTTGCGAACAGCGCGGTCGCAGTGAACAGCAGGATTGCAAAAATCAAAATTTTTTTCATCATCCCTCCTTGATTTCTTCCAAGAGAGCCTTGGGTTCCTTGTTGAGCCAGTGGCAGATTGCCTTGAAGTGCGGGCTGTCGGTCGCTTCAAGCACGCTCTTGTCCGGCATGGCGCGGAGCGTGGCCATCATGAACTTCGCGACTTCTTCGTCATGGAAGAACGTGAGTGTCGGAAGCTCGTAGAGCTTGTAGGGACCCATCGGACCCTTGCTGATGCGGTAGACATCCGGCATACCGTCCTTGACGAAGGTAACCCAGATGCCTTCTTCTCCCTCTTTCGGGTAAATAACCCTGTCGAGGGTTCCACCGCATTCCTTGATACGGGATACGGCGTGTTCAACGACATTTTCCGGTCGGAAAAACTTAGAAAGTACGTATCTCTCCATATTGATATCCTCTTAAAATTAAAAATTATTTATTGCCTTCATTCAATAGGCGGTTGAAGTCGGAAATAAAATTCTTGCAATCAGGAATAAATTTCCGCATGGCCTTAAGCCATATAAGAAATCCGATGATGTCACTGATGATTGCGATGAATTGAACCGCATCGTTCTTGGTACACGGGTGCTCGTACCAATATGCGAGTACCGGGAACCAAGAAACGAGTACGGACGCAACCAGGAGAAGCAACAGGTCATAAAGAATGGCTTTCATACCTGGCCACCTCCCTAGAACTGTCTATCATCGAGACCGTCTGCATAGAAATCGACCGTTTCGCGCTGTTCATCGTCCGGGAGCTTGGCCATTTCAAGAATCTTGGTCTTGAGAAGCTGACGGGCAAATTCGACATTCTTGGCCTCGAAGTAGATGTTGGCTGCGCACTTCGGATGGTCGCCGACACCGGGGCACCAGGAAATGTACGGACGACCGTAGCCAATGTCATCGTTGAAGCAGAACTCGAAGTGGAGCTTCAAGACGGTATCAGGTTCAACTTCGCCCTTGAACTGGTAGCCATCGACTCCCTGCAACCATGCTTCCACCTTGCAGAACGGAGTGGATTCCATGTAGGAATCTTCATGTTCATTCTCGAACTCGTTGCCATCATCGGTATCGGAGAGCCAGTATTCGACATCGGATTCCTTGCCTTCGGCTTCCTGTTCAGCCTTCCATTCAAGGTAGTTTTCATCGTCCAATGCATCTTCCTTGCATTCCTTGTATTGCCCGTCCACCCACGTTTGAATACATGGAGCATGTCTGCAACCGTTGGAGAAGATGGAAGTGTTCGGGATGAAGGTCATTTCGACACCACCGTTGTTGTGGCTCCAGAAGCCATCGCGGTCTTCCCACTCGCAATCTTCCGGCTCGCCGGACTTTTCGCATCCGATTTGGTACCATTCATCACCGTTAGTGACATCAATGTAGATTTCCTCGAATACTTCGAGAAGGGTTGGCTTCAATTCGTTTTCATAGAAGTTGTGTGCGGCTTGCGGCATAATTGTCTCCTTGTTGATTGGTTTTGTTTCTGTGCCCTTACGATAATCCCCCAGGTCCCCGAAGATCGGGCGGGGCGTCTACACGGCGGGCCAAAATCAGACCGAATGGATGACCGGAATCACACCGAATGGCTGATGTGATACAGGTCATCGGTCCGTAAATAGTGGTGGAAAAGTGTAACAAATAAGCTAAATTAATGACAGGTACTAATATGCAATCGGTAAGTTCAGCAACTACTATCTATTTGGCGCAGTATGCTGGGAATGGCAATGCCATCATCTATTCGGCATGCGATGACAATTTCATCATGGCACTGGTGCTGTTCATCTGTGTCATGGGATTGCTCATGCTTGCCGACATTTTCTGATTACAGGTCAGCGAAGTCCATGACCCTTTCTGTACCCTTCCACCACGGCTTGGACGGGAAGGTGTCAAATTCTTCCTGCGTGTACAGGAAGCCCCATTCGTGCCTGTTGAACTTGGTAGCAATCTTTTCCATCGCGGCTTGCTTGGCATCCGGCCCGCTAGGGACGGTCACTCGACCGAATATGTCGCGGTACTTTTTGTACGCGCTCTTCTTTCCGAAGATAGACCATGCGAAGTTGAAGTAAAAGGTTTCGGTATTTTCCACGGTGTCCTCCTTATGCCATTTCCTTGAACATGGCCATTGTTGCTTGGTCGATTTCATCAAGAGATTCATACGTGATGCGGGTGGATGTCGGGTTGTCATCGGCATCATAGGTCATGCGGAGCGTAGGCATCTGCGCGATGCAGACGTAGACATCTTCCCCGTTGAATTTGCCCTTGGCGTACTGCATGAGGGCGCGAACCGGATTTTCGCCAGGAATGAGCTTCAACGGCACCTTTACCGCCTTGCAGAACTGGTTGAGACGCTTGAATTGGTCATTGTGGACATAAGCATACTTGTTGAGTTCCGGGTCATGACGGAAGATAAGGCACGCGTGGAGATTTGCCTTCTGGGTGAGTTCATCGTTAAGGCGTTCGGCGTTCGGCCACCACTTCTTTCCGTTTGCCGGGGCGAGCTTGACTACGCCAAAGTCGCCCCCGACTGGCTCAAGTCCAAGATATTCGGCATATTCATTTGCCATCGCGGCAACAAGTCCCTTGCTACCCTTGACTATGACTGCGGCATGCCCATCGGTCGCCTCGATTGTCTGTAAGCGGAGGTCGAACTTGATGCCGTTGATGTAGCGGGCGGCATAGTCGCGGGAAGAGAACTTGCTGATTGCCGAGAGAAGTTTGTTGAGTCCTTTCATGATTGTCTCCTTTTCTGATTGTTTTGACACCGACACGATGATCCCCCAGGCCCTGTGGAAACGGGAAACCTGGATACACGGTAGCATACAAAAAAGACACGGGGCCATTCCCGTGTCTCTGGGTTTCATGATGTAGAATTGATGGTACCGGGCCCAGGCGCAAGGTTTGATAGCTGGTGTTTGGTTGTTTGGGTGTTTGGGTTCCATTGCTCGCTTTCGCGGGCATGGCATATCAAATTTGCACCATTCAGGGGTCCAGTTCCATTAGTACGCTCGTCCAGCTTCGAACTGGAATTATCAGCTTCGGAAGCTGATGTGCTGTCCATTACACCACGAGCGCGTGATTTCGAGAGCAAATATAGCACTTATTGCCGGATTTGGCAACTGGTACACCTACTTTGCCTTGATGTCGGCGAGTATCGAATCCAACTGCGCTACGCTGTTGATTCTTAGACGCATCTGGAATGCGGTCAGTTCTTCTCTGCACGTGGACAATTCGGCATGGAGACTCCTGTTCGCCTCATCGCTGGCTTCCATTACTTGGGAAACTTTGTGCGGATCGGATTTCGAACCGGCATAGTAGCCGAAACCGTATGTACACAAGGCAATGAAGAAGATAACGAGGTAGATGAGAAGCGTGGCGTTGTTTTTCTTGTTTTCCTGCATGGTTGTTTCCTTTTGCTAAGTGGTTATTGTTTGTGCCTTTACGATAATCCCCCGTGTCCCCGGAGACAATGGGGACAGGGGGACGTGGAGACAACAAATCTACCAAATCACGATTTAGTAAATCGTAATTTAGAAAATATTTTCCTTGATTTTTACAAGTTTCGGGAGGAAAACTTGAATGTTCTCCTTCGGGTTGTTCAGCAGGTCCATGCTGTCGCCCCGGCGGGTTGCGATTTCACGGGCTTTCTTGAGGCATTCTTCACGATGGAAGGCGTTGTACACGACACTTCCTTCGTGCCATGCAAGCCAGTGCTTTGCAAATGCCACGAAGAACGCTGTACTGCCGTTGCCATGACCCATGCCGAATGTCATGTAGTGGTAGAACGGCTCGCCACACTCAATCCAAAGTTTTCCCTTGAAACTTACATATTGATTACAGAACTCGATGAAGTATTTTCTATCGTCCGACTGCATTTTGGACAGCTCGTATATGTCTTCGTTACGCTGAATGGATTTGTCAAGGAACTTGCCAGTTTCCGGCGGGGTCATCTTGATTCCGTAGTTTCGCGATGCGAAATAGCGTTCCACTTCATATTTGAGCCCTTCCACGTTCTTGACTCCGCACTTGGCCCCGCACGTGGTTTCGACTGTGCCGAATCCGTACTGGTACTGGCGGTAGAACTTGCCATTGTATGCGCGGACAGGGATGGGGAAGTAACCGTACTTGGTCGGGAGGTGTTCGGAAAGGTCTTTCTGCGTCTTTGCTTTCGGACAGATGGTGCGGTAAGTGGTCACAGTGAATGCAAGCGGGAAGTCCTTTTCTTCAAGGACTGGGATGCTTCCGCATACGCGATGGCTACCACGGATAGTATGCGGCTTCTTGTGGCGGCTAGTGGGAAGGTACTTGATGTCGCATGCCATGTCGTACGGTAATGTAATTATGGTCTTGGAATGTTTCATTGTTTGTCTCCTTGTTTGATACGTCATTACGATGCGCCCCCAGGTCCCCGTGGATCCGGGTGCCTAGTCGGACGGTAGGTTTACTGGACGAGCGTTCATGAGCGCATTCAATGCAGATTGCATGCCAATAACCTTACCTTCGGCAATAGCAATCATGCGGTTCGCCTTGTCCACCAGTCGCCGGACATCATCCAGTTCAACCATGTCCTCGTAGTGGCTTTCAAACTGGCTATCATTGATTAGGATGCTACACACCCTCACTTCTTTAAGAGTGATGTATTGGGATTCATTGGTTTCAGTAGATTTAGTTTCTGGTTTCTTTGCCATATTTATCCTTATGCTTCGAGTTCGGCACCGAGTTCCTTGGCGACCTGTTCAAGTGTCTTGTTCTCGCGCTTGGCCTGGCGTTTTGCCATGGCGGTAAACTTTTGGTTGAGGATGCTCACAACGCGGTCACAATCGTCCTTCGAGAAAAAGTATGTGTCCACGAACTTACGCATCGGGAAACCGTCTTCACAGCTTCCATCGTCTTCTTCGGAAACCCAGTCAATCATCCGGCTTTCGTCCACATTTTCATGGATAAGACGGGTGACTTCGGGCTGTCTAATGCTAGGCATGTCGAGTTCATCGGCAATCCATTCATTAGACATCGGCTCCATCATGCTGTTGCCAATGCCGAAAAGCATGTCCGGTACGGTCTTGGGATCGACCGTGCGCGGCTTTACCGTCTTCCCGTAACCGAGCACATCCACAGGCTTTTACCCTTGAACGGACTGTCATAGCGGGCTCCCATGTAGGTATGGAAGAAAATCAGTTTCTGCATGTTGGCTCCTTTTTGGTACGCCATTACGATGTGCCCCCAGGTCCCCGAAGATCGGGGACACCTGGGACACGGTTGGCATTAGTCTTCCTGGACGGGACCGTTTTTATTGACGCTAACAACCGTGCCAATAAAGTCGAATGACTCGTTGAACTTCTTGAACACGCGAGGCATCGTACTTTTCTTGTCTCGATAAAAGAACTGAACCTTATACTTTTTGACCGGGGCGTAATCGTTTACGAGTATGCAGACATCCGTGGATACGGTGGCAATTTTGAATGTAGTATCATTAGACACCAGAAACTTGTCTATGAGTATCTTTGTGTAAATTGCGGCATCCTTCGGCATAAGGCGAGTTTCTGGAAACCCAAGCGTGCAGTTGTCCATCGAGCCCGCCTTAAATTTATCAAGCGTGGCAAACCTGTCAAGCATGCAGGTTTGGCTAATCATGTCATCTGTAGGATTTACATAGACAATGATGGTCTTTTTCTGTTCTTGCTTTTTCATATTGCCTCCTTACGATGGTTAGAAGTCGCCATTGACCGGAACGATGATATAGGTGGATGCGATACAACCGTTGGGCTTGATATCTACCACATCAATCTTACAATCAATGAGCTGTTCCTTGATGTAACGAAGGTCATCGCCGTGGTCGCTGTCATCCGTGATGCGGAAATGGATTGGATTCGAGGTGTCTGCCTTGTATGCGGTAACTTCGACATATTCCTCGTCACAGTTTGTCAGGGCATCTTCGATGTCTCCATAGAGCGCAACAGCAATTTTACTGCGCGTATCAGGATGCGACTCAATCTTGGTAACATCGGGGAAACTGCGGCGACCGATGTTCATGGGGGTCCCGCCAAGGCAGAGACCAATGCAAAGCTTGTCAGACATATTTGTTTACTCCTTGTTGAATGCCGGAACGGCGTGTCCGTTTTCGTCCGTGCTATAAAATATGGGATTCCCGTTTTTAAGATTGCCGGCGGTTCTACGGTCCACAAACTGTCCATCGCCTGCGTCAATAAGGATTCGCGGGGATTGCTGTGTAAAATCGTAAATCATGACATATCTCCTTGTTGTTTGATATCCATACGATGTTTCCCCAGGTCCCCGTGGAACCGGGGGATTCCCTGCACGGTTGCCTAGAACTCGATCTGCTTCCTCGCGATACCGATGGAACTTGCGGGTTTGTGGTTGTACACCAGGTCTTCGGCGGCTTCCGGGTAACCCATGAAGAACACCTTGTCGTTGTCCAGGTCATAGAGCCACACGGTACCTTCCATATCAATGAGGTGCATCAGGTCGAACGGGCTGACTTTCCAGTTCGTTTCCACCTTGACGATGCCGCTCAACTGGAAAGCCTGGGTTTCAAGATATGCCTTGCTCCAGTTCTTTTCAGTCGCAACAACCGGGGTACGGGCATTCGGCTGAATGACAGCCCAGTCAATAGGAAGCACATCATCGGTATAGAGGTGGTCTAGCCATACCTTCTGCCCGCTTTTCTCGGCTTCGCCAATTTGCTCCCAGAGTTTTAGACATGCGTCATGCCCAATCTTTTCAAGTGTTACGCCGTGGCTGAAGCCATCGGTTGCCACATAGATGTAGCGAACTTCATTGCCGGAACGGAATCCGATTGTAGAGCGTGTTCCCATATTTTGCCTCCTTACTTTAAGCCAAAGATGGCAATTTCACATTCGCGGATAGTGAGCTTGAACTTCTGCGGTTCTTCCTGGTTCTTGTTAATGAAAGTTACCACGGAATCAGTCACGGACTTCACTTCGCATTCTTCGCCATCGCAACATGCGTATGCCGTAGAACCGTTGTTGAGGTCGTAGTATTCAGACCCGTCTTCTTCCGTACGGACGATTTCGTGACCGCAATCGGTCAAATACAGGTTATTGCTGTTGCAGGTGTCGAAAAGTGCTTTGAGGGAAATGCAGACAGTATTTCCCGGCGTGAGCATCTTATAGTTCTTCATAGGTGTCTCCTTTTTGTTCGTGCCCTTACGATAGTCCCCCAGGTCCCCGAAGAACGGGGACACATGGGACACGGTTGGCTATACCGGGCGCTTATCCGATGACTTTTTCATGGATTTCCCATGTCCAGTATTCATCATAGGAATAGTCTTTGAGTGTAATTTTCCTTACATCGGCAGGGACAACCCTGTCAATTTCTTCATCGGTGAGCACGGTGAGGGAATCGTCTAGGACGTTCTTGCCATCGACCATTCCTTGGACCGTGACATCCACGCGGCCATCGTTGCCGAACTCGTCCTTGACAAGGTGCCTTTCTTCGTCCATGAGTTCTGCGCTTGCTGCCGCGCCGAGAATTGCCTCGATGATAGCCTTGCGAGCATCCTCGCGGCTTTCGTAGACTTCCGGGACCAAAAGGTCGGAATCGTCAGTACCGCAGAACATGCCCACGGCGATGTAAACTCTGTTGTTCTTGATTGACATGGTTGTCTCCTTTGTTTGAGTGATGCCCATACGATAGTCCCCCAGGTCCCCGAAGATCGGGGACACGTGGGACACGGTAGTGAACTCCTAGTCTGCGTGGTCGAAATAGTTGAGTTTGCCATCCCACGGGGTTGCGTATTCATAGTCCTCAAGTTTGACCCAGATACGTCCTTCCCTATCGAGTTCTGTCGGGAGCTTGCGGGTAACCTCGGCATATACCTTTCCATCCGGGTATTCCTTTCGGCGGCTGTTATAGCATGATGACTGGTCCATGAACTCGTCAATCGGATACTGGACGCCTTGGAGGAATCCGGTGCCTCGTTCAATCGAGCGCAATTCGCGCAGAGTTACGAACTTTGCCGTACGCTTGATGACCTTGTAATAGTAGTTGCATGCCATCGTTGCGACACAATGGCTATGGAACACATCGCCCACGCGGATGTCCTCGATGGACTGCGGGATATGTTCAGGCATGAAGTAGCCTTCCGGCTTGTTTTCATCGTTAATTTCTGGCATGATGTAGTCTCCTTTGTTTGATGCTTGTTATTTTTCCTGATTGGTCAGCGGCTATTTGCCGATTTCGACACAATGGAACCTGTGACCCAAATCAACCTGCCACAGGTTGCCTTCCGCACGGAAATCCTTGACGCGGTTTTGTGCCACGAATGAATGCCCTGCTTCAATGCATGCCTTTTCCGTCTTGAAATAATGGATGACGGTTGATGTCACGGGAGAGTTTGGCGTAATCTTGCCGTTGGCTCCCAAGAGAGTGAATAATACTAATACCCACATGATTACTCCTTGTTGGCTTGTGCTGATACGATGGTCCCCCAGGTCCCCGAAGATCGGGGACACATGGGACACGGTTGGAACGGGATCTTATAAACTGCTGTAAAATTCAGTAAGGTATTATTATGTGGGCGAAATTGCATCAGGCAATCATGGAATCGGCAAACGGGCAGTTCAGGCAGGCTTGCTTGGAAGCCAACAACGCTTTGTTTGGGGACTCCACTACGGAACACCGCAAGTCCGCTTTCAGCAACATCCTTGACGAAGCCGGGGAGGACATGCCCGAGTCCGAAATCTTCAGCAATATCCGTAACGGGATTTGGGACACCAATGGCGACCTTGACCATGACTACCCGATTTTCATGGAGTCGCTTCGCAAGTCCAGGCATCCTGCGGCATTGACATGGTACACCAAGGAAGAATATGCCGGAGCTGGCGCACGCCTGTACAAGGTCGCGGGCTTCGATGCGGGCTTTGCCATCAAGGCCGATGGCGACATCGTTTCCGTCCATAACAATACGAACATCAGGGGCGTTGCGCCCTCCATGATTGAGAAGGCGAAGGAACTCGGTGGCGACCACCTCGACCACTACGACATTGGCAGGCTCACGAAGGTCTATTCCGATGCTGGCTTTGAACAGCTACCTGACCTTGATGATGAACACAAGGGCTTGTATCATTGGGACGACCAGTTCGCCCCCGACAACTGGGACTACGAAAAAGACGGTAGACCCGATGTGATTATGAGGGGTCTACCGTCTTACTTGGAAAAATGGAATAAGCAAGTCAATCACTAGGCCAACAGGATTCTGTATATCTCGTTCAAGACCTGATTCACTTTGTAGGCACCCGACAGAAGGCGTAGGGTGCCTTCATCCATATATATGCCCTTGCGAAGTTCAATCATCACGGACGGGAAGCCGGGAACCGGAGCAAAAGCGTTGCTGAACGGGGAGTTGATACCCACTTTGTACCCATGCATTTCAAACTCTCGCTTGATTGCCCTGATTACTTCCTCGCCTGGATGCGTGTTGTCATTGTTGAACCCGATGCAGACATCTACCTTTTCCCCGTTGGCGTTCATCGCTTCCTTGTAGTCGCTAGGGAATGAATGGCAGTCAATCAGCAACCCATCGCCCGTGCAGAGCGAAGCCACCTTATTCCAATGGTTCACGTATGCGCGGGTAAGCTCAACGGAGTCCTCAACGGATACATCGCGGACTTCCACCTGCCCGTTCTTCAAGCTGTCATAGACGATGCCTTGGCCGATGTCCTCCATAGGGTCATGGAGCAGGCGTTCTACGTCCACTTCATATCGGGAACGGCCAAACACGACCTTTTCGACCTTGCCTTCGTTGAACGAGCCAAGGATGCTGAACATGGCATCGGTATGCCAGTCCGTCCATTTGTCATGTTCAGCCTTTACGGCTTCGGGGTCTTTCCACTTGGAAAAGTCCAGACATGGAGTAGAGTGCGGGATGTTTAAGATTAGCTTCTTCATACTTCAAATGTAGCATGCCGTGCCAACTTTGGCAACCCTTACTAGTTGGAATGGCATCTATCCTTGATAAGGTTGTAGATTGTTTCCTGGTTCATCAGCACCGCCTTGAAATCGGATGCGATGTCCGGTCGGAAGTTTGTTTCGGTACGGGTAATGATGCCACGTACCGGATGATAGAGCTCAGCTCCCATGGATAGGCACATGACCACGCCGAGAACGAACCCGATAAGCATTTGTTTCATAAATTTTATTTTCCTTTTATTAGCGGTTATACCAATGGACATACTTGTAGGGGTCGGGTCCCAACATTTAAACCTCGGCTTTCATAAATAGTTCGTTGGCGTATGGTGTGTCATCCTTCAATTCATCAATCACGATGGCATCTTGGTCAATTTTAAGGTCAAGCCACGGCCACGGAAGATGCCGATGGATAGCGGCAACAGCAAAATTAACGGCATCAGCTTTTGTTTTAGCTTGGGACCGTACTGGTACAGTGACAGTTACAGGAATCTTTACTCTATAATCGCTCATATATCCTCCTAGCAAATAAAATTTCCTTTAATTATTTCATTGAATAGCACCGCATTGAGCGGGCATAGACAAAAATGAAAAATAAAAATTTAAAAAAATGCCGGGGGAAGGATTCGAACCTCCGTGGCGATGTTTAGCTCGTCTCCCCACTTTCCCCACCCTAACAGTTCTCTCTGTCTTGGGTCATTTCATCTGGGTAATCGCGGGGCGCTTGTGCCCACTTGCATACGCCCGGCTGGAGACAACAAATCTAGTCGTGCAAATCAGGGATTGCCTTAACAAGGTCGCTAAGGGAGTACTTCAAAAGGTACGTGTCCTTGGTCTCCTTTTCCAGTTTATTGTACATGTTGCCCATGAGGATAAACTGGTTGAACATTTCGGGGAGCATTGCAAGTTCCTGCTTAATCTGTTCCTGCTTTGCTCTGATTCCCGGAATGATCTTTTCGTGGATGACCTTCACATACTGTTCCGCAGTAGTATCTGTCGGCATATCCTCGAAGTCGCTGAAAATGCTGAATGCGAAACGTTCGTCATTTACATGCTTGACCGGGCGGTCAATTCCCGCCTTCTGCATGTCCTCCGGCTTGTCAATGTCGAGAACGCTGATGTCAAGGCAGACAACGGTAGAACCCTTGTAGCCGTTGTATGTTACTGGCTTCACTTCCACCCGGCGATACGAGTGCCCGAAAGGGTATTTCAGTGCAGTCCCAAGACCACGGATGGCAAAGTTGTCCCCGAAATTTTGGCGTGCAGTGCCATCCTTCTTCGGGTTGTATTCAATGAGGCTCAAAGCGAGTTCATCGTTTTCAAATCTGGCCAAGCTCTCCTTTAAGCGCTTTTCAGTACGTTCAAATGCGGCTTTCTGGTTTTCGTTCATAGGTTGTCTCCTTTGCTAAGTTGATTTGGTTTCGTGCCCTTACGATGTTCCCCCAGGTCCCGAAGGACCGGGGACAGATGGAACACGGTTGCCACCGGTTAGCTGTTCTTTCCGCAGTCGAACACGCCCATGATGACAATGTTCTTTATCCCGCTGTCATCCACGTTGTAGTCGTAATGATTGGCGACATCTTTCAGCTCTTCCGCCAAGTCAATGCCTTCCTTGGATGAGCAATGAGTAAAGCTTGCATTAAACACCGTCCCATTCCCGGTGGTACCCTTGACTGAAACGATGAACGCATGTGGATTCCATCTCATTATAGTCCCTCCTTACCACGCGACAAAGACTTCATCGGAGTCATCGTATTCTTCGGTAAGAACATTGTCGCCCATGAGGGCGAGAAGTTCATCCGAGGAATTTTCCACACCGAAGAACAGTTCAAACTGCGTTTCGGTATCAAGGACAGCCGGAAACACGCGGATGCCATCGGTAGCAAAACGATTGATGACTGCCTTGATTGCCTGCACAAACTTGGCATCGTCTTCATCTTCAACGCGGTAATCAGGGTTGGTTGCCGCATTGACCATGAAACGGGATTGTTCTGCGAGTTCCCCGTCATCGGAGTGCTTGGAACAAAACTTGTCGTAGTTTTCGCTAAATGCCCTGTATTCATAGGGATAGACGCGGGCGATACAGGTTAGGTTGAGTCTTGTAATCATTAGTCCTCCTTGACGCGAACGATTGCGTAGGTTGCCTTGGTGCCACCGACTTCCACTTCGACATGGCTGTGGCCATAAAGTTCCATGCATTTACGAAGCCCGAAGAGGTTTGATTCTGGATGGTCTTCATCAAAGACGGTCTTTGAATACGCAAGGCAGTTATCATTGGCGTCATAGGACACATCGGTAACGCCGTACGAAGAAAGTACAACATCGCCATCGGCATTATTAACGATGTCTCCAAGACGCTTGATAACGTCATCTATGGCACCGCCACGGGTGTCAAAATGCGAAATACTGTTGATGACCGGGAATGCCTTGCGTGCGGTTCCGTCCATTTCCCTGCGCGGGACTTCCGAGAATCCATATCCGATTACTGCATACATACTCATGTTTGTCTCCTTTTGCTGAATGAGTTGTTTCGATGCCTTTACGATGTTCCCCCAGGTCCCGAAGGACCGGGAGGACGTGCTACACGGTGTACTTCGTTGTTACCTTTGGCGGCTTGCCAACGCGTACTGCATTGTCAGGCATTTCCCACAACAGATTTTGCTGTGCATCAGCTAATTTCATTGCTGTCGCAAGCGCGTCAGCGATGTTGCAACTTTGGGTTGTAAACATTACAGTAGTAGCGCCGATTTGGGAATAGAGACGTGTAGTATCCTTCCCGACCATCGTAACGACCACCTTGAGCCCGTTGTATCCCATGGCGGTCACTCTGTTGTTGCGTTTCGGAGTGTAGGATTCCTTCACGTATACCGGAGTGATGCCGACAGTATGGTGTTCCGAAATGATGCTATTGCTCAACGAGAACAGGGCGAAATCCGTCTTCTTTCCGTCAATGACCTTCTTTCGGGTGCATTTGAAGGACAGATACTTCTTGGAGTTCAGTTGTTTCAGCTCGCTCGGAGTGAACTTGCGTTCAGTCAGTTTAATCTTTCTCATTGTTTGTCTCCTTTTATTGCACCATTTCGCGTGCCATTGCTTCAATCATTCTTGCGGTCGCATAGATTGTGTCCTGCGTTTCGTCAGCAATGCCCTTCATGAAGAAACGCTCGTCACGTGCAAGCTCGTTGAGTTTTTTGGAAAATTCCTTCGCGAGGTAGGCAAATTCCCAACGGGCGCAGTTGCCTGCATCAGTCAGGCGTTCGCATTCGGCGAGACAGGCACCGTAGTCTTCAAACTTCTTTCGACTTGCATCCACGACTCTGCCGGAGTCCTTGCCCGACTTCACAAATTCGGCATTCATCGGGTTAAATGAAATTGCGTGACGAAAACGTACCGGAACCCATTTGATTTTTCCATCAGACATGTTAAACCTCCGTTTGGTTGAATTTTTCTTTCAGTTCATTAGCCAATGAATATGCTCGACTAACGCAGTCTGTTTCAACCGCGATATTGGAGCCAATCACGATGCCATTATGCCCATCGCCTTCAATCGGGCTGTCAGCCTCAATATGGGCGAGAACTTTCGGGATAATATCGAGGTCGTTCACTCGCAAGAGGAATGACCCGTGATATTGGTCAATGCTTACGATTTCAATATTAGTCTTCATCGGCTTCTTCCCTTTCAAAATTCGTTGTGTAACCGTCATGGCAGTAGCCATATTCATCCGAGAGCCAGTCCCCGACATCTTCGTCTGCAACGCTATCAGGGATGACCACGGAGCGCGGGAGCCCACATTCCTTCAGTGTTGCACCATCGGTGTCCCACTTGATGTTGTAAGCCTTGCGGACTTTTTTCTTCTTGGGTGCTTTCATCTTGGTCATGTTTGTCTCCTTGTTTGCTACGCCCTTACGATGATCCCCCAGGTCCCCAGGGACCGGGTAGCTACGCTACACGGTCGATGCGGAGTTCCCTGGAAAGCTCGCCGAGGAACTTCGCCTCGTCATGGTTGTTCCTGTTGAGGCAGGCGGCATGGAGCACCTGCACCGCGCCGATGATGGCATCTTCTGCCCTGTCATGGAACAAATATTCCCAAATGGACGGGCAGTTCAGCTTGCGTTTCAGTTCATCGGAGCACCTGATGCGGATGTAGCCTGCGTACCCGCCATTATGTGGCTTCAGCGACTTCACAACGCATGCAGGAAGGTCTTTGCCAACCGTATCCATAAATTCTTCCACGCCCATGACTCCGATGTCTATGATGCGCGGGTGTTTAGCCTTGATTGCATTCAGTTCCTTGGTTACGCGGATGATGGTTTCGAGTTTGGTTTCAGCCATGTTGTACCTCAAATTTCAAAAAATATTTTATGGTTAATTTGCAACGAAGCTACCGAGAATACCGAGATTTTCGATGCCCTTCTTGTTGTAAATTTCTGTCAGTCGCTTGATGGCTTCCTTCTTGGCATCTTCGCGATTGGTCGCCTTCGTGACATACTTGACATCGAACATGAAGGTACCCGTGACTGTATATTCGCGTTCCTTGGCAGACGGGAGTTTCTTGCCATCCCATTCGCCAAAGAGTTGCACGAAGTTTTCCGAGTCATCGCACTTGAACTCGGTGCGCTTGCCCTTGCCGTTCTCGAACCAGCATGTTACCGGAATGAACGGGATTTCGTCATCGGTATTGGTCTGCGGCTCGCCATCGACAATTTCGCATCCATACATGGCGGCACCGAGACCAACGTTGTCATCGTCATCGCTACCGAAAACGCTCTTGTCCATGATGTTGATGTCATAGTCGCAACCCTTGAACTTGCCGTTGTCCCATTTGCCACCGCACCATGTATCTTCAAATTCCGGGCATTCGCCCGCATCATAGCTCAACTCGGGGTCAAGGATGAACGGTTCTGTACCGTCTGCGCTGATTTCGTAGACGTACCTGTCCTTGCCGCGAGAACGGGTCTTGATGACCTTAACCTGCACGTTCTTCAGGCAACAGTAGATTTCACGCGGGAACTTTTTAATCTTAGTCTTGCTCATGGGTTGTCTCCTTTTGATTGGTTTTGTTATGCCGTTACGATGTTCCCCCAGGTGCCGTGGCATCCGGTACCTGGGCTATACGGTTGGTCTAATTTGCGACCAGGAACGTGATTGTTTCGGCGTAGTCCGCAATGTGCAGTGTCTCGTATGCGATTTTCTTTTCTGCAAGCCACGAGGTCAGCTTGACGAACTTGTCACTCGATGCATGGGACAGGCTGACGGTGTAAGCCGGATGAGATGGCTTAAGGAAGATGATTTCCGGGCTTTCCGTGACCGCCACGCCCTTCATGTCCGAGAGGATTGCCGTGAACTTGACGGAGTGCGGATAAGCCGTAATCACGCCGTATTCAAGCTTTCTTGTCGGGCTATTGAGGGGAGCTTCCTTGGCTACGGTCGCTTCCTTTGTATCATCCAGTTCCCAACCAGATGCCCTGAAGAACGGGTTATCTGCGAAACCGAACTGGACAATGATGTCTTGAAGTATCATGAATGCGTTGTCCGTGTTGCAGGTTACGGTAAATTCGCGTTCATCGTAGGTATTCGGGTCGCTGAACACGGCGGTAACGTGATTCTTGCAATCAACAGTAATGTCGAGGGTTGCGGTGCCGTTTACGAGATTGTGGGTTGTCATGGTTTGTCTCCTTATGTTTACGCTGATACGATGCTCCCCCAGGTCCCGAAGGACCGGGATCGATCGGTAGACGGTTGGTTATCCATTCTTTTTACAGTCACGGAGCATGAACGATACAGCCAGCGGGAGGGCGGTCGGGATGCCGCAGAGTTCGTCTTCCCCGATACTGTTCTCGCCAACTACCTTGCCGCTGTCATCCTGTGCCAACGTCTGCATATAGAAATCAACTTTGCCCATTTCTACATTGAATGTAAGGCGCAACTTGATAACGCCTGGGAAATTGCCCGTGAGCATAAAGATGTAGTCAATGTGCTTTGCCGTTGAATCCTTCGATGTTGAAGTCTCAAACTTGCTTTCCTCAATAGCGATATTGTCATCGGGCGAAAGACCGGAAAGGCTCGCCCTCGTGGCGTGAGCCAGTTCCTCGTCAATGACCACCGAGAAAAGCGAAGTAAGCTCGGAGAGGATTGTGCCGGATTCATCACGGCATCCGATAATCTTTGATGCTTCGTCCATGCGGACAGTATTCTTGACCAAAATGGCCAACTTTACGAAATTGCCCTTCATTGTTTGTCTCCTTTGGATATGTTTGTTACATTACTTTGTATAAGTCGATGTAGTTGCCATCGGAATCAAGTTTCGTACGGTCAATGGACTTCTTGACGTACCATTTTTCCTTTCCCACCATAACCGGATGGCATCCCTGTATAGGGGCGTAATCAGGGTCGTTTGGACGCAAATATGCGCCCTTGCCCTTCTTGTAATAATTGACGATGCCCTTGGCATCCTTGTTCATCAGCTCGAAGATGTCGATAGGGTCGTTGTAATAAGCGATATGCTGAACCATGTTTGTCTCCTTGTGTTTTGTACCTACACGATAATCCCCCAGGTCCCGGCATGCCGGGATCGATCGGGGGACGGTTGGTTGATAGGTTACTTATTTTCGTCCAGGGAACATTCTACCCATATACCGCTCTCGCCGTTGCTTTCAAACACGGATGCGGTCGCGGTAAGCACGTTCCCGTCAATGCACTTGATTACAACCTTTTGCGTATCAGCGTCAATTAGGCTTGAAACAGCATCGCAGGTCGGATTCTTCCCGTCATAGGGGACAACAGTAACCTCTGGCGCGGAACCGTACACAACTACTTCCTTGACGTTGTCTTCCTCGCCATCGGCAATGAAGTATTCAGCCCATTCTTTCAGCTTGTGAACACGCTTAGCGACATCATCAACCAGGAAGGTCTTGGTAGATGTCCAGTTCTTGTTGAGCGTAGTAACGGCATGTACTATCATCGCATTACCTCCGTTTGAAAAAATGAAAATTTATTTTTAGTCCATGCGGTCATAAAGTTCCTTTGTGACACGATTGAGCAAACAGCACTGTTCGCGGTAGGAACTCGTCTTGAACACATGGGAACAGTCGGCAACAAGAGGCTTACCGTCCTTGCCTACGATGGCTTCCCATTCGTCAAATGCGGGAAGTTCATCCGGTAGCGGAACATAGTTCCCGTAATTGTCTTCGTTCGTAAACTTGTTCTTTGCTATCTTTATCTGCGAACCGTCCCCGTTGATGACAAAGGCGAACCCAAGTTCACTGCGGCATGTCTGGCAACGCTTGACGGTCACTACCTTATGAACCAAGTTCAGACGCGTGGTAATGGTATGCAGTTCATTCGGCCAAAAGAAGTCTGGGATATCGTCATAGAAATCGCATGCAAGATGACCCGCCATGAACTCGGCGATTGCCATGAGAGCATTGTCGGTATGGCGATAGCTTTCTTCGGAATCGCGGTCATATACGAAGTAGTCGTAATAGCCAGTATTGGCGTATGCGATGTCCTTCGGTTGCCCGTACAGGTAAGTGTCATTGCCGAGGTAGATTTCCTCGCCATAGTCGGCGCCTTCTTCAACTTCCGGCTTCCTGAAACCGAGAGCGCGAAGAACCTTGAGGTCTGTTTCTGTGAAATACTTGCTTTCCTTGATGTCCATGATGTTGTCTCCTTTTTGATTACGCCATTACGATAGTCCCCCAGGTCACGGCATTCCGGGATCGAACGGGGGACGGTGGCTACACGATGAAGTATCTTACCCCGTCCATGAGGACGTATTCCACACGTTTCCCACGATACTTTATCGTGGACGTATGTATCTTCCTCTTGACGAGCTTGCCGCTCCACAGATGGCGAAACGTGACAGTTCCCACCCCGCTATCTATGTCAAAGTCTTCGTCACGCAGTTCGTCTATCGTATGGTAGAAAATAGATTTCAATGACATGGATTGTCTTCCTTTTGAAAGTTATTTTCCGTTGATGCGCTTGTAGAACTTCTTGAGAAGGATGTTGAGCGCACGGGTTTGCTCGACAAATGAACGGGACTTGAACACATTGGCGCAGTTGGCTACAAGCGGCTTACCGTCTTTGTCCTTGATGGCTTCCCATTCGTTAAAGGCCGGGAGTTCGTCCGGGAGGGGACAATAGCATCCGTCCTTGTCGTACTTGGAAAAAATGTTCTTCGCGATTTTTACCTTCTTGCAGTCCGCGCTGAACACCACGGCCATGCCCAGTTCATCGCGGTACCTCTGGAAACGCTTTGCGCTCACGCCCTTCTTGTTGTTCTTGCGGTAGAAGATTTCGCGGAGTTCCCACATCCAGAAATAGTCCGGGATTTCATCGTAGTTGTAGTGGGTCAGGGAACTCGACTGGTAGTGAGCCAGTGCCATGATTGAGGTTTCACCGTGGGTGAACGCTTCGTGGCAGTCGCGGTCAATCACGTAGTAGGATGTGCCGAGGTCGCCCCTCTCGCCCACGAGGTACTGGTTGTCGCCGAGGGCGATTTCTTCCGATTCGCCTTCCGTGTCCACATTGACTTCAAGGTCGCGGAAACCGAGGGCGCGGAGGATTTTGAGGTCTGCCGCGATAAAAAAACTTGCTGTCTTTGATATCCATGATGTTGTCTCCTTTTTGATTACGCCATTACGATAGTCCCCCAGGTCCCCGAAGTTCGGGGACACATGGGACACGGTTGCTGTCACACCTCATCCCCGTTGAAGATGCGCTCGATGTCTTCTTTGAGTTCCTGCTTGGTAATATACCTTGCTTGCAACCCTTCTACCAAAGCATCGTGCCATTCATCAACAACCTTCGTTTCATCGAAACGGTTTTCAAGGTACTCGAAAAGAGCTTCCTTGACCTGTTCCAAGGTGGGCTTGATGACTTCCTTTTCAATGCGGTATTCGGTGCGGTCTGACATGCATCCGCTCCACTCATCGTCATAGTAGCCCATAGAGGTAATCTTGTCAATGTGGTGCTCCTCCTTGAATGCTTCCATGCCTTCTTCAAGAAGGTCATTGATGGCTTCATCCGCACAAACAATGTCATATTCGTCATCGTTCACGAACAGGCGTTGCTCATATCCACCGGACATTTCGTTGAGCACCATGTCCCACATGGTTTTTTCCGGGCAGTCATCTACATAATGCCTGCCAATTTTGGTTGTTTCGCCCGCACGTTCATCCATGCCACCACGGATGCTATATTCTTGAATGTAAACCTTTTCTTTCATTTGTTGTCTCCTTTTTGATTACGCCATTACGATAGTCCCCCAGGTCCCCGGAGAACGGGGACACATGGGATACGGAGGGCTATGCCGGCGACTTTCCGGTCAGCTCGATTCCGTTCAGTTCTTCCGGCTCGTTGTTCGAGAACGGGCGCACCGCATATCGGATGTTGTCCGCGCTCTTTGCACCCACGACATCTTCACCCCAATATATCTTGATGGTGTCGAGACCGTGTTTGACTTCGACTTCCACCTTGAATCCGAGGTCGATTTTCAGCCGATGGATAATTTCCACCTCGCAGGCGTACACATCGAACTGCTTGTCCTCGATTGCGGAACGGAACTCCTTATCGAGAATGTAGGTAACGAGGTGGTCATGGTTGGTCGCCACCGCATCCTCGATTTCATCCATGATTCGTGCAACTCGGATTTCCGCGTACATCTTTGCCTTGCGTAGCTTCGCTTCGCAAAGCATCTTGAAGATTTCCTTGACATTCTTTACCATATCGGTCTCCTTTCGTTTTACACGGCTACGATGCTCCCCCAGGCCCCGGTCGATCGGGATCCATGTGGACACGGTTGCTTATTCCTTCACGGGCTCGGCCTTCACGCTCACGACATCCGCATCGAGGGTAGAAATGAGCTTACCTTCGGCAATCCGTTCAGCTTCCTTCCTGCGTTCTTCCTCGGTGACCTCGACCGCCTCGACCGTGGTCGTGTAGGTGATTGTCACTACAAATTTCTGTGGGACACGCTTCGACACCTTGACCGCATGTGCCTTGGAAATCTGCTTGTCGCTGATTTTCGTGTCCTTCATTTCGGCATTGGCGAAATCGGCACCGTCAGTCGTAGCCTTCGTGAAGATGGCATCTTCGAGATTTGCTCCGGTCAGCTTCGCGTTGGTCAGGTTTGCCGAGTTGAAATTCGCTTCGACAAGGAACGCTTCGGAAAGGTCAGCATCCGTCAAGTCCGCGTTCTTGAACTTCGACCTGTAGATGTTCCCGTGCATGAGCTTCGCACCCCGGAGACTTGCATCCGTAAAGTCCACATCGGAGATAGCCATGTGTATGTCGTGTACACTCGTTCTCGACATGCCCACATTGTCGAGGTTCGCCCTTACCATCTTTGCCCCTGCAAGATAGGTGTGTGCAAAGAGTACCCTCTCGAACTTTACATCAGTAAAGTTCGCACCGGACATGAACGCTTCTGTAAGGTCAGTATCAATGAATGCCGCCTTGGTAAAATTTGACGAACTGAAATTCGCCTTGCGCAACTTGGCGCCGGAAAGGTTCGCATTGGCAAAGTCGCTATCGGTCGAGTGCGCTTTCAGCAAGTCCGTGCGGGCGAGATTTGCCCTAGTGAATTTCGCATAGTTGGCCTTTATCCAACGGAGGTCAGAGTAGGAAAGGTCTGCATCGGTAAAATCGGCACGACCCATGTCAGCACTGGAAAGCTTCGCCCCGATAAGCTTCGCCCCGCGAAAGTTAGTATTCCAAAGTATAGCCTTGGAAAGGTTTACTCCATCGAGGTCGGCACCGCTAAGGTCTTTTTCAGACAGGTCGGCTCTCATGTCCCGCCATCCATCGCAGTCCTTTGCAAGCCAATGGGCGTGCCTTTCCAAGATTTTTCGAAGCTCTTGCTTGCTGATAGTCATAGTCGTCTCCTTTTTGCTTACATTTACACGATAGTCCCCCAGGTCCCCGGATAAAGGGGACCTGGGGGACACGGTTGCTGGCTATTCGTCAAATTTTCCGGTAGCCAGCTTGTTTTTGAGGTACTTTATGTTTTCCTGAACGTCCTTCGCGGTTTCCTCCCATGCACCGACAAGGGCTTCGTGGCAACGGCGCAGGATTACATCGCGTAAGCCGCCAAAAGTGTCGATTGTCAGGTCGTTTTCGGTATACCACCCGCCACCATGATAGGTCTCCGCGTCAAATTCCGCTTTGACTCCGGCATGGGTCACGGCGAGCTTCACTTCTACCTCGATGGTACCTGAACCGTCATAGTGAGGAATGGATTGCGTGAAACTGGCGGTCACTCTGTCGCCATACTTATCTATGCGGAGGTCAGTATCAAGACTCTCGCGTTCAAGCACCATCCTCAACGCGTATGCGATGAACTCCTCGACACTTTCCAGCATGTCCATGTCAGCGGGAATCGCATTGCACATGGAGGCTATCAGCGGGTCGTTGCCCTGATACTTGGTTTCAGTCTTCTTGGATTGCTTCTTTGCCATAAGTTGTCCCCTTTTGGGCTAAATGTTAAAAAATATTTACTCGGTTTTCTCCGGTTCCCCGCTGTCTTCCGGCTGGCAGGCATCGCATTTTTTGCGCGAGCTAGGCGGGAAAAGTTCGCCCGCATCGTGGGCTTCCCACATTTCGCGTTCAGCATCGTCAATGACTCCTGCAAGTTCCGCAGGGGTATTGAATCGGTGGTTGTTGGAACAGCTTGTATATACGCCCTGTTCCTCAAAGACGCACTGCAAATACATGGTCGGCACCTTGCCATCGAAATGACTGGCGACAATGCGGAATAACGGGTCGCCTTCCTTTCCAGTCTTTCCCGGTGTAAACTTCCTGTGACGGAAAGTGCAGAACCAAATGCCGTAGTCGCTCTCGCACGCCATCTGGTCTCGTACCCATGCATCGTCCCCGAAAGCGAGAGCGACAATCTGCTCCATGCCGCTCGTGATGAACATGTGCTCCGGGCTGTACTCGTCATTCGGGTTCCAGTCCCCCGTAGGGACTCCCATCCCGACCGCCATTACCAAGAGCTCCGAGTCGCGACCGAAGGTCACGCAACTGTCGGTGGAACGACCGTCAGCAATATTCGCTTCATGTTCCATGTTGATGATATTTGCCATAAGTTGTCTCCTTTTTGCTTACATTTGCACGATAGTCCCCCGAGTCCCCGAAGATCGGGGACACGCGGGACACGGTTGCCACATGGTCAGACTTCCTCTATCTTGTAGATTTCCACGTTCCCGTAATTGGGGAGCGTGATGTACAGTACGCCATCGCTAGTATCCTCCAAGTATCGCGGTATGGATACGAGGGCTCTGTCAATGGCATCGCCAGTCACGGTTATCCAGTCAGCGGAAGCACCAAGCTTGTACATGAGCACGCGGTTCTCGCGATATCCGGGACTGCAATCGGCCAGTACGCCCATCGCGTTCGTCAATGCACCGCAAACCATGCCGGACACGATGTCACGGGAACAGTCCACCGCAATCACGGACGGGGTGCATGTCTCCAACGCCTCCGCTTCGCCAATGCGTGCATTGTCCGTCACGCACCTTGCACCAATCAAAACTTTCATGGAATCTCCTTTTTTAAAAAATTTTCAGGCTAATTTTCTTCCACAGAAACGGTTTCAAGGGTTCTTCCACAGAAACGGTTTCAAGGTTCTGTGCGCCATGCTGTCTTGCCTTCAACGTGAACAGCTCTGTATCATCGAACTGGTCGGCAAACAACTTCATGGCTTCTTCCTTGCTTCCGGCTTCGATGTAGATTTCCGCATTGAACACAATGCGAAATTCGGCATTCTTTGCCTTCGTTCCCTTCTTTGCCTTCTTGGCACTTTTCAGGGACGGGCCGATTACCTGCTTCCATCCCGTCTTGTCGAGGTCGAGCTCTTCCATCACGGCATCGAAATGCTCCGGCTTGTCGTAATCGTCCGTGTCCTTCATGAGAACCATCGAACTGTTGTCGGCAGGAACGCTGTCCCCCGCGTAGTCGATGTCCCCATCGTATACGTCTTCAAGGTCGGACACCCTGAACGAGCCTTCCGGCAGGTTTCCGATGCTGTAGACGGACGGGAGCGAGTAGGCACCGTAGCCCGCCTCGTAATCTTCCGGCAGGAGGTTGTCGCCCGTACCCATCATGTCGGTCACGACCTTACCCAGTTTCTCGTTTACCCATACGCGGACGGATGCGTCACTCTCGATAATCGGCAATTTCTTCATGGTTGTCTCCTTTTCAAAAATTTTTATGCACACACGATGCTCCCCCAGACACCCGAAGGACGGGGATTCCCGTTACATGGCAGGCTTCTCCTTGATGCGGGGATTGGTCACATAGCAATCCGGTTCGCAATACCAGGTGGAAAGGTCGCCGATGGTCGGACGATTACAGAGGTAGTCCCCGGCGTTCTTCCATGATTTGTTCGGCTCGGAACCGACATACACTAGGTCGGTGTTGATGCCGTTCGGGACTGCCTTCAGGTCGATGGTGTAGTCGGTATCGAACACATCGACTACCGGATGCATGCCCGCCTTGTCCAAAGTGCTAACCATCTTGTTCCACAGGATACGGGCTTCCATCACGGCTATGTCGCGCTCGGTGCCTACACCGAAATTGAAATACAGGTCGATGTAGTTAATGGAGACGGGCATCTTGTCGCTCTCCACGATGTAGCGGGGGGAACCGTCATAGGGTACATCGCCAACCTCGGTCTGCTCCACCGAAATGACCTTGTACTTCTTGCCGTACCTCCAACGCATGCACCTGTCAAAGTGGCCGCATACCAGTACCGTACCCGCCTTTATGCTGTCAAATGAAATTTTCTTTGCCATGTTGCTGTCTCCTTTTTGCTTACATCCATACGATGTTCCCCCAGGCACCCGGTTTCCGGGCACCATGGGGACACGGCAGGCTATAAGTCCGGCCCTGCCACCTGCTTCCATCCCGCCGTGGGGAGGTCGAGCATTCCCATCACTATTCCCTTGTGGCGGGGACGGTCATAGCTCCCCTCGCCACGCATGAGAACCTGTGCGCTGTCGGTACAGTAGACGGTCTCGCCCCCGTACCCGATGTCCCCGTCAGATACGCAGTCCAGACGTGAAAGGTCGAAGCACGCGATGTCGTAGGAGGCGCAGAGGGAATATGCACCGTACTCCACAGTACGGTCGGCAACCCAATGACCGTCATCGTCAAGGGAGTAGTCCTCAACATCGTCCTCGTCAAGGTTCATCCCGTCCCCGAGGAAATCGGTCACGACCTTCCCAAGCTTCTCGTTTACCCATACGCGGACGGATGCATTATTCTCGATAAGCGGTAATTTCTTCTTCATGTTGATGTCTCCTTTTTTTACATCCACACGATAGTCCCCCAGGTACCCGGTTTCCAGGCACCACAGGGACACGGCTGGCATTAGAACTCGTAGTCTGCCAGTTCCTTCGCCGCTTCGTCTATTGCCTTGTCGAGCTTGTCGGCAACGCCCGCCACCTTTCGGAGCACGGTTTCGCCATCCTTCTTGAAGTCATCGGTATAGCTGTAATCGCGGTCATCCAGTATGGCGTAGTTGTCGCAGTCGCGGATAACCCTGACGAAGTGGTCGCTCGATGTGCCGATTTCTGCCCTTACGTGCTCGTTCTTCGCCATGTACACCAGTTTCGGGTTGAGGTCGAGAATGTCGCGCCTGAACACGAACCCTTCCTTTGCCAGCTTTTCGAGCATGGAGTCAGGGAACCAAAGGTGGCTCTCGATGTAGGCGATGACATCGTAGAACTCGACTCTGGGCTTGCGGTCGAGACCGTTGCCGACAAGTTCCACTCCGTCCATGATGCAGGACTTGACCGTGGCTTCGTTCTCGGGACACACCCGGCACTCGTTGTACCAGTCCTTCATGAGCTCGAAAGCGTCCATTTCAATGACGGGCCAAGTAGTATTGCCATCATCGGCGATGCGGCAGTAGGTAAGTTTTACATTCTTCATGGTTGTCTCCTTTTTTACGTCCACACGATGCTCCCCCAGGCACCCGAAGAACGGGAGCCATAGGCGCACGGTTGTCCATCAGCCCTGTTCCAGTACGCGGAGCATCCTGCCGTACTCCCTGTCGGAAAGCCTGTTGATTACGATGGAACGCCCCAGTATGTACTGGACACGGTTCGACTCGAAGGATAATTTCTTCAAGAGAAGCCTAAAAGCCTCCTGCGCCTTCTCGTGACTTTCAAACTGGATAATCGCCCTGTTGCCGTATGGAGCACCGAGAGCAAGTAAAGGGTTGTCGTGGTCTATGAGAGTGTACTTCATGTCTGTCTCCTTTGCAAAAATTGAAACCTTGGCTGAATCAGTCCAGGGCTTCTTCCGGCAAATCTGCCCAACAGTACCAGTTGAGGTCTACCCATTCGATATCGTAGTCATCGTCTTCTTCGGCACATTCCGCAGTACGGGCTATGCATTCGTCATAGTAGCGTCTTGCGGACTTCCTGTCATCGAAGATGCTGTATTCACGGTCTGACCGGACACTCTTGAACTCCACAACCCATCGGCCACCTCCCTTCATCATGGAACGGAGCTCCTTGCCGGGTATGTGGTGCGCGTTATCGTTCTCATGGAGCCAAATGCCGCCATTGGAATCCGGCACCACCGCTGTCACATCGGATACTGAAACGTTCACAAGTGTCTCGGTCACGATTGCGGCTACGATTACCGAACGCTCGAAATCATTGACCTTTTCCTTGCACTCGCGATATTCCTTCATAGTAATCATGTTCTTGTCTCCTTTTGTTTCTTACATCCAACACGATAGTCCCCCAGGCTCCAACATTCCGGGAGCCACAGGGACACGGTTGGCTACACCCCGTCATAGGTCGCACTGCGGAACACTACATCGTGCTTCCCGTTCTCGACCACCAGCCCGTGCCGCTCAAATATCGCATGCCCCCGGTAGTCCATTGCCGAACACCCGTTGGAACATACATAGTCCATGAGCCAGCACCACCCTAGTCCCTCGATACGCTCGAATCCCGCAGTCACCACTCGGTCGCCGATAGTCTTGCGGACATAGTAAAGACTTTCCATGTTATTGTCTCCTTTGCTGAATCGTTACAACTGCACGATGCTCCCCCAGGCACCCGGTTACCGGGACACCACAGGGACACGGTAGCCAACAATATGCTACCACCTGCGAATACGGAACACCTCGCACCCAGGCTTCCCGGTCACTTCCACCCGCCATGACTTGCCACGGAAAAACAGGTAGCTGTAATTCCCCATGGGATATACACGGCACGTAGACGTTACTTCCCCGTCACTCACTTCAAGCCTCCCACGCTCCGAGGTGCTGTTGTAGTCCACTATGCGCAATACGCTAGGAATCGCACTCTCTGTCGCCATCTTGACCTCCATTGTTCCATGTGAAACATTTTCATTCATATAATTGATAGAATTGATAGAATTATGGTAACCATGCTACTGCTCAACCGTACACCTGCACAAAGGTTCCCCGATTTCCTACCTACGCCCATACCTGTCCCTTATCATACCTTCATCGGTATCACGGGGACATGGGGCGCACGATGGGACACGGGGGTACGGAGGGGGAAAAAGGGGACATTAAACCCGTGTGCAACGGTTCCTCCGTTTCCCAGCCCCCAGTTCCCCAACACGTCACTTATGTTTCAAAAAGTTTACGAAACATTAGTGACCAAGTGGGCAACGGGGCAAAAAATGAAAAATAAAAAATTAAAATTTATTCCTGCGGTGCCTCCGTCCCCCCGGTCTCTACCGGTGCCGAGGTCACATGGGCGAATAGCATCCAGTTGCTCATGGTGCCGTAGACCGTATCGGGGTCATCGAGGGACATGGAGTCATCCGTAGTGAAGACGGTCACATGGGAGACAAGGGGACTGTACACCGATTCAATCACGGGTGCATTGGGCTTATGGAAGAACAGGTCAATCGGGGTGCCTGCGGACTTGAGGACAACGCGCACTCTGATGTCCAGGGGTCTTCCGTGGTCGATGGAGACCTTCCTGATGTCGGGCGGGTCTATTTCAAGGGTGGACTTGGAGCCATTGGAGTAAGTGACTTGGACGATGGGCATGGGGAGCCTCCTTTTGGTGACAGTTGTTCCCGATGGAACCGGAGGCACGATGTATCCCCCAGGCCCCTGAAGATCGGGAGGGGGAGGATACACGGTGGGCAAGGGGGCAGGAGGTGCCACGAGTTCCCCAGGTCCCCGGGGAACAGGAGGGGAGTTTTACACGGTGGGCTGGAGCGGGGCCGGGTACAAAAAGAGCCCCCGGTGACACATGGGTCACCGGGGGCTGGAGACAACAAAGGGTGGATTACTGGACTTGGAGTATAGGGAGAGCCGCGATGGCTTCGTCAGCGGAGAGCGTGAACTGTTTTCCTGCGTGAGTGGAGAGTGTCACGAGTCCAGTATCTGACACATCGGTCACGGTCAGCTCGTCCATGTCGGAGGCTACCTGCGAGGGGCTGTAGTCGTCCATCTGGAACAGGGTTGCCCTTGGGTCGTTCGGATTCCCGTCCAGGTGGATTTCGAGCCATTCCTGTGATTTCCTGTCCATTATTGACTTGTGGGGGCCATGTGTTCCAGGGAGTGAGAGGTAGAGTTCATAGAATGACGCGGTTACCTTCTGTCCTGATTTCAAAAAATATTTCACGTGCCTTACGTTCGCCCTGTGGACGAGCTTGAGGGTAACACGGGGGACTGTGGAATCCTCGATGAAGCTTTCGTCCTTGACCACCTCGAAGATATCGGAGGAGCCTGGGTTCTTGAAGTAGGTGGCATTGAACTGCCATCTCTGTGCGGCGGGGATAAGTTCGAAAGTGAGCCTGACGTGTGAGTTTCCCTGGAAGGTGGGGCCGATGACATCTGCGTGGTACCTGTAGGCCACGTTTTCCACTGTTTCGGTTTCGACTGGGGAAACTGTGTAATGGTGTGTCACTGTTTCGGTTTCGACTGGGGAGACGGAGCAGTGGTTTGGTAGGAAAGTATAGCAGAGCAGGTGGAAGATGGTGTCCCTGTTGTCCATGAACGGGTCGCCGGGCATCTTGTTCCTGATGGCGAAGTTGATGAGGTCGAGGAGTGACTTTAAGGTGGTAGCGGACATTGGTTGTTCCTTGGGGAGAAATGTGGAAAAGGAGGCCCAGGGAGTTTCCCTGGGTCTCATGGGAGAATCAGATACAGCGTTCGTAGACCCTTGTATATACGTCATAGAAAGCGGAAGCCACGGAGTCGGAGGCTACATTGATTTCCATGAATGAATCTTCATCGAAGTTGTCGTAATGCATTCCGATGTGGATTTTTCCCGTATTGTAGTCCATGGTGGAAATATAGAGGCGGGGTTCTACGGTCTGGCACGCCTTGAGGAGGGTGTCGAGCTGGCCTGTGGTAAATACGTCAAATGCGGGTTTGTTTGTGGGCTGGATAATTTTCATTGAAGTCTCCTTATTTAGATGCAGGTACGATAGTCCCCCATGTCCCCGGGTTTCGGGGACATGGGGGACACGGTAGTCGGGGGGCTAGAGGTTCTTGACCTTTTCGGCGACCCCCTTCATGATTTCGTAGTCGGTTTCCGCGTTGGCGATTTCGTCGATATGGTCACGGTAGAGTCTTTTCAGCCAGCGGTCACGGAAGAGCTTTTTCAGCCAGTTTGCCTCGGTGACCGTGAGGGTCAGGGTCTTGTCAGGGAGTACGGCCTTCTTTTTCTTGGGGAGGTACTTCTTGACAATCTGTTCCGGCTTGATAATCCCGTCATAGATATGTACTCCGAAGTCGCCGCTGTCGGCCTGTTCCCACCAGGGGTCGTTGTCGTAGAAGTCCACGAACATCCCGTCAATTTCCTGGGTCATGTCGGTAAGCTGTTGGAACATGGTGGCCACGTCATCGGATGCGCAGTCCACGGATTCCCATGCATTGTAGTCCGGGGCTCCACGGAGGTCGTTGAACAGGGGATAGGTGTTCTTCGGGTCGGTAATCATCCGTTCGAACTCGCCTCTCCATGCGGCGTACATCTGCCCGTATGTGAAGTGCTGGTTGCCGACCTTGGCATCCGGGTCGAAGCCTTCAGGAAAGGCTGGCACGACATACTTCTTGTAGCCGAGCTTCTTGGCCTCTGCGAGAGTGCGGATCGGGGTCAGGCGGGTGACTTTCTTATTTGAGTCATCCGGGTGTTCGATTTCGAACCATTCGGCATCGGTGGCCAGGGCATCGGTGGCCACTTTGTAGGTGGCCGGGTCTTTTCCGTCAGATTCGTAGATTTCGCCGGATGCCCACTTCTTGATGGTCTTTACGACATTGCGGGTGACGACCTTGCCTGTGGTCAATGCCCACGGCAATAAAAAATTATGAAGGGAAATGTTCTTTATCATTGTTGTCTCCTTTTGGTATTGGGGAAGTATTACAGGGAGAAGTGGTTGATGTAGAAGACATCGGCACGTTCTTCAACCTGAACATTGGCAAAGTTCAAATATGCCGGTACCGTGACCCTGATGGTGTCGATTTCGCCAGAGGCCAGCCAGTTTTGGAGTTGCTGGATGTACTTCCTGTTGCGCTTCCAGTTCTTGATGGTCTTGTAATCCCATTCGCAGCTATTGACGGAGTTGTGCTTGCATTCGAGCACAAGATAGTCCGGGCCGGGCTGCTTAGCGGTACAAATCTTGTCGGAAAATGAGTCCTCAATCTCCTTCATGAGCTGGATGGCCGCCTCGGTGAGCGATGCGGTAGGTTCCCAGCACGCCGGGGCAATGAGGTCGCCGTCCTCGTGGTCGGTGGTGTAGCAGATAGCCTGGTAGTAAGTAGTCTTTTTCTTGTCCATGATGTTGTCTCCTTATGTTTGTACAGGTACGATAGTCCCCCATGTCCCCGGGTTTCGGGGACACGGGGGACACGGTAGGTCTAGGTGTACCTGGTGGTCACCGCATGGACGGTCACGCGCATGAGGCTGATGGCCTTGGCGAGCGCGATGGCCTGCTTGTCGAGGCATGTTTCCCTGCGGGCATTGGTATGCTTGGACTTGGGATAGAGGTTGTCCATGATATCCTCGGTGTATATGAGGAAGTTGCCGCCATAAGAGGCCTCACGGCAGAGCCTCCTGACTGTTGCCCACTGTTCATTGGTGGCCTTGTCGGCAAGGGAGAGGAAGTCTCCCTCGACATGGTTGAGCAGATGTGAAATTTTTACCTGAGAAACATCGGAATCCTTATTGACATCCTTGAAGTTGTTGTCGATGATGGATTCCAGCATTTCGAGCTGGTAGTTTCTCACGGCCCTGTCGAAGGTCGAACGGGGAGCCGGGCGGCTCTTGTACATGTTGTAGAGGTCGATTACTTTCATGGCTGTCTCCTTTTTCAAAAAATATTTTTAGCGGGCGCCTTCCCTGCGTTCCCTTGCTTCGCCCTGGCGTTCAAGGTGGAGGGCAAGAGCCTGTTCGTAAGTCTTCCTTGCGGCATTACGGAGGACTGCGGGGACATCCTCTACACGGGCGACTTCTTCTGTGTCGATGAACTCCACCCCGACCCGTTCGTCCCCCGACTGTGTCCAGTACTTGACTCTGAACTGGAGGGGATACTTGCCGGGCGAGACCGTGAAGCCGAAGTAGATGTTCTTCCCTGTGGTCACGTGCTGGCACGAGAGGTACATCTTGGTCACGGAGAAGATTTGTCTCGGGGAGTCCTTGGTGTAGCCGAAGCCCCAGACCGATTCCGAAAGGTCTTTGTTTGGGAACTTGCGGTTTTCTTTTGTGAAGTTGAAGATGGATTCAGCGACTTCGCGGGGGAAGGTATTGATGTATGCCATGTTGTTGTCTCCTTATTGGTTGCAGTTGCACGATGTCCCCCCAGGCCCCCTGGGAATGGGGGAAGGGGGGACACGGTGGGCCAGGGGCCCCTTTTGGTTACGGCTGTACGATGCCTTCCCGGGTACTTTCATCCAGCTCCACGGGGATACGCTCGTATTCCCAATTACGGAGGGTTCCCCGGCGGTGCTTAATTTGGGTGAGGAGGACTGCACGGCGCAGGTTGCATGCGGACTCAGTAAGACCGAAGAACTTGATTTGTAGGGTTCCACCGTTCGGACTGCTGATTTCACAACTATCGAACCAGCGTACCGCGTCATAGACCTGCTTGCGCTTGTAGGCGCTCGGGACGGGTATGGTGATGGAGTAGTTGTAGAGCGGTTCTACAGGGTCTTTTTTCTTTTTTGCCATAGTCAAAACCTCGTTTGTAAAGATTATCTGCTTGCCAGTTGCAGTTGCACGATGTCCCCCCAGCCCCCCTGGGAATGGGGGACGGGGGGACACGGTGGGCCGGAGGGCCCGGATGAGGAACTTACGGCTGTACTAGGATTTTGTGGGCGCCTACTTCGAGGTAGACCGGAATCTTGTTTTCCTTGAGGCGGTCGAGTTTCACAACGGCTTCTACCGTGCCGTCCTTTTCGAGAAGTGAGAATACTGCCTTGGCATGGGAGTCATAATTGTGCGCATATACGCCCATGATGGTACCTTTTGCATCGGGGGTGCCATCGGGGTACTTTGAGTCGATGTTCCATGTTTCGATTGCGATTTCAGAGAGTTTCTGTTTTGCCATGATGATGTCTCCTTTTTTAAAAAATTTTTAGATGTGCATGAGTGTCCTTTCGACCTTGGCGAGTTCTATGGCGGCATTGGCTACCTTGGTCATCCGTTCCTTGAGGAGCGCGGGGCATGGGTTGCCGGAGAGGAGGTCGGTATCGCGGGCGGTGCCGGAATGGAGCACCTTGGTCTTGTGGCCCTCTTCGCGGGTAATGGCCCACTTGACCCCTTTGGGGGACTGCGTGAAGACCACGCTGACGGCGGTGTGCTCGGTGGTCACGGCATCATGCGAGACCACGATGTCTATGGCGCACTTCGCGGCCCTGTGGGTAGCCGGGTCTCCGTTATAGATAATGCACAGCGGGCCGACCGAGAAGCACGGGTCGTAGTTTTCGCCTGCGAACCAGGTCTCGATATAGTCGCGCCATTCGATGCGCATGGCCTTGATGGCCTCGATATTGAATTTCTTGAAGAGCATGTTGGTCTCCTTTGTTGTCTCCGTTGGCACGATGTCCCCCCAGGCCCCTGGGTAACAGGAGGGTGGGGTTACACGGTGGGCATAGGCGGGATCGGGCCAAAAAATGTCCCCCCGGAGAGACCGGGGGGACTTGGGAGACAACAAAAATCAAAAATTAAAATTTACAATTCTGGAAAGAAAAAAATACTAATTTTATAATGTCACCGGGGTTTGGCTTTAATGGGCCCGCGCAGCCCGGTGATGGATAATCACTAAGACCAAAATATGGTGACAGGCATGTTACTGTTGCCCTACCGATAGGTAATCGGAACGTCAAGTCTGTGTAAATGAATGCTTTGCATCCATTTACGGCGAACTGAGGTGCTGAGCCTCTATCGTCTGACACGCGAGGTTACAGAATAAGAAATTATTCAGTGCGCGTGGTTGATGCAGAAAACGGCAACTACTGAACAACAGTAGAAACCGTATACCGGCTTTAGTCATTGCCCTCCGAACTGCGCGGGCCCATTTTTGCTTTACAGGCACTCCACGATGTCGGTAGAGAAGCCGAGGCCACCCTTTCCACCGATGATTTCAAGGAGCTTACGGCCATACGGGGTAAGCTTGACCTCGAAGACTTCGGTTTCCGGGCCGGTCACGTCCACGTACCATGCCGGCTCCAGGGCTTCGTCAGTGTCGATGTAGCCGAGCTGGAGGGGGAGTTCCTTCTCACGCGCCTTGTCCTTGATGGCCTGGATTGCGTTGCAGAAGCGTTCATGCTTCGGGAGGTCTTCTGCGCCAAGGCCGTGCTTCGGTGCAAGTCCCGCGATAAGGCAGTTGAGGTCGTCCCCGTCCTCGTAGAGTCCATGCAGGGCCTGGAAGGCATCCTGGAACTCCTTGACGAGTTCAATGCCGACTACGTTATTTGCGAGGTAGGTAAGGGATACTTCGGCCTGTCCGAACCACGAGCCGCGTACCATGTTCTTTGAGGGTTTCTGTTCATTTGCCATATTGTTATCTCCTTTTGATTGACGGTCACACGATGTTCCCCCAGGCCCCCGGCTTCCAGGGGCATGGGGAACACGGTGGGGACAACAAAAAATCAAAAATTAAAAATTGTTCCCCCCGGAGGGGGAGTTGAGGTTAATAGAGGTAGTAGTCGATTTTGGAGGACATGCCCTTAGTTTCCGCGAGGTACTTGATGTCCTGGTAGGATGCTTCATCTGCATCGAGCTTCCTGTTCCAGTACTGTTCGCCCTTCTTCGTAAGGGTCTTGACGAGGCAGGTTGACGTACCGTCATGGTGGGCGTTCTGCACATGGAGTCCTTCCTTGTCCTGCCAGATGGTCACGTCATCGGGGTTGCTTCCTGCGAAGGCTTCGAGGAAGTCATCGAAGCAATCGATCCGCGTTACGTTGCCACCGCCATGGGACGGACGGAAGTCCGGGTAGCGGGAGTCGTAGAAGCCGAGGAACACGCAGGTCTTGCCGATGAGCTGGCCGTGCTTGAAGTTTGCCCTGAAGTCATCATATTCAAGCTGTTTCTGGAAGTTCACTTCGTCCCAGTATTCCCTGGAGTCTTCTTCGGGGCAGGGGTATTCGTCTTCCTCCCCATCGTGGCATTCGGCCCAGTTGGACTTGAAATCTTCATATTTCGGGATTTCCGGGGATACGTAAGTTACCTTCGGGTTGACTTTGAAGTCGATTTTGAGTGTCTTTGTTGCCATGTTGTTGTCTCCTTTTTGGTTACGTTCACACGATGTCCCCCCAGGCCCCCGGTTTCCGGGGGCATCGGGGCCACGGTAGGTCAGAGCTTGGCGACCCCGTCACGGATTGCGCGGTCAACCTGTCCCATGCGCTTAGCGATGGTTTCTGTCAATCGGGCGACCTTTTTCAGATATGCCCTGCGCTTGGCGATGGTAGTGAGTTCCTCAACGGGAACGTCCTCCTTGACGGCACGGATGCCCTGCGTATCGTCATCTGCGGCATCGCTCCACATGACGATGAGAAGTTCCAGCTTGGAGCCGTTGCGTGCTTCGCGGATACGGGCTTCGGCTGTCGCGGATTCGCGGCTTACGTCCGCTCTGTAGATGATTCGGCGGTCGCGTTCGGGCTCGGAAATCCATTCGCTCTTGTCAATGAGGGAAATGTCCCATTCCCTGCCGGAAAAACCTGTTCCCTTTGTGGTGTCGCCACCGAAAATTGCTAGAGGGTGCTTGTTCTTTGTTGCCATGTTGTTGTCTCCTTTTGTTGATTATCCGTAAACGATTTCCCCGAAGAAGGTGCAGTCAGCGAGTGCGAGGCCGGAACCCATGTCGCTGTCGCCATGCACGAAGTCGCGGAACACATCGGGTGCCTTTTCGAGCAGTACATCGAGGCCCTTTTCGAGGGTGTCAAGCGTGAAGTCGTGGTCTTTGCCTTCCGGGTCGGTGGCCACGAGGGTCTTGCCGTGCATGAGCATGCTGGCGAAGATGCGTTCTACATAGGTGTGTTCCTTGCCGTAGGCGTATTCCACGGCAGACTTGGTTGCCTCGTATTCGTCATCGGACTTGGGGTTGATGGCGTAGCCGGTACCCGAGAACATTTCGGAAATGAGGTCGTCGAGTTCGAGGTCGCAGAGTTCGCAGAACTTCTTGATGTTGATATTCATGTTGTCTCCTTGTCAGTTACGTTCACACGATGTCCCCCCAAGGCCCCGGGTAACAGGAGGGTGTGCTACACGGTGGGTCAGAGGGACTTGAGGGCCTTGCCGAGCGCGGCAACAATCGGCCCGTATGCATTGAGGAATGAAGTGAGCGCGTCCTTGACCGCTTCTTCAGGGGTGGCGCCTATGCCGAAGATTTGCTTGGTCGTGTTTCCCTGCATGCGGTAGTCACGGGGAGTGCTATAGTCTATGACAGCGATGAACTTGCCATAATAGCGACCGAGGAACGGGATTTCAATTTCCTGGTTGAACCAGTATGCCCCGAGTTCCTGCTTGAGCAGGCTGTGGTCTTCCGGGGCATAGTAGGCGACCTCGAGAATTGTCTTCCCGTCCACTAAGGACGAGAAATCGGGTTTTGCCATGTTTATCTCCAAAATTAAAAATTATTTTACGCGGTGGAACGAGTCGTAGTCGGAATTGAACGAGCAGAGGTCGAGGTCGATGAAGGGGATGTCGTCCAGCGGGATTTCTGTCTTCCCGTCTTCATTATCCCACGCTTCCATGACGTTCGGGACTACACGGATGCAGTTCGTCCCGTCAAGGCTATGGTCTACGAAGAGCGCGATGTTGCGTTCCTTGCAAATCTTCTTGATGGCATCCACGTGCGGGGTAAGCAGTTCCTCCGCGATGCTCTTTGCCCTGTTGAGTTCAACGGAGCACTTGGCGGGTTCTTCCTTGACTTTCCTGTCATAGATTTCCTTGATTTTGGAAAGCATGTAGTGGAACGGGAAGTCCTGTTCGTCAAGTTCATCGGGCGTGAAGTCCTTTTCGCCAAATTCCTCGATTTCCCCGTCTTCGCAGTCCATGACCATGTGGGCATACCACTTACCGCGTGTTTCGAGGTCGATGGAAACGCACAGCTTGACCTGCTTGTCGTCCTTGGTGTCATGGAGCCAGTCCGGCTTCAATGCGAAGAAGTAGTCAAAGTAAAACGGTCGGTTGTCGTTTACCCATGACGTGATGAGGATATTGCTATCTTTGCCGAGGTCTGACAGGGCCACGTTCTGCGCGAGGTTGCAGATGCGGTCAAGGTCGTCCGAACTGAGAGCATTGATTTCGGTTTCATCGAGCTTGGCAAGGTTTTTGAAGAGGGTGGAAAAATTGTTCATGCTGTCTCCTTTTGATTGACTGTCCCACGATGTTCCCCCAGTCCCCCGAAGACCGGGGGGCATGTGGAACACGGTGGGCTGGAGGCGCCCGGTGCAAAAAATAAAAATAAAAAAGCCCCACCGGAGACCGGCAGGGCTTGGAGACAACAGTAAATTTTTAGCGGATTCTGATTCCGATGCCAGCCTCCACGTTGCAGAGGTCTTCAAGGCATTCGCTATCGGCACCGAACACGCGGGCGACCTTTTCCCATTCGCTCTTGACCGCCCTGTAGGTCTTCTCGGCCTGGCGGGAGTCGGTATCATAGCCGAACTCGGAGCAGAAGTCCTCAAAGGTGCCTGGGTCTGACTTGGTAAGGCAGGACACGATGTCGTACTCGGTCGGGGGCGTGGAGCCTCCCACGCGGGACTGGGTGAACGATGTGCGCATGGACTTGCCGTCCTTGCGGAGAGTGACCGGGAACGTGTAGTGGTCATAGCCATTGTCCCAGTCCACCGGGCCGTACTTTGGCGAACCCACTTTCATGGTGATGCCGTGCTTCTTGAAAACTGCGAGTGTCTGTTCTTCGTATTCGCTCATGGTTAAGCTCCTTTTGGTTGATTCGTTTGATTGACGGTTCCACGATGTTCCCCCGGGCGCCTCTTTGTCGGGCGCCTATGGAACACGGTAGGAACTAGGCCTGCTTCTCGGTGCTCACGATTTCCACGAAGCTGGATTTTCGGGTAAGTTCTACAGGATCCATTTCACTGAAAATCCGTTCCGCTTCATGGTGGTTCTTTGCCTTGATGTAGATTTCGTTGCGGTAGGTAATTCGGAACACGGGGTCATCTGTGTACAGGCCCTCCACCACTTCGCCATCTAGGATATTGGCAAGTTCCTTTGCATCTTTGTCACTCGGGAGGCTCACTGTAATTGTGTAGATATTGACAAAGGTCATGTCAGCAACCTCGTCCGTGTATTTTGCCTTGATTTTGTACGGGCGGTAGCCCTCCTCGGGGGTATCGTTAAATTCGCCAAGGTCTACGTCCCATTTATAGAACTTGGCAAGGAAGTCCTTGATGCTCTGGCGCATTTCTTCATGCGGGTCAAAGGTTTCAAGCGCATCTGAAATGAGGTCGTTGAGGGTCAGTGATTCTTCGTTGATATGTGTTGCCATGATGTTGTCTCCTTTTGATTTACGGTTCCACGATGTTCCCCCAGGCGCCTCTTTGCCGGGCGCCTATGGAACACGGTGGGAAAAGGGTGCGCCCCCGGAGTCAATAGGAGGCACACGCGGTCACCGAACTCCGGGGACGCGGTTCGAACATTCAACCCGGTGACCGCGAAAGTTTAACAAGTCCAGCTTCCTCCGAGGGGTTTCAGGTCAATAGCCCATCGCAGGTTGCGCATGGCTTCCGAGATTTTCCCCAATGCCTGTGCAAGCGAGTAAACCATGTCCTTTTCGAGCAGGTCTATATCCTGTACGAGATAGGGGCCATCGCACTTGGACAGCTTGTTTTTTACAAGGCGGTAGTGTTCCCCGTATAGGGTCAGGCGGGCCTTGTTCCTTGCAACAGGGGCAATAGTAACCTGTATGGGGACGGTCACAACTTTTTTGCTGTTAGGGTCATAGATGAAGCTCGCCTTATTCACGTCAATATAGAGGCTGTTTACCTTTCCAACCATCTTGCGCGGAATTGTCCTAAGCGCTTTCAGTTCATCGTTAGTAAAGATTCTTTTGCCCATGTTGTCGGTTCTCCTTGAAAATTAAAAATTATTTATGGACTGTGAGCCATTCCACCTTATGCTCCGTGTTGTATCGCGGCACGTTGAGCAGTGCGGCCTCGGTGCCATCGGGCGCGAGGATAGCCGCATAGTCAAGTTGCTTTACGTTCCTGCGGAGGAGCAGGTCTGTGGCTCCGGTCTTTGCGCTGTCTACGCGCACGGCTTCCACCTGTCCCGCGTAGAGGGTCATTCCCATAGTCTTGAACTGGATTGTAAATTTCATTTTACCACCTTATGCCGTTGAGTGTTTCTTCGGTGTCGCTGACCACACTGGGAAAGATGGTCGCCTTGGAGATTCGTTCCTTCTGTGCTTCCCAGATGGCATCGGTTTCCATTGCGGTGAGGGAGTATGCCTGGTTCTGCACCTTGTTGTATCCGTACTTGCGGAGGTTGCCGAGGCCGTCATGTTCCCACACGGACTGGGACTGGAACTTCCAGGCGTGCTTGAGCCATGCCTCGCGCTTGCCACCGTAGCAGAGGACTGCGTTCGCCATAGACATTGCCCATAGCACCTGTTCCCTGTGGATTTCGGTCGGGGTGTACAGGTGTCCCGTGCCTATTTGGGAGCCGGAGTCATTCGGGTCTAGGCCGTGCCTGTTGCACATGGCAACGAACATTTCACGTCTTTCCTTTTCGATTTCCGGGTCGGAAAGGCCGAGCTTCCCGGTTTTAAAATTTCTAATCATTGTTGTCTCCTTTGCTTGATGTCTCCACGATGTCCCCCCAGGCCCCGGGAAACCGGGGGCATCGGGGACACGGTAGGGACTATGGCCACTTGGGCTGTTCCTTGCTTGTACAGAACGAGCACACTGGGGTGGCGCCTACAAATCGGTAGGTGGGCCGTCCGCAGTACTTGCATTTCGCCTTTGTCCCTGCGGTGTCCCTGTCCAGCTTCTTTGAAGCGTAGCCGGGGTCGCCATAGGAACGGTCAATAATCGGTGGCGGGTTGCCGAAATCGCACCACATTTGGCTAGTCAGTCCTCCATGTAGAACTCGCCCCACTTCATCTTCAATGCCCAGCACCTCAAGATGAAAAGGCGATTTAAAAATTTTCTTGAGAGCATTTCGTCCACGGCTTCAAAAAGCTTGGACGCGCTCTTGTCGCACGTGATGGCGATACTTTTCCCCGTGTTCAGCTTGCTGTCCGTGACGAGTTCCACGATTGCAGTTCCTTCAGGGTTGATTTCGCGGAGCTTTTCGCGCACCGCGCAGAGATAGTTGGTCATGTCGCGAACCATCTTGTCACGCTTGGGCGATAGGCAAGAGAGCAAGTCCTTGCAGTAGTCTTTCATGTTGCCTCCCTTTTACATGTCGATATATTCGAACTCGAAGTCAATGAGACGGGTTCCAGCCGGAGTCTCCACATAGATGTTGAACAGGTTGCACCAGAAGTAACGGCGAAGCCTGTTGATGTAGTTGCGGAGCTTTCGGTTATCTTCCTTTCCCCGGTAGCACATTTCTTGTCTGCCGGGGATATAGTTGTGCCTTGCGCCTTTCTTGTCGAAGTAGAAAGATGCGTTGAGCTTTACGGTACATTCACTGTGCTTCTTAATTTCATTGCACACATGGGCAACGAGGGATTCTTCCTCGTCATCAGATGGGCAACGGCACGGGCCGAATTTCCGCACCGGGTCTCCGTCCTGTCTAAGAATGTAAAGGGTTACTGCCATGTTGCCTCCTTTTGAATTACAGTCCCACGATGTCCCCCCAGGCGCCTGAATCCCGGGCGCCTATGGGACACGGTGGGCCTAAAGTCAAAAATTAAAAAATAAAAGTGGCCTTTCGGCCACTGGGGTTAATCGTTCGGTTTTTTCCACCCGCTACCCTGAATGGGCTTGCTCGGTGTTTCGGCCTTGTCCACTTCGTCAAAGAGCTTGCCGATTTCAGCGAAGATTGCGGGGAGGATTTTGGAGTTGATGCGGTCGCGTTCGCCCTTGTTCTGAATGATGCTCGCGCACGGGTTTGTCGTGTAGTGAGAGCCACCGCGACCGAGGACTTCAGCAGCCTCCTTGAGGCAGTAGACGCTCTCCATCAGCTCGCAGAGAGTCCAGAGCTGTCTGTTGGTAAAGCGGCAGTACTTGACTCCCTTTTCCTTTTTGACCTTGTTGTTGAAGCTGTCGGTGAGGGTCTTGCCGAACTCGTGCTCGAACCAGTCATAGGCGTTCTTGCGACTGTCGTGTACGCAACTGTCCCAATGGGTGTGCATTTCGATGTCGGAAGCCTTGGACGGCTCGCGGTTGCCACGCATGGTCTCAAGGTAGCCGAAGCCCCAGTACCACCCGCAGTCCCAACGCGGTTTTTCAAGCCATACCTTCTTGCCTTCTTTGTTCGTGCCGAGTAAGTAGAAGTTTTCAGTGTTCATATCGTGTCTCCTTTTGTTTGATTGAACAACTCCACGATGTTCCCCCAGGCCCCCGGAAACCGGGACACATGGGAACACGGTGGTCAATAGTAGCCCCAAGCGGACTCGAACCGCTGTTAAGGGAATGAGAATCCCTCGTCCTAGACCGCTAGACGATGGGGCCAAAGGTGCGTTCCCCGTGCGTTTAAGGAGCATGACCGCACCGCACGGGGAACGGCTTTCGTTCAACCTTGCGGTCATGGCACAAGAGCTAGTTGCTGGCTACGCACTCGGCATCGTAGAAGTCCTCATCGCAGTCCTCGCATTGCCAGCGGTAGTCGCCCGTTTTGGACGGAGTGACGCGCTTTCCGCAGTGCGGGCAGACACGGGACGGCTCGTCATCGGAAACGATGCGCTCAATGCGCCAGACGATGCTGGGGAGGTCAAGAGCGTATCGGTCAATGACTACCTCGTTTTCAAAAATTATTAGGGTGCTATCTTCCCAGTCTTCCTGCACTCGTTCAGCGACCTGCTTTGCAAATTCTTTTGCCTTTTCGGGAGTCGCGAACATTCTCCCGTAGGCGGTGGAATCTTCTCCCGAGCGTATTACGATATATTGCACCATGATATTAGTCCTCAAATTCTGCTTCGTTGATTTGAATTTCAATGTAGTCCTCGCAGGAGTGAGTCCCGCCTGCATAGAGCGAGCAGAACTCCATGCCGTTGAGGAACTTGTCAAGGGTTTCCACGGGAACGCGGTTATGTTCGTCCTTGCCCATATCGGCCACGGTTAAATCGTCAAACGTGCCTTCAGGTTCAAGTTCGTCAAGGAACAGGTATTCCGTGCCGTCTACCGCATAGATGATTTCCATGTCGCGGAGCCACGTAATGAAGCGGCTGATGGCCGACTTCTTCGCGTTTTCAAGATGGTGGAAGAGGACGGGATTAATCGTGCATCTGTCGGAGCTATGGTAGCTTTCCGTTCCAGTCAAAGAATAAATTTTATTTTCCATGTTGTCTCCTTTTGCTTGACGGTTCCACGATGTTCCCCCAGGCCCCAGGGAACCGGGGGGACATGGAGACACGGTTGGACTAGTCACAGCAATTTTCGTCAAAGTCGTACTGTTGCGCGTTGTGGAGGAAAGTTTCTCTGTCCACGGTGACATAGCGCTTTTTCGTTCTGTCCCACACTCGCCCGTACCCGCTGAATCCGAAGCGTTCCTCAACCTTGCGCATATAGCGGGTATGGTGGTCTTCTTCATCATGTTGGTGTCTGCGCCGTGATTCTTCCGTGATTCGGTTACATTCGAGCATTTCAAAGCCCATCATCACATCTGCCCATGTTCCTGCCATATTCTCTGTCTCCTTTTGGTTACTTGTTTTTATTGTTGTATCCTTGTTTTCCTAGATAGGTTCACGGGCCAGTATGATGCCGTTCTCCTCGGCCTTTGCCCTCAATTCGGGGCTTATGGTCTGATTGAGCCACATTTCATAGATGTGGTCGTAGTCAAGGCCGAGCATCTTGGACAAGCGGGTAAACAGGCGTTCCCTGATGAGGGAATCCCCTACGCCAATGTAGTCATAGATGTCCCCGCCCTTGGCCATCGTTTCCAATGCACCTGCGAAGTTGCCAACGATGCCCGGGCCGAGGTCGTCCATAGGGTAAGCCTTGACGTACCACTCTCTGATGCCTGCCGAAAAATTCTTGTCTGCCATGTTGTCTCCTTATTGGCTGAATTTTTGATTACTTGCTCTTGGCGGGAGCGACCACGTGCTTCACATGAAGCTTGCCATCTGCACCTGCAACGAGCATCGGTGCGCTATAAGTGATTTGCTTTTTCATTTTCTTGTCTCCTTTTTGACGGTTCCACGATGTTCCCCCAGGTCCTTGAGGATCGGGAGGCACATGGGACACGGTGGGCATGGGGCGCCTGGGGCAAAAAGAAAGCCCGGCAGGTTGCCGGGGTTGAGTGTTACTTTTTGAGGAATCCAAGCTCGTAGACCATCGGGAGCATCTTTTCCTTCAATGCCTTGAACTTGGCTTTCAGCTCCGCAAATTCAGCGGGGCAGGCTTCTTCAAATAATTTTTTGAGCTGTCGCCACCCGCAGTCCCATCGGGTAACCTGAAGCTCATGATGGTCTTTGTCATACTGCGGACGGGCAGACGCAGAAGCCACCATACACTTCTTGAACGCATCAAGCACCGACTGTCCTTCAGTGGGCAAGCTGTCAAGCTTGCCGGAAGAACGGATATAGCGGACTTCGTTCTTGAAGTTTGCTTTCTTGTTCAAACCCAAAAAATCAAAAGTTTCTTCCTTTGTAAACGGGTAGAACTGGTTTACAAAGTCATATGCTTCCCCGTCCACTTCGCCCTTGATGGAAGTCTGATAAGATTGGTGGTCAAAAAGTGCAAATACATACGCATCTTTTTGAAAAATTTCATAAAGGGGAGAATTAACATCGGGAACCATGTAGGAGTCTTTGTCATTCCATACATCATCAGAAACAAGTCTACGGGCGGCAAATGCTGATGCTACTCGGTCGAAATTATCTTTTGTGATATTGAATCCATTTCCGATTGAAAGCGGTGCCGAGGCTAATACTACATATTGAGCGTTTCGATTAACACTATTAGAGTCATTTACCATATAGCCTAATGAATCGATGCAGATAGTACCTCGTGCATTTCCGCTTTTCTTTGTGCGGCAAACGATTCCATCGGTTGTATTAACACAAGGCTTACATTTGGGAAGCACACCGCGAACCCAGTCGGACATCTTTTGTTGACCATCTAAATGATAATTAATATGTTCGCCAATCTTTTGCACACCCATGCCATCGGGCGAAGCTATCATAACATCAAACGTAAAACAGTTAGGGTAGGAAATGTTCTTTGTTGTCTTAGTAGTCATTAGTTGTCTCCTTTGTGCTTGTTTACACTATTACGATATACCCCCAGGGTTTCCATTTCCGGGAACCAAGGGAATACGGTTGAAATAGGTATATGTTATGCAGAAAGTTTCCACATTGAAAAATGAACGGCCCACCCAGGTTTAGTCCCCTCAAATTCTTCGCACGGAAATTCAAATCCACCGCAGAAGACAGCGTGTTTAAACCACAATTCGCGGAATGATTCAAATGAGTCTCCGGTAAAGAAACTGTTTTTGCTGAACAAACCAAGCGTGAAGTCCTTGATGCCGTATTCCTTGACGATGGTCATGATGCGGTAGAGGAACTGCACAGTAAGCTCGTTAGAGGCTTTTCCGAGGCCGTTTGCTTTCATCTGCATGGCGATTTCGGTTTTGGTAACATCGGTCTTGTTACCACCCTTATTTGCGCCTGCTCCACTCTGCCCATACGGAGGATTGATGAGCATGGTAAACGGGGTGCCGTTCTTCCCTGCCTTTTTCAAGGCTTCTTTCAGCGTTGCCGGAAGCTTGCTTTCACTATCGTTGAGGAAGTCAAACACGAACGTATCCACGGCTTCAGTATTCAGCGAGGAACTAGCGTTGAGTTCGCTCTGCTCCAACGTGGAGAGCCACAGAGAACCGTATTCGTAATCGCGGGAACAAGCCTTTGTTCCGCAACAGCAAGACCAAGACGGATATTTAAGTTCCCAATCCGGTTCGTTCAATACTTGAGCCATTCTTCTATGGGCTTCGTCAGCCCAAATCTTTGGAGTAAAGAACTGGCCGTTTTCCCTACGTTCGGTATCGGCAACGAGCGTGTCGTACATGCGGTCAAGCTCGGCCTTATCGTTCGTGTCAAATTCCCCAAAGCGACCGAGGAACTGCAACGCCTTGCGTTCATCAACGGCAACGGGAGCATAATTTTGAAAATAAATTTTCCCGTTCTTGACGAAACATTCAGAGCCTTTCTTGATGAACTCGTAGAACATGCCCACAACATCGTTCGCCTTGTGCTTCTTGATGTCCACAATCTTCGTAGAGAAATATTCGTAGGCCATCTTCAAAGTGCCTGCCGTAATAGGGACAATACGGGTCACTCCGTTGCAGAGGTCACGGATAGTATTAAAAATTTTTTCTTCCGCGAAGTCAGGGTCAGCCGTGTTGAACACCACCGACTTGTTGCTGATTTCGGTATCTGCAACAATCGCGCTTACGAGCACTTCATCGTTACCCATGTTGCACGGGGCAACTTTCCAATTAATGCCCGGCATGTTCACGAAGCGGTTGAGGTAGTTCACATGCAATGCGAAGCACTCGTTCACGTCAGCGATGAACACAACGGTAGCGCACTTGACCTTGCCCTTTTCGGCAATCTTCTTGTAATAGGCGACCACCTGCGCAATGACCTTGGCACGTTCAATCGGGTTTTCCATGTCAATGTCATACTTGTATTCCACGAGGATATTGTGGCGGTCGGTCAACCAATAGGCATCGCAGTTCTCGAAACGGGCGATGCTAGTGGCAATCTTCTTGCCCTTGCACCAGTCCACCCATGCGGTATTAAATTCCTTGCCGACCATACTTTCCTTGTCAGACAAGGCTGCAGAGCATGTAAGAATTGCATTAAGGCGCATTTTCAAGCCGGTCGCGCTAAGTTTCTTATTGAGGTCATTTACGCGGTTGGTGCTGATGTTCATTTGTAACTCCTTGATTGAAAACTACTTCGTTTCGGTTGAACACCTCCACGATGTCCCCCCAGGCCCTTGAGGATCGGGAGGCCCCTGGGACACGGTGGGCCTAAAGTCAAAAATTAAAAAAATAAAATCCCCCCGCAGGGGGAGGTTGAGGTTAGACTGTGATTGAGTTGAGCGTGTAGAGTCTTTGGTCTCCGCTTCCAAACTGGATTATTGCATACTCCCCGTTTTCCGGTTTCATGTTCTGCAACACGTATTCAATAATCTTGCTTTTGATGTGAAATGCGACCACTTCGCCACCATTGAGCGAAAACGGAACGTTTGGGTCGCACATGTTGGCAAGGTCTTCCGCGATGAGCTGACGGGCTTCCTCCGCGTTGATGCAGAGCTGGGTGTTGCCGTCATCATCAGCAAAGATGCCTGTCGGCATCTCAAAGTCGCCATTGGAGTCCGTATCGGCCTGGGTTACGATGTAATACTTCGTCATGTTGTTGTCTCCTTATATGGTGTGAATCGTGAACACGTTTTCGTACTTCTCGCCTGTCGGCAGGGTGTTCTTCAGGACGATGCAGGTCGCCCCGTTCGCAAGGGCCTCGGATACGGCAAACACTGACTTGTCAATCATGTTCCCGTCTTGGTCTTCAATCCATAACGTCTTGCCGACCTCCTGGGCGATGGCGATTTCCTGGGCAACCTCGTCCGTAATCGCGGGAACGAGGTCATCAACGGTTTCTCCCGTTGCTTCAATGACCGCAGGGATAAAGTCATCATCGCGTCGGTCGGTAGTGTAGAACGTGCAAATCTTCATGTCATTCTCCTTTTGCTTGACGTTCCCACGATGATCCCCCAAGTCCCCAAGGAACGGGGACATCGGGAACACGGTAGGGCTAGGCTTCCGGGTGGGTCAGGTTTTCAAGGTAGTCTTGGAGCTTGCCCGTATCGTCAAGGGACGGACGGGCAAAATGCATTTCAAAATACCTGCCCATGTGTTCACCATTCGCGACCTCTCCCTTGCGACCTCCCAAGCGTTCAACGAGGGTTGCTTCTTCCGCGCCTGCATAGAAGTTGAAGCGGTGGCGGTTCTTGCCACCGATGGTAAATACCACCTCGCAGAAGATGTATTCATCGTCTTCCGCATCGTTCACGCGGAGCTCTTCGCACTCGTAGCCCACGTTTGGCGCGTGCTTCTTGACGAGCTTTTGAAGCCATTTTTCGGTATCACGGCAATCCTTTACCGCATTTTTGGTCATATTCTTGGTATCTAGCATATATGCTCCTTACGGGTTGTTGTGCGTTACCGGCTCGCCATGAGTGCAGAGTCGCCATTGCAGAGGTGTAAACTTGCGATTAAAAAAATTATCTAGGGTGTGGAAAAATACGGAAACTACTTCAAGCCCCATAGAACGGGCGACACGTTCAAAACGCGCCTGCTCCTGCCCTATTGAAAATTTTTCTGCACGTGTAATCGCGGGACACTTGAACTTCATTAGAACTCCTTTATGATTTCGTAATCATGGACAATAAATTTTTCTCCGGCATCGGTCACGATGTGCATTTCGTAGCTCTTGGAGCGCTTGGCTTCAATAGTCGCGTAGCAACCCTGCTTCCCGTCCATGTAGAACACGCGGTCGCCCTTCTTGTAGTTCTCCGGTTTGTCGTCCTCAAAGTAGGGGACTCCGAGGGCATAGAGGAGGTTTTCTTCCTCCCTGCACAGAGCGTCATCGAAGGATTCATCGTCCGTCTGCGCGTCAATGTAGGTGTTGAACTCGCGTTCCAGCGCGGTGACAATCTTGTCCATCGCCTTGTCGCTGATGATGTCGGTCGCCATCGGACACGGGGCATCGCGGTAGTCGCTACGGCAAATCTCAAACTCGCGACCGCAACGCAGGGTGCGCTTGAACGGCTTGTCCATGTCAATCTTGGCATACTGCTTGCCGAGGTCTGCGAACGGGATAAAGACAGGTTCATCGTTGAACATGATTTGCTTCAAAATCATTTGAAATCTCCTTGCTGAATTGAACGTTCCCACGATGTTCCCCCAGGCCCTTGAAGATCGGGCGGCCTATGGAACACGGTGGGCTAAAGGCAAAAAATAAAAAATAAATTCCACGGGGAACTTGTCCCCGTGGGTTGATTATGCAAATATTTTTTACTTCTTGCCCCCTACAACGGGAGTGAATGATGCGCCCGGATATGCGGTGCGCAACTGAGCAGCAGCGAGCCACTTTGATTCGGCAAAGATGGCAACGTTCTGCTTAAATCCGTTGCGGTGGATAACGAAGTCAAACTGATGTTTCGGTTCTGTTGCTAAGGGCATATTGTCTCCTTTTGGTTAGAAATGATACGGGCTTTCGCACTGACCCTCTTCGTAGAGGGAGTTGATTTCAGTACTGAGCACGGTCGCGTACAGGCCTGTGGTCTGAAGGTCGCAGTCATCAATCGGCTCGGCATCGTCCACGCCATATTCGCCCATTTCGACTTCGTTCGGAACTACCTTGATGCCTACGCTCCAGTCGTCACTTCCTAGACGGCAGATAAGACGGCAGTCCGCCTTATCAACGAGTTCTTCTAGTTCGCGTGCTTTTGCCTGAATTGCCTTGAGTTGGTCTTCGGGAATTTGTCTCATGTTGTCTCCTTTTGATTGACGTTTCCACGATGTTCCCCCAGGTCTCCCGTTCACGGGAGCACCGGGGACACGGTAGGTCACTTCTTGGTCATCTTCGCGTCATTGGCCTTGCGTATGTCGCCCACCCTCGCACTGACCGCCTTCTTCACGCTATCGGCAGTCTGCGTTGCCTTCTTGGCTACGGCTTCCTTGGCATCTGTGGCGACCTCTGTGGCCTTCTTCTTGGCGGAGTCTAGCAGTTCCCCGCCCGTCTCCTTGACCCCCTCTGTCGCTTCCGATGCCACGTCCATAGTGGTCTTGGCCACATCGGACACTACCGCGCCCACGAGCTTCCCCGTGGACTTGGCGGCTTCCTTGGCGGCTTCCTTGCTATTGTCGCCACAGGCGATGAGCATGAGGACGATGAGGGTAAGGGTGATGATTGGCAGATTTCTCATTTGGTTTGTCTCCTTTTGTTTGATGCTCACACGATGTCCCCCCAGGTCTCCCATTTCCTGGAGCACCGGGGACACGGTGGGCTGATGGTTTTGAAAATTAAAATTTATTTATGGAAAAAGGTTGCCCACGGGTGACGGCATTGTGATAAGTGGTTGTTGTGGCGAAATTGCCAAACGTCACCCGTGGGCCTCCCCGCAGGGAGCACGGGGAGTGTTATTGTTCCTCTATTTCCCACACGTAGAAGATGGCTCCGGGCTTTGGCGCCCATTCGCAATATGCTTCAATGAGGGTGGTGCAGTCCCATTTGCCATCTTTCTTCATTCTGATGGAGAACTTGGCTGTGAACATTGACGGATTTTCCTTATCGTCCTCAAACCCGTCAAAACTGGCGATTACATCGTCCCCGTTGTACTTGCGGGCTTCTTTCTGCAATTCAAGAACAATGTCCTCTGCCACCACATCAATGGGATTCTCTTCGTCAAGTGTCTTGAATTGTGCTTCAAGAAAATCTTTGTAGCTCATGTTCGCTTTTCCTTTTTAAAATTTTTTTACTTCTTTGTGGGTTTAGGCATCTGTGTAGTCAAGAATGACCGAGTTCACGTCTAGGCCGAGCTTGCTGAATAGCGCTTCGGTATCCGGTTTCAGCGAGTAGTCAATGACCGGCTCGTTGAATTGGAACACGAGCATATCGTCACGCTCAATGTAGCTGAGTCGCACGTCAAGCCCTTTCGCGTTCAGCGCATCAATGACCGCGTTTGCAGCCTTGGCGAGTTCGCCATAGAACACATCGGTGGCATCGTCAGCACCGATGTTTTCCATCAATGCGCGGTATTCGTCCATTGACTTAATCGGGTTTGCATCGGCCAATGCAGAGAACTTGGCTAGTTCCTCCGGGCAGAGCTTGCTGATTGCGTATTCCGAGAGGATAACGTCCCCATTAAATTCGGCAGTATTCGTCATGTTGTCTCCTTTGTTGAACAGCTCCACGATGTTCCCCCAGGCCCCCGGTTTCCCGGATACCCTTGGGACACGGTGGGACTGAGGGGCAAAATTGAAAAATAAAAAGTGCTCTTTCGAGCACTAGTCCTAGACCTCGTAGCTAAGGTTGCAGTTGTGGAACGTATCGTCACTGTCCGAGGTGTGGACGTGGGTAATACATTCAGTCGCGATGTGGCCTTGAATCGCAAAGCGTTCAATGAGGTCATGGGTCGCAAACTTGCGGTTAAACGGTAATAACCCGTTATCGCTCGCATTCCATCTGAGGTTCTTGGGGCCGATGAACACGCTCGCATCGTCTTCGTCATAGCACAAAGAAAAATTATTTTTCTTGAGGTATTCCCGCAACTCGTTGAACATGCGGATGGCGGTGTCCTTGACGTTTTCCGGCACCACGTTTTCACGCTTTTTCAGTTCTTCGGTAAGGTCTGCCGGACTGACATCCTCGGCAAAGGTCTCATCGCCCTCGTATCCGATGTCAAACCTGCGGATATATCCCTTATGGGTATCGTCTTTCGGATAGATGTAGATGTAGGCGAGGTGCTTGCCATAATCGCCGATACGCATGTATTCAATCGTTGCCGGATCGCCGTTCCATGGGAACGTGGCAGTATCGGCATAGCAGTTCCTTCCCTCCAAGAACGTGTCCCCGTTCACTTCAATCTGCGTATTGTTGAAGCGGTGGTACATCGCCACGATGGAATTGAGGTTGATACCCTTGTACTGCTCAATGATGCGGGCGACTTCCTTTTCAAGCGCGATGAGTTCTTCGGCAGCAGCGTTGAGGATTTCGGTCTTCATTTTCAAAAGGTCTGTGTTCATGTTGTATCTCCTTGATTGTTGAACGTTCCCACGATGTTCCCCCAAGTCCCCAAGGAACGGGGACACATGGAACACGGTGGACTAGGGAAAATAAAAAATTTTTAAAGAACGGCCTGCGGGAATCGCTCCCCGCAGGCGGTGTTCATTTAGGAGCCAAAACTATGCAATGGTAGTCGCGTAATGGGTGCCATATTGGGCGTCCACCTGCTCCAATTCCGCGTTGAAGAGCGTTATTGCGGAATTGGCGATGTCGCTCATGAGCCTTGCGGTTTCATCGCTCTTGAATCCATCTTTGTAGCTTTCGTCCACATGCCAAATGCCCTTGCCGAACGAGTAGAACATGTACATCTTGCCACAAGTACACATGGGCGCATGGCTTTCCGGCTTGCCCCATGCTTCATAGAGGAGGACGACGACTTCACTGCTTTGAAGTCCGACCTGTTCAAGCGCATAATGATGCCCACCGATTTCAATAATCGGCCTGTCGGAGCTATGGTAAAATCCGATATGCGGGGCGCCAAAGCCCGTGTTGATGTACATGCTTTCCTTGTTAAGTTCCATGTTGTCTCCTTTGTTGAACCGAATCCACGATGTTCCCCCAGGCGCCTATTGTGCGGGCGCCTATGGAACACGGTGGGGCCGATGGGCAAAATTTGAAAAATAAAGTGCTCATGCGAGCACTGATGAGGGTGGTTGGTCTGTTACATGGGGCAACACATGGAGAGCGAGTAGCCGATGCGAGTCCCTGCATCGCAGGATACCGCCTCAACGTCCTGACCTACCTTCAGTTGCTCCACAAGCTCCTTTACGCCCGTGTTGTCCATCACGTTCGGATACTTGCTCGTGATGAGGTCGGCAAGACGTGCTCTCACGGTGTCGCCCGAGTGGCTTTCCCACGTGCGGTTGCAGTAGCCCACGTTTGCACGGGCGAAGATACGTCCGTACGGGTCAATGAGTGCTGCAGAGTGGATAAAGCTGATTTCACGTCTGCGGTCAAGGTAGCGGAAGCTCCACCATTCCGTGTGCCATTTGCCTGTAGGTTCAAATTTCGGTGTCTTGTAAGCCATGATGCGGTCTCCTTATTGGTTGTTTGAACAATTCCACGATGTTCCCCCAGGCGCCTAAAAGCCGGGCGCCTATGGAACACGGTGGGCATTGGGGCCAAAAATTGAAAAATAAAGAGGGCCTTTCGGCCCTTCCGTTACTTCTTCTGTGCCTTGCGGATTGCGTCAAGGATAGAGCTACCCGCACCGATTTCCTTTCTGCGGGCGTCAAAGGCCTTCTTCACGCTAATCTTGTACTCATTGATGAACTTTTCAGTATCTTCCCAAACCGCGTCAGCAATATCTGCGGGATTGAGGAAAAGCGTGGTTGTGGACTTGCCATCGGTAGTGACGGGATTTTTAAGGTCAATCACTGCCTTGCTTTCCTCTTGCTTTCCGCCACTGAGTTTCCAAGGCTTGCCAAAGTCATCAATCCCGTTGAAGTAGATAACGTCACAACGGCCTGGCTCGTGATAGAGCCTAGCGACAACGAGCTTGCCATAGAGGGCAGAGTAACGTTCCGTAAGGACAGTAAGCGCGTTGCGGAGTCCTTCCTTGTCATTGAACCATTCCATGATGTTGCCCGACACGTCATCAAGGTGTTCCACGCACTTGTAGCATCGGAAGTAATGAGTAATGCCATTCGTGACAACGTCTCCATGTCGCCCGTTCTTTTCAAAGTAGGACAGACCCGCAAGCACCATGTCAATAGTGATTGAGTTTTCACTGCTCCACCCACGGAGCACGGGAGCAACCCCTTCCGCGTGTTGACGGGCGATTTCATTAACCCTTGCGGTCACATCGTAATAGCATCTGAAAGTGTTCTGTTCGCTCATAATCTTGTCTCCTTTTGTTGAACGTTCCCACGATGTTCCCCCAGGCCCTAGAAGATCGGGCGCCTATGGAACACGGTGGGATAGGGCCACCGATGGCAAATAAATGGGGGCTTGCGCCCCCTTGTTCAGTTCTCGGCAAAGGTAATCTCGGCCACTTCCGGAGTTCCTTTCAGCTCATGGTCGCCCGACCTCCACTTTTCCATATCTATCGTGGTAAAGCCGGCAAGGGCGCGTTCGCTGTAAATATGGACGAGCCGGCTGTTCACCATGAGGATAGAGAATGAGGCCTTCTTTGCGGGCGCCTTTATCTTGTAGGCATCCGGCAGGGTATCAAATTCCTTCTTGGTGAATATGGCATAGAGTTCCACATGTTTATTTATCGGGCATTTGGCGGTTCCACAGCACTCAAACTTGTTCAGCGGACACATGTTACAGCCCATGCTGACCATCCCGCAGTGACGGCAAACCGACAGCGAGAACGGGGCAACGAAGTCGCAACCGCAACCGGGGCAACCCTCGTCGCCATAATCGGGATTTGCAAAAATATTTAATTTTCGTTTAGCCATGTTTTTCTCCTTACATCCCGTATTCGGACTTAGACCAAGAGGCATCCGTGAGGCCGGGATTGCCCACCACTTCAATGCCATCAATTCCCACCATGCAGAGATGATTGATGATGCGGTCTTCAATTTCCTTCATGGAAATGTTCTCGGTTACGATAAAGTCAAAACTGAACTGATGGATACGGGAGGAAAAGGGCATAACGCTCCCATCCTCGTCAATGGTGTATTCGCCCGGTGCAAGCAGGACTTCCGCGCAGATGGCCACATTCTTGCCGTTGTCCACGCTCTTCACGAACACGGAGGAGCCGTTGCGCCACTTGATGACGTTGCGCAGGGGATAGGCCTTGCCGTCAAGGTGCAGGAGGATGCCTTCGGGATTCAGCAACGAGATGCCAATGGCATCACCCACATGGTGGTCGCAGGTCAGAGTAGGGTCAATGATGGAGGTGCCTTCAGGCACCTTGTCATCGCCCACCACATTGTAGAAGTCGCCTTCTTCTTCCGTCAAGCAGAACAGTGTGTGGCCGTCATTTACCACGCTGATAGACTTTGTGCCGTTGGCATAGGTAGAAATTTTCAGATTAATCATCGGTTGTCTCCTTTTGTTGAACGTTCCCACGATGTTCCCCCAAGTCCTTGAAAGCCGGGAACATAGGGAACACGGTGGGCATGGGGCAAAATTGAAAAATAAAAATGAACGCACTGCGGGAAAAGCCCCGCAGTGGTTGTTCATCAGGAGTTAGTAAACTTTCGTAATCTTTCCGTCCTTAATCCAAATCCCGTGGTTCACGCAGAAGGCCTCGTTTGCCTCCACGTCATTGAAGTAGACTTCAAGGTTGCCTTCGGTAATCAGCTTGTCCACGCGGGAAAGTGAGCCAATGACCTCATCGGCCTTCATGAGCATGATGGGATTGGGCCATTTGTTCTCGCAGAGGTCGCGTGTCTCGGTGGTGGAGTATCCGTTGCGGAGGTCATATTGGGCGAGCACTTCCCCTTTGTTCATCTCCGCCTTGAGAAGCTCAATGAGCTGACTCATCGCCTTGCGGACATCGCCACGGGAGAAGAGCTGACATCCGACACGAACGTTGTCGTCTTCGTCAAGGTCGCTGACCTTCTGCAAGTGGATAGCGTGATGCGTCATGAACTGCAGTTCGGTCGCCTGCTTGAACGAAATGATGCCGATAGGTTCATATTCACCATTATCATTTTTCATTTCAACGAGGAATTTGTTGCCGTGTGCCTTGATGTTCTGCATAATCTTGTCTCCTTTGTTTGAACGTTCCCACGATGTTCCCCCAAGTCCCCCGGGAAAGGGGACAACCGGAACACGATGGGTTAAGTGGCGAGGGCCTTGCCCCTTATAAGATTTGTGTATCGCGGAGCTCATTCAGCGCCCATCGTTCCACTTCATGGGCGTCCATGATTTGGAACTCCTTATTGTCCATGTCCACTAGGGCATCTAGACCCTCGCAGGCATATACACGGATAACGTGCTTAGGGTCATCAAATATCTCTATGCGGGCAATGATTCGGTAAGCATCAACGATGAAACGCTGGTTCTCGGAATCCCATTCGGCATGTTCCTCGTCACGGAAGAACATTGCGGTGGTAATTGCGGTAACGTTAAAGTTGAAATTGTAGGTAACGAGACCATTGAAGAGGTCAAGAAGATTCTTGTTCATGCCTAGCTCCTTTTTCTGAACGTTCCCACGATGTTCCCCCAAGTCCCACTAGAAAGGGGACAACCGGAACACGGTGGGACTGGAGGAAATTTAAAAAATAAAAATTGTGAGAGGGCGCCTTTGGCACCCCCTCGCATGGGTTACTTCTTGGACTCTTTCCACCTGTCAAGAGCCGCGTCAATAAAGCTCTTTCCATCGCCCACAAGATTGTTGATAATATCCCAGCCCGTTGAGCCAATCATGTTGTAGGGCTTGTCAAGGTAGAAACCGCGCATGGAGTCAACGTGTTCCGTGACGGTGGCGATTTCGTCACATTTCTTGCCCATGACGGCATCGTATCCGGCATCAGGGTCTACGTACACCCTCTCGTACCCAATCTGCACGTAGGAGCCTTCGTCTACGAGGTCGCACAGGTTCGGCTCGTACCCTTCGCCACATTGGGCAATGAGGTTGTCGCGGTGCTTGGGGAGGATGCTGTCGATGGTGGGAACGAGCATGAGTTCAACGCTCCACATGTCCTTATCGGCCTCGTCTCCCGTAAAGTACTCAAGGTTCTCGGCCTTGATTACGTACTTGTAGTCAAAGTTGAGTCCTTCCTCGCGGTGCTGATAGGTCTTCTTGCTTTCAAAGACAACTTCCTCATCGGTGTCGCGGAGACCATCAAAGAGGTCGCTCATTTTCTGTGTTTCGTGGTTAAATGCGATGCCGAAAATTTCATGTTCCATAATTGGACTCCTTTGTTGAATGAACGTTCCCACGATGTTCCCCCAGGCCCATTAATGTCGGGCGCCTATGGAACACGGTGGGCATGGGCGACCTGCGGTAAAAAGGAAAAGGGCCTTTCGGCCCTGCGGTTAGTTGTTGTTCAATTTCAGCGTGGTGCATCCGTTCAAGAAATAAGTCTTTTCGGGCTCAATGGACGGGAACGCGATGTAACTAGGGATGGCGTCTTCGTCTTCATCCTGCGTATAGACGTAATCGTTACGCTGTGCAATACCCAACCTTTCGTTCTCGTAATCAATTACGAGCGAAAGGCCGTTTTGTTTAAGCGTGTCAAGCATGGTGCGGATTGCGGCCAAGCCGATTTCGCGTTGTTCATCGGACGGGCAGACCTTATCGGCATCGGACAGGACAGGCTTGCCATCTTCGTCAAATTCATTGAAAAATTCGGCATCGCTTTTATATTTGTACCCGTCCTCCTCCATGACAAAGTCAATGCCAATATAGATTCGGGAATCTTTAACCACGGCATCATATTCGCCATCTTCAAGGGTGTATTCACTGCACCTGATGTTGCCTTCGGCAATGTATCGGTCAAAGTAGAACCTTTCCCCATCGGGCTTTTCAAACATCACGTCCACAGTCTCACCGGTAGCCTTGCAGAGCAACTTGGCATAGAGGTAGAAGTCGGAAACGTAGTCCAATTCGGATGCGTCAACCATGCGCTTGCCGTTATCGGCCTTGACGAAGAGCGTATCGTAGACCTTGCCGTCAACCTTATATTTCAAGGCGATGGTGCCTTCGTCCACAAATACCTTGACTCCGATGTCAGTCGCCTTCTTGAAACGCTTGCCGTTCTTGACGTAGAAATCGGTGTCCTTATTGCCGTTGAAGTCAATCATGTAAAGGGAAGTTGCCATTTTGTTGTCTCCTTATGTTGAATTTTGAACGTTCCCACGATGTTCCCCCAGGCCCTATAAGATCGGGGGCATATGGAACACGGTGGGCATGATGCCCCTGAAAATAAAAATAAAAGGGCCTTTCGGCCCTGCGGTTACTTTTCAGCAAAGCTCCAACTTTCGCTCACGAACAGCGGCTGTTCATTGGGGAACGTGGGGACAACGAGAGCGTGAGGAACCGCATCGTCATCGTAAGCATCACAGCCTTTAACGTCAACGTCATTGATGATGCCGAGGCGGTCTTGTGCGTCATCAAAGACGAGGCGGAGGCCGTTATCCTTCAACGTTTTAAAAAGATTGTGGATAGCGGTAAGGCCGATTTCCTGCTTGTCCTTGGAGGGGCAGAACTTGTCCACCTTGGGCTGATGCTGTTTGCCATCAACTCCGTAAGAATTGAAAAATTCTGCGATGTTCTTTTCGGAAAAGCCGACTTCTTCGCCTTTAAGGTTCAAGTCAAGCATGAGCCAAGATTTGTGGCGAAGCCAGCAATCATATTCGCCATCAGGGAGCACGTATTCATGGTATTCCACGTTGCCCTTGGCCACCCATGACTTTAACACGAGGTTCTGCTGTTCGCTCTTGTCATCTAATGCGAAACAGTGTACTTCGGTGCAGTCATTATAGCCATTGCCCACGTCCGTATTGAGCGAGTAGTTCAAGTCTTTCGGTGCCTTCTCCATGACTTCACCATTCTGAACGTAGAGCGTGTCATAGAGTTCCCCCGCCACCTTGTAGCTGAGTTTCACTTCGGCGCCGTGCTTGCTGAAATGCAAGCCGATGTCGGTTGCGGTATAGAACTGGTCTCCGACCTTGCGGAAGAGAGTGCGTTCGGTGTTGGAAATGTTGATGCCACAGATGTTGAAACTAGTCATGCTTGACTCCTTTTGATGAATTGTTTGTTTCCTTTTGTTGAACGTTCCCACGATGTTCCCCCAGGCCCCTTATGATCGGGGCATATATGGAACACGGTGGGTCTAGGGGAAAATTGAAAAATAAAAAGTGCTCTTGCGAGCACTAGTTTTAACCTCCTTCGAATTCCAACACGAAATCCATGCAGTCCTTGCAATGGTGGTATTGCGAGAGCCATTCCTCAGCGGCCTCGGTTTCAGCGTGGCGGAGGTCGTTCATGAGTCTCCCGTAAAGGCCCTGAGAGCCTACAAAGGTTTGAATATAGCCGATAATGCGCTTGCTATCAGCGGAAAGCTTGTTGAAATCCATGATTTTGTCTCCTTTAGTTAAAATTTATTTTTGCCCTATTTGGACGTGCCGACCGCAACACCGAATAGGAAAATTAAAAAGCACCCTGCCCAAAACGGGTGGATAGTGTATAGGACGGCAAAAATGACCACTGCACCTATACCCATCAGCAAACGAGCCAAGCACCCCATATCAGTCTCCTTTCACGCCCTCAGCGACCGCATAAGCCCTGCGGTAGAGGCGGTCTATCGCCTGTTTCAGCGAGGACGGTTCTTTCATGTTGAACTCAGTTGTAGAGAGCAACATAAGGCGACCGCCACACGTTGCGTTGAGTTCAAGCGTGACTCCCGAATCCTCAGTGTAGTTGAACATGTTGAGTTCATAGGAAATGACCACATCGGTAGTAGTCCCGTCCAAATTGGCGACCCACTTCTGCAAGCGGTCATTTATTGCGTCATATTCCCACTTTTCACCGCTATCCATGACAAAATTGTCCACTTCGCCAAAGGGCGCATGGGTAACGCCATGAATAACGTTATATCTTTCACGAATTGTGTTTTTGAGTTCCAAGTTGCTGAGTTCCATGATGCAGTCTCCTTTCGTTGAACATCTCCACGATGTCCCCCCAGGCGCCTAAAGGCCGGGCGCCTATGGGACACGGTGGGACGAGGATTTTGAAATTTAAAATTGTGGTGCTCATGTGAGCACCGATTTATTAGGCGAGCTTCTTTTGCAGGTCAGAAATGCGGGTGTAGAAGCCTGCGGTGTGCAGGGTCTTTTCTAGGTGGAGGTAGTGCAGGTCATAGTGGTGCATGAACTCGTGCAAGAGCGTGCCTGCGAAGGTCTTAATCGCCACCACCTTATGGGTCTTTGCCGTGTAGTTGTAAATGTTGATGTAACGGCTCACGTTGCGGTTGCGGTCGCCATATCCCGACACGCTGATGAATCCGTGGGTGGTCTTGCGACCGCTTACCCTGCGCGGCTTGTCCGCCACGTAGACACGGACGTGCGGTATCTTGAACGTATCGCACAGGTAGTCAACGAGAGCCTGCGACTTCTGTTCTCGGTCGCCATCTGCAAGCAGGTCACTATAGGTCTTTGTGGTGAACTTTCCGTGAGCGACTTCCAAGATTGAATTAGACTTTTCGTAAGCGTCCATATTGCCTCCATCGGTTGAACGTTCCCACGATGTTCCCCCAGGCCCATTAATGCCGGGCGCCTATGGAACACGGTGGGCAATGGGCAAAATTGAAAAATAAAAAATCGTGCTAGGGGATTGCTCCCCTAGCGGTGGTTCATCAGGAGTTAGTAGTGACAGAAATAATGTCTACTTCATCGGCTGGGAGCGAATTGTAGTAGTCAAGGATACAATCCTTAACGTCGCACCACAGGAGGCCGTTTTCGTCCCTCCACTCGTCCCACATAAGCCCTTCAAGGCTCTTGCACAGGACTGCTTCGGGTCGGGTCATGTTCGGGTAGTCCTCTTGCCATTCAAAGCCATATCCTAGCTCGTCCTCGGCCTCAGTCAGCTCCACTGCGCCGAAGTCATAACCGCCATAGCAACCGGTCACTAGCATGAGCGAGTCAAAGGGCGACTGCAACAGGAGTCCATGATGGTCGGACACCTCAAACTTGTCATCGGTATTGGTCGCGAAGTCCACGAGCACCTTGCTGTTGTGGTCTTTGTCGGTCTTTTTCCATGCCGCCCACATGGCCTTTGCCACCTGTGCAAGCGTTAAGCCGACATAGCGTTCGTCATCATGGTTTCTTTGCTGATACATCTGAATCTTGTTCATAGCAACTCCTTTTGTTGAACGTTCCCACGATGTCCCCCCAAGTCCCCCTAGAAAGGGGACACTAGGGATACGGTGGCTACTTGAACACGCACCGCCACAGGTAGGCGAGGTCTGCAAGCACCACGTCCACCCAATTGGGCGACACCGAGTAGATGCCCTTGACAACGGGCGGGGACTGACGTACGGGCGGTCTATTGCGCTTCATGGGCGTCCTCCCGTTCCAATGCCCCGTTGGACACGAGGTATTCATGGAGCTTCTTGGACACTTTCAGCTCCTTCTTGCCCACGTTGTACTGATAGACGGGGTAGCTTCGCTCTTTGAGCTTCACTGCGCCCACTATGTCCTTGGACACGTATACATCGCCCGCTTCCTGTATCATGTTGAGCAGGCGGGTAACGTCATCTTTGCACTTCTTGAAAAACTCTTCTCTTTTGACTTCCATGTTACAACTCCTTTTGTTGAACGTTCCCACGATGTCCCCCCAGGGCCATAAAGTTCGGACCACCGGTGGGACACGGTGGGCATAGGGGCAAAATTGAAAAATAAAAAGGGCCTTTCGGCCCTGCGGTTAAACGTCCCAAGACTTTTCGCTAAGCTCCTTCCGTTCATAATCGGTAAGGTGGACTTTCAGCGGTTCATCATCGTCAAGCATGTCAAAGATGGTTTCGGGAATATAAGTTTCCCCGTCAAGCACCGCTGTTCCGTTTTTAACGGCCTTTGCGAACATTTTTCCGATGGCCTTATAGTCATTGCCCAAAAGGATTTTCAGCTCCTTTGGAGTGACGTTCCAAGTCATTCCTGCACGCACCCAAAGAGGGATAGTCTTGAACGTCTTTTTGGCCGGTTTCGGGTCGCCAATTTCAGCCTCGTAACCGCCAATGCTCGTAATGATGAACTCATCATCGCCATCGGGGACAACATGGCCTGCAATCTCGCTTGCCGATACATGGAGCACGTCATCGCCCCAATCTTCCCAATCATCGGTATTGTGGACGCATATTCTGCACTCAGCAGTATCGCCATCGTTAAGCATCAAACCGCTTGCAAAACATTCCCCATCTTCGTCAAATTCAAGGCCGTCTATTGCCTTATTGAGGGCGTCCATGTCATATTTGACGTGAACATCGCCATAGTTGAATTCGTTAATATTTTTCTTTGTGTTCGTCATGTTGTTACTCCTTTGCTGAATGACTGAACACACGATATACCCCCAAAGCCCCCGATGCAGGGAGCATCGGAGGCACGGTAGGCAAAGGGGAGGCCCGCGTTCCCCACGCGGGGAGCGCGACCTAGTTCAGCTCGGTGGTCATGTACACGTCATCTACCTTGACCTTTCCCGCGTAACGTTCCGCGACCGCCTGTTCCAAGCACGGCAAGTCAAGGTCATAGATTATCTGTTGGGCCTTTTTGGAGTCCATGAAAGGCGGTTCTACCTTATTGTCAAAAATCGGCTTTCCATCTTCGTCAATGTAGATGAATCCCCAATTTTTAAAATCTTTTTCCAACGTTTCCTTATCCATCTGCAAGCTCACGGCAATGCAAACAGAAAGTTCATCGGTTGCGTGTTCGGAAGTTGTGGTCTGATTTTCAAAAATTTTTGCCATGTTTTTAGCTCCTTGTTTTGAACATTCCCACGATGTTCTCCCAAGTCCCCATATAGCAGGGACATCGGGAACACGGTGGGCGCGGTTGCGGAAAGATACTGCTCTTACGAGCAGTTATCTTGTCCTATTCGTTGACGATTTGCGGTGCTCTATGCAATTCAGGTACGTACGCATAGACCTTATAATGACCTTTCGTATAGTTCATGCGGGCGTATTCATAAGCCATCTGCGGAGTATCAAACGTGCGGACATCGGAAACAGTCCTCCACTCGCCTGCCGCATATGTTTCATCTTCGCCCGTGATTTCATTGGTGCGGTGACCTATGAACTTTCTGAACCACTTTTCGCCCATGACCCTATACTGAACGCTAGGGAAAAGAGCGTGCAATGTATCATAAGGTAGCTTTTCTATTTGAGCCACGTTCTCGTAAGCTCTCATTTCATTATTGCCCATGCTAAACTCCTTTGCTGAACATTCCCACGATGTTCCCCCAAGCCCCCCGATGGCAGGGGCATCGGGAACACGGTGGACAAGCTGATTTTCAAATTTAAAAATTGGTGCTCTTGCGAGCACTAGTTATTATTACAAGCTATCTATCGCATTGTTGAGTTTTTCCTCAAACGCAATCATGCCCAATGCAATCGGCACAGCTATGTCATAGATGAGCGCATCAACGTCGCACTTTGTATCATTCGTGTTATAATAGTGATACCACCATGCGTTATCTTTCAAAAGCAAGCTAGAATGACCGCTTGAATTAGAAGACGCCATAATAACCTTCAATAGAGGTGGGCGATAGATTTTGCCAAATGATGTTTCTACACAGAAGTTGCACGAGTCCACTGAGCTTGCTGCAAAGAAGGCGTTTGCCAAAGTATTCAGTTCATTGCCACGTTTTGCATATTCTTTGAGAATTTCAACGCACTTGACTCGTTCCTCTTCCTTTGCCTTTTCAATCGCCTTATCTCGGGCAATGTTTGCGTCCAAAATCTTGTTGAGCTTTTCAAGACGCATTGCATGTACTTTTTCAATATTTTCAATCGCCATATAGGACTCCTTTGTTGAACCGAATCCACGATGTTCCCCCAAGTCCCCCGATGGCAGGGACATCGGGAACACGGTGGTCGCGGGCGTATTTTAAAATAAAAAAATTAGTGCTCCTTAGAGCACTAGTTGTTAGTTACTTAACCATGATAGCCGACCAAACGTCTCATTTTGCCTCCAATAGTTAAAAGTTGAAATTTAAAGTTGCGAAAGGATAAAAGGGGAAAATCCCCTTAATTTTATTCTTTCTGCACGACAGACGTGATTTCAATTTCATTCAGCGAACGTTCGCCAAACTTTATTGCAAGTTGTCGGCAAGCTTCATCTCGGGCGCTATCTTCAGCAAGAGCCATGATATTGAGTTCGCCTTTCAATTCAATGCACCCCGTGCTCTTGTATTCCACGAGCCACTGTTTCGGAGTCAGTTCATCGTCCATCAATGCATGGTACTTTTCAAGCACGCAATTCTCGATATGTTCACGCAATTGGCGGGTAATCGGCAGGCAGACCGTGCGATAGTCCTCACCCTTATAGAACGTATCAATCGGATAACCCACGAACATGCCGTTTTCGCCCTCCATGATGCGGAGCCCACGGATTTGGATTTGGTCATTCAAGACGATGGTTGCCATGCCTTTCATATGACCCAAGCTTGCACCCTCTTTAAAGGGGAACACTTGGACGTTCGTCACGGCGAGGCAATCAAATTCAATAGCGGTGGTGGTATTCTTATTAGCCATATTAGGACTCCTGTTTTTGAGGTTTCTTGTTTTGAACATTCCCACGATGTTCCCCCAGCTCCCCTCTCGTTCGGGAGCACTCGGAACACGGTGGGCGGTGGGTTACGTGGGCAAAGGGAAAAGGGGCTTTCGCCCCTAGTGTTACCACTCGTTTTCGTTGTTGTCCCACGTTGCTTTGATGAACTCAGTAACCATCGCAAGCGTTCCAAACTTATGGTAATCGGGGCTGAATACCTCCGTTCTGTGGCTTATAAAGCCATCATGGCGGTAAATACGGGAGCGGTATACCAAATAGTCATTGGCTTTCGTATCCCACGAAACATGAAAAGAATTGCCATCATGACCATCAAAGAATACTTCAGCGTCATATTCCATGTTGCCACGCTTGTTTGTGGAACGCTTAATTTTGCCAATGCTCTTGACGGGAGCGATAGAGTTGATAGTATTCTTGAATTGCTGAACCATGGAAATTTTTGCCATATTGGACTCCTTTTGTTGAACCGAAGCCACGATGTTCCCCCAGCTCCATATAGTTCGGGAGCACTTGGAACACGGTGGGCGCGGGGCTGAATTTTTAAAATTAAAAAGGGGCTTTCGCCCCTAGTGTTAGCCCATGGAGTCTAGTTTGTCTTTCCAATCGTTCCAAACACGCTCCGCATTATCGTTGAGCATATCAACGTCAAATTGGGTCGCCTCAACCATCCCATCGGTATCGTCAACTTCACCCGTTTCCTTATTGTAGGGCATGTACCAATCCCAATCATAGTCGCATTGCATTACGTTGTTGGAGTGCTGATAAGCAATCTTTCCGCAAATGCGGTACGTTCCGTCAGCATTGGGCGTGTTCGGTTCAGCCTTTTCATAGCCGTCACTCCACCCAATGACGATATAAAGCCCCGTACCGCCTTCAGTTTCAGCAACCTTTTTGAAGTAACAACCCTCTTGATGGTCATTGAGCCACTTGATAGCGGTTTCTAAGAAGTTGAGGTCAATTTTTTCAATCTGTTCCATGATAGGACTCCTTTTTTGATGAACCGTTTTTTGAACATTCCCACGATGTTCCCCCGGCTCCCCTATCGGTCGGGAGCACTTGGTACACGGTGGGCGGGGTCGCCCGTGGGCAAAGGGAAAAGGGGGCTTTCGCCCCTAGTGCTAGTCAGTAGTGCGGTAGAAGTATTCAGCTTCATCGCCCTTGAGGTTTTCGCAAGCGTAATTGTCCGCTTGCCTCCAAAGCTCGTCATAGAGCTTTGCATAGGTCATGTTGCCCTTTTCGTGCCACTCCCAAATCTTGTTATTGAGGGTAATCACGAGGTGGGTCAAGTACTTGTATTGTCCTTTCCACTCGTTAAAAGCCCTATTGTAGGTATCGCGAATTGAGTCGGTGCCGAACTTGTCAGCGATGGAAAAGTCCATAGGGAACGTGGTGCTGAAGCCATCTTCGTCAACGAGTCTGCCGTTTTCAAATTCTGCCATGATTAACTCCTTATTGAGGTTGAACTGAATCCACGATGTTCCCCCGGCTCCATGACGATCGGGAGCACTTGGAACACGGTGGGCGGTGGGTTACATGGGCAAAGGGGAATGCACCCATGCGGGTGCGGGTGGTTACAGGTAGGGGCTTTGTAGCTCGTCTATGCGACCGAACGGGAGGAACGCTACACTCCTGCGGTTGTGCTCTATGCGTACCGATACCTCACGCTCGCCATCAGCTAGACGCTCAACGTAGCTGTCAACCGATGACGTACCCTCTATGCGGAGGATATGGTGCTCAGTGAGCGATACCGCCACGTAAGAGCCATGTTCCTCATGACAGACCCACGAGCCACGCTGAATAGAGTTGAACGTGGCGGGCATGATAGCTACGCCTGCATTATCGGCATTGCGGAGCATATCATCGCAAGATATTTCATCGGCAAAAGCGACCATAGAAATTGCCGAAACCAAAAATAAAATTTTCTTCATTTAAACCTCCTATTGTTGTGCCACCACGATGTTCCCCCAGCTCCACGGACTTCGGGAGCACGTGGAACACGGTGGTGGCGGTGGATGCTGGATATTAAAAAATTAAACACTAGGGGAATTGCTCCCCTAGTGCGGTTCATTGCGGAGTTAATGATTTTGTATAGTAATTTCAAAAATTTCCGGATAATTTCTGCAAATTGAGTAATAACCGCTTTTTGAAATAATTACATGGTCTAAAAATGCAATTTGAACTATCTTGCAAGCGGCAGCCAATACCCTCGTAATTGAAATATCCTCGGGCGATGGCTGAGTTGAACCGCTAGGGTGGTTATGAGCCAATATAATTGAAATGGCATTATCCCTAATCGCATGGCGGAGGACTTCACGAGGGTGGAATGGCGTTTGGTTGATAAGCCCTTTTGTGACCACGTGGGTATCAATTACGTGGTTTGCGGAGTCCAACGTCATTACTACTAAATTCTCTTGTTCCTCCCATTTTAGCCATGCCAAACGGGTAGCAATGGTATCAGGGTCAGTTATGCACAGTTCTTTTGTCCCCGCCAAATATTCAGCGGAGGACTCCATGACCATGAGCAACGTGGTGGCGGTGGCAATTCCCACCTTATGGAACTTAGTCAAATCGGTGGCTTTTGCGTGCGGATTTTCACGCAAGTATTCAGCTACCTTATATCCCACGAGTTCATCGCCAATAATGCGACCGAAAATTTCTGTCAAGCTTGTCATAAGCACTCCTTTTTCTGAACGTTCCCACGATGTTCCCCCAGCTCCTTAAAGGACGGGAGCACGTGGAACACGGTGGTTGCAAGTATTGACGGGCGGCAAGTTGCCACCGGAAGCCGGAGCCTCCGGTGGCTCATTCAGCAGGCTCTTAGTTATGTTGCCAATCGATGTCATCCATGACTAGGTTGAACACTTCACGGATGTATTCATCCGCGTCATCAGCCGGAATAGAAGCCACTTGCAGGCGGTGCTTTGACGTGTTCGCCACTACTCCGCCATCTAGGTAGATGTAGCCCTTTTTACCGCTCTTTGTGTAGTATTCGTATTGGGTTGAGTCATCAAAGCGTGTAATGATTACAGCCGCTTCATCGGTCGCCACGCATTGAATATGCGGCTCACCCGCGAACTCTTCACAGACGGGGAGGTCATGAGCCATGCAAGCGATAGCGGCAATTCCAACGATGACGGGCAGATTTTTCATTATAAAAACTCCTTGTTGAAGTTTGAACGTTCCCACGATGTTCCCCCAGGTGCCACCGGATCCGGCACCGGCAGGAACACGGTGGGGCGAGTGGGATCTAGGGCGAAAATAAAAAAAGAAAAAGGGCATTTTGCCCTTAACTATTTCCGTAAATTTTAACTTTTTCCACGCTTGACAATTCGTTCAGCATGGCGACTGTCGGATTGACCTTTTTATTTTCCGTGTTCAAAAGGTCTAAAATTCGGTGCATGGTGCGGTTCGGCAACTCTTCAAAAGAAGTTTTTCCGCTCGTTTCGCCACAATTCCAAATAAAACACGGCATATCGGCACCGCTATCATCGGTCGCGGTCATGGCGGTAATAACAATTTTTTTATTGCCGTGCATGAACGATTTGAATATATAGCTCACGCTTTTCGGAAGCGGAACATTTACCTTTTTCAGCTCGTCATCGCCCATGTTCGGGTTGAGTTCCTTCGCTTTAGCGAGCACCACGTCATGCAGGTGCTCACGATACATCATAGCGGTAAAAATGCCCATAGAAGCCATAATAGAACCTCATTTAAAACGGGACTCTCACGGGCGAGTCCCACAGCCCATAAATCGCCTAAGCGTGGAGCTTATCCCATTCGGCACGCAAGTCACGCAAAATCTTGTTGTATTCCTTCATTGCCCACGAGTGCAACATGGCGCAAGCGTGCAAGCGTTTATAATTGTGAACTTGGAACGCTTTGCGACGACGTACTCCAATTGCAGCGATAACCGAGTGGATTTGTACATAACGCTTGTTGCTTTCTGCAAACTTGCCAAAACTTTCAGCCATATTAGCCTCCCTTTTAATTCATTCCCACGATGTTCCCCCAGCTCCACAAAGATCGGGAGCACGTGGAACACGGTGGGGCAGCCGAACGGCATGCCCGTAGAAGGGCGACCGGAGTCGCCCCATGTCGCCCGTTAGTCTAGGGGATACCTAGCACGCACGCCCGTGAAGCCTGTCACCTTGAAGTCCTCGGGGCAATCGGGTCTCATCAGCGCACGGAAGTCATTGAGGGAGTCACAATAGAAGAACACTCCATCATCGGCGCCCATGTCGCCGTGCATGGCGATGGGGACAACTTCGGTCTCTTCGGTATCGTTCCACTTAATTGTTGCCTCAATGACTTCGCCATCGTCAATAAGGGCAAGCTGGCTCTCAATTTCAGCGGATAAAGGGGAGTTCATGTCTACCATAATATACTCCAAATTTAGCGAGGACTCTCAAAGGCGGTTCTCATGCCCAAAACCGAAACCACGATGTTCCCCCAGCTCCACAAAGATCGGGAGCACTCGGAACACGGTGGTTCCGGTGCCGGTCAGGCCAAGGCCATAAAGAAGGGCGACCGAAGTCGCCCCGTTCATGATTAATGCAAGCTCGTTACATCGGATAGGGTGCCGATGTTCGTGGGTATTTTGCCTTATAACCGCTGAACGCAACCACCTTGAAACCTGCGTTTTGGTCACGTAACAACGCACGGAAGTCGTTTTTATCCGTGCAGTGGTAAAACACTCCATCATCGTAAGCAGGATTTTCAAACATGGCGATTTTGACGTATTTTGTAGTCTGAGGTTTGTCCATGTTGACGCATTGTGTAGCATGAGTATCGTCCATGACAACCCAAGCGTCTATTACTTCGTCCATGCCGATTTTAGAAATTTCAAGTTCAAGTTCTTCGGAAAGTTCCATAGCTTACCCCTTTTTGAAGTTTATTCCACGATGTTCCCCCAGCTCCATAAAGAGCAGGAGCATCGTGGATACGGTGGTGCGGCTCAAAAATAAAATTTAAAAATAAGTGCTCTTGCGAGCACTAAGTGCTCTTGCGAGCACCATGTTAATTTATTTTGCGGTGGTTCGTGGACATGTAGCCACCTGTTTTAAATTTTGGTGATTGATTACGTCTACAATAGTTTCAGCAATTTCTTGCACAAGAACGTGTAATTCAGTATCAAAGCGGACTGCTTTCTGATGTTCCACCATGCGCCACCGCTTGTCCCCCATGTTGCGGAATTTTCCAAGCGGAAGAATAGCGGCACTATATTGCTGCATGTCAGGCAGCTTTGTTAGGCTACGTTCAAAAGAGCTATAGCAATCGTCCCTACTCAACTCAACATGAATCTTTTTCATGGACTGAAATTCCACCAATCCCTGCACGCACTTCGGAGCGTTCACGAAAACATCAATGACGCTGAAGTGGTTGCTATTGTAGTGGGTGAACCCAATATCACGGAAGCACCCAAGTGCCTTAATCTTACGGGGGAGTTCTACGAGAACCCTCCCAAGTTCTTCGTCGCTGAGAACATTGTATTTTGCGTGGACAGTGTTTTCAAGTTTCATATTTCACTCCTTGATTAAATGAGCCATCTTTTTGAACCGATGCCACGATGTTCCCCCAGCTCCATAAAGAACGGGAGCACGTGGAACACGGTGGGCGACCGGTCACTGAGGGCGAGGAATTGCACCCGTTCGGGTGCATGGTCTAGCTAGTACAAGATTGCGAGACGTTCCATAACGCTCAGCTTGCTGAGGTCAATGACCTTGAACCTGCGACCGCTTTTGTGGCTCTTGTCTTTTGCGATACGTTCAGCGGTTTTTCTCGTGCGGTGACGAGAATAAATTTTGTTGTTGCTATCTGCAACGGCAAAGACAGACGAAAAATTAGCCATAGAACCTCACTTGTTGAACCGAATCCACGATGTTCCCCTAGCTCCACTATCCTCGGGAGCACGTGGAACACGGTGGCGCGAATAAAAATTTTTTAAAGAGAAAAGACCTTTAAGGTCTAATCCCTATTCCAACACAATTCACGACTAAGCTCCGCTTTTTCTTTGAGCTTGCTCTCAATGAACGCAATGGCGTTCTCAAAAGCGAAGTCCTTCGCATAGAGAGCCTTAATTTCAGGCTCATGGGCGGTCATGACTTCCTGCACGTCCTCAATATCAAAACCTTCGTCCCAAACTGAAAATTCAATAAGCTGAAAATCGTCCTCATAAGTATCCAACATTCAAACCTCACTTGTAAAAAATTTAAAAAGCCGGTGCTCTTACGAGCACCAAAATCGCCAAATTAAAAATTACTGATTACTTTTTCATTTACGTCCTCCGATTCAAAAGATTCCAAAGATTTGAAATAAGCCTCAACCTGTTCGCACAGGTCGGATTCCTGAGCCTCCAATTCAAGCTCAAGGTCAAGTTCAGTCGCCATAAGCGCCTCCGTGTTGAACCGAAACCACGATGTTCCCCTAGCTCCATGACGTTCGGGAGCACTTGGAACACGGTGGGTCGGGCGGTTTCTAGGGAGTAAAAAGAACGGCTCCCACGGGAGTAATGGGAGCCGTTTGGTGCGGAGTGAGTTACCTAGTTCAGCGGGACAATGCAGAAGCAGGCACCATTTTTGCGGGCTTTTGCGAGAGCTTTTTCGGCTGCATCGCGATTGCGATGCTTAGAGTAGATAGAGCGACCCGTGATAAGATTTGCACAAACTGCGAAACGATAGGACTTAGCCATAAAAGCCTCCAAAATTAGCGAGAACTCTCAAAGGCGGTTCTCATTGCCTCAATTACATTCCCACGATGTTCCCCCAGCCCCATGATCCTTAGGCACGGTCAGGAACACGGTGGTGCCGAATGACCGGTAGGGAGCACCATAGAGCACCGCAGGAACCATAGCGCCACCGCAGGACGTATAGAGCCATATAGAGCCATAGCGCCACCGCAGGGCATATAGACCCATGTAGAGCCATGCAGGGCATATAGAGCCATGTAGAGCCACCGCAGGGCATATAGAGCCATAGAGAGCCATGTAGAGCCATGCAGGGCATATAGAGCCATGTAGAGCCACCGCAGGAACCGCAGGGACTATATAGCAAATAAGGTGCTCTTACGAGCACCTTATTCAAGCTAAACTTACATGACAATGTCGCCCATTTTCACGGAATCGGTATAGTGTTCTTTGAACTCGTCTACCGATTCGTACGCTAAATACATGGGAGCTTTCGGAGTTCTGAGTGCGAGAATCAAATCGCCCTCAAATTCCAATTTTCCGCTCGGATACTTAGCGAGAAACATGTTTGTAAGTTCAACTTTAACAGATTCGGGATATTCCATGTTTGACTCCGTTTGTTGAACGTTCCCACGATGTTCCCCCAGCTCCCCTATTGTCGGGAGCATGCGGAACACGGTGGGCTTGAACCACCCTGCAAGATGCGAAAAAACGCCCTTGCGGGCGTTCCCAAATTTAATTTTTATTTATTAGGCAAAGTAACGATTGAAAACTTCTAACGTCGGATAAGCGAGAACGCAATGCGCCAAAGTTACAAATATTGACGTGCCTAATCCGAACTCAACTTTAGCGTTCGGGTTAAACTTATTTACACGTGCAATAATGTCATTCTGTTGTTCGGTAGAGTAGTCGCACTGATTTTCAAAACGAGCCATATTAGCCTCCATAGGGTTGAACTATGCCCACGATGTTCCCCCAGCTCCACTATCCTCGGGAGCATGCTGAACACGGTGGGCGACCGGTCACTGAGGGCGAAGAAATCGGTGCTCATGAGAGCACCTATTCCCCGTTCGCTAAGCTCCGACAGCCATCATGAACTCGGACAAGCTCATGCCATGGAACTTAGACAGGTATTTGTCCGCCTGTTTGGCGGTCATTCCGTTGAGGCGGTTCAGAATCGCCACAAAAGAACTATTCACAATAGAGAGGTTCTTAATGTAGTTCATAATCACTTTTGACTTCTTGCTCATGGCAAAGCTCCCAATTTGGCGAGAACACTCAAAGGCGGTTCTCAAAGCCTAACCTTTAAAACCAAAGCCACGATGTTCCCCCAGCTCCACTACCCTCGGGAGCACCTGCAACACGGTGGTGCCGAATGACCGGTAGGGCGCACCATAGAGCCATAGCGCACCGCATGAGCCATAGAGCGCCATGTAGGACGTATAGCGCCATAGAGCGCCATAGAGCGCCATGCAGGACGTATAGCGCAATAGAGAGCCATGTAGAGCCATGCAGGACGTATAGCAAAAAGGCGCTCTTGTGAGCGCCTTATTCAAGCTAAACTTTCTGTTCCTTTAAGAGAGCTGAACGAGCTTAAAGCAGGCTCCGCTCTTACGAGCCTTTTCAAGAGCCTTTAATCCCGCCTTTTCGGTGCGATGAATTGAAAAGACGGAATTCTTTCCCGTAATGACGTTAGAAACAACAGCGAATTTAGCCATATTAGCCTCACCGATAAACGAGAACACTCAAAGGCGGTTCTCAAAGCCTAACCTTTAAAACCAAAGCCACGATGTTCCCCCAGCTCCACAAAGATCGGGAGCACTCGGAACACGGTGGGGCGAACGTCCACTAGGGCAAGGGAAAGGCGACCGAGGTCGCCCGTGGGATTCGCCCAAGTTTTAAGCCTTGATAATATCCCAATTTCCACGCTCATTTTTGCCGATTTTGTAGCCGGCAAGCGGTAAACGGAGTTCCATGGTATCGAACCAAATCTGACCCGTAGCGTAGTCCACGAACACGCCCAAGAACGCCCCACCCAAGCGCTTTAATTGCTCCCACCTCTTGACGCACAGGTCTTTTAAGATTTTCTTAACACTACGGACGAATTTAGCCATGATAGACTCCCAAATTGACGAGAACACTCGCAGGCGGTTCTCAATGCCCAAAACCATAGCCACGATGTTCCCCCAGCCCCACGAACGCAAGGGGCATATGGAACACGGTGGGGCAATCTTGCCGTAAAGGAACGGATACGTGCTCAACTGAGCACCTTGTTACCAATTGCCGTATAGGGTAAACGTAATAGAAAGCGTTCCACCCTGTGACGCTCGTTACTATGGGTCGCGACTACCATAGTCCACCACGTCACGGCGATGGAACGCTTTTGTTGGCAGGTACGCCACAGACTAAGCTCCGAACCCTCCTAGCAGTCCTGTCGCTAGGTGGCTTGCTTCGCCTGCCCTGCCGTCCGAGAGGTCTCACGCCCTCGGGGCTTTGTTGCTACCACGATGTCCCCCCAGCTCCACTGTCCCCGGGATGCCGTAGGACACGGTAGTCCCGGATCTTTGACGAGCGGGTCACAATGCCGTATAGGGAAAGGGGTGCATGTATTTCACAAGGGGGTTACATCCTGCTCCCCCGGTCCCTCAGTGCCTCTTGTCCCTCGGTGCCTCTTGTCCCTCGGGTCCCTCGTGTGCTCCGGGTGCCTCATGTCCCTGCTGGAACAAAAGGTTCCACCCACGCGGGTACCCCAGGCGCCCCGCTGGAAAAAATCAAAATTTATTCATCGTCACTGATTCCAAAAATGAATTAACCCCATATCCACCCGAATGCTTCAGAAATCGCTTGGGCTAAAAAACAATAAAATTTTTAAAAGACCTCTTCATCATACCCCCGGCAAAATATCGATATCGGGGGACTGGCATTTTTCAAAAAATTACGGGGGTAAAATTTTGCGCTAGTTTTATGAGGGGGGTATTGGCAGAGGGGGGTGTAAGTATAAACTTAATGTAACTGAATGAGGTATTATATGGGCATTAAGGGCAATTGGACAAAGGATATGATTGCTGACATTATCCGTGGATTTAGCAGCATTAAGCAGTTCCGGAAGAAATATAGTGGCGCCTATGATGCCATGATACGCAATGGGTGGAGTGACTTGAAGGCGCTAGTGGTCCGCACAGTTCCGGTACAGGACAATAGTCCTAAATGGACCCGGGAACGAATATCCGAACTTGCCGGTGGATGCAGTAGCATTAGTGAGTTCTCGAAGAAGTATCCGAGGGCCTATGAAAAGGTGAAGCAAAAACGATGGTTCGATTTACTTGATGGTATACGGCACAATACGCCTGCAGTAACATGGACCAGGGAAAAGATCAAGAAAATAATCGACAAATGTGACAGCCTGTATGAATTTAGAACAGAATATACCACTCCCTATCAGACAATGCTGAAAAACGGTTGGCATGATTTAGCATCCGGTCTATCCAGAGTACTGGTAACTGCTAGCGAAATACGGGAATGGTGTGTATATAGATGGTATTTCCCCGAGAAGAATGCTGTATATATCGGTCTCACCAAGTCGTTTGAACAGCGAATTAAGTGTGAACTAAGGTATAGTACCACTAGTCCAGTAAAGGACTTTTTGACGGAAACCGGTTGTAGTTACGAGATTAGCGAGCTTTACACTAAATTGACAGGTGAAGAAGCCGCTAGGCTAGAAATCGAGACTATACAGAAAAGCCGTGAAGCCGGGTACATGGTATTGAATCGGAATCGAGGCGGTACCTTAGGCGGTGGGCAAACGGAACCAGACTACAAGAAAGTGTACATTATCGCAAAATATGATAAAAATGACAAGTATTGCGGTTGCACTATGCACGAGGGACGCAGGGTCACTGCTGAGAACGAAGCAATGCGCATGGAAATGGATGGCGTGTGCTCAAAGGCAAATGTAATTCCGGTCATGATCCCATGGCGAAATAATGCCGACATGCCTGTTGATTAGTATAGATATTTCCTTGGGAGCCCTTTTGGGTACCCCGGCCTGTTTTATTTTGACCCCCGGGCGGTCCTTTTCAAAAAATATCGGCCTGGGGGTACAGGCCGTAAAAATTCTAGGGGGTACTGGTGTCTTTCTTGTCGGCAGCGGCAAGCAGCATGAGGGCTGCATCGACTTCTTTCCTTGTGGCCTTCCGGAACTGGTATAGCTGGGTTACTCCTTCGAATACCTGGATGGTGGCGACTCTTTTTCCGTCCTCGACTACGCCTTCGATTACTTTCCAGGTGTCTTCCTTCCATTTCTTCCTTCGCCACAGGATGGTGCCTCTTGCCCATACCGTCACGCCCCATCCTTCCTTTATTTCGAAGTCGATGGGGTTTATGAGGATGTCCCATATGGAAGCTTCCCCTCCGGTTCCGGTGCCTACGGCCCACTCTCCCAGGAATTTCCTTCCTGATTCAGCGCAGTCCTTTGCGGCCAGCGAGGCCAGGGTCTGGAGTGTCTTCATGCGGCGCTGTTTCAGTCTGCTGAGGGAGGCTTCTGCCTTCTTGATGTCGGCGTCGAGCTTGTCAGCCAGTTTCCTGTACCATTCAGTATTCTTTTCCATGTGAGAAATATAGCAAAAAGGCGCCGGGAAAGGCGCCCTTGGTTGTAAATAGAAGTTTACATAGGTCAGCTGGGGAACCGTCCGGCCACGAACTGGTCGGCCTTCCTTTTTGCATATTCCCTTGCGCGTTCCCTGTTTTCACTGGAGAGGGGGATTGCCTTTGCAATGTCCTCGACGATTCCCTCGGCGGTGGCCCTGCGGAGGCCTTCGGGGTCGTCCCTGTAGAATATGTCGCCGACCTCGGACATGGTGTGCATGGTGTTCATCCTGGCGACAGCCCTGTCGAATGTTTCGTCGGTGAACGGGGCCGTGAGCTTGGCGTAGAGGTCGGAGGCGTAATTGTGGACATAGTCGGTGAGTCCTTCCACGTCATGGCCATCGGAGTGCTTCCTTGCGGAGTCGAGCTTCCTGTCCACCTTTTGCATTATTTGTTCAAGGGACGAGTTGCAGGATACGCCGAACTTGACAAAGTGCCTTATGTCGGCGAGGAGGGCCTCCTGTTCCTCCTTTCGTTCTATCCACTGGACGGAGTGGTCATAGGAACCGAGGCCCCGTGTGGCCTTCTGGGCCATGTGGGTGAGCTCGTGTGTGAGGATCCGCCATCCGGAGCCGTTGGAGAGGAAGTTCTGGAGATGGACCATGACGGGGATTTTCTCCGGTTCCTTCCCCTGGCATACGTCGACCATGATGTCGGTAAGTTTCTGGGGGTTGCCGAAGGTAAGGATTTCCATGGCGGTGCCTGCCCTGTTCACGCCGCCCGCATACCTTGACACGGATGTGAAGGGGTCCACCATCAGCCTGAACTGGATCGGGTGTCCCTGGTATTCGGCATATGCGTTGGCGATGTACTTGTGGTACATGCGCATCTGGGACACTGCGCCCAACCAGTCGTTGGAGATGTCCGATATGTAGGACTTGATGATGTCCCTTGCGAGGTCTTCGACTGCGTCGGAGTCGACCGAGAAGGAGTCGTCTATGGCCTCGTAGGCTGCGCGGAGGGCGTCCCTCATGGTTGACGGCGGGCATGAGTCGAGGTATTCGAGAAAGCGGGACATGGGGTTTCCTGTTGTGCTGGATTCTGGAGACAGTTTATAGAAAAAGGCGCCCAATGGCGCCTTTTCATTACTTGTGCCTTTTATCGGATGAACGCGCTGTCGAACATGACTGACATGGAGAGCGATCCCTTGTGGTTTCCGACGAAGAGCACGGAGGGGCCGAAGGAGTCATGGTTTCCTGTCATCCAGATGAGGTGGTTGCAGCGGATGCCGAACACGGCCTCGTCATCTGCGAGGAGGAGGCCGGAGCACCCGTCCGGGTGGAACGCGGAATTTCCGTCCTCGTAGTTGAAATCGAGGCCTGCCGAGGAGACAAGGCTGAGCACGACGCAGCGGCCCTGGTCATGGGACTTCCACGGGCACCCGGTCCTGAGGAGCCGATTGAGGTCATCGTTCGATGCGGGCTTCATGCAGGTGAAGCGGCCCGGCACCTGTGCCAGCCGGTCACGGAACTCGCGGCGGTAGATGTTTCCCATTTCGATACATGCGGATGTCGGGTTCCCGGAGTAGAGGATGTCGACTGCGACCGGGAGGTCGCCCTTTGAAATCCAGGCCCGCATCGGGGTTTCCTGTGTACGGAGGGTAATCGCATAGTCGGTACCTTCCACGACAAACTTGTGCTCATCGTGGACATACTTGACTGGCACTCGGTTAAGCTTAAGGAGGTTTTCCATTGCATTGATTTGTTCGTCTAGGCCTTGAAACATTTTGCTACCTGTAAGGGTTTGGGATGTTGTGTATGCCGTGGCCCCATGCGGCCACGGCTACCATGTGTGCAGTGTCGGCGATCTCAGGATACCGTTTCCTGAGGGCTTCCCTTGCGGAATCGAGGAGCCTGTGGGCACCGTCGAACTCGAAGTAGACGGTGCGCCTGCAGTCGTCCTCGGCATACTGCTTGCCACGGGGGTCGTCGAAGACGGCATACCAGAGGTTCGCGTTATTCTTCGCAGCTAAAGAGGGATTCATAGGCCTCGTCCAGTGACATTCCTAGCTGGCTGGGTTCCGGCAAGTCCATGTCGTAGAAGGACTTGGTGTTTGCATCGTAGCCCCAGATTGAGATGCCCTCAATCTTGAAGCGGTTGCAGGCGTCATAGAAGCTGCCGTCGATATATGATTCCAGGGCTTCTCTGATACCACCCATGCCCCACCAGGCGCCATCGTAGCGTTCGAGGTCGCGGTAGTGGGCCATGACGCACAGCTTTGCAAGTGTTTTCTTGGAGGGGAAGCCATCAATCGGGGAAGTCGATACGGTGATGTAGTCAGCATCCCTCTGGTCGATTTCAAACTTGACGACATAGAAGGACTTGTCCTTGCACCGGTTCCTCCGGAGCCTTTTGACATCGAACGGGAAGTCCATTGAATCGCCTTCGTTCGCCTTGGCCGGTTCCTGGTGGGGAGTATTGATTGGTTTGCCCTCGGCAATCAAATCCACGAATTCGCCAATCGTACGGTGATACATGGGATGCGGATCGGGAATCCTGATGTCAAGTTCATGTTCGAGTGTAGTTATGAGCTCCATGCCTGCTCCACTCCAGATATGGAGATCGGGGCCGAACTCGGCGTTCTCGTCTTGGAGCAATTCGCTCGTTTCCGGGATGTCCTTGATGCGGGCGATGCACTCGACCACCTTGTTGAAAATTTCCTTACGTTCCATTTTTGTATCCTCTGTATTATTTAACACTTCTGATTCTGGCCCTCTTGAGCCAGGTGAAACTTTTGAGCCAGCCGTGTTCCCAGGCATAATGGCATTCGTTGGGGCACTTTTCGCGAAAATCCTTCATTGTCTTGAACTTCTTGGAAATCTTGGCAATTTCTTCATAAGTGTGAAAATGCTTGGTATCCATTTCCCTCTTGAGCCAGGTGAAACTTTCGAGCCAGCCGTTCTTGCACGAGATTACATATGCCGATGGCTCGTGTGTGCGGAAGTCCTTGTTTGTCCTGTACTGGCTGGCGATGCGCCGGCATTCGTCCTCGTCAAGGGAATAGCGTTTGGCCCTTCCACGTTCGAGCCATGTGTAAGAGTCGATCCATCCTTCCAAGTGGGCCTTGGTGGCCGCGCTGCGGTGTTTCGACCAGAATTCTCCGATGCTCTTGCAGGTGCGTGCAGCCTGTTCGCAGTATTCCTGTGTACGCTTGTTTGGTGTATATCCCTTGTAGTTAGGCATGTGTTTCCTCTGTCTTCTTGCGGGCATTCTTCGTGTCGATATTCATTTTAACAGCCGTGTAGCTTGCGACATCGTCCCATTTCTCGCGGTTGTCGAGGCACCAGCGGACCATGTCGCGGCATTCGTCGTCATAGCCGAGCAGTTCGATACAGAGCCATGCGTCATCGTTCCAGAGGTCTTCACCCCTGTCGATGAATTCCTTGAACTGCGGGATTATGATGCGGCCTGCCGGGCTACCGATCATGTAGCGGCTTGCCAGGGAACGCGAGGCGTTTTCCGGGTCATAAAGTTCCTTGAAGTTGCACTGCGCGAGGACATAGGTGAGAACGCCGGCATTGCCGAACGGGTATTTCTTCAGGTTGGGCGGAAGCATGACATTCAGGGTTTCGATGACCTTTTCCTTCTTAAGGACAGCCGCGTTAGCCCGGTCGATTGTCGTGTTTGCAATTTCCGTGATGGTGTTCAGGATGAACTTCACGTTGTCGTCGGATTGCGCGGCAAAGATGCGCATCATGGTGTACAGGATTTTCGGGGCGTTGTCGGAACGGAGAAGTTCCGCCATCATGTCCTTTTCTTCCTGGGTGAGCTGCAATTCCAATACTTGATTTAGTTTCATGCTCAAAATATAGCAAAGCCCTGCTGCATTGGCAACAGGGCCTTGAGGTACTGTAAAAGATACTGCTATTAAGCGGGTTCTACTACACAATCATCACAGACATCGACCGGTTCCTCGTCGTTGGCACACATTTCAATCTTGTCCTCGTTGGAACCGAACCACCGTACAAGATCACGCATCCTGATGCCGGTTTCTTCATACAGCTGGTCGAGGGGGTTCATAAAGCATAACGACTGTTTGTCCTCATCCTTCTTATATTCGTCAGGGTCGGTTCCATGGTTCGTTATCTGTTCGATAATGCTCCCATATTCCTGCATTACCTTTTCACGGTATTCTGCAATGTCGGCATCCCGCTTGGCTTCCAGGCCACGGACAATCTGGTTGATTGCCATGTCGGTGGCCAGTTTTACGGCATCCTCCTTGCGGTCCCCGGCATATGGGCTGGCAAAATCTTCGTAGTGCACGTCCATTCCATAGCATTGGCAGGATTGCCCGCTCTTATAAAGGCGAATTCCCTTGCCGATGAATTTGATCTTCCATTTTTCAAACTGGATTCGTTCAACCTGGACGATTTCAAGGCAGTCCCTGTCATACCGCAGGATTTTCTGGCCTACCCAGCTATCTATTTCCTTCACCTTTTCATCGCCATGCGTTAGACACATGATGGCGTGCTTAAGGTTGTGTACACGTTCAGCCCGCTTGTCCCACAGCACGTGTTGCTTTTTCTGAATCTCACCGAAACTGGCAAGCTCCGTCTTGATATATTTAAGCAGGTCCGATTTTCTTTCCTGGGTCTGCATAATTATTCCTTTAGCCATTTGTTAAATCTCTTGGATACCTTGCCGGCACCTAGAACGGAGAGCAAGATTCCTATGAACGACATTTCACCAATCAGCAGCAAGTTTTCAGCCTGTTCCAGACCGAACAATGATGCAAATGTCATTATCGCGGTTGAATAGACAATCCAGACAGCGATTGTACCAAAAAATATAATGTCAATGTGAGCCATCTGTTCCTCTAGTCCACGAGTTTCCCCTCGGCATCAATTCTTACCTCAGTAATCTTGTAAAACCAGTCGCTCGTATGCAGATACCTGGTTGGATCCTTTCGATGGTAGAATACCTTTCCTTCACGTTTCCATTCGGCAAACGGGTATATGGCGCATGTGCCGGAAAATGAGCTACAGATGCGCCATGCATTCTTGGCGGTGGTCGGATCTGTGTTAAACATGAAGCAACCAATCGCAATCCCGACGATAAGGCCGAGCGTAATTGCCGATCCGCCTAATGAGATTTTAGTCATTACTCTCATCTTGGTCCTGCTTTGCAAGTTTTTTCAGGAGTTCCAGTGTCGTTGTGTTAGCCAGGTAGCCGCGAGTCGGTTCTTCGAGGACACCATTTTCATCAAACTTGTACTTGTCGCCTTCGTACATCAGGTAATACCCGGAAAGATGCTTTTCCTTGATTTGGTCGCGGACATTTACAAGCGCTTCTGTATTGCGGGCGACACCAATCAATGTATCGCCTTTGTATATGCTGACCGGAATGATGGTATCGTTGTTGACCTCAAGTTCAGGGTCCGCCCATTCGGCCTTCAACTCGTCAACCAGCTTGGTAACAGTTTCAAACTGGCATGCAACTTCGCAGTCATTAATCTGGTGCTCAAGCCGTTCAATCATTCCATAGTCGTGATAATGGGTAAGCATCAGGTTACGAAATTCCGAAAGTTGCTTCTCCATTGGCATATGGACAATATCTTCAAGTTGCCGTTTAAGAAATTTAAGCCAATCAGTCATGCCCTGGAGCTGATAGAGGGCCAATGCAATAGCATGTTGTTCTTGTGTCATGGTGGTTTTCCTTATACAAATGATGCCGCCTTCGAGGGAAGCATGTCCCTGAGCCAGTTGAGGCGGTGGCAGAATTCGCGGATGGTAAGGACGGTTTCGCCTTCTTTCCGTTTTCCGCAGCTGTGGGTGAAAGTCGCATTGCCTGCTGCACGTAGGGCATTGCGGAACCCTTCATTCTTGAAGAGTTCAAGATATGCGCGGTCAAGCAGGTCCTGGTACGCCTGGGAACGGCGAGGAATTTTCTGGCCACGCCAATAAAGAATCTGGTGTTTCTTCCAGTCCTTATCCTGTCCGGCCTTCTTTGCGCCGAAGCCAATGAGGGTACAGATATGTTCCTGCATCTCCGGGTTTGAGAATTTGAGCGATTGGAGGAATCCCTCCATAGAAGCACAGCGCACCCCGTCAATAAAAAATTCGTGCGCAGCAAAGTTACTCAATGCATTGGATGGGTAAGATCCGTTAGAACCGATGTCCATATTAGTATCTCCTGTCTTCGAGCCAATCGTTCTCAAAGGACACGAAGGTGATGATAATGATAACGAGGATAGAAATGTACGTAATCCAGAAATACAACCTATGATGCGTACTGACATAGGCATCGCGAGCATTGTCGATAGTCACACCGGCCTTGAACTGTGGCTTGTTCATGCGATGGTTGTCGATGGTGGCAAACAGTGTCCCCGACACCGACAATGGAAGCGTGTAGTACACATGGCGCAAATGGTACCCGCAGGACACCGTCTTGTAATGGCGATAGTCGCGATACGGGAATTCACTGAACCAAAAATTCTTGCCAATGAAGTTGACCTTCTCGACACTGAACATGTCGGTCCTCTCGTGGTCCCAGGACCAGTAGGATTCCTCATGACAGTGACGGTCCTTCCCTTCGCCTTCACATACAGTGCGGTAATGCTTGGTGTATTCTTCAAGCTCGCGACGAATGGACATGAAGCCACTGACCTTGCCATCAGAAGCTTCGCCGACAGCCTTCAATGTGCCATAAGCGAACGTGGGGCCATAGTTTGTCGCGAACGCATAGGCAAATTGCAGGGAATCGTTGTTAATCTGCACAGCCTTGGTGTACACTGCATTCTGGTCAACCATGTAGTCGTCAATCTTGTCAGCAATCTTGATACCGAGTATCAAGGCAATGCAGATAAGACCAATTGAGAAGATGACTTCGCGAGGTGTGACTTCAATATTGCTCATTTTGCCGCTTGATTAAAGAAGGTTTCTCGGCGCGTCTGCCGGTGCGTTATACTTCAAGTATTCAAAGTTCTGGAATTCATATCCCGTAATCGAAAGGAACAACGATGCTGGGAAGGAACGGACATAACGCTTGTATTCCTTGACGCTCTGGTTGTAATTTTCACGGACTGCGGCAATTTTGTTTTCAGTCATTGCCAATTCAGTCATATACTGGCGGTAATTCTGGTTAGCCTTGAGTTCCGGGTATCGTTCAGCGACAGCCTGGATGTAGGCGCTTGCGTTGACCTGCTGGCTGGAATTTTCCTTCGGGCCACGGGCCTTGGCAAGTTCCACGATGACTTCACTTTCATGCTTGTTGTAGCTCTTCACGGCATCGGCAAGATTGTAGAGGAGATCCACGCGGCGCTTCTGGTAGACATCGATGTCGGAGAAGGCGGTGTTCACCTGTTCCTCCATGGAAATTGCCGTATTGCGGTAGGAGAAGCATCCGACAACGCACAGACCGATGACTGCGGCGATTGCGAAGAGGGAAATGAGCGTGATTTTGAGATATTGCATTTGGTTTGTTTCCTTTTTGTTTAATTGTTGCATGTCCCGGACATGCGGTAAATGTCCAGCAGGGACGGGTTGTCAATTCCTTCGAGTACGTCCACTTCGATACCGAGCTTGCGGGTGTCGCGGATGGTGTAGAGAAGATCCTTCATGAGTTTCCGGCACTTCATCATTTCCTGGATTTGGACGGACTGGGTGACGGTCTCGGTTTCGCCCGGAACATCGCCTTCGACCTCGACTTCCACCGTAGGGTCAATTGCGCCTGTTGCGAGCTGTATCAACCGTTCAGTAGACATCATCTTGATGTTGTTGATGATGAAGGCGCACTTGCCGCGCAATTCTTCCGGGATGTCGCGTGTTGCAATCACCATCAACTGCTTGCACTGTTCATAGTAATATGTATGGAACAGGTAGAAGTTGTGGTGTCCGAGTTCCCTCGCGAGTTGGGCATCGTCCACTTCAGCAATGGTGTCGATGATGTAAAGGAACTTGTCAGCTGCGGACAGTTCTTTTGCTTTCTTGATTAAGTCTGACATCGTGTTTCCTCGTTTGTACTGCAAATGTAGCAAATGAACTACCCACCGGCAACTACTTCTTTCCTAGACGATGTAGTCGGTTACCTGGGTTTCGTTGACGGCTCCCTTGCGCCTGTAGGCGAAGTGGGCCTTGACGAGTACGGTCTTGCCGTGCATACGCGCATAGTGCGCACGAACGAGCCAGCACGGGACATTGAAGTTGCTGTATTCGCGGGTGCTGGTAAGCGCCGGTGAATACTTGTTCCAGTTTTCATCCGTGATGTGAACATAACGGTAAGCGACTGAATGCTTCAGGGGCTTCTTGCCGGCACAGATGCAGTTACGGTCGGTTTCAGTCTTGGATGTCTGCGGTTCGGAAATGACCTGGCACGTACGGGTTTCCTCGGCAATCCACAGGTTTGCAAGAAGACCTTCTGCATCGAACAACTGTCCAGTTTCAGCATTGTCGTACTCGCTGTCATATACGGTGTCGGCGCCTTTCATGTCCTGGTCGCGCACCAGTTCGCCGATTGGGACGTTGAAGAATTCATTCTCTCCCTGGGCGATGCCGCGACGATGGATTACATAGCACATTTCCTCGGACGCAATAAGGTAGATATACTCGAAATGCCCGTTTAGCGGGAGTTCAATAAGTTCCTCGTAGAACGATCCGGTGATGCCTGGCTGCACGGTTTCTACGGGGCTCGCCTTGGCAAGTTCGGTCAGGTGCTTGCGGTATTCCATCCGAAGTTCCTTGGTGGGGGAACCCAGGGAAAGCAAGAACCCGGTCGCCCTGCAGGACAGCTTGAGCATGCGGCAGCCCTGTTTCGGGAAGACAAACGAATCGCACAGGTACTCGTTGATGTTTTTGCCAAACGGCGCAAACAAGTCCACCTTTGCATGGGTCTTTTCATATTCATGGACGGTGAACGGCAAGATCTTGAGGCGAATCTTCCTCTGGAGCTGTTCCCTGTCCGTCAGAAATTCGCGCATGGCTTCGGCATATACGCCCGTGCCGACGGTCTTGGCGATGCGCTTATTCACCAGGTCATTGCAGTTAAATACTATCGGGTTTACTGTTTCCATGCCCAAAATGTAGTATTCCGCCCACAAAATGGCAACTGGGGCCAAAAATCACTTCGACTTTTATAAAACTTAATTCGATTTTTTGAAAACTTGATGCGATTTGCACTAGTTTTTCCATCAGAAACATAGAGGAGCCTAATTATGGCATATCGTGGAATTTACAACTTGCGTTCAGCAAAGGAAGAAATCGAACTGCTCGAATGGCAGCGCGATGAATTACAAAAATGCAAGGAGGATGCGGAATACTTCCTTCGCAATTACTGCTACATCAACACCAGGGATAACGGACAGCAATTATTTCCACTTAGGCCCAGGCAGGTACAGCTGCTCCAGGAACTTGACACCCACCGTTTCATCAAGGGCGACTGGTACATACAGTCCGGGTTCACATATACCTGCATGGCGTATTTCATGTGGAAGATGATTTTTTCGGACGAGCCGATACTCATCCTCTACATGAATACAAAAAATGACAGGTGCAAAGAAGAAATGGCCAAGTTCCGTGAAATGTACATCAACCTCCCATACTGGATGCAGCCGGGTGTCAGGACATGGTGCAACACGAACGTTGAAGTACGCAACCGTAGCCGTATCATGGCACTGGCGGTGACCGAAGGGAATGGGCGGGCACTGTCGCCAAACTACCTAATGCTTGACGACTTCGGGTTCCTGACAGACCGATATGCTATGCACTGCGCACAGACGATCATCCCCACTATCATGTCCACAAAATCCGTACATCTGATTACCGGCAATTCGCACAAGTTCGGCAACCAGACCCCGTTCAACCTTATGTTCTGGAAGAACAACGAGAAATATTTCTACACCAGTGAAAATCGATGGGATACCGATACACAACATGATGCCGAGTGGGCTGCCGCTGAACGTACAAGGATTGGCGAATATGAATTCGAGCGCCGCTACGAAGGAACGATTTTTCAAAGCGTAATAGAATCACCCAAGGAAGAATCACCTGCACCAGTCCCATTCTGGGCAGGCGCCATCGACAAGATTCCGGACGCTATCAGGCGGACAAGATGGAGCCTGAAATTCCACTCGCGCCGGACTGACTGGGAAACCGTAAATGACCATCTGTCGGCATTTTATGCCGAGCATACAGATGCGGAATATTGTGGGAAAACCTATCCGGCATTAAGAATACTCGTTCGAAATGATGAAGGCGCCGTGTACAGCGCAATGAATCTAGCCGGGTACGTGACCGCAGACCTCAATATATTCGACTGGGTGAACGGGAACCAGGTGGCAGCGACCAGGTACGAATGCATCTGCCTGAATTCGCTAATAAAGGCGGAACCTCTGATGTATGTGGACAATAGCAAGGAACCGTGGAACACGAGTATCACATTGATTATCATGGACCGGTCTTCAATCGTCGATGGCAAGTGCTGCATCGGGGAGCTGGTCGACAAGGAAATGGACGATATACTCCAGGTGCTTCTGTATTCCGGCTCCGACCGGCGAGGACGCCTGTCAGTCTTCCTGGAAGACAACTGCAATCCATAACAGAAAGCCCCGCGCATGCGGGCTTTTTATTTTCGTTCTCGCAATTCCGCCTGGTGGTACAGGGCATTGTACACGTTCACCATTTCGGACCACGCCTTTGTAGATAATGGCCACTGGGGATTAAGCTTCCCGATAGAGGCATTGCGCACCACTTCTAGGCTTATGCGGCTTAACCGGTATCCATTTTCCGCCACTAGGTTACACCAGCACCAGTGCATGAAATTCAGGTTGGCAGTCGTCCCGATGCTATAACCGGTAGTCCAGTCAAGTGTGGATCCACCCGAATTCACGAAATGCAGCACAATAACCGTGTCCCTGTATATCTTGGCATTCGCCATTGCGACTTCCCATTCTGTCGGGGTGAGCCCGTTGGGTGCAGTCATGTTCTTGGTCTTTCCACGGAACAGCTTGACCACCTTCATGACGAATGCGGTAATTATCATGGATACCAGCGAAATGTTAATATATTTCATCATTTCTCCATGGCCAGAAGTTCATAAAACAATCCCATGATATGCATTATATCCGTACTGTCCAGAATGTCGCTCACCGATGACGTATTTCCAACCACGGGCTCGCCATCACTGGTTATTACATAAGTGAGCGTAGCGACATGGCTAAAACAATAGCCACATTTGCAGTTCAGCTTTTCACAAAATTGATATAGCTTGGTTTTCGATTCGAGAGTCCTAAGCTCGGGCCCAAGCACCAAGGTCTTGGAACAGCATCGACTGTTTCCGGTACCATTATGCCATGTTTTGACGAAATGAATTGCCGTATATGGAGGCTGGCACTCATATGTTTTCATCTGATGCCCTCTAAAGGACACCTTGAACTTTTGGAATATCTTCATCAAGTATGATGCAACTATAGCTGAATATAACACCAGCGACAAACGTCTAACGGTCATGCGGTAAGTTCCTTAAATGCCCTGAATAGGGCCTTTTGTGTACTGGGATAAATAAGCTGGGAAGCTGGCTTATTGGAAAGACAGGTATAATCGAGCGGGAATGCATTTTGCGAAATGGTGACAATATGGTCGAATGAATAACCATTTAACACCGTAGCATCGGCCAAAATGTCATATATTACTGAAGCATCCCGGTAGATTATCTTGCTATACTCAGTCGTTCCAATAAGAAGATATCTGATAGGGCTGATTGATGAAACCGGATTGCTAAAAATGGCAAACAACCCAACAATTTCGTCATCCTTCTGAAATCCTTCACCCCCATGAAGAGATGCATTATTGCTTGTCAGGAGCGATACGACCTTTTGAATGAATCGTCCGGCAATGCATCCGTAAATTATTTTACACAGTGTTCCTATTTTCATCAAGGCCTCATCATTCCATAGTAGGCATTTCTAAAACGTTCAACATCGGATGGACCACGGAGGCATTTTTCAAGCCCGTACATGTCGTCACCCCAACGGCTTACCGGGGCCATTTTCCGTATGTCTATTTCGACCAGACGCCAATCGGTCGCCATGACACATGGCTTTATCTCGTCGATAAACTGCTGAAAGTCACCCGACGTAAGGTTGTTCCCTATATAGAGGGTAAGGATAACGTCATCATGGTCAACCGGGTCAGCGTTTTGAAAATGGAGAAAAAGAACTTTTTCTTCCTTTCCCAAATATTGAGCAGAAAGCTTCCTAAACGTCTTATTTAGGAAGTTTCCAACCACAAGTCCGTACGCAACAAGGTGGATGTATCTCATTTATCTGAGCTTCACCTTCTTCGTGCAGATTTTGCCGCACTTGGTACACTGGACCACATAGGTACGCTCCGAGGGCCACTTGTCCTCTGGACCAAACCCCTGATCCTGCTTGTCGATGATTTCATACGTGTGTCTGCAAAGCTTACCGGTAAACCAGAAGACAACGGCCAACGTTATGACAATAACTGCAATTACTACGATTACGTTCATAAATACCCCTTATGCCATGATGTAAATGCAGGTGTTTTCATCAGATTTGATATCATCGGTAGTGTACTTGTCCCTCAACGGGCGGTAGTCACAACGTTTGAAAATGACATGATAGCCAGTCTTGCTCTTGAGAACAAGGGAAACCTTGTCTTCGCCAAATGGCTTGCATTCATTCATCAGACACTGTCGGTAGTTTTCAATTCTTGCAAGCATCGTTTCATCGGTGTCATTCTCGCCACGGTCAACGTCGATGAAGTGCATGCCACGTCCACTGGGTCTGCACTTGTCGAATACGGACGGGTATTCGGCACTTGCAAACGGGAATTGCCCATCGAGTGCACAGAGATCCAGCGTATGGCCAAGTTCCGCATTGGCACGACGTACATCCTTTTTGTTGATTCCGATGACTATACGTCCACCGCGTTCGACGTGTTCAAGCATACTGGGCTTAATCTTGTCAAGCTCAGCCACATTGTGAATGAACCAGTGCTTTCCGACACTGGCGCCTTTATCGGTCACGCCGTCCTTGCGGCGCTTCATCCACATCACATGGAAAGCTTCGTACGGTTTAAGTTCCTGGGACTCAATCCAGGTCTTGATTTTTTCGTAATTGTCTCTTATAAGTTCCATGTCCAAAATATAGCAATAAATAAAGAAAACTGCAACGCATCGTCACAGTTTCCTTTTCATGACACCAATATTGTTGTTACGGGCACCACCACGGGGTATCACATCCTTCCTTATCTTCAGGAGGATCCCAATATGGATTACCCGGCTCAGAACCAGAACCGGCAAGCAATGTCGTTTCGGCTTGCATTTCAACGACTTCCATTTGCGGCTTAATGTATTTCTTCTTCATATGTTTCCTTTTCGTTCATTATTGCAGCTTGAATCTGTTCCCGCAACTCGATTGGAGTTGTAGTCAAGAACACGACAAGCAAAACAGCTTTGCTGCCGACGGCACCTTTGCTAAACCGGTGCCACCTTGCAAGTTCTTCATTAAGGCTAGGGGATGGAATCGACATGTTTAAGAGTTTCCTCAAATTGATACACATGGAATTTGTACACGCCTGGATGATACTGAAATGCCATAGTTAGGGCATAGATCACAACCAGGGCATCATCCAGACGATCATACTTCTTTGCAAGCCGTAGTTCATCGGTGAGTGAAATTTCATGTGGGCGCCCGACTGCAACCTTACCACTATCGTCCTTGGAACGTGTCCAGATTTCCTTGATAAACGTGCTCGTCCCGTCTGTCTTTTCCTGAACAATGACGTAGAATACCTGTGGAATAAACGGTGGTTCTTTCATGGTTAGCTGCTCCATTCATTTATACTCTGCAACAACCGTGGAGGACGCCATAGAGCCACCCATCCGGTCAACTTCCGCAAGGAAATTTTCAGCTTCTTGCAATGTCGGGAATGTACGGGACCAGCTACTATCGCAGTCACTATCATAATACCCGCACCAGAACAGGCCAAGCCATTTATGCTGGGGCTCATATCGCACGATAAGCTTGTTATTGTAACCAAACTCTTCATGCTTGACGATACGGTACTTACTTGCCATTTTCATCCTCCGGTTTGGCGTCATCAGTTATGTATTTAACCTTCACCATATTGGCTTCTCTCGCATCAAGGTTGATAATGGCATAGCCCGGATAATTTCCGCTTGGGGTGCAGTCCTTGGAGAACCGGTCGAGCTGGCACTGCGATGCCGGCGCGGTGTACTGAACCAAGTCGGCATATGAATCCATGCTGGCACAGTGATAGTGGCCACAGAAAATCCCTCGGAAATTGTACGGAGCTGTGGCAAGCAAGAACGTTTTTGCGGCATCCTCACGAATGGAATGTTCATCGACGTTCATGAACCGATGGAACGGCTTGATAAGCGGCATGTGGACAAACAAGTAATATGAATATTTGTCGCGGTTAAACCAGTCATCGTCCATCATAAGGGCTTCGAGCCCCTCATGGGGCAAGTCCTTGTGTGCATTGTCCATACCAATGAGCTTGTGGTTACCGATGAAGTGGTGGTCTTCGTTAAGGGTCAAGATGACCACGCACTTGCCAGGTTCTTCAAATGTCCCGCCAATGCGTCTTAGACTGACGCCGGGCTTAAAATTGTGCAACCTGCTAATGTAATCAATATAGGCAAAGTCAAAGTTCTGACGGTTATCGTGGTTGCCCGGAATTGCAAGGATAGGTATTTCTTCGCCAAATGTCTGTTCAATCTGGCGGAAAACCTCGGTATATTCCTCCACCGTGCCATTGTCAACGATGTCGCCGGTAAGGACAACCGCGTCAAATTCGGTCAACACCGCATCGTCAAGGATTTGCTTGAAGTGCTTCTTGACATCAAACTGGCCATCATATTCGCCGTTGATGTGAATGTCTGAAATCTGTAGAATTTTACTCATGCTGTAAATATATTCATTAAAGGTTAAACTGTCAATCCTTATCCGCATCCCTTACGAGCCGGATGGGCATATACTTCCCGTTGGGAATAAAGCCACTCTCCGCCCATGAACTCATGACACTGAGCGAGCTGGAAAACATTATCATGCCGTTATTGGCTGCATGGAAATAAGCATGTTCGCCAAATTCCAACGGATCATTGGCATGCGGGAACATGGAATCAAATTGTCCAAGAGGTAAAATACCCAATAGCATCGAGAGCTGTCGGACATGCCAGGCTTCAGTTTGCCTATCGACGCCATCAAACGGCACATTGCGAAATTCTTTTTGACTGAAATACGAATCTGCCTTTGCATCAAGCCATTCTCTGACAGTTGGAATATGCCACCCGTCAAGCTGGTCTACAACACGCTTGGCAGCAGCCGCTGTATAGTAATAAGACCCACGGTAAAATTTAATGCCGTCATCACAGTAGTCAATATCTTCGCAATCTACAAAATCAAGGTCAGCCATCGACCATTTGGCATTTCCAATCTTGATAGTATCATCCCATGTAGGGCGCTCCCTATCCGGGATATCCGGATGCGGAGGAGTAAAACGTACCGATACATCGATATCGTTCACGTCCACAAACGGCCTACGGCCTTCTGGGGAAATTACGTCATCAATGTCGATGAAATTCTTCAGGAGTTCCTTCCCCTGTCGAATCCGTCCCCATAGCTTCTTTTTATGATTTCGTTTCATACCGCGAATGTAGCAAAAGCCGGCTGCTCCGGCAACCGGCTATCTTCATTACTTGATTACCATGATGATTTCTTCGGTCTTGGATTCCTTCGTCTTCTTCGACGCCTTGTAAGTATAGTCGATATGACGTTCGCTGAAGAGTCCGCTGTCGCGGAGAAGTTCAACAAGACGAGTAGTCTTCTCATCCTTTGCACAGCTGCTCACGACCCACTTGTAATCTTTATGCTCCACAATGAACCGGGCCAGCCTAACATCATCGTCAACACTCCATCCGCCGTTATATCCGGCTTCCGTATTGGAATATGGCGGATCCGCATACACTACGGTTCCCGGCGCCATGTTAGAATATTGTTCATAGGAAAGGTTCTGGAACATGAACGAAAGCGTCCCGCTATTTCTAAGGTCGGTAAGCTTCTGTTTCCAGGCGGTAATCTCGGTAATCTTAGGGTCGGTAAGCTGACGCTTGCCGCACGTCTGGTTGAACCCGCCCTTCTTATTGAATCTGACAAGGTTGTTCGTGCAAGACAGCATGAGTCCAAAGAACCGGTATCCAAGTTCCGATTCCCCATCCCTAACCTGTGCCTGCGACATCAAATTTGCCAAGTTGTTGTATTCAGTCCTCAGCTCAGCATACCTTTCCGGAATCTTGGAAGAAAGATCCTTGGCCTTCTGTAATATGGCATCTAGCTCGTCATTGCACATGTTGCGGTGCATGTACACGAGCGGCGACATGATGTCATTGTACACCACCCTACGGTACTTATGCGCCAGGTTTACTGCAACTACGCCGGAACCGCCGAACATGTCAACCAGCGTTTCACCGGGAGGGATAATATTGTCAAGTTCATCCAGCAAATTGTATTTACAGCCGGCATAAGGGAAAGGGGACTTAGTAAAGCTTGTCATGCCCAGAAATGTAGCAAAAACGATCAAATTTGGCAATTATAGCAATATCGTAATATGTAACCTTATTTTTACAAAAGCGCAATTCCATGCGATTGCCACATCCGGATAAATATGCTACATTTGTGGAAAGGATTTCATCTACCCAAAGGAATAGTCAACCAATGGAATTTCGCCTAAGCAGAGACAAAAGTTATCGATGGATCAACAGCCTAAACGATACAAAGGCTAAACTGGCCAAGCTTACCAGAGAAACGTTAAATGAAAAGATAAACGCTGCCGTAGCGAATCCCGATAAAACCCAGGACATGAATGAACTACGCACACTGGTGTTAAATGACTTGCTCGTTTTTGATTCATTCAAAGTTATGCCGAACAATGAGAACAGCAGGTATATTCAAGGCATTGTCATTGTCGGGGATGAAAACAAGGCAGTTCTTGTGTTTGAACCTGACCCGGTATGCGCACTGTTCTTATGCCGTCATCCATATCAGGATAGCGAAAGATACTTGTGCATTACAGTAAATGACCTTATGGAAAAAATTCAACAGGCCATCGCATCGTGTGATGAAACTATTGAAAAAATCAAGGAAGGCATTAAAATAGAGGCGCCGGAGCGTCGTTCTGGTCAGCGGGAGCATATGACCAATTTGATACACCACCTTGCCGATATCCGCACATTGAGCATGATGGGGAAGCTGGAACTTTCTGACGAGATGATGTCCGAGATTGCATCGCTCGACCACCTAATATCCAACATGCTCGAAGCATATTCAAAAGGCCAGACCCTTGAACCACCTGAAGCTGAAATTCAATAAAAGGAAACAACCATGAAAAGAACAGAAAAAATACTCGTAGTAGTCGATATGCAGAATGACTTCATTGATGGCGTTCTCGAAAATCCGGCAGCAAAGGCAATCATTCCTGAAATCGTGAAGATGATTCGCGAATGGGACGGAAAGGTAGTTGCTACCCGTGACACCCACTTCGAGGACACTTACAAGAAATCCATCGAAGGCCAGCGCCTCCCGATCCACTGTGTCCACGGTACACATGGCTGGCAGATTCAGGAAGATATTCAGAAGGCACTTGATGAAAAGGGTGCCAAGATTATCGACAAGCACAACTTCGGCTACATCAACTGGCCAAAGGCATTGTTCGACCTCGACTCCACCGACCAGGATGCCGTTGCCGCCCTTGTTGCCGACTGGAACATCACTATCCTTAACACCGGTACCTGTACCGACATCTGTGACGCTTCTGCATTCACGATGCAGCGTGCGTGGTTCCCGAACGCAATCATCCAGGTTGCCGAGAAGGCCACTGCCGCATCGTTCAACAACGAACATCAGGCGGCTGCGCTCGAAATCGCCCGCAGCATGCTTTGCGACGTGATTTAACGGAGGCGCCATGTCGTCACACGCCTTGACATTGTTCTTGCAGAGGAAAACCGGCAACACATACAAGCTTATGTCCAATACGCCCGTATTCCATGATTTTATGGGCTTATTGGAACGGATAACCGATAATCCATTTGATTATCTTAGCAAGCTTGAAAATGTTGACAAGAAGAACTTGCCTGCCGCTATCAAGAAATGTATGTATGTTGATGGGCACAACTTTTACATCATTGAAATCGAAGAATTCTACAAAGAACTTCAGCAGATTATTGAAAGTTACAATGATGAACTAAAGTGCCTGTGCAAGGCCTTGGGCTTCACCAAGACGGTTGTATCCGATGGTGAAGAAATCATCCTTGGTGTAATCAGGGGAAATAGTACCCTTCCGGTAAACGCCGACCTTGCTGCTGAATGTATCCGCAAAAGGAACAAGGCGATGAATGCCGAATACATTCAAGGATTGATTCAAGCATGGCTGTGCGAACATGATCATTTGCACTATCACATGAATTGCTACCGTTTCATAGCAGCTTACGATTTCTGAGGTACCATATGTTCATATCACTGTATGCAGAATTCCGTGCAAAAGGGGAACACCAGTGGAACATGCTCGGAACGGATTCAATAACCGATGACTTCAAGGAATTCATTCTAGGCGATCATGGTGACTGGACTGATTCCGACAGATTCTATTCGTTTGACACCTTCGATACGAAAACTCTATCAGAGGGAATGAAGAAGCAGGTTTCTTCAAATTCCGCCGAAGCCGACCCCGACAAAGTCAGGGTGCTTGACCTTGAAATATATGAAGCTCGGCTGAATGAACGGATTGGTGACCATCGAAAACGCATTCAGACAACACTTGTCGCATTAGGTATGATGGCAGGGTTTGATGAATATGGATACCTGGATGTCGCCGATAACTGGCGAATAGATGACGAATGCAGCGCCAAGATGCGAGAAAATCGCAAGGCGGGACAGCTTACGTTCCCCGTCTCCAAGGAACTGATTAATGACATTGTTTACGAGGATAGCGAATATTCGCGTGCCCTTGAAAACAAGGGCATTCTGGAGGCTATTCGTGGATTGGTCCACAACCTGAACCCCCGGCTATATGAGGAAAACCTGCTTGAAATCAGGCTGGTTGTTGCCAAATTCGGCTGATTGCCGCAAAATGGTTACAGAAAAGGCGAGGCATAAGCCCCGCCTTTATTGCTATAGGATGCTAAACTCAAATCTTGGCACACCATTCGTCCGCCATCTTCTGTGCCGTTTCAATGCAGTCATCCATATCCAGGTAACGGTACAGACCGAGGCGCCCGCACAGATGAATCTTCGTGCCCTGCGTGGCTTCCGCATATCTACTGTAGATTTTGTTATTTTCCCGGTTGTTGATAGGGTAATACGGTTCATCCTTCGCCGTATCACACAGGCACGGAGTTTCCGTAGTAACGACGGTAGTCATGTTGCGTACGTCGTACAACCGGTCACTCTCTTTCCATGGCTGGAAATGCTTGTGCTCGATTGTCCGGGTATACGGCACGTCCTTCGTGTTGTGGTTCACCACGGCAGTTCCCTGGAAATCGGGAACCGGCATGACAGATGTCTCGAATTTAAGCCCACGGAACGGAAGGTCATTCGCTCCATACAGTAAGTCGGGTCTCCCGGAATAGAACACGTGGTCAGCCATGGACTCCAGTTCAGCACGCCGATCAAGAAAATCGACACCAAGCATCAGGTTAATTTTGCTGGGGGCATCCCGGAAAATCATGTTCTCAATCCACTTGGTGTATCCTTCTTCTGGAATCCCCTGATACTTGTCGTTAAAGTAGTTGTTGTTCCAGGTAAACCGCATCGGAAGCCGCTTGATGAGATCCGCAGGCAAGTTGCAGCACGCCGTTCCCCACTGCTTCTCGGTATAGTCTTTGACAAGAAGTTCAAATATAGTCTTGCCAACCATGCGCTTGCAGCAGCCGGATAGCGTATCCGTATCCTCGCAGGCTTTCGCCTCGGCGATTTCTTCGTCAATCTTTTCAGCAATTTCTTCCGGGGATAGGTCCGGCCAGATTCGGGCGTAGGTGTTCATGTTGAACGGGAGGTTGAGATACAGGAACTTCCCATCCTTCTTAGTCATTGCAATCGGCGAATTCTGGTACGGGACGAAGTTCGCGTACTTGTTGGCAAACATCCACACTTCATCGTTGGACGTATGGAAGATGTGTGCGCCGTACTTGTGGACCGTAATGCCGTTCATGTCATAAGTGTAACAGTTTCCGCCAATCTCGTTACGCTTTTCGACAATAAGGCAACTGAGGCCATGGTTGGCAAACCGGTTGGCAAGGACTGCATTGAACAGCCCCGCTCCTACCAGCAATACATCAAAATGCTCTCTCATAGAAACTCCTAGATAGGATTGTCAATGTCGATGAACTTGGATTCCACCCCGATATCGGTGAGCCAGTTGGCAATGTTTTCCACACCAAACACTTCGGACCTGTGATGCCCGGCTGCAATGATAGCCATGCCGGTTTCTTCAGAGTAAATCGGGGTCGATTCACGGATTTCCCCCGTAATGAACAGGTTATATCCGCGCTTGCGGGCTTCCTCGAATTCGGATGAACCGCTGCCTGTGCAGATGGCTACCTTGTATTCCTTGCCGCTTTCAAACCCGAAGGACTGGTATCCATACGGGAATACTTCACGCAACAGTTCATCGGTAATAACGCCGGTTCCACCATATCCGATATTGCATTCCATGAAGCGTTCAGGCATGTTCGGTACAGAGCCGTCATCAGACTGCTTGATAATGCCGGTAAGGCCAAGCTTCTTGTACACGGTGGCGTTATTCCCAAACACCGGGTGGGCATCAAGAGGGAGGTGATACCCGAACAGGGAAATGTTGTTTCTTAGCAGCATGCGCATGTATTCGCCATACTGGGTGTCAAGAATGCGCTTTTCCTTGTCACTAAACCAGAACCCGTTAGGATGGTGGACAAAAATCACATTGGAACCCTTGGCGACAGCCCAGTCTATCAAGGATTTCCGCAAGCTGACACCGGTAACAACCGACGTAACTTTCGGATCTCCAAAGTCGCTCCTGACAATAAGGCCGTTTGGACAGAAATCCTTGAAGTTTTCTGGTGTCAATACGAGATTCAGTCTTTCTTCTAATTCGCTTAATCGCATATAGGTCTCCTATGAATGATAGAAATAAAGTGTGGATTGGAAACGGAAGGCGTCGTCAATGTCCTGCCAGTTGTAATCTTCCTCATCTTCGACAAGATCACTCAGGCACTTATCCAAGGTGTGGTCCGATGTCAGGCAGTTGCATGATATGCCGACGTAGTTATTTAATATATCGCATTCACAAAGCATTTTGTAAAGTGGCGAAAGAATAATTTCCGCATGGGTGCCGATAAATGCATCCAGGTCGGTAAATTCATACATCTTGCGGCCAACTTCCTCATTGTCGCTTCCGGCATTCTCGACTGGTTCGAGATACCAGCGATATATGAAATTGGGCTTCACATCCCCGTTAGGAAGTTTAAGGAGGCTATTGTTCCTATATTCGATATAGGGGCCGTTGATATAGTCATCATCCGTATAGGCATGCCGCTTGCCATAATGGTCCACAACATACACCAGGATGCCTTTTGGGGCAGGAAGGCCGATTTCCTCATAAGCTTTCTTGATATGTGCAAGTGCAGAATCGAAGTTATTCTCTACAGAATATCCAAGAAGACAGATGTATTCCATGATGTCGCGGACTGAAGAGACCGATACACCGGATTCCCAGTACCGGGTGGCCTCGATTTCAATGATGCCCTGTTCATTCAGTGGAGGGAATTCTTCCTTCTGTCGCGGAACATCGCGGTTCACCTTAAGCGCATGTTCGGAGCTGGAATTGGTTTCAAACACATTGGATCTAATTGAAAACATTTGTCACCTCATGAATACCATATTGCGCGGCATTTCATAGCCGGCGGGTCCGGATAGTCAGGACCGCAAAGATAGTAAATTCCCCATTGATTCATCTTCTTGGCGTCAGTTTCTTCATACGGGGCTATGCTATCATAATCATCATATTTCATTGTGAAGTCATTCGACAATACACGAATCATTTCATAGGAGAAAGGCGTTTCCATTAACTGCACCCAGTCCAGCAAATCCCTCAATGTATCTGGATGGTCTGTCACAAAAGCTTTCAGTTCATCTGGAGCATTTGCGCCCCACCACTTGTCGTACGAATCGCGGAACACCAGCCCCTCATATCGCGGCTCGCTGTCCGGCTTCAGCATATCCTTGGAAAACAACGAATATACCCACTTAACCAATTCAATTGTCGGCTTGGTTTCTGACCAGTATTTGGTGTAAGCCTTTTGCATACGGGAATAAACCTCTCCTATATCTATAAGAGGGTTAATACTGTCTGAATGGTAATCCGCGCACTCGGCAAACAGTTCGCCGTTGACGAACCGGGTCCAGTCAGCCAATGAGCATATTACCAGGCAATGGGATGAACTGGAATTGGTCTCGAATACAGCAGGCCTAATGGTTTTCATTATTTTCCCTTCCGCTCGCCAGCCGATTCTTCTGGTGTTACTTTTACTGCTTCTTGCAACTCGGAAACACGCGCATTTATCTTATCGATGACACTCGCGCATTCGTTCCTCAGTTTTTCATACTCCTGTACCTTGAGGTATTGGTTAAACCACGGAGTAAATGTAATTACGTCTGCGCTCGGCGTTTCAAGGCCTACTTTATCCGGATTTGCCGTTGCAGCAAGCGCCAATTCATTTATGACGTACTTCTCGTATTCAGGCAATGCTGCCTCTGCTAAAGAATTATCCTTGGCAGATTTTTTGGCAAAATCCATAATATAGGAAACCGTACGTGGTGTTACATGTCCGTAGAGCTCATACCCCTTCGTTTCGTTGCACCACATTCCGCATATGCCTATAGCCGCCGATAAACCCTTTACATAAAATCTCTTTGGATACAGCTGAATAATAAGGAATTTAAGAAAACTATTAATGCTGTCGACAACGTCCTCAAAGATATTGTTACAAGCAAGCTGCCAGCGCGGAATCCTGTTTTTTAAACCGCCTCTATCACCGTCGGCGAGAAGTTTGGCACAGAACTTGGCTATCTCATGATCGCACCGGGGAACCAGTGTTACGCCAATAAAATAAACGTCTTCATCACTTGACTTGGTATCTACGCTCCTGGGACTGTAATCAACCGTCATTTCAAACATATCAGTGAAAGGCAACGGTTCCATGCCATAATATCTAAGGTCGAAGACAACCTTAGATAGCTGCTTTTCTACTTTTTCAGCCTTGCGCCTGGCGCTCGACTGCGATATCTTGTCGAACTTGGTAGCCAGTTTACCACAATTCGCGAATCGGTGATTAATATTTATTATCATTTGAAAATCCTCTGGTGGAAATTTTCAGCAACTCGCCAATGCTTTCTTCGCCGGTAAATGACTGCCTTGTTTCAAGAGGTGCAGTACTCATCCTGGCTACCTGCATGTTCGGGAGGTCAATGAACATCGTTGCGCATGTCAACTTCCCGTCAGCATCAAAGCAGTTGGTATCGTCACCCTGATACAGATGCACGTACTTAGTAGGAGGGATGCACAGCTCCTCTTTCGGTCCAAGCTGTTCAATGGCAAGGTTGTCATACGCAACCGCCTTGCACTTCTTGGCAAGTTCATGCTGCCAAAGTACTCGCAGCAATTCTATCTTGTGCATTACTTCCGCATACATTCTGGGATGCGTCAGGTAGGAATCCCCACGCCTAAACATCTTGTATCCAAGGATAAGTAACTTGCGCCCTTCCACAAATGGAATGTCATCCTCATCAAATACGCCAGCAATGGCATGGATGACCACGTTTGGTCCGAGACGATCTATGAATTCAAGATCATCCTTGTCAGACGAATCAACAAGGGAAACCCCGATGCCATGTACCAGCTCATCATGCACCAGTTGCATGATGGTGTCCGACCATGTTTTCAGATGCTTCTGATTGATTGTAATATTCGCAATGATTTGACGCTCTTTCAGCTTCTGGAGGAATTCCAAAAGACCCGGACATGTAAGCGGGTTTCCTCCACCGATTGCAATTTCCGTCCCCGGTGTCATCGTGCCAATAATATGGTCCAGTTTCGACAGGTCGCCATGCTTTCCATTGACAGTGGAATTCTCATGGCACCACGGGCACCCGCCATCGCACCAGTCTGTCACCTTTAAGTCCATGGACTCCGGGAAGTCATAGGTGAAATGGTCGTCGTCATTTGGCACCCACTTGCCGTCCACGTAGGAACCAGTTTCACGAAACCTTGTACCATCGTCATACATTATCGTACGGTGGTTTCCGTTCATGTAATCACCCAGGATCGCCATTGTTATCCTCCACGCTAAAGATGACAGAAGCAATGCCATCTGAATCTATGTTGATATTGACATTCTTTATAGGCATGATGCCTGCTGGGGTATTTACCAGCAGTTCACACCCGTCAAACGTGCCGGCATAGCCATATCGGCTGCCGGTATTGTCAAGATACTGCCTTACGTCATCAAAGGTCATGGTATCATCACCGGGTTATTCAGTTTCGATAACTTCACCCCACAACCGGATGATTCAGGCAACCGAGCAATAAGATCGGACAGTTTTAGGTCACAAATGGAAGCAATTCCCGGCATTGCGTTTCTGATTTCTTCAATAACATCTTTAGCCCGTGTGCGACGTTCTAGTGTAGACTTGATACGTTTGTAACAGTCAGCCTTCCATGCTTCCGGTAGGCTTACCGTAATGCACGGTCTATCAAAATCGACACATTCCGGGTTATTGTTAGCCGTCTGACGGAAATTATCAATGATGTCACCCCGCCATACTGCAACAACTTCATCATCCTGGAGAATACGTCTGGCCTCGGTCATGAACCCGTCAAGACATTCCGGTGTAATGCCAAATGCATAAACCTCCCAGGTTGGCACGCTTGACTCATTGTAGTTGTCGACAACACGAATGTGGTCCACAACCGGGATGGCCCATTGATATTCATCAATCACCTGTTTCAGCCTGTTAAATGATTCGTGCTGATATCCAAGCTGTTCAATAATGTGTCTTGCCATCTCGGATATACTATCACTACACGTCGATGGGTCAAAACAGAATCTATACTTTAATCTTGCACCGATTATATTAGATTCACACCACCCAGCGTCCGCACGGTACACCTTGTTTTCGCTAGAAAACTGTTCTACTGCTTGATTAAAGATTTTGTCATATACAGTAATAAAACCAGCGCAATCAACGTCAACACATATACCAGACACATCGATCTGGTTATTGCAGCCAATGAGCCACTTCAATCGGTTGGCAACAATATGTTCCAGTTCAACCTTCCTGGATGTTTTATCCTTGGGAAGGTGGATGGTTTTTGCGTCATCAACCAGTTGACCTTTAAGTTTCAGAATTTCAACAATCGGCCAGTTGTCGAGTTCTGTCATTTCAATGGGTTTAGAGAAAAAATTGAAAATATTCATCATACGGAAAATATAGCAACAAATGTTCGAAGCGGCAACCGGATGTAGTTTTACGGCATGAAGTTGCAGATGAAATATAAGTGTGTGTTCCCAGATTGTACCTACGAGACCGACAACAGGTCCCTCATGGAGTTCCACCATATCAACCCGAAGGAACTGAAAGTCAAGCTAAACAAGGATATAGAGATACCATTCTGCCCGAACCACCACAAGCTGATCTTTCATCCCGATACAAAGGCGGGACAGCATTCCCGCCAGTACCAGAATTCGCTTTCCGTCGTCCAGGTGACCAATACGACCACCGGCCAGGCAGTCATCTTCAAGGACATTGAGGGCAGGGAAATAACGGTATTTGTCGATGTGCGATACCCAAAGTCCGATGCAATCTACGAACTTAAGTGGAGTCCCATCGGGGGGATTTCGGAATGCGAACCGGAGGAAGTCGATTCGTATGTAGAGCCACAGGTAGATGCGAAGGGCTACTGCCAGGTAGGGAACAAGATATATTATTCCCCCGGAAACCGCCATTTTGCCCAGGAACTCCTGAAACAATACATCACCCAGTACATGATCCGGGCTAAGAATGAATACGAAAAGTTCCTGGAACGAGCCAGGAACGATTGGAAATCACTTTGATGGAAGCTTATCCATGATTAACTCACAGATTTCATTGTATCCATCACGGTCCCCGTTGAACGTGTAATAAGGGACCTTCTGCTCATTGAGCATATCAAGTATATCCGCGTCAATTTCCTTCGACTCGTCCTCGGTCTGGTTCCGTCCATTTGGATTATATGGCTTGACCCGTTTTAGAAAGATGTCGATTGAGTGGAGATTGAACTGGTCAGCCGCTTCGACACATGCCAACCCAAGCTGGGTAAGTCCAATGCGGTCGGCGTAAATTTTCCCAAGTCGAATGGGGGAATCAGTGACAATCACATCAACCTTGCCGAAACATCTTGCTATGCGGTAAGTCTGCTTCCCTGTAATGTAGAATTGGCACTTGAAAACTTCCGAGTTACCTTCCCACACCTTGTCCTTGGCAAATTCAGACACATATTCAGCATCTATGCCTTTCATCTTCAGCAAGGAAAAGATATAGGCTGCACCGGTGCTTTTCCCTGAGCCAGGTCCGCCATACAGATTCACGATGATTGTATTTTTCATATTGCATCCCACCTGTTTTTCAATTTTCTTGGTTTTTCAAAAACCCGCATGATTCTCGCCAATATGCGCTCAAAGATGCTCGGCTTCTTATACGAGGAAAATATTATCCCTCGGGGTGTAAAGGTATTCCCTTTCATGCCTGTGCTCCTGTAGAAGAATAAAGAGTCCTTCCATCGGAATCCGTGCTTAATGGCACCGCTTTCGGCTTAATGAAAAATCCTCGTATTTTCCTGAAAAGTCGCACAAGGATATTCGGCTTCTTGTACGGGATAAAGAATATTCCCGGTGCATCAACAGCCTTGCCCTTGTATCCGACGAGGACGTAACTGGGGTCTGAGTAGAAGTCCCTATATATCCTGATGTCGCCATCATTCAACGAGTCCAGTCTTAATTTCTCCATTGGAAACCTCCATCTTGAGATTCACTTCATGCACTGATGTTTGAGGCTGGACTATCAAGTCCCATTGGAGATCAACATCCCCACGGTGGGCCTTGATTATCCGGTCCTCGGCAATTCTATAGTATTCCTCATCTATTTCCATGCCAACAAACCGGCGACCGGTATTCAAAGCGGCCACGGCGCAACCTCCTGCACCCATACAGTTGTCCAGAACGACTTCACCCGGATTGGTGTACGTCCTGATGAGGTATTCAAGAAGCTGTATTGGCTTCTCGGTCCGGTGGTTGCTTGCAGACGGGTGCGGCTTGTTAACCTTGATAATAGATGTCGGGTACTTCTGGGTACTTCCCTTCCTGACATCATCGGTTGCCTTGAATGTACCGTAGTTGTTATTTACCATGTCCTTGGTCTTGTAAGAGTTGCCACGGCCATGAAGCGGCTTTCCCTCATGGAACTGAGGATTGTAAGTCGGAAGCTGCTTATAGAATACGGCAATCTGTTCATGCTGACGCAACGGCATCTTCTTGGCATTCAGGAACCCGGTCGTAAGCACCTTGTCCCATACCATGTCATAGCGGAACAGCTTGCGGTTGGATGCCACCAGGTCCACGTAGAACATGCCCTGGGCAAACAGTACGATAGCCCCGTTGTCCTTGATGATGCGCTCGTATTCCTTCCAGAGCAGATCAAACGGGAGACGCTTGTCGTGCGGATTATGGGTGACCCCATATGGGAGGTCACAAAGAATCATATCGACCGACGCATCGTCAAGTTCCTTCATCTTCTCCAGACAGTCGCCACGAAAAGTGAATGTCGTGTAGTCGCTCTTGCGCGGGTTGACCCCTTTGGGTATAGGTATGATTTGATTATCCATTCTTGGCACCATCAAGTAAATTGCTTATTGCATGGACAAATGCCGTTTCGGCATTTACGAGGGCGCCGTCATTGGAAATACAGGCATCCCACGGTGCCAATTCCTCGAACCGGGTGAACTGTCCATCTTCGTCCGCGCTGCGTATCTTCCAGGTGAAATTGTCACCGTTGCGCACATTGGCCCGCTGTTCCCTGATGCTGCTGGAGGTCTTGATATAGACCACCTTCATGTTGAATCGGTCCTTGAACTTGGAACAGTAATCGTAGCCATTCGGGTCGATAATATAGAAGATGGTGTCGCCGTCAAGACGTTCAAGCATTTCGACCGTGGATCCGTATCTGAACCCGGTCTCGCCAATCTTGGTGTAGGCGAACATGGTTTCCTTTTCCATCAATTCGTCGAACTGTTCCTTGGTGAGGAACGTATGCTCGACACCGTCTGTTTCTGTAGGGCGAATGGGTCTGTCCGTATAGGAAGGGACAGCTGCAATTTTGTGAAAATCTTTCAGTGCGTTTGTCGCGTAGCGGACAAGGGTGTCCTTGCCGGAGCCTGAACGGCCAATGACCAGTATCAAATTCTTCATGAAGGGTCCTTTTTACTCTAGAGTTAATAACTCTGGAATAAATATAGCAATTATTTTGCCATTTGTGGCAAAATAAAAACAGGACAGCAAGACCGTCCTGTTTTTGATACCTGTTTTAAGGTTTATCCTTTCTTTACATTCATCTCCATCACGGTAAACGCGATGAAGTACAGGATGGCGAGTACCAGGTATAATGATGTGCCCGTGAACGTATTGGCAAGCAGGGGTCCGAAGATGCCACCTACGCTCCATCCAGTAAGCGTGAGCGAGTGTATGCGCGAGGCGTTGGTCATTCCGAACCGGCGTGCAAGAAGGCTCGGGAGGACACTGAAATTGCCACCGTAGGCAGCCTCGCACAAGAGGATACCGATAACGCTCATGACCGGGTTGCCCGTGATGCAGAACAGGGCACCCATGATGCCGAAGGAACATACGAAGTGGTAACTGGCCTTGCGCCCGATCTTGTCACTGAGGGTCGAGAAGCCGATGCGGCCACCTGCATTGGACAGCGCGGTACCGGAGAGAATCGCAGCTACCGATGCAATTCCCAGTCCAAGAAGGAGCATCTTCTCCTGCGATATGATGGCAAGCCCGCAGCTGATGTTCACCATGAACATGAACCAGATAGCCCACCATTCCTTCCGCTTCAGCAGGTCCGAATAACGGAAGTACGAATCACCATATTCCTGCGCCATATACGGGTACTTGCGGAGAAGCAAGGAGGAACCTACCATCACAACAGCATAGATGCCTCCCATGATGTAGAACATGTTGGCCAGGGACACGTTAGCCAGTAGCCATTCGATTACCGGCGACGCAATGAACTTCGCCAGCCCAAACCCGGTAATCGCCAATCCGGATGCCATTCCCTTGTGGTCCGCAAAGAAGGCCATCAGGGTCTTTACCGGGGTGACATACCCGATGCCAGTGCCGGCGCCTATGATTGCCGTGGCGATATAGAACGCGGGCAGGCACTGGATGGAAACGGCGGTCCCCAGCATCAGGAAGCCCGTTATGAATACGATGGTGGACAACCAGGCACCCAGTCTCGGATTCTTCTCGATAGTACTGCCGAATATGGCCGCGCACATGCCCAGGAAGAATATGATTAAGGTGAAACCGATGTCCGTCTGGAACCGGGTGATGTCGAATGTCTGCATCAGGTTTGCCGAGAACTGCGACCAGCAGTAGACGGATCCGATACATGTAGTTAACGCCACTCCAGGAATGGCGCAATTTATCCATTTGTTAGGTAGTTTTTCCATGTTTGCAGTTTATCGCTGCACTTCATTGCACTTGGTTGGATTTCCGTCGGCATTGAGATAAGGCGTGATCCCGCCCCTATATCCACATTGCCATTCCAAGTAAGCAATATTGGTCTTCCTGTCGCAATAGATATTAAAATTTCGGTCAATTTCAACAATCCTATAAATGCGACCGTGATCATTCCACTGTTCGGCATTGTCGCAATGACACCCGGCCAATATGCAAGCAAACACAAATGCAAGCAAAATGTAAAGTTTAGTAAACACAGGTATCCTCCCATATTTTCACCACGGTTTCATACAGTGGTTCAAGGTCAATAGTCCGTTTAATCTTTTCATCATTTTCCCATGTGGTAATGGACACGTTTTCCACCGGGATTTCCTTAAATTCACCGTTAATATCGTCCCAACAATCCTTGCAATAGGGACAAATCCATCCCCGCGTCATGGAAACATGTGGCTTTCCGCATTGGCAGCAGAAATATCCAGCAAGCTCTTCCCATGCGAGACACATGTCCGAAAACGCATGACCCTTGGTAATCGGGGTCACAAAATCCATACGGAGCGAACCGTACTTTTCCTTTGCGTCGGTCATGTAGATATCTTTCATGGCCATGCCGTCTTCCTGTATGGCAGACTTCAGTGACATCAGCATGGTTTCAATGAACCATGGCTTCTGCCACCCGTCTGGGATGCATTCGAGGCAGGTTCCAGTTTCACTGAATACCGGACGCTCCCAATCGGTAGTCCTTTCGGCATCTACATGCTTGATAAAGGGGAAGTACTCCAACAGTTCCCGCTTTTTAAGAGGTCGATAGGTGACAAAGGTTTCGCGTGCAAGCGAAAGCTTGGCATTTTCAGCAGCGGCCCTCGTTGCATACATGGCGAATTCTGTCTCGGTCCGGGTATTCAGGAAATACATTGGCTACACCTACTTTGCGCCCATTGCGGCGATTTCGGCCTGGAAGGTCAGCTTGGCAACTGCTACGATAGCAGCCTTCTTGTCGGCATCGACACGGAGGGCCGCAATCTTGTCATCCGCATCGATAGTTGCGAGGATAGTTGCTTCAGTCGGCTTCTTGAAGCCAGCCGGCATCGGATCCGGGCATGCCAATTCGAGGAACTTCTTGCCCTTGGCTACACGGAATGCTTCATATGCGGCATCCGCTTCGTTGATAGCGTTCAAAAGGAATTCGCTATTCTTCTTGATTTCATCGTTCGTCATAAGATGACTCCTGTTGGCTACTCGACATAGACTGCAATGGCATCGGGCGAGAAGTACTTCTTCGCTGCCAGCATGGCCGTGTCGAAGGTGAGAGATTCAATGTTTTTGTCTTCGTCGATAAAGCCCAAAGATTGCTTAATCGGGGAATCCGGATTATCGTACAGAAGTATTTCGTGCTTGCGCTTCTTGACAGTAACCATACCCTTGATGATTTCGAAGCGTTCTTCGGTAAGGTACTTATCCAGGTTACCGAACACTTCCATAATGACATCAATAAGGGCGTCCTTCTTACGGTCATCGGTGCTGGAACAGATGGTCGGGATGAAATTGACACCAACGGAATTGATGAACCCGCCCACGCCATAAGTAAGACCGCGCTTCACGCGGGCTTCCCGCATCAACGGGGAATTTAGTCCAGATGCAAGCATCTTGAATGCAACCGCAGCGGAAGTTCCAAACGGTTCAGCCACAAGTTCCTTCGGGAAGATGATGAGCTGCTTACGGCCATTTTTCACAACAGGGACAAGCGGTGCACCGGAATCTTCGGTAAACACATACTTGTTGCTCGGAATGTGTACCGGCGGATAGACAGCGAGCGACGGGCACGGGTCTTCCGGGCCAATATAGATGATGCTGTCCGGCTTGGAATACACGTCATTATAGGTCTGCTTGTAGTCGTCAAAGCTGAAAGCCTTGATATCTTCCTCACGCCCAATGGCAAGATAACAGCCGAAGTGCTTACGCATTGCATTGAATAGCGCGGTCATCGTCGGGTCAATAAAATCGTCCCCATATTCCTGTAGAACGGTTTCCTTTTCTTTTAGAAAACTGTCTTCCGTAATGCCATCCACGCCACCAAGAAGCTTATCCAAAAATTCCTGGGTGAACATCTTCATACGGTCGGCAAGACCGGACATGTGAACAACCACCTTGTCGGTGCCGGTGTATGCATTTGGCATCAATCCGTTCTGTTGCAGCTTGTCGAGCATGCTGTCGGTATTTTTGCATATCATGTGCTCCATGAGATGCGACGTGCCATAGCGGCCAGGTTGTTCACCTACAGCACCGACTTTGCCATAGCAGATATAGAGGCCTGCCATGCCAAGGGAATTGTGAATGTATTGATAATTCATGTATGTTTCCTTATATTTCAACAATGAAAAACTTGTGACTTCTGTTAATGACCTTGCGTACCAGCTTTTTGCCAGTATAATCAAGCGTTTCTATCTTATGGGAATAATCACCCGGATATCCAATCGGATTGCACCATATATGGATATGGTTTCCTTTAGAATTTACATATTCGGCATTTCTACGGCCATGCACATGCCCACAGAACCAATATGTACCGTCATCCATTTCATCCAAGTATTTCTTGGCGTCGAAATAAAAGACGTAATTTAAGGGATCGTTCCTAAAATCAAACGACACCCCTAGCTGATATGGAACAAAATGGGTAACCATAATCTTAGGATGCTGGGCAACCAGGTCCGTCATCAGCAAATCATAATGGTCCCATATCTTTCTAGGCTCCTGATTAAAGTACCGCATGTATTTTCCGTCATACCACTTACGTCTCCACATGGTAAATGGATCCAGACCATATGTCGGGGGTTCACACTTGAAATCGCAGAAGCCGGCACATCCCCCAACTCCATCCTGCACCGTTCCGTCAAGGAGGAATATGTTGGGATAGCCCGAGCATAATTCTTTCATCTTGTCAATTTTCTGCTCGGTTGACGCAAACTGCATGTTGCTGACAGAATCCGTAGCCCCCCTGCAGGTCAAGTCATGGTTTCCAAGCACCATCCAGACCTTCGAATACTTTTTACTCAGCCAGGGCAAAATATGCGTAAAGCGCCCGAAATCGTTTGAATAGTCACCCGCCAAGATAAGTCCGTCAGTTTCCGGCACCTGGTAAAAATCCCAGATGTATTCCAACGTATCAAAGACCACATCCTCGCCAGGCTCTGTAGACCGCAACCTTGCATGGTCTACCGCATTCCGTTCATGAAAATCAACATGGATGTCACTTAGAAGCAATACTTTCATTATGCCCCGCCAATAATAAAACGTGCTAAACAAACGAGAATGTATCCAAGCATAGTCATCCCCGCAACAACCAGGATAGTCTTGACAATTATTCTGAATACCGCATACTTGGTACAAAGCACAACAATCAGCACCGCTCCCGCCAGCATGCCACAGAATTCCAACATGCCTTTCATGAATTCTGGGAAGTTGACCCAGATGGTACCGATAATCGCCACCAATATGCATATCACCGTAATGCCGCCAATGGCGGTTGCACACCAGGATATCAATTTGTTCAGCACCTTGTCAGCTTTCTGAATAGTTATCTGCATATATAAAATTTACCAAACGGCGCGTGCTTTGTCAATGATTCCGATTCCTGTAAACGTGTAGTCCGTAATTTCCTGGACATCGTTTCCGGACTCAGGGCCAGCCGCCTCCCCGATTCCATACGGGGACGGTACAAGGGACCCGTCGTCAAGTCCCTTGCAGATGCGTTTTGCAAGTTCACTGTCGCTACGGATGCGCATATCGGCCATCAAGAAATCACCCTTGATGGACAATTCAGCAAGACCCATGGTAGACTCGTGATTCAGGTCAAATACGGCTGCCTGTTCCGGATCAGGCATATTAAGGCGGCATGGGACTGGTCTTCCACCCAGCTTGTCAAGCGCCGCCTGAACTACTTCCTTGCTAAACATGCGGTTATTGCGGTTTACTGTCCCAATAGGCAAAATCTCGCTATGGAACACCTTGTAATCTACGGTATCAGTCATTTCAGGTCCATCCTTTATCCAGCCCTTGCGCTCAAGGACATTCTTCAATCCATTTTCCATATGTTACCTATCGGAACCGGGGAGGAACATCGCCCAGTCGTCGAATGGGAACGGGTGCATAGTGTACAGCTTGCGGCAAACAGGGTCCAATGCCCCACCTTGGTGATTTCCTGCCGGATGGGCAAGCGCGAGGGCATTGTATATTCGCTCGTTCGTTGTACGGATGTGATTGGTACGGTAGCCAGCCCAGGCTGCCCTACCGAACAATTCCTCGTTTGTAATTATGCAGTCATATTCAGCGTTCGGCTTCCACCACCCCTTCTCAACACACTCGTCCACCCGTTTCATGTATTTCAAAATCAGGTTATTGCTGACTATGCTTGCAAGAGGGAATTCCGCTTCACCCGGACAGTCATCACAGATAACCGGGACAGTCACTTCGAGTGCAAGCCCGCGCCTGCACATTTCGCGGGTAGCATACCAGTACATGTTGCTGAACAGCATTTCCGGGTCATCAGTCACCATGAACCGGTCAACTTCGGGCTTTTCAACCCCATAGCTGTCAACAAAGGTTGAGCTGCACCGGAGTCCGGCCACGTCGAAATCAGCATATGCGCTAAAAAGGTGCAGGGCCTTGTTGGACCTGTATGGCACACGCCCGATCTCGTACACATCTTCAACACTGCACAGGGAAGTTTCCTCGCGCAGCTCACGGTACGCCGCGTCAATCGGAGTTTCGCCTTCTTCGATATGTCCCTTGGGAATATCCCAGGAATGCCGCCCATCCTTGGGATTGCCGGTAGGGTGTGAAACAAGGAGACGGTTAGTCCCCTTCTCGAAAATGATGAAACCTGCACTGATTTCCTTTGGCATTATTCATCCCCGGTATTGCTAGTTTCATTCGGCACTTCAGACTCCGCAGTTCCGCATACACTATCCTTGGTCACCAGCGGAAGAATCTGCGCAACGGCGTCCACATCATCAACTACGCTGCCCGGAACTTTAACATAGAAATCCAGCTTGAGAATTTCCGAACGGACAACTTCAAGGTATGGATTCTTACGGGCTTCGTGATGCTCAGGAAGCTTTTCAAGTTCGGCAACAGTAAACCGCCGGGTATACAGCTTGCGCTTGAAGTAGAATCCGAGAATCTGGGCTGTAGAATAATCCTTCCAGAAATCGACGCCCTTTTCCTTAAGCATCGCAACCTTGTCATCGGAATTCTTGTTCAGCAGCAGCTTGTGGCTGAAATATGCACGGGCGACTGCGGAAATGGAGTTGCGGGTAGCATCCTGCTGACGCCAGATCTGATAATATGCAAGCGCAGTTTCATCGGGGAGGGCAAAAGCGCGACCGTCAAATGCAGGAAGCTTCGTAAGCTTCTTGTCCTGGTATTGCTCCATGTAGCGAATGAATTCAGCGGTCGCGATTGACGCTGCAAGGGAAGCAAGCTTGTGGGTCTTGCGGCCATAGTCCTGGGAGTCCTTCGGGAGGACGATGGTTATTTCGTCCGACTGCGTATAGCCGTAGCAGGCCGAGAAGAACTCGATCAGCTTCTTTGTAGCCATGCACATGGCCTTCACCATGTTCTGGTCGAACGGCTTAGCCAGTTTCTTGGTAAACGTACGGAAGCAATGCCCGTCAACACGGATTACTGGATACATTCCATCGGGAATGACCGTGTAACCATTGTAATACGGCCATCCTACAAGAATCTGGGTCACGCCGACAGTGTTTGCCGGATGGCCAGTTCCAGTAAAATACCCTTCAATGCCCTTGCAGACATCGCTGATAGGCGTGGTCTTCTTGGATTCTTCCTTCTTTTCCGGTTCCGGCTTCGGTGCCGGTTTCTTTCTGAACAGTTTCCAGAACATAATTAACCCACGGGATAACCGTGCTCCTTCAAAATACGGGTTACTGCTTCTTTCAATTCGTTTGCGGTTCCGACATCAATGCTGTTCCAATGCGAATATAGGCTTCCTAGCCCCATGTCTCTAAATGCTTCATCAATTTGGTCATCCGGGTCATCCGCTTCCAGGTTTACCAAAGTGTCACATTCGCTCTCAATCAAGTCCAGTTCGCACTCGATAGCATCTTCTACCCCGGAATGCCTGATAGCCCTCAGTTCACTTCGGATGGATTCAACACAACAGGAAATATCATCTTCAATAGCCATATCACTTCCCCTTCGAAATAACAAGTTCGGTAATCTTGGGAGCCCTGCCGCAGCAATGCTGCTCAACGCAGAACTTCAAGTCCGGGTTATGGATCTTGTACTGTTCACACGAAGGCACGAACAGGTTTTCTGCAATCCAGGCCCATTCGTCGTCAACGGAAGCAAGCAGTTTCTTGAATTCGTTGGCAAATTGCCTGATTTCCTTCAATGCACGGGTGCAGAGCCGGCGGTTCATGAAGTTGATAAGCATGCGGAGATTACCCTTCCAGACCATCTTGGATTCCATGCCGAGCGGTAGGATGTTCGCGGCATCTTCCTTGGGAACGCCAATCAGTCCAACAAGGTCGCTGTATGCCACCTGGATAGTCTCCATCGTGGAGTCGTATTCGGAATGCCCCTTGCAGCTTTCCGGCATGTAGAATTTAAACCCGCCCTCGTTCACGTAGCGTGTAGAAGACTGTAACCTGGTCGGACCACCGCCGATATGCGTGTAGAGCTCGCGCATCATGCGGGCCGAGTAGCCGTCAATGACGATGATAAATTCAGGAAATTCAAGCACGCGGCCATGGTTGGCCTTGATGCAGGAAATTGCACGTTTCTTGTTCTTTTCCGGGTCATCAACCGGCGCATTCCAGCATACGCCGGTGCACTTGCCGATAAGTTGCAGAGGGTTCTTGGTAATGTCAATAATGTCGATCATAATCCAAATATAGCTATTTTTGTTCGGATTTGAGACTATGGTTCAATTTTTCTTCAATTTCACGGCAGCGATGGTCGTTTTCAACCCGGTCAAACCCGTCCTTGACCTTATTGAACGCATCTTCGGTAAGCCACATGAAGTTAGGCTTTCCCTTCTTGGATGACGTGTCGATTTTGCGGGCGATTTTAAGAATCTGTTCGACTGTAGGGACCATAGTTATCCTTGTAAAGAAATGTTTACTAAGCAGCAACTGCTGCAACCTGAATATAGCAAATTGTTGCCATGCTGGCACCACCGAACCGATATAAACTGTCTAGCATGAATCACTGCCGATGCAAACCACTGCCGCCACTGTCCCCGCCGGTAAATCCGGCGAAACCGTGCAACTGTCCGCCACGGGTGTACCGCAATCCACCCGATGTGATTGTTGCGCCCGGTGAAAACGTCAGCGTGGACGAAAGCCACGATGATGCCCAGGTGAAATACACTGTCAACGCCCATATCCCCGCAAAGGAGCCGGTGAAGGTTGACCCAGAAATCATGTATGGGGACGGCATTAACGAACCATTGGGCGTATATGATTACGACGGTGAAACGGCAGGCCTTGTTCCAGACGCACCTGATAGCGATACCGACAAGAAGTTCCTCCGCGCCGATGGCCAATGGGGAACGATAACCATCCCTGAACAGGTCCAGTCGGACTGGGCGCAGACGGACGATACCGCACCAGATTTCATCAAGAACAAAGTGACTAATTTTAGAGGGGCAACTGCTAACGATGACGGCACATCCGGCTTAGTCCCCGCTCCGGCAATAGCTGACGCCGATAAATATCTTAAAGGCGATGGAACATGGGCAACTATCACGATTCCGGTAGTTGCAGACATGACCGGTGCAACCGAACAAGCCAATGGTGCCCATGGTCTTGTACCACAACCATTAATTGCCGACAGGGAGAAGTTCCTTAAGGGCGATGGAACGTGGGCGAACGTGGACAATACTAGTGCATGCACGGTGGCAGAAATGGATGGCTGGCTAGACGCAGTTGACAACGAGGGTAACAACAATGGCTAATGAAAAGGTTTATGTAGGCGAAGACGGTGCAAAGGAACTGTACCGCAGACTAAAGGAACTTCTCGGCAGGATTACTGGCTACCGCAAGGTTCCTGGTACCGGTAACGATAACCACCCAGATGTTGCTACGCCGGATACTCGTATTATCTACCTCGTAAAGATTCCGGAAATTGTCGGTGAAGACAAGTACAAGGAATGGATCTGGGAAGTACCGTCACAAGGTGAAGGGAACTGGGATTGCATCGGTTCAACCAGCACCGTCGAAAATGCATGGAAGCAGTGGTCAGAAGACAATGGTTCCAGCGCTACGGGCGATGCTAATGGGAAGTCCATTTATGTCGGCCCTAGCAACACTATTGTGGGATATGACGATGTGGTCATTGGAAAAGCCAATACAGTAACAAGTTATGGCACCCACGTACTTGGCGCATCTAACACTATTGTAGGAACCGGCAACACCGATTTACATCACAGCGTAGTCATTGGTCATTCCAACAAGGTAAAGGGCTTATATCAAGTCAATGTATTTGGCTATGACAATAAGATTGACCAAACAACAATCGGTACCTTTAACACACCGATTATAGGATATTCTAACATTATTGATAATGCCGACCAGTGCATTATTATGGCTCAAGGATCGAATAGTGCTAACAACCAATATAGTACTGTTGTCGGTGCCAATGGTTCTGCTATCAATGATACTAGATGGGGTACTGTTGTAGGTAATTACTCGTCAATTCGTAAAGCTGACTGTGCTACTGCTGTTGGTAGTAGAATCAAGATTTCTAAAAGTCAAACGATATCTGGTGAGACGGTTTATCAGGCAAGCGATTATAGCTCGGCAGTCGGAAGTCAGATAAATGTTGCTGGCAGGCAAAATAGTGTATTTGGTACGTCCATGAATGTTAATGGCGACGAGAATACCGTTATAGGAAAGTCAAGTAACATAACTGGTAATTACAACTCATCATTGGGTGGTGGCAGCATAACCGGAAGCTACGATATTGTTATTGGTGCCGATACTACTGTATATGCAAATGGACGTAATGATGCTATTATAATTGGCCGAACCACTGGCATTAATTCAACTAGCGGCGATGCAACCGACTACAACGGCACCAACTTGATATCTATTGGTGAGTATCATAGTTTTACGCAAGCAGCCAACGCTTATCAGATTGGTAAAAACAACTCAGTAACCGGAAACAACTTAGCCAGCATACAATCATACCCCCATCAGACGGCAATCAACCTCGGTGTATACAATAGCATCACGATGGAAGGCGTCAATATCGGTAAAGACAACACTTCTGAACGATTCGGCGTATCTATCGGTCAATCTAACTCATCGGTTGGCGGATCGGTTGCTATTGGTAGAGAAACGATAGCCGGCTTGAATTCTGGTAGAGAAGGCGCATTTACATTTGGCTCTCGTGTAGAAGCGTATGCCGGTTCAATGGCAATTGGTATCGCGAGTGACACCGGTTTCATAACTGCCGGACGGGCAAGCTCCTATGATGGTGGTTCTTTTTCTGGAAGCTCATTCGCACTTGGAATTGGTGAATTACATGTTTTAGAGAATTCATTTGGTATCGGCATGTCACAACCGGTATCTCCGGCTGCCCAAAATGCAAATCAAGTGCTCCCGGCTAAAGTATCTGGTAATTCATTTGGCATTATTTGCGACACTATAACATGTGACACTTCGTCAGATCACCGAAGCCGTATCGAAGGAAACTCGATGGGTATTGGATCTCGACTTACGGTGAATCAAGCATCAATCGGCATCGGATATGAAGTCCATTCCAGTAAATCTTCATTAGCCATCGGTCGCCAGTTGACCAATATTAGTGACGACGCTATTGTATTTGGAAAATTAAATAATAATATCGGCTCACGGGATTCTTCATTTACCATTGCGGGTTATGAATATTCATCTGCTAGTGGAAAAGCAATCGCGTTGGGTTATAACAACAGTTTTATACATCAAGAAAGCTTCGCCGTTGGATTTAACAATTCAAGCATCATAAGTAAATGTGCTGTATTTGGTAATGGCATCAGTAATGTCAGAGATGAATCTATCGCACTTGGGTTCTCATGTGGCAATATTTATAATGACGCAATTGTTATAGGTCACACAAACATCGGTGTAAGCAACACCAGTATTGCCATTGGTAAATCGAATTACAGCATAGACACGAACTCGATTGCTATTGGCCATGGCAATGTTAACATCACGAATGCGTCTATTGCAATGGGTCTCAGTACGAGTGCTGAAAATGCCTCTATTGTCATGGGTATTGGCAACCACGCTATTGGCGGTGCCATAGTGTTCGGTATAGGCAACTATTCATACGAAAATCTAAAGACAATGCCAAAATTCACGACCAATGCATTTATTGCTGGTCTTGGAAACACAGCACATAGTGTTCGTGAAAAATGGCAAAATGCCGATTTTGCTTCCGGAGTTAATCCGTTTGGCTGCATCATTGGTTCTTATATTAACAGTTATGGTCACAATGCTATATCGATTGGCGCATTCAACATTGTTGGTGACAGTGAAAATTGGCAAAACGATACCACCATGTTGACAGACAACGACGGTTTCATGACCGCCATCGGTTACAAGTGTGAAGCTTTGCGCAACTATGATTTTGCATTTGGTTATAAGAGCGTTGCTAAGGGTGGCGAAAACATCGCAATCAACGCATCAAGAGCTATTGGATTTACGAATATTGCAATTAATCACTCCGAAATTAAAGGTGTTGGTAATATCGGCATTCTTGAATCTAAGCTAGTTACGCCGATAGAAAACATTTACAAGCGTGGCGAATATTATGACGATGAAGCTTACAACGTCCATAACCTCTTATTCCACAGTAATTTATACCACACCACCGATGACATATACGGACCGGATGATACCGAACATTCACCGAATTATAGGGCATTCCAACTCATAGACAATATTTGCATTCATAGCAATTCGGCATTAATAGGTGGTTCGGGTGCTCTGTTTAACGGAAACTTGTTTGCGATGGATGATGGTCTAACAATCTCATCCCCAAATGCATCCAATAATATTATTTGGAAGATGCACATCGCCAACAATTATCATTTATACGGTGACAACATTGTAGCTACGGGCGACGTATGCCGCAACATGTCAATCGGCTCCGAACTGAATATCAACGGCATACAATATTATACAAACAATGTTTCCCTGGGTGAGAGCAAGATTAGACTGCAAGGGATGACCGGTGCGGTTAAAATGGACTCCAACTTCCTGTTTAAGGGAAATATTACCGGTTCTGATTTTGGTGCGCCTAACCGAGAATATGCAATCAACAATAACGTCGTAATGTCAACATCTCTGCTTGAACTAAGCAACGACAATACTATTGATTCATGCACCTTTAACATGGTGCTAAATGGTTCGGGTCTTCGTACTGAAAACACAAAGGCTTATTGGAATGGTGGCACCAACCAGTGCAGCAAGAGCAACGTATTGTTTGGTACATATGGGTTCGGCTTATTAGGCTGCTTTAGTCATTCTGATACAGTATCAGCATTATCCAGCACCTCAGTTCAATTGATTGATTCATATTCTGCTACATTTGACCGAATGCTCTTTGACATGAACGTTGGTGCACCTGTGAGTGGTGCACCTGATGTCGCCAATGCATTCCTGCGGAATGCTCGCCTGGCAACCAACTTTGGTGACAACGCACTTAAAAATATCAATACCGCACTTGTAACGGGTGAAAGCAACTGGGTTCTTGGCGTGAGAAGCGCGGTGGTTCATGGCAATAAGAATACTGTCATAAATACGGATGAAACCATTCATCCAATGAATGCAATGCCATATGTTACTGTCATTGGTAACGACAACAGGATTAAAAACTCTGGCCATGGCTCATATTTTAATCACAACTGGATAGAAGGCAACTATAACTGGGTTTATGGTAGCAAAATAGCCGATACCAGAATTCATGGTACCCGCAATATCATAAGTAGCCTTGACGAACAAAATATTCCGGTATTAACTCCGGAAGAGGTCATGGCACTCCAAACCCAATACAAGACTGATGCAAGCGGTCTATCTTGTGGTGTGTTCATTGCAGCACAGGATGGCTACGTTTATAAATACAACACATCGGGAACCGAAACTACCACATCCATTTACGCAGGAAATGCATATCAGTTCACCAAAGTACTAAATGTTGCATATCAGCAAGTAGGGCTTAACTGCGATTACTTAAACAACCTGGCATATGGCAGTTTGGGTTATAAGAAATTATATGTACCAAGCACGTTCGACAACGCCCATGACGTATACCGAATTACCATCTTTGGTGAAGAAAACTCGGTAAATTCCCGTGTAGCCGGATACTCAATATTCGGCTCATGCAACACATTGCGCAATACGTTGTTCCCCAACAATTCGGAGTTCTGCATTGGCAATGGATTCATTCAAGGCAATGACAATACCGTTCAAGATGGTTCAAATATCATCTCGATGGGTAACGGAAACACCTCCATTGGTCACAACTCCGTTGCAATCGGTAGCCAGTTGAAATCCAACCAGTGGCAGACCGTTATCGGCAAGTATAATAAGGAAATTGCCGGTCCTAGCCGAATAATGTCAAGCTTTAACCCATCTAAAGTTTACAGTTCAGGTGACGTGGTATTCTATGCCACAAATAACGCCTACTATGAATATACCGCACCGCAATCCTCCTCCGGTGTATGGGATCCTTCCAAGTGGACCGAAACCCACCCGGAAGAAGATAAGGCGCTGTTCATTATCGGTAACGGCTATTCAGAAACCGATGGGCGTAATTGGCTAGATGAGTCCAATATTCATCGTTCCAACGCAATGGAAGTGTATGCCGATGGTACAGTCAAGGCTAGACGGTTCATTTCGGATGAACCTGACCTAGAATTGACCGAAGGCACTGGAATTCAGATTAGCAAGAACGTGACCGAAGGCACAGTTACTGTGTCGGTTACACAACCTCTTCCCACTGCGCCTAGTGTGCCAGGAACATATGCGTTGCAGTGCGTGGTTGATGCCAGCGGCAATCCGACCTATAGCTGGGTTGCAATAGGGACCGCAAACGTTTAGGAGATATTATGAAGTGCAATGTAATTATCAACGTTGACTATGTAAAGGTTTCAATCGTTAACAACAGTGATTGGGTTTCCGTAGCCGATGTCAAATATGCTGATACGAACAGCACGGTTACAATACCATTGGAATACCTTAGCGGAGCTGATGATACTTGCGTCACGGCGTCTATGGGCACTATCACGGGAAATGTATTGACCATCCCGGTAACTACATATAACGTGACGGTTGTTTTATCAAACGCCAAATGCCTTGTATCGGTCAGTAACAATGATGCTACTGCAGTTCAGTCGATTATCCCGTCTCAGCAATTTGTAACTTTCGGTAATACTGGAACGTTCGCTGTGGAATATAATGACGGATACTCATCGGGAAGCTCTAAAACTAGTGTAGGAACATTTAGTGGCTCTTCGCTATCAGTTCCCGTTAATGCTGCGGCAGCGCGACTGAACGTCGATGTGACACCGAACATGCATAATGTCACCATCACCAATACCGTTCCATATGTAGTGACTGAATTCAATTCAACTTCCGTACGGCATTTCAGTCCATTGTCCTGTGACATTGTATACGGCGAATCATCCGACTACACCTGTATTCGGTCTACAACAGGAACTATCGGTACTCAGGGATTGGTAATTAACCAGGTTACCGACGATATTAGTCTCACTATAGTCCCGAACAAGGTACAGGTAAAAACAACAAACAATGTACCATATCATATCACAAGCATTTCACCCGAGATTCAATATGTTACGCCCGGACAGACCGCTCAGGTTGTGATGACATATCTTCGTGGTTATGACCATTCTGACTTATACACGACAAGCGGAACAATATCAAACAACATACTAAGCATTGCAACATCATCTGCGCATTACTATGTTACCGCCGTGTTATTCCGCGGCGTTGATTCCACGGTAGAGATTGCTACCGAATCAACCATAAGCAATAATACGCTTCCAGTAAACATATATTACAACTACTCATTAACTCAGCAATTATACAAGGCATCCGAACTTGGTGGTAGCGGCAATTTAAAATCCATAGCATTCCGGCGAATTGGTTCGGCATCCGATACCAGAAAAATTGAAATATATCTGGAAAATGTTGATGCATCCTTAGTAAGCGGATTTACATCAATCGCCAACGCAACCAAAGTATTTAATGGAAACGTTACGTTTACTGGTGACTCTTGGACAACGATTCCGTTCAGTACCCAATTTGGATATGACGGATCTAAAAACTTAATGGTGACCGTGCATGACTATACCGGGTCTTACAGTGAAAGAAGAAGCTTTGCGGTTTACAACAAACCTGATGGAATCAATAGCTCCAGAACAACCTGTACTGACTCAGGTGACTTTAATATGAGCCAGATAAGTAGCATCAGCGGTGGTCAATCCTCTGTCCATACTAACAGCATTAAACTTGTCATGACACAGGAAATTGAAGACACACCTGAACCCGAACCGGTACCAACCGTTATCGAAATCGGACAACTAACGGAAACCGATACCATACATGAGGTAGCTCATGTTCCATCAAATGTGTCCTATAAGTATTTTATGTCTGAACAGATCTATTTAGCAAGGGAAATCGGCGAATCAGGAACAATTACCGATATTGCCTTGTATCATGCAAATAATTCGGCATTTACTCGAAACTGGGACATTTATTTAGTGCCCGTTGATATATCACAATTCCCCAACAATAATCCATATTATGATGACCAGAGAACTGATGTCATTATACACCCAACCTCTAGCGACTTGGTTTATTCGGGACCGGTAGAATTTCCCGTTGTAGGCTCTTCGGCTAAAGGATGGAAAACAATTCACTTAGATACACCATTTGCATATGACGGCATCCAAAATTTATGCTTAATCATATATGACAGAACTGGTACTAATATGACAAGCGCTCACTCATTTAAGTCGGCAAAGACGCCGGATGACAATCGAGTCGCCTTACATACCTTTGGTATGCCGTCGCGTTATCCAGACGGAACACAGGTAGATCCGAAGGATCCAAATATCGTTACCATAGCGAACTTGACTCGGTTTAGAAATTTCATACAAATCTCCATCATTCCGGAGTCGTAATATGAAGATAGCAGTAGCGATAACGAACCACAACCAGCACTACCAGGTGCGTGACACCGTGGATGCACTCTACCGCCAGACGGCCGCCCCGGCAGCAATCTATGTTCTTTCCGACAGCAAGCCGTACTGGAACCTTCCCACCGACCGTCACGAGGTAATCCCGATTAACAACAGGGGAAAGTTCATGGGCCGGTGTGGCAACCGTAACTCGGTAATCAAGCCGTTCATTGATTCGGACTATGACGCCCTCATCTTCATGGATGGGGACTGTTCCCCGTTGAACCCGGATTTCATTGAAAAATATGCCAAGCACCTGGCAAAGTACGACCTTGTCTTCGGCACCCGCAGGCACAGCGACATAGCCGGCCTTACCAAGCCCCCATCTGACCTGCTTACGGCAAACATGGACAACCTGTATGCCCAGCAGCCAATAGATTATAGCGACCTGCGCGTGGTCGCAGGCGCCGTCAGTGCATGGGCCGACTCGAAGACCTTCGAGGAACGGCTGGACCTGATGCTCACCGGGATGATTGGGTGGAGCTGCAATTTTGCCTTTACCAAGAAGGGCCTGAAGCGCCTCAGGAAGTTCCAGAAGTCCACCTACGGCCTTGCCGAGGGCATATTCGACTCGAACACGTTCAAGGACGGCTGGGGCTACGAGGATGTCGCCATGGGCATAGACGCCCTGTATGCAGGACTTGAAATAGGCATAGTTGACGACGTGAAGGTATACCACCAGGTACACAATCGCACAGACGGCCTTTTCGACCACGTCAAGGGAAGACACCTGATTATGAACAGATACCGCGAACTGGAAAAGAACACCAATGCACCGAACATGGTCGGCATCGCGGCAATCATCGCAACCGCATTCTTTACCGCAGGCTTGATTGCCGGCCTGGTAACGGAAGCGATAAACTTTATGAGCATACTGGGTATGTGAGGAAATTATGGCTGAAGAAATTAATGCACCGGAAGATATGTTTCAATCGTGGGACGGGAAGCCGATCTACGCAAAGAAGGCTGAACGTGACGTAAACGGAAACCCGCTTGAACTTACCATAGTTGACGACGTTGTTACCGCCATCGGCGGGAAGAGTGTCGGCGGTGGTGGGGGCGGTTCTGACATACCGACGGAAGGTGTAGCTGGCCAGGTTCTCACCAAGACCCAAGACGGCTATGACTGGGAAGACACCCAATCAGAATTACCTACCATAACCGAATCGGATACCGGAAAACTGCTAAAAATTGGAAGCAATGGTGACTTGTCATGGGATACCGAAAACTTTGTGGAAATTACCGATTTTTCACCAGGCGCTACATTAAGCAGTTCACGTGTTAATGAAATTTTCTCCATGTGGGAGAATACCCACAAGATTCCATATATCAAATGCGGACTCGATTTTTTGGTAATGGCCAACCATATTGGCAAAAAACTTGAATTCATCGGCGTACGGAATAGCGTAACCGGTCGTAACGGATATGCATCAATCAGTACTCGTGACGGCAGCTGTGCATTCAATCACCACTACTTTAGTTACGCGGTGAATGAAATTGACGCCAGCATTTCCCAACTATACTATGTAAATGGTTCATATAGGCTTCCTCTAGGTGAAACCAACAAGTATACCATCGCTGACTTTTCTAAAGTTTCGAGCATAGCTGATACGACACCAATTACAATAACCGTATCGTCATATGATTTTGAATCACACAAGATTCCACGCGACATTTTATTCATAAAGAATATTAAAGTATCTGGCAGCTGCCCAATCACGGTCATGTCAGAAATTCCGAGTGTGGAATTATCTCCGCTCCCTGGATCCTTGACCAGTATAGCAGCAAATGGTGACTACTGGATCAAGATTGAAGGCGACCGGTACAAAGTTATCCAGTTGGGAGTACAAGAGAAGATTTCCCAGTTCGATAACGACGCCAATTACGTCGCACCGACGAATGCCGGCAGTACTGGCCAAGTCCTTACAAAAACTCAGGATGGGGTTGCCTGGTCGGACCCGGAATCCGCATCATTGCCGGTAGCTACCGAATCTGATTCCGTACTGTACACTGCGGAACCTAACGGGGAAGCCTCGTGGGTGCAGATGGAAAAGAGCGTGTACGGGTCCATAATGACCGACGAGGAAGGTACTCCAATTCTCGACGAGGAAGGGAAGACTATCCAAGACGAAGATACGGCAACCCTATGGACTGGTTTCAACGGGAACGGCTTCGGTGCCGAACGTGCCGTCGGTGATGAAAATGGAAATAACATCGTTGCTACCTATGCCACGAAGGCGGAAGTCGAGACCGCTTTGGGCGACATTGAAACACTGTTGGCTGCATTATAAGGAGTGTATATGACTGTTGCTAGTGAAATTACTCGTCTACAAGGTGTCAAATCAAATATATTGGACGCCATTGCCGCAAAGGGGGTCACCGTACCAAGCGGTGCGATGCTTGCCGATTGTCCCGACCTTATCGCATCCATCACGGGCGGAGGCGGTACCATTCAGAAAATAGTCCAGCCGGTCGAATCAATTTATCAATCCGTAAAAAACATCGAATTGTCCAATAATTCGCTGAAAGCATTTAGAAATAGACTCGGCTATAATATCGGAAGTCATGTCGATATATCTGCATATACAGAAGTTGTTTTTAAGACTCGCACAAACTTCCATCCATATAGTGATTCAACCGCTCAGAACGCCCATTTTATAACTAGGGCGTTAGTACAAGATGATATGTTCATAGATATAGAATGGAATAATAATTCGTCATTATGCTGGAATTTGCGAATTCCTAAATCAGCTAGTGAATTAGAAATTGTTTATCTTACATCACTAACATCTACTTCGCTGTTAGAAAACACATCGGTTGAAGTCCTGATAAACAAAAGCACCCGTCAAGTTTCAATTAAAGTAAATGGGACCTATATTTATAATGATGTTCTTTCCTTTACCCCATACTTTGGAACGAATGTTACTTTTGGTTTTGGTAAGTTTGCAGGTTCACAAGATGGATGCTTAACCGTAGGTGACTGGATAGACTTGAGCGAGACCTTCCTCATAGCCGACGGTAACTACCTTATCGGGCAGCCGTCATCCGGCGGAGGTGGCTTTGAGGCTGATAATATTGTGAACATCGTGCCGATTGACAAGATGGTTGTCGTTGACGCCAATGGCTATATCGGTTTTGACTTGACGAACTATTTTCAATATAGAGGTTCAACATTCTATTACAATTATGCAATTTTGTCAGCAAGTGATGATTTTTCTAGTAAAGGGATGGGCCAGGTGACATTCTATACACCAACAAGTAATGTTATCGGTGGTAGAACTTATCGGACTGTCGTTATAGGTGGGGTCGAATGGCTTGCTGAAAATCTTGACTTTAAGTTCAGTGGCTTGGCTTTCGGTCAAAGTGGAACATCTAGCAGTGAACCTCGTGGAAATTATTACCAGAATAACTCTTCGTCATATGGAAAATATGGCATCCTTTACAACTGGATTGCTGTCAAGTATCTCGAAGACAACAAGTCCTCTTTAATTCCTGGCTGGCATGTTCCGACCACCGCCGAATGGGATGCACTTGCCACGGCTGTTGGTGGTACATCTGTTGCAGGTACGAAGCTCAAGTCCACGACGAACTGGTCATCGGGTGCCGGTACTGACGATTACGGTTTTTCCGCTTTTCCTGCGGGCAACTACTATGGCAGTTTCAACGGTCTTGGCTCCAACGCTTACTTTTGGACGGCCACAGAGAGCAGTAGTAGTAGCGCGTACCGCCGGTACTTCAGTACAGGCGCGAGCATGAGTTCGAGCGACAACGGCAAGAACAGCCAGTACTCGGTTCGCCTCGTCAAGGACAACCAATAATCCAATCCACAATTTATAAACTGTAAAATATAACGGAGGCTTTCAAATGGCTGAATCTGGCAAGAAAATGGGCGACTATACCCCGCTCGAATCGAATAAAAAGGAATACTTCTTTGGTGACGGCGAAGGCGGTGTTGTCGCTGTTGGTAAAACTGAGGCTGCTGGAGAAAAGACTAACCCGCTTGTGAAATTGAGCGATATTGCCGGCGACAAACTTCCGGCAACTACTTCGGCTGATGCCGGCAAGGCTCTTCATGTAGGAAGCGACGGGGTTCCGGTGTTTAAGTTTGCCGAGCTTCGCCAGATGCCTGACGTAGTTCAACAGAGTGCATCTGATAACGGTCATATCTTTACGAATAATACTTATACAAAGGTTATTCTTAAATATAATACCGATCAGGATTTGTATTCTCCGCAAGTTAACCTTGCATCTGATGAATTACTTAATTGCATCATTGATATTTATATTGATAGCACTTATAGCTTAGACGGACATGATTTATTTATCATGTTTGATATTCAGAGAAATGGCGGCTCTCTAAAGCAGATTGCACGTCCGCTTACTGGTGACCATTTCAATCATCTGGAAAAGGGAAGCTATATTCGTATTTATGCTTTGGGTGATTCTTGGTCTGCTCAGGTTGGGATTCCTTGGAATACTCCGGGTTGGTTGCCATGCCAGCTAGTGCCTCCCGCAGAAACCGGTGACAGCGGCAAAATGCTTCAAGTACTTGACACTAATGGTACCCTTGGGTGGGGTATTGGAATTCCTGCTCCAGCAAATGGTGATGTTGGTAAAGTCCTTACGGCTTCAACCTCTGAAGGCCACTTGGTAGCTGCATGGGAATCGGCATCTGGTGGTGGCGGTGGTGGCGGAATGAGCATGGCAACAGTAATTCCGACTTATTCAAGCGAGACAGCAGGAAGTTATAAATTTAGAATTATTGATGTAAATGTTGAAAATAATACATATGCTAGAATAAAAGCTATTACTAGAGATATTTTTGGCGATGGTGGCTATGACAGTAATATTCTTCATATTAGAGTGAACGCAAATGCTATCACTGATTTTATAAATGCAGTTATTGAAATAGAACAATTCGAAGATGACACTACAGGTTACTATGGTATAAGTACTTTGCGTTATATAGTGGTTGACTCAGAATATGATTTCACTAAATCGGAGGCTGATCCTAGTAATGAGGGTCATATGTTAAAAGCAATTTATCCAGGTGGCATTTCAGGGGACGCAGTTAATCCATATGATCAAGAATCAACAATGGAACTAAATGCTGATGCAATTGATGGACAGTGGTCTCAATTCCATATTTTAGGAAGATGCTATCGTGTCTATGACAGCAAGGTACTTAATTCCTACATCAGTTAAAATATGTTCAGATATGCAATACTTTCGTTCAACTTTGGCAACTACGATATAATTCGTGAACCGGATGAGATCGACCAGAATTGTGATTACATAATGGTAACTGATCAAGAACAGTCTCCTAATAGCAAATGGAGATACGTTCATGATAAAGGACTAGAGAATTCTAGTCCTTTATATTCTTCGTTCTTCGTAAGATATCATCCATTTAGATATACGGACGCTGACGTAGTTGTCATAGTTGATAGCTCTATAAAGATCAAACACAGTCTTAGACCTATCGTAGAATCCTTTAATAACGATTTTGCTCAAATAGCTCTAATGGCTGGTAACTATACTCATGACAACGATAAAATTCGTGCTTGGATATATTACAACAGACTATCAAGAGATGATTCTATAAAACTAAAACAATTCATGACAAGATATGACCATACGGAATCTGGGTCGCTTGGAAATGCTTTCCGTATGTTCAAACGCTCAAAAATAGCAGAAAGATATAATGAACACTGTTGGAGATGTGCTTTAGCTCTAGGAAATGGCAAAGATCCTATACGCTTAGATGATGTTATAGCATCAACACTTATAGATACAGTTTATAGAAATGAGGAAGTATTTCTAGTAGATACACACATTCTTCGTTCATTCTTTATGGCCTATTATAGGCATAAAAACAATTATCGGCTAGGAGCGTTAAGATTTTATCCTAAATTAAGCTTTAGAGGACAACCGGCAAACATCCATTATTTTGATCCTTATTGTTATCCTACGGAGTACTCGTATAAATCCGAAGCTATACTTATTACAAAATATTCAAGCCCTAAAGATCTTGAAGAATGGTTAGATTGGCATCTAAATAAAGTTAAATTTGACCATGTACATATATTCGACAATGAAAGCGGCTATGATATAAGTTCAGTTGCAAAGAAATATGGAGATAAAGTGTCTATATATACAGTTGTAGGTCATCCTAGACAATATAAATTATATGACTGGTATATAGAAAGACAGTCAAAGGCAGAATGGATAATGCCTATAGACGATGATGAATACTTAGATATTACCGATTTCGGTAGTATAAACGAAGCTATAGAGTATTATAGCAAAAAATTAGATACTAACATGATTGCTGTAAGATGGAAGCACTTATTTCCAGAAAAATTTCATAGTGAACGAAATGGTAAAGTCTTAGACTATTGTACTAAAGAAGATTTTAAATTAGCAGAAAAATTTTCTAGGCTAGGAGACCGTGGGGTAAAAACTATAGTAAGAAGATTTGGAAAGATTCATTATCAAGAGACATACGAAAATCCAGCCGGAGGACATGTTCCTCAACATGGAATGTGTAATTTTGCTAAAACTGCTGATGGCAGAATAGTAAGAGGGTGCGGTATAACAGGATATAAACCTACTCTTGAAGATGAAAGAATAAGGCTTTTACACTGCCGATACAAGGGCTACTCCGAGTACACCCGTAAGATGAAGGAAGTGGTTACCGTGTCGGATGCGACTCCTCGAAAGAAGCATTTCAAGTTCGACGACATACTGGAAACCCTCGAATAAAACAAAACCCACGTCAAATAACGTGGGTTTCTTCATACCAGCTCGCTGTTAAGCGTTCACGCTAGCGGTAAACACGGTTTCGCCGTCATCGGCATACGTGATGGCGTCAGCAGCGGTGAGCATGTCGGCATACTTCTTCAAGCGTTCCGGAGTCAAAAAAGCGTCAGTCGGAAGAGCCTTCAGCAGTTTCACCGCCTCACGGAACGAACCGGTCTGCACTGCGGCAATCACGTCGTGCAGCTTGGCAAATATTTCCATAGGGGTGATAGTCTGGAAGTCGGTCAGAGTGCATTCCCTATGGAACAGGGACACGAATTCCTGACTCACCGCGATATTGTAGTCGCTTTCGCCGTATGCACCGTCCATAGCGGCCACCCGTGACGTGTTGGAGTAGTATTCAGCCTCGAAACGGCTCTTCTCCACGGGCTTCCCAAGCACGTCCACGACGGTATGGGCGTCATAGTCCTTCAATACGTTCGGAGCCTCGTTGACCCAGAAGTTGATGTTGTTGTATACGCACTTTCCGTCCACGTATACGATGATCGATATGTATTTCACGCCTATGTCCTCCGTGATATAAAATTCGTTCTTGTCCCTCTTTGCCGTCTTGATGGCGTTGAACAGCAATAGGAGGCTTCCGGATATGAAAGCCAGCTTCTCAGTCGTCTTGTCTATTGCATAGTACTGGTGCATGTTAGACCTCGTTTCCATTTATTTCAAGGTAATACTTCTTTGAATTCTGCACCGGGTATGTGGTGTTGTCCCTAAGCGACGCCACGATGCTTCCGTCGCTTACGTAGTATGAGATCAAGTCCGAGTTGTTTCCGACATAGTCGAGCCAGTTGTACATCTCCACTATGTCAACGTACTGCATGAACGCCGACTTGCTATCAAGCCAAGTGTAGTCAGAAGAACCCGTTCCGGTCACTACAAGCGGCAATTTTTCCCAGCCGTTCCTCAATGCATAGTAGAGTCCGTTGACAACACGGTTCCCGACCTCCGGCACACTAGGTAGCGGAGTATCGGAAGTCACTTGGGAAGTATAGCCAGTCTTCAGCGCAATCTTGTCGCCAGGAGTAAACCAGCCGTATCTTTTATTCAAAGGTACCGCAACCGGCCTCGTATTCAGCACATGCAACGCTTCGCCGGCCTCGACACCGCCTTGGCTTGAATTATCGACAGTACCCCAAGAAGCCGTATTCACTGTCTTGGCCCAAACCTGGCCAAAAGACATGCCGGTCTGGTTATGGCAATACCAAATGAACTCGCCGTTCTGCGGTCGTCCAAGCACTGCCTGGATATCCGCCGGAGCAACCTCGTAGTATGAACTTGTAGGGTCACCAATAACGCCGGTGAATATGTAGGTCTGTCCTACGTTACTTCTGACGTAGCAGTATCCGGGTGTCATACCGATGTTTGAGCTTCCGTTCCATATAAAGAAGTCGCCTTCAGCCATGTGGAAGATGGCGGAGCTGTCATCGATAACACCAATGTAGTGGTTGAAGCTGGCCATGTTGACAGTCTGCTTGTTCTGCACGTCGCCATAGAACCAGACCTTGTAATTGCCCGGAGTGCCGTCGTAGTATGCCGGGTAGAAGTTCGTGGTGGTATAGTCCGTCTGCTGGGTGTACTGGATGTAGTACTTCAGGCCAGCCTTCAAAGTAACCCCGGAAATGCCGTCAATGTGTCTACGGCGACCGGAAAGACCGTACTTAGTCGAGACCGCATCAACTGTATCGACGTTGTGGCGGTAGACGACCAGTCCGGACTCGTGATACACTGCGATGTTGCAAGTCGTGTTGGTATTGTTCGAGTCGGTAAAGATGCCGATGCTTGTGAGGGACACGTCCGAAGTAGGAGTATACTCGAAAGCGATCGTCTCGTTACCGGCTGCGAGGTTGCTGAGCCATTCCCACACGACATACTGCTGCAAGTCGACTACTGAGCTGACCGTGGCACCAGCCGGTATGGCATAAACCTTGTTGACGCGTACCAGGAGTGCTTCTATCTGGGCGTCAGTAGCCCCAGCCGGTATTACCGTACCAGCCGGGAGGAACTTGATTTCCTCCACGTCATGGTTCGGGTTGGGCGAGTAACCGGGAAAGTGGCACGCTATTTTACCAGTATGAGCCATATTAACCTATTCTGAAGAGGATTGTACCTTGGCCTTCCGCACCGCCACCGTTCAATATGTTGACGATTTCCTGGTCGGAACGGACTACATACAGACGCTGCGCAAGTAACGCATCTGCACCGGTAGACGGGTTGGCCTTGTATATGACAGATTCGGACACGGTCTTCTTGTCGGCAGCGGTCATTAAGCCGTTGGAAGCACCAGTCTGTCCAGTAGCGATCGCGTTAGGGATTGTGACAACATTGCTGGCCGGAGTCAGAGTACTTGCGGCACCTTCGAGCTTGATGTTTGGAACTTCAACGTTGACAGCCTTGTTTGCATCAGGAGTCAATGCGGTATTGTTCACCTTGACCGTATTGATGACATTCATTTCGCCGCTGCTCGGAGCAGTTTCCCACGAGTATGAACCGGTACCACCGCTGTATGTAGCCTTCAAGACCTTTCCGTCATCGGAACTGCCGACTGTAGGAACCTCGTTGGCGGTGTCCCAATCAATCGTACCGAAACCGTCATGTGAACTATCCCATCCAGCCCTCAATACTTTGCCAGCATCGGCACTAGTAAGCGGATATGTCAAATCCAACTGTAATGGAAACACTTGATATGGTTCCAGGTCTGGACCAAGTGAGATACGAGCATAGTTTGGGGATTCCTCTGTCGTAGTGCTAACATAAGCTTGCTTGGCACAACGTTCATTAGCACTAACCACAATGAACTCAATATCAACATATTTTTCGTCTAAAGAATCGAGTCCAAAGTCGATATAATAAGGCTGTAAACATTCGCCATATTGATAAGATTCTTGTGTTGGAGTACCAGTTATACGACTTATGATAAGTACGATATACTGTCCTTCCGCCATCCAGTCATGAAGGTCATCAGCTTGAACCTTTGGATATGAGTGAGTTGTCGAATCGAATTCACCTTCCAAGTCTTGCAAATAGCCGTATGAGTCACCATCCTCGGCGGAGTTCTCGTCATAGAATATACGGTGAACTTTCTTTCCAGAACCGAGAGACGCCCATGCAGCTGTTCCAACGCCACCGCTATACGATGCGGTCAAAACCTTTCCATTATCCGAACTGGTGATGCCGGGGACGTGCTCGACCATTTGCAACTCATACGCGCCAGAGCTATTTACCCCAAGGAACTTACCAGCACCGGCTTGTGTCGCTTGAGGAAGACCAGCGGCTAGGCGATATTCATTCTGAGCTGAGGTGCTTGGGCTTAGGCTATACGGGAACAGAGCCATTCGACCGGTTTCAAACGTATCCCCGGAACCAGGGGTCGGTGCATAGATAGAAGTCGTACGCAGCGTCAACGGGTCATCGGCAGCAAACAACTTGTAGAACCATATACGAACGCCGTCTTCGGCACCAGCAACTGACTCCTGATTCTGTGCGCGTGCCATTACAAACAAATCGGTGTCCTGATTACGAGCAATCGTTGGCGAATTGGCATAGGTATACAACCCATAGATGTTACCGGCGTTCAAGCCAGCAATAATTTCACTAGCGGACGCGTAGTCATAGCCATAGTTGTTTGGTGCCGACGGATTCGGCTTTTCCATGTCAAGAACCCAGAATCCATACGGAGCTTCTTCTGTAGATGGCAGACCATAATCAGATACCGCCTTGAGCATGTGGACATGCGTCTTGGTCAAGTTATCGAGCTTAGCCTTGTCGGTAGCCGTGATAGCACCAGAATTTCCGGCAGAAGCACCCGCCGGAGCCGTAGCGAGCGGTATTGCAATAGTCTTGTCAGCAGCGGCATTTGTGGTAAAAGAATCAAACGCAATCGAATCATTCTCAATCTTCACCGAGACCGTGGAATCATTCACCGTAGGAATCGTCGGCTTGTTCAGAATCTCCGCATCATCGCCGGCAGCGGCTTCCCAGTCTGGTTTGATATTCACTTGGGCGCCAGCTTCGATCCCGCCTAGCTTAGTAACGGATTCATCCAATGCACGCTTGTCCTCGCCAGACATAGCACCCTTGACATATGTCCAGTTATCGCTACCATCATTGGTAGCGGACGCCATCGGAATGACAATGTTTGACGGTGCACTCTGGTTTGTCGTCAACGTACCTACGGCAGTTTCAGACGCACTGCCAATCTTGACGGAAACCGTACTGTCGTTTACCGTAGGTTGATTGACCCATGAAAGTGACTGCCCTTGGTTCGTAACGCCAAGAACCTTTCCATCGTCAGCAGAGGTTGCTGATGGAATACCACTGTCGGCAACGTCCCACTTGTAACCCATCGCATGAGTACTTGGGTCCTCATACGCCTTCAATACCTTTCCGTCATCAGTAGATACTGGCGTAGGCACGTTACCGCTAGCAGCAATTGCCTGCGCGACAGCAGTACCGCTCTGCGGATTCGTAGACGATGCGTTGTACGTCTGGTCAACTTCGGGGACAGAAATATCGACCGTCTTGTTAGTAACGGTCTGAGTCGTTCCGTTGACCTTGATAGACTCAATTACGTTGACTTCAGCTCCACTGTCGATACCGCTCAACTTGTTCTTTTCAGCCAAGGTAAACGGTTCGCCATCGAACGACTTCATCGCACCGATGTTGGCGAGAACCTGGTCTTTCTGCTCCTGGGTAAGAGTCTGCGGTTCATAAATAACACTAGGATTTACTGTTGCCATATCCGTTATCCTTTATTAAATTGTCCATTCATTGTTGCTGGAGTCTTTGAGCTTCAAGAATGTTCCTTGAGCGTTGTTTTCGCGGACGTAATAATACGGTACATTTGCACCGTCATCAAACGCAGCGAGGTTCTTCTTTACCGTGACACCGGTGTACTGTACAAGCTTATCAGAGCCGTCAAAGGCGACGCCTGCCGGGAACCAGTAACTTGTATTGGCTCTCAATGCTAGGCCGGCGCTGTACACATACTTATGCTCGTAGTAGTTCGTTCCAGAAACTTGAGTATGGGTAGATGTAACCGTACCACCATTAATCAATTCCGTATCGAAACCAGATGTATATACTCGTGCACCCCAGTTGTTGGAATCACTAGCATTGGTATCGTAGAACGTCCACTCAGTGATTGTTACATCCTTTGCCGGCTTTACCGACTGCATAACAAGGTCATTACCGTCTGGGTTGAGCGGAACCGTCGTACTCTGGAATATATTGACGATGCCGTTTGAAGCAGACAGGTTATATCCAGTAATATTGACGAACGGGTCAGTTGCAACGCTACCGCCACCGGCACCGTTACGAATCTGCATAAAGAATCTAGGCGCGTTCGGATGTTCATTATACGAGTTGCTCCACGGACCGATGTAGTATGTTCCGTTACCGTCATTGTAGTCGAGGCGTCCCACGGAAGCATCAGTCATTGAAATTTCAGCACCATTGTACGTAATGTTTTCAACACCCACAGTGAAACGCGGAATTGCATTAATCTGAGATGCGGAACTATATGATTCACATCCACACAATAGCAACCCACTCACGTTAGCCTCGCTAGGCAAGTATAGAGAAGCATAGTAAACACAGTCAGACCGTAACTCGGTAATGTTCGGGTTAATATGCTTAATCGGGAACTCGTTACGACCAGCCACAACTTCTACCGGACCAGTATCAGCGACATAGTCAGTAGCACCAGTTTCAAAGTCGTACATATAAAGCGCAAGCATTATCTTATGGTTGGGGAACGCTTGCTTTGCGTAGATACCAAACAATGTCGGTGTTTCACTCAACGTTTCAAGACGGATTCCGTTGTTGATAGGAACCGTAAATGCCTGGCATAGCATGCAAGCACCGCTGTCCAACGTAGATACTGAACGGTTCGCGAAATCATAAACATGGGTAATTTGAGGCATCGCGAAGTTCGTGGTCAGCTTCGTATCAAGATCAGATTGCATCTTTTGGACGGTCTGAACCACTTCCTCGGTCGGGTTGTCAAGCGTAACAACCGCCTCGGCAGACCCCGTAGTGTCAAACTTCAATCCAGAACCAAGCTTGACTTCAAGGTTTCCGGTGGTTGAATTGATTCCTAAGCCATCGCCGTGCTTTACGGATACGAGGTCGTTAGCGATAGATATCGCTTCACCCGCACCAAGAGTAGAACCAGAACCAGTGTGCTCAATTATGCCCACTGCGATTTCCATGGCGGAAACATGTGCCGTAAGGGACACATGGGCATTTCCGGCAGGGTCGTCTCGTGTAGTGTCGCTTTCGCCGACATAGGTTATGCGATAGCAGCAATATTCCTTGCCGTCGATTGTCACCGTGTTATTCGAGGTATTCTTGATCGTAAACGTCTGGTCTACGGAGCATTCCCCTACTTGAGACGGATAAGTTTCAACCGACTGCGACAACAAAACGTTATTACCGACATCGTGAATATTAACACCAGCCCTGTAGAAATATCCGTTTCCATGAGGCATATAAGCAACGTTGATATTCACAGACAACGTGAACAGGTCAACACCAGCTACCGCCGGAGTGTTGCCAGACGCCGGTATCGGCTTGAGGGCAGCGAGGTAGTTGTGACCACTAACAGCGTCATTATAAATCACGAAACGGTCGTCACCAGATGTGCTAATTGGATTGGAAGCCGATGCCGGAATGATGATGTCATCACCATTCTTGATATGGGAAATGCTAATAGACGTATCAATGAGATAACCCATGTGACCGCCCTTGACACCGACTTCATAGTCAGTGCCACCACCCTGAATCGGAGTTTCGGTAATCTCAATACCAGCACCAGCAGAAACAGTCACCGGGTCGGCAGAAGCCGCAATCGTGACCTTGTTGGAGTTAGCATCCTTGGTGAGAGCGATGTTGTGACCGGCTTCGAGCGTGAGCGTATCATGGTCGTTAGACGGTTCACAGTCGGCTGTAGACGGCGTAGGAGTTGCGCCATCGCTGATAGTGACCTTGGAGAAGTTCTTGAGCGTTTTCAAGTGTTCAAGGGCTTCCTTATCGGTTGCGCTCATCAAGCCGTGGGTGTACACCGTTTCCGCACCGCTGCTGTCAACAGCGGCTTCCGGAATCGTCACGACCTTGCTTGCGTCCGGTGTAAGCGGATTCTGTTCGCCCTCAAGCTTTACGCCTTCAATGGTGTTAACGTCAGCACTTGGCTCAATTCCATCGAGCTTTTCCTTGTCGGATGCCGACATGATACCAGCCTTAGCCGGAGCAACCGGAGAAGTCGTAGCAGATGCAGCCAGCGGCAATGTCACGCGCTTGTCGGTAATCGTCAAGTCGGCGGATTCGCCTTCAAGCTTGATGTGCTCGATATCGTTGACCTGAGCGCCGTCTTCAATCTCGTCAAGTTTCTTCTTATTCTGGCCAGTGATTACACCAGTCGTGTACGTAGGCGATGCCCCAATCGTGTAATTAGCCTTCGGGATGGTAACATTTTCTTGGCTAATCGGAAGAGCCGATTGATCACCTTCAATGGTAATGCTCTCGATGCTGTTGACTTCTGCACCGGTAGCAATGCCGTCGAGCTTTTCCTTCTCTTCACCGGTCATCAAACCGTCAGCATACGTAGTCGGTGTCTGCGTATTATCAAAAGATGCACGAGGAATTTCAAAGGTTACGTCTTCATCGGCATCAGCCGTAAATCCAGTTCCAACAGCATTGGCAGAGCCAAGCTTGATCTTGAGTTCAGCATCGTTGACAACGACATTCGCCTTCTTGTTCTGGTCGAGGACAATATCGGTACCATTCTTCTGCACGCCCTTCACAGCGGAGTTGGCAAGGTCATATGCTTGCTTGACACTGTTAGGAGTAGCTGCGGTTGTGACGGACGTACTGTCAACGGCATCGTTTAATTGAACAATACCCTTCTGCGACGTATTGCCGTATTGAATATTCTTACTATGTACATCAAGTTCACCATTTTCGTTCTGGGACACTGAATCGATAAATGAAATACCTGAACCATCAGGGCTAGGACTCGATACCGGAGTCTGCTTGGTCTTGTAGTTACTCAAGTCAACAAAGCCAGACAGCAAGTCAAACTTGTAAGCATCTGGGTTTGAGCTGACCTTGCAAACGCCAACGTTGTCACCAATACGGATAGGCTTACCAGCACCTTCGATAAAGTCCGCCGTTGTACTACCAGCGTCCGTCATGTTATAGACGCAGCCTTCGTTTTCAGCAACCAGTAGCGAGCTTGTAAGGTCTGCTACAACCTTTGTACCGGCGTGGTGATAAGCACTTGCAACAGCGTTAGAAATGGCTTCACGAACCGCTCTCGGTGTAGGAGCCGTCGTAGTACTTGATTCGTTAGCCGCGATGCTATCCTGCAACTGGAGGACGCCCTTCTGGGAAGTCGATGCACTTTGGACAGTTTTCTTGGTGAGGGTCGTCAGAACGCCATTCTCATTCTGCGCAACCTGGTCAATGAAAGTAAGACCAGCACCAAACGGTTGCGGGTCAGCAACCGCCGTCTGTTTCGTCTTCAAATTCCCGAGGTCCACAACCTTAGCACTATCCGGCGTAAGAGGAGAACCGTTAAGATTGATACCCTGAATAGCTGAATCTGCCTTCGCACCCTGTGCAGCACTCGCGAAATCATCAACTTTCTTGCCGGAGTCGGTCAAGTTACCGTTGGCATCCAATCCGGCGAGGTTGCCACTAGTTGCGGGGATTACCTTGTCCGCCTTTCCAGAGAGGTCTTGGTGCGCTACAACTACGTCTTGAGAAAGCCCGGTCTTAAGCGTGATTTTCTTCTTGGTATTGTCACCGGCAACATCATCGATAGTCATCTCTGACTTTTCAGCCTTTCCTGAGATATCCTGATGGGCAACAACCACATCGGTAGCCAAGCCATCCTTCAACTGGATATTCTTCTTAGTTTCATCGCCGGACACCGTGGTGATGGCCATTTCGGACTTCTCAGCCTTTCCGGAAATATCCTGGTGGGCAACAACTACATCGGTAGCCAGGCCATCCTTCAACTGGATATTTTTCTTGGTTTCATCGCCGGTTACGGCGGTGATAGACATTTCGGACTTCTCGGCCTTGCCGGAAATGTCCTGGTGTTCCTGGAGGGCCGTATCAGCCTTTCCTAGCGATTCCTGCACATCGGATGCCAGGTCGCTCTTCGGAATTCCAGCTACCGGCTTCTGGTAAGCCGTGTCAGCCTTCCGGCCCTGTTCTGCCGTAGCAAAATCGCCTGCCTTGGCATGCGAATCAGTCAGGTTTCCATTGGCATCCAAAGCGCCAAAGTTACCACTGGTTGCACCTGCCACCTTGTCAGCCTTCTTGTCAAGGGCAGTCTGCGTAGCCGTACTGATTGGCTTATTCAGGTCAGCCGTGTTGTCCACGTCGCCAAGGCCTATCGCATTCTTATCAACGGTAACCGACTTGTCATTGGCATCATTCGCAGAGAATACAACGGAGGAAGCATTCCCTACCTTGATGGAGAGTTTTCCATCATTTACGGTAGCAGATTCCGGAATGACGATTGTACCCTGTTCAATCGGCAAATTTTCACCATCCCCAATCCTGGCGCCGGTGACAGCGTGCTCCGTAACCACAGTCGTAGCCAACCCGTCTTTCAACTTGATATTCTTCTTGGTCGGGTCACCGGCAACATCCGTAATCGCCATGGCGCTCTTATCAGCCTTCCCGGAAATATCCTGGTGTTCCTGAAGAGCCGTGTCAGCCTTTGCACCCTGTGCAGCCGTAGCGAAATCAGAAGCCTTCTTGCGGGAATCAACCAAGTTTCCTGTTGAGTCAAGGGCAGCCAAGTGTCCGCTGACCGCATTGAGAACCTTGTCGGCCTTCTTTTCAAGGTCAACCTTTACGCTGCTTGCCGAATCGCCATAGACCACATAGAAGTTATTTGCCGTAGCACTGGTTTCCGGTTCAAAAATACGGAAAAATACCGGGCGTGCAGCCTTGCGTGAAGTCCATACAGGATCGTCGTTGACAAGCTCGTTTGCGCTGAACTGGACAAAACGCAGCACGCGGGTAAATGCTTCATCGGCATAGAGGTAAACCTTGTCATCTACAAGGTCATGATACACAACGCCATCCACCGGCTCGATTTCGATGGCATGGTATATGTCGTAATAGAATTTCCCATTCTCGGAATCATAATAGCCCGGAATAGAGTCATCATGCGGGCGGTAGTCCGCATCCACGTCGGTAACACGTTCAGCCATATGGTCGCCATCCGGCCAGGTATAGCCAGCTGCATTCAGTGATGCATACAGGCCGGTACCGGATTCGCGGTTGTCAAGCAAAATTACCGGAATGCCGCTCTGGAGTGCACCCCAAATCTTTCGGAAATCCGTTGCATGCGGCTGGATTTGTTCGCTAGGGTCATACGCCAATGCGACAAAGGTGCCCGGCATGAGACCGGCATCGGTCAAATTGCCGTTTTCGTCTGCAACAACAAGGTGGCCTTCCTCGGCACTGACCTTGTCGATCTTCCCGTTCAAGTCTTCCTGTACGATGCCGACCGGCTTCCACACATTGTTTTCAAGAACATTCGGCCAGTAGCGTTCCACTCCGCCATCTGTTTCCTTGACGACATAGATAACATTCTTGTCAGCGGGTCCAAGCGAACCGACCGCAGGAAGGGCATCAACCACCACAAACCGGCGGTTCAGCCTGCCATACATGAGCTTAAGGTCGTCTTCGGTCAAGTACTTGATTATTTCGGGCGTATTGCTCTCGTACATTAGATACCTCCGTCATCAACGGAATCAAAAATTTCGGTCAATTCTTCCTGAGAAAACGGCTGCAACTCATAACGCTTCTCAAACCCATCGAAACTGACATGATAAGTAGTGTCATAGACACCTTCCTCTTTAGTGACTGTCACATCGCCAATGCCATCGACGATTACAGTCTTGTTCTCGCTGAATGCCGGACACGGTTCCGGAATAGGCACCGGTGGTTCCGGTGGCATCGGACGGTACGGCATGGGACGCGGTCCCACGTCAGGGTACAGCATCGAGCCCGTGTGCTGGACAGGACCCGGAGTGTGAGGAGGAAGCGGATGATGACAGTTGCAGCGTTTCATGCCAGATAGTTTATAGCTTACGACTCACCGGGAACAGGCGCCCGTGGTTATAAACTGTTACAGTAAAGCGAGGCCCCGCCCATGTATGATTTTGTAATAACCAAGAATATTGAAAATCTTGACCCGATTGAGGGTACGCCGGAACAGAAGCAGGCTTTTATCGAAGGCGGACTTCTTCCTATTGCCGGCCCTGTCCAAACTGGCAACGAACAGATGGCAACCAAACGCATCAGCGTACAAGAACTGCTTGGCAACATTTCCGGGCAAGGCTCCGTAATGGTAGCCGAATCGGACCTTACAGGCGACGGGACGTTCGAACAATATGACATTGATGAACACACCGGAACCCAAATCACAATCGACGGGAGCAACATCCAGCTTTCCCAGGGATGGTATCGTTATGAAGCAAGGGCGGTCATCACATTCAACGGTTCCACTCCATTGAACGTATGTGGACCGCTTACCCTTCAAGCAAGCCCGTCCAGTAGACACCAGGCTACCATCAACTTCGACTTTTCGTATGGACATAGCGAACAGATAGCACTTTCCGGGATTATCCATAACCAGTCATCCAATGTCCTAAATTTCGGCCTGTCACTAAGCGGGCTCACCACTTCAGGGGCCACCGGGGTAACCGCCCACCTGTTTTTAACGATTCAGACAGCATAACAGAAAACCCGGCGATTGGCCGGGTTTATTTTATTCTGCTTCAAAGTTGCATGGCGGAATATTGTACGTTGGATGTGCCATATCCTTCCTGGGGAAATCAAACTGTCCCCACAGGACTGCATCGCCCATTGTACCGCCAGCACGGGAATGCACTCCCCCGTCAGCATATCCAGGAATATCCGTCCCGTCAAGGACAGAAACCGCAGGACGCAAATGCTTCCTCACTGACCAGAAGTTTGCATGTGGCATGCCAGGGATGACGGACGGAACTGCGGAACGCCCGTTTGCGTCGCAAGGAGCATTCAATCCAAGACCGCCTTCAGACACAGGCATATACGGGCGTTCAAGACGCGGCATGGATACACGGCTCGTATAGAGGTCGGTGTTGTTCTCAAGCTCAATGGCATCCGGGTCCGTAGGGGCATTTTCCACCAGTTTCGGAATCGCCATCGGGTTAATGTCCATCGGCGCATATTTGTAGTACGGATGCATGATAATATCCTTCCACTCGGTGATATTGCCACACAGAGACTCGGACCACACACGAACGCCATCCACAGTCGCTTCAAGGGCGTTTGCACCATAAAGCGGGGTGAGATACGACATCGGGGCCTGACGGTAGTCAACGGTGTACCACCGGCCAGCCTGCGCCGAGAACTTGAACTTCATGAACACGCGGACATATCCGCTAGGACCAGCAAATTCACCAGTTCCCGTAAATGCCGCCTTGTTGCGCCATGTCTTGCGAGCCTTCACCGGAGGGGCGCTCCAATCCATATGGAGGGATGTTTCCATTTCAACCGCATTGAGGTTTACATCCAATGCATCCGCACTGGACGAGCGGGAGATGAAATTGTCATCGACAATATCACGACGGGTTTCATCAGACATCGTGCATTCTTCTTCCGGCCACTGAATGCGGGGAAGCAAAATCATGTCAGTGTCCTGTTCCCAATTTATAGGTATGGCGACACGGGTGCCATCCCAGAACCGTACCGGCATCCTGGCGCCAAACGGGCTAACCATCTTGCGTAACATGTCGGTGAGTGCAGTGGAACGGGTGGATTCCTCATCATAGAATGGAAGGTTAGTTGCAACGAAATCTACCGGGTTTTCAGCGACATCGTTATAAGATGCCATAGGGTCGCCAGACAGGAATACCTTCTGTGCATCGGTCAGCTGAGGAATTGTATTCATGTCGTCAAGTACCGGGATGGTATCGACCGAGAATACGTTTGCAGTTGCTGAATAGATGTCCATCCACTTCTGATAATCGGCACTGTCAACCAGATAGTCATACGGTGCCCGGAAATCATAATCAAGTCCAGTCTTCCAGTTGTCTACACTCACCTTCTGCAATTCGGCGACACGGTTCGCATCGTTGAACAGCGGGTGGGTTGCGGCATCAGGATCACTTGCAACACGGGCGGAAATCACGCTGCGGTAAGCAAATGCGCGGTCATTCCCGAGCAATTTTACTTCACACGGTATTACTTCATGTCCATCCTTCGTTTCATAGTATGTATTGCCATACTTGTCACCCGCGAATCCCGCATGGTAACGGACACTTACAGTTTCATCGGCAAACGGATCTACGCCAATAATCGAATTTCCCGCTACAGACGTATCCTGTCCAGACACAAGCACATATTCAGGCAGGTGTCTAGCCTTGCTCAGCCATGCAGCGGAGGAAATCTTGTTATCCTGTACATCGGATGTAGGCTCAACGGCATCATCCCATGTTGAAAAATATCCGGAAAGGTCTCCCGATATGGGAGAGTCCGACACGCGAATCTTGGACGCACGACTAATCTTCGGAAGCTTGTTGCCATGGAACAGGCGCATCTTTCTAAAATCGTCAGCGAACATTGCCACGGCCTTGCGAGCCTGGCGCACCGGGTTCGTGGCAGCACCATCCCAGGCTTCACCATCAAATTCAATTCGCACCTGAGAACCAATGGTGGACTTGTCGCTCGAACCGGCGAAATTGCATCTGGAATACGTGACCGGCATCGTATCTGCCGTAAATCCATAACATGCATCGCCATACCCGAAGAAACTGAGCGTGTCAGGGAAATCAATCAACTTGCGGTTGGAATTCCAAATCATTGCAGACACGGAGTTTTCGCCAAGGTCCCATTCGTCCGTCATAAGCCTGCCAAGATGCTTCATCTTGTGACGACCGACCAGCCTCCACGGGAAGGTATTTGTAACCGTAGGATAGACCGTAGCGACTATCTGTCGGGCGTCGCCCACGCACACACCCTGGCGCCCATCGTCGGAATTAGGCATCCGAGGCTTGATGAACTTGTTGAACTCATCAAGGTCTCCACCGGTTGGACTGTCATCCCCAAGAGTAGTGTCAGTTCTGCTGTATAGGCCAAGCAAGTTGTCAGTTCCGGTCGCCTTATCTTCTTCATCCAGGTAGGCCACCCCGCAAATACGCATCTTCGTATCGCGAAGACGGGATGTGTATGGATAGCCTTCAAGGCTCGAAATGACAATATGGCCGGTCTCATTAACGGTGAGAACACCTGACATATCGGTGTATCTCGGGCAATTCAAGCCGCCATCTAGAGTAAACCTGATATTCGTCCTCGTTCCCATCGGCACCAGTTCACCGTCTTCCATGACCATGAACGGTTCAACGTCCGGATCGACAATTTCAATCTTGCCAGTCGAATAAGTGCGTTCCCCGGTCTGGGAGCTTTCGCGCCACACCACTTCGGTATCGCTAAATTTCCAATGCCCGCTAAGAACAATGACTCTTGGGCTTGAAATGTAGGCATAGTATGCACTTAGTTTCTGTGCATCCGTTCCATTGCCGTAACTGTCCTGGCCCTGAACAACAGGCAACGAAACGGTCAACTCGATTTCATCACCATCCTGGGTATCAATCGGAGCCGGAAGATGGACAAAAGTAGTCTTGAAGCTGGTATTGCCATCACTGTCGGCACTAAAGTCATTGTTCACGCACAAATGCACACGGTTTGAAATGCTGTGCGTCTTTACTATTTCACCCAAGCCGGAGCATTCAGGACATGACAGACCTTCGTATATCCCGGTACCACCGCACATGGAACAGGTCTCGGTAATGTCAAAGTTAAGACCACCCAGCTTGCCGGAACCGGTCATGATGGGGGTTTTCAGCAGGGTAATGTTATTTTCGATATCACTGCCCGTATATCCGCTAACCGGAGTAAACGGCCAATCCCTCGGCAGCTTGTCGTTACTGTCAGTCCGCTTCGTACCAATAGAAAATGTCGTAATGGGCGATTCCACAGGAATGCCGTCATCTTCCTTTGGGTGACGATGATGGGAACACATATTGCCATATGTGCATTCGCCGCTACTAAAGCCGCCTAGACCAAAACCTTCGACAGTTACCGAATCGCCCCCGTTGTGCGAATGTCCAAGTTCAACATCGCCGCATTCAACAAACCAGCGGGTCAGCTGGCCGGCACCTGCAAGGTCTCCCGGTTCAGACATCGGGTGAGTCGCATTGGCTATGATTTCGCCGGCCTTTTCTTCAACATACTCCATTACTTCGCGGTCGCTGTAACCATGGCGGATGTGCCCGCACACCTGGCTGTTATCAATCGACGCAGGGTCATTGTACGGATTTTCGCCATAAGGCAATTCGCTCGGGTCCATCCGCACATGGGCGATTGAAGCGAGCCTGAGCCACGGTTCACCGTCGCCAGTAACCTGGTATAGACCATTTTCGGCAGGATTCTTCTGTGCAGTAAGAAGCACATTCATGTTGCCTACGTCCAAGACTACATTTATCCGTCCCGCGCCCACATGGCCCGTAATCTTGCACCCGGCAACCGTAGTCTCGAATACGGTATATCCATCATCAAGTTCGGGGTTGTTCACATTTGCCGATGATGCAAATAAATCAGTTACCGAGTAATCCTCGTACCCGGCATTCCCAAACGTTATTAAGCCGACAGTTTCCAATGCACTTACAATGTCGCCGGACACTTTCACCCGGTAGGTTTTTGCGACCGCATCGGTGCATTCCAGCAATTCAACAGGTATCCGAATTTCAGTCCCATCCAGCTCGTCCACCGGCGAACCGATTTCAATGTCAACCTGAGTGGAAGCGCTTGGAGTGTCGATGCTGAAATTTTTAGACTGGGGAAATTCCGGATTTCCATTAGCAAGGCATTCCCGGTCATCGTTGCATATGCCGGTATCCGGGAAGCCGAGGGGATTCACCGGATAAACACCATGCACATCGGGAGTCGTTGCTATTACAGGATCCAGGGAAGGCGATGTGACATATTCATAGATAGTGGTTTTATCCTTATGTACATACTCGGTCATCGGTCCTCCTAATCCTCAATTCTGTTACGGAAACTATCATCTACCAGCACGGGCGACAGGTCAACCCCAGAGAACGGATCCTGCACGAGCGGGAACCCTGCCGTTTCGACTCCATACGTATCATCGGAAGGCGTACTAGGATCGACAAAGCCGTTTGGACTCAGGAACACATGGTCGGGGAGCTGGTAATAGTCGTAGGTCTTCCACGCCATGTCCTCAGCCGAATAGACGAATTTCGCCTTGACAAGAACCGGGCGGTTAGGTACTGCAATGTTCTCGGAGAACACATAGAAATTCGTCAGTCTAGCCATGCTGAACTTTGCGATAGGAGCAGCATTGCAATCCATGTGTTCGCGGCTAGGAATGCTGTACACGTAAATCTGGGCCTTGTTGATAATGAGGTCAGCCGTTTCATGTCCGTTGTATGCCGGATTCGGCCATATACGGAACAGGAATTCAAATGTGCGTCCGTTCTTCGGATACACCAGCTGCCCATCGACTACCGATTCAACAGGAAGGTAGATAATCAACCCCTGGTCAAGGTCAGGACCATCGTAATTTATAATGTTGCACTGCTTGCATGCAGGATTTGCATGGTCAAAAATCATTGACGCGCTGTAATTCTGCTTGTCCAGGACACCCTTCGAGGTATCGGTCGAATACACGCAGTTTGCTGACCATTTTGGGGAAGTTCCCGGCCATTCAACATAATTGGCGGTGTCGAATATTGCAAGCCCGCCATTGTCCTCGGATGTTCCCCCAACAATACGGACATTCGCCTTCGCTTCTATATCCGGCACATTGTCGGCAGTTCCATCGCTAGTCCGGAGGAGAACCAGCGATTCAATGTCGGTCGTCGTAGTCCAACGAACTGCGTTAGTCTTGCTGAAGTCAGATGTAACCGGCAGAAGGATTACGGACGGATGTTGCCAGCCGTCATTGTAGACTCGTTCAGGAGCCGAATTTGCTTCGGTACGGATATCATACGGAGGATATGGGTAGGCAGTATCTTCGCCGGTATAGACAAAGAATTCGGCATACTTGTAGTCGGTATCGGTTTCATCCGGCTCATACAGATACGCCTTGCCATGCTCCAGAGGCTTGCCTTCGGAATACACGTCGCAATAGTATTCCCAGCCGCTTGCCGGGGAACTTGGGACGGAACGAGTCACCGACCCGGTAGGACGGTAAACCTTGTTTCCATAGACAACAAACAAGTATTCGCGTGTCCTTCCACCACGGTATGAATTTATGCGGGAAAGGTCCCAGCGTTCAACCACGGTGGACGTATTGGATTCATTGACATTTTCATCCTTGACAATATTTGTGTTCACCCACCGTAGTGCGGAATACCCATTCTCCGGGAAATAAACGCGGAGGAACTGACCAGGTATATAATCCGTGCTTGCCTTCACACCATTCATGATGCTGATGCTGCCGCGACTACGGTCACTCTCCGACACATGCCCAAGCAACGTGTTGGTGCCGACGGACAGAACTTCCGTACGCTTTGTTTCATCATACAGAATCGCACTAAGGCACAGTTTCCATGTCGCACCGCAACCTTCGTTTACAGTGATTCGGATATCGACCTTGTCGTTATTCGAGGGGTCTTCCGAAATCATTGCGGAAAGCGGCAAGCGCTGAATATACGAGTATGAACCCCGCCATGAGTACGGATCGGCTATGTTGCCCCCGTTGCCCTCGGCGGCACGCTTGGTCGGGAAAGTATAATCGACTACCCCCGGTTCCGTATCGCACATGAGCCGAACCGTGACATCCTTCAGTTTGCTGTTATTCCATTCAACAAGACCATTCAGGATGGATTCGTAGTTAAACCTTGCCTTCGCCAAATCCGCAGTAAGATGTTCCAGCGGATTGATATCCCGAATGTTAAATTTCTGTGTACCCATTAGTCAGCATCCTCGTTGTAGACCCCAGTAAGGGTAATGGACATTTTGGTTCCTTTGACCTGGTTTGGATTCTTGATTAGGAACTGTAACATGTTATTTGGGTTGTAATATGATCCCAAAATTTCCAACGGATTGTTATTCAGCTTAGCCATCGTGCAAGTCACCGATACACCATGATGCCCGGCCCCGCTTAGCACGAAACTGTCGGATAGTCCAAGCGCTTCGAGTGGAGAGCTGTTTAGCACCAGTAACACTTCGGTATACCTGATCTGCTGCAAGATATCCACTGCAGGGAAAGCAACTTCCATTGAACATACGACCACCGAGCCAACCCGCTTGATTACAATATCAGTGAGGCTATATTCCGGTGCCCTCAAGGCAGGCATGGCATATCCCAAGCCGGTAAGGACAGGCACTATGCTAAATGGATGTGCATTGCGGGTAGTGTAATTGCCAAAGTATCCGGCCATGTCATTATCAATCGGGAGTTCGACATTTCCCATCACGAACGTTCCACTATCGGTAGATGTTGGACGGCTGTACGTCCCGTCATCACCCAATGCCCTATAGAACGTCCGGGAAACCGTGTTCATCTTAATCTGGAACGACTTGTTCAGGCATGACTTGTCCAAATCAGACAGGTATGCAAGTTCTTCAGTCACATAGGTATCGCTTGGCATTACCCCGCCGTTACCGGTACCGGAAATGAACGAATTGATGACCTTCGGGTGCGGCGGGTTAGCAGCATCCTTATCGGCAACGGTCAAGCCAGGAAGAGCAATACATGCCACGTCATATCCAGGAGTGCCATCCGTGTTCACGTAAGCAACCGCCGAGTTGATGATGTGGAAAGCCCTGCCCTGGTTAGCATCCCAGGAACCAGTACGCTTTTCAGGAAGATTCAACCGGTTGGCAACAGGTGTCGCGCCGGCATTCCCTTCATTCACGCCAAAGAAGAAACCGCTCTGTGCAATCACGTTCGGGTAGTCTACGCAATGCCCATTGGCGCCAAAGACATGCGTATAGTCATTCTGTGCATCGTGATACACCCAGAAAGACCTTGCATCATCTGTCGTCGTGAGAGCGCCCCAGGTGTTACCTGTAAAAAGCAATCCCTTAAAGGTAGCTGCAATGTAGCCGCTGTTGTAGAACGACATGTCATAGCTTTCATCGAGGTTCCGGATATCCATGCCATGTTCAGAATAAATCGCAACACCCTTATCACCAACGTCGGTACCGATAGGGCCCTGCTGGAGGAGGAAATCGTAATTTCTGTCAGAACCTATGTAACTGGTGGCATTGATTATCACCGTACCTGCATTACTTTCAAGACAGGCAGTAACATCATGTGTCTGCGACAAATAGCTCGAACCAGAACGCACGAATGTAAGATGACTACTTTCAACTTCATCACCGTTCTTATACAATCCAGATTCGACACGGGTATCATTCACCCATGAATATCCGGTATATGTACCTTCACCGCTATGCATCAGCCATGCGCCGCTTGCAACAAACATCGCATCGTAGTCGCGATACGGGATTCCCGCATAATCGCTGACACCAATGCTTGCAGAACGACTTGCCGTCTGCATATAGCCGTAACCCGGGGCAACCGCAAGACCGTTACGCCTGAAGGAATCCGTGCCGACATAGGACGAGCCCGTACCGACCACAAACTTGGCATCGCGTTCGCCACGGTTCATCTGGCCGACAACCGTCTGGTTGACACCGGCGGTGAACGTATTGTAGTTCAATGCGGTAGACGCTTCACCGGGATGCCATTCCTTGGGTGTCAGCGGTGTACCTGAATAGTTGATTTCTCCAAGTGTCAAGCCGACGCGGCTGATGTAACCGCCGGACACTAGCATCGAGTTGAGCGATTCACCCTTCGGGATAGAACCGTCAAGCTGGACAAGATAGTCGTCATTTTGGCGAGTGACCTTGACAACCTTAAAATACAGCGGCTTATAGGCATATCCGTCAACGGCAGTCGGGACAACGGAACCGGTCTCCACCTTTCTTGTCTGTGCATAGATGACGACATCGTCACCGGCAGCAATGTTGATGTGGTCGAACCCGTTTTCAGTAACGTACACATTTGAAATGCGTACAGTATCGCGACCACCGCCTTCAAGAACACTCTCGCCACCATCATTGATTATGCAGTTTCCGGTGACAGGATCCTTGATTACTTCGCAATCGACAACCTTGGGTGTCGAGTTATCCCCTTCGATGATAAACGGGTAGGTGTAATCGCCCGAAACAGTTTCGCGGTTTAATGCGGATGAATAAGGCCCGATTGCATGGACGGCATAATTGGCTGCAAGCGTATCCTCACCGACAGTCGTATTTATGTAACCGCTTGCAACCATGGACTGAGGACCAATAGCCAATGCGCGGACACCGCCAACAGTGGCAGAATCTGTGCCGTAAGCAATGTTCAACAGGCCACCAAGTGCGATGGAACGTTCGCCGAGTGCGTAAGTTTCATATCCAAAACTCATGCTATATTCGGTGTTACCATAGTTTTCAAGACGCTGAACCGGATTGCTGTGATACCCAAGTACAATACGCGGAGCAGTCACTTCAATGGATTCGTCAATATCCCATACCCAGCTTTTGCCACCGCCAACATGTTCCTCGCCATCTCCGGGCATGCCGGTAATCGCAAGCTTGTTGTAGCCGCTAGGGAACAGATAGGTTTCGTACTGGGAAAAACTCTTGGTTGACAAGTCCGCATCATAAAGCGGGGTACGCAGGTTGAGCGGAATCGGGGCGCTGTTCGTCACCAGCTTTGGCGATGACGAATTCCGGATGAGGTCCAGCCAAAAGTCCGTACCTTCCTCGTCCTTGTTTGTGGAAACAAGATAAAGTATCTTGGAGTGCGTGACGATAGACTTGGTCACAGACTGGTCGTCACCAGTCCATTTCGCGTCGCACCGGGCAACAATATCATCAAATTCTTCCTGCTTATTGGTGAACGGCTCATACCCATACGAACCATTTGCCCAGCACTGGTAGAAGTCGTAAAGACGGAAGATGTCTGCCCGTGTCAGGGTAAGTTCCTTCCCGTAGCGCCGGACCGTATATCCATTGGATGAACCGGCTGCAATGCACGAGCGTACCAGTGCGTTCAACACGGCGCGTGAATTGTAAGTTAGCGCATCAATCTGCTTGGTCAACTTGTACATCGTATCCATTGTATCCATCGGTAACCACCATTAGATTCTATGAAAAACGCCCACATGCGAGCCTTCCGACCGTCATGTGGGCATATTTTGACTCTCGGTCTACAGCTTATAAGATTTTAGACCCCTTAAATGGCAAAACTTCCGAACCCGCCGATGCCACCGCCGATGGGTCCGCAGTTGGCCATGCCCATGAACCCGCCATCCTCGACATGTTCAAGGGGCATCGGTTCGGCAGTCTTCAAGTCATAGATTTCCTGCCGCTCGATAGCCACATCGACATTGTTGATGAGGCTGGTGATGTAATGACGGTCGTAAATCTTGCGGCTGTGCCACAGCGTGCTCTTGTCGCTTCCATTCAGGCGCATCACCTGCATAAGGCACTTTTTCGCCAGGTGGTAGTTCTTGGTAATGAACTGGTACCGGGCGCGGTAGAAATACCCTTCCGGACGGTCGGGATATTCCTCAATCATCTGCATAGCCCTTGCACCAAGGTCTTCAAGGTCCGGAACGCCAATCAGGTAGATTTCACAGATGGTTTCCAGGGACTTGAACCGGTTTTCGTTATTCACCGTCGGGAACTCGTCAACTACGACAGCATACCACTCGGCAGCCTTTCCAAGGTCCTTCATGTCCTTGTAGGAGTTTCCAAGATAGAACGCCCCTCGCTGAGTACGGTCCTGCTTCCAAGCCTTTTCGAGAGCCTTTAGGTTACGGCGGACATCGCGGGTATTCTTGTAATTCTCGAAAACATAGCGAATCCTGACGCCATTCGTATGGCCATTGGGATCCTCCATCGTTTCGTGAATCATTCCGGTAAAATGCGCCTTGTCCCTGCGCATGATGCGCACTCGCGGGAACTGGAAGGTGCTGGACACCTTTGTGTCCATGACGATGCTCGCTTCCGGATTCTTGGCAACGATAGCCTCGAACTCTCTGCGAGCTCCCCTGCCATCCTTCAAGATGTCATTTGCGTCCACCCACATGACATAGTCGCAGTGGGCAAGTGAGATGGCATAGTTCTTTGCCGCCCCGAAGTCGAAAATGCCGTCCTCATCATGAAACTTGCTTCCGACTTCATCGACAATGAAACCAGGATTCTGGTGCTTTGTACGCCACTGCTTAATCAATTCCACCGTACCGTCGGTAGAACCGGTGTCCACGATGACATACTCGTTCGCCATAGGAAGGAGGGCATCAAGACACTTGATGATGCTACCCTTCCCATTCCGGATTACTATGCAGGCGCTGAGTGTAGCCATGCTTATTCCCTTACGATACCGTTACCGTCGTTGAACAAGACATTCCAGACCTGCCAATCGTCGCGGTCGATGATAATCGGCGGGAGTTCGTCCGGGGTAATCGTCCTGAGCTCAACTTCAATGTCTTCAGCAAGCGTTTCGTTGCGGGCCTTGTTGATTTCGTCCTGGGCCTTGATGGCATCTTCATACGGTTCGGCATAGACCTTGATGCGTTCTTCAAGCGCACTCATCTGTTCCTTGTCAAGCTTGGCCAAGTCGGCATTGGAATTGACACCGGCGTCATGGAGGATCTTGAGACGGCCACGTTCGTATTCAACCCACTTTTCGTCATTCGGGAAGCCTTCATCAATTTCCTTGGCTTCTTCGTTGCACCGCTTCATGTTGACCGAGAATGCATAGCGGGTCTTACTCGGGATCGGGTTTCCGAAAATCTTGTCGGCGTTTGCGAAGATGCTGCGGAGTTCAAAAAGATAGCTGCGCTTTACTGTCATTTTCATAAGGTTTTCTTCCTTGTTACGCTTTGTTACAGCAAAAAACTACATCAGATGTGAAAAACCGTCCGAAGTTCGGACGGTTTTTTGATTTAGGCGAGCTGGGTGACCATGAATACCGGTTTTGAGGTAATTTCGCCGGGTTCAGTGTACTCAACTTTCCGAAGCAGATAGCTATTGCCGGCCACCAATGTGTGTTCGCCAATCAAGTCGCCAATTGCATCACCGTATGTTCCAGTCGATATACCTTGCACAGTAACCGTTCCCAGTGAACCATCCTTTACAACCACACAGCATTCATCGCCGTAGTTCATATAGTTGTCGTTGCGCGATATTGTAATATTCACGCCGGTGCTGCAGCCAACAATATAATGCTTTCCCTTTCTCGGTTTAATAGTTGCATCAGCGGTGCAGTTCTCGTAGTATAGTTCCCCATCAAACTGCGTGTTGCTCGTAGGGACGTTTTTACGCAGCACAAGATGCATCGTACCATCAAGTTCCTGCTCATTGTCAATTGCGAGGACCATGCCGCCATATGGACAGGTTATCGTGCCAGTGATGGAAGTTGGAGACAGCAAGTCGGCAACACCCCAACCAGCTACCGGGCTCGCATTAACGTATGCGACCGGTTTAGATTCATGCCCGAGCTTAATCAAGCCATAGTTATTTAGCGCACCGCCGGTCGGCTTTCCCGCCAGTGCAATACCGCCTGTATAAACCATCGGCGCATCCGGCTTAGTAATCATGGTTCGGATTTTGGCACGAGTTTTTCCAACAAACGGGTCTTTATAACCATACAATGGATGGCCTCGATATACGTCATCTTCCTGCTGGTCAAGCTCAGCTATTGCCGTAACCGGGCCCCAGTCATCGGAGCCATACCCGGTCTCGGTTCTGTAATTTTCCCATATCGTAAGACCGTTAACTGAATCGTACTGAACCCATGCACGCTTGTAATTTTCAAAATAGCACGGATCGATATGGAACGGTTCATTGGTTGCATTTACATTATCAAATCCAATTGACCAAGTTTGATTGAGAACACCGTCATGTGGAATTGAGTTGTATTTCACCGGATGCGGGAAAATGCCCAATATCGCCGGAAGGTTTTGACTGTATGCATCAGTAAAGTTTACGATAGCATTATTAAACGAATGTGTTGCATAGGGATCGGTAGAATCCAATTCCAGTGTAATGCCACTACCAAAGATATGTGTGTCTTTCATGGATGGATAGACCGGACTGCCATCTGATACCAGATATGCCTGCCCATTGATGGTAGTCTCATTAGCGAATATGCTCACATTGGCAATACCGAGTTTTTCAACAGTATTGGAGTTGCCTACAACGGACAAGTTGCAAGTATCAATACTATCAATAGCATTCTGGCCACCCAAGATAAGCGAATATTTCAGCTTCTCCGGGTTAAGACGGGCAAACCGAGCATTATACTCACCAACCGTACGATCGTAGTAATTCGCGGTAAAAATCACCTTCTTCATTGGGTTATAGGTAATCACACCATCGGCATCGACAAATATGCCAGCATAGATGCTGTCGCTCTCGCCGCTGAGCACCTGGTCAATGTAACCACCAAGTCCATCAGAAATCTTAATGGTCCCGTCACCAAGAATTACGTAATGGGCATTGAGAGTCAAATCACCATCACTAACATGCTGATTGAACTCATCCGGTGTCATCACCACGTCATCTTTCCAGTCGGGTACCCCAACGCTACCAACCACGATGGAGTAAGCGGAATTATTAGGAACGTGCATCTGTTCACCGACGGCAATAATACCTTTAATACTTTCGCCATACACGTTACCGTCACCAATCAAGACGGAAGACAGTGCGCCAAGCACCGGTTTACTACCCTCATGCGTCAATGTATTGTTGATGGAGAAATGCCCGAGTTCGGAATTTCCAGTTGACATGAGAATAGATGTCTGGAGGCGCTGGTCGATACAGCCACCCACCTGTATGGCGCATTGCATTTCAGGAGCATCTGGTATTTCGGATTGGAATGTACACCACGTTTCCAGATTATGCGTCAAGTAATTGTGCGTATTGCCTGCAATGTTCAATGAACTATAGAAGTTGATATTTCTATCCAGGTCATCTGCATCGTGGCCTTCTGTGTACTTTTTATCATATCCATCGCCAATGGCAATGGAATTATACATCTGGCCACGGACGCGGAATTCCGGGTCATCACCGGTACGCAACACAAGTGCATTTCTTGCAGCATCGTACATTGGAGTTTTTCCAATCTGCATATCGCCGATGAGCAAGGAGCCCCGTACATCACTCACGGAACCAACAAAGCAACCACCCAGGATAGATTGGTGTACGTCTGACAGCTCAGACGGTTCATCGGTACCGTTAAACCCGTTGCCAAACAGAACAGATCCGTCGCATTCAGATACGCTGTAACCGGATGCACCAAGCATGGTAACACCGGTAGAGTCCTTGCACCTGACATCTTCCGAACCCAATATCGTAGTATAGTCACTATTGCTGTATGCAAGCTTTCCCTGGACAATGGAATTTTCACCGGATGCCGCAGTAGAATCGCCAAGTACGAGAGAATTCGACCCAACCGAGTATCCGCCAGCAAACAAGGTTTCCGGAGTATCGCCATCGCCAAACGGAGAGACAATGTCTCGGCCATCGCCTTCCTCACAGGTATAGATGCCGCGAACTGCGCCCGGCTTGCCAATGCCATCGACAAGATTTTTCAGGTAGTCATGGGTATGGTTCCTCGGTGCATACTGGTCCGAACTGGTCGTCTGGGGACAGCATTCCCGACCTGCACCGCCAACCTGCTGCTTAATCGCATTCATTTCAAGGGAAAGGTCAGTGACCGCCTCTGAAATGCTTGCCGATGCCAAGAGCTGATTCTTGTACCATGTAGTGGCATCATTTTCATAAAGGTTGTAGTACACCGCAGTGCTAGTTTCCAGTTCCGATTCATCGGGAACATGGATAATGAAATCAAGGCCGAACTTGGCAACCCCGCCTTCATTGGGATTATCCGATATGATGGTGTCATTGACATCGGCAACGGCAACCAATATCGGCTCCGCATCTCCGTCAATTTCGAACTGGACTTTCTGGAGGTTGCACCCTTCGCCGTCACGGTCGGTAGAATAGCGATGGATTGACATCGGTACCGCATAGATACCAACACGGTTAAACCTGAAGCTAATATGCTTGGATGTGTACAGTTCCTGGTTTCCAACATCCTGGTCGTCGCCGGAATCACCAACTTCATAGTTAAGGGCGGTGTAGCCAACATCAGATGTAATCGGCGTCAAATCAATGGTGTACTTGATTGCAGTTGCATTCGGGGACGTGTTCTCTCCACGCTTCTTGGTTTCAGCGACCTTCTTTCCATTGTCATTGACCACCGTATAATGGCTAATCGGGAAATACTTGGTAGCCTTGCTCATGTTGTGGCACGAAGATACGGAAGACACTCCATATCCTTCGCTGCTTACTGGACCATGGAACTTGTTGAAGTTTGAAATGGATTGCAAAAGTGTCGGATCATTAACAAGCCGTTCAGACTGTGTATTTGCAGAATCCTGCCAACCATATGGGCCGCTTGACCTAGTGCCGACATAGTAACGATAGTCTGCAGAAACCTTAGGATCATCGTCGTTTCCGGAATTCGGCACATTTCCTACATCAGGTTCTCCGCGATAGTACAACGGGGCCGGGATAGGTAGGTCGGATGCACTGTCGTCAGTTGCACCGTTATAAACAGCTGCACCCTTTCTTACCAGGGTATTTTCGCCATGTCCATCGCTTACACTTTCCCATGCAACCAGCGCATTATGCGGTTTTTCTGACCTGCCATCACCCGGTACATAAACATACCGGTAGTTGGTACGGATGCTCTTGTCATACAGTGTAAGGCCAAACAGTGATGCTGCAGCGGTGTCATCTGGATTTTCGGTAACGTACCCATTGACCATATCGCCCTGCCAGATGTTGTAAATTACATCGCCGGTCGTCGTAAGCACATTATTCCTTACGGCAACATCCAGCGGGTCATTCTCCCTATTCGGAACATAGGCCAACGCATAGTAGCCAATCCAATATTTAGGGGCTCCTGCCGCATCGTCAAGCGGGGCAAGCAAATTTCTGCCAAATTCGGTCAATTTGATGTTTGTCATACGATTATAAACCCAGTTTTTACGAAAACTAGTTTATAACCTATGACCGCATCAAACCGCTAGAAAGCGCAATTAGTCAGTTCCGGCTCGATGTATTCCGGCTCAATGACTTCATCGTCCTCATCATCTTCATTGCGACCAATTGCCGCGCCGAATTCGGTTATCGAGACAACCGGCCCTTCAATCTGGGGATACAGGTTGATTTCATCGACATACCGAACGATGATATCCCGGAAGACTACGTTAATCGGCTTCCATACGCGAATCTGTTCCTTGATACGCTTAATGTCGTCAGCCTGTATAGAAAACTGCGGGAACCGGGAATCGTCAGTAAGCTCGATGTCGATATAGGGGGTGGATACCCATGTACCTTCAAGAGTGCCATTTGTCGTATCATCACTAAGGCGGTTTTCCACTTCGGCACGGTTCAACATTTCATCATACGGGTGCATGGTGTTGGTGTACAGCGTAAGCACTTCGCCTATGACGCCGAAGGCGCCCATAAGCATCTTCAACCCGGCATTCGTGCCACCAAGTGCATAATACTGAGGCAAGTTGAGCACAGCTTCCCTAATCGCCGCTTCCTGCTGCTTTATCGTCCTGTACAGGTTGCTGGTCTGCACATCCTCCGCCATCGGCGTAAGATCGTATCCCATGAACCTGGCGAGGTAGCCGATAAGCTCGAAGTCAATCACATTCGCATCACGGAGATATGCCAAACGCTCAATCTTTTCTATGAGCGGATATTTCATATCAGGCACACCCTTGAAAGAACGTTTCATGTCATCCCTTGGCGCCACGTTCGCATAATCTTCTGCGGACGAATATTCAGCATTGGGGTTACGGGTTGTATCCATGTTATCTATTGCCGGCTTTGCAAATATCGGGTTTCTAACCATGTACATACGGGACGCATACGCCCACTGGGTAGACTTTGCGACATCCACGTCGGAATAGGTGGTATACTTGTATTCATCCACATCCTCGTCGGCATCGGCATCCATGAAGTAGCTATTGCGGTACTCATCGACACTGATTTTCCGAATCTTGACGATACGCTTCTTTTTGAGAATGCTCCACCTGGAACCTTCGCGGACAAGGTAGGACATGCGTTCGGAAGGAACAATCTGTCCAGCCGCAATAACGATGTCGCCGTTGCGGAACTGATACTTTTCACCGCCGATACTGTCAAGGCGCATAAAATATTCACCATAGCGCTTCACGATATCGTCGCTACCGGGAAGAGTAATCACGCCACGGTTGATTGACATCCCCGGCACATAGTTGCCAAAGACAATCTTCACACCCACATTCATCTTGTCAGGAACCGACACCACCTTGCCCATCGCATAGTCGGACAGTCCGGTCGTCTCGTCAAACCGGTCGAATGCCGTGCCCAGCACAACATAGTCACCGACAGCCAATCCATGTTCATATTCGCATAGCAAGGTCTCCACACCATTGTCGTAAGCAACCCTATTCGTAGTGTTCTTGCCGGTAAATGTAGCCTGGGAACTGGTCTTTTCCCATTCGACTTCATCCACGGTAAACTTGTACCATCGGCATTCCGAGAGCGTCATGTCCAAGTCGCCGGTCGGGATTCCTACATTGGTGTAGGTATTAAACAGGCGCATGGCGATTTCGATGGAGGTCGGGCTGTTTATCGCCTCGACGACATGGTAGCCATTGAAATCGCTCGGAGTAATATTTTCAAGCAGCACCACCGTTTTCCCTTCAATGTACTTGCGGTTTTCTGCCGTGAAATGCACCAGGGGTTCGGCAAGATGCACGGTGGCCCGGCCTTCGCCCGTATAGATGATGTCACGAACCTTAATCGGATCACCCAATGCAATCGTCGGGTTCGTATCGGTCACGTCAAACAGGTTGGTTTGCGAGAACAGGTCAAACGGCGTAACAAGTGCATTGCGCTCCACTTCCGGCCATATGCCGCTTTCAACTTCATAGAATTTGACAGGCTTGCCGCCTTCGTCAGTAATGACCACGATATCGCCAACGGCAATAGGTTTCCTGACCTTAGCCCCGTCCACTGGAACAGGAATGTCAGGATTGGAATATTTTACGGTAATCCCGTTAAACTCCGAATTCACCGAGGCAACCTCATATGGACCGGCAGGGAACGGGGCGCCGTTCAATTCACAGCCGTCGAGATAGACCATGTCTCCAGGAATCAGCCCATGAACCTTGTCCTTGAACAGGACGGAAAGACCTTCGTCGGCATCAGCCGAAATTTCGGCAATTTCAACGAAGTAATCCTGGACATATTCGATGTCGGCAGCATCATGTTCGCGAAGTGCAAAACAGCTTGTAGCCTTGATTCTGGGGTCTGTCTTGATATTGTAGGTAAAGGTGTCGCCATCAACCACGTCAACAGAAACCAGTGCCGTATTGAAGTCTATGCTATATCCCCTCACATGGGCTTCGTTCAGTCCAGAGACGGTCACCATTGCGCCATCAACCAGTCCATGTGCAGCGGAATGTATTGTAACCTTCCACGTGCCATCATCGTCAATCCGTTCCGCGCCAATGGACACCGGGTCATCGACATCAACCTTGAACGATGAAGCACATCCCTTCGTGACTATAGGGTGCGTGTAGGACCATGCGCATCGGTCAAACAGGTCACTGTTGACGATATCCATCGCATCGTCCGCAGTCAGGTATTCACCAGTCCCGCTACGCTCGGTGGTATGGAATTCAACCATGCCGTTTCTGCTCTTCCCGGACATGTTGAGGCTGTCACCGTAGTTAAGGAATTCACGGTGTTCCCATCCGTATTTTAGAGACTTCTCTTCAACCTTCGTAATATAGAGCGGTGCCATGAAGACTTCCGGATCGGTAGTATATTCCACCTTTCCTTCATAGTCAAGCGACGTAAACTGCCCATAATAAGGCATGAACACGTTAAACTTTTCTGCATAGGGTACGCTGTAATGAACTATGCGGTCTTCACCGAACAAGTTACTGCTTGAAGCTACATTGGGATCGGTGACAACGCAATCCTCGGCACAACGGTAAACCCTCTTGGTTGCCTTGTCATAGACATATTGACCCTTCTTGTATTCGCCCACGACAAGCGGATACACTTCCTCGCCATCCGAATACACGACCTTGCCTATGCCCATGTTGCCAATTTCATCAGTGAGCATCACATACGGACGAGTAAACAGGTCTCCACGGCTCCTGGACCATATGGTCGTCGTAACTCCATCGGCCACATCGACTTGCAACAGATTCCTCACTCGGTCATCGGTCTTTGTAAGGATTTCCATGGAGTACGTGTCATCGGGGACATGGACGCTGAATGCGCCGTCAGCGGACATACGGGCAACCAGTTGAGTATCCGTGCCATGCAGCACAACAACCGAGCCGCCTTCCGAAAGTTTGGACTCGTTGACATATCCAGTCGTTATTGCATCGGATTCGACGGAAAAATAGCCAACCGTTGCAGCCCTGACCTTTGCGGGGTTTGCAGTGCGGATTGGGCGGATTGGAGCTGAAATCCCTTCCAGCTTCATGGCATAGCCATCGGCTACGGCAGTGAAGGACCTCACTATTGCCAGTCCATCCCAATATTTGTTTCCACTCTCGATGTAGATACGGTCACCCAAGTCAAACACTGTCCCAAAATTCCGCGCAATATCTGAATTGAACGGGACAACGATTACATAGCCGCCATCCATGTAGGATTCGCCCGATGAACGGGCAGGGTCGTCCTTCTTCACAATATTCAGGGACCCGATTTCCGGGTTGCCTTCGGTGGTACATGCATACGCGGTCATCTTCGCATCGGGTATAATATTCAGCCCATCCTCGTCCTTGTAGTCAAGCGTTTCAACCATGCCCAACTTGATAATGGGGGACGCCTGCGTATAATCAAGGACACCCCTTCCATAGAACAGCGGAAGGTCGACGAGGACCAGTTCGCCATCGCCATATCCAGAAAGGTCTGGCATAGTCCCCGTCGGTATCAGCCTAAGATCAAGGCGGCCACTTTCACGGCTATCCTTGACCACGCTAAACTCGCCAAGAATCTGCGAATTTCTCTTCACCGCAAGATACACTGTCCCGTTTGCATATTCGGGGTAGCACGTATCCAGTTCGACCGTAAGTACATTGTCTTCTTCCACAGGAATGCCGACAATCGCATATCGGTTAGCTGTTTCAATATAGGATGGGTCGGTGCAGGTGTTCGCCGGCATGCAATATTTGTCCCGTCCCTTTATGACAGCTAAATTTCCGCCACTGGTTTCCGAAAGGTAAATGATTGCCGTCGGAAATCCGTTTTTCCACTTCCAGCCGTTCTCGCCATCAAAGCGTATAGCAGTCCGCATCTTTCCGGACTGGGTACGTTCCATCCCATAGTAATCAATGACAGCCTTCTGCCCGCCCGACAGCGTTATTTCCTTCACCGCATTGTCAGACTTGACATCAAATATCCTGGCTGTAAAAAACACTTCCTTGTACTGGTTGCCGTATTCATCGCTGTATCCATATCGGGTTTTCACGGTAGACACATCGGATGTCTTGAACGACAGCACCCTGCCGGCTGAGTTGTCGGTATCGGTAAACGGGTCCTGCGAAGTGCCTTCCGGATCCTTCACAAGAGCATTCGTCTGGGCATCGTAATAGTAGGCAACCACATGACTGGTTTCGCCCGCAATATTGTCGTAGTTTACGAAGACCACGTCGCCGTCATTGAACCAGACGATTCCCGGATCGACCGAAGACGCATTGTCAATGCGGTCAGCTATTTCGGAGCCGTTGTAGTTAATCGTGTATGGGGAGAATCCGGTGTCTTGTCCAAACACGGCGTTCGACTTTACATTGGCACGCGGCACCGACATGAAATTCACATAGTCACCACGGGCACCCGCGAGGTCAAGCATCGTACGCAGATACTCCATGCGCTGTATGGCAATATCCACGTTTCCGCTAGTCGTAACGATAGCGAACTCAAACTTTTCAACAGTTTCAATGTTCCTGTATGCGTTGTTGATGTAGTCGCTGAACACCTGCAATAGCGTAACCACATCCGGTTCGTTTTTCAGATACTCCGGTATGTAGGCGACAAAATCACTAAACCGGAACTGACCCCTATCATTGTAAATCGGTGAGCGCATCTACATCCCCTATTTGGTAAGCAGCGAGGAATCATATGCCACAGTCAGTTCAATCTCCTCGCTAGGAATGTTAAACTGGACAATTTCATTATCGTTCGTGTAATTGGTGATGTTTCCGGTTTCCGGATCAATAAGAGCCTTCGCCGTCTTTGTGCACAGGATATTCCTCACGAGCTTGATGTAGTTCATCCCGTAAAGGAGATAATCGAAGAGAACGGAACCGTCAACTTCATGAAGATTCTTTACGGTTTCAGAATCCTTGAACGTCAGCACGTCAGAACCGGGTTCCATGCTCCAGGTCTTGATTGTGTTGATAATTGCCTCAAGAACATCCATCTCCGATGAACCGCTGTTCTTCGCATCTTCCCATGCGTCCACTATCGGCCTGTACACCTGCTGCATCACGTTGGACCAGATATACCCGACATACTTGTCGGTAATTCGGTCACTCGGATCATACGGCTTGACATGCGATGTGTAGTAATACGTCAGCAGAGTCTGCATATCCTTCTGGTTCGGGAGCTTGAATGTGAAAGAACGGTTTTGGAGAGTCCCGTTATAGGAAACATCCGCATTTAGCGTAAATTCAGGCCCGTCGAACGTGACCGTACCCGGCGCGATAAAGTCAGACGTGAGCACGCCAAGCCACGGGTAATCTTCAAGTTCAAGGCCGTCATATCCATTGTCGGGGACAGTAAACGTCACATCCACCCCGGCAACTTCCGGCATCGTATGGACAATGGACGCAATCCTTGAACGGTAAATCGGTGAACAGAATTCAGTATTGTCCTTCAGGAACTTGTAGACAGCCTTGGTTATCTTTTCGCGCACGTCGGTAAAGTTGTTACCCTTGTAAAGGGTGACATCCATGTGCATCGACATGTTGTGGACGGTCGGGAACACAAAGTTATGGTACCCACCACCAAGCGTAACCATCGAACGGCGGTTCAGCGCAACCATGATAGAATGAAGCTCGCTGCCATCCACCACATAGTCCAACGGCGTGACCATTGCACCAAATACGCGGTAGTCCGGCTTGACCACCGGAATATACGGCAAGATAGCCTTCTGCATAATGGTCGCAAGCGTGGCCTCGTCCACGATTTCGGAAAGCGCCTTGTTGATATTGGACACAATCTTTGCGCCATCGTGTGCAACCACGGAATTGTCAAGTTCCTCGTAGTCGTATTCCCAGGTGTTCATGAGGCCGTTCACCTTGAAGCCGCTAAGGAAATATTCCGACGGAGCCGTTGGGTAGTACTTGCCGTCCTTTTCGCGGTAAAGGTCCTTCAGCGCACTGAACCGAATCTGGTTCATGTACTTCACATTGATTCCACCATTCGGGAGCTTCGTATTCAAGATGTCCTCGCCGTAAGCGGATGCATACTTGATGTCGGCGTAACGGCGAAGGAAGGTCTTGTATCCACGGCGGGTGACAAGGCGGTCAAGCGAGTTGTAAATCTGGGAAGCATTGTTCTTGATTGAATCGATGCTCTCGATGTTCAGGCCACCGCGAATGTCGGTAGTAAGGAACATGTTAAGGTCGGAAACAAGAAGGTCACTTTCCTTGCCATTTGCCTGGGTGATGCGAATACCGCCACCGGCAACGGAAAGCGTGGTGCCTTCCACACCAAGAAGGTTTCCCTGTTCCCCGGAGGTGGAGAAGTACTTGACGATAATGTCGCCATACGGGATTGCGGATTTCAGCCCATCACCAAACCGCAATTCAACACCGCCATCATTGGAAGTCCCCACGATTACCGTATAGTTGGTCGTAAAGTTCTTGTCACCATCTGCAAATTTTTGAATGTCGTTCGCATTGTCTTCATTGCTCGGGTCAATCAGCCCACGACGGGAAATGCGCCAATACAGCCGGTCGTTCTTCACCGTATTCGGGTCGATATTGTCAACTAGTGTGGCATCGCTGGTGACAGTCGTAAAGCACGCGGCACGCTGAGTAATATGTCCGTCGTCTGCATAGTTCGGATCGTTTTCGCCAAAGTAATCGGAGAATGTAGGGTCATTGAGGTAGAATACCTGGTTCTGCTGCCCATTGGAAATCAGCGCGTCAGTACGGTACGTTCCTTCTACAAGCACCGCCACGCCGGAAACAAGCTTCATCAATCCGGTCGAATCTTCATCAGTTGCACGGTCATATCCGAATTCCATGTCGGTAACGGCAGTGAGCGTCCTTGCACTCATTGAAAACACAGTCCCCTTCGGGATATACACACGGACAGTGTCATAGACACCAGACTTCGTGAGGCGCAGACCAATTCCCGCCTTTGCCGGAACCGGACGGCGGACGCTGTAGCCAAGCATCCTGGCACCGGCATAGACCGATGACGAGTTCTCTGCGGTTTCAAGGAAGGCATTTGCAAATACCGCTTCGGCATAGTATGCCATAAGGTCGCTCTGGCCCGCAAACAATTCAATAAGGGTCTTGCCGTAGGAGCTTGCGCCGAAGTCAGCCAGCCGGCCTTCCTTGGCCTGGAGAATCGAAACAAGATGGTCCCTGGCCTCTTCAAATGAGATTATTCCATACTTACGTGCAACTGCCATACATCATTTCCTCTTTCGCCAACAGTTTATAACGTTTTTGGGGTAGGTGCCACTATAAACTACACCAAGAGGTTCAGATGCCGATTTTCGATTTACCAGTTACAGGATTTTGCAGGGCTACCCGAGTGGTCGTCCCCAATTTCAGCGTGCTTGCGCATGTGCAGGAAGGTATGTGGGACCCGAAGGCCACCGGTAACGTCGAGCGTTCTGAACTCGCGCAGGCCAACCAGCCCGTATTCGAGCATACCGGGCGCCTTGGACGCATCATGACCTTCCGCAAGCAGAACTCCTTCAAGACGCAGAATCTCATCGCCATTGAACAGCGTGCGGCGACACTTGGCATGGGCGGCATCAATGTTTCCTATTATACCACAACATTCAATGCCTCAGCAAACCCGGTTACCCACGAAGACAACGCTCGCACCATTGACAGAGTATTTGATATCCCGGTGATAGGCGGATTCGATCCGCAGACCGAACTGTACAGTAGAATCGGTCTGCAGTTCAGTACGAAAAAGGAAATTTACATCAACATGGACCTATTCCTCGAACTGAATTACCAGTCGTTGAAGGAACATGGGATTGTCCCGGAATGCAACCCGGCTGACCACGACCCGATTTATTCACAGCGCGGCTACTCGAAGTTCAATTACTATGGATATTCTGCAGGGCAAATATATCCAAAGGCCGGTGACCTCATAAAAATGTTGAACGATAAGATAACCTTCCAGGTTGCAAGCATTACAGACGAACTGCCCGAATTCCAGCCCGGTTTCCGCAAATACTGGTGGAAGGCATATCTGGATGTGGCTGTGGACAGCGGCCAGATTGTCGCGGAAGATGTTGCAAACAGCCCGGTCAACAAGCACTTCATCGACAACCTGTTCGGCCAGGCTTCCCTTGGGAAGGCTACCGACGGCACATCGACGGAAAAGGAACTTACGGATTCCGCAGGCAACCCGCTTGCCATCAGGGACGAAGACCTTGCCAAGCTCAAGGACGCCATCCTGTTCCACCCGCCCGAAGTGGACGAATGTGTCAAGGATATCACAGGCGACCCGAACTACCAGGCATGCCCATCTATGGGCAGCTGGTAATTACACAAGTTTCCAGAAATTTTCTTCAAGCAATTTCGCATCATCAGGGTCCAGCGGTTTCTGTGACGCTATCCAATCCTTAAGACGCTGCATAAATGACTTCTTAGGCTCAGGTTCCTTTGATTCGGGATGGGCAAGCTCTTCAATCGTGTCTGCAACCCTGTATTCGTTTTTCACGCAATGTTCCAGGCCATTTTCGTCTACGAGGAACTTAATCATTCCCTCATACTTGAGAATGTAGCTAGTTTCACTTTCCTTGTGGTACAAGTAGACACGGTGCTTCCCCGTGCGCTCATCAAAGTACCAATAGCCGACAACGCCATCATACGCCTTGACGAACAGATATCCAAGATTGACACCATCCGCCACGGCATGGTCAATCACCACCCTGCGGTCATACCGGGAAGCCATTTTGTCAATCAGTTTCAAGGTAAGCGCTTCATGGAAAATCCTGAGTCCGGGGCAAGTCACCGCAACGTGCTCATTCCCGATATTCTCAAAGAAGCACCGGAACTTGCCGATGAAGAACTGGCTCTTGGAGATGGGGTCCACCGCAGTTTCGCGGAGAATCGTGAGGTCTTTGTTCAAGTTGGCTGCCTTGTCATGTGCAGCAATGTATCGCAGCATTTCAGCCACGGTGATAAGGTCGTATTTCGGGTTCATATGTTAAATATAACAAAGTTCAATGTTGTATGCAACGGAAAAGGCCGGCAAAATGCCGACCTTTAACACATAGGATAAAATTCAATTAGTCATCTTTCTTTTCTTTGTCGTCCGACTTGCTGTTGTACTTTGCACCCTTTTCGGCAGCCATACGCTGTTTAAGCTTCTCGGTCGGGATATCATGGAACATCTTGCGGTGAAGGTCCTTGTAACTGGCCTTTGCATTGTTCCTGTACTGCGGGTCAAGGTACTTCGAGTCCATCCAAGGGGCATCGTCTTTGACGCCTTCGAAGCAAACTTTGGCTGCGGAACGGACTGCCTCACACAATCCGGTTGCACCGCTAGCCTTCTCGAAATTGGTGAGGAAGGTGTTAAATTTTTCAATACGTTCTTTGAGATCCATTGTTAAACTCCGGAATGTTTTACTACAGCTTATATGCCGGACAAATCAGTCATCATGAATGCACCCGGTGCTTCCTTGATAACCTTCTCTTCCAGCTTTTCAAGACGACCGGCAGCAGTATCATAGATTTCCTTGCCGTTGATGGTCAACCCGCCCGGCATCGTAAAGGTATGCTTCTTCAAGATGATGCCAAGTTGTTCCTGTGCCCGCCAGAAAGCCATGTCACGGAATAGGATGTTGTTGTAGAGTTCGGACTTCTTGGCCTTCAGGTACACTTCGGCAACCGCGTTCGTCCTGGACCTCGGGGTCGGGTATATCCTCAAGAGATGGTCCGTCGGGTGGAACTTGATATGGTACTGTGTGCCGACAATCTTCTTCACATCCTGCAAGTAGCGCAACGCGCCTGAATAGGTAACGAGGTCGAACTGACCAAGGCCACCAAGGCCGGCGCCACCGACACCCATGAGGGATTCGCCCGGCCCAACGTCCCATGCCATCATCGGGGAGAAGGTGTTGCCGTAACTCGGGTTCACTTCAATGACGTTGACGACATTAGGCGGAACACGATATTCCATGACCCCGGGAACAAGATGGAGGACCATTAGGTCAATGTACTGGGCTTCGTCCACACAATAACGGTAGAAGAAGTCCTCGGTGTCTTCAATAGCCATGTGTACATGGCCGAGACCACGGTCTTCTTCCACGACCATTTCGATTTCCTGACACTGGCCACCCATCCTTGAAATGATACGGCGCACCATGTCATCACGTGTGATATACTTAGCGTCCATGCCAGCAGTTTATAAGCTAATGACATGGAACCAATCGAACTACTGAGAACCAGCGTCTTCAAGACAACGAACAACCCCGAACTGACCGATGCCATCATCGGGATATTCGAGACTGCCGGGGATGATACCGATGTCGCAATGGAATCGCTTGGCAAGCTGGTAGGCTATGAGTTCGGCGAGTTCATCATGCAGCTTGCCGACATCGCATTTGACCGTGAGCCGGCACTATGTGTCGATCCGTCATACCAGGACGCATCGGTAGAAACCGAAGCCCGTCCTAAACACCCGACCGGATGTTTCGTCCAGCCAATTGTTGCACAAGGGAATCTTGCAAAGGCCTTGCGAGACGAACATGAATGGAAACATATCAGAAGGTTCAACCCGATGCTTGAGCAGGAAATCATCAAGTTCAACAACATGAACGATTTCGAGAAATTGATGTACATGACCGCAAAGGAAATGGCACAGAAGTACCCGATTGGACAGAAGCGATAATTTTAGCGAAACATGCGTGGAAAGGTATCGACAACGCCTTGCAGCTCAACCTTTGGGAAATAGTCCTTCCAATTCTCAATCAATACGGAATTCTTCGAATGTCCTCCGGGTGGAACCGCAACCGGAATATGAGGATGCTCAATAGAAGCTTTAAAGTCGCCAACGACCCCAACGGCAAATGCGTCCTCCGTGATACCAACCGTATCGACCAGCATTTTAACACGCTTGCCCAAATTTGCCGCGATATATTCCTTCACATCGGGATGCTCGGGATTTCCGAAAGCCAGGGTACACCGCTCGCATTTAAAATCCCACCCAGCCGGGACCAGCGGATACATTACTTCAATCAGGCGCCTTTTCGACGCGTCATCAAGAAAAATCCCGAAGAAAACGGTATGGTTTCCTTCGGGTAGTTCCATTAAGTGTTCGAGGTTGAAATTATAGCGCCAGTCAGCACCATACTGTTTGGTCCACTGAATCATCACAGAATCGCCCAGATCGTGTCCAGCTTTCTCCGACTCAATCCACTTGTGCCGGAGCATTTCTTCTTTCTGGGCAGCCATGATATCAGCCATCTTCATATTAAATCCCCATTAGGAAATATAGTACGAAAATGTTATGCCATCTACGGCTTAGCCATCAAACTGAGTGTACTTGTAGATGATGTCGGTCATCTTTTCGTCAAAATCGGCGTAAATATTTTTCACGCCTTCCGACATCTTAGGATTCTTTGCCACCACGTCAGCCATGTGCGACTGAAGTTCTTTGAGCTTAGCAATGACGGTCTTGTCATCGACCTTCACATCAGCAGCCGGCTTTCCCGTGATGGCAACATAACTCTCGGCAAGCTGGTCGCCGACATCACGGCAAAGGTCGTATGCATCCTGCAATAGAGTATGCTTCGACATCTTATTGACCCCCCAGTGAATCTTATTCAAGTCATTGGAGGAGTCAAGGAGCCAATTGGCAGTGTCCTTGACACTGTCGTAGTTTCCGCCCTTACCATCAGCAGCTTCAAATCTGGCAACCATGAGGGCGATAGACTTCGCAACCATCGGATCGCCGGTAATCTTTGTGGCTGCTTCAACAAGAATCTTGGTTTTGACGGAATTCATAAGAACCTCTTTTTAACAACAGCAGTTTATAATCCCCACTACAGGAGTCCACTCCAATCATCATGGTTGAAGAATATGACCCCGACAGCAAGGACTATTGCAACTATCATTAACGACGACATGGATTATTCGCCATCGGCTGCTTCAACCGGTTCAGGTTCCTTAGCAACAGCCTTCTGCTTGCGCTGACGCTTCGGACGGGTGGACACAGTTACCTGTCCGCCCATTTCGCTACCGACGGATATGCCGTTGGCCACAGGATTTGCATCCACGACGACTTCCGCATTGGCAGGAACATTCGGCGCAAAGATAGATTCTGCGGGAGCCTGTTCAGCGGCGGGAGGAGTCATGAACAATTCCTGGCCAGCCAATTCCTGGTCCAGCTTGGCAAGGAACGCATGATAACGTTCCTTGATGGACTCGATGATAGCCTTCTGTTCACCGGAAAGCACCGGGCTGATTCCAGCAGTAGCAGCCTTCTGTGCTGCTGCGGTTGCACGCTGTCGCGCAATAATTTCCGCAACGGAATTGTTCTGTGCAGGCTTGGCACCATGTACAGCAATAACTTTACGTGCAGCTTCACTTGCCTTGCGTTGAGCGGCAAGAATATCGGCCACGGAGTTGCCAGCTGGCTTAACTGCCGGACGTGCCGGTACAGCCTTGCGCGTTGCATTCGCTGCCCTCTGCTGGGCAGCAAGAATTTCTTGGATTGTCATTGTGTTATCTTCCTTTCATTATAAAATTATTTCCTTATGGACGCATGCTACGCATGATATCCAAAGTGCCCTCGGTATCGACAACCGGGGAAGGTTCCGAGGCAGGAGATGGCGGTGGAGGCGCCATGGCTTCCGGAGGTGGAGCCATCCATGTCTCCCACTGCTGCGGGGGAGCCGCCTGTGGAGCTGCCGGTTGCATCGGTGCCGGAGAAAGCCATTCATCCCACCCACCCTGCGCACCCTGTGACGCGGGAACCGTGCCTGTTGAAGCTCCGCTTGTTGACCAAGGATCATATTCAGGGGACATGTCAAATCCAGCTGCGGAGCCGACATAACCGGATGGACGACCCCATGGATCCGTCATTCTCTTATTAGTTTCTTCCTCACTCGGCTTCCGGTACGGATTCCCATTGCTGGGCAATTCCAAATCCTGCATCGACACGTAGCGCCACGGGACAAATGTACGCGTTCCGTCACGGGCCACATATTCATCCGGACTTTCCCTCCGGATAATCCTCGCCATATCACCTTCAGGAGCCTTCCCGTCATAAGTACGGTCTTCGATGAAGGCACGGTGCCTATCGGCTGGAGTCATCGGTTTCGGCTGAGGAGCGGGTGCACTAGGCTTCATATTGGGACGGCGTTGCTGTCTGGCAATACGGTCGGCTTCACATGCCCTTCGCTGCTGTTCGATTATTTCGGCGACTGTCACTGTTCAACCTCCACCGTCTTCAACGCAACCATGGTATCGTTGAGGTTGGTCTTCACACCGAAGATACCACGCTGCCCGTGGTCATACAGTACGAAGTAGAACGAATAAATCATCTGGTTGTCAAACTCGAAAGTCTCGGTCTCGAAAGTCTTGCTCTGCGTGGTGGTGTGATAGGTGAAGTAAAGCTTGCTATCCATTACGCCCCAGTCAAACCATACGCTTTCAGCAGGGATTACCGTACCATCTTCAAGAGTCACATCATCCGGATTGTAGAGATACTGGAACAGCGTGTCACCCGGAACACTTTCATGGAACTGCAAGGTCGCCTTGAAGGTGTACGGACTTTCGATAGTCCCATCCTTGTTGTCACCGAACCAGTTGAGAATCTGGCTCCAGTAAAGACGGGAATCATCCGTTGTCGGGGCGTCGTAGACATAACCACCATCGGTGTTGGTTCCGTTGCCCGGAGGGAGTCCGGGAATGAACTTCCGGGTATCGTCATTGACAGCAACGAAGTCCCTGCCAAGCCCGCTCATGTCTGCGGCAACCGGACTATCCTCATCAAACGTAAGGTGGATGAGGTCAAACGACGGCACCTCGGCAGGACGTTCAATGTCGTCTACTATGACCTGCTCCCAGTCGTAGATAGGTATACGATCACCATCAGCATCAAGAATATACTCGCCATTTTCGTCTTTCTTATATCCCTTTAAGATTGGATTCTTTCCAATATTGCTTCTCGTAGTATCGACACCGGTAATTTCGTTGTAGGTAAGCATCGCATAGCGGAGCGTTTCGTCTGCCCAATATTCTTCACCATCTACCTCGCCCCGACGAACTAGCGTCTTGGCAAACGTTTTCAGGAGAGAATATCCTTCCCTGATGGAGGGTTCAACCGTTTCCCATGCGCGGCGCCTCTGTTTCGCGATTTCATCAGGGTACACCAAAATCTGCTCGACATCGTTATACTGCTTGTTTACTATGAAATTCATTTCAGCATACCGAATTTCAGCCGGAAGCGCATATGGCTTGTGCATCAGGCCATGAGCTTCAAGCTGGTAAGTCGTCTTGTATTGCTGGAACTTGGCGCCGGTATTATCCGTTTCATCGTCAAGCTGATCAGAGACACCGGCCAGGAACACCGGCACAGGCTGTTCAATCTCGGGAGCGAAATCAAATTCCTTCAATCGAACCGTACGGTAATCGTTGAAGTAAGGCTCGATGTTTTCCTTCAGCTGTGCAAAATCGGAGAAATTGCTGGAAAGGACGGTTAGTTCAAAGCGAAATACTGTCGGCTTCGGCTGGATGTCCCTAATCCAGAAATCATTGCTCCGGGAATAGATTTCTCTTGCGTAGGTAGGCTGGACAAGATTGCTATCGTCCTTAGACGTACCGATAAAACGCAGTCCGGCGACTGGCAGGACCTGCAGCTGCTGCTTGCTCATCGTAGTGCTTAGCCAGTTGGCAAAGTCATCCGAATAATGCGTGACCAGCTTTACTCTGACGGTATCGGCAAATTCGGTCCTGAGCATGTCAGTGTATTTGTTCACGCGCAGATTGTCGAACATGTCATATATAGCAACAAGCAGCTTTTCGATTTCTCTTACATAGTAGAACGGTGTCATTTCAGCGATAGATTTATAAGTTCATGGACTCCGAAACCTTATAAGTCTATGGCGAGGTATCCCCGATGAACGAAGAATTGGAAAGATATTTTAAGGAAGCACGAGCAGTTATCAAAGATAATGCCGTCCTGGAAAGTGTGGTCACCGGAATGAAAGCGGTGATTATCGAAGCAACCGGCGATTGCCCTTGCGGTGATCCTGATTGCAACGGCCACTGCAAGTACGGCCTCGAAGAAAACAAGAAGCCAGAAGAACCAAAACAAGAAGCGGTTGAACAGACTCCATTGCAAATCCTCGAAGCAGCACGAGGGGATACCCCCAAGAAGGACTTTGTTCAGGCTCTCCGTGAGGCAATCGAACAAGTCAACAAGGCGCCATTGAAAGCTCGACTGAAGCAAAAGCTAGATAAATACGCAAGTATGTAGCAAAAAGGCCACCCAACGGGTGGCCAATTTTAATTCAGGGATAACCTTAGGCAATAGTCAACTTGCGCGGCTGAGATGCCTTCTTTACTGGAATGGCAACCGTGAGCACGCCATCCTGCAAAGAGCATTTGATGTTGGCGGTCGTGTCAGCCTTTTCCGGGACAGCAACGGCAGCCTTCATCTTGACTTCGGTGTCGTCAAACTTACGGGTAGCGTTCACCGTCAGCACATGGCCATTGTCGCTAAAGCCGATATCGATATCGCTCTTCTGGACACCCGGAACGTCAAACATGAACGTGACATCGGATGCGGTTTCCGACTTGTAGCAGGCAATGTCATATGCATTGCTCTTGACCGCAAAGTCATTCAACATATCATTGAAGCTTCTTGCTAAAGCGGAAGGGAACGGGAAAATACTGAATTCTTTGGACATTTTATACTCCTTTTGTTTTCATCACACAATATGCAAAATGCGTGCCAACAATAAAAAGTGCCGATTTTCTAATAAAATCGACACTTTTTGAAAGAGCGTTTCAATCTGAAACTTATCGGAGCTTGATTTGCCCGTCGTAATCCTTTTGGGTAATCGGCGTATTGCTGACTGCGCTTGCGGTCGTGCAGATAGTCCATTTCTTAGATTTAAGCCGTTCGAGCAATTCTTCCTTGGTAAGAAGACCCTTTTCTTCGGCAGCCTTTCGATCCGGTTCGGCACCCTTTCCATTCGGATTCTTGATGATATCGTACTCCATGCGGCGGAAGTTTTTGTTTCCACGCCCCGGAGTATTGTTAATCATGTCATCTTCCTTGAACTTGTCCTGCACTTCGGCCAGCTTGTCTTCGGTGTGCCACCAGTTCTGTTCATATGCGCGTTCAAGGAACTCATCGGCCTTGCCGCTAGACACATCACCAATGCCGCGTGCAAGCTGCTGCACCTGCAAGAAAAGATCATGACGATAGTCCGGATGGGTATCGAAATTGTTACCAATCATCCCTATTGCATCACCGTTGTTTACTCTGATTCCCATTGGACACCTACGAAGCTATATATTTCGCCGTAAGTTTATAACGTTTCCATATCTTCCGGAAGGACATTGTCGTCATTAACGGCTTCAGCCGTCTTTTCAACCTTCTGGATAGCTTCATCAATCGATTCACCGGTAAGACCGGCATTAGCGGATGCGTTCCAGTGTCTGCGCTGTTTTTCGCGCGTCACCATGCCGGCATACTGGTCAAATGCAACGCACGAATGAAGAATGCCTTCATCAAGGGGGACAAACTGGACCAGTTCGCTGCGCTTGTTCAATGTTTCCCATTTCTGGAAGAAGGCGCACTTTACGCAACGGCGGACATAGTTGTACGGGTCGTTACTCTTGGCAGTCTTCGTCTTGGCTGGGTCATAGTTGTGGAGATAGTTCAGTGCGAGAATCAGAGCATGGCCTCTAAATTCTTCCTTCCATTCCGGCGTATATCCGGAGAAACGGGCGGAACCGAGGGTCTTCTCGATGACAATCTGGACAATCCTGGCAAGGCGCGGATCCATTTCCGGACGCGGAATTTCCTTTGCCTTTTCCTTGCCAACTTCCTTACAAAGAGCTTTGTACGGCAGCATCTTTTCCCTGTGCTCTACCAAGATCTTCATCAGATACCCTTTGTCGATGGTACCATACAGCATGGAAAGTTCGGTCTGGTTTCCATTTTCATCAAATTCCGGCTTCATCTTTGTCGGCATGCTAGCCTTCAGTTTCGATGAATAATGAGTAACCTTGTTATCCTGGCTCATTGCAAAATTCCTTTAACTTCTGTACAGGAAGTAAACTACTTCTTAATGCGGCATCGAGTTCCAGATGCTGCAGAGGCGAGCCTTCGACAATGCTTCGGTATAGAGCTTGAAGCCCCAAGTATCCGGTGTCGGGCGGACGGATGCCATCACCGAGCTGGCAGTCTCGACATTTTCCATGTCGGCACATGACGTACGAAGGATTGAATCCGGACTGTAGTCCCGCTTGGCACAAATCGTCGTTGTACACTTGATTGCCCATGTGGAATACAAAGTTTTCTCATCAAGAACATGTGTGTATGAAACCTCGTCGGTTTCTTCATCGGTGACCTTGAAATTCCAAGTGTCATCAAACAATCCAAAATCTCGTGCAAGGTGTCCACCGTGGTTTACGAACCATGCATCGCGGGTTGTTTTCTCCATAGGAAGCCCATCCGCGCCGATTGGGAGAATTTCGGTATTCTCGTCTACATCGGGTTCAGTTGCAATGCCATTTGTACCCAGATGATATACATAGTAATTCATTCCAAGGTCATAACGACCGGCGCCTATATATGCATAAAGATGCCAGCGTTCATCCTCGTACTGCCAGAACACTATGCTAAACCCGTTACGGTCCCTCGACGAGAATGCGGTATCGTTGTCAACATTGTACACATGCTCGCAACGGCAAATCGGCAAGCCATTGGGTGCCGTTATGACTTCGCTGCCACATCCAAACCGGCTATCCTTGATATTTACGCGATGGTCGGCATCATAGTTTTCAACTTCTTCCGCGCATGTTTCCTTGACCGGATCACCAGCAGTCCGATGGGAATCGACGACAAGTTCCGGATTGGCATCCACGGAAATTTTATAGTCGGACACATCGACGCCCTTCGACTGGAACAGCGTACCCTTCAAGCCGCACGTAATCTTGACCGTACGTTTCGCACGGGAAAGATAACAGGCCCCGTTCAGGTAGTAATACCAGATGTGGAAAATATTCTTTCCGCCATGCTCGCATGTACAAAAATCAATGTCATTCTGGACAATAACAAAGTCATCACCGGAAATAGTGTTTCCGCTATGTGCAGGAACCGATTCAGTACGCTGAACCCACTCGGCACAGGTAACTTCCCAAAGACCATTGGCACCATCGCTCTGGTTGGTAAGTAGAACCGTATCGCCCGGACGGACAATGGTATTGCATATTTTCTGCGACCCAAACCGCATGTCTTTCGGAACATCGCCGTCACATGTTATCGTCACCTTGTCCTTGACATGTACACCAAGGTCGGCAATTACATTTGCATCAACCGGAAGCGGCTCCTGTTCGACCCGCTGGCATGGCTTGTAATATTCACCATAACCGCCCTGCCCTTCAAGATACGTCTTCAAGCCAAGCCATTCGCCTGTCTGGACAATCCAGAGGCCATTGCCCCCGTCGAACTGCTTGTCCAACCACACAAGGTCGCCTTCGACCAGTTGAATACCATCAAGGGTAAGTTCACCAGCCCTCTTTGGGAGATTGCTTGAATACTTCAACTTGACCAGGTAGTAGCCAAGCTTCGTACAATCGGTGCCTGGCTTTATCCTGAAATAAACATCGGCACCGAGATTACTACTCACACCGCCACTTGTCGTCTTGCTGTCAGAAGAGTAATTGTCGGTGACCAGTTCAAGTTCACTGGCGTAAAAGCACTTCGGGTCAACCGTAGTCATTGCGCCACCGGGAGTCTGCTCACTCAGCTCCTTGTTGACACTGTCATATTTATACCTGATTAGGTACAGGTTGTTGTTCCAGGCAGTTTCATAATCAAATGTGCCAGCTTCCGGGCTATTTGCGCCACATTCGCCATAGCCGAGGTGAATGGCATACGTTCCGCAAATTTCATTGCACTTGGAATCCAGAGCAACAAACGGCTTGCCGAATATGAACGATATAGCGTCATATCCGTCAGAAGTTCCATACTGCCGGTAAAGATCCGTTCCAGACAACTTTACGCATGTCCCATCAGGCCGGTCAAGGAATACAGACAGGTCATCATTGAAGTCATGACCATAAATTGTCACGTATTCGGTAGAGCCGACCTTGGTAGCGATATTGTTGATATACTGGATAGTCGGCTTCTTGACCGTGGCACCCTTGCCATAAACGGCAAAGGTCCCTTTCCAGTTATCCCTGTCGCCAAATGCGTTGACATACTCGACATAAACAGGGACTTCAAACCGTTCCACAGTAACAATGGACTGGGCCGGTCCACCTTTCCAGACTACGTTCCACGACTCGCTGAGATCATCCTTGGGCGGCACATATTCCATCTCGAATTCAGACGCATCGGCATCAATATCGGCATACGTTATCTTGATGCCAGATGTCTCATCCAATATGGTAAGGACACCCACCTGTTCAGATGGTTTGTCATGAAAGACATAATTGGAAAGGGCAAACATCAGACTACCTCAACTTAGCAATCTGCACCGAGTAGTTTTTCAACTTGTCAACGATGGGCTTGCCACCGGCACGGACAGATTCGACATACTTTGCACGGGTAGGCGGAATCCATTCTTCCGGGAATTCAAGAAGCTTGATGACACGGAGCAATTCATGATATGTTGCATCGACGCTCTTGGTCGCAACAACACCACCGGCCCTCACTTCGGAGAGTTCGGGATCAATACCGTTCAGCTTATTGATGAGTGCGTCATACTTATCGACAGCAGCATCGGCATCAGCCTGGTTCATGACATCGGAAATGGAATTCGGGTCCTGGTGTCCCGGGGATGCCCATCCACCGCCTATATTCTGCATAGGCTGCTGCGGAGGGAAGTTTCCCTGTACATACCCAACACCACCAAATTCCGCACCCATCTGGTTATACGGGTATGGATTAGGGGCATAATTGCCACCTGGCATAGTCATTTGTTGAGGAGCAAAACCAGGCTGTGCCGGGGGCATGGTGCCCGGTCCCATACCCGGCATAACAAGCCCTGGCTGTGGTTGCTGGTTGTAATCTCTCTGTGAACGCATAAATACCTCTTCTACAGTTTATACCCGCCCAATGGGCAGTACCGTATCCGATGGAAAACTATTTCTTTTACGGAAACAAGAAAAGCGGCACCGTAATGCCGCTTAGTGTCAATTTCTGGCAAACTTAGCCGAATCGGCCACCGATTCCGAGTTCATCGTATGCCGCAATCTGCTTCATTGCTATACCAACGTCATCGGTCGGTTCGGCATTTTCCCCACGGATAGCTTCCAAGGTAACGGTTGTTCCCTGGAGCCCGACCCTTTGCGGCTTCAAGCCACGACCGACAGCCTCGACGAAGTTGCGCTGGGCAGGAGTCTGCTTAGGCTGGGCAGGTTCCTCGTTGCCATTGAAGTCCAACTGGAAATCATCGGCATCCTTGATGGCATTGCGAATCTTGTCCATATTGATGTCGCTCGGATCAGGATCAACATCAAGGACAAAGCCGTTCTGGTCATCGATAAGATGTGCATTGATGAATGCCGTGACGCTTTCCTTCGTGATTTCGCGTTCATCATGGCCACGGAAATGGTCGAGGACATTGCTGACCGTATTGGGGTCAAGACCCTGGCAAAGCCTGAGAACTTTCGTTTCGGCATTAGCCTTGTTAAGCCTGTCAGTAATCTCTTCGTGCTTGATGTAGTTCTCTTTCAGTTCAAGGTTGACCTTGGCCAATTCCCTCTTTAGTTCCTTCACGGCCTGGGTATCACCAAAACCATCGACACCAAGGGAATTTTCAAGGATAGCGGCTACGCCTTTCAACGCGGCATACATCTTTGTGTTGATTGCGTCAGTCTGCATGTTGGTCATGCATGACTCGACAGCCGCATTGATTTTATCTTCAACCTTAGCATTAACTGATTCAAGAAGCTTGGAGAACTTCTCGGCAGTTTTCTTTGATTCCGCCTTTACACCGGCCTCCAACCTCGACTGGTAGTCCGACTCGATTTTGGCGGCAACGCCTTCAGGCAATGAACCAATTTCGGCTTCTGTCAATATCTTTTCCAGCACCATATTATCCCTATCTCATCTGGCTCAGGTACCCAATGAGCGATTCACGGTTAAAGCTGCGATACCCGGTGGATATCAGGGCCCTATTGTATGCCACTTCACGGCGCAGCGAATTGATTGATTCGGTGAGGACCTTTGCAGGTTTCTCAATGGATTCACGACGGGAATTAAAGATTGCACTCTGACCGAAACTTGGGTTGCCGACCACATCAACGGTAATCATTGTGTAGTTATCGGCAATCTGCTCGTATTCTTCACGAGTAAGTGCATTTATCTTCTTGACCGTATCACCGGCACCACGAAGCGAATATCCAGGATGATACCCAATCTTGATTAGGCCGGCCAAATCATGTCCAGCATCCGTATCCTCAGCAACGACCATGCGGCATTTAAGCCTGTCCCCTTCCATATGGAGGTCTTCAATGACAGCGCATGTCTTCTTCAAGTTCATTTCAAAAATCGGGTAATCGCGGGGCTTGCCTTCTTCATCAAGTCTTGGATGGTTAAGTTCGGCAGCAAGACGACCATAAGCCACGTAATCACGATTCAGCCGATCAACTTCCCTGGCAATGATTTCCCGAGGATAGTCACGACCATTGATACCGACCACGCCACAAACAATGGCAGTGCCTTCGATAATCAGTCGTTTGACCGGTTTGCCGTCAAGGCCGATACGCTCACCGATATGCGAAGTGGATCCTTCGAACACCGGCGTCTCGAAAATGCCCATACTGTCTGTTATTGCACCCATCTTCCATACTCCCCTGGATTAGCCAAACTGAGGTTCCTGGTCAGAAAGCATACTTTCAAATACAGCCTTGCTGGTTTCTTCGACACGGCGTTTGAATTGGCTTTCAAGCCGGGCACTGACAATCCGATTGATTTCTGCGTCATCATTATTGAAAAGTGCCGTTACCAGTCTCTGTGTTTCTGCTTTCTGCATTACAATACCACGATTTTCCAGTAAGTTTATAAGGGAAGCGCAGTTTTTACTGCACAAATCGGTGCTTTACGCTAAGAAACTACATTACATGGCAAACAAAAACACCCTCCAATTGAGGAGGGTGTCAATATTAAGCTTCTTCCCAGCCGTCCTGGACCATTTTAGGCTTCAGTTTCTTGGGAACTACCCCAGAACCTTTGCATACGGGGCATTCCTTGTCCCGGTATTCCCACTTTTCTCCCCAGTATGAATCCGGGAGTCCTTGTGGATATGCATTATACCGTTCCTTGATTATGCCGGTTCCTTTGCACTCCGGACATTTGAAGCCTAAAGGCTTAAAGGAAGACAATATCAATCCAAGTACGGCCTTGTCGCCATATTTATTCATCAGGCGCAATACCGTATAATAATCATCGGGAAATTTATAATCATCGGCGTTAACCCACTGTGCACTTTTGGCAACGGCCCTTTCCTTCATTATATCGGGACAGCAGTTTCCCGATATGGTAGACATATCACGTTTACGTTTCATTTGACCAGCAACTCCACCCGTTTAAAATTTTCATTAGCATATTTTAAATATAACAAAAATGGCCGCGCATGCAGCCATTTTTATTCTATGCGTAAATGTTTTCTAGGCATTCACCGGCTTACGGGCAATTTTCCCTCTAAGTTTACGGGCTGCCGGATTAACAGGAGACGTGGTTCCACCTTTAAAGAACATTACGCTTCCAAGGTCATTGATAAGCCTATCAATTGCCTTCCAGGAATAGCCGGCAAGCGGGCATCCCTTTCCAAGCATGATGGAACGAATCATGTTCACAAAATTCGGTGGTACCTCGGCAAGACTTACAGTTTCATCATTCACTTGTGCATATCCAGCCGGAAGTCCCCGAATAATATTATCCATATAAATACCGAAACTGTCCTGGATCAATCTAATTGCATTGGCACCAACCGCATTCTTGGTTGCTTTATTCAATGCATCACATTGTGCTGCAGTCAATGCAGGATTTTCTAAAATTGGCTCACCCTGTTCAAGCTTTTTCATAATTTCCGGATTGCCGGACAAAATATCCTGAACAATCCCGGTGGTTTTGTCAGGAATCCCAAACAGCGTTTTAATCAATACAAACGTTGGTGTTCCCTTTCCAAGTACGCGAAGAAGATCAATTATTGTAGCGCCCGGGTTTAACGGGTCGCTGCTATAAATTGCGTAGCCGTCATTAAGCGACGCCTTGAGTTCATTGGCACCATCTTCAATCGTTTCAATATACGAATCTGGAATTTCATCATCGGATACATCACTTAATTCAGAACCGCCAAGCGAACTTACATCACCCACCCACACGGTCGGCATGATTTCTTCAACAATCGATTCATTGGAAGGTGCTTCGCCCTTCTTATATCCCAACTTTCTAAGCAACCCGGCTAGGTCGGTTTGGTTACATTCTTCTGCATTGAACTTACCGGATTTTACAAGCTTACTTACGGCAAAATAGCACTGCTCCAGTTGCGGCCAGTCCATGTTTTGTAATTCGGGATTAGTGTAGCCCAAATCATTAATCATCTTTATCAGACGAGAACCAATCGCTGCATTATTCTGGTTAGGTTCCTCTTCAGGCGCTTCTTCAATTCCAACGCCAAGTTGTTCAGACGCATCCTTGGCAGATGCGAAATGCTGGTCATCTTCATTTTCGGAATGGCGGACTTCCTGTGCGCTTACATCTTCATCCAAGTTGTTGTTTTCTTCAATTTCAAACGTGCCTTCATTAGACATCACATCAGCGGCAGTATCATCAGATTTCTTTTTAGAACCACCCTTCTTACCACTACCCTTTTCGGAAGTATCATACTTGCTATATACCGCCCCGCTATATTGCTCGTCATCACCGGCAATATGCTGCTTTTCCACACCGCCCATATGGCTTTTTGCAAATTCAACCAACTGTTCATTGGTCGGCTCTGACAAACCTATGGATGCAAGGGCATCATTAGTTGTCACCTGTCCAGGCCAGGGTATATTACGCGATTTATACTGGTCAATTGCCCACTGGCGCTTAATGAAATTCTTGTTTTCCTTTCGGCTGACAAGATTCTCTATATTAGTGCCATACAATTCCTTTCCACAAATATATGCGGAAACCCCATTGCTTTCCAGGAGAACGCCAGCAACATCCATGATAGCCTCTACCTGAATAGTGTCAAGGCCCATATCAAACAGGGTGTTACGCATCTTGTCTTCACAGCTTTCGCCAAAGGCATGGCGAAAATCCGGAGTAGGGGCCGCGCCATCCTTATACTGTTCATACGGGACATAGTCAATCCATGAATCCATTGACTTCACGACACTTTCCTTGAATTCTTCCGGCGTACCGTTACCGGCTTCACTCGACCCGTCACCGAGATAAATGGTGTAGGACAATGTTCCGTCGCCATTGTCTGTGCATTCGGCGAGCGTTCCCTCGCTATTCGGTATAGACACTACAATAGTGCCATCCGCTTTCTTAGAAACGGCTGCCCCACTCTTGGAAAGCAGGTCCGAAATTGTGTCAAAGATTTCTTCGTTCATGGTATAGTCCAAAAATGTTTCTTTTCAGGGAGTTTATAAGGTTTAACAGTGTCTACCCAAGTGCCATCGCGAACAACCTGGTGTATTATTTGAAAATCTTCCTGCACAGGGACAGTACTGATTTCATAGGCGAAAATGCCCAGAAGCATCAAAAGAGCCATAGCCAGAAGCAATATAGGGTGTTTCATCGTCAGCTTGCCGCGCCAGCACCGGCACCGCCGTCACCACCGCCACCACCAGCGCCATCACCGGCATATACGCCATTCTGGTTGTTTGGACATGTGACCGAATATCCGCACTGCATTGGCATGCGGGTCAAGTTGAGATTCCACTGCATCGGGTTGGGCAGATGTTCCTTGGCCCGCTTAATCATCTGGTCAATAGGCACGGACTGCAATGCGGCTGACTTGTATTTGTTAAGTCCGGTAACCTGTCCCCCGGAAATCAAGTCGGGGACATTCCATTTCGCATTGCGGGTTTCCTCGCCTATGTCACGAGTGCAATGGCCACTTACGCTAACTCCACCATCAGGAAGGACATCAGGAGCCGATGTTCCGGATGTATTGGCGGCATTCGGGACTACGTGGGTAAAACCCTTCCAGTCGATTACGGCATTCTGTCGTACCGAATCCGGCACCATAAGCGGTCGGAAAAAGTTCCCCTCGCAGAGTGCACGAAATGTTTCCGCAGCTTCCACCACACCACGGTCACCAGTCGCCTCGAAGAGGCCCTTCATAAATTCCAGGTACTTGATTGCCGGAACCATTTAATTACCCCTGCGCATTGGCAACTTGTTTCTGGTTCTGTTCATTCAGCGTATTCTTGGCATTCAGCTCCTGCTGCAATTCACCAAGGGTTTGCCCTGCTGCAGCGGTAGTCTGGTCAAGCTGGGCCTGGGCATTGTCAACCTGCTGTTTTTCCTGGGCAGCCTTGTTGGCAATGTTGGCAAGCACCTTGGCGCCTTCCGGATTTTCCGTAAGGGCAGCCGGGTCAACCGGGATGCTGTTTTCAGTAGTGCCACCATTCTGAACCTGGGTAGAATCGGCCTCGAAAAGGCATTCCCATGCAGCCACAGCTGCATTACCCATTGCAGGAACATCCGCACATGATTCCAAAATTGTCTGTTTAAAATTCATATTAAACCTCGGTTTGCAGTTTATATCAAAAATGCCTCCCGTAGGAGGCTAGTTCCTGAAAGAAATCAGGACGCTGTAAGTTTAAGGTCTCCACCACGGCGCATACGGCCAGTACCATCGGTAATGGGGTTCCGCACACGGTGAACAGCAACCGCAAGGTGGAGGTGGGGGATCCGGCTGGTTCGGTATGTAGTATGGGTGACATACATGCATCATCCAGTCAACTGGACGACCAACCATATGTTCAAATACGGGTCGCGGATGAATGGGACCATGATTTCTGTAGTAGTCAGGGTCCCGTTCTACCCCAAAATATCCGTAGTCACCCGTTTGATAGCAATCCACGGTAGCCATATCTACTTCCTCGGTGCCCGTTTCCGCGAGCCGGTCTTAGGTTTAACTTGTTTGACAGTCGTTTCATTCGGCATGACTGAAATCAACTTATGGATAGTATGGATATAAGAATTGCCCCCAAGCTTTTCGTATGCAACATTCAGCTTCTCGAAGTTTTCACGGTCGTTTTCGTAGATAAATCCACGATCAATCGAACGGTAATATACCTCGGTAAGTTGGTTACGCAATGTAGCTTGAAGGGCTTCCTTCACCAAGTTCATTTCGGCTTCGAACGCCTTCTTGTTGGTGAATTGCTCCACTATCCAGTTTCGCAAGGGTTTTACGAGTGTACCCACTGCAATGAGCAGGCCTGTTACAGCAACAATGAATGTTGACACCATGTTGATTTTAGCAGTAATGAACTCGAGTGTAGACATTTAGTTCCCCGGGATTGGCTTTCACCAACTGAGTTTATAATTTACCTGTAATTTTCTAACAAGTGTACCCGGTTCCGTGGCAAATTGGACAGGCATCCCCGGTGAACGAATCGACACCCGTACCGTCACAGTGGGAACAAATCCCCTCGTCTTCCGGTTCTTCGCTGAAATCATACCCTTCCCGGTCCCTATCCCACGTATGAGACGGAATCTTGCTAAATTCCTTCTCGTCGGAGAAGTTTCCGCTGTTCGCCTGGTATCCCGGACGTTCATAACGGAGGATAATTTCCTTCATCATCGGGTGGCGGACGATATCATCGACATCCAGTTCAACGAAACCGATACCCCGGACCCCGCTCAGCAGTCTGATTGCATCGGAAAAGCCCGAAGTAGCCTTGCCCGGCAAGTCGCACTGGTTCGGGTCCCCACAAATAATCATCTTGGAGCCTCGTCCAAGCCGGGTAATCATCATCTTCATCTGCATCGGGGTGACGTTCTGGAACTCGTCGCACACGATGTATGACTTGGACAACGTCGAACCACGGATGTAGGCCAGGGGGCAAACCCTGACCCGGTCATAGAAGTCCACCTGTGGCGGAACTTCCTTCGCGCTGGCCCGCAACCGCTTCTTTTCCTTTGCAGTCAAGGGTTCGCGCTTTACGACTTCCTTCTCAGGATCGTGCTGCTTCGGATAGCCCTTAATCATTGCAATGGCATCTTTCAGCGGCTGCATGTAAGGGGCAACCTTCTCATCCAGTGAACCCGGCAGGAAGCCAAGCTCCTCACCACCGGTAACGACCGGTCGAGTAAGGATGAGCCTTTCGTACTTTCCATTGTCGATGCCGTCTATGCCGACCCAAGTGGCAATGGCGGTCTTACCGGTTCCGGATGGACCTGATACGAAAATGATGTCATGGGAATTGATTGCATCGACCAGCTTCTGCTGGCCAAGCGTCTTTTCATATATAGTGCGACCGTTGCGGTCGTTGATGATTGGTCTCCCGCAAAATTTGTTGTCCATGCGATAGAGGTCCCGCGTTGTCGTGTGGCTGAATTGCCACACACTTCTAGCTTATAACTACTTCTTAAAGGCCTCGATAACCTGTCCGATGGTGTCAAATTCTTCATTTTTGCCATCTTCCGGTTCGACAACCCACTTTTTGCTGTCATAATCGTAGCGGAACGGTATCTTCTTGATGACATCCTTGTCACGGAAGATGAGTTCATCGTCCTGTTCGCCAACATGCTTGGCAATGACGCCATCGGCCTTGATGAGGAACGCACAGTCACCATAACCAAGGTCATAGTGCTTCAAATACGAACACCCGACCGGGAGGGCGAACAGCCACCCCTGCTTGCCCCGTCCTCCGTCATACATCGTAGTGTAGGCAAGGTGGTCAAGTACCGTAGTACCGTTGGCAAAGCCACCCTTCTTGATTTTCGGGTAAGCCTTATCGTTTGTAAAGTGAACCGCCCAGGCGCCTTCCTTGATATGGGCATCCTTGAAGTAATTGAAAGCTTTCTTGGTCGTATCGACATACCCCTTGGAGTCCTTGATGTCTTCTGTCGGTTTCTTGTCGAGATACCTGTTCAATTTCTTCATATTCCCATCTACGGATTCCATTGCACCTGCGTAGCCGGACCGGTACGCGTTACGCACAGTATCAACGAGTTTCTGATCTACCTGCTTATTCGGCGCAATCTCGGGATTTTTCGAGGCAGAGTTCACATATGCGTCACGGAATTCTCCCGACTTAAGAAACTTTTCCCACGGATAAACGCCATGTCTGGTAATAAACACCTCGACCATGGCCATGTCGTTTTTCAGCTGTGCAACCGCATAGTCACGATTGCTCGATTCGCATAAAGGAACTACATGCGTTCTGGAAACGCCTTCAGTGATGTCATACAGGGACAGGATTGATTCTATGAGAGCTCGGTGCCCGGGCGTCACCTTGCACACCGAATCCATGATGTTACGGTACGCAGTGCGGTGTTCATCGCGGATTTTCTGTGGATTTATCCTAATGTAGTCATCCATCAGGTTGCCGCGCTTTTCGGCTTTCTTGAAGTCGGGTGTTTGCCTCATCTGGTTAAACTCACGGTTGCCGTAAGTTTTCAGGAAATACGTAATGTCGTCACATGCCTGGAGGAAACGGTTATAATCGTTTTCCCAAGTCTTGCGGTCATTGTCAATCAGGAACTGCTTTGCCTTTTGCTGCTGAGGAGTGAAGTCACGATGCTTCAAGCCAAGAGTATTTTCGGGTGGCGGGTTCTGCTTGGCTGCATTGGCTCCGCCAACGATCTTGTTTTTCAGTTTTCCCACCAGGCTCCGGGCACGGTTAAAGAAATTATCCATGCCTTCCAATACCACATATTCCTTCAAGGCGCATTCAAGCAATGGCCGATTCTCGTCGGTAGCCAAAGCAACAACTGAATTTATGAACTCTCGGTGTCTCTGTTCCATATTGCAATTCCTCTGCACGGAACAGTTTATACAGAAAGGGTGCCTAACGGCACCCTTGTTTAATTAAGGAGGTCAGTTACGAAATTAAATTACTTGCTCTTTTTAGCCTTTGTTGCAGGCTTCTTGTCCATCTTGGTGGTCTTGACGGCCTTACCGGGCTTGGCAACCTTGCCGGACTTCTTGGTTGTTTTACCCTTCTTGTCATCCAATTTCAGGAGATGCTTATTGGCAAAATCCTTAGAAAGCGCAGGCTTCACCTTGTCATTCGAGGCAAATTCCCCCAACGCCTTTTTTAGAGCCTTCTCGGCTTCTTCGGAATTCGGCTTGCGCTTACGAGCAGTCTTCTTTTTGACAACCGGGGCAACGGTTGCCTGTTTTTCAACGCGCTTAGCCGGAGTGGCCGGGACCGGATTCACCGGAATCGGTTCTGTTGTAACAGCCGGTACCTGAGTAAGCTTAGGTTCATTGGCAAACGGAGTGGGTTCTTCTGCCGGTTCGCCAGCTTGTTCAGTAGACAGTTCAGTAGACGACTCGGCAACATGTTCGGTTTCGGGTTCAGCATCTTCGGACTGGATGCGGTTACGACGGCGAACCGCGTAGAGCGGAATGCCAAATACGATTACGGCAACGATGGCTGCCACAATGGCAATGATGAATTCTCCTGACATGATAACTCCTGGTGTTATGGGTTTCAGGTTTCTAAAGGAAAACTACATCAATCAGATGATATAAACTGATTTTTATGGCACGTAAGAACAAAAATAATATTGAAGACGAAACAATCAGCATCACCCCGGATGCCGAAGTGCCGGCATTGGCCGAAATGCCGCCTACACCCATTGAACCGGAACCCCAGAAACCGGTAGCCACCAAGGCACCGCCTCAATTACAGAAAGCACCCGTGCCACCAAAGAAACGGATACGCATCAGGCCCAGTCAGAAAAAGAAGCTGTCGGTCGCTGTCCTGTGCACAAATCCATTAACACGACGATTTATTTAAGAAAAAAGGTGGCCAATCAGCCACCTTTTCCTTTGTGAATATGTACGGAATGTAATTAAAATTCTTCTTCGCTTTCATCCGTTTCAGCAATCGGAGTGAATACGACCGGATTTTCATCCAGCGAATAAATTTCCAACTTAATCGAAATGAGAATCTTTTTGCCGGTCTGCGGATTTGTTTCCTTGCGTTTGATCCATTCTTCCAGAACATCGTTCGCTTCGTCGCGGTTCTTGATACCGTCGATGGTGCATGTCATGTTCTCTTCGACACCATCACCGGCATTCTTGCGGGTATGGGTGAAGGTTGCAGTGTTGGCAATACCGGAGAACGTGACCAGATGTTCCAGTTCGGTCCCGAAATCGACCTTGATAAACACGCCGTAATCGCGGAGGTCGGCCTTGACGCTGCCCAACGGGAAGTTGATGTTGATGTTCTCGACACCAAAAGTATTTTCGAGAACTTCAGCCATTTCCTTGGAATCAGAAGTACCGGTAATCTTCAACTTGAACTTGGTGACGGTAGTGTCCTTGACGACGGTCGGGGCCATGGACATGAGGGTGCCAATGGCAGTAATTTCGAGCTTATTTTTTGACATTGTTCTAGTTCCTAATTGCTTGTTTAATTGAAATATAGCAAAAAATGTTTAATGTTTGATATAAGACTGTAGAAAAATTGCGAGAATCACATGCCAGCTGACATCAAACATGTACCACAGATGGAATCGATGATGGCTTTCTATACAAAATTTGCCAATTCATTCGATTGCCCGACTATCTTGGCCGAGGCTGCTACCGAGATGTTCAAAGAAGTCCTTCTGGAAGCTTCTCAGTCAAGCGACGCTGCTGACCAGCTCCGCCAAAAAGTGGGTGTAAACCCAAACGAGACTCAGGGTATTGATGTGTTCGGCCTTAGCGGCGATGACAACCTTCCGCAGCAAACTACCATCGACAACGAGATTTCGGATGCGATGATAAGCGGTTCGTTTGATTCTTTGGGCGATGACATTTCCACCACAGATCCAAATAGTTTCGATGAAACTGCAATGGGTTTAGGAAGTTCAGAATTTGACACTTCCGATAACGATTTGAACCCAGACGACTGGGCAGCAGAAGAGCAAACCTCGGATACTGATATACCGGAAACTGCTGAAGACGAAAACGGCACCGGTGGTGATGAACTTGAACCAGCTGCCAATGAAGGTGACATGGAAGATGAATTAGACTCGACCGGCGATGATGCCGAAATGAGCACAGGGGAATTATAACAAGGAGACTCCAAAATGAATAAAATCCAGCAAAAGTACAGTGCTTTCATGGAAAGCGTGTGCACACAGTTCAACTGCAAGCAAGCACTTCCAGCCCTCAAGCAGGGTTTCAAGGCTTTCTGCGAAGCCGTTGATGTCGACTACGACCCGTTCGACATTGATAACATGGTTGCCAACGCGTCTGATGCCGAATTCGGTGCCGAAAACAACGACAGTCGGTATAATATCGACCGGTTTACCGGACAGGGAAGTGAAGAATTTGATGGCAATGGTACAGACGACTATATGGATGACACGCACGCGGTGCAAGCATTATGCCGTAGACTACAACACTTGTTTGATACTGACTATAATGGCGGACTATTTAAAGTCCGTGTGACCCAATCTGATGATGAGCCAGAAAGGTTCTTCATTGAAGTCAGTAATCCAATGCTGCATGCACCTATCTCGATAGGTTTCGGTCATATTAGAAACGGCAAGGGTATAGTCATGCTACCGGGCAGACGTGAAACTGGGGCTATGTTATTCAATTTCACTGACAAAACACCCGAACGTTTTGAATTTTTCTTAGATGACCCACAGATAGCAGAAAAAATCGCGCAACGTGTTTATGCGGTTGCTGCCGATTGTGTTAAAAATTATCAGAGAGAAAAACTGAATGACCGAGTTAATTATGCTAACGCGGCTGCAGAAGAAAACGCTGATATGAACGACACTGATTTCATTGAAGCAATGAGAAACCGCCAATTCTAATCATCAATTTGAACATTTATTAATAAACCACCGGGATTCCGGTGGTTTTCTTTTTAGTTCGGCGTAACGGTAGGATTGATTTTTGCCCGTTCGTTCTTGTCCTTTCGCTTTTCGGCCTTGGCAATTTCCCTGACCTGGGCACGAGCTTCCTTGTCCCTTTCGCGCAGGCGTTTCATCAGGCTCTGTCTGACTTCCTTGTTATATTCGCGACGCTCATCCGGAACATTACCTTCACGGACGAACTTGTCAAGGTTGCCGATAACTCTGGAGAGCTTGATTTCTTCATCGTTCATCACGTTCACTGCGGTAAGACGGGCAGTAGACTGTTCACGGACATTCTTGACCTTGTCATCAATCTGATCCCAGATACCATACAGCCTATGGAAATTCTGGTTGATATAGGTCAACAGCCCTGAACTTGACATCGGTTTCTGGTTGATGCTACCCTCAGGAATCCAGCGGTCCGCCTTCCAAGTCTTTCCCTCGACAAACACGGGGACAATCATCAGTCGCCCATCGCTACCTACACGCACCAGAGTCATATGGTTGGTATCAGCTGCCCAGCAGATGCACTTTCTGCGTTTCACGCCGCCATCGTCAAATGCAAGGCTCACTGTTTCCGGACACTGGAAAATCACGCCCCAGTAATAACCCTGGGTATCGGACGGTTTCAGATCAGACAGCTTGGTGACATAGATATAACCGTTGCGACGGCCACCGACTTCTTCCGGTTTTGAGTTGGTTTCAATTTTCCAGAACGCATTTAGGTTCGGGCTGCCGTGATACACCTGCTCGGTAACGATATCACGAGCTTCGACCTCGGACTGCATGAGGTCAATAAACCAGGTTTCATCCGGTTCAATTACCGGTTCGGAAGTATGGTAAAATAGATTCAAGGTGCCGTTCACAAATTCCAACCAATCCTTGTCGGTGTCGTTCTGGAAATCATAGTTATTGAACCATTCTTCGTATTTCTGCTGTGCCGCTGTAGGCAACTGGACCACGCGGAACATGTTTCGGAACTGGAACGGGGAATAGCCGGCCTCTTTGCATTTCTTGGTAATCCAGAAATCCAATATAACGTCCTTGTGGGACTTCCAGGTAATCCCATCTTCAATGTAGTTGATGAGACGAATGCCAGCAATCTTACGAGCCTTCACAGGTTCTCCTTGTTTCTAGCATCAGTTTATATCAAATAATGTCCCATGATTAACCACACCCGGACATCCGGTATCCCAAAACATATAAATCTATCGGAAAATCCTGCAGGAAAATATTTATTATGGATAACAAATATTCAATCGACATGTTTGACTTGCCCACCGAAAGTGAACTCGGCGTAGCAATTATGGAAGCTTCCAAGAAGGCACCGAAAGAGGGTGGCTTCGACGAAGAAACTATGTTCCCGTTCTGGAAGCCACAGGGCGGACCACATGCACTCAAGGTCAGCGACAAATCTGGCGTGGTGAAGCCGAAGGTAGATTTTGTTGCTTCTGAAACCAGTATCGATGCCGCATGGGAAAAGTTCCTCGGTAGCGACAAGGCCAAGGCAAAGACTGCAAAGCCGATTACCGAAGTTGACAATTTCGGTAGCGTAGTGCTTGACAGCTTCGCGCAGAAGCCATCGACAGACAAGCTCGTCGGTTCCATCAAGGCATTGAAGAAGACCACGGTCAAGGAAATGTCCGGCAAGGTTACCCACACCGTGGAAGAACTCGGCATTGGCAAGGTCGTTGAAAAGTCCAACGCAGCCAGCCCGAAAAAGAACAACACCGGCGCCGTAAAGCCGAAGGCTGCCATGGGCAAGCAGAACATCCCGAACATCTTCAACGAAAAGCCGAAGATGATTGATGTCAGCGGAACCGTGACAACCCTCGATTCCTATGATGCCAAGTTGAAGTCCACTCCGAACGATGTCACCATCCACAGCAAGGCTGACCATCCGGGTAAGGACAATACCGGTGCGGTGAAGCCGAAGGCTGCACTCGGCAAGCAGCGCGTTCCATCCAAGGACATGGGAAAGTAATCCACTATGGCGAGAAGGCATGTCTATGATAGAAGGCTATCCAGAAGCCCCGCGCCTGTGCACGGAGGGTTCTGGCGCCTGCGCATAGGACCTCTGCCGGTATCGTGGGAAGACGAGGCGAACGATGCCGAGTTTACCACGGTGCCTCATACCGCTCCCCCGCCGGAAATTACGAATGCGCTAATCCAGAAATACAACTGTCCAGGGCTCAGCATCAAGTATGCCCCGGAAGGCCATTATAAGTTCGTTACCAACATTCCAATCCAGGAAGACAACGAATATGAGAAGACTTTCCAGGTGACGATGCTCTGCGACAACTGGTATGAAAACTGGTGGGCATTCCACCGGTACATGGACACCGTAATGAGTGGACGTACCGGAGGTTTCCCGGAACAGGACCCGGAACACAGGATTTATGGCTTGGACCGGACGTACAGGAACCGCCTGACCTTCATCCCATACATCGAGATGCACGCGGCGGACGATTGCGCCCAGGAACACATGATTGTCAGGTTTGAACGGTGCCGACTCACGGATTTGAGCGACCTGCAGCCTCAGTTGCGCGGAGTCGATCCGCTCCCGTTCACCATAACAGTCAAGTACGAAATCAAGCGCATCATCCGACTTCCCGACCCGAATAACCTAATGAGTGCAATTTGCGTCTCGACAAGTAACAACAGCTACACCGACGGACATACAGGTTAACCATGGCAACACCAGTACCCAACAAGACATATCAGACAGGTCAGGACGTTGGAAACACCGGCGTAAAGGAACGCGGAGTCATTGGCCGTAAACTGGCTGATTTCTACCAGACCGCCAGGGGCCACATACCTAACCGGTATGAAGTGTACCTATATGGACCGTATGTCGAGGAAGCACTGCGAGTCATGGACCGAAATTCCTTCGCCGACAAGTATCAGATGTCGGAAGTCAAGGTATTTCCGAATACGCTCGACTATTACAAGAAGAACCAGTTTGACGACTGGTTTGCACATGCATGGAACAACGATGACAAGACCCTCTGCATGAGGTGGAACGCCAAGGCAATTGATGTCCCGGGTGCCAAGGCACAGATGGAATGGTTCATGGTCGATTCCACGAAGACGATGGAATATCCGCTCATTACGGGAAACGACAGACCGTCCGAACTAGACCTCACGGTGCTGGATGACAGCTACATGATGTGGTTCCAGTTCTTCAACGCACTCTATAACGTGCAATTCAGCCCGCTCGTACTGAAGCCACGCAGCACCATGCAGAAAATCAACCTGTACGTGAACATGTACTATGAAGCCATCACGATGGGTCGCTCACATGACACCAGGACATTCCTGAACTCCAAGGACACCGACAAGGATCCGGTTATTACGGATATTGACGTTGGACAGATGTTCGAGTTCAACTCATGTGTGCTTTTGAACGCCCCTCAGGCAAAGATGTCGTATGATGAACAGAACCAGTTCCAGTTCTCTGTAAAGCTGGCCTATCCGAACTCCTTCCAGGGTTCCTTCAAGAAGAAATTCCGTTATCTTCGCGACAATACCACCAGGGGTGTCGATGCCGGTTACGCTCTCATCAAGAACTCAACCGAAAGTTCCCCGTACGGCGAATACAACAAGGGATTCTACGAGACTCCATACACCACCTGGCAAGGCACCAAGAGTGCATACACGTACGAGACCTATAATCCGAACGATTACAAGGAATACATGAAGACTCAACCGACGGCATTCAACACGCCAAACAAGTATAATTACGACATGCACGACGCTTACAAGAAGTAGCTATCGGTCGCATGGAGAGTCGAAGAAATCTAGGTCAAGCGGTTGCTTGGCCATTTCTTTACCAATTTTTTCTATTGCGTCGGAAGAATTGTCTGCATCACAGCTATGCGATGAATATGGGTTACAGCCATCCATACCGTAAATAACGGCATTATTCTTCCCCGTAGGCAACATAAAGATAGTCACCCTTGCACACCAGGCGCACAAAGACAATACCTTTCCATATCCAAATGCCTGGGCGTCCTTCAAACGCGGCAGCGGACTGGAACCGTCGAAATATATCTGGGAGAATCGGCTGATACGGTCAATCGCAGCCCGATTCATACCGAAGTTACCAATAGAAATACCATATCCATTCGTAAGGACGGATGAATTCTGTATGATTGTTCCATTGGGATTGAACAGGTTCAAACGCTTGGCACTGCCAACTTCACGAAAGTCTTTCCAGTGACTTTCCTGATGCAAAACTCGACCGCATGTAATCAACGGATACAGGTGGTTTTCGAGATGTTCAACATGCGACTGGATGAGGTCATCTTGCATTGCGCAGTTTTTGCCAGTGAAGATGACATTGTCGCACCCGGCTGCCATGAAATTTGCCAGACCGGCATTCAGCTGAGCTGCGAGGCCACATGGTATCGCCGGGTTTGCAATAAACACCCGGCAATCACTATATTTTTTCGGGTCAATGAACCCATCGTATGCAAAGATCCCAGTCTTCATTTTATTAACGTCTCCACTCGCTGACCAAGCATGAGTTCCTTGTCTCCAAACTGCTTAATCAGGTTGACATAGGTATCATACATCTTGATGTTCGCCTTGGTTGACGGTATTTCGGTGATGCCCTCGTCATACAGCGTTTCGACCACTTCGGACATGAACCGCTTGGCCTTTCCATTGAACACGGACACCGCCCAGCAGGTTGAAAACGGAGTGTAGAACAATCCATCGCCGGCAAATTCAAGTTCCGGAGGGACATTCATGTTGATTGCCGAAAATCTCTGACGTTCAAACCGACCACCGATATAATCAACGAACTGGTCCACCCGGTTATCCATGATTATTGTATGGCCCGGATATTGATTGTTCTTGATAATTTCACCGGCTTCTTTCAGAGTAATCTTGCGATACCCGATTCCGAAGCGCTGCATAATCTTTGCACAGATGTCATGGTACGATGTCTTCGGATGGCAGAAATATTCGTTGTAGTCTTCCTTGGCAAGGTATTCCAGCGGGAATTCGTACTTGAAGCCCTGCATGGACAACTTGGAAAGCTGTACCCCGCGCCAGCGGGTGACACCCATTGCCTTGATGAAAGTATCAACAAACTTGGCCGGCATTGCAGTTTTCATTGCGGTAATGACCTTGGTCGGCGGAAGAGCCAGGTCTGCCATGCACGCAGTGACTGTCTTATCGGCAATACCCTTCACGCATTCATACCACTCGCCAGAATCATCGAAAGACTTCTTGGAAAGCGGAAATTGGATAACCCCGTTCCGGCGGTTGGCGATCTTTACATTGTCAAATGGAATATACAGGTGGCGCGGATTCACATACTCCTCGAAGGTGACTCCGCCACCCATCAGTTCGGAAATGACTTCCGCATAACGGCTGCTTATGCAGTCGCCATATGTATCAAGAGGGTCACCGGGCGTAGCCGTTCCCAGCAAGACAACTTCCGATTCGGCGACGGTCGCCAGCCGGACCGCTTCCAGGATGGCATCGAGAGAATACCCTATGATTGTAACTCGCTGTTTCATAATATTTTTGAGTCCTCCTGCAAATAGGGAAGAATGTACTTGTCGAGCCATTCGGCATCGGGAAAATCATAGAGGATGTCGATAATCTTTCCATCACCGTCTGTGAAAATATGCATCGGGAGTTTACTTATCCCAAGTTCATTATAATATCTGTTCGTATGCGGCTCATCCTCGACAACCATACGAACTCCACGTACCGGATCATCCAGCATGCCGTATTTGTGGAACCAGTTATACATCTCGTCAAGCGAATGCTTGCATACCTTGCAATTCGCCATGCCGTTGTAGAAGCTGAAAACCCACATGATGACGCGCTGGCTAGTAGTGCAGTCAGCATAGACCTGGTTGCCAAATTCAACCAGGCGTTTGCTCAGGGGCAAATAAATGCCGTCAATTTCCGGTGTTTCTGGATAAGGTTTCGCCATTAGTATTGCTTTCCACTGCTGCCATGTACGACCCTGGAGATAAAATCCAAGGCATCAATGCCGGCGCGGCATTTTTTCACCAGTTCGGTAAATACGTTTTTCCAGCGCTCAGCTTCGGCAGTGAGGTCCTGAATAACCTTGTCCTTTTCGGCAATTTTCTTGTCGTACCCGGCAGCCGCACGCTTCATCCCGGCCTCGATACCATCCTGAATACTCATCTTGATGCATTCACGGAACGGAAGATATTCCGGAAGATTCCAGTTGCTGCGGTAAACTTCGTCAATAGTGTCAACCAAGGTTGCCTCGAATTTACGGTTTACCCCGGATGTGGCATGGTCATCCTTGGAATATACGCTGCTGACGGTAGTACTCAACACCCCGGTATTATCATCGATTGTCAGGATTTTCCCTTCCTTGTCGTTTTCCACAAACCCAGGGCTTTTATTGGCAATTCCAGCGCCGTGGATAAACCAGGCCGATGTTTCTTTTTCATTGCACATGATGTTTCCTCTCTATACAAGGAAAACTACATCAAACACCTTTCTTTGGACTAAATAGCCCCATCGTATTACTCTCGTTCAGGATCAGCCAGTTTACTCCATGCAACTGGCACCATTTTTCGGCAGCTTCCCACTTGGCATAGTTGGTCGCAACATCCATGCTCTTGCGCTGGTAAGCCAAATTCCGCTTTTGATAATTGGCAATCTGCTTGGAAGTAGCCCCTTCCATTACCGGCTTGGGGGCATTAGGCATCACCGAATAGGCAACCGGCTTTACCTCGATAAGCCACCGTTCCTTCGAGCCGTCCGCATACTGGCACTCAACATATATGTCCGGCTTGTAAATCGACTGGCGCATCTGAACCGGGGAGAAGTACGATATGGAAAACGGCTCATAGCCCCACTTGGTCACAAAGGGGTTATGGTCGCAGAATATGAACACTTTGCGCTCCCAGTCAGACTTGTAATTCACCGGAAGCTGTTCAATCCGTCCCTCACCCTTGCAGAATGGACATACCGACCCGTGGATTTCCCCCTTTCCTCCACATTTAGGACATTCCACCCACTCGCGGGCCTCCTGGAACATATACTTATCCATGTTGTCCACGTAGTAAAAGTCATTGTGGCATCCGGTATAATACGACTTCTTCGTCATAACTACACCGCCTTGGCATACATTCTCGCATAATAGTCAGCCAGGGATTCCGTCTTCGGTGGTTGATCCCAACTGACAGCCAGCAAGGCCTCTACCCGCTGTTGATTGTAATCATTGTCCGGCCTGTAGTTAGGCTGGCGTTCTTCGGAGTCTATTTCAAGCGGCAAACGCTTCTTTGGACCAGGAAGGTATGCACTGCGAACCACCGTCCTCTTGTAAGACTCGGTAAGGTCATCGGCATAATCCTGCAACTTCTTCATCCCGTCGTCAGTATATTCCTTGACGGCCTTGAAGCGGAGATACTGATACCATTTCTCGTTGTAGTAATCGTCCCCGCCTTTCAAGCCCTGCACAATGGAACCGGCAACCTTGATGAGGATATCCTCATCAGTCTTGGAAACATATTCATTTCCGTTGATGATGTTATTTTCGAGGTCAACACCGGTTGAGAATGTAGCTGCTTCCCTGTACGGGTCATCATACGTCCTTTCGGTATCACCGGTAGCTTCGCGACGGCTTTCTTCAATAGTCGCCGACAGGGAGCCACGTGTAACCGCGCTGCGGTTTTCCTCCACCACGACAGAGGCCTTCTGGGTCTTGGATACAAGCCTATCCCACAGGGAATCCCACATGTCGCGCAACTGGGTAAGTGTATATCCACGCTCGGCATCAGCATCAATACAGCACATGTACAGGTCAGCCTCGAACGCCCGGTTCCAGAAATCATCAGTCAACCGGAAATCTTCATTCAGTTTCTTCACCTTGTTGCGGATCTTGTCGCCTAATCCCGGACATCCGTATTCCAGACAAGGAACCATCCGTTTCAGGGTGGTCATCATGTCGAGTATGGACATGCCGTAATATTTCCGGTCGCCGTCATATTCGGTCGTGTAAACAAAGAGGCAGTCAAGATGAGCGTCCTTGCACCCCGTAATCATGGCAGTAACATCCCATTTCTTGCGGAGGAAGTCGGCATATTTCTTGATAAGCCACCGGACCGGGGCAATAATCATGCTGAAAATAAAATCAATGCCGAACTTGATGAAGTCAAAGAACAGGACAAGGTACCTGCGGATGTATTTTTCCATCAGCCTGGATAGGCCGGTAGCAAGCGTCGCCCCGTCAAGGAACGAGTATTTTGTCCTTAAACAGTTGACAATTTCGGTAGGATTGTCCGATATGCTATTGCCGTCGGAATCCTTATCGCATCCGGTTATATAGGCTATGAACCTGGAAACACAAGGACATGTACCCATGAACTTTATAAGGCCATTCCAGTCAATTGCAATCGACAGCTCGATTGTGTTCTGGAGATACTTGTCAATCGAATCATAAACGTCAAGGAGGCAAGTCAGGGTCGCATTGGTGATGCGCTTCATGGCCCTTTCAAGTTTCTTACGGGCAGCATCTATCTTCTCAAACAATACAAAGGCAGCCTTGGAACAGATTTCCAGCCACCCAACAAGGGTACCGTAGAACGCGGCAATGGCGTTGCAGATTGCCTTGTTCACCGTATTGGTACCCATAAAATCTTTCAGCTTCACTCCACTGCTGATAGAGTTCAGAAACTTCTTGGCTGTATCGACCGCGTTAAGTCCAGTCTTTAGCCATGGGCACAAATCGGTAATCCAGTCATACAGATGGTCCGAACAATCATATGCATACAATTCAGAAGCACTTTTCTGGATAACCTGAGAAGTGCTGTTGAAAACATCAAAAAACTCGTTGACCCGATCATTCAATGAGAGTTTAGAATCCGAAGTCGGCTCCGGGTTGCTCGGAATCACCTTGCCGGTAACACCGGTAAGGTTCTTCTTATCCCCATCGAGGACTTCTCGACAAGTCTTGGCCGCCATTAGTATTCCTCGTATGCTTGTAGGTTAATATACGACACGTCCAGCATCGAGCGCTGATATGCGAATATTGGCGGTTCACCATCAAGGCCAAACGTCTTGACAGCACTCGTGCGGATCAATGCCAGTTTATCCATCTGGTACTGGTTGAGCGTGCCGTTTCCATAGAACATCACCACGATTGCATCGACATTGGCCTTTTTGTTGCGCAGCTTGGACAGCTTCATGTCCTTGCCAAAAGTGGCGTCATTCTGCAGTTCAATGAGCTGGACGAATCCGTTGTTCTTCAAGTCGCTCGCCATCACGTCATTGGTCCCGATTATATCCGGCTCACCACCACCGAGGCCAACAAGATAATGCGGAACGCACTTGGCATCAGCATCCATGAAGTCAGACAGCTTGGTGGAGAATGCCACGTTGTCCGTACAGCAGATAAGGATATGCGTCGCCTTCTTTCCATTCCTGAGAGCAAATCCATCCGGGCCACATGGCTCGATTGGAACAGTTTCGACAACATTTCCAGCTGCATCATACAGCTCAGCGACATTGGTGCCATCGGAAATCTCGTCCGGACTGGGAGCCTTTTCTTCCTGTGGGCCGGCACCGCGCAATGTTTCGATGGTCATTGCAGAAATATGGGAAACCGACAGATATTCACTACCCTGGGTGACCCCGTTTTCACCATGTCCAACCGGCATGCAGGTAAATATGTCGATCGTCCCCTCGGTCAAGACAGGCAACGACTTGGCACCTTCTTCACTGCTGTAACTATCCGATTCGATTGTAATCGCGCCGTTTGGACCCCATACAATGTTGCTTCCGTTACCCGGATTTTCAATCTTGGTGACATGGGTATCCCTGTTGTGGGTGTAGAGGAAATTATGCTCGCCTAGATTGGCGACCGCAAGAAACGGGTAGTTTTCGGTATATTCCCTCGGGAGGAATGACGGAGTCGCCGACACGCCATAATAGAGACCCTGGGTAATATCGCCATTGAGGAACTTGACAAGCAGCCAATAGCCTTCCTGCGGAACGGCTTCAAGACCAAGGCCAAGCTGAGGATAAATCCACGGCTGTTCCTCGGTTTTCCAGTCATCAGTAACGCCCTTGATTACAGCTTGCACAGCGCCGGTATGGTTTGTATCAATCATCGTCCCAACCACCTGTCCATAATAGAACGGGAGCGGCAAGCGCCTAGTGAGCGAACTGTAGTTCATTGCTGATTCAACCATGTTACTTTTCCTTCATGTTGTCAACTACTTGCCGCACAGTATCCATGACTATGCCATATTCCTTCGACGGGTCCTTGGAATACTGGAAATTCGTAGCCAGGACAATATCTGTTTCATATTCACTGGTCATCGTGGTTGACGGGTTTCCCAACGTACCGCTAGTCACGGTATTTTTCTTGTTGACCTGCTTGCTCAATACGATGTAGCGGGCGGTGTAGTTAGGGTCGGCATTCAACTGTCCCTGCTTGATGAGGATGTTGTTTGCCATCAAGTACACACATGAACCGACCGGCGGGCCAAAATGGTTATAGATGCGAACCACCGCCACGCGGCTGTATTCAGCAAGAAGCCTTGCACGGATAGTATCGGCAACGGCATATTTCTTATGCACATTCATCGGGAACGACATGGCAAGCTTCGGCTCGCCATAAACACCCGTGCTGTTCTTGGGTGGCTTCATACCAGACGGAAGCTCGTTCGCCCCCGCAGTCGCCATGATGACATCAAGACATTCACCCCCGCAGTCGCCGGTTTCCTTCTGCCCCCTGTTGTTTGTGGTATCGACCACCAGGTTGGGAAACATTGCGGCACGCCATGTGGATGAACGGTCTTCGCGGGTCATAGACTCGTAACGGTAAATAGTAGTTCCGGCAAGAGCCTTCGGCTTGTATGTGGCATCCTTGGTGGAAAGCATTGCATCCTGCGAATAGAACATCAGGGAACGGGTCTTGGAAGCCTTTTCCGTATTGAATGTGGAGATGATGATTTTCCCCTTCAATTCATCAAATGCCCAGAACAATATATCCGACGGGACATAAGACATGCTGACGATGTAATTCAGGTTTTCTACAAGATTGCCGTTGACCAGTCGCCATGTCATGGTGTCAGAATTTTTACCGTTATCGACATATCTGGAAATGTATTCCATTCCACTTTTCTTGATGCATTCTTTCAACGCTGCCGAACTCGTTCCAGTGCATGCAAAGTTTACCTGTTTCAGATCACTTTCCTTGGACCCGACTACGAAATCGAAGGAGATGTTGACACTGTCGGTAGTATTCTGGGACTGCTTGAAGTTGGAAATATAGATGCCAAACGCAAAGTCTTCTTTTGATTCCGACCCATATTCCTGAATAAGCATGGTTCCATAGCTGCCCGCGACGGGAATTTCATCGGTATGGTTCAATGTACACACGGCATGCCCATACGGCATGGCATTCACGTCAAAGAACATGCCGAGCTGGCGCACACTAGGCGCGTTTATAGCTACATACCCGTCAACCTCGGGATTGACGGACTTCGGCAGCGAAAACGCCACTACGAAGTTTGAACCGGTTTTAGATACTGCACCCATTACTCTTCTTCCTGGTCACTAACCACTTCATTTAGTTCGTTATACCGTTCATACCACTTCACTGCACTGTCCGGCGACGGGACGAAAATCAGACGGTCCGGCTCGGCATCCGTGATATTCCCATTGCCGAAATCGGAATATCCCAGCCAGTCGCGCACTCCCAATACCATCGTATCGTTTATGCGGCGAATTTCAGCCTCAAGTGCAGCTCCACGATAGCCACGTAAAACTAGTTCGTTGCGGATCGATTCGTCAGTCGGGCGAATTCCGGGACGGGTCAGCATGGGATTTGTCATCCTGTTTGCCGCAGCAAACACCTTGTATGCTGTTGGGGTATCGTACCTGTCGGCACACACCAAGTCAAGACGACCGCCCCGATAGAACGGGAGCTTGAATGAACTCTGAATGGGCAAGTCATGATTACGAAAACGTGGGAATTCTTCCTTTGCCATATACTACCTGCCTTTCTTATTCCTGCCCTTCTTTTTGTTTCCACCGGTAGTCCCGGTAGTCCCTTCCTTCTTGTCCGCCTGTGCGCTTTTCAGGAAACGACCACTATTGAACACATCGTCACCCATCCAGCGAATGAAGCCCTTCTTTGGATCAGGAGTCATCCACATATCAAACTGAATGTCAGCCGTTATGTAAAGCGGAATATGGGTGCCGTCTTCGGAAATGAACTGTTCCTTGCTGGAATGGAAATTCACCCCCCGAATAACAAGGGGTTCAATATCAAGGATATGACCAAGAGTCAATCGTACCGGGAATGGATTCACCGTGATGTTTCCACCAAAGAACGAATTGATTTTCAACATGAAGTTTAGCCCATCGTTGGCAGCCATCTTCATCACGTCGCTGGCAAGCTTCATCGTGTCCGCATCGGGCGTCAATTTATTCTTTGCCGCGTCAATAGCTTCACCGGCTTTCTTGCTGTAAAATTCACCAAGGTCATTTCCATAGTCCATCATCTCATCGCCTAGCGGAACATATTTTCTAATAGCCCCGCCTATTGCCCCGGTAACTTCGCCGACCTTATTCGATACAGCGGAACCGAACTGCGATAATCCCTTCCTGGCATCGCTGGCAAATTCTCCCACGGATGCCATTGTATCTTTGTAATCTTGACTGCTGGTCAATTCAGCGACAGCTTTGGTCAATTTACCCACAAGATCCTTGTCGTCCATGTTTGCCGAGCGCACAAACGCCAAAGTAAGCAATCTGGAAATGGACAATCGCGCCATGTTTTCCTGTTCCGGCATATACCATTTGCATTTTACCGTCTTGTCGAAATTAAACGTAGCGCCCTTAAAATCCTTCAATGTACAGGCACCCGTAGAGTCGGTATTGAGACCGGCAGCATTTGCCATCTTAGTCGAATATTTACCAACAGCATCAGTAATCCCTCCCATAAACCCAAGAGCATTACTGCCAGCTTTTCCAACCACAGGAATGTGGGAAACTGCGCCGGCAACGCTATTCAACGTCTCGGTTAACTCACCAAACCCATGTTTTCCTTTATCCCATTGAGCGCTCAATCCAAACTCAATGCCTTCATTGTCCTTCGGGTCAAAGAATCCATAGAAAGGCTTGGTTGCATCGTTATAAAGCATGGATTCCATAAGAGCTTGCTGGAACCGATTAGTCATGGCATACAGGCCACCATTCAAGTAGGTCGCCTTTGCAGACGGAGACAAAACTTCAATACGCACCACGTTCGGGTTCGGCAATTTCTCCGAATGGTATAACTGTGACAACTTGTCATTATGCCCCGGAAACGGGGTGTATTTCTTCTTCCTGATTTCCTTTACTGACCACGCCATGCACTACCCCATCAACTTGTGTTCTACCGATGTTCCAGCAGCCTTAGCTGTTGTTGTCAACACCGCCTGCACTTCCGGGAGGAGGAATGCATCCCGGATTCCTTCAAAAGTAAACTGTTTGAACTGCCTTGCCTTTTCCTCGGCAGTGATTATGTCATCAGTCATTACGCCTGTACCGGCGTTTATGACATTGGGAGTCGTATTCGTGTTGGAGCCGACAGCCAATGGAACTGCGGTTTCCTGTTGAATGTTCGGCTGGGCATTCTGCTGTACAGCGGGCTGCTGCGGATTCTGCTGCTGATTAGCCGGATTCTGCCCATTGGGCTGAGTGCCGTTATCAAGAGCTTTCTTTTGTTCGGCCTTGTATCGTTCAAGCTCCTCAATCTGGAACTTGATGAAAGCACCCTTGTCCTCAACATTGACCCCCGACTTGGTAGCAAGCTGCTTCTGTTCCTCAAGCCACTTACTAACAGCCTTGCTGTCAGTACGCTTAACTCCATAAGCCTCTGCTCTATCAAGCATTCTTTTATGACGAGCAAGCTCAACTTTCCGATCAGCTTCCGCCATTGCGGCATCATATTCTTTTTTCCGGACCCCTTCGGTCTTTGCACCAAAAACTGCATCGGCAACAGATGCCAAAATCCCGTTCTTTTCCTTTGCCAATTCGGCATCAGCCTTATCCGACTTGATGTTGGCATTGCGCAAATCATCGTTTACGCCATTTTTCATCTTGTTGTTGGCATCAGTGGCGTTCTTGAGATTCTTATCGATGTTTTCATTGGCCTCGCTGCTGGCCTTGTGCCAATCCCAAAGCGATTTTCCGGCCATGCCAATCATGCCAAGCGAAGCAATGGTCGCTGCGCCAAGTGCGGCTATTCCACCACCCTTGACTAACGAACCCAATCCACCCACCTTCTTGGCAATACTGCCCGAGTCACTATTAATCTGGTCACTATGAACATTAAGTTCATCATTCAAGATTTTATCAAATACCTGATTACCCTTCGACATGAAGTCAGGAGCCGTCCTCGACAAGAACTTCAGTTGAAGGTCATCCTTCATTTTATCACGGCTACGTTCTGCCCCGGTTTCGTCTTTCTTTTTCTTCGGTTTTAGCTCAGCATCTTCATCATCAAGACCTGCCAGTAACTTGTTAAAATCGAAGAAATCTGTTCTTAGTTCAGGAGCTGTGACATCGTTATTCCCATTAGAGTCAAACGGATTAATGGCCTGCTTGTCTTTTTGTTTAGGAATATTATTCTCAGGCAATCCAACTGCACGGTCAATATCATGCTCAGGCTTACGTTCATTCAATATTTCATGTATGCCATGAACATCATCGCGTAACTTCGCATTTGCATTCTTAGCACCGTTCTTTTCGGAATTCACGCCGGCATCAATGGACTTGCGGTCATTTTCGTGCTGCTGATTCTCATTTTTGCCAACATTATGCTTGTCAAGCGACTTGTCAAGCGCCGTTTCCAGTGAATTGACTAAATGCTCGTTCGTATCCAGAGTTTCAACGGCGAGAAGCTGAGCCTTGGTAAATCCGCGCCCATTATCGTTTTCTACAGCTGGCTTGTCCCTGGGCGGTACACCAAACACGCCTTCATCATGAAGGTCGCTTATGCTGTCATGGGTAGCCGAGGCAAGCGCGTCATACATGGCGTCATTGGCGGCATCGCTCGCAATCGCCCCGGTAAACGCCTTTTCAAGCATCTCCGGCAACGCATCTTTCAGTTCGCCTATCGCAGTCCCGATGGACTCGATTGCAGCGGAGAAATCACCCTTAGCCGAGGCATCCTGCCCATCGGCATTATTGACCACGGTAACCTGGCCAGTTGTTGTCGTATTTCTGTTAAAAAGTCCGCTCATATTAAAAATCCGGTGACTGCATCATCACCGGACAGTTTATAATTTTACATGGTGCCTGGCGCACCAAGTGGCACTTTGGCATTGGTACGCCCGTACAGTTCAACAAACCGTTTTTCGGCGTAGGCCAGCAGTTCAAGAAATTCCGGGATAAACATCCGGTCGCAATCGGCCATGCTGTTATTCGTTATTTCCGAAACAAGAGCCTTGTCCTTCGTAAGGGAAACGATATTAAAGACTGGAAACAAACCGCCGTACGAGAAAGGGATATGGTGTTTCAACCATACCTCCGCATCGGCTACAGGTAATGACCGCAGAAATGTTGCATGCAACTGTCCCAGCCACCACAAGATCTTCAAGCACCGGCTTTTCATCGGGGGAAAGCTCGGAAATGTAATTGAACTTATCCCACATGCCTTCGCAGCCTTCGATTTCCGTAACGGTGGCAACGCCGGCAATCTTACGGATTGCTTTCGGGGCTTCCATTTCAAACTCCTGTTCCCATTCGGAAATGAACTTGTTAAGTTCCATTGCATGACGGAGGCGATGGATATAGACATGGCATTCCCGACCGTCAGCAAGGAAGCCCTTGTGATATCCGTTTACCCTGTGTAACTCATAGAGCTGGTCAATATCCTTCGTTAATGTAAACTTTAGGTTACGGAACCCAATCTGAAATTCATTGTAAACGTCTTCCTTCGATGTATCAAACTGGCAATGCGGACACTTGTAACCAGGATGCCACAGCCCATGCTTAGGGAACGACGAAGCGCGGAGCCAATGAAGCAAGTACGATTCATCTATGGTTGCAATGTCTTCCGGGGCGATTCCGCGAATTCTACGCTTGAGGATGGAGTTAATCGCCATTCGAGTAGTCATCGAGCCATCGACCACGTCATCAAGGAAATAGTTGTCCACTAGCTTCAAGGCCTGGCCCATGATTGGGGCTGGATAAAACAAGCCCTTGGAAGGAAGTCTGGAAACCCGATTAAACACGCCAAACTCGCCCTCCTCAATGTCATACGGGCGGTCAATCAATTCCTGTTTTGGTACAGCGTGTACAATGGGGGTTTCATCCTTCGGCCCAGGCACAGCAGGTTCCGGTTGAGTTTCCTTGACGGGAGGAACAGGCGGCTTTTCTGCAGCATTCGACTTGCCACGGTTACCAATCTTGGAAAATGTCTTACGCATCTCATTGGCATCGACCACGGATTCAGCCGGTGCGGCTTCGGTTGGCAGTTGCACTTCCGGAGCAATATGTTCCGGGTTGGACAACGGCATCACATTTTCCTGGGTCACCATGCCACGACGACGCTTAATGGGCACCTGCCGCTTGATTGTCGCCATGACTGGGTCTTCGCCGAGGATTGCAGCACCACGGCGCCTGCGGGCCTCGGCATTCTTACGTTCCATATCCTCGGCAAGCTGACGCTGTTCGGCAGCCTGTATTTCACGCATGCCCATTGCCCGCATGGAGGAATCCATTGACATGGCCTGTTCCAGAATTTTCCGGCTATCCGGATCCAAATTTTCAAGTCCCTCTGCCATATACATCATCCTTTCGTAGTGTAGTAAAAATACCGGGGTCCCTTATAGTGTTCCCCGTTCGGTAGGTCAACCTCTATTTCTTCACCCCGACCGTGCGCCATCATATCGAGGACCCGCGCAGCAGCTTCATCATGGGTGCTGTATGACGGTTCCATGAGCATCGGAGCTTCTACTTTAAGGTCATGATAATCAAGAGAATGGCCTGGCAGGTCCTTGTTTGCTGCCAGGCTCATAATGTCCACGCGGACGGCAAAATGCCGCTCACCGGTCATTTGGTTATTCTCCGTCCTTCTGTTCTTCAACGGTTTCAGCCGTTTTGGTTTCCGGCTTCGTATCGCCATCACCGAACTTTTCCTTACGGGCGAGCGAGAGCTTGCGTCCGAGCATGGCGTTGAAGAAACCACCCATCACGTTAGGTGCGCTGACCAGGCGACGAGTAATGAGGTACTGCTTCTGCTTTTCAAAGGCCTGGTCCCAGTTGGAACAGATGGACCACTTGACGATGAGACCCTTGATGTCATCGACCTTGGTGTTCGTCCCAAAGGTGAGACCGGTATCAAGGCAGACATGGGTACCTTTGTTGAAACCAGCATCGTCAATGCATGCGATTGCCACGGAGCCGGAAGCGATTGCAATGAGTGCATCGGTATCGGTCATGGTGATATTGTAGATGTCATCGGCAAAGTCATCCGGGCCAGTAAGGATGGTGAAGTCAAATGCGGCATCGCGTTCGATTGCAACCGTCTTCTGGATGTTGCGCGGATTGATTCGTGGGTTTGCCCAGTGCACCATGTTGCGAACGCACGGACCCTTTTCCGTATGCTTCGGATCCTTCGGAGTACTAAGGAGCTTCATGAGACGTTCATCGAGTTCACCGACGCTGCAAATTGTGAAATCGTAGCGGTCATAGCCGTGGATGATGAAGTTCTGCACATTCTTCGGGATGCAAGTACCCTTCACCAAAATCTTCGGCTTGTTGATAATCGTACTCAACGATGTCATGCGGCTGTAGATTCGGTTAATCGGGTAGAAATATTCGTTCATGAATGTCGGAATAACAAGAACGTCGGTGTATTCGGACACAAGGTTGAGGTCCTTGATTGCACCGGCAAGCTCACTGTTCGGTACGACAACTTCGTCAGCCATCTGCATGGTTTCCTGAACAGTCATTGCACCGACGATGGTGTTCTGACGGCCAGCAGGGGCATCCCACACAAATTCGTCAAGGGCGTACACTACACGGAGAGTCATTGCGCGGAATGCGTTGGCATCGGCAACATACTGTTCATAGGCAGTACCCTTTTCCTTCAAGGCATCAAGCTTTTCCTTGACGCTTTCAAGATACTTGTTGGCTTCTTCCTCGTCGTCGCCAAATTCAGCAACCTTGGCATCGACTTCCGCCTGGAAATCTTCATAAGCCTTGCGGTCGCCTTCAGAATCTTTCTTAATCTGTTCAGCATCCTTGCGCCAGTCCGGGGCAATCCTATTCATGACATCATTTACCTTTTCTTCAAGGGAAGCCATGAAGTTTCGGTTGGAAATATTGTCAATCCATAGAATGTTGTAGAAGGCAAGGTCCGGGCATGCCCTGATAAACGTCTTGCTGTCGATACTCGTCAGGGAAATGTCGGCAAGGTTGCCATAGAAATGCTTGAACTCCTGCATGGCGGTAAGGCCACGGCAGTATGAGAGGCGGGAAGTTTCATCGCCCACATACAGAATATTGAACTTTGGCTTTGATGCCAGGTTGGCGGCAATGCCGTCCTCGATGAGTTTCTTAAAATCGGTCATAATGAAAAAGTTTCCTCTTTGATGAGGAAACTATATTCAATTTTGAAAAATGCACAGGTTTTAACCCACTCTGTCCACATATTTTTTCAAAAGATCGGTAATCATCACCCTGGAATCGGTTCCATCATCAAATTGAGGGAGCAATTCGGCATACCGGTCCATGAACATGGTAGCCAATCCAATGGTGTCGCTTTCCATGATTCTCTTGGCTTCCTCGTCGTCAACGACCCTTGCATCGTCGAGCGAAGTACCATTCCCGCCATAAGGAACCATCTTGATATAGAGCGGTGCATAGGATTCCAGCTTCTTCTTCAACTCCGCACTTTCGTCGGCATTGCGGCCAGTCATTGCCATGTAGCGGACGAAATAGTTGGATATGTCGCCAAGGCCATCCAGATGTTCATCGTCGCAATCCATGAATCTTGGCGATTCAGTATTCTCGATGAACTCAAGGTTCATGTCATCATCAAAGAGATAAATTCCGCAATCGGTACCGACATGGGCGAAAGTCAGCTGGAACGGCGTACCCAGGTAGACAAGTCTGTTTCCACGATATTCCTGGTCAGATCGGCAATGATAGTGGCCACTGAAGGTGTACTTGGCTGCCTTCAGGAATTTTTCAGGTTCAAGTCCAACTTCGGAAATCTGTCCGGCATCCATAAGGACGCCCATCATGTCGAAGTGGCCAAGAATGACCGTATTGTCCCGTTCGGCCTTCGGTTTCTTTGCCATCTTGGCAAGCCATTCGTTGAATCCAGGCATTGCGGACGGAGTTACCCACGGGACCATGTGGAACTTCATCCCGTGAAGCTCTACGGTCTCGATGTCATCAATGTAAACATGGACATTCGGAAGAAGGCCCAGGTAACGAATGCTGGATACATGGTTAGTATTGTCGTACAGGCAGTCATGGTTACCGGCGATAATATGGATGTCAAATTTTGCCAGAGTCTTCCCGAACAGCTCCATGGCGTAGTTCAGCGCCTCGACAGTAACGAATGTGCGGACACTAAAAATGTCGCCCGCAAAGAGTATCGTATCGACACCGGCAGCTTCCAGTTTCGGTGCCAGGCCATCAAGATATGCCTTCTGTGCAGCGACCACGCGGTTCCTGATGGAAGTGATGTCGCATTTTGGGGAAAGGTGGATGTCACCGATAATTGCAATTTTTGACATAAAAAATTCCTCTTGCGAGGAATATAGCAATTTTACTCCGGTTTGGCATCCTCATCCGGCTTAGCAACCAATCCCCGCTGGCGAGCATCAGCTTCTTCCTTGACGAGTTGTTCCGTTTCGGCATCGCGTTCCTTGCCCCATTCACGAACAAGTGCAATGACTTCCTGCGGAGTCATCGGTCGTCCCTTTGTGCTACCAAGCGGGTCAGATGGATCCACAGCTTCGCCTGTCGCGTCACTACCCCCACCCGTCGTCCCGGAACTGGCTGCATTATTCGCAGAAAGCTGAAGCTTCATCAGCTCGTCTTCCTGGCGCAAGGTGACCAGCATGTGAGTCAGGTCAGTAATGCCCTTGGAAACCGTCTTGTACATGTTTGCCGCAGCGGTCCAGTTCTGGTCAGTAGGTTCAAGAGTGCGCATGACCTGTTCATCAAGCGTCTCAAGCCACTTGTTCGCCATGTCCAGATTCTTGAACGCAAGCTTCCTAAGACGCTCGCGGTCTTCCGCCAAACTCTCGATATTGTAACGGGGAACAGGCAATGCCTCGTTAAGCTGTTCCTTAGTCTCGATGATGGAGTACTGGCTTTTTACGTTCTGGACAGCCTGGGTGACTGCCTTTGTCGTTTCCTTGGCAGCCTTGATGCCTTCCTTGGTACTGCCGAGCGGAAGACCGAGCTTGTCCTCGATTGCCGCAAAGGCGTTCCCCTTCATCTCCTCGCGAATTTCCTCGCGATGTTCCTCCGGAGTCTGCTCAGGCACAGGTTCTTCAACCGCAGGCTTCGCCGAGAAGTCTACATCCATACCAAACAAGTCATCACCGGAATCAAGCGGCTCCGCGTCTAAAAATTGGCTCATCCGAAAATTCCCTTATCGACAGGAACATCAACACGCTTGTGAGGGGTGACAGGAACGCCATCGCAATGAACGGCATCCACCTGGACCGGTGTCCATTTTTGAAAATCGACACCCGTACCGCACTTCTTCGCAAGCTCAGACTCCTCATTGACAACTTCGGTAAGCACTTTCTTGTTACACGCGATGCCAGTCCCCACAAGAACATGAGTGCATTCATCGGCGTGAGGTACCGGTGATTCCTGTACAATTTTACAATCCGTTTTCATGACGTATCATCTCCTTGTGTTTTTCCATTTCCTCATTGAGGCCATTGATGAGGCGCTTCAATGATTTGATGCTTTCCTGTTCACTTTCCAGATGTTGTTGCAGTTTCGGTTTTCTGGTTTCAGCAGCATTCGCCAGACGCTTTTCCAGTTTATGGATTTTTTTCTCATGCAATTTGATGGATTCTCCATATAGGTGTTCCCACCAGGTTCCGGTAGAGTGGAAGTCCGATTCCGAAGTATGATTCACATTGTCATGAGAAGCAATACCCGGTATATTCCACAAGAACTGAAACAAGTCATCCAGGGTGTTAATTTCAACCCGCTTTCCATCAAGTCGAATTATATCCCGGTCGGAATCAAACTCGTCCATCAGGGTGCCGTATGCGCACTTGCCAATGTCATTGTATGTAGAGAGTTTCACTTTCATGATGCCCCCTATACGATGATCTTGCCAATTTCCTGACCGAAGTTATGGACCTTCACGAGAACATCCGCATTGCGAGCATAGTAGCGAATCTGCTCCTGCTGCTCAGCCAGGAACTGGACAAAATCTTCCTGGTTGTCAATCATCATCTTTTCCTCGGCCAAGTTGGCATCGCCGCTTACCAGGATTTCCTTTTCCTTGTCATTCGGCGCCCATCCCCTAGTACGGTCATGGTGCAACCTGTCAAGGCCTTCCTTCTTGTGGATTGCATATTCCTTCTTCATCTGGTTCAAGCGGAAACGGTTGCGCATCGCAATAATGCCTATCTTTGTTCCAGCTTCAGCCATGCAGTAAGCCGCGTTGTAATAGACCGTCTGCGGATCGACTTCCCAGGTACCATCCGGCTTCGGCTTCATGGTATTCATGGTATTCCGCAGCCACATGCGCAAATTCTTCAACTGTTCATTGAGGCTAAGGTCCTCAGAGCCAATCAACTCGGCAATAACTTCTTCGTCCGTGAAAATCATACCATAAAAATAGCTTATTTTGCACCAAAATGCAAGAAAGGGGCCTCCGAAGAGACCCCCGTTGGAAATATTCCAGCTTACACCTTGCTGTGGTAGCCACCCGGGAACCAGATGTTCCAGCGGTCGTAACGCAGCGTAAACTTGAACTTCTGCAACCTTGCCTGGTCATAGTTGAAGCCATCGATGGCACCAATCTTCTGCGGCCATGCATTGATGTAACGGACAGCCATGATGACTTCGCCGTACATCCAGTCATAGAGTTCAAGAGTAACGTTTTGGTTACGAAGCAGGATTGCCGTCGGGTTGCTGTAGTTCTCCTGCTGACCGAGACCGAGCTCGATAGCATTCTTACCATCAGCAATGCGGTTGCTGCCGGCATTCGTGTCACCCTTGCCGTCGGCATTCAGGATGCCCGTGTTAAGGCAGCACTGGTTCCAGGCAATCATGGTTTCATAGGCGCGGCCATCTTCAAGGAGAAGACCTTCAAGATCAACCGTTCCGGCAAGACCCTGCTGCTGCACAGGGTAATACTTTTCGAAACCCATGTACTTGATGGATTCATCCCTGGTGGACACTTCAGGAATCCTCGGACCATTCACGATGTGGATGGTGAAGTTCTTCTGGCTTTCGAAATCCTTGCCAAAGCTGTCGCCATTGGTAGGTTCGATACCAGTAGCCTGGAAGATATCCTGGTCAACGATGAAACGCCAACGCGTGGAACGCACCGGATCGGGGAGCTGGTCTATGTTGCCGGCCCAAAAGACCTTATCAATATCAGGAGCAGTTTTTCCTATCATAATTCACCTCCCTTACACGTTGCTGATAGTGATGCTGTTTCCAGAACTCGTCGCGAGGACTTCGGTTCTGAGGTAGATGTAACGGGAACTCTTTGTCGGCTTGATCTTCAAGTCAACATAGAGCTTGTTCTGGTCGATGATTTCCGGGGTGTTGTTGGTGTCGTCGCAGATTGCAACGGCATAATAGAACGCCGACGGGTTGCTGTCACGCATCATGTTCAACTTGGCCTGCAAGTCACTGGAAATCTGGGAGCGGAGTGCAGCCGTGTTAAGGTGGAACACCTTGCCATCCAGGTACTTGTAGAAGATCTTGTGGATGCCCGCGATAAGCATTGCCACATGAATCTGGTTGAATGCAGAATCTTCCATCTGCATAGTGAAGTCACCCCAGCAGAAGATGCCGTCATCGTTGGTGCGGAACGGGTTGACATGAGCGTCACTGAGACGTGCAATGTCGGAATTCGGATCCTCAGGAATGTTGAACTTGCGTTCATACTTGACCCTGGTGCACCATGCGCTAGGCACGACACCGGTATCCTTACCAGCGGGGACATACCAGAAGATTGAACCGGAACGGTTAGCCGTAATGAGAGAAGCCATCGCGATGGACGGGGCGATTTCCACGTTACGACGAGTAATCATCGAATCGTAGAAAATCGGACGGGCATCATACATGACACCCCAACGTCCAAGCGTCGGTGCGAACCGTACGACATCCTTCTTCAAGGCATTGTTGACGTTCTGTTCAGCCACACCATCGAACAGAGCGAAGCAGTCCTTGCGGAGTTCGCAGATATTCAAGATTGCCTGGATGACCGTCGTATTCAACGTTTCACGACCTGCCCAACCGAAGTTGTTGATGTCGTTACCGGCAGCGACGAAGAACGTCTGGTCAGCCTTGTCCTTGTCAAGGAACAAGGAGTAAGCCGTTGCAAGCGTTGCAGTGCTGTTGTTGTTCTTCGGGTCATAGCTCCAGATTGCGTTCCACACAATGGCCGGGTCCTTGGTATTGAAGGATACCGCAGTCACACTGGAAGTCGGGATGCCATCCACGATAGTTTCCGAGAGGTCCCAGGATTCGTCTTCAAGGAAGGCTTCCAGGATACCGGATTCGTTGAGGATGAACTTGAGGCCAGAACCTTCGAATTCAGAGTCAGCGGCATCGCCGATGAACAACTGGGTTTCGTTGTGGACATATTCAACCACCGTACCGTCGAAGTTATATACATGGCCGTTGAATCGGTATGTGCAGGACATATAGAGTCGAGCGACAGCTTCGCCTTCGTCAGTCAAGTCATAGACCTTTTCCGTCACGCCAGTGAAGTTGATGTCTTCATAGCGAACCGTAGCAAGTCCGAGGCCCACAAAGTTGGCACCGATATCGGAATCACGGAGAACCTTTTCAGTCTGCTGGATGCATGCACTGTCTTTCTTGGAACTCTGGAAGTGGAACACTCCGCCAAGAACATCTCCACTTTCCTTGTCGACAACATCCACAGGGAGAGTTATCTTCTGAATCTGGCCATTGACTGTAACATCATAGTTGCCAATAATGTAGAAGTCAAGAACCATACCGGTCGTTTCTTCTCCGGTAAAGATTTCGATGTCGCCCGTAGCACCTTCCGGAGCCACAATGGAAAGCGTGTAATGGTAATCAGTTTCAGTGCCAACTACGTCACCGCGTTCTTCGATGGTCGTAACGTACCACACTTCTTCACCATCAACAATTGCCTTTACCTTGACAGTCGAACCTTCCTCATATGCCTTCGTGGAAACGAATTCCATCTTGCCTTCCGTACCAAACTGCGTAGCAACAGTTTCATCGAAATGCTTAACGGTATCCGTAGTCATTGCGGTATACACGGTCTTATTCGTGGTGGAAAGGTTAAGCAACTGCAACTGACGGTAATCATCCTTGAATTCCGGATCAGAACCTTGAATGGTCTTGGTAACGGTTTCGATAAACACGCTATCAACCGCATCCTTAATGGTAACCTCGTTCGTAAATCCGTTGATTGCAGTGACCGTGCTGAGCTTCAGGATATTATCGCCGCTAAACGTGAGCGGGTCACCATTGGATTCACGCTCGGTATCAAACGAACCACGAACAATGGCAACGGTATCGCCTACATTGTAGTCGAAGGCGGCACCCGGTGCCAACTTGAGAACCTTTGTCTTACCAGCAACAAAATCCTTTGCCTTCATCCAGGCCGGGTCAGTGTTGGTATTATCGTTCGTCATGTTGATATCGTTAGTTACCACGTTGCTTGCATATCCAAGCCGAGAGCCACGGAATGCAGCAAGCAAAGCGTCACGGAAACGGGTCAGATAAGACATGGACGTGTACTCTTCATCATCACCCTTGGTCGGGACGACGAGAGTTACAAAATCATTCTCGCTATACCATCCAGACGGAAGGTTATGAACGACGATTTCCGAGAACTTGGTAGCATCGGCAAGATCGCCTTCATACCAAGCCGATTCCTCCAAGTAGAGTTCCGCCTTGGTCGGAGTTCCAGCATCATCAAATGCAGTCACTGCATAAATGAACGTGCCATTGTGGATTGCTCCATCATACTTCCATTCAAGCGTAACAACGTCGGCATTGCACACACCTGGAATAGCGTTAATTTCAACCGACTTGCCAATTTCAGCTCCCACGAATGTATCATCCGGAAGAGTGGAGAAATGGCTATTCGAGACACGAACATCTACTGACACATTCTTCTGGTCTCGCACCGTGAAGAATTCGCCATTGAAGACCTCGGTAGCAATCTTTTCAACGCCAGCACCGTCAATCTGGAGGGAAGAGAACAGCTTTGCGCCACGGCCCGTGACAGCCGTCTTCACAGTCAAATAGTCAGCATCGTCATCCGTAATTGCGTCTTCCGGAGAGAACATCAATACGGAAGTCGGCTTGTAACCCATCATGCAAGCATTGTGGGTAGCCTCGTCAGCTGCCGTAACTTCGACATCCTTTCCATCAATTGCAGACACAATGAACTTGCCAAGCGTCTTGGTATTGCTGTCAGCCGGGCCATACACGGTATCGCCAACGATAAAGCCAGGGTTGACGGCCAGGGTAACGCGGAATGTATCCGGATTGCGGTCCTGCAAGTCATCCGGCTGCGCAACAATCTCATACGAGGTCACTGCGCGGCGAGCGGAGCTCGGGTCAGCACCCATGATTGCAAAGAGGACTGCGTCGCCATCGCCACGAGCCTTTTCGCTATCCTTGAAGCTTTCATCAGCGAAAACCCTAAAGTCCACGTTGGACCCGGAATCGATCGTTTCAGCGATGTTGTTGATTTTACGAGTTACGCCGTAGCCGGAAGCGCCATCAGACTTGTAACGGGTAGCAGCAAAGTATTCGATGTTAATCGAATTCTGCTTGCCCTTTTCCTGCTGAGCGGCCTTGCGGTCGAAGGACACGACAAAGCAGTCGGTCTTCAAGTCACGCTTGCGGGCGTCACTCATGTCAATTTCTTCACCATACGGGCGGACATACTGGGCAAAGCCACCGGCATCAAGCACGGCGCGTGCGGCATAAAGGCCCTGGTTGTACTTCCAGTTATTGAAACCGATACCGAACGTATTGTCCATTACCGCAGTATTGTTCAGCTTGGTGACCTTGTTCAGCTCACCCTTGGGGGCGAAGCCAACAATTGCGGCAATCGCATTCGGATTCTCGATCACGGTATACTGAGAACTGTCTTTGAGCTCGGTGCGAACCCCAGCTGCTCCCATTTTTGTAGCCATGGAAAACCTCACGGTTGTTAATTTTCTGCGTGAAGTTTATGCCGTGGTCAAATTTTTTTCTCACAAAAACGGTCAAAACACATCAAACATTATAAACTTTCCGTCAAGAAAGAGGTTTTGCATGGACAAGCGTGGTATAAATATCGAACTCAACCGGCTAAAGGCCAAGAATCCGGGGCAGGAAACTCTCATCGAGGGTGTCCAGCACCTGTTCAATGAGAAAGTCGAGACCGCCACGCCGGAAGAGAAGCGCTCGCTACTGATGTTCCCGATGCAGTACGCCGCTTACCGTATCAAGACAAGCCCGAGCGAATGGACGACCCAGCTTCATAAATGGGCCGACAACATGCTGGACACAATCCTCCAGCTCGACCCGCTGTACCTCACTACGCGAGATTCGTCCGGGGACACCGTGCTGCACCGCCTCGTGAAGGCAGCGACAGGCGAATTCACCGACGAGGTGAACTACGACTTTATAAAGAAGCTGCTTGACAAGGACATGGGATTTATCGCGCTGCAGTCCCCGTTTGAAAACGGAGGCGCCCAGGCGGGTTCCGCGTGGATGATGCAGGACGTTGACGGCAAGACCCCTATGGACCTTCTCGCCGACTATGCAATCGGAAAGCCGGAAGCGGGCATCCCGGCAGATGACCAGCTGTTAATGATGCTGGATGAATTCGCAAATTCCCCTGTTGCCGAAATCGACGTGACCGAAGTAACTACACCCGCACCCGTGCCTCCACAGCAGAACGGCGAACAGCCGGCACAGCCAGAACAGGCTCCACAGGAAGAACAGCCCGCACAGCAGAACGGACCGAAGCCACTGGTCGAACCGCAGATGTCTGACGGGAAGCCAGAAAATAAAAAACCGCCGGAAGACGCAAAGCATCATCCGGCACCTGAGGCACGTCCTCAAAATACCGTGCCAGGAAAGGTGACTAAATCAATCCTTGAGGCCCTCCTCCGCCTTTAAGCCATCAAAGTCCTCCTTCACCTTTGCAAACATTCCATTGAGGCCAGCATCGTCATAGAACATGTTGGCCGCAATTTCATTGGCGGCATTCCCGGTCTTGAAACCGGCATCGGCCATCCTTTTGGCGGTAGCCTCGTCTACGCCGAAAAGGTCCATTATTTCATTCAGGTTTGCACTCATTTCAAATTTGCCGCCTTCTTTATATTGCGCTTGATTTGCCGTTCTTCACCCTGCATACGGGCAATCATCTTCTCGGGCTCGTACTTCCGCATGTATGCTTCCTCGATTTCATCCTTGTCGGCAAAGCCATAGCGGATTGCAGCCTTGACACAGTTCCTTGACATGCCGGTAATCTTCATCATATGATCAATGAATTCGTCCTTTTCGCGGACAACGGTAGTCTTGGCACGAGTCCACCTGAGGTTCAGGTTCGCCCCGTTGAACGCATTGAACGCACGCGCCTGCAAGTCCTTCGGGAGCTTCTGAAACTGCAGGTCGTTCAATACTTCCACATACCTTCGCAGGTTCGGATTCATCGACAGATACCGGCAGGCAGTAAACATCTGAAACTCGTTGCAATCGGCTTCAGAAACCTGCTGGCCAGTCTGTCGCTCATCCACAAACCGGAATGGATCGAAATTGCTCATTACACCCCCTGAGCCGTCTGTACCTGTTCACCAACCGCATTCGTATTGTTCGGTGCATAAATCGGCTCGCTCGGCAACGAAGCGGCTGGAATCTGGAACGCGTTGAATATGTCAATCAGGTCGGCAAAATAGCCCATGAGCATGGTTTCCTGGTCAACCAGTCCCTGTGCATGGACAAGGCCGTCACGGACGACCTTTGCCATCGCCAGGTCCATCTGGGGAGGAAGACGGTCCATGAGGTATCTCGTCAATGGGATATACACGTTCATCGGGTCATCCACATTCATCGAAATATAATACCGCAACCCGCGCAAGTCGCGTAAAATCAAAAACTTCGCGATAGCCTCGACAGTCTGGTCAGTAATCACATGCGGATGCCCGATAATGTTACCTTCATTTTCATCGAAGGTATTCTTCATGACATTTATCATGTTGCGGATATCCGGGTAGCATGCTTCGATGATTTCCTTGATGGTATCCTTCTCCACCTTGCCACCATGCGGCTTTGTTTCCTCGTCCGCAATGTATCTCAGCTTCCGATAAATAAGATTCTTAAAATCCTTGTCATCGACCGGGTGGTTGAACTTCACCGGGGTGCATCTTGACTGGACAGGTTTCGGGATGCGCCACAGGTCATTACAGGTAAGGATAAACCTGAGGTTCGAGGAATTCGCTTCAATCTCATGCTGGATATTGCGCCAGAAGTCTTCCGGGTTATTCGGATGGTCACATTCATCAAGCACAAAGAAGAACGGCTTGCCGTTGCTTTTCAAGACGGAATACCGGTCAATCAGTTCAAGGATTTCGCTTGATTTCTTTGGCGACACCTCGACACACTTGGCACCGAGAATGCCCGGAATCGCCAATGCAAGGGAAGTCTTTCCCGTGCCGGGGCCAGAATAGAAGATGTAGTTACCAAGACCGGTATTGGAAATCGCGGTCTTGATCATAGTCTTCAACTTATTGGGCAAAACAATCAGCTTGCTGATGTCAGTCCCGTCAATCTGGGTACCCTGGTACTTCTTGGTCCAGTATCTGTCGTCAATCGTACTGGCGGCAGTTGCAGTTTCCCTGTCAAGCCCGACGCCCGAAATCATGTCTAATGCGGCCATATTGAAACCTCTTTACAACAAATATAGCAATAAACTGTCCGATATGGACAGGTATCTAGCTTTTATCGACCGTTTTCGCGACCAGGACCCCGTAGTTTGCGAGGCCGTAGCCAAATTATGGACAGCAATAATGGAAGCATCGGCTACCGATGTAAATCCAACTATGCATGCCCCGATGCCAGGTCAGTGCACCCAGGGCATCATCCCCAACCAGACTACAGGATCCAAGGACCCGTTCATCCAGGGCTTAATCAACCGTTCATACGCCAGCCGCTTTGGACAGGGCGCCGGATTCAGCATGCCAGGCCGCACCACCCTCGGCATCATGGGCGGGGGCAATGACAAGCCGGGTGCAGTATCCGCAACCGAATCCAATAGCTAGGATGCCGCAAAGATTCTGAACGAATCCTTGCCGAAATACTTCCGCACGACACTCATCACATACTTGTAGGTGATGCCCGGTGTAGCGGGCTCGTCATCAATCATTCCATAGCGGGTATTGTTTCCGGGTGCCGTAAAGCGCATGATGTTCTGCTGCTTCAAGATCATGCAGAGCATGTTCTTGGTACGGTTGAACTGTTCTTCCGTGATGTACTTTTCCGGGGAACTCAACACCTTCTTCATGACACTGATTACCTTCGGCACCTTCTTGGCCGTGGCGCTTGTGAAGAAAATCGGAATTGCGACCGTACGGAACGACTCGACAGTGACCCCGCATGAATACACAAGATGGTTCTTGACACGCAATTCGTTATACAATGCGCTATCGGAATCACCACCAAGGATGCGGCAGGCAATATTGAGTGCAGCATATTCCTTGTTAGTAGTTACCGCCTTTGTACCGAATGCGGAAATTCCGACATATTCGGCATCTTCATCAATTGCGATGTCAGAACGCTTTGCCTTGACTTTAGGTTCCAACTTCAATTTCGGGTACTTTCCGATGTCATACTTTCCAGTCTCATAGCTTGCCAGGTCGGGGATGTCAAGACTACGCGGACCGACATAGACAATATCGCTCGGATGCGGCACGTACTTGTCATAATCCTTCTTGAACTGTTCAAAGGTATATGCTTCGACATCTTCAATGCAACCCTCGGGTGCATGGATACCGTAAACCTTTTTCAGTCCGTCACTGAGCATCACGTTGTTGAAATCAGAACCAAGTTCGGCAATTTCGTTAAAAACGGCATCGCGCTCCATCTCAAACTCTTCCTTCGTAATTTTCCTGGACGAAGCCTCGATGACCTGCTTAAGAATCTTAGGCACAAACTTCTCCATCGCTTCGGCGGTACCGGAGAATGAAGCGATGACATGCTCATGACTGGTCATCATGTCGTCACTGATTGCATATTCATGCAATTCCGGAAGAATCGGGTCAAACGTCACCCCAATCATATGTTCAATAAGGTGACAGATGCCACGACGACCCTTCTTTTCATCCAATGGACTCAGGTTGTTGTAGACGATGTTGAGCGATGTCATTTCCAGTTTGTTGATTTCTTGAGATACCATTTTTAATTATATCCTTTCTGTTATGCCCAGAATGTAGCAAAACGACCACCCGGTGTCAACCAGGTGGCCGTTCCACTCCAATCCAACCGATTTTACACGGCGGTTACATCCCCGATGTGGGAATAGGTACCGTCATATTCGACCATAATCTTATGGTCAAACTTGTCGGCAACCACCTCCCCACGGTGAGTAATTACTACGACACACCCGATGTCATCGACCATCGAGCGGACAATGTCGAGCATTTCCCTCATGGCATAGTTGTCAGTCGAAATGTCAAGCACTTCGTCAAGACTCATGAAGTTGATGCTAAAATTGCCAACCAGGGACACGAAGTCACGGAAGGCCATCGCGATTGCGAAACCAACCTTGCGCTGCTGGCCCTGTGACAGCATGGTGTACGACGGGGCATATCCCGGGGCACTGATAAACTTGAAGTTCATGGTATCATCGAACTCTATGACGAACGGGAGGTTCGCCTTAAGCAGGTTCTTGCGAACCACCTCGTTAAAGTGGTCAATGTACAGGCCATAAATCATCTTCTTCATGCCACCATCGGAAAGCATCGTGGTGATGTAATTACATGCCGCGATGGTCTTGCTTGCACTGTGCCAGCGTTCAGTCGCCTGAACGAGGTCACGCTCGGCATCGGCGAGACGCTTGTTGGTCATGGCCAAGGCATCTTCACTGGTAGCTTCCCTGATGCGCCTGATTTCGCCCTCGATACGGGCAATTTCCGCTTCCATCTGGGTAATAGAACCGCTGAGGGAAGAATACTCGCCATTCTTGGCAGAGTAGGAATCGTATGCGGTCTGCCATTCGGTACGGACACCCGCGATGCGTTCCTTTTCCCGTGTCAGGCGGGCTTCTTCGGCAACAAATTCATCCACATTTACACCAGCCCCGGCAATAACCTGTTCGCACGTGGAAATGTTGCGTTCCAGCTGTTTAACCATGGTCTCGACAGGGATAATCGTGCTGTTGTAGATGGCATTGAACCCCTGAATCTCGTTGTAGACAACACCCCTATTAGCGGTGAGCGTAGCTACCTGTTGTTCAACCGACGCACGGCGCTCGTGCGCGGCAGGCAACTCCCCTGCAAACTTGGCAACTTCGGCAGCCGCCTCAGCTCGACTGCGTTCAAGTTCAGTAACTTTTCCTTTACATTGAACCCAGGCATCGCGGAGACGGTTGACATCGGCATTGATGTCATTGATAAGTTTCTGACGGATTTCGCCCTTATGCTCCTCGATGTCGGCCTCGGTAAGGGTGTGGCCGCATGTAGGACACTTGGTACCCGCCCGCATCATGGCGCCAAGATTGATCTGCTCATCGACGCGGTCAAGGTCCGCCTTGCGCTTCTTGCCGTCATCAGCAAGTTGCTTCAACTGGGCAGAGGCCTGCTGGATTGCATAGTCCCACTTGTTGACTACACCTTCAGCCTTTACCTTGTTGGCATTGATTTCACCAATTTCGGTCATGATAGCCTGGAGACCAAAATTCAGTTCGCCAATCTGCTTGTCAATGGCAGCAAGCTCATCCTTCTTCGCCTGAACAGGCAACGCATTATAGGAATTCATCGCTGCAGTCAATTCGCCTTTCGCCGTTTCAAGTTCGACACGATACTGTTGCAACGGCACTATCTGGGACTTCGCATTATGAATGTCCGCTATTGCCGAGTCAATACTAGGCTCGGTATCCAGCACCGCCTTCAATTCCGCGAGACGGTTCTGCAATGCCTGAAGATCGGTAGCAAGGGCGCCCGCCTGTCCCTTATATTGCTCGACAGTGCTGCGCTTATCAGCAACAGTCGCTTCCATCTGGGCAATATTGGCTTTCTTCTCCTCTTCCATGTGGGCGATGATTTTCTTGAGATCGGTTATTTCGTTCTCAATGCGGTCGCGGTCATTCCCGGCAATGTCAAAGTTAGTCTTCGCGGCGGACAATTCCTTCGCATTTTCTTTCTTTATGCGGTCATTGTCGCACATGATAATGGAATCGGTAATCTTGCGACGGTCGGCAGCTTCCAGGTCGATAAACGGCTGTGATTCCTGGGTATTCTGTGCAATGTTGTGCTTGAACAGCACTTCATTGAAACGGAGGATATCGTCTTCAAAGTCCTTCTGGGTAAACCCGGCACGCTTATTCTGCACGACCCACTTGTCGCCCTCTTTCTTTTCGACAGAGAACTTCATGTTGTTCTTCGGATCGACTGTACGCCTGATAAAGTATTCTTCAGTGACCGTACCCTGGGTTCGTGAAAATTCAATCGTGACTTCAAGTGTCGCCTCGGTGTTCATCGTGTTACGAAGTTCTTCACGCTTTCCGCCACGGTAAGACTTGCCAAAAAATGCAAAATTGAGCGCTTCGACGAGAGTGGACTTGCCGGAACCGTTAGCCGCACAAAGCCAGTTGAGTCCGTTTGGGAACTTGAACTCGTTCACGTCGTTGCCATAGGACATGAAATTACGGAACGTAATCCGCTTTACATTGATATGATTCTTCGAAGAATTAGCCATGCCCTAAATGTAGCAAAAAGGCCCGGTTGTGGCAACCGGGCACGAAAAATAGGACAATGCGGACTACTTGGCGGGAAGGTCCTTGGACTTGCCGATCGTTTCAAGAGAATCGACCGCAACCGAGAACCCGACCAGGAGCGCACCGATGAACATGGAACAGATGACCATCGGGAGCATTGCAAAGAACTTCAAGGCGTTACGCATTTTCAGTACCCCCTTCAGCCGCATGCGCGATTACCGAATCTGCTGACGCATTTTCGATAAGGTCGCTTTCGACATTCAGCTGGAAGTCATCGGATTCGGTAGGCGGGACGAATTCGTTAATCACAACACCACCATTATCTTCGGCTCCTTCCTCGACAGCCTCGACATCGACAATTTTCGGCTTCTTCGGCTCGTCGCCCTTCTTCTTAGGCTTGCCACCCTGTTTGACACTCTTGCGGACACTGCGTTCCTTCTCGAAATTGTCAATTTCTTCCTTTTCGAGTTCGGTAAGCTTATGGGTTTCGACGCTTTCATTAAACGCGGACGCAAGTTCCTCTACGCTTTCAGGCTCGCCGACTTCAAGCTTGAGACCCGGGTCGGCAACAGTTTCAGCTTCTTCGGCTGCATTTTCACGCGGAATGTCAAGAACCGGCAACGCCTTCACCATGCGCGTATATGCGGTATGCTTGATGAGCATCGTCTTGCAGATTTCTTCTTCGGTCTTTCCTTCATCAAGAAGCTCCTGCAACCACTTGTAGGAAGTGTCGGATGCAATAATCGCTTCGCGCTCCTTGTTGAACACGCGTTCAAGTGCTTCGACATCAATATCCTGATACTTTGCATGGAGTTCATCGCGGATGTCTTCAAAGTACTTGCCGGCCAGAATCATCTTGCAGATGCGGGCCTTGGAAACCGGGAGTTCGCGTTCGGCAAGTTCTTCCTTGGAAATCTCGCTCGTAGTGCCATTGGAATTTTCCACGACGGCAGGCGGTTCAGGAATGATATCCTTGGCAAAAAGGTTCTCTGTGTCCGAGTTCACCGGGACGCGCATGAGGAGGCTGCGGGCTTCCTGCATGGACAGGTCCTGGATGTCAAAACCCTTCGGGACGGCATTGTCGGCAAAGCTCATTTCAAAACCGCTCTTGGGACAGAAGCGGTAGATGCGGGCGCGATAGCGCATCGGGAAGAATTCCTTGGAGTGGATATAATGACCAAGTTCTTCCGGGAGGAGACGGTTGCCGTTGGCATCCATCCAGCGTGACGGATTCTTCGGGGTGAGCTTGTCGGCAAGCGGCATGTCCGGGCTGGTAATCTTGAAGAAGGTAGCGCCGGTATTCGGGCACACTTCAATGGGCGGAACGTAGCCTTCCGGTTCGCGACGGATGTGAGTGAAGCAGTCAATCTGCGTGCCCACGCGGCTCTTCATCGGTTCCTTGGAGGAAATGTACTTGGTGTAGAGGGTGCATGCCGTTGCGCCACGGCGGTCACATTCACCAAACACGAAATCCTTGATGTTTCGGTAAAGCTTCGGATCAATCCAGATGAATTCATCGTCAGAAAGGCAGATTGCCCAGGACTGCTGCTTGCGGCGGGCAACGAACTTCTGGATAATGGTAGACTGGTGGGACCAGTCTTCTTCACCCGGCACGATGACCACATTCTTGTCGGCACGGCGTTCACACACTGAATTAAGCCAGGTATGGTTGCCGTTGTTGAACACGAAGATGGTATCGAAACCGAGTGCGATATGGTAGTCGAGCCATTCGGCGAAATCAAGCTCGTTACCGTTGACCTGTACAAGACAGTGGATGTTCATAAAGAAAACCTCGTAATTATCTACGAGGTTAAACTATATCGGTTTGCTTGTGCCTTAGTTCAAACCAAGCTTTTCACAAAGAAAGTTATACAGCTTGACTGCACGCGGCTGTCTCTCCGGATCCAGCGCAGTTTCGGTCGAGCACGTCGGGTGGTCACAGAAGATGCCGGTCACTGTATAGGTGGCGCCGTCCTTGAATACCTTCGTGTCGATTTCCATGCAACGCCTGCCGTACTTCCGCGCAGTGCCGATTGTAAGCACCGCCTCAAAGTATTCCGCCCCGCGCCTATATACGATACGGACATTGTCGGAAACGTTAATGTTGCTTTCAAGCGCGAAATCGTTGCCCGGCTGTGTGAATCCCATGAGCACGTATTCGGGAATGTCAAACTCTTCAATCTTCGCCGTTGGAAGCGGAAGGACAAACTTGGACTCCGGAACAGCAGGGACCTCAGATGTAACCTGTCCCGGTACGGTCTCTTCATGGTTGATTTTCTGGACCGTATCATTCATTCTAGCAGCTATCCGCTGAGTTTCACCCAGTCCACTGACTTTATCGTTAAGGAGATCATTTATTCTTCCTTCGCCACTGCCGGAGAATTCAAGCTGCATGACACCCTGGTCAACAGAATCCTTGAACTCCTTGTTCCAGTTCTTGGTGGCCATTGCCGCATTTAACTCATCAAGGAACTTTTGCTTTTCGGCTTCGTTTTTGAATGGATGCCATTCCGGCAAATCGGAAAGCCTGACGCTGCGGTTCATGGGCACCTTGTCGAGTGACTTACGCCAATTCTTCGGAGTGCCGTCCTTATTGTATTCAAGCTTGGTGAAACCAGCCTTCTTGGCAGATTTCTTGATGGTCGCCTTAACCTGTTTTACTGTTTTCTTGGTCATAAAGCCTCTCCTTACAAAAAGCTTCCAATATCTTCAATGCCGGCGGTGTCGGCATAGGTAAATCCCTGCATGACGGGCTTGGTCACGGTCTGTGCGCCGCCCGGAGGAATCGGCAGGAACGTCCTGTCGTCAAAACTTGAAGGCTGGATAGCGGGCAACGCGACCGGCGCCTTCTTCTTGGCCATTTCCTCGGTAATCATGGAACGGTAGCCATAGGAGCGCATGCTCTGCATGAGGTCCTTGTAGTACGGCTCAACATCCCAGAAATCAAGCAACTCGAAACCGCAAAGCTCCGGTTCCGGCTGATTGAGCAAGTCATTCAGACGGGTGACTACTTCCGGCGGTGTGCAGGAAAGGTCAATCAGCTTGCGGTTACGCATGTACTGGTCACCCCAACCGTTGTTCTTCGCTACATCATACACATTCGGGAACGTCTGGATAAATGTGGCGGCAGTGCCCTTTCCAAAACGGTTCTTTACTGTAAAATCCAGTTTACCTGTTTTCGGCTTGATGAACGACATGCCGTGAATGTTATCGGAATCATCACCGGCGAGTACCTTGATGTCGAGGTACTTTACCGGATCGTCCACGGTCATGAAGTTGCAACTGATGTGGTCAAAGACCTTCACCTTCGGGAAGTTCAACTGTAGCAAGTCGGAGTCATGCGTCACGACAATCACGTCATCGGACTTTCCACTGAACAGCTTAGCTGCCGCATATACGACATCGTCACCTTCGGCATCTTCGCATGCAATTGCACGGGCACGAAAAAGCGGCGCGAGTTCCTTCGCAAACTGTTCCTTGTACTTTCGCCAAATCTTGCGGTCGACGGTAAACGGCCAGTCGTTGCTGTTTCTGGTACCCTTGTATGACGGAAGAATCGGATTCTTCCCGTTCGGCGCATAGATATTCCAGAACATCTCCTGCTTTTCAGGCGGAAATTCACCCAGCTGCTTATGCTTCAATTCATCGAGCTTGGGAAAATCGGCGATAGGAATCGGGAGGACGACAAACTTTCCATCCTGGGCCTTGCGGACTTCATAGCCGAGATTGTCTGCGCGGACGAAGTACGCCTTGTTGTCGGGTTCGTTTATGTAGTACACCGTGGCATGTTCGGCATAGTAGTCCTTGACAAACTGCTTGCGCCATGAGCCCGGGCCTTCAAGGGCGAGCACAATATGCATCGGGTCAAAAAGGGCGATGAGCTTCATCACTTCGTCGATCATGAAAGAGCGCCAAAGCTTGATTTCGCCCTCTGCGCCGATGAACCCGTACTTTTCCCGGTTCTTGGCGGTATTTATCGAAAACATCTTGTGATAGGACATCGATGCCCAGTCCAGGACCAGGCAACGGTTGTTCACAGACCTGTACGACTTCAGGGGAGGCAATTCAAACGCAGGTGCTTTGGGTTTCTTCTTATTTCCGGCCATCGATATATTCCAATTCCAATACGATAAATGTAGCAAGTGTTGGCAAACTTTGGCGACTACTTGGCAAATTTTTCATGCATTTGTCAATCTATCAACAATTTCAACGACTTATCAACATTCTATCAACATGATATCAACAAAATCTAAACCAACGAGAACTTCGGCTTGTATGGAAGGTTCAGTTCCGTCTGGTCCTTCTTCTGCTTCTGCAACCTCTCGGCGGCACGGTCGGCAGCTTCCTTGCGATGCTTCTTGATATCCTCCGGGGTAAGCTGTGCCTCGTAGATGCCGTCCATGTGCTGTTCCTCTATCGGGATGTTCTCGGCATCATAGTACGTCATGCGGTATCTGGAATGGACAAGCATGTAGTTGAACATCTGCTCCATGGTGCCATCCCTCTTGCGCTGCCAGCAGTTGGCATCGTCAACAAGGTCGTACACGTTGGCTACAGTCTTGTTCGGGTGCTTTCTCACCACGCGACCGATTGACTGCATCACCTTGTACATCGACTTTGCCGGCTCGGCAAGGACGAGGTTGTTGAGCTGCTTGATGTTCACGCCCTGCTTCATGCACCCGTAGGTGGCAATGAGGATATTTCCGACACTCCCTTCCAGTTCCTTTCGGATCGACTCGCGTTCGGATGCGCTGACTTCACCTTCGATGATGTGGTAGGTGTATTGTGGATACTGCTCTTTCAGGAAGTCATAAAGGTCATGCAGGCGTTCGATGCCGTCATACAGGATGACCGAATTCTGGTCGGTACCAAGATGCCCTGCGTCGATGAGCATGGCAATCACGTCCTTGCGGGAACTGTTCCCGAGGACGATTGCCCGTTCCATCTGATACTTGGCATAGCAGATGCCATACCTGGTGTTCTGCGGATACGGGATGTAAATCATGTGCATCTGGACCGGGGTCAGCGTGCCGTTGGCAATCAGGTCGCGCAGGTGGACGACATCGTAAATCGGGCCCAACTGGGATTCGATGTTACATGCGTCGATGAACTCGGCGCTGTCGGTAACGTCCCTGGGTGCCAGGCTGAGACCAATCTCCCCGTTCTTTCCCCGGTTATCCTTGGTCGGCTTGATCAGGGGAAGTGTCCCGGAAACGCCGACCTTGAAGTTGTTGGCGTTCACGCAAAGTTCAAGTATGCCGCGCAGGACAACGCCGCGCATGCCGTGCGCCTCGTCAACGAGGACTGCATCAAAGACCTTGAAAAAGTCCGGATGCTTGTGCTGGAGCGTCTGCCAGGTCGAAATCGTAATCTGCTTCAGGAGCTTTTCTTCGCCAATGGACTGCTTCTGCAACTCTTCCAGCTTCTTCTTGGAAATCCTGTCGGAAGATTCGCCATGCAGCAGGGTGCAGTAGTCCCTTGCCTCGTCCCAGCCGTAGTCGGTGTAGAAGTTGTCATACAGCTGCTCCACCAGGCTCTTGCTCGGCACGATTATAAGGATTTTCCTGTTTTCCTTCTCCATCAGGTACCGGGCGATAATCATCATCGACACCGACTTCCCCGCCGAGGTGCACGCGAACAGGAGGCCCCTGCGCCGGTTGAGCGCTATCTCGACAAGGCGGTACTGGTGTTCATAGGGGACAAGCGTTCTTCCGCTTTCACGGTCATGGATGTTGAGGGTCTTGGTAAACTCCTCGATATCTTCCCGCGTCACCGTGCCGAATGGCGGGGAGAACATTTTCCGGATATCCTTGGAAATCGTCACAGCGACACGGTCGCCATACTGCATCTTCAGGTAATCGCGTGCCCTCGGGATCATCCCGGTCGGAATCCACCCCTTGGACTTGTCATAGAAATACTCGTTGCAGTCAAACCCGCGAATATGGTGCTTGGCTTCCCATGAATACTTCTTCGCCTTGTTGTAGAACGTAAAGGCGGACTGCATGAACATGTGGACTGTCTTCGGGTTGAAATCCGGGTTTACCGGATATGCCCTGACAGCGGTGTGCGACGAGTCGCCCACCGAGAACTCCACAACAAAATCGTATTTCTTTTCGGTTTCCGCCATTGGCTACACCTTGTACCTATGCCCCTTCGGTTCATCGCTTCGGGTGGCGTCCCTGCTGACTGCGTCAGTGGAAGCTATCCACACGGCAGTTATTTTACCCGGAGTGTCCGTCACGCACCAGACAATCGCCCTGTATTCGAAGCCTGGGCGTATGTACCCGTCGGTCGACGAGAGGATCCATGACCAGTCACCCTTCCGCTTGTCGTTCGGCAGTTCGCCTTCGGCCTCGATTTCGGCCTTGACAGCCGACATGATCTTCCCGGCGACATACGTCGGGTCCAGGCCTTCCACGACATCCGGAAGGTCACCTACCATTTCGGCATTGAACGACACCGATTCCCGGTGAAATACCGGGAAAAGCTCGATGGTCATCGACGGCCTTTTCATGCCGGCGTGCCAGTCCGTAGGGGAATATACGACGACCCGGAACTTCCGGTCCTTGGCAGATATGCTGATACTTCCTTCGCTCATGCCCTGAAATGTAACAAATTTGCTACTAAATGTCAATAACGGGCATGATTTTTCCACCAGGAATCGTAAACATCTTTATGGGAAGTGTGTAACTTTGCCGCAGGCCTGAATCCAGGAACCTTGCCTTCCCCGGGCGGCCATGTACCTGTAGAACAAGGCTGTTTTGCCTGGAACTTACGATTCGCTTACATGGACCGTCCATGGCAAGCCATGCCCGGTGCCCCCGAATCGTAAACATCTTTATGGGAGAGAAGTTACTTTGGCGTGAGCCCGCAATCCAAACCCTCCCCGGAACGGTGCATCTACAGTATTATGTAAACTTAAAAAATTTTTTACAATGTATATCGGTGGCAACCTCTTGCTAAAGTCGAAAGCTTTTCGTAACTTTTCCGCTTGAGCCTGAGCTGGTGTAGTTCACCTGCACCCGGATATAAGCTACGGGCAAACAAAAATCGGTCTTCGCTGGACCCACGCATCGAGAATTTTTACATTAAGTGCCCCCCGCTGTCTTCCGTCCAGCGATTCATTATAGAGGAAGACATGGGGGCACTATCCGTTCAGTAGGTGTCATGCCGGAAACACGAACCAAGTTCGAATATGAAATACGGGTTCTCGACAAGTTCAGGAAACCCATCCGTGCACTGCTGAAGGAGCACAACATTCCCGAAAGGGACCATGACTATTACTGGCTAATCATACACTGGATAACGAAAGGACTCGTCGAGTCCTATCGCAAGGCGTATCTGGCAACCACGAAGCCGCCAAAGTGCCGCGAATGGTACTGCCGCCTCTATTCGAAAATCATGGACAACGCCATGGGACACAAGTACATCGAGGTCTTCGAGAACTTGAAGAACTGGGGTGTCGTCATGCGCGGCGCCTCGTATTGCAAGGCCACCGGGAATACACCCGGACTGAGCAAGGCGGTATGGTTCGGCGAAGGGTTCGGATGGATGCTCAAGGAATACTGCTATGCCAAGGATGTGGCCCATCTGTACGGCAAGGGCAACTTCCATGCGGGTCGCCTGATGCCAATCAAGCTCAAGTCAAGGGTCCTATTGAAACGGTTGGAAAAGTGCGCCGAGGAGCGTAAACGGGTTCAGCTCATGGACCCGGTTGTCAATGATGCGCACCGCAACCTGAAACATTTCCGCATCGACCGCGCAAAGGCACAGCGTGCCCTTGTGAGGGCCGGTGTCAAGGGGAAGAAGCTTGTCAACGAGATGCGCAAGGTTGACCGGTTCAATGAAGCCGAGAAAAGCGACACTTCCCTGTTTGTCGTACGTGACGACTATGGCCGCGTGCATACCAACGTTACCCAGGTGAAGCGCGAAGTCAGGGAATCCGCATTGACATGTGATGGCGGACCTGTCACCGAGGTTGACATCAAGAGCAGCCAAGGGGCCTTCCTTTGCTACATCATCGAGGGGTGCCTGAAGAACATTCCGGCAATGATTGGGAGAAACGGGCAGTCGTTCATCTCGATACCCAAGGACTTTGCAGCCAGTATCGGTGCGGACAGGATAGGACGCGAATTCAATGATTTCCGTGACAGGCTGAACCGTCATGAACTCTATGAATTCTTCGCTTCCGAAATGTCACAGGATTGCGACCTCGACATGGACGTGGACAGGGATACCGCCAAGACGGCGTTTCTTGCGACATTGTTTGCCGGCATCAATCTGGACCCCGGCTGTGACCAGACATGGCATGCGTGCCGCAGGGTGTGGGAGGAACATTACCCGTGCCTGAACCGTCTGATCCAGGAGTTGAAGCGGATTAACTACCGGGCCCTTGCCTACGAGCTGCAGAGGATGGAAAGTTCCTTCGTGTTTGACTTTGTCATCCCCAGGATACAGAGGGAAATAGGGTGCCCGTACTGCACCGTCCATGACGAGGTGATTGTTCCGTCTGCACATGGCGACGCCGTGAAGCGGATAATCGACGAGGAACTTGACCGGTTCGGCATCCCGACGACTACCGTGGAAGAAAAGGCCGTGCTTGATCCTGACGACGCGACGGTCAATGCCGAGATGGCATCGTTCTACGAGGTCGGATATTATTGTGGATGGGGCGACTCGGTTGACATGCACATCGCCGACGAGTATGCCAATGCGATGTAATGCGTTGGCAATATCCGGCAAGACCTATAAACTCCTGAAAAACCGGGAGTTTCAATGAAATCCTTCAATAGTAATATTAAGAACCTTGATGCTTTTGCATCGTTTAAGTCCACCTTGGAAGATGCCGGTGCAGTTGTCGATGGGTCGGTGATATGTTTTGAAGCCGATAACTCGAACGCCCGCATGCTTGTCGAATCTCTTATCGAATATGATATCGCCTCCCCGCTCATGGAGGCGGTGACCGATCCGAATGCCGCAAAGGACATGCTAGTCGGCAAAGTTGACGAGATTGTGAACCATGTCTATCAGTCATCTTCCGAACCGTTGCGTGCCAAGATTGCCCAGGCGGTCAAGAAAAGCATTGAAAACGCGGTCAGTTCCTCGCCGGATGTCCTGACGAGGGCCGCTACTGCGCTTGAAGGCAATGATGTGAAAGGTTTGGAGAAGATTGTTCGCAGTACCGTCAATGCCCTTACCACGACAGATAGTAATTTTGCATCACAGGTTGGTGCTGCCGATGATGTCCGAAAGGGTCCTATCGATGAGCTGGTGGCAAAGACACTGGAAAAGCTTGGACTTGATGCCGACAAGCATCAACAGATTGTCGCCACGGTGAAGAACTTTATCCAGGCAAAGGCTGAAGCTAATCCGGATTATTTCAGCTATCTTACCAAGAATCCGCCGACTCTTGCCAAGCTGGTGTTTACAGCAATTCAGAAAGAGTCGCCGGACCTTTATGAACAGTTGAAGACTTCCGGAAAGTTGAAAAACCGCAACGAAACAACTGCTTCCATGGCTGGCAATCAGAGCGTTGACGATATCAAGGCCGAATTGATGCGGGTCTTGAATCAGGTTGAAGTTCCTAGCGCATTGGTTCTTGAAGAGGAAGATGATTCTGAAGCTGACAAGGCTGTCGTTACCGCCTATGGCTTCCCGATGATTAACCTCACCTCCACTCTGGTCAGGGAAATGCTTCGTGCCCAGGATCCGTCTGCACAGAAACGCGCTTACAAGGTGTTCAAGAAGCAGCTTAAGGCTGACCCGGATATTGCATCTGCGCTTAGCATGGGAATCGGTGGTACGCTTGGTGTGCGCGGCAGCGGTCAGTCTGCCGGTAGGGATACTGGTGCCCGTATCGATGCAAGCGTTCCGGAAAAGAACGAAAAGACTGAGGCTGTTGGGCAGGATGGAAATCCGCTTATGGAAGGTTTGCTTACGACAGTCAAGAATGCATTCAAGAGTCCGATTAATATTTTGAAGGCGATTGCACAGAACAAGGGTACTCCTTGCCTCAGAAACAACCTTGTTGTCATGTATGATGATATTGCCGGCGCGGACAGCGACAGTAATAATACCGTGAAGGCTACTCCGCTTGGTGTAAGCGCGGGCGTTTTTACCGACTTGAACCAGCAAGTCCAGGTTCCTGCTTCCCATCTCGCCAAGTTCTATAGCGTGCTTGATCCGAAGAAGGCGTTCGGCAGCTATGCAAAGGCTATGGCTGAAGTGAATACCAAGCGCAATAACGCGAAAAAGGATGCCGCATTGGCGACTGGAAACAAGAAAGCCGCTGAAGAGTTGGCTAAGTACTTCGTTGAAAACGGCCATCCTCCGTTCTATCTCCTTAAGCCGAAGAGTGAACCGAAGGAAATCGCCCGCTGGTGCGATGAAGACATGAGCAATGGCTTCAACATGATCTTCATAACGCTTGAAGACCATAAGTTTGGCATGGTCGTCAAGGAAGACGTTGCCAAGGCTCTCTTTAGGGTGGGTTAATGCGCAAATCGCTTATACAGGCCAGACTCAAAACCTTCCTTGAAGGTACCATGAAGGACTTTACAGCCCCTCTGGATTCTGGCCGTATCGAGCGGTCCAAGAAACTCACTTACAACTACAAGGGAATCGAGAAGAATCCATCGGGTGACGCTGTCATCCGGTGGCATATTCCTTCCCAGTCCGATCCGGGAACAGTTTACGAATGCTTCATATCGGTAAAGCCCAAGGGAATGTCTTTGTTTGCGGTGGCAAACAACGTACGCGACCTGAGGTCCAGGGTAAACGCCTTGAAGGAAGCCGATGTCAAGTGTTTCTGCCCGTGCAAGGATTTCAGATATTCCGGCGCGGCATACAACATGGCGCACCTAAAAGACGGGTTTGAGTCAGGACATGGGGATGCCGGTTCCGACATTCCGCCTGACATCCGTGATCCCGAGCGCAAGCATACCATCTGCAAGCATCTTGCTGCCGCATTCAAGGGAATGCTCACTAATGCCGGCACCATAATGAAAGATGCCCGTACTGTAAAGTTTGCAAAGAAAGAACCCGACAACGTGGACATAGGCCCGCTTTCCAAGCGTAAAAAGACCGAGCCGGCACCAGGTAAGAATCCTGATTTGTTCAATAAGCCGGTCGAGGAACCGTCGGGCAACAATCCGGAAGTTATTCCGGAAGCAAAAAATGTCGTCAGTGACAAGAATGCCATTCCGAAAATGGAAGGCCTCAACCCGGTAAAGATACCCGAGGCACAGGAAAGCTTGAACGCCCTTGCCGACGTTCTTGAAAAGGGCGAAGTCGAAGCTCCGTCTACCGCCCCCGAAGAATTGCCGGATGCCGATACCTCGGATGAAGAAAACGAGACCGAGGGTAGCGTTCCCGAGATGCCTGGGCTGAATGTTTCCAACAAGAATGACAACTTGATGTATGATCTGGAAGATGCGGTCAGCGACCCGATTTTCAATCCGGACGAAAACGAATAATGTAGTTTCTTCATGGAGGAAAATCCATGAATGAAGAAACGACTGCAACCAACAATACTGAAACTCCAGAACTAGCTGGCGAAGTAGATACCTTGCCGATGGATGACGTTAATGGCGACGCGCCGGTTGACAATGAAGAACAGTATCTGGATGAGGGAGACGAGGAAGATGAAAGCGGCTCTTTCGATAATGAACCGAGTACAGTTGATAACGATGTCGATCTGCTTGACGAACCGTCCGATGAAGAAAATGAACTGAATGAAGTTTCTTCTGTCGAGGCGCTTAAGAAAGTTGATAAGGACATGCAGGATGCTATCCTTGGCAACTCGAAACAGCCACCCGAACCGGATTCTCCGAATGTACCTCCTGATATGTCGCCTGAGATGAGCGAGAAATATCCACCGTTTGGTTTAGAGAATGAAATTCCTGAACAGCAACAATCTGCCCAGCCGAATATGGGCAATGGCAGTAACGCCATTCCTTCGCACCTTACATACGATGGTTCCCGCATACCTACCTACGAAGAAGCTTTGAAGCAAGTAAAACCGGATTACGACGATTTTTACTTTGAAGACCTTGGAATTAATGATGGGCGGCTGCATGAGTATACAACGACACTATGGTATAAGATACGCACTCCAAAACAGCCTAATGGCCGCGACTACAAGGTTCTCGGCATGCCTAAATACCCGAAATTCCTGGAACGTCTGGGTGTAAAGAATATTTCCGAAGCCAGCCTGATGCAGATCTGGGAAACGTTTAGACCCACAACGCTAGAATACAAACTGGAAAAGGAAGATGCAAATCGCGCAATCGTCTTGACTGCACAGGCGATCGTTTCCAGGATGGTTAAGGAACATCGCCTTACGGATGGCACCTTGACTAGCGCCGACATGGATTTCATTGCTAAGAACATCCCGGACTATTCCGAGGGGACTATCCTGTCTATCAAGGAGTACATCCGCCGTGTCTATGAAACTGACCAGAATGCAGGACCTACCTTGTTCTATGGTCCGGAACCGAGAATGGACTGCCTCGTCAGCGACCTTAATACAGATGGTGGAAAGCTTGTTGACGGCGTTCCTTTGACTAAGCGGGATGTTGATTTGGTCAACGAGGCGACCAGGAAGGTTGCTGAACAATTTGGCAAGGGTCCAAAGATGCCGCCAATGGATGTGCAGCAACTCAAGACGCTCTTTTCCAGGCACAAGGACATTCCGGGCTCCTTGTTTACCCGTATCTCCAAGATTCCTCCCAGTTCATGGAACATTTCCCTTGAACGCAACCTGTTCATGATGAACTATGACGTTGGCGTCCGCAGTATCAGGATTGAAGTCATGTTGAATGCCGACAGGCCGGCATTCTTCAACATCAACTGCAGCACGATGATGGATGGCAGCGGCTCGATGAAGTATCATGAAAGTTATGATACCGTAGAGGAAATGGCAACTTCCGGCCCGAACGCTCTCCGACTCCTGCGCTTCGTGGCGGGCAAGTTCAGCAGCATAACCGCTTAACCCATGTATCAACTTAATGAAGACGGCCACCTCTTGCGAGGTGGCCTTTTCTGTTAGTAGATTGTCCTGATTTTTTCGCCTTCCGGAACACCGGTTCGGAGGTATCTGAGTTCCAGCTTTGGCACCTTGGCTATCTTTGCATTTGCGATGGATAGCCAGAAGCCGAAGAAGTGTTCTGCCAGATATCCGTCAATTCTGCGGTTGGAATCATCCAGTCCAGCCTTCTTGTCGAATTCCGCAAGTAAAGTAAATAAATCTTTACAGTATGTGTCGATAAGAGGCTTCTTGCCGATGAACATGTTGCACTGGATGAGGGACGGGCCTTTCAGGTAGTTGGCAAACCTGGTCCCGAGATTGGTCTCGGTTTCTTCCAGTACCGACAGGAACATGTCAAGCCACTTCATGTACTTGGCATCGGCGAACCACATGAATGCCGAGTAGTTCTTCCTGTGGAAGAATTCGGTGACAATGATGTCCGACTTGTCGAGGAGTGCGTTCGCCTGGTTCTTGGTCAGCCGCGACCAGCCCTGGTTGTCCGCGTTTGCAAAGAATCTCCTGTAGTGTTCCAGCCCGATGATGTTTGCTGCCGAATGTTTCCACATGTAGTACAGTGCGGTTAGTTCACAGTACCATGGGTTGAGATTGTCGATATTGTCCCCTTTGTGCGGGGCGTCCACCAAGAATTTCTCCCTGCCCTCGTCGAGTTCAAGGAAATTGTTGCGTTTTGATCCTACTACATATATGCTCATGCCTGAAAACTATATAAAAAAGACGGACCAGATGGCCCGTCCCTGAAATTAAGTGTCGATGAACTAGACTCGTTTCGGCTTTTCCTGCCACATCTTGCGAGCGTAGTCCACGGATTCGGTATCGGAATTCAGAACAACGAGACCTTGCGGAAGAGTGTAGTTGGCAAATTTTCTGCACCACAGATACATGCTGCATGGTTCATTGATACCTGCAACAGTCACCGGGATGCCGTTGCCGTAATTCGGGTCGGCTGCCAATCCTTCGACTAAGTCTTGAATAAACTGTTCAGTAGTGGTTCCTACGAGATCAAGAATGTCGAACCCAAGACGGTCTTCAAGTTCACCGTGCGCATAAACGCCTTCAGCGGGTTCGCTATTCATGTTATCCGTGACATCGTTAGCTCCGATTAAGCGATACTTGCCTTCCGGTTGCGGTGTCGGCTGCGGATTTTCTTCATCCGGGGACCAGCCATTGCCATCGTAGTTGAAGGTAAAGCAGGAATCGCATCCAGACTTGATAGCTTCCACGAGCGCGGCGTTTTCCTCGGTGCGCATGGACATGATTGCGTTGCCTAGCTTGGTGATAGCTTCGGCTACCATCGGGGATGGGTGATTGCAGACCTGCGGGATGCAGGGAGCAGTTTTCTTCCCATCGAAGCTTTCGAATGTCGCCTTTGCACCTGCTGTAAGGGAGTCGATGATGTAGTTGTTTTTGCCGTCCTTCATCGATTCAAGCGCGGCGTAAAATTTATCTTGAAGTTCTTGGGGAATCATGTTAACCTCTGAAATTATAACATTTCCAGTTTATACGACTACCAGTATTTTCTGGCGTCATGGATTATCGCCAGCAGCTTTTCGCGCTCCTCGGCATCGGTGGGGACTGCGGTGCGGATTTCAAGAATCTGCAGTTCTTCCTTGTCGCCGGGCATCATGCGGTCAAATGTGAAACCGGTAATCGTGTTGGTATCGGCGTTAATCTGGTCCTCGAAATCATAGGCGAGTGTCTGACTTTCGGTTTCAAGTACCCTGATGTATTCACCTGTCTGGATTTGGGCAATGACCACGTACCGGTGTGCGCTATCCTTGCTTCTGGTGAATGTGTGGAATAGGTTCAACAACCAGTTGCCTACTATGCACCCGTAAACTGCCGATGCTACTTGATTGACTGTTATCATTGCTTACCTCCTGGCAAACTATGTTATACCTCGGTAAAGAGCAACTGCGTGGTCCTGAACGGCATGATGAATCCGCCGTGGTGAGAACCGATCTGCGCTTCCACCAGGGTCGGCTTTGAGTTGCTGGTGAAAATGCGAGAAATGAAGCTGGACGCTCCTTTCCTGAACCCTGTACGTTCCTTAGGCACGAAGATGTACAGCGGGGGTCTTCCATTACGGTTTATCATGTTGGCATATTCTTCTTCGCTCATGCCAAGGGTATCCATGTAGATTTTCGCCCCCTTTACCGGCGAGAGGACATTGTATACTTCGACAATGAAGTCCCTGGTAAGCGGGACGGTACCTATGGAAGTCTGCAAATCCGTTGATACTCGGGGATATACGGAGGCCATGACCTGTGCGTTGCCTACTTCAGTAAGGTCGTTGACATCAACGGTTATGCGGTTGATTGCGCAAGTAACTCCCTTGGCATTCTTGAAGTCCTTGAGAACCTTGATCGGGGAAGACAGGCCAACGCGCTTCATCTGCTTTTTCAGCTTCGCATAAGACTGCTTCACCTGTTTTTCGTCCTTTCCCTTCAATATCATCTGGATTTCCGGTGCACCGAAATTGATGAACGGGAAACCCATGGACATTATGACCGGCTCGTTCCAAAGGACGGAAGAGTTGTCCTGGGTGAACCCGGCGGGCACTTCGACTGAACCTAGTGGCCTGGTCCGGTTGCCCGATATGAAGGTGTGACCGCCGGTGAGGTTGGTATGAGCTATGCCTTCACCGCCCCGTGCTCCGGTCCTCGTGATATATTGGCCACTTGGAGTACGGTTGATGAGGATATCCTTGATTACCGACTGGGTAACCCCGGGTGCAAACCGGGTAAGGAATTCTGCATTCGCCGTATTTCCGGCAATATCGTCTTCGACCGCATGGATAGCGGCGATGATTTGCTCGCGGGATGCCGCATGCGCGTAGATTTCGGCAAGGACCTTCTGAGGAATGTTTACGCGGGGTGCAATCGGAGGCGGGATTAAATTGCCATCGGAACCGCCCTCGTGAGGTTCTTCCGCGTTATCGCCGCTGTTAGGGCTAGGATTTGGGTTAGGATTTGGGTTAGGGTCGGCGGGATGACCTATAAGTTCCAAAAGTTGTGCTATCTGTGCTTCGGATAGCGTTGACGACTGTTCACCAATTCGTGCAATTTCTTCCGCCGCTTGGTCGCGGGCTTCCTGTGCTGTTTGCATGGATGTCCTGGTTTCAGCAGCGATGCCTTGTATCTGTGCAAGATATTCTTCAATTTTTTGAAGAATTGTGTTTGCTTGGGATTGGAACGCTTCTTGCGTTTGGGTAGCAGTGTCCTTTGCGGCATCGACAATGCCTTGGGCGTTGGCAAGAGCTTGATTTACTGTTGCGCTAGCACGTTCAACTGATTGCACTGTCCCGCGTAGTTGCCTTAGTGCTTGTATCTGTTCTGGCGTCAACGCGGTGCCGGAATTTATGGACTGAATCCCGCTTATTGTTTGCTGTAATGCAGCTACTGCCTGTTCGGTGCGGCTGGAGGATTCTATCGCCTTACGGGCAAGAGTCTCCACACCTTGCAGTGAAGCCTGCAGTTCTTCAATCTTGGCATTATCCTCGTTGTTTGGTGGGGTCTGTAACCATTTTTCAAAATCGAAATCTTCATCGGGATTCATATATTCCTCGGCATCATTTGGTTCTGATAAGGTAGGCTCTGCTGGTGGTTCAATAAAGGCTTGCGCTTCGGCATCATCCCCAGTAGGTATAATGTCCCCTGGGTTAGTTGTGGAAAATTCTTCGTTTGGCAGCTCTCCAGAAGATGTTTCAGATGGCGCGGTGTTTTCTGCATTGGGTGTTACGTTAATTGGTGCCGCGTCATTTGATGGTGTAACTTGCGGTGCCGGTGTTTCCACCTGGTTGCCGTCGGAAACGGGTCTAGTTCTTGCACCTACACGGCGCCGTCTAATGGTACGGGAACCGCCAACATCGGTAAAAAATCCGGGTTGAACGTTTAAAGTTCGCCCATAAAGTGGTGTTGCGGATTCGGTTGTGACGGAAGGTAGCGATGACAGTTTGTCGCTTAAATTAGACATGAATGCTTCATCGGGAACTTGGGATTGCGATATAAATGCTGTTTCACATTTGTTAAATATCTCCGCAATGGCGTTAATTCGGGTATTGAATTCAATTTCCTTGGCGTGCTGATATTCATCAGGGTGTTTTTTAAGGTGCTTATACCTATCATCCTTTGGGGTCATCCATTTGATGGTGTTGTCAAGCTGTGATTTGTCAAATGCAGTACAAAATAGGCCGAGGATGGCGATGGACAATGGTGCAGAAGGAACTTTCTCGACTACACTATTCCATAAGAATGCCGAATCTTCGTCAGATGGCGTAAAATTCGTAACATTTCCGATGAGAACGGAGGCTGCGTTTTCCAAGAAGGCGAGTACTTCGTTGGGCTGATCCGTATCTGGAATATTTGGATTTGGCGTGGCTAGTTGATATGTGGCAAGCAGATACAATCCGGCTTTTGACGGGCTTACAATGAATTTGCTTATTGCGCCTGATGTTGAAAAAGACTGCATTACAGCATCTATGCAGTCTTGGGTGCATAGTTTTTGTGTCATTTGCAAGTACAGCGCCTTAGCTGCCGGGGTACTATCACATATATCCGACGGAAATGTTGTGTCGTTATTTAAATTTTCATCCGTTGGCACAAATTCAAAATTTGGTGTAGCCATAACGCCCTCAAATGACTGTCCCCTGCAGTTTATAAGGTAAAATAGAGGAGTATATCATCCGTGGTGGTCTAAAATATTTGTCCCGCGCTATAAACTACCGGCAAATAACCATATTTTTCAAAGGCTGTAGCATGAGCGTTCGTTCATTATTTGAAAGCACAATCAATGACGCAAAACAGGATGTTGCCGGTATTCGTACCTCGCTGCTAGGTTTAAAGGGATTGGCCAAGGTATTTCCTGAAATTGTAAGTGAGTCCCCATTCTATAGCATTGCCCGGCATAATACGTCGATGTTGCGCTTCCCGCCAACTTTGCAGTCGGTGATATATGCGGCGTTTCATAAGAACGATGACCCGCTGTATTACAGTATTATTGCCGATGCTGTCACTGACGACACGGCTCGCCTGAATGATGGCAAAAAACATAACGATGCGTCTAACATAGCTGGTGGACGTAACGATCCGGAATCTGGCCGTCTGGTCCCGTATGCAATTGATTCAAACACCTCAATGCAGGGCGATGCTATTGCCGAACAGCGGAAATCCAGACGGGGCGGTCCGACATTGGCGGATGCTAGACACTACGTCATGGGTGTGCTGAATAACCCTGAAAAGTTGAAGAGTATTGGTAAAAATTTTGGTGTTTATCTGTTTGACTTGGAAGATCATATCGAAGGCTCACGTACTCGAAAGGCAATGCTTGAAGATATGACCAATGTGATGAATGATGCTCGCAATGAATATGTTGAAGGGCTGTCGTCAAGTAAGCGGGTATCTGCCGATGACAATGGATTGCTTCGTGAACTCAGACCGAATCCGGGTGTCAAAATCTCGGACGATGAAGTGTATGCGTTTATTGCATGCCGTATGTCTGAACATTACGCCGATGACGTGGAACATGAAGTAAATGGTCTTGCTGGAAAGAAATTTAACGACTGGTTCTGGTCGAACAGCCCAGACCTTGCCGAGATGCCTGATGTCGCGAAGGGTAACGATGTTACTATTGCCGATACGGTTGAATTTGTGCATGACTGGGTTGAGGGTCGGGGTGCAACGGAAACCCGCGAATACCAGACCGGCGAAGGGCGTTCTGAGTATATCGCACTTAAAATTTTCAACGATTCCGTTGACTTGACAGGTGCGCCGGTTGCCCCGGAATATTTGCGCCCAATGTTTGCACAGGATTGCGCTCAGTTTACCGGTAAGCGCGGTGCTAAAAATGAGATTTCGAAGCCTAATGTAATAGGTCTTGGCTATGAGTTAATTGCTGATGCTTTGGGCATGCAGGAACGCCTTCCAAGAGTTACTAATACAAAGGGCGAAGTAGTTCGCAGATGCGATGGTGCGGACTTGGATGCCATTCGCGCACAAATCAATGATTTTATTGCAGACTTGGCAATGGATCGTGACAGGGCGAATGAGGTCCGCGATGCGGCAATTGCCAAGTTGAAGTCTAAGCTTGGCGATGCTAACATTTCGAAACTGGTGCAGAACATTTTGCGCCAGGTATTCCAGTTGATGCCGCCTGATTTCTCCGATACACAATATCCTGGCGTTGCCGGTTATGGTGATGAAATCTTGCTCCGTAAAACTAGCGTTGCCGAAGGTGAAATTACAAGCCGTATTTTAAAGGCTGTTAAGCAGTTCCCGAAGCAATATGTTGTGGTTTCTGATGACAAGGGTTCCGGTGCTGTTACGGTGAAGCTTGGTGATGAAACGGTAACTTTCCGTCAAGGTGCTGGTGAGGGTGCTGAAAATCCTGATTCGTTCATTAAGACGACGTTGTTCCCCTACATCGACAGTACGACATCTTATGCAACTTACACTGAATGGCTGGGTGTTGTTCCGTATAGCCGTGCAGTAGACAATCAGCTTGAACATCTCAATGTAGAAAGCGATGAATTGAATGCAGTAAGGCAGTCTGAAGGACCGGAAATAGCGCAGGATACATTGGATTCCATGGTGGGCGCTCGTCAATCAGCTTCCATGTTGACTGGTACTACTGACTTCTATGATAATCCACCATCTAAGAAGGAAATTGCTTCCACGCTGCCGGCAGCCGATAGGCGCCTCATTAACAGCTGCACTGATGGTGAGCTTCAGGCGTATGCTATTGTTAAGAGCATAACTGAATATGATAGCAAATTGAAGCTGTATCTGCATACGGCTATTGGTTATAACAGGACTAGTCCGGTTGATAATGATACCGCCATTGCGACGGCATCGTATCGTTATGCTTTCTATGACGTGTTTGGCAACATCAAGAATTTGGTGTCTGATGCGTCGTATGAAGACTTGAAAGCACAGGCACTAGACAAAGCACGCATGTATGCTGCGGTCATGTACAATAACCCTGACTATGATGCACATGCAAAGGGCCCGGAAGCTATTCATGAGAAAATGGATGAGGCGAAGGACTATGCAAGGGAAATGTGCTTTAATTTCACTAGTGCATTAAAATCCCGCGATATTCCAAATGAAATTGCAAGCGCGTATAATGGTGATGCAAACGAATCGCTGAATGCGTTCAGAACGTTCCTTATGGACCTTGCATTGTCCGGAACCAATTTTGTTAAGGGTTATGGCTATCAGTTCCTTAACGATATCAATACTTATACCGGTGGTAAGTATGATACCGGCAACCGGATGCTGGTGACGTATGATAGTGAAGAGAATATTCCGCTAGGACGCCTTGGCGACGCAAATCTGGCAGACGTGATGCAACGTGTCGATTCTGCCCGACAGGCGGAAGTGGAACAGATTGCTAAACTGGCTTCGATTGTAAAAACTTCTTCGATGGGTTCATATACAAAGGGTCCACGTGAACGGTTAATTCCGTCCGCACGCCCGGAAACAAACAGGGCGCTGCTCAACCAGGTCAAGCAGATGATTGCGTCTATTCCTGGTGTTGACCAAGCTCGTATTGAAGAAGTGATTGACGCTTTCCAGAGCCGAGGCTTTGAACAGGGTACTTTGGTTCAGGTGTATGCTTGCGTATATGCCGCGTTAGTGGCGATTATTCTGAATGGCGATGTTGCAAAAACTATCACGCCGTTGCTTATGTCGCTGGTTCCCGATTCGTATACAACTGCTGTCGATGGATTGATTTCCAAGGCTGAAGAAGTTGATTCGAAGTCCGGCACGGTATCGGGTATTTTGCTGAGTGTTGAAAATGCTCGCAAAAATCTTAAGCTTCTTACATCCGACGGTAAACTCCTTGAACCGATTTACAATGCATTCCGTGGTAATGCGGTCGGTGACGAGGCGGAACGTAAGGCATATGCCAAGATGGCTGCCTCGGCCTTGTCTGTAATTAAGAATAGTCATGATATTGACTCTTTGAAGCAGAATGTGGCCCAGTTCTTCCATACTGAACCCAGCAAGCTGTCGCAGATGTTCGATGAAACCATCCCGTTGGATGATATGCCTGAATCAGAAAATGCCGTTGAACAGCAGGAATACGGAATCGGTGAATACGTTGCTGAAAATATGCCGCAGTGGACGCCAAACGGAAAGAATTATGCTGGTCTAACCGGTTATTTTGGATTTGACTCTGTCAGAACCGGGGAGACGCATAAAAGTTCTGCTGCAGAACGTCCATTGGTGGATGGTGAATCTGCATTCGTTGGGTTGAGCCAGGATGCAATGATTGCTTGTGCTGACCACATTCAGTCTGCTAGGGAAGAGTTGAAAGAACTTGAATCCCGAGCAGGTTCTGCACAGGCTGATGCTTTGAAGACGGAACATCCACTGTTCTGGGCGGATGATGTAATTGATTACATCGGGACGAATTATATGGAAATTCGCCTGAATGCACGATTGCTTCATTCTCCTGACGGCGTTGTTTTGGATAACGCTAGCGGTGCAGAATGGCTTAAGATAACCAAGAATGCCATTGATGGCGTGAAGCAAATGTGTGCTAATGGCAAAATCATGCTTCCTGCCGCTGCTGCCATACGTTATGAATTGTCAAACTTCCTTGACAGGAAGATGGTTGTCGGGGCGCTTCCGGTGAAATATGATGATGTGATGAAGATAAGCACCGGCTTTGCTCACATTATCCTTCGCCTTGGTGACATGACGAAGATTGTCAAGATGCCTAACCCGTTGCGTGGCTTGGCTACGCCGAATACTGACATTCCGGGCGCAATGCAGGATGTGGCAGCTGAACGTGCTTTCCCTAAGGAAGGACGCGATGACAGCGTGGAACATCAGTATCTAAATAAGGGTGACGCCCACAAGATGCTGAACCAGGCACGTGACAGTGTCACGGATGATAATCTTGCCCATGAATTGGAAAGCTTGTACAACGACTTTGCAATGGATGCGACTTCTGGTGCGCATCGAGTACTGAATTATTTTGTCAGAAACGCCCATGATGTTGACAACAAGCTTCATCGAATGGATACTGACATAAATGTCGGTGCTGCTGCAAATAGTACGGCTGCAATGTGGCTGGGACATATCCTTAGGTCTGAAGCAACTGGTGACCGTCAGTATACGGCATTGAAGAAGATCTTGGCAGAACAGATTAAGGGCAATGCTGTTCAATTTATTGGGGACGTATTCGAACTGCTTGGATTGAATGAACCCGCTAAGTATGGTAGTCGGGCTGGCATGACGTATGCTGAAATGGGATTCAGCAACACAAATACGTCGGCTAAATCCGCCAAGACAGTTGCTGCCAAAAACTTGCTCACTGTTCCGAAATATTTGGACTCTGTCGTTAGGGCCCTTCGATTCCAGATTGCGGACCGATTGATGGATAACCGTTCATTTAGCCAGTTGGCTAAAGAAGATCCTGCGTTGATTCAAAAAATCGCCGATACGTTCTTTAACCTTGCGGGCAATTTGGATGGTGGAAAGACGGCTGCAATATTTGCCGCTCTTGACCCGGCTGAACGCAATGCTGCCCATGCCGCATTCGCTGGAAAGGTACGCGATGAAATCAATACGGATGAAACTATCGGTGCGGCGTATGACTCTGATGAGTTTACCAAAGAACTTACAGGCGCATACCCAACACATGATGTTGGTAGTAAATCCGAAATCAAACAGTTGATTGGCGATATTATTGAACCTGACGGCAAGACCAGTGAAGCCAAGGCCAAAAATAGGGCCGATGCCTATGCCAAGCTAGGTGACCTTGCGGGTGAAGATGCTGTCGAGTTTGTGCAGAGTAAGCTGGGCTCCAGCGCTGCTTCTAAAATAATGGCTGACGGAACTTCTGTGTCTGAAAGAGATCGTATGAGTGAATTGCTTAGCAACAAAATCATCACTCTCTTTGGAACTGACCCTAGAGGCGCTTACGACCGTGGTACTAAAATTGATACCGCCATTGCCAATACAAGCGAGAAGCTTGCAAATGCATTGCATGGCGTATTGACGGCACGAGAACAAGCTGCCAAACTTCTTGGCGTGCATACTGCTGAATTTGTTGCCGAAGTTGGTAAAAATTCAGCCTTGCTGAGTGACGCTGGTATGCGCAGCTGGTTGAGTGCTAATCACGTCAATAATCTTGATGCATCGAATGTTGCTGAACTTGTTAAGCTCGCTGGAATGATGGCGGTGCGGCTTAATGAAATCAAGGCCATTGAAGGTACTGGCTATATTGATTTTGTAGAATCTTGCCGCATAACGCTTGAATCCAGGGGCGATAATCATTATACGCTCGATGGAATTAAGGATTTGCTTGGTGAAATTCGCGAATCTGGCGCCGGTGGATGGTATACTAGGTTGATGAAGTATGCTGCTAATCAGGCTCAGACGGATGCAAAACCAGGGCTGATGGGTAAACGTCGTAAAAACTCTAATATGGGTGATTTTGAACGTGAGCTCGACACGGTCGACAATAAGCTTGTTGGCTCCGTGAATGCTTCAAATACCCGCTCTCGTGCAGTCGGTGGAAACTTTGGTGAATCTTATTTGAATCAGTCTAACACGCGGACCTTTGACGCCATAAAGAATACCGTGCGTAAGGAATTAATGAATATTCCTCTTGATGCTGATGAAGAAGAAATGAACCAGGTGTTCCAAAAGCTGAAGAAGGGTACTGGCTTTGAAGGCAGTGTCCGTAAATTCATGCAAGAATTGCTTTATGGCCACGAATCTCGCCACCAGCTTGCATCACGGTATGCTAACGACCCGAAGAATTACAGCGCTAGCGGTGTTCGTAGGGCTATGAACGGTCCGATTGGTGCATTGACTCCTGAAGCTGCTAAGACGCCAATGCGTGGCGATATCACGGAAGCCGACATGAGATGGATTGCTCATATCGGTATTCCTGGCATCTCCATGGTAATTGACGCTGATGGTGAGGAAACTGACAACATCATCATTGGCAACAATCAGCCAATGAATATCAATACGCCAGTTGCTAGAATGACCATGCGAACGCTCATCAACAAGGCTGAACACAAACTCGGCAAGTCTATCTTTGACGATAAGGGTGATATTATCGAGGAGGCATATCCAGTTCTCGGGAGACTTGCCCAAGGAAACGTTGCGGCTTATGACCCGATCGTTGCTACGGACCGTGCAGTTCCAGTGTTCGTCGGTATCATTCAGAATTCTATGGATTCTTCGACTGGCCGTCCGTGGGCTGTTCGTGATGACAAGGGTAACTTCGTTCATAAGTTTACTGACGAAAACAAGAACATGTTCGCAGTTACGTTTGGTGTGGACAAGATTAAGAGCATTGTCAACAGCTTGTTTAACGGCAAGTATAGCGATGCTTCCCAGGAAGAACTCAAGCAGGCAATTGGTGAATTCCTTAGCCGCAAGAAGAGCTCCATCCCGTCGAATATGGTGGTGATGGTTGAAAATCGGGTTAAGGGAGATATCAATGGGGTTGCTGAAAGAATCGCCAAGGACTTGGTTGCTGCCGGTGACATTAAGCGTAGTGACCGTGGCGTTCGGGTTGAGTGGTTGAATCCACCGGAACCGGAAAATCCACCTCCGGTGAGGGCTCGCGGCCCGGTCCGTGGCCCGAAGGTCAATGCCCCGGCACCGAAACCGGCTGCTGCTCCGGCCCCGGAACCTGTTCCGCCGGTGAACGCCGGTGCCCCGGCACCTAAGAAAGCCAGGGCTCCCAGAAAACCGAAGGTAACTCCGGCTGCTCCGCCTCCGGCAAGTGAGGAAGAACCTATATAACAAAAAATCCCGCCATTTGGCGGGATTTTTCGGTGGAGGAATAAAAGTTAATTTTCTTCGACGCTCCACCCACCGGCGGTAGGCATGAAACTTCCGAAGTCATTACCTTCCTCTTCGCCTTCGTAGGTGCCTTCTTCCCCATCTTCCGGTGCCGACTGCATGAAGATTATGTCGGACGGGTTGAAGTCAATCGGGTTCTCGCATTCTTCACCCAGCTTGCTGAAGTCCGGGAGCATTTCGCGGAAGGAGTCCGCAAGGAGGTCGCTGTATGACGTGAAGCCGTCGGTATTCTTGATCCACTTTTTAAGGATTGCAAGGTCGCTTTCCTTCAGTTCGGCATCGAACGCGAAGCGGTTTTCCTTCTTCATGTTTCCCATGATTTCGGCTGCCGCTTCGGCAAGGTTGTTTTTGTGTTCGTCTTCTTCAAGCGCCTGGTCAAACTGTTCCTTGTTAAACTTGTTGTTGACATCGAAGAGAGTAATCTCATTGATAGTCTTCTTCCCTTCGAAGAGAGCTAAGAACTTGGGATACTTGGGTATCTGTTCAATGCGATAGTTTTTGCCATTTACTGGCGGATCCACCTTCACCTTATAGTAGAATACCTTGGTGAACTCGGCAAGTTCATCACATGCCCCCATCTTTCCACGGAGCACATCGAAGTCGTCGTAGTCGGGCAAAGTGTTTTTGATTACTTCATCGTACGTCGGCATGTCAAGCGTATCGAATGTGAGACACTTCATGGTGACTTCGCCTTCTTTCGGCTTGCCGTTTTCATCAATCAGCACTTCGACAACACGCTTGGTTGGTGTGACTGGCTGGGTATTTTCTTCTGCCATATAAAAAATCCTCGGGTTATTTCCGAGGATTAAACTACATTAAAGGTGACTGGCTAGTGACGGAATAGCCAATAATCTACACCGGAAACCGCCTTAAAGAGCTTGAGTGCGGTTTCGCAGTTTGCCGCAGCCGTCGCGATGAGGTTTTCCTTGACTATGTCTGCCGGAGCGCCATTCCCCATGCTTTGACATCCGTCTGCACCCGAGTAGAGGGCGGTATTGCATTGGCCTTGCTGGGCGCGATTGAAGATATCCATGACCTGATTAGCGATAGGGGTACCTTCCATCTGTGCACGGACTGCTTCAAGACAGGCATTGAAGGATTTGAGGTCGATAGATTCTCCGGTTGCCGGGGCACTGGTACCCCCGGAAGTAGCGTAGCTGGCGTCCGCAGCTGCGGCTGCTTCGTTGCCCGGTATGTCGCTGATTGCACTACCCATGGCAAAGCCATAGAAACCGGCTTTCTTCTTCTGTGGGCCGTTGGTTTCGATTATGTGGGTGATTCCATCGGATTTCTTCCCTGCATTGACTACGCTATTGACAAATGTGCCTTTTTTGGCCATGATGTAACCTCTTGGAGATAGTTTATAATTTGAGAGGAATACCATGAAAGATGTCTATACTGTTATAGGTGTGGCTAGGAAAGCCAGCGATGAGGAAATTCTTGCCGCATACAAGAAACGGGCACGTGAATTGCATCCAGACCACGGGGGAAGCCCGGAACAGATGGCTGAACTTAATGAAGCGTATGCCAAGATTAAGACACCGGAGTTGCGTCGTAAATATGACGCCTCGCATTCGTTTTCAAGTACAATGGCTACGTGGAGTGCCGCGATGGGAAAGTCAAGCGTAGCCAAAAATTTTGGAAATGCACCAATTTCGGCAGATCCGCGCAAGGTTGACGGTACCGATATCCCGGTGAATGTGGAAATTTCCATGGAAGCTTTCGTAAAGGGTGCTCCCATCATGACGGTGCAGTACATGGTCGAGCATGAATGTCTTGAATGTTCGGGTACAGGGGGTGACCATCTGGAAACATGCCCGAACTGCCATGGCGAACGTAATGTACGTACGGTAACGAATGAAGGTGACAAGGTCATCGGATGCCCGGTATGCTCCGGTACGGGCATGGTTCCGGTTGGCCAATGTGTCGTATGTGGCGGAACCGGGATTTCCGGCAAGCAGGTGAGCCATTCATTCCATTACAAGAAAGGTACCGTCGATTTGGTTGTTCCGGGAAAGGGTAACGGTGGACGATACGGGGGTATGAACGGAAATCTTGTATTGGAATTCCACCCAAAGGCGACGAAACATTTGAGCTTTGACGGCGACAAGTTCATTTATTTCCATCAATTGCCGGTAGAAAGCTTCATTTTGGGCACATCGGTCGAAATAGACTATCCGGGTCCCTTGATGGTCAAGAAGATACCGGCTGGAAGTACGTACAGTTACAAGGAAACTGTCGAAAATTTCATGGGTCTGCCATACCCGTGCGATTTTGTGTTTACCCCCGCCGACGAACCTGACCCTGATGCCATAAGGGGCAAGCTGGAAGAAATTTCAAAACTGCGAATGAATATAGTTTCCGACTAAGAGGTTTAAAAATATGAGCAAGAAAATCAGTCTCACGATTGCCGAAAGGTATGATATTGTCAAGTACGCCCACCAGATTCCGTCTACCATGGTGACATACTTTTCTTTTCCGGAATTCTTGGAAGTAATCCAGATTACCGATGAAGAAGCTAAGGAATTCGGCGTGAAAGTCGTTGACGGCGTTGTTGAATGCAACTGCCCTGACCGCAAGTTTGAATATGACACGGACAGTTTCCCTAAGCCAATCATGGACACTATTTCCCAGTACGTCAAGGATGTGCAGGAAGAGATTGACGAAGAGAAGAAGAATACTCCGGACCACAGCGCATCTCCGCTGTACGAAAAGATTGTTGCATCTCTTTCCAAGATTCTCTAATGGTTTCCGTACCCTGTCAGCTTGGCCTAAGCTCGTGCTTTTCGCAGTATAACGTCATGCTCTCCGATGAGGATGGAGAGGATGTTGTACAGCGTTTCAAGGATGAAATCGATGGCTTGATGGGTAGTCCGGAACTGTTTTATATCCCGGTGCCATTCTATGTGGCTACCGGGACAATAGGCAGCATCCATGCGGAATTCATGATTGTATTCCTGTATGCCGGGATACCGTTTATCCTAACCTCCCCATATTCCATTGATGGGGCCGGGTTGGGTGATGCCGAGGTTACCTATGATGGCGGGCGCCTGGTTGCCCGTATCTTTGGTGAAAACAACCGTCAGGTCTTTTCGCTGGGGTTCATTCCCGTCGGTGAGAATCCACTGGAGTATGCAAATACGTATCTCATGCACAATCCGCCCATTCCATCGCCGGATATTGACGTGATGGTAGCCGAGGAACACCTGGTCAATGCCAAGATGAACGAAAGAAAGGGTGTGATATCAAAGGACGGTGGAACCCGTCTCGAAATCTACGCGCTTGATACCGACGAAAGCCGGATGATACGCGCCAACAAGGATTTTGGTGACGATCCGTACAAGGAGCGAGGGATACCTGCCGGGATGATCGAGGTGGTTGCCTACGGCGGTATGCCCGACATCATCTCCTTTGGGAACATCTGTACTACCGATGGCTCTGTGTTTGAGGTATGGGCTCCCAATGCCCCTGGATTGACTCAGGTTGCCAGGTCTATCTTCGATGATGAACTGCTTCCTGTCGATTCAATGACACTGGATACTGACGGGGTGGAGGAATGCTATGCCAATTTCCATAAGAAACTAAGGGAAATGGAAGACGAAATCGTCGATAAGGAAATTGAGACGGAAAGTGATGAAGAAACGCCGCCTACGATATCCGAAGATGAATATGAAGAATGATGAAATGCGCTCCACCGGGGCGCATTTTTGATGAATATTGTATAAAACTGTAGCTAAATTGACAATCTGGGAAACTGAATATGGCTAGTATTAACATGACTCCGAAAGCGGCGTTTGAAAACATTCAGAATCGTCTGTACGCCGCGATAAAAGAAGGCAAGGAAAAGGCTGGAATCTTTGAATCTATCATGGAAGCGACTGGTGGTTCTGGCCTCATTGATTTGGGCGAGGATGCCTTATTCGGTGATGAGGATGATGACCTTGATTCATTGACTCCTGATGAATCCAATCCGGAACAGTCCGATACTCCAGCACAGCCTGAAAATAATGGTGCTGCAAAGCCGATGATTGATTTGGGCGAGGAAGCTGTATTTGGCGGTGACGATGATTTGGGTGAAGAAAGCCCGATTGTTCTCAGCGATGATAACCTGTTCAATCCCACTCCTGTGGATAGTGCCCCGAAGCCGGCAGCAAAGCGGAAAGTACGTAAGACTGCGGCAGAACGTGAAGCGGAAGAACGCCAGCATCGTGAAAAACTACGCCAGCTTGCCAAAGATACCACTTTTTCATCCGCCGAAATTAGGGAGGGCTGGCTTAAGCTCTTTAGTATTGCCGATAAAAATAAGGAATACTTGAAGGATGCCGGACCGTTAGTTACCGAAGATGAAGTGCGGGTGCTATTCCTTACCGAATATAACAATTATTCTGGTCGCGAACATACCGATGCTTCCGACGCGGCAATTACTGCTATACCGGATATTTTCAAGAAAAAGCTGGATTTCATTGTTTCCAGTATCGATGAACGCCTTCATGGCAGGGGCGATTTCATGCGTAACGGGTCTATTGTTCAGTACCTTATGCGTGCCGGTACCCTCGAATCTGCCCATAGAACTATTAGATTGAGACGTTCAGCAAATTTGGGCATTAAAGACAAATCGATTGCCTCGGAGAAATCCGACATTCTTAATCAGTTCATTCTGAAGTCGGACCTTGACCAATGCATGGCTTGGCTAAGCCATCGGTTTAATGGCTATAATGTACCTTTTGGTGCTTTGGAACACATGGCGTTGGAAATTCTGGGCAATGGCGTTCACAAAGGTGACCTTGCTACTAAACTGGGTGGAAAAACGGAAATTCCTCATACTTTTGATATTCCAAAGTATGGTACAATTTCTCAGTCTGGTGACAATGCGGTTGTCATGGGTCCACAAAAGTTTCTTGAAAATCTGAATAGACTTATTGCGCCGCTTTTGCCGAGTTCTGCTGTTAACATTGCATACAGGGGTCTTAAAATCGAAGACTGCGACAATATTGTGAGAGGCAGGCATCATGGCGGTGTCAAATGTATTAGGATGGACTCGGCTCAGTTCTTGTCTATTCTTAACCAATTGACTGCTGATTCAGAAGATGGTGCGAACGATGCGCCGATTATTCCGATCGCATTTAAGGTTGGTATGGTTGCTACTGACTCGATGACGGGCTCGGGCGACAAGAATGGAACAAGTGGAGCAGACGCTTTGCTTTCTAATAAGTCAGATGATGGTACCGTCGAATTTTCTGCTGCATTTGGTGAACAGCGTGCAGCGAATGGATTGATGCGAGTGCTGCATACAATGGCGGCTAGAGATATTGCCCGTATTGCCATTGCGGAAAAGGAGTTGTCTGATGCAGTAAGCCATCCGGGTGAAATTGGTGCATTGTCTGAATATTCGTCCAGTGTATTGAAGTGGTTGTGTGATGTTGCTAAAATTCCATACACCACGTCTTCAAAGAAAGGCATTACAATATTGAAGCCGGAATCTGACAAGTCTATCGTTGCCCAGGCAGCCAAGTCTATGGACTTGGGTAATGGAAAACATGCCGTTGTGCAGGCTGCAATGCTTTTCAATAATTCCCTGCTTCATAGGTTCTCGGACAAGGATGACATGGGTGATATAAGTGATATCCCTTCGATGAGCGCAGAGGAAACTCGTAAGGCGGCTATGCCGATGCTCCAGATTGGCGACCTTGCCGAAATGTGCTATGATAATTTGTCCAAGAATTATGGCGGAACGAATGGTGAAGATACTGGCGCTACTGATATTCTGACAATTTTTGGTAAGGGATACATTGTATATCGTATGGGTGCATTGTTTGACATTGATACCCGTAATATACTTCCTCTCGTTACCGATATGCGTACATTCAATAGGCAGGTTGCTGCGGGCACCGGTTTGGAAAATGTACCGAATGTCAACATGCTCCTTTATCGGTTGACTGAGATGGGTGCCGCTGACGTGGTCAGTATGGCTAACCGCCTTACCGAAGTGGCTGATGAAATGGACCTTGGCAATGTAGCAGCCCTTAGTAATGAAGAAATTACGGCGCCCAGCTTCTATGTCAACAATTCCATGAAGTTCTCTGACTTGGAACAGAGCGGCCTCCTTCAGGCCATAGGGCATGTTACCAATATGGAGCCGATGGAATGCGTATGCCGTACTGCGGAAATACTCACCGGAATGGATAATGGTTCCATATCGAAGTATTACTCCGAACTGACAAGGGGTGTTGACAAGAACGCCATTGTTCAGGGTGCCCGGTACATCAAGAAACATGGCGGTGACTTGGTTGATATCGCAATGACTGATTCTGGAAAGGAAGTGATTAAGAAGGCAGAGCCAAAACCGGCAGTTTCGGCACCTCCTGCTGCTCCTACTACCAGGGTGGCTCCTAGACGCGTTGGCCGAGGCCGTTTCTAAGCGAGGGTTTCGTGAGTATCATTCATCCGACATATGATACCTATTTTGTGGTGGGAGACAATGGTGTCACGCACAGTGACGCCACTGTGCTTCCTATTTCGGAAAAGTCCTTTGCCGCATGCAAGTTTGCCATATCCGGGTTGGATGAAGTCAACTATCCTGAAGTGTCCCTTAAAGTAACTGTCAGGTACTCCAATATGCTTGGCAATGTTATTGGCATGCTTGGAGTATATGAAATTTCCGATTCAAACTGGATTGGTACTGATTCATATGATAAGGTGGATGGGAAGGTGAGTGTTAGCCCCATTGCGATAAGCGACCCAGTCAGTTCTCTTGACTGGGCATGCGAAGGCGATGCGAAAAATCCGGAAATAACCTTTACCATTCCAGCATCCGTAGTCAAGCAGTGGAAGCGCAATCACCTAAGCCAGGTGTCCTTGGCCATTGCCAATTATGGTGACTTTGAACAGGATGGCGTGATTGAGCTGGATTCTACTGCAACTGCATTGGATATTAGTGAAAGTGTGCATCCTGCAGAGGAACCGTTTGATGTGATTGCTACCCCGAGCACCTTGATTCCGGGTGGCCGGGCTTCCATCACCATAACTACGCCCGACCGCACGTTCGGTTCTGATATCGAGGATATTGTCGTTACGCTTGATGGTGAAAGTGTTCCAGTTATAGCTGGCGATGAACATTCAGTGAAGGTGGTTGTCCCTGACATTCCTGGCAAGGTTGAAGGCATGGCGGAATTGCTGATAACGAATGGGGATGGCGTTGCATTAAGCAATGTGACCCGTGTCTATTATGACGCAAGCTCCACCAAGCGGAACAAGGTGTTTACTGCGCCGGCCCGTCCGGATGACGATAATGAACGGCTGAGTAATTCTGCGGTCTACAATCGTGACCTCGGGTTCAACAATTTTGCCGAAATTACCGATGAAAATAGCTTGGTGCAGAATATCTACAACATCCTCCTTACCAGGAAGGGTGAACGTCTGTTTAATTCCAATTTCGGTACGACTATCGAAGAACGTGTCTTTGGTATAATGAATGAGGATGATGAAACCAGCATCCTTCAGGAATGTTTTGCTGCCATTCAGGAATATGAGCCGCGAGTGTCTGTTGATTATGAGGAAAGCCGGGTTGACATCGACTATGACGGCAATACCATCCGCATAATTATCGCGGTCGTGCTGCCTAGCGGGTCATCGGAATACATTGTTCTTCCGTTCAAGACTAGAGGGAATATCGTCAAATGATGCTGGGACAGCAAGTTGCCGCCAATACCCACCTGGTATATGTGGATAACTACAAGACCGACTGGAAGGAAGTTGGCCTGCGTCTTGGCATTTGCGATAAGGATGGTACACCGAATTCGGGTACCTACATAATGGAATCCAATTATTACAATTCCAACGGGGTGACAATGCCTGCGATGAGGCTTGACGGCAAGAGCGTCGAGATATTTGTCGTGGACGGAGTTGTTGACGGTGTCAAGGATCCAATTTCCTTGGCTAACGCCCTGAATCATTTCCATGTCCCCACGATGGACTTTGGGACTTACAAGTTCTCCGGCAAGTTCAGTACGGCCCCAGGTAAGCCAAACATGGTATATGACAAGATGCGTCGTGGCATTACCTTCAATGCGGACCGTATGAAAGACTTGCGCGGAATTCATGACCTGATGCGACGCATAGACTTTGATGACGGCAAGTTTATGGAGCCGTTGCTCAGCAGGTACATTTACACGGTGCAGCACATGCCAAGCAAAAAGCATCGTGGGATTCCTGTGATTGGATATTTTGACCTTGAAGAGTATCTGTCCATAATGCGCGATCCGAGGGTGGCGTTGTTCCATCCGGCTGGAGCGACTAGCGCATTGATGTACATTGAGGTCGCCCAGACACCGGGGAGGGTTGTCTTGAAGGACATTGCCGAAAACGGCTCGTGCATGCTTTCGCTGGAAGGCTTCAAGTCGGTGCTTGATGTCAAGAAGGTGAATTCGTTCCGACCGATTGTCCTGTTGACTATGGCACCGTTTACCCTCCCGGATACGTCCAACTTCCCGTGGCATAAGGTGACTTACGGAAAATTCAAGGTGTTTTGTACGCCGATGATTGGAAAGACGGATTTATGGGAACGGACGCAGGGTGGAGTGAATTTGCTGTCCCCAATGAAATAAGTGTTGATAAGTTGTTGATAGTGTGGATATTTTAGTTATTTAGTAGTTGACAGTTTGGTATCAAGTAGTTAAATTTCAGTTGAAAAGAGAGGTATCTCATGGCGAAGAAAGTAGCAAATGTAGCAGCGACGGGTGTACAGGTTGCCCCAAATTTCGGGTTCTTCCGTAAGTTGAAGACCGGGGATAAATACCTGGACCACAACAAGAAACGTCCTGAATACGGTTTTATTAACAGTGGTTCCTATGCGTTTAACGCGGCTTTGTCCGGTGACGTTTATCAGGGCTTCCACATGAACAAGTTCTTCATGGCGGTGGGTTTCTACGGAACCGGTAAGTCCTTGATTGCCAAGTTGAACTTTGCCCTTGAACTCATGAAGCAGGGCTATTATGTTTTCTGGTATGACACCGAAAATGAAACCACCGAAGAAATGCTTATCGAAAACTTCGGCTTCATACCTGGCCAGTTCGAAATTGTCCGTATGCATACGGTCGAAGAATTCCACCACAGTATGTCCATGCTCATCAGCCAGCTTGAAGAAGACAAGGGCGAGAAGTTCGAAAACGAGCGTAAGTGCGCCATTGTGCTTGACTCTGCGGGCGGTCTCTTTACGAACAAGGGCGTGGATGATGCCCAGAAGGGTGCTGATAGCGCCGACATGACCAAGGCCAAGAAGTTGAAGGCCTTCTTCACCGACATGACATTCCGTTGCGGTGAACTCGGCGTTCCGATGTACATTACAAACCACAAGTATTTGAAACCGACCAGCTACGGCAACCCGGAAGAAATCGCCGGTGGTGAAGGTGCCAAGTATTTTGCCCGTGTCATCTTTGACCTTACCGTTGGCTTTGAAGTCGTTTCTGCAACTGACAAGACAAAGCTCGGCCTTATCCTGAATGTGAACATCAAGAAGAGCTGCTTTGTCCACGTCGGTACCAAGGTCAAGATGTATCTTGACTGGAAGACTGGATTAAATCCGTACTACGGTCTTCATGATATCGCCAAGGCGGCTGGCCTCCTTGATGCTTATTCTGCCACAAAGTATCCGGATGTCACTCCTCCTGCTGGCCGTATCGGTAATGCTGGCGCATGGGTCATCAAGGATCCGCGCAAGCCGCGTTCTGAATGGATTACCTGCTTGAACAAGGACCTCCACAAGGCCGAAACCATCGGTACCATCCTTGACCCGATTAACGACTATGTCCATGAAACCTACAAGAACAGGTCTCTTGCTGACAAGCTCGGTGAGAATGGCATCGACGAGAACGTAAGTCTCGAAGTGGACGAGGAAGCAGTCGAACGCAACCTCGAAAGGGCCAAGAAGGAATCCAAGAAGAAGGCTGCCAGCATGGCGAAGGCCCTCGGTGAAGAGGAAGAGGCACCGGAACCGGAAACCGCTGCGATGGTGGTTTCGGACGAAGTTGCTGATTAAAAAGCTCATGTAAGTCGAAAAGAGTCGGGGACTTCCCGACTTTTTCGTTTATTTCGTGATTGGTTTAGTATATTTTTGCTATATTTCCGAATGTAATGAATTGTGATTTTTATGCGTTGTGATTGACTTATGCCAGAAACCGTGAATGAAAACATATTACCTCCACCTTTCCAGCCGGTTCAGCCGGTAATGAATCCAGCACAGCAGGTGGTCGTTCCTACACAGCCAGAAGCTCTAGCGGCAGCTCTCCCTCCCGCATGGGGCCCGGCTTCAGCTAATGCCAGGCCAGTCCCTGTAATACAGCTGAGCAGGGAAGACTTAATTCTCAGAACCTTCTTCAATGACAATGTGATTGGCCCTAAGCTTAGGCCGTATCTGAACACTAGCATGTTCTTGGATCCGGTTAACCAGGCACTTGTCAAAGTAATCAACAAGTTCGACAAGAAACATAAACGCAGTCCTAGCGCCCAGGAACTTATATTGGGCATGGGCTCGACCGGTTTCTCTGAACAGTTGGTTCAAAAACTCGGATACATCTGCAACACACCGATGGTCGGTGTTCGGCAAGATTACCTTATCGAGATTCTGGAAGGATATTTCCGCGAACGAATGACGGAGAATATCCTCATAAACGCTGCCGAAAACGTCCATGACAGACATGTCGATGGCATCAACGGCCTTCTCCCCAAGCTTAAAGAAGCTGTAAACTTCTCCCTTCATACCAACCTTGGCCTCAACGTTTATTCCGACATCGGGACGGCACTGGCACTGTTGAAGGAACGCAAGGAATGCATTCCTTCCGCAATTAACGAAATTCGCGCCAAGACCGGCATTATTCAAGCCGATGGTACCATCAGGTGTGGTGGCTATTATCGCAAGACGCTTACCCTATATGTCGGTCAGCCGAACGTCGGTAAGAGCCTTATCCTTGGCAATGAAGGCGTATTTGCGTACTCTTGTGGGTATAACGTTCTCTACATTTCCCTCGAACTTGCTGAAGACTATCTATGGCAGCGATTGGCCGCTAACCTATGCGATGTGACCATGCCGGAAATCTTGCAGATGACCGAGGAGGAATGCCGTGCGAAGATTGATGCGAAGCTTCGTGCAAACCAGGGTGATGGCGTTCATGGCAATCTGCAAGTGAAGCGCTTGAAGACGACGACTACACCCGCCGACATCGAAATGTACGTTGACCAGTTCGAAGCTACCTATGGCAAGCTTGACCTTCTGGTGATTGACTACATCGGCATCATGAAGCCAGGCCTTTCTGCAGCAGAACAGCGTAGCATGTATCTTGACGGTGTTGCCAAGGCGGAACAGATTCGAGATTTCCTTATTGAACGCAATATCGCCGGTATTTCCGCAGTGCAGTTCAACCGCTTGGGATATAATTCGCTTGATGCGGGTATCGAAGCGGTGCAGGGTTCGTCTGGCTATACAGAAACGGCTGACGTGATGATTTCAATCAAGTCCGACTCCGTGTTGCGTGAATGCGGCATGTTCTACCATGAGTTCATGAAGAACCGTTTTGGTAGAAATTCCGACATTTTCCAAACCCGTTGCGACTTCATGCGGATGAAGTGGTTTGATGCGACACAGGAAGAACTCACCCATTATCAGGAACTTCGCACTGAAGCGGATGCTGTCATGGCTAACCAGATGATGTCACGTGGTCCGCGCCCTCCAAAACGCGGAGCTGCACCTCCACCGCCACCAAAGGCACAGCAGTCTGCCCCACAGGAACAGTTGCCTTCAAGGCCGGGTGAACGGGTTGCCAGTATGATTTAGTTTTCCGGTATGAAGATTGCCGGAATAGACCCATCAATGAATTCGTCGGGCAAGGTCATAATGGACCTTGACGACGCTACGCTTGACATCAAATCAGTCGATTATTATGGATACAGCTCCAAGTTGTGCTATCTTCATGACGAGGAGCATGTTCATATCTACGCCCTCGGTACGGATTACACAAAGCTCCCGATGATGGCCAGGATGGAACGCGCCTATACCTTGCTCAACAAGGATATGGAGGACGTGAAGTACATTTCCTTTGAAGACTATGCTTATGAAGAAGCCGAACGGCAGGGAAGCAACGCGATTTTCCAGATTGGTGAGTTCTGTGGAGGTGTCCGCTACCATTTCTTCATGCAGGGCAAGGGCATCATTACTTACGGCATTCCGCAGATTAAGCATTTTGCCACCGGTAGCGGCGGTGCGAAAAAGCCGGCAATGTGCCAGGCGGTGAAGGAAATCTATCCACAGTTCTACTATCCATACTTTGATACATTGGAGCAGTTCGCGAGTCCGCATTCCGACTTTTGCGACGCGTTCTGGATGTGCGAAATCTTGCGAAATCATATCAAGTTTGACGTACTTGGACCTGAGTCACTGGAACCGGATACCCTCGCGCTCATGCGCTATACCTCCAAGCCGTCGTCCGGGAAGAAAAAGAAGACTCGGTGCCTTCTTGATTATGACCTGGCTCTCCGTTCGGACATGATGTTTGACCAGGAGGCTGCCGCAAAACGCCGAAAGCCAAAAAGGACTGCTAAATAGTGCTCAAATGGAGTAGTTTCTCGTAGGTAATAAATAGGAAACATTATGCTCCATCTGAACACTGATTCTAACGACCCGTCTAGCGCGGTAAACTTGAGCAAGGAAGCTGAAACCGAGCTTCTTGTCAGTGAAATCAACAAATTTTTAAGCGCCCCGCCGAGATATGATGGCGACATGGCTATTGTCCTTACAATGCCGGAATCGTACCTCAAGAAAGGCAGGGCCAAGCTGAACGAGGCAATCCATGTCGTTTATGACCGGTACAAGGAATATGGCGTCACAATGCTTACAATCCTGTGCGCGATTGAGAGTGTGGTCGAGTCTTCAAAGCTTGGCCCGCTTGTAGATAACGACATCAAGCTCATGATTGCAGCTGACCAGGGGATTGAGATTTCCGTCGAGGAGCTTGAACGGGTCAATGAACAGGTGAAGAAGGGTGAGTTGAATTTTGACATTCCTAGACCTCAGCCGCAGATTGATCCTGATGATGACGAGGATGCAAAATTTAACGCCATGATGGACATGGTAGCGGAGGATGACGAGGATGAGTAAGTTTCACTTTCCGGGGCATGGTGCCGTAGTGAAGGAAATCCAGGAAACCCTGGAACGCGAGGCCGAAGAGCGTAACAAGGAAATCAAGAGTACCAGCTTGATGCTCCTTAATGCACAGGATGGCGTGTATGGCAGCCATCAGAGCCTCCCGACGGTTTATAGAGAAAAGTGGCTCGCAAAGTTGCGCGAGGAACGTGACAACCCGATGCTCGGCAAGAGCTACATCGCACGTGCACCCGAGTACGAGACTGATGCCGATGTTGTCACCGAGGCGCATGAGCTTACCGACCAGGAAACCAAGGATATGTTTGTTACCGACGAAAACGGCAACAAGTACATCCCGGAAACCTATAACCCGAACGTGGACGATTCCCAGACATCCGACTTGGATGACGAGGCTAAGAAGGTTATCGACTTGGCCATTATCCAGAATGTTGCGGCCAAGTGCATTGGTTGGGAATTCGAGGATGTCATGAAGGAATGTGCCATGGCGTTCGAGGAGGAATACGGTGAAGACTTTGTCCTCCCGGATAACATGGAAGAAATCGTTACTGCTGCAGTCAATGATGCCGAGGTAAACGCCAGGATTGCGTATCAGAAACCGGAAGCGACGTAAAAATATATTTACATGCGAAAAATTTCACCAGGCGGTCTACAAACCGCCTTTCTTTTTGCTACATTTTATAACGGGTGCGAAAAGTGCTCCTACTTATAAACTGTGGATAGAAGATATTAGCAGATACTAGCAGCAATTTAGCATCAAGAACTAGAAAATAAGGATAACTTATGGATCAAAATATTCCTCAGCAGAATCAATTCGGCATTGGCGGGCAGCAGCAGTTTGCTCAACCTCAGTTCAATCAGCCAGGTGCCGCTCCTCAGTTTAATTCCATGTTCGCAGGCATGGGTGGCGTTCCGGAAACTCCGGCAGGACAAGGCGCTCCCGCAGACCCGAACGAATGGCAACTCCAGTGCGACGCGCAGCACGAAAGCGTTGAAGCCATCATCCGCATCCTCCCGAGAGGACTTGCAGGTGTCCAGAACAATCTTTGGCCTCACGTCAATTGCAAAAAGCATTATCTTAAGAAGCGCGATGGTCAGCGTTGGGGCGAAGGCCCGATCGTCTGTCGCGGAAACATTCCCGACCCGAATGCAAAGTATGGCAAGGCTTATTGCCCGCTCTGCAAGGAAACATGGGACCGTTACTACAAAATCAAGAACACTTATGGTGAACAGGCAGCTAAGGATTCCGGTATGTCCGGCAATCTCCCTGTTGATGACATCTACGTGAATGTTCTCATTATCAATGACTTCGTTCACCCGGAAAACAACGGCCAGATTAAGATTTGGCACGCCAAGACAAAACAGTGGGACAAGGTCATGGCTGCATTGCCGGAACGCAATGTCAACAAGAATGGCCAGGCCAAGCAGCAGTACACCAGTACGGTTAAGTATGTTGGCGTTCCTTGGAACGTCCTCACCGGTGCAGTGTTCCACTTGAAGGGCACATGGGACACCACCAAGGCATGGGGTACCCATAAGGGTGCTGCCGTGTGGGATGCTTCCGAATTCGACCCGATGCCAACTCCGCTTGCCAACAATGATGAAGGCATCATGCAGTACCTCAACCAGTGCCATGACCTTTCCAAGTACGAACTTCAGCCGAAGTCTGCCGAAGAATTGGAAGACCTCACTCGCAGCTTCTATGCTGCCTACGATGGTGCTCCTGCACAGGCTGTGGATAACAATAACAACATTGCAGCTAACGGCTATCCGGCTTATCAGCAGCCTGCCCCGTTTGGTCAGCAGTTTGCTCAGCCGGGCCAGGGTGGCACGATGCCGGCTGCTACGCCGAGTGCCTATGTTCCGCCTCAGCCGAAGACTACTGTCGGTAACGCCGGCGCATTCTTCAACAACCCGGCTGCACCGAACTATGTCCAGCCTCAGCCTCAGCCTCAGCAGAGCGCATATGTGACTCCGGGCGCAGCTCCTGCACAGCCGAGCGCATTTGCGGCACCGGGTGTAGCACCTGGTCAGCCGAGTGCATTTGCAGCTCCTCAGGCGGCACCGCAGTTTGCGACCCCGACCCCGCAGTTTGCTGCTCCGGCAGCAGCTCCGGCAGCAGCACCTGTTCAGCAGAGTGCATTTGCGGCCCCGGCAGCAGCTCCGCAGGCTAACTTTGGTGCTCCGACTCCGCAGGCAGCTCCGCAGTTTGGTGTTCCGGTCGCAGCTCCGGCTCAGCCGGCGGCATATACCCCGCCTGCAGCACCTGCACCGCAGCCGACTCCATTCGGTAACGCTCCGGTTGGTGGTGCGCCTGCGGCCACGACCATCCAGGTTGATGACGACGCGGATTTACCTTTCTAGCAATTGTCTAGTTCGAAACGGCATCGTCAATGACGGTGCCGTTTTTCATTGAGTGTTTATTTCATGGCTGTTGATTATTCAGAAATACCCGCTGCGGTGTATGACCAGTTCATTCATGAACTTTATGGGACTCAGAACCTGAAAGAACGTTCTGACCATTATGAGTTCGTGTGTCCGAACTGTGGCGACATGCGTTTTCCAAACAAGCGGAAGGCCTGGATTTATAAGGACACGTGGAAGTATATCTGCTTCAAGTGTCCCTGTTCTATGCCGTTTGCCTATTATTTGAAGCAGACTGACCGCGAAGCTTACAAAAGGCTAATATATGCCGCATTTGGTGAAATGGGGCGTGAAGGTACGCGAAAGGAGAAGCCGAAAGAAGAACGAGTGGAACTTTCGCCGGAATTGCCGTTCGTGGATGGCGAACTTCTTCCCATTACGGCAAATCACCCGCTGGCACAGGCTGGCCTGGCTGAATGCAGGAAAAGAAAGATTCGCCCCGAAGTATTCGAGAAGTGGTACGTGTGTCAGGAAGGAAACCAGTTCCTCCATAGGGACGCGAACGGAAACCTGATTATAAACCCGAATACCGGAAGACCGGTCGGTAACGAGTATAAGAACCGTATCATCATACCGTTTTACCATTTTGGTGGCAAATGGACACAGTTTGACGCTCGCGCCATTGATCCGAACAACCCTACCCGATATTTGAACTGGAAGGGTGTACACCGTGAGGCTTACAATATTGACTTTATCCGGTTTGACCGTCCGTTCTACATCCTGGAAGGGTCGATTGACTCCACGTTCATCCCGAATGCAATCGGTATCGGCGGTGTCGAACACATGCAGGAGATTCTGATGGACAACCCTAAGATTGCCCAGAACAAGGAAAACTGCGTGTTCATATGGGACAATGACGAGGCTGGCCGCAAGGGTCGAACCGCATCGTGCCATTTAGGGTATAAGTGGTTTGACTGGGAAGGTATCAATGAAAAGGATGTCAACGCCGAAGTGCTGCATGGTACTAACATGCCGCTTGATTCGGATGGGTATGTCCGGCAGGAATGTATAGATGCGCGTACCCGTCAACCGGGCGGCTCCGACATATTGTTCATGCTGAAATATGGAAATGTCGCCAAGGAAAAGTACAAAAAGGACATGCAGCGCCGTAAGGAAGCCAATGCCAGACGGCAGCTTTCCGTAACGCCGGAGGTTTATTTCTGATGCTTGACAGACTTATCAAGAAACTGAATGAACCTGAACCGGAATTTGTAGACGAAAAGTGGGTTGCGTCCTACATCAAGAAGGATGTCGAATACGTCCGGAAGATTAAGCTATGTGAAATGGTCCCGTTTCGCCTGGACGAACATGGCAACAAGATTTACAAGACATCGGTAATCAAGCACCGAATCATGCGGTATCGTCTGATGCCTGCATCCACTGACCATCCGCTATATGAGATGACGCAGGAAGAGGCCATGGTGTACCTGAATATCCATAGCCCCGCAAAATACGTGAGGCATGTACGGGCGGGTGACATCAAGGTTCACCTAAACGCGAATGGAAAGAAGCGTGTCTACCGCCAGGATGCCGATGAATTTCTTCGCACATTCGATCGCTTATATCTGCTGAAATACATCAGGGAGCCGCTGGTGTTTACTGATGCTGCGCTTCTGTTTGGGTTCAAGATGAGCAACATGAAGTTCATGCTCAAGCGCAAGCGCATTGAGGCTGAACCGCGCAAGAAGTATGAAATCCGCAAGGTTTCGCAGGAAACGCTAATCAAGTTTTCTCAGGCTAGGGTAGATAACGGCCACAAGTTTAGAAGAAACCCCATCCCGGAATACATGTCCCGCAGCATTGCCGAAATATACTGTGGTGCGGTTCCGGAAGCAAGGAATGCTGTTCGCGGAAAGCTCATTAAGTGTGAGCAGTACACTGCCGCAAATGGCAAGGTAAAGTGGGGCATCAGCAAGGCGAAGCTGGATGCGTTGATTAACAAGTGCTGGCAGGGGCGCTGTTACGGTAGCGGCAAGCAGCCGTATTACAACTCCAGGAATGTCGAGTATATCTTTGGCAAAAGCCAGGCGTGGATTGACAACTGTCTTCGTGGCAAATGTCCGCTGGTGGACAAGTATGGCGATCCTGTGGAAAAGAAGGATGCCTTCAAGAAGATATGCGGATGGGACAAGAAGGCTGTCGAGGAAATTATTGCATCGGGTGTCGAATATTATCCGAACATCCGTATAGGCAAGACGATTAAGAACCCGGAACCGAAACGCTTTACCACTCCCAAGCCGAAGACTGTCATAACACATGCTGCCGTTGATGCGATTGAATATGCGTTGGACAATGCGTATTCCGAAAGGGAATTTGCCAAGGAGCAGCATGCACGCGAAGTGGTCAATGCCAAGAACGACCAACAGCGCGAAAAGGAAGCTATCCGTGTAGAACTTGGATTCGAGCCGACCAAGGAATTGCTTCTCCGTCGCGACAATGTGCTGAAATACTCGGAGAACAGGGAAATAATTTCCCTTGTCTACACAAATGCCGGTTGCAACATATACAAGGACAGGTCACTGGGCAAATATGACCTGGCGGTATTTGTCCGTGACCATGATTTCAGGCTTAGACGACGGGTTACCCCGAATTCATCCACCCGACTGATACGCCAGGGCATAGAAAATTCAATCATGCGCAAGGTGAAGATGCTGCCGGAGTGGATAATAATTGTCCCGGGAACATCATTCATAAACGATATCAACCTTTATGAAACTTTGCGACAGGTCCCTAGCGAAGTAATGGCGGTCGCTCCGTTTGGATATGAGTTTACCCAGTTTGACGGTACATGGACGAAATGCACCCGCACTTACGGATTTTACCAGAAGTACCGGTTGAACCCGGCAAGCAACGAGATGGTGCTTGGGTCGGTAAGGGTTAACGGGATGAACCCGGTTGAAGTCCTTGACGGTCCATTTGTTGCCGTCCGGGGCGAAATGCTTGACAAACTTAAAGAAATTCACTATTTTAATGTACTGGGCGAATGCCGCAGCGCTATGGGCCCGATTATCTCGGCGGTTTGTAGAAGATATCGGCTCGGGATGATGCAGGTACCGGTCAGTTCTTCGTGTTCAGCTGACTACATGGTGTCCTATGATAGTCCGAAATGGCACGAAATTGAGGATAGAATCATCAGCTACGTGGCGGCTACCGAGCAAGCCATAGCGTTTAACCGCAGGAAAGAGATATGCAAGAAATAAGATTTAGTAGGCCGTTCTTCAATGTAATCAAGCAGGTGTGCTTGGTGACCAAGGCTAAGACCGTCAAGTTTTTCCATGATGGCGACAAGTCTTGCCTGAACATACACAATGAGAACAGCTTTATCCATATCAGCGCGGGTCCCGCCGATTTTTCGTTTGACGGACTGGAAATCAATTCGTCATCGTTTATCGAGTTCATCCGGTTTGCTGAACTTATTGGCTATCCGGAAACTGGCAGTATCGTAGTTGACAATGAAGAAACCATTGCTGGCCATATTTATGAATTTATCCGCTTTGCCAACGGTTCTGAAACTGCCCGTAGTCTTACTGCGGAACCGTCGTTCTTTAATGAAGACGACACGAAGATTCCGGCTTCCCGCGAAGCCGACCCGATGAGCCTTTTGGCCACCATCAAGCTGAACAAGAAAGATTTGGAAAAGTATGTCCAGAAGCTGAAACTTGTTCCCGGATGCCAGTTCTTTAGTGTGAATGTGACTCCGAAGGGCGAAGTCAAGTTCTACTTCAAGGGCCGTGTTGGGCAGCAGATTACTAGCAAGGTTGACTATACGATGACTCTTCCGGGCGACAGCAAGGCTATCGAGGTTGCTTATGGGCAATCCTCCAAGCAGAGATACCGTAAGATTCCTGCGAACATTTTTACGGTACTTAAAGGCCTGGGTTGTGAAGAATATGACATGGAAATTCGCTACGTAGCCGCTGACTTCGACTCCATCGCACTGAAGTCGTTTGCCAACTTGCAGGGTCTTGACCAGCAGTACCCCATTGGCATCTATGCGATGATTGTGGAATGCTCCGGTGCAGAGGAAAATGCAGAAGAACTTGTTGATTAGTTCCTGTTAGCAAGCAAAGTCGCCACGGTTACCTTATAAACTTCTCCCAAAGAAGATTTTTTGAGGTTAACCGTGGCGACTATTATATCTCGTAAGGAACTCCTGGAAAAATTGGGCAAGATGGGTAAGATGAGTTATGTCAAGACCCAGAGCGGCCCGGTCGTTCCGGCTAAGAAAGAACTTATTGATGTCATTACGAAGAATGTCCCGAAGCCTGTTGGCGACCAGACCAAGGCGAAATGGGACCATCGTAGATACGACAACGATCCGCTTACACTCAACAAGAATTACCTGAACTTGAAGGACCTTGGAATCAAGGTCATGACCGAGTCCAGGCTACGTTCGTTGAATGAAGCTAATGGCATGACGTGCAAGATTGACTTGCCGGTCATGGACCAGCAGGTGACCTCCGGCAAGATGCAGTGCCTGGGCCATGAGATTCAATTGCAGATGATGGCGCCAAACGATGAAGGCGAAGTTACTATCATTCTCGATGACAAGAATACCGGCAATACTACACAGCGTGTTTTACCGGCGGATTCTGACGAACTGAAAGGCCGCCTTGACTTGGTAATCAAGCGCTTGGCAATCGACCTTGTGAAGAATGGCGATCGTGCCAACAACTTTGACCAGATGACTGACGGTGTCGGCTCTGTTACTGGGTTTGCAGGAAACGACAACTTCGGCGATGTTGATTTTGACAACCTGAATACGGCTGAAATGGGTCCAAGTGCGCTGGTTCGGCAGGAATCTGTGGACTGGCAGCTTAATGCCCTTCTAGGCATGTGCAACAAGATTACACTTGAAGCCGAAGGCGATTTCACGGCAGATGACTTTGCCGCGTCTGCGGATGGTGGTGCCGGTGGTGCCGGTGCTGCCGGTGGTGCTGGAACGGATCCTAACGCCGGTGGTGGCATGAGCGCCGGTGATGTGAATGCCAATGCTGGCGGTACAGCCGAAGGCGCCAAGGAGACCATGGAATTTACCACGTTCTGTGACCCTGGTGTGGGCGATGATGGTGCCGGCCTGTCTCAGAAGGCTGTTGATACGCTTAACAAGATTATTGCAAATGCGTATACCAAGGGCTTGAAGGATGACAGCTCGGGTGTTCAACCGGACGAAGATGAAATTGCCAACGGTTGGGCCGGTACGTTGGCTCAGCCGCGTGTGGTTGCAGTTCCTACATTCCTCAAGTTCCCGAAATATGCTGCATTGGGCAGTCAGCCCCTTAACAAGGATGGCCTTGTCAAGATGGCTAAGGCTCTTGAAGACGGCATTGACCCCAAGACCTTCGACCAGCGTCTTGGTACATGGTTCCCCGAGGTTTACAACGAAGATGGCACGAGCATCAACGATGTCGATGCACAGACAGCCGCTATGCGCATGCCGGGTGATGACCCGACCGGTACGGGTGTTGGCTTTGACCCGAATGCCCAGATTGGTGATCCGAATGGTGGCACTGGCGACACCGGTGACATGATGGATAGGGCCAATAACTTGTTTGGCGAGCCGGGAACCGAAATGAAGGAAGGTGAGGGTGATGAAGGATACGACAACGTGGACTTCGACCTTGCCGCTCTGGACAATATCTATTAATCTATTCCTCCTGAGTAAAAGAGGCGTCCCATTGGGGCGCCTTTTTGATGTAGTTTTCGAATGAGGTTAAGTATGTCAGAAAAAACTCCATCTCTTGTAATGTTTAATACCGCCACTAGGTTCCGTTCCGCGATTTCGTTCCTGTATTCATCGACCAGGGATGACAACATGAGGGCTCACGTCTGGACCGACAAGGACTCTGATGGTATTGTGATTTTGCATATTCAGACTGAACATGGGGTCTATGTAAACACGGACTCCACATTGAAGTCCGAACTCCTTGATTGTGATGCCTGGGTCAATCTGCATGATTTCTGCGAACTATGCCGAGAAGTTTCCCAGGAAAACAACGTCACCCTTTGGGTCGATGGTGGGCGCCTTTATGTAGCATCGTCCTTTAATGAAGACTTTGAAGGGTTTGAACTTGAATGCTACTGTGAGCCCGTTGAGCCGTTCGAATATGAAGATATTGGGGATAGCATTGATGAAACAATCAAGATTGAACAAGGTTCATTCTCCATCGTGACGGACAGCTCGTTTGACTTTGAATGGATGGAAATTCACCGTCACGAAGGATTGCTTTCTTACCGCTCCGGTAAGGACAAGGTTGTTCTCGCTACTGTCGTTGCTTCCCTTTCTGGGCATGACGGTGTTGAAGTGAACAAGGACCTCCCGGATTTCGCAATCAGGATTCCATGCGACATTTTCCGTATCATCCCGATGCTTGAAATTTCCCAGGAATGTACCCTTAATCTTGACTACAAGAATAAGCGTCTTCGCATTGCCGGCGAAGTTATGCGTATTGATTATTCCTACAAGGAACCGGAATTTCCGGCAATGTCATCCGAAGGGATGAACGACTACATGAAGTTCGATACCGCCGCGATGATTGCTACCATTGACACGATTTATCGAGTGAATTACAAGAACCCGAGTGCCATTGTCAAGATTACCCCGGTTGATGAAGGGCATGCTTCTATCGAGTTCAAGGTGGAAGGCCGCTATGGTGCAACTGTGACCATGGGTGAAGTCCATATGTTCAATCTGGAAAAGTCGATTGAGTTGTCGATGGATATCATTACGATTATGATCCGCAACTGCAACTGCAAGAATCTGCTATTGAAGTTGGGCTCGGATGACAAAATGATGCTCTGTTTCAGCAACCAGCTGTTTGCTAGAAAGGTGTATTATCTTGGAAAATAAAAATAACCGTTGCAAATACAACGATTATGTGTCAATAGATGGGATAAGCGGTGCATTTGCACCGCTTATTTTTATCCTTATGCCGGTTCTTCGGCGGGGGTTTCATCCGTATTGTCGGTTACGGTATCGGTGTCGACTTCTTCGCCACCGGGTTCTTCCGCCGAGATATTGTTCACGTCACTTGCCGTTTCTGCGCCATCTTCTGCGGTGAAATCGTCAAATGCGTTATTGGCAGTATCGTTAAGGGCGCTCATGTCTTCATCGCTGAAACCCATGGCGTTGTTGTCTATTCCGCCACCGAGGTCACCACCGAGGTCACCACCCCCGAAATCACCACCACCAAAATCACCACTGCCGCCAAGCATTTCATTATCCTCAACCGGGGCTGCAAATGCTTCTGAGCCTGGATAGCTGTCGCCAAAGAAATTCTTGAATTCTTCATCCTGTTCGGTCTGGTTTTCTTCCGGATGAAGCAGTTCGTCTTCCACTTCCTTGTAGCTCTGTTCCTTCATGTCATCGGTCGTGTTGCCAAACGGGACTTCTGACGGTGTTTTTAGGCGTTTCTGGTTGAGTTCCATAATCTTGTCATGCAACTTTGCCTTGATTTCGCTTATAGGTACCTTAGTGTCGTCGTGGAGTTGGCTAACTGCGGGGGATTCGTGACTTACTGAACCTGATGTGGGGACGTTAAGTTCCATATTTAATGCCTTTTTGATGTCGGATATAGATTTATATCGCAATTGGACTATAAATATTTTTTCGCTGCACTATAAACTTTCAGCATAAGAAAAATGTCCAAAAGGATTTAACATGGGATACTCTATAGACCAAGATGTAGAAATCATGAAGGAAATCGAAAGGATTTCCCAGGAACCCATCAATGAAAGCCAGTACACAGCGGTTCGTCGTGGTGCAAAACCCATCGTTGAATCGATGGCTGTCTTTGATGACGTGAAGGTTGACTTCAGCAAATGGACCAGTGACAGCAAGAAGGTCAATAAGGCTAAGACTGCCAACACGGGTTCTGCCAAGCCGATCACCAAGAATGACACTGTCGAAGAAAAGAAGAAGGACGGCCAGGTGACTGAAATCACCAATGTTGAACTGTCCAAGAAGAAGGGTCAGGTGGTTGAATCCAAGCAGGAATCTGATGGAGACAAGGCTAAACCGGCACCTCAGGTCAAGAACTTCGACAGTAAGGCTAAGTCTGCCGCTGCGGCAAACCGCTCTGCCGCTGACAAGGAAAAGCACTTTGCTGAAACAGCCAAGAAGCAGAAGAAGTTCAAGACTTTCATCGAAAGTCTTGTAGTTGATGAAGCTTCTCGTCGTGCAGCTGATATTGTTCTCGCCGAAGCTGACAAGGTTTTCAAGGCCCAGTTCGAATCCGCTGCCATGATGGAATCTGTTCAGGAAACCGCGCAGAAGGTTTATGATGCTGTTGCCAAGAAAATTGGCCCGCAGCATGCAAAGGGTCTCGACCTTGGCGAAATCTGCGACGAACTCAATGCAGGCAAGACACCGCAGGAAGTCGCAAACCGCATGATCCACCTGGTTAAGCGCAAGGCCCAGGACGCTGACAGCGCCTTCAATAATGGCGTTGATGGCTCGATGCCGACTCGCAATCAGCTCAAGAACAGGGAAGGCATTTCGCTTACCTAGTCGCTGAAATAAAAAAAATGCGAAAATCCACCCATTGGGTGGATTTTTTGCTATATTTCCAAACGAAATGTCATTGGTGTTAGAAAATAATAAGGTTGCAGACTCCCAAGAAGTCCATCCGATGTGGACTGCAATTTATCATGATAGGGATACTGACCAGTTATTTCTTTGGTACGATACTGGAAAGTTGGAGACCAAGGTAATTTCCAATACATTCTATACGCCTAATCGAGGCGAGTACAACTCGATTCCCTGCGGGATGAAGGATATCTATGGCAGGGAGATGTACTCGGTCACGTGTAAATCCAAGGTGGAGCAGGACATCCGAAAGCGTACGATGGGTCCGAATAACCACCTATCCGAAATTGATATTGACCCAAGGGCTCGTTTCCTACAGAAGCATTATGCAAAGTCAGGCATGTTGAAGCCTGACATGAAGAAAATCAATCTATGCTTCCTCGATATTGAAGTGGAGACGGTGGGTCGCTTTCCTGCTGCCCACCGTGCTGAATATCCGATTAACTGTGTTACGGTCTATTTTTCCAAGACTGACCATTATGTGACGTATGGTCTCGGACGTGACGTATCTGATTATGTCAAGGAGGAAATGGCCAAGGAAAATGGCCATTATGTCCTATGTTATACGGAAAAGGAACTCCTTGAAAAACTTTTCTCGGAGATTGGACGTAACCAGGTCGATATTCTCTCGGGATGGAACTTCTCGTACGATACCACTTACATGGTGAACCGTGCCGCCAAGTTGAAGGTGGACTTGAAGCTCATGTCCAGGCTTCCGGGACAGTTCCAGAAAGCCTACTTTGACCGCGAGGGCAACCTGCAGATTGCCGGTACGGAAGTTATCGACTTCCTTGCTCTCTACCGCAAGTACACTTTCTCGGAAGAACCGTCATACAAACTTGACTACATTGGTGGCCTTGTTGTCGGTGAGCACAAGGCTCCGTTGCCCGATGGTTACAAGTCATGGAAGAACTACTGGGATGAGTTCATCCTGTATAACTTCCAGGACGTTAGACTGCTGAAAAAGATTGAATTGAAGGTGCGCATGTTCCAGCTTGCCGTCATGGCTGCCTCGGAAGCTCGCGTACCATTCTCCTCAGTATTTGAATCCAAGAAGATGCTGGTCGGGTTCGTGATGAACATGCTTCACGAACAGCATCTTGTATTCCCCCCGATGCAAGCCAAGAATAAGGAAGAATACCCGGGTGCATTCGTGTATTCCATTCCGGGATATTATGAATTCTTGGTTTCCTATGACTATCGTTCCCTGTATCCGTCTATCATGATGACCTTTAACACCTCGCCGGAAACTAAGGTCATCAAGCCGATTGATTACGTGCTTACTCCGGAAGAGAAGGACAAGCTCATCGAGAGTCCGTGGACGCATAATGGACAGTACAAGGTCTATTTCCGTCGTGACAAGGAAGGCATTGTTCCTCAGGTTACGAGAAAGCTGTTTGACGGTCGTGCGAAGCTGAAAAACAAGAAGAAAGCCGCTGAAAAGGCTGGCGATATGGAAATGAAGGACATATATGACATGATGCAAAAGGTCTATAAGGTCCTTGGCAACTCTCTGTATGGTCTTCTTGGTTCCAATTTCTTTCCTTTCTATGATGTCGATAATGCCGCTTCTATTACCGGTTACGGTCAACGGCTCATCAAGTTTACTATTGCTGAACTCGCCAAGTATCTCAATGAAGAACTTGTCAACGACAAGCGGTTCTTTGATGCCTTTGGGTACAAGCCGACTATTGATCCTTCGTTCCTTGGTACTACAAAGGATGAAGATGGGCAGCTTCTTTATCGCCGCATGTCACATGGCGATACTGACTCCTTCTACTGCAAGATTGGTGATATTTTCAAGGAATTTGGTGCCAAGGCTGGCTCCGGTGTTGAGGTTATCGTATTTGACGGCCACAAGGAAATCTTCCGCCAGGGCTTCGACAATGATCATATTCTTGAATCCAAGAAATTGTTCAACGCGGCTTGCAACCAGTATCTGCATGATGTCTGGCATGACCCGGAGAACCGTTCGGTGGACAAGAAGACTGGCCTTACGAAGGTACAGATTATGTTCCATGATGGCATCGTCATGGGCAAGCGCTACCGCGTGATTTATAACCGTTTCCGCCTCACGGATTTCTGTCGTATTATGGATGCCGCCATGCTTGAAGAGAAGCTGGATGAGTTCATGCTTGCGTATGCGAAGAAATGGAACTACCTGACAAACGAATTGTTCTTGAAACGTGAAAAGTGCATTTACAAGGCAATCGTTACCGCGAAAAAGAAGTACATCTGCGAAGCCGAATCCAACGAAGATATCGTGTACCTTGACCTTGGCCATAAAGACAAAGATGGCAAGTGGGTTCCTGGTACGCTTGAACTTGAACCGCATTTTGCTATTACTGGTCTTGAAATTGTGCGTAGTTCGACCACCCTATTCAGTAGGGAACGTATGCTTGACATGGTGAAGCTGATGCTGAAAACTATGGATAGGGACGAAGTGCGCCGTAGGCTGCTTGCCATGAAGAAGGAATTCTTCGAGGCCGTCAATGCCGGCAACTACTCCTACATCGCATGCCCTTCCGGCATGAAGGAAGAACCTCTCCCGTACTTGAAGATGATAACGATGCCGCGTTCCGAAATCAAGGATATCGACTGGCGCCGCAGGGCTGCTTCTGTGTGGAACTACCTGATTGAGAATGACCCCGTTCTTACCCAGGAGCCGTACGAGCCTATCTATGCCGGCGACAAGATGAAGTTCATCAAGAAGGCTGATGACCGCTACGGTGTCTCAATCATCTGTTATAGCGGCGAGAAGTGCCCGGAACGCCTCCTGCAACTGTTCCATGCCGACTGGGAAGAACAGTGGCATGTCTCTGTCGCCCAGATACTTGGCCGTCTTTTCGAGGCTGTCGGGTGGCCGAAGGAACTCGAATACGACGAAACCAAGAAGGTTCGCGCATTCGTTTAGGGGTCCCAAATCATATAAACTGCAGACCGATGTAGTTTTATGGAAAATAGACGGGATTCCCTATGTACGATTTTGAAAAATACTATGCTGACATGGACGTTAAGGCCGAAGCCAATATCGACCTGAGCGGTGTACAAATTGAGAATCCCCAGGGAAATCCGAACGAATATGTCACCAACAATGTCGTATATTTCATAACCGGCATTATCCTGTCGAACGATCCGAATTTTGGGTCGTATGTTTCGGTTGGAATTAACGACAGGTTGAAGATTACGATTGAAGAGGGTAGTTCCACCACAGTGCATTGCGTCGCACTCATGCACCCGATGGCTGATTTGGTTGAGGCGAATGTGACCAGCCTGTGGAATCCGGGCAAGGATAGGGAGAATTCCTTGACGCTTGATTCCAGCAATGGGGGTGCTGTCATAACATATACACCGTTGCATGATGGTACGTCCATCCCTTCAGTCAATTACTCTTACGCCCGGGCGTATGTCGCACCGCGTTATGAGTTCATTACCGGTATTGGCGGTGATGACGTGATTGCCCGTTTGACATCCGGCTCGCTGAATCCGACGCTGGTCAACCAGAACGTGATTTCGCATCATTCAATGCCAGCCGCGAATTTGTCCGAGTCGATGCGTGCGATTTATATGATGCTTGGCCTTAACGGCAAGCGCAAGATATCGCTTAAGGCGTTTAGGAAGGGGTTGGAAAGCAAGGCTGCGCGATATAACGCCGTAGTCGGCTACGACCTGTTCCGGAAAAGAATGAACCAGATTTCTGACTGGTGCGCGGAGAACAATTACGGCGTTGATGTAAAGTACTATGACCAGAGTATGTCTGACCCGTTGCCGGAAAGTGTAGAGGATGCCACCGACACAGATTACAGGAAGAATTCCCAGGCAGCCCGCGTGAAACACCAGGCTTATCTGAATGCCGTTGCTAATGCCGATAAGACCAGGACTTCCATGCAGAAACGAACAAGTTTCGATGAAGCATATCAGATACATCTACCGGCATTCCTGGATAATCCTAAGATATCCCCACTGGTCGATGACTTGACACCGTCCGGCGATGGCGTGACTGCCCTCATTCCCCCGGTGAAAGATGCCGTGAAAGGCGTGTTTTATCCGAGAGAGGAGATTGAAACCGAGTTCTATGAGAACTTTGAAAATGTGTATGATGAAATCAGGGATGCCTTGAGTATCATGAGGCGGTATCTTAGCAGGAAGACTAAGAGAAAGATAACGCAGCTCGATGCAAAATTTACCCATTATCCATCCAATAATGGCGGGCTGGCATTTGACCTGGATTCATTAATCAATTCATTCCAGACAAATTACAATGCTGTCGGTACAGGGAATGGCGAATATGCTACCGGTAATGTTCAGAATAAACCGGAATACATAACTGCATATCCAAGAGTGTTTCAGATTAACGGAAAATACGAACCGGATGCGGGGAATGTCCCGGCTTCCTGGGTGGCACTGACTCCGCCAGACAATCCGACGTTTATCGGCAGGGCCTGGGTTACCAGCGGAACCGGTTTTTATCGGGCGTCGGATTATACCCTGAACAAGAAAGTGGTCTCAATGACCGGCCAGGAAGTGCGCGAAGCGATTGTAGATGCGTACAACTGGATTCTTAAGACGGATGGAAAGCAAATGCTTGATTATGAAACCGACATCAATGTGAATGATAATACATTCGATGGCGGTTATGATAGCAGTGCCGATACCGATACCAGGGTAAAACAATGCAAGCGTCTTATCGAGTTGATTGGCGGATGGATGAACCTCTTCAAGAAATGTGGTTCCAAGGAAGGCGTCCAAATATTCCTGTCAGCACACCCATTCAATCCGGGAGAGAATATCATGTCATGGCTGAGCCGTATGGTTGTCGCGGGATACATGACATGGAGCTTGAAGGATAGATATGACATAATCGACTGGGAATCATCCTCTAATTCAAGTTCCGGCGCTACTGACTATGCCTACTTCGTTCCGGCATTTACACCGGAATGGGGTATCGATCCGGAAAGCGAAACCGACATTGACGATGCAATGCGTGCTGCGTCGGTAATGGTGAGTGCGTACAAGGAAATGCGCAGCCAGTTGGTAACCCGTGCGTTCCTGATGAATCCGGTTCGCGTGGCCAGGGCATGGCTTGCGCTTGAGGATGCGTCTGATGCCATTTCGGCATTGCAGGATTCAATCGACAAAGTAATCTGGTATCAGGCGTTTGTAAATGAATCGGTCTTTACCAACCGGTCCATGTACCTCAATTTTGCCAACTGGCTTAATCGTGGTGACGGAAACGATGACGACTATGTCAAGATTCCGTTCTCCGTCTGGTCTCTGCCGGCCAGATTCATGGTTCCGGTTGCGATGTACCGGAAGGTGAGGAAAAAGTATCGTACATGGTTTGGACGTACCCGTCATAAAACCGTCAAGGTGTTTGATGGCGTGCGTTGGGCGGAAGTTCGATTCTATGACCTGAACGTGTACGGGGAATATCCGCAGATTGCTGAAACACCGGGCAACACTATTCAGCTTGATAAGCCGGCAACCATTGAACGCGTTGGAAATGTTTGGTACCTGAATTTTGATGAACCTCTGCCCGAAGATATCTGGAATGCCGGCAGTGGTGAAGTGACATTTGATGATATTGCAAAATCGACCTTGCAGGTTGTGTTTGATGGTGACATGTCGGCACATGTACCGGAAGATGCCGAGCCGCCAACGTTGATCGGTGAGCATGTGGTTGTATCAGTGAAGGTTCCGCCGGAACGCAGCCGCAACGACAGTGAAAATAAGACTCCGGTCACGGTTCACGTGAAGGCTCCGGGACTCCCGTATGATGAAGAAATTCGCAAGCAGGCGTTTGTTGAATACGGTCCGTTCTCACAGGATAAATTGTTTGAAGTGGTTCGCTATGGAAACGGGGGTTTCCCGAATGTTCCAGAAACCCAGCGGTTTGATGGATGGAAGGTGTTTAGGCCGACCTCTCGCAAGATTGAAGACATGCGCGAAGGGTTTGGACTTTATGACAAGGTTGCCTTCCTGATGTCCATTCTTACGCATGAGTTTGGTGCGGGACGCGTCGAATTGATTAACACGTGGCGTTCCGCTGACGACCAGAAGGGTATTTGCACGGGCGGTCCAGAAAGCAGCATGCTTTCGTGGCATAACTACGGTATGGCAGCGAAAATTTTAATTTATCAGGCTGACCGTACTACTCCCATTGAAGACAAAAGCGACGATATGAAGCGCTTGGTGAAGGTGGCCAAGGCGTTTACCGAAATATGCGCCGATGGAAGGGCTGGTGTTCCGTGCAACGTGGTGTGGTGTGGCCGTCTTGTGGTCAACCCGAGCTTGTTTGACTGGGAATTCTTGCCAATGGGACTTGGCCACAAGGATGCCTTCAAGTTCCGCGAGGCGATACTTGCACAGCGCGATCCGATTAAGGAATATGCGTACGTGGACGTTGACACTGCCGGAATGGTTACCGGTAAGGTGCCGGAGGGAAATGAACCGTATGTCCTAAAGACTTCCACAACTTATCGGAATGCGAAGATTGTCAATGGGCATCATTATGTTTCCCCGGACCGTATCGTCAATTATCATACGCCGGAAGACATTGTCCTATACGATCTGGTTGAATACATAGACCTGATTAACCTTAAGATGAATGCCAACGGCAACACGCTTGGTGATCGAGGGAACATCTATGAATGGAAGGCCTTGAATGATTCTGCATGTTCCCAGTTGATTAGGTATTTTGCGCTGACAAACAACATCAAATCGGCCAAAGCCTTGATTGCTGGTGATTTCGTTGAAAAGTACCAGGCAATCGAGGATGCTTTCTATTCGACATCTACGGTAGATTATGTGAAGAACATGCTTGGTGAACATTATGAGGATGTGTACATTACAATCGATTCCATGAACGATGCCGGGTTTATTTCCCTCAGCAACGGAAAGATGTATATCAAGGTCCATGACCAGATACCCGACAATGTTCCCACCATGATTGACATGCATGGCCAGCAAAGGGTGGACAGCAACCATATCAAGCGTGGTGTGTGGCGTAACGGCGTGTTCTACGGTCTGGATGAGATTGAGATTCCTTACACAGAAAGCGATGGCCCGGTAATAGAAGGGTATGTGGATGGCGTGGCGTCTTATGGGGAGGCAATCTTCTTGCATAAGTCCGTTGCATCTGCTTTACATGAGGCTTTCCTGAACATCCGTGACATGTTTGAACGCTACCAGGGTGCTGTCATGTATGACCGTTTCCAGGATGGCCCGAATGCTTCCCGGTTCAATCAGCTGGAAAACGAATTCGGTGCCATTGCCGCACAGGACTTGATGGAGTTTGACGAACTGGAAGCGATGCTCGCACAGGATGACATCAATAAGCGTGCGGATATTGAATCCAATGGGGACAGGAATGGCCTCATTGACGGAAGTATTTACGAAAAGGTCGTAAATAATGCACAGCTTGCCGGTATGCGCAAGGCAGTCAAGACTAATGAGCGCATACATATCACCGATAAGGGTAACGGGCTGACTCCGGGTGAAATATACCGCGCCGTAATGGAAGGACGGGCTCCGGGGGCTAACGATTTGATGTCCAGAAGGTAGTTTTCATATAAGCTGCAGGAGAAAAGGAATTTGGTAGCCCGATGCCTGCACAAGTAGTGATTAAAAAATATACCGGAAAGGATTCTGAGTTTGGGACACTGGTGTCATCCTTGGGTATCAAGCGAGTTGACACGTGTGTCCCGTCCGTGTATAGCTCGGAGCGTCTCGGTGGGCGTACCGTACCTGCCGACGATGGCAGTGAAAGCCAATTTTATTGCATCTACCGTCCGGATGATCCTAAATGCAAAGCATACTCGATGGAATGCGTGTTTAAGGTGCACCTTGTTGCCCCGCCTGACCACCAATTGACTAACATTCGTCTTTATCCGACTGGTCCGAGGCCGCGTGGTGAACATCCGGCAACTTTGAGAATAGGAAACTCGATTTCATATTCCCGCCCGACAAACAACAAGTCGCTTATTGCAATTCACGATATTTGGGAATTTAGTCCGGAACATCCGTTTTATCTTACAGTTTCTGGATTGTATGGCCAGATGCCGCAACAGCAGCTGGGACATACCCATTTTATCACGGAGTACCGTGATGTCGGCGCGGGGAACGTTGTTTTTCTTGACGGGATGCGCCAACCGGTAGTCCCAGTCGGCGTTTACACTGATGATGAGAAAGACATTACTATCACCTTCGAGGACCGTACATTTGCTGCCAACACTCACAAGTACACTCCTTGCTTGATATTTGTCGATCCGAAAACAGGAAAGGACATCAACACGATTGCACAGGAATCTGGCATGGAACCATTCTATCAGGTTGTTGTCCCTGATGACAAGAAAGGTGTTGATGGGGTTATTTATCCAAGCGATGGTCCTGTTGTTGAACTTCGTGTAAAGACGAAAGAGTGGAACCTGATGAACATGTTCCCGTCCGGACTTATCTACCAGATTCCGCCTGATAGGGAATGCGACTATCGCGGGTCTGGATATGTGGTGGCATGGATGCCTCTGTACTGGGGAGAGCCGGGATGGCAGTCTACTGATTCCGGTGATTCTGAGCTCGTCGAAACGGCTTATGTTCCAAATCGCTGGTTCAAGCGTGTTTACACTTTGAGCGATGGTACGGTGAAGGAAGAAGATTTGCCTGACCACTTCAAAAACAAACCGACCGAGTACTATGATGTCGAGGTTCGCCCTGGCTCAAACGGATGCCCGACCTATTTCCTGAATGGGGTTGAACGTCCCCAGTTGATTTTCGATATCCACAAGACATATCATTTCTTCAACAAGAGCGGTTCCAAGTTTCCAATGCGGTTCATAGGAAACATGTTTGCTCCGCAGGCGAGCATTCCTGAGGATGTCGTGTCTGCGGGTGTCGTTGTCCTCCGTGGAAACACTGACATGGAAGAGCTTTTTGTCAATCCGGAACTGATTTTGAAGTCAGGTGCCAGGATTAATGCATATCAGAGCGTGTGCGCACCTGGACTTGGCAATGTGGTCTACAACCATCCGTTGGCCATGTGCGGAAGCTACAACATGTGCCGCGTTGGTGGAGGCATCTACAATCCCCTTATGGCGGGTGAAACCGACTATGTTTACCTGCAACTCGAAGTGGACGGGAATACCGATCCGGGAAGCTGTATTCCGAATATCAAGATGGAATACGACGAGGTTTAAAATTTTTGAAACACTTATAAACTTTCTGTCAAATCAGCCCCAATGGCTGCTCAAAAGGAACAAATCTATATGACACAAGAAAAGAACAAGAAAGCTGTTGCGGACCTATTTTGCATGGAAGATGCAAGGGCCGTATGTGAAGCCATTGGCGGTCTTGGCCTCAATACCGACAATCAGGCTACCGATGATCCACTGGAATACACTCCGGACAATATCCTGGATGTGACAGTGAATGAAAATCCTGATGGTATGCCGGCACTTCCGCAGTTCACCCCGAAGGAAATGGATAGCGAAACACAGGCATTCGTTGTCGATGAACTTGCCAAGGAATTGCAGGCTGATGGCCGTGAATCCCTTAATGACGAAGACCTTGTTCCGTTCATGGTGAAAATCAAGGGTGAAAACCGCATTTCGCAGGACTTGACTCCGTTCATTGACCAGCTTACCGGTAACACAAACAACCGTCTTGCTACTCAGAACGTTTCTGAAGCTCAGCCAAATGGTGTTGCTACTGACCTTAGGAATGGCGGCAACGGCGCTGCTCCTGCTGCACCTGCGGTCGCTGACCCGGCTGCTGGTATGGGCGAACTTCCGCCGGAAGCTCCGGGTGGCCTTGCTGCCCCGACTGAAGCTCCTGCTCTCGATGCCAACGCTGGCGACTCCCTCAACGGCGATGAACTGTGGGGAAATGATTCTGCTACACCGGGTGCCGAAGGTGACTTCAATCTTGATGTGCCCGAACCGGGTGCCGAGGATGCCTCTGCTGGTGGCGATGATACATTCAATCTTGACATCGGTGATGAAGGTGGCGAAGCTCCGGCTGGTGACGACACTGACACGATTGGCGAATTGGACTTTGGCGATGAAGGCGGGGAAGGCACACCGGAAGGTGGCGACGCTTCTACCGAAGGCGGTTCTAGTGAAGACGACCTTTTCAGTGCCCTTGATGGCATGAGCGATGAAGAACTCGATGATGGTTCTGATTTGGGTGGTGATGAAAATAACACTGGTGATAATGGTGACACCGGCGATAATGGTGAAACTGTCGAACTTGGTGGTGAAGGTGATTCCGAAGATGAGAAGCCTGCCGAAACCGAATGCGCATCCGCACCTGTTAAAACTGAATGCGGCGAAGCTCCGGCTGACAACACCGACATTCAGCTTGAATCCATCAAGGCTAACTACGTAGCCAACCTTGCTAAGGAACGTGTCCGCGCAATTACGGAAGCTTACGACCGTAAGCGTGCTTTGGCTGAAAAGCGTGCCCTTTGCGAAAGCATTATCAGCAATTATCAGGAAAATGAGGCTGCCAAGGAACGCAAGGCTGTGGTAGAATCTACCATGGGTGAAAAGATATCTGAACTTGGTGACAAGGTAGCCACGCTTTGTGAAAATGCTTCCAAGGACAAGGATCTCGATGCCAAGTTTGAATCCATTCTTAACAATGCGAAGAAAGGCAAGAGTGTTCCGTCTGCAACCGATGTCCTTGATGCCAAGCTCGAATCCATTCTTGGCAAGGTGAAGGCAGACAAGGCTCTCGATGCCAAGCTTGAATCCATCGTCAACAAGGTTTCTGCTGACAAGGCAGTCGATGCAAAGCTCGCCGCCATCGTGGAATCCGTGAAGGCCCCGAAGGCTGCGCCGGCTAAGGCTCCGCTTGATGCCAAGCTTGAATCCATCATTGCTTCGACCAAGCAGAAGATTGCTGCGGCTAAGTAATCTGGATTGAAATTTGAAAAGACACCGTCCAATGGGCGGTGTCTTTCTGTTTGATAGAAGAAGATAGTTTTACATCAAACTTGATAAACTGCAGAACATGGGACATTTCAACGGACGACTTAAAGAAGCTATACAGGCCGCTGCCGAGAAGGCTAGGGGACAGGAGGGCTCGTTTTATGATATCCTCAAATTTTATAAGTTTTTTGATGTCGCCGATACTGATAATGGACTGACTGATTGGCAGCGGGCAGGAGTCCCGGAAGCGAACCAACATAGGATGAGCGCATTTTGCAGTGCGTTTGCCGATATGATTGAGGACTTCCTTGCCAATGATGAATATGGTGTCTTGACTACCGCCATGGAAGATATTGTCAACAAGCTGGACCAGAGAGGTGCCCAGACTGCCGGTGAAATGGATGTTATTGGTGGCGTTGTAGGCGGGCTGACGGGTGGCGCGAGCGAATCGGCTCGCCAAAGTCTTTCTTCCGCAATCGCTGCGGCTATGCAGGGCAACAAGTTCGATCCTGATGTGCTTCCGCCAATATCCATTGGCCTTAACGGTCTTCCGATTTCCTTGTCCAACTATTACAAGCCCGGCTTTTCGCAGCCTAACTGGCCGTTCCTTTATGAGCATGAAGTTCGGAAAGAAACCGGGTTCTATGAGGGTGATGACGGCTATTTGATGGTTGGCCCGGGTATCCCGCTATCCCTTGGTGGAAAGGCTAAGATTCTTGTATTGAAGGCTATTTTTGCTGTACCGACTGTCGATGACCACGGGAATCCGGTGGGCGACATGGAAGGTGGATTAAGCGAGGAACAGTTCGAAATTGTCAAGAGCGTAATGGACAAGCGCGTCATGAGCGACTTGACTGATGAAGAAAAGAATTTTAGCCTGACAGCCGAACAGTCCCGCGCATCCTACTTCCGATATGTCAACATGGTATTGTGGGATGCTGTGTGCAACAAGAACAACTGGGCATATCTGCACTGGGGCATCCTTTCGCATAACTCAATGCCGGAACCGGTCAAGACTGCTGTATGTAGCTTCCTGAAGACAAACGGCTTGGCATTGGACGCCAATATCAATGGCCCTGCTGCGATGATTAGCTATTGCTTGAATATCGGCATGGCTTATCTGATTGGCCGCAGGAATCCGGTTACAATCGTCGGTCTTCCTGGACAGGGCTTGAAGGCTATTCCAGAAAAGGGTTCCAAGGATGTTGAATTTGTGGCAGAAACAGGCAAGGCAGTCCGTTACAACGGAGGAGTCCCGAAGGATTCAAGACTGGCCAAGCTGCACTTTAGCTATATCGCCGACATCTTGGTTAGGCTTACGAACGGGTCGTCCGAATATGATACTGAACTGAGAAAGCGTCGTATTGACGAAGCCAACCTGATTTATGACTACTGTGGGTTGCCTAAGGTGGAATATGGCATGTCACCGGCTTCCGTCCCATCGGAACTGAAGGCTGATGCCCTGGTGAAGCGTGGATTCCTTGACCTGATGCGCTCCACGATTTACGTGTTCCCGAACAAGTCGGGCAACTATGGTTCCGGTGCCAATGTGAAAATCGAGATGCAGTCGAAGAACATCGACCCGGATGGTACCCGTCTCCAGCCGAGAACCAAACAGGTGCTCCAGTGGCTTGGTGCACAAATCGGTGTCGATACTATCCAGGTTTCATCCCTTATCCGTGAACCGGATGACCAGGGGCGCATCATGTGCGACAACTGGCACATGGGCAAGCGAATTTCCTATGGAAAGGGTGGTACTGCGGTCAACATGGTGTATGTGGACTGGACCAAGAAGCATGGCGGTACCGAGATTAACTGCGCCAAGCATCTTCCGTACGACACGCTGTTGAAGGTGAATGACGCTGACCTCCCGAAAGTCAGGGAACTGATGAAGAAGAAGGCGAACGAGGTTGTCGCGAGCGGAATAAAGGTATCGAATCATTGCTGTGACCCGACCATATACCAGGCAGTCGATATTAGCGCTACCCATCTGGCGAGATACGGTAGGGCGGTATGTGACAAGGCTGTTGCGATATGCGAAGACGCCAAGAACAGAAAGATTTTGCAGGGCCTCATTCTTCCTGATGGATGGGGTTCTCCGCCGGCAAAGACTGGTGAACCGGCGCTCCACATCGAAGTTGACCCGCGCAGGACTGACCCGGCAATTCCGATGGCGGGGGAGGATCCGTCTGCACTTGCTCCGACACCGGGAAGTGATGTCCAAATAAGAATTTACAACGAGAACCTTACAAGCAAGGGTGCGTTGGATGCGGTCTTTGTAAAGGACTGCGTTGACAACAAGAATGCGTAGGTAGAACATGTCCAAGCTGTACACTAAAAAGAAACAGGAATTTGATGACACCGTATTTGGCTATCTGGTGAAGCGGTTGACTACGCCCATTACGGATAGCGATGCATATCACACTGGCCATGTTGACGAAAAGGGCAATGAAATGAAGGCTCCCGACGACTGGTCATATACCAGGCTTGACCGTTTGGTGTTTGACTTGAAGGCAATCCTTGGTGACCGGGTGAACAACATTGCGGAATCCTATGCGGATGTTGATTCTTATGCCTTGATGAACGGGAAGGTTGATGCTGGGAAGTACGCTGAAAAATACCATCAGGTGCTTGCGATTATCGAGGAAGCCGCTTACATTCCCCCGGCATTGCGTGGGCAGGCCGGGGAAGCCAACGAAACCAGTGATCTTCCGATGAGTGACCGCATTTCGTTCGCGTTGTCCGTGGCGAACTTCCTACTGTTCTCGGCAAGATTTAGCCGTTTTCCGAATACGGTCGAAATTGATGACGAAGTGCTCCCGTCTGTAGAATCGACGTTTGGCGTTCGCGCACTTGGCTCGCAGCAGGAATTTCTTGAATACGCAAGGAATGCCAAGATTACCGACGGACGCGGACTGAACAACAATGGATATGTGCTCCTTGTGCGGTCTGCCAGGAAGATTGTGTCTTCTGACATATTGAAGCCGCGCAATTTCGGCGAGCATAATCAGAGCGAGCAATGGAGGATTGTTGCGAATGCATAGGATGTACAACGGATTGCCACTGTTCGAGGTGGATTTCGGGGACTTCTCCTATATAGTCGAATGCGTTATGCATGGCAAGCGCATGTTGGTCCGCAACATCTCTGACAATGGATTGAAGGAATATTTCAATACCGTGCGGCGTGCGAACTTTGCCGCGACCTACGGGGGCACGGTTATAATTTACGGAAGGTAGAGTTATGCTTTTCAAGAAAAACAAGACACCGGAAACCCTCTCGTCGAGACTTCTCAACTACGAGCGTAATTACGGTATCGGGAACCCGAAAGGGCCGTATTTTGACCGAATTTTTAACCGAATAGATACGGAACGCAAGGTCAATGCTTCCCGGAACTCAGTCGCACAGGGTATGAATGACATGATGTTTCCGAACGGGACTACCCCGGACGGATACAGCACGTTCACACCGATGCTCGGCATATCTACGGAGTCACTGGATCCGGACAAGGTCCAGGACTCGATTGCCCAGAAGGAATGCGACCTGTACTGGCGAAAGAACGTAGAGCGTTCATTGAAGTATGAAACGGTTGCCGGACGTTCCGAAGTGAACGAGTCAATCATCCAGATTTGTAACGAGGCTGCGTACAAGGATGACATGGGCGAATCATGTTCCCTTGAAATCGACCCGGATGCAAAGATTGGTGATGCTACTCAGGACATTCTCCATTCGACCTTCCGTCGCAAGGTTCTTCGCGAACTTCTCAATTTCCGAATCAACGGCTGGAACTACATGCGCTATCTGTGCATTCATGGCCGTATCTTCTTTGAAATCGAGTTTGATGAGAACAAGAGCCAGATTCTTGGCTTGAAGATGCTTCGTGAAGAGAACATGATTGTCATCTACCATGACGACTTGATTATCGGCTATCGCCAGATGCAGTCGGGCTGGACGAACATGCGTAACGGTGGCAAGAACTACAAGGACTTCTCCCCGAACCAGATTCTCTACGCATCTCTCGACATGACAGGCCCTGGTGGCATCAATGACCCGCGTTCTATTCTGGAACCGGCAATGAAGCCATATAACCAGCTCAATACCATTGAGGACTCTGTCGTCATGTACCGTATTCTCTGGGGTCAGGAAAAACTGGTCATGAAGGTCGATACGGGTAACATGCCGAAGGATAAGGCCGAGAAGTACATGAAGGACCAGGCCAAGGTCTTCTCCCGTAAGCTGGACTACAATTCGCAGACTGGCGAAGTGACGAACTTTGGCAAGGCAATCGGCTTGACCGAGCATTACATCATCAGTCTTTCGCAGGGCCGTACAGGTTCATCCATTGAACGAATGAATGCCGGCAACAACCTTCAGAACATTGACGACTTGAAGTTCTTCAAACGCAACCTTGTCAACTCCCTCATGGTGCCTCCTGGCCGTATCACTGCGCTTGCAGGCGATAACCAGAACTACACGCAGGGCAAGATTGGCGAAGTTACCCAGTCCGAAGTATCGTTTGCCGCGCTGGTTCAGCGTTATCAGACTCCGCTTGAAGCAATCATGATTCGTCTGTTTGTCATGGTGCTCAACACGATGAAGAACGTGGACAACTCCATCAAGAGTGAAGTCAACTTCTCGGTCAGGTTCAAGCGTTCCAACGGTTTCCAAAACTTCATCGAAAGTGAAATCTGGAACACCAGGCTCAATACGTTTGACCTCATGGCCAAGCATTGCCGTTCCAAGGATAACCCGACTGGCATGCTTCCGAGGAAGTTTGCCCTCATGAAGGGTCTTCGTGTCAGCAATGAAGAGTACAACCAGATTCGCCAGTGGCTCCAGGAAGAAAAGAACGATGAGCTTTATGGTGAAACCGGTTCTTCGGCTGGTGGTGGCGATGCGGGCGGTGGAGCCGGTGGTGGCGCTGGCGGCGGTGCCGGTGGTGGTCTCGGAGGCCTGATGTAGCCCGAAAATGGATGGAAAATCCCGGTAACCGTTGGCTGAAATCTACTCAAACTTACTCATGGTAAGTCTTTCGTGATTTCCTATGGCCCATTTGAACAGACCATCGCAACGGCATTTTTCTAGGCACTTCCTTACTTGCCACCTGAGCAAGCTCTTTGGCTGGAAGTACCTATATCCGCTATCCCCTACTTCAAGTAGGTGCCCCCTTAACACGGTCGAGGTAAGGCGGAATTTGATATTCTTAGCTGAATGAATGTCGGCATTCTCCGCATGATGGCATTCAACACAGCAAAATTCTTCTTGTATCTGGCGGTTTCGGTCGTCGATGCAACCGCACTCGCCGCACATTTTAGAGGTATATTCGGGCTGCACAAGCGATACGAACAGCCCGTAATGAGGCGCGATATGGATGAACTCGTCCTTCAACGAGGACAACCCAGTCCTTAGATGCAACCTTCCCAGATTAAAACCTTTTGAGTCATCAGCATGTAGTTTGCTCCCTTGGAAACCATCGAGGTTTTCCATTGCGATGTGCTTGATTCCCTTAGCAGCAAAGGTTTGACAGAGCAGTACAATGGCTCTTTTGTTGGATTCGTTCAGCTTCAAGGTAATAGATTCGATGCGAGCCTTGTCCTTCTTGGAAATCTTGAACACATCATGGGCTTCACCGTCATTAAACTTGGCATTGTAGCTCTTCTGCTTCTGGTCGATTTTAAGCAACTCGGTTTCAAGGTCGGCAATCAAGGTATCGTCGTTCGGAATGAACTCCCCGGTACTCAATGCGAACATATTGTGTTTGGAATTCACATCTATGCCGACGGTATTATCTTCGGTTATCTCATCGTCATTCTTGTAGCGGTAGCCGTCCCTTGTGAGAACTACATGGATATCCTTTCCACGAATTACCATTGTATAGAATGTGTCACGTCCATTGCAGTAACGGTTCAATGAACGGTGGTATGACTTGTTGTACTTGAAAGGAATACACAGTGTTTTTGGGCTATCGCCACGGTAGCCTTGATTGTACCAGTTCCAGGAAATCTCGATGAAGTAGTCGAACTTTCCGGTTTCATTCCTTCTGGCATCTACGATAGGACGCGTGATTCGACTGCGTCCACTGAATGTAAGCGAGTCAAATGTAATCTTTCCCCGCTTCTCGTATTCGGCAAATACGGTGGTTCTCCTAGATAGAGCCAACCGCATGAGGCGTTCGAAGCCGAACTTCCTAATCTTCTCCAAGACGGTGCGATAGAACTTCTGCTTGGATTCCTGCACGGTAGGGATGACTGACTCAAGCCAATAGACGGATTCTTCCCTGCCGTATCGTGCAAGCCAAGTCATCACCTTGGTAAGTTCTGTCTTCTTTACATGAACTTCGATGGATTTCAGCTCTCCTTTCCTATGACCATGAGAATTTATCTTATAGAACGATGGAACAAGTTCTTCTACCTTGAAGAACTCGATCTTCTTGCGGATTGCATTGAACCGTGATTGATATGCCTTCCAAACATCCTCGATTGCCTTCTTCAAGTAGTGACTAGATAACCGAGTATTAAATGTCGGATTGAAGAAGTTGAAAGCCTCGAACTTGCTCATGTCCTGGAAGCCGAGCATATCCGAGAAGAATACTTCGGATATATCGTTACGGACTGTGCGAATTTCCTCTGCACGATGGATGATTTCGGCTCGCTTTGTGTCGGACAATAGGATAGGATAGAACGCAGCGGAGAACTGCGATTCAAACCTATCATTCATTGCCCAACATTGCTTGCTCATACAATACAGAAATGGCTCGTTCGGAACTTCTTGTCGCATTCAATTCCAAACGAGCCATCAAAATGGTCCATATTATAGTTCAATGAAGAATGCGACTAATTCATTAAACCTTTATACATCAAGTTTATATCAATATGCAAAATTTTATGCCGATTTGCAACCTAAAATGCGCTGAAATACTTATAGATTTCGGTAAAATTGATTAAATATAGGTGGATTTTTAGGGTAGCTGTTGGTAACCCCGGGATTTTTCTGACTTTAGCGGTTTCAGTGCACGTTTTTGGCCTGTTTTTCATGTTGAAAAATGAAAACTCTAAACATTATGGCAGAAAACGTTCGAGAGTGCTTCCGTTCGGAGCACATGATATGCGAACGGAACACTAACTCAACAAAAGGTAACAAACAATGCAGGTTATCCAGAACAAGTCCAATACACGTAAGTGGAAGGCCGTCCTTGAATCCAATCTCGGTCGCCCGCTCCGCAACCGTGGGGAAGCTTCTGCAATCGCAGTGCTTCTTGAAAACCAGAACTTGGTCAACCGTGGTGCCAAGTTCGAATCTGCCAACATCACCGCTGATGTGGCCCAGTATCAACAGTATGCCTTGCCGCTCATCCGCCGTCAGTTCCCTGAACTCTTGGCTATGAACACTGTGGCCGTCATCCCGACGACTACTCCGCAGGGAATTTACTTCGCCCTTCGTTATTTGTACGATAACGAACCGCTCAAGACGACTGCCTTCCGTTATGGCCAGAAGCAGGAAATCGGTTACGATTTGATCGCTGACCACACCGGTTTTGCAATGTCCTTCAACCCGTACAGCACGGGCGCTGGCGAAATGCTCTCCAACTACTCCGAAGGCACCAAGGAACGCACTGGTGAAGCTTACCCGTACGGTGAAAAGTACGGCCAGCTCTACAACAACTTCGGTGGTCTCACCAATGACGGCGATGACGAACTCGGTCAGTACGCTTACAACATCAAGAAGGCATCCATCAAGGTGATTTCTGGTGCTATCCGCGTCGGTACTCGCGCTATCAAGAGCCATTACACGCTCGAACTCCAGCAGGATATGGCTGCTGCTCACGGTCAGGACGTTGAAGCCCTCCTCCTCGAAGGTCTCCAGTTCGAAATCCAGCAGAATATCGATAGGGAAATCTTGATGGCCATGATCATGGTCGCTCAGAACGAACGCCTCGGTGGTGAAAAGGTCATCGTTGTTGACCTCAAGAACACTGAAACGGGTCCGGCTAAGGGTCGTTGGGCTGCTGAATCTATCGCAGCTGGCATCGTGAACACCATCATCGCTGTTTCTCGTAAGATCGCCCTTACGACTCGTATGGGCTCCGGTAACTTCGCCATCGTGTCCCCGGACATCGGCGCTGCTATCGCTACGTTGAACAACGGTATCTACATCCCGAACGGCTACCTCGGTACTGATGCTACCATGCAGCCGGCTGGTGGTGTTGCTGACGCTGGTTCTCTCCTCAATGGTCAAATTAAGTTGTACCAGGACATCTACGCGAACGCCTCCTACGCCCTCGTTGGCTTTAAGGGTCCTCGCCAGGGTGAAAGCGGCATTATTTTCATGCCGTACATCCCGTACATCTTCACGAAGACCGCTGGTCAGGAAGATGGTAGCCCGCGCTTGATCGTCAAGTCTCGTTACGCCATTGTGGCTAACCTCCTTGGCGCTGGTCAGTTCTATCGTATCATCCAGTTCAAGAACGTGAACAACGTGATTACTGGTATCGACCTGAACGAAGCTCCGTGGGAATCCAACGGTTCCTTCACCGGTGACAACCTCGAACCGGGTCTCTCCTACCACGATCAGTCCACCGAGCTCTACAACGCTGCTGGTGGCTTGACCTTCGAAGACAAGCACTGGTAATCTTTACCGGTCTTGCCCGAAAGGGGAAACGGAAATAAATGGGAGTGGGTGAAAACCCGCTCCTATTTTTGTTTGGCAATGATTTAAAAATTATAAACTGTACCATGAAAGATTTTTATCGGCTGGTGTGTTTATTATGATGGACATGTTTGAATCGCTTGAAAGTATGCTTCCGCTGTGCGAAATGGCGTCAGTGGACATGGCAGGCAATGCTGGGACATTGGACGCTTCGCACTACAAGGCATATGCCAAGAATCCAAGTGAACTCGACCAGAATACGCTGGCTGAACTTGCTGACATGGTTGACCGCGCTCATGACGCAAAGAACGTGATTGCTGCACAACAGGCATCCGGGCGTGAGCCGATGGCAACGCCCAGGACGATTGACCAGTTGATGAACAGCATACTTGTCCTCTACATCACATGCGACGATGCACCTGTGGCTGTTACGAATGTAGTGGACCCGTCAATGGAAGACTATCATGGATATGTGCCTATCAGGTTCTATTCATTGAAAACCGGGTATAACCTGGATGGCCGTCTGCAACAGTCTTTCTTCTCCATTGAGGAAGATTTTCGCTCATCCGGCGTAGCAAAGGAATTGTTCCTGCAACTGAATGTCAACGGTTCGCCGTGCTTCATCGTGGTTGACCCGATGGATGCGCCGACAGTGAAGAATGTGCAGGAAAGCGGATACAAGAAAGTGGGCCACATGAAAATAGATGGCTCGGGTAACGAAATGGAGCTGTGGGTGTCCCCGGCAAAGGAAAAGGTAGCTTCTGATGAGCAAGATTAATAAGGTTCTCTATAACGTAGACCAAACTACTGGTACTAACGGTACTACCGCAGATGAACGGAAACTGGCCCGAAAAAATATTGGCTTGGATGAAGTTGTTGGACATGCAACGACTGCATCCGAATCTGGTATTGCTCCGCTTGATGCAAATGGTAAGATTCCTTCCAGTTGTTTACCTGCACATGCACATGGTAATATTACTAATGATGGTAAGCTAGAGAATCGATATGGGGAATTGGAACCGGTGCTTGTTGCTGAGGATGGCACTATTGGTCTCGGTTTATTTGGAAGCGCCGCTAACGCCGTTGCTCGGGGTAACCATGGTCATGGCAATATTACCAAAGATGGCAAGGTGACTGTCGCAATTGGTAATAATGAGGTTCCAAACTGCATATTAGTAACTCGTACTGAATCTTCTGGACATGAGAATGATGTTGCATGTGGACCGGCATTTGGAAACGATACTTCCAAATTTCTAAATCAAGCTGGCCAATGGGTTAATGTTGGAGTCGCAACAGATAGTTCTGTTGGTGGCATAATGCTAGGTTACACATCAACTGGGAAAAATTATGCTGTGGAGCTTGATCATAATATGGCATATGTTAATGTGCCGTGGACTGAATATACTGCTGGCACCAACGTGAAGATTTCTAACCAGAATGCCATCAGCTCCCTGCATGGACTGAAGTCTTACAGCCGTACACAGCCGACCGGGGGCTACGGCGACATGGTGGAAGACGATCTTATAAGCGGAATTTACCATATCTGCCCGCCGACCATTGTCAATAACGAAAAGAAGAACAACCTTGTCTATGAATACAAGGTCACTGATATCACGGATGTCCACAACTTCGACCTGCGCTACTCGATGACTCCAGATGCAGACGGTTTCGTACCGAACCTGCATTTCATAATTGACCTTACCGGTGAAATAATTGATGAATCCGACCCTACACTAACCCCGGGAACTCATGACTATCTTGTCCTCAGCGTGGGTTACGGGAACCCGAAGGCACAGCTTGCCAACTATTCGGCCCGCTACATCCCTGTCTACATCGGCCACAAGTACCTTGTGGACTTCTATGGCAACGTGGCCCACGTGAGCGTGCTTGGGGAAAACCGCGTCCAGGACATCGCTCCCAACTGGGGCGACGTGCAGGAGTACATCTCGACCGACCCGTACACGACCCACCACAACATCTCCTACAAGCTTGAACTGCATACGGTCTACCACATGGACATCTACACCAACGGCATGCAGGCGGAGAGTACGGACAAGTACCGATACCGCGTAGCACTCGGCGTTTACGGATCGGATAACATAAGGTACCTTACTGGATGGATCCGTCAAGACTCTGGCAAGGCCATACAGCCGCACCTGGACTTCACGAGCGACTTATTCACTTCCATGTTCATCGAATTTGACCAGGCGGACTACCCGATGGCCGAACAGAGCGTAAACCTTATGATCATGGGAACAAAGGAGAGGATGTAATGGGAACTGTTGAAGAAATAACTTAAGGTTAAACTATGGCATCTCAGGCAAAAGACATAAGGGGTTCGCTCATACTCACGCCTTCACAGGCGGAGTTCATGGGCATACTCCTTAAAATGATGAAAAAAGAATGCAAACATGTTCAGGAAACCGGCATGATGCTAAAACCGGGTCCAGGCAACATGTATTCCGATTTTGTCATTACAGTTAAATGTTCCCAGGACCGCCGAACATGCGAAGTGTACCGGAACAGAACCGGTACACTCATATTTGCAATGCTTAATGGCAAGGTTGTCGCTGCCGATTACGAAATCGATTTCGTTACGGAGCACATGAAGCGCAAGTTTAGCGCTCTATGAACTTTTTCAGCTTGCCCTTGACACTCTCATAATATTTCTGCCAGATGTCGATGACCTCGTTGACGGTCTTGTCGTCTGTCTTGTCCATCTTAATCTTCTTGTTATGGGATGGTGATGCACGGAATACATTTTCCTCGCCAAGATGGGCGCATGCTTCATAGTAATTGGCCATGCCGCTTCTTGCAACCCATTCGTCTAGGATGTATTCAAGCCATCCGAGCTTGGACATGTTGCCGCAGGCTGTGTGCGGGGTGTCCATGCCGGTATTGAACGACAGAATCTTGAAATCTCTATGACCTGCCTTGGTCAAGCCGGATTCAAGGGTTTCGATAGGGTCGTTGGCCCACATGCCACCATCGCAGTAGCTCTTGTCATCCTGCACAATTACGTCAAAATAGGTCGGTGCGGAGCAGCTTGTAAGTACCGCGAACCACTTTTCGGTATCCTTATCTCCAAGGTCCCAGACCTTTTCGACGCTCTTGCCGTTCATGAAGGTAGCCGGGATGTACACGGACTTTTTCCACTCGCCTATCTTGCCCGGAAAGGTCTTTTGAAGGATCGTCTTGAGCTTGGAATTGTTATATGTTGGACATTTGAGGTCAAAAACCTTATATGCAGGGTACTTTTTGAAGATATTCTTCAAGTTTCCCTTGTACAGGTCGAAGATTTCATGCGCCGAGAGGCCCTGTGCAAGCCCTGCTGCGATAATCGAACCTGTAGAGGTGCCTCCGTAGGCGAAACTCATGTCGCAGAGCTTCTTGCCGAAATCTTGTTCCATCCTGGTCATGAATGCAAGTGGACCGATACCGAGGGCACCGCCACCGGAAACGCTGATTGCTAGTCTTTTCATTGGAAAATCTCCTGTTTTTCAGTAGTTTAACGGTTGGCCACGGTTTTTTAGCCCTCGATTGTATAAACTTTTCTTACAATTTCGTCAATTAAATGTTGACAGAGTGTTGATAAGTTGTTATATTAAGGTTAACAATATACAAAGGGGTGTGTTTTGCCCGCAATTTCAATTGAACCAGGAGTACAAGAGCTCTTAGCCGAGGTTGCCGGTTATGAAATTATAGGCCAGCGGGCGGAAAACGCCTGTTTTCAGACCTATCATACGAGCAAGAATGAGGGAGTGAGGGAAGCCGCCAAGCTCAAAATCATCAAATCGAACCTCAGACTGGTGCTGAAGCTTGCTATGGACTATCACAATGTCACCGGATTGCCCATTACCGACTTTTATACTGAGGGCAAACTGGGACTCATGGAGTCGTTTTACAAATACGATTATCGTAAAGGCGTAAAATTCGGCTCATTTGCCATCTGGGAAGTCAGGCGCCACATGTCTATGGTTGTCCAGGGGCGCGACTTGGTCCATGTCCCCGTGCGACAGCGCAAGCGCGTATTGAAAGCTATACGAGACGGCCTCCCGATGGACATGAATTACGGGACGGAAGCCATGAATGCCATCCTGGGTCCGGATTCGCTCGATATGCCTGTGGGCGAGGATGGTGAAAATTCCACGTTCCTGCTGCACGATGTCATACCCGATGAATCTACGGATGCCAATCCGGAAAAGAACGCCATCCTGGAAGACATGCGAGATGGCCTTGTTGCCGAAATGAATCGCGTCCTTACACCGATAGAGAACAAATTGTTACGCTCCCTGTACGGTCTTGACGGAGATGGGAGTAGTTTTGAGGAAGAGGCGGCGAATACCGGCATGAGCAAGGACTGGATTCGCAAGATTAAAAACCAGGCAATAGAGAAGCTGAGGGACAGCAAGCGTCTCAATGTCCTACGCGACTGCTATATGGAATGACTTAATGCGAAGTATAAATAAGTAGTATGATATTTAACAAAATCATCTGAAATCGACAATAAATAAATGTAGATTGTGAATATGGAACAGCACTGCGGAAGAAAAATATGCTTAAAGCCGAGCAAGGCACAGGTACGGACGATGTACCGCATGTGTGCCGTTTCTCGCCGTGCTTACAACTGGAAACTGGCCGAACAGAACAAGGCTTACGATGAGGCCAAGGCCAACACACCCGAAGGCGAGAAGGTCAAGTGTACACTCGGTACGCCGAGAGACTGGCACAAGGAATGGTGTATTTTCAAGAAAGAACCCGGTAATGAGTGGATTACGTCTGTATCAAAATTCTGTGGTCAGGAGGCCCTTATCGACCTCGGTTCAGCATGGAAGCGTTTCTTCAAGGGTCTAGCCAAGCACCCACGATTCCATCGCTATAACCAGGACAACTCGTTCCGCTGCTCCGGTGGTGTGTTCATCGGTAGAGATTTCGTTCAGATACCTACCCTCGGTAGAATCAAGCTCCGTGAGAAGGACTACATCAAGATACCGAAGGACTCCGAGAAGATACCGCTTGCTATGGCGACAGTATCTGTTGATGCTGCCGGTAAATGGTATGTCTCCTTCGCCTATGTAGCCGACATCGTTCCAGTTCACGAATCCATATCCTCGTTCGAAGAACAGGACATCGTGGGTGTTGATTTCGGTGTGAAGGACCTTGCTATCACGAGCGATGGTATTGTTTACGCCAACCCGAAGGCCTACCGACACGCAAAGGCTAGGCTTCGCCGCGCTCAGCGAGCATTATCACGAAAGAAGAAACATTCCAAGAACCGAGAACGGTGTCGCAAATTGTTGGCTAGAATCCACAGAAGGATAACCAATATCCGAGTCAATGCAGCACATCAGTTTACCACTGGCATTACGAAGCATACCAAACCGAAGGCTATCGTCATCGAGGACTTGAAACCGAAGAACATGTCCAAGAATCACAAGTTGGCGTCCGCTATATTGGATGCCAACTTCGGTAGGATGCAGCAGTTCCTGGAATACAAATGTGCATGGCTAGGCATACTGCTGTTATTTGCCCCGCAGTTCTATGCTTCGTCAAGATATTGCTCCCACTGCGGGCAATACTACAATAAAGATTTGACCCTGGATGACAGGGAATGGGTATGCCCGGTATGCGGGCATCGCCATGACAGAGATTACAATGCAGCCAGGAACTTGCAGTTCTATGGCCTGTGGCTACTAAATCTAGTAGTCCCAACTGAAACCAATGCGGTGAGATACACCGTAAGTGGAGAAACTTCCACGAATGCTTGCCCCCACGGCGACATGCAATGTGTCACCTATCGGGAAGGTATGGTTTACACCAGCCCCAGAGACATGAGGTTGCAGTTCTTTGAAACACAGGAACAGTGCATGGCGATGAAGCAAGAAATCACCAATACATATTTAATTGGTAAAAATGTGTAGAAATGATTTATTAGCATCTGGTCCAAAATTGTCAACTTTTTCAAATCGAAGCCGGACGATGACGGCTTCAGGGAGCAGTGATTTATTAGCATCTGGTCCAAAATTGTCAACTTTTTCAAATCGAAGCCGGACGATGACGGCTCCGAGGAGCGCAGTATGTATAATGTAGATGACGGTCCTACCCTTATTTATAGTGATGAGCCCAACTTGTCGGATGCCGTGTACGATGCGAATAGCGGTCGCATGGTTGGTCACGCTTCCACCAGTGCAAGGGCGGACTTGGAAAGGGTCGCCCGGGCGAATGCGTCAATGATTGTCCCGGGGCAGGTCGTTAGACAACGCAGGCCGGCACAAAGACCGATGCAGCGCCCCGTGCAGCAACCGGTGCAACAGCCTGTCCAGCAGGCACAGCCGGCACAGCCGGTTCAAGAGACGGCTCCCGTGGAGCAGCCGGTACAGCCGGCCCCACAGCCGCAACCGCAACCCGTCTACCAGCAACCGGTGTATCAGCAGCCTATGTATCAGCAACCAGTATATCCACAACAGCAGTATTACCAGCAGCCACAATATTATCAACAGCCACAGTATTACCAGCAGCCGATGCCTCAGCAGCAACCTCAGCCGCAGGGTGATGATGAAATCAAGCTGGTGCAGGGCGAACGCATCGCAATCGCCCCGAACTTCCCGGCATACGAGATGATTGAGGTGAATGGCGTGTATCACTTGTACATCGACCTTCCGGGCGTGAAGAAGGATGAACTTAAGATGAACTTCTCCGGTGGAAGCCTGTATGTCAGCGGGCACCGTGAACTCATGTGCGAGAAGTACCGTCCGAAGGGAAAGGGCAAGGGAAACAAGGGCAAGAAGCCGCAGTATGAGGCACTTATCGGTATCGGGCGCCACTTGCTCGGGGAATTCAGCTTCCCGTTCTACTTCCCGAAGCCTGTAGACACTTCCCAGGATTCGTTCAAGGCAAACCTGGCCGATGGCATCCTCCATATCGAGATGAAGGTGGCTGGTGTGGACACTGGAATTTCTATCGGATTGGGGTAAAGTATGGTAAAGTTTGACCTTGTATTGACTGATGGCCGGATCCATGTCGAGACCATCGATGATGCTGAAAGTACTCCGGGTTCATCCCGGCAATACACTCGGTTCAACGCCGAGTGCAAGCCGGAACTGAATCAGGTTCTTTCCAATCTGAGTGGTGTCGATTTGACCGATGCTCGGGTGGACGCGATTATATTTACGCTCGCAAAGCACAACTTCATGAAGAAAGATGCCATTCACCTTATAGATGATGATGGCCACTTGACCAATCGTATCCGTGTATTCATTGACAGCATAGAGCAGTAATATGAACCGTGGTTCAACGACAGAAACTCAGAATGCATAAAAGGCGACCGAATGGCCGCCTTTTTAATGCGTGATTGTCTCCTTAATGTTTCCCGCAGTTGCATCCTTTCTTTACTGCGCCAATAACTTTTCTGATGGGTTTGGCTACCTTGTAGACAGCCTTCAAGCCAGCCTTTCTGAATTTTTCCGGGAGGATGAACAGGTAGTCGCCGATTTCGGGAAAATCGGTCGCCATCTTGTCAACCGCTGCCGTACCGGAATACGTTGCGCCCTTTGCATCGACGTACTTGAAATCACGTGCGTTTTCGTCGGCCTTGTAGTATTCCGCACGGTCCTTAACCTTGGCTCTAATCATGTGCATGAAGTTCGTGCACACGGAGCAGCTGGAGTCGTATATAATTCTTGGAAGCGCCATTAGTCACCTATCTTTACTTTGTAGCCGCCCATTTGGGGAGCTGTGCCGAACGAGCCATCCGGGTTGATGATGACCACTTCGGTAGGCTGGGTCATTACATTGCAGCTTGGATCCTTGCCGGAACAGATGTCCTGATACGGCATGCCGAGAATTTCATCAAGGTTGTCCGAAATCCGGTCGAGCATGTTGCACTTGGCATCATTCTGGGCAACCTTCATCGGGTTGTCATCAATGGTGCTGCCGTCAAATGGCATTGCCTGGTCATTGAAGCCGACAATATTTTGAACATCGTCAATGGATGCGTTGAGCATCGGCTGGATGTCGGCTGCGCGGAATGTGAAAGTAGGCCATTCGCCGTCACAGGAGGTAAGAAGTTCATTCGGATTGGAAGTCGGTTTTGCAGCAGTGACCATCTGGCCGTCAGCTTTCTTTACGACAAACAGTGCCGGGGTGTTTCCACAGTGGACCACGTCACCGAGATGGAAACCGCCCTGCTGTGGGCAGCACTGGCCAGCACATTCGAGCTGGTACATGCGCATGAAGTTACGACCCATGCCGCGTTCAATGCATTCGTTGAGGGACAGCTTGAGACCCATGCTTTCCTGGACCGGGGTTTCTGCGTTTTCTGTCGAATCTACGAATGTCTTCACGCCTTCTTTTAGCTTCTCGATGCCGTCGTTCATGTTGGACATTGCGTCTGCACCCGGTTCTTCGAAGAGGGGGCCCTTCTGCTTATCCGGGTATGTCGGGTTGCCGGAGCATTCATCGGGCTCAGGTTTCTGGACAGGGGCTTTGCTAGGAACCTTGCTAGTTACCTTGGTAACAGTTGGCTTTGCATCGAACGGTGTTGAACTGTCGCCGTAATCGACATATACGGCATCAATGTCTTCTTCCGCTTCCATCATTGGACGGGAGATTGGAGAGGCTTCAATTGTCCTCGTGATAGCAAGCAGTTGGTCAAGTTCGTCGCACATCGGGAAATTCCTTTTCTTTAACAGTTACAGTTTATACTCGCGAAGCTACAGGCATACCCGGTATGGGCGGCTGTGGATATGCGTAGTTCGGTGGTTGCTGATACTGACCTGGATACTGGTAGTTGTTGTACTGTCGCTGATATGCCGGATGTTGTTGCATGTGATTATAACCGGGCGGATATGCCTGATATTGATGCTGCATATTCTGTTGGTAGCCTTGTGGCGGGCCATACTGGTATTGCTGGGGAACACCTGAATAGACAGTGGCCTGAACCGGCTGTTGCTGTTGCGACGGACGCTGTACAGGCGGCAACATGCGCTGGTTGCCGGCAAGTTCCATCATGCCGCGCTGTTCCTGCGAAATTTGCGGGTTGTGGATTTGCTCTGCCGCGTTGCGCATGTCGGCAATCTGAGCAGCCGGCGCGAACACTGCCCTGATTACGTCGTCCCAAGAGATTTCTTCCATTTCGCCCTGGAAGTACGGCGAGTAGGCGTGGTAGACGGCCCAGTACAGGCTAGTAACGTGGTCGTCATGGTTACCGCCGGAAGCACCCCAGGTGCTCTTGGTGGGTCGCGTGAACGACATGAGCTCGTTGATTGTCTTCTCGTCATGGAGAATGAGGTAGTTCTTCTGGATGTAAGTCTTCAGCAACATGACGGCCTGGTTCTTGGTAGTGCCAGTGGAGTACATGCCACGGAAGTAGCTATCGTAGTCAACGATATTTGGGTACTGCATTGCGGCAGTCATTGTCTGATAGGCAAGCGAACCGGAACCGCCATTATATTCGATTGTAAGTGCAGGGAAATTGTATTTCCGGAGCAGGGCAAATGACACTGCGCAGAAGTCTTCCACGGTCACGCTGTTCGAGGACAGAGTGAGGACCTGTTCCAGCTTGGTGCTGGTCTTTGCATAGAGGATTTGGAGGACGTGGTAGTCCTGACGCATACCGTAGCCGGTATCCAGTGCGGCAATGTAGACCGACTTGTCGAATTCCATCTGCTGTGGATTGAGCGGTCGCCGATAAACGCGGAGCTGATATTCGTCCGGGATTCTCGGGTGAGCCATCGGCTTGTCCGGGTGCAGATGCTGCAAGGTGTGGTAGTCGATAAGAGTGACTGCGGAACCGATGAATTCGCATTCGTATTCCTGACGGAATCTTTCTTCGCCACAGCGGAGTTTTTCGTCAATGCCCCACTGTTCATCACGACCGGGCACTTCATTCCAGAGCACCGTGGACCTGACGTACTTCGCCTGCAATTCGTGTGCGGTTGCTGTTGATTCATCGACCGCATCTTCCCACATTCGATAGAAGTGGTTCATGCCTGCCGGTGTGGATGTAATGATGACTCGTGTCTTCTTACCTGACGAGATAGTCGGGAACACGGAAGCCATGAATTCATCGGCCATGCCCGGACGCAAGAACGCAAATTCATCGAGGTACAAAAGATTCGGGGAGAAACCACGAATACCGTCCGATGATGATGCTGCGATGATGATACGGCAGCCGTTGGCGAACTGGATGGACATCTTGTTCCACAGTTTTACGCCGGGCTGTAGCCAGTAGGGGAGGTTCAGGTAGGATTCTCTCAGGAGCTGCAACTGTTCCTTGGCAAGCATGAGCTTGTTTGCCAGCATTGCGATGAGCTGGTCTTCGTGGAACATTGCGTACCAAAGGATAAATGCACGGACAATGGTGGATTTACCCACCTGTCGGGACCATCGGTTGATGTTGAACCTGTATTTGAGAAAACGCCGAATTGCCTCGTCCTGGAACGGGTACGTCTTCATCAGCTGGGTGCCTTCGTCCTTTGTGTTGATGTAGACATAGTGGCGGATGAAGTAAATAGGGTCCTTAGTGCAGCGCTCGATTTCTTGCAGCTGCCACATTTCGAGCTTCACAGACTCGCTTGCAGACCTTAAATTATGTATCCCGTTGAATGGCATAGTACATAGCAGTTTATAAGGTCTTGATTTGTGGACGCTTATCGGGATTTTTGGATTTTGGACAGAAATTGGGAAATTTTTTGCTATATTTTTGACATGAAGTTTCTTGTGATTACTGCATTTTGTGACAAGGGTGACCGCTATCGCCGAAGGAACCTTGAAGCGACACTTGAGAACAACATGAAATTGTTCCCGGAAGCTGTTTTTTGTGTATCCGAGCAGAATCCGACTGGGTGGTTCGATACGCTTAAATTGGATCTGTCCAGGGTTCGCCACGTTACATTGAATATTGATGGCGGTTTTTGCAAGACTGCACTGTTAAATGCGGCAATCGAAGCTGTCCCGGACGCGGAAGCTATCGCAATGGTTGATGGCGATGTGTATCTTACCGAAAAGGTTGTTGACTATATACGCAATCACTGGAATGATGCTTCACTGGTGTTCCCGTATTCAGAGGCGGTGTACCTGAAGGAAACCGATACCCGAATGCTGGTTAAAGATATGCCGCTGCTTCCGGGTCCAAAGGACCACGGGGTAAATATCGACCGTCAGACCGGCTTGTGCAATGTGTTTACACGGGATACTTGGAAACAAGTTGGCAAATATGATGAAGAATTTGTAAACTGGGGTGCCGAGGACGATGCCTTTCTTACAAAATGCAAGCGTCTGGTCGGGCCGATTATGCGCAGCAGAGAACCGGGATGCGTGGCGTACCATTTGTTCCATCCGGTTGCCAATACGCCTGAATATCTGAAAAGCAGCCCGCTGTACCTTGCCAACCGTGTAAGACAGGCATGTGTAAGGCGCATGAGCGACGAAGACCTTAAACTGTACGTGTCCGGCAAGCGTACGCTGGCCGAAATGGTGGAGAAGTACAATGACATGGGCCGTCTGGCGGTTAGTCTGGATTGGCAATGCGCGCCAAGGTCTTCACTACACATGGACACCACCATATACGACGTGGACCGTACTGGTAAAATGACCTTCGAAAAGGTGATGAAGGCTATCGAGGAAGAAGACAGCGCAGAATACTGCGTCACTTTCATTGATGAAATTTTGTTGCAACTGCCTGATTTGTCGCAGTTGCAGATAGATGAGATTATGGGATTGCGGAAGCATTATGAGGAGTTAGCCAATGCAGTTCAGCCGTGATTTGCTAGTACCTGACTGGCACAGTAAATTTAATGTTCTGGCGAGAATGTGCGCCATGTATGACCACCGTTCATGCTGGGTGAATGCGGAATGCAGGGAACCGGTTGCAGTACAGTGTGGCGATGGTAGAATACTTGGCCCGGATGGAATTGAGCGCAAACCGCACATTTTGATCTTGCATGACTGGGATGACAAGTACGCTCCTATGGTAAACAGGGCTACCAAGATCATTACGTTTGGTAAGCTGGATGGCGCCCCGGACAGCGCTGTTGTACTTGACAGCTTCCCGCTTCCGGATTTACCCGAGCACCCCATGCATCCTGATAACCATATCTTGATTGCCGGGCAATGTGCAGGCAATGAAACTCTTGATTTCGTGAATACCGTGCTGGATGGCCTTGACCATACGCTGTCGGTCACGATTGCCTTGTATGACAAGGAATCGTACAAGACCGAACGGATGATTTCTGGACTAGTTTATGGGGAGACATTGACAACTTTTGAGAAGGTGTCGTGGAAGAAACGCCAGTCATATTCTATGATTACCGCGCTTTATCTCACCGCAGGACAGGTGATTCACTGTGGGTCGGGGAAGCGCGGTTTCTTGCATGCATTGGCGGTAAAGGCGGCATCCCGTGGCTCCGGCCTGATAACCCGGAGAGGGGATAATGACTTCGAGCCGACGACGATACATCAATTTTTGGATGTCATTGGTAGAACGTAAATAAGATTTTACAATTCTCACCAAACACTACAGAACCGCCATATCTAGTGTAAAAACGCCAGAAAATGCACAATATACTGTATTTATGTTCACTATATGCCGGTTTGTGGAGGATATAAACACTACTTGCCTTATTACAAAGCGACCGAGGGATGGTCACCGTTGTAAGGTAAAAATGAGGAAAATGTATGAGTAATGTAAGCGAATCTGCTGAACCTATTGCCGCACCGAAACTTGCCAAAGTGAACAAGCGCGACGGAAGACCACAGACTTTTAATCCAAGCAAGATTGAACACGCGATGAAGACCGTGTTCTACGTGACCAAGACCTCGGTAACCGATGAAGAACTCGACGAGGCGACCAACAAGGTCATCGAAGAAGTCCAGGGATATAACACCATTTCAGTTTCTGCCGACAAGGTGGCTAATGCGGTGAAGAATGTTCTCCGCGAAAAGTGGCCAAAGGCATACGATGCCTATGTGATTTACCGAGCCAACCGTGACAAGGTTCTTGCAACCAAGAATGCCATTATCAAGAATACGCCGCTACTGACCACGGTGCGTGAAATTACCGATGACAAGTTCACTTCGATGAACACCTCGAACATCCTGCGCGATAACGCGAATGAGTGCGGTGCCACGCCCGCCGGCGCATACGGCAAGATTGCATCCGAAACCAATAAGACATACAACCTGTTGAACAACATCAACGAGAAGTATGCTCAGATGCACAAGGATGGCTACATGCACATCCATGACCTCAACATGTACAACTTGACCTTCAACTGCCTCTTCGCTCCTATTGGCAAGCTGCTGGCCACCGGTTTCGATTCCGGTACGGGCTTCATTCGCCGTGCCCATTCTGTCCAGAGTGCTGCTGCGCTTACCGCAGTGATTTTCCAGCTTCAATCCAATCAGCAGTATGGCGGCATTGCATGCGATAACTTTGACTTTGACCTTGCCCCGTCAGTGGATGAAAGTTTCCGTACCCATCTCGGCATTAGGCTAAACGATTATTACGAAGACACTGGTGATGAAAAGTTCAAGGACTTTGCTGGTGATCCGGAAAAGGATGAAGATAAGGAACGCTGGCGCAAGCTTCTTTCCGATGTCACCATGAACAAGCCGATTTGCCATTACACCGACCGTTTCCCCAAGAAATGTCTTGAAAAGGCTATCAAGTACACCAATATTGAAACCCATCAGGCCATGGAAGCTCTGGTCCACAACCTGAACTCCTTGCAGAGCCGGTCCGGAAACCAGGTCCCATTCTCATCCATCAACTTCGGACTTGATACATCCAACTGCGGTCGAATGGTCAGCCACAACTTGATGCGTGCCCAGTATGAAGGCATGGGCGATGGGCTTACTCCGATTTTCCCGATTTTGATTTTCAAGCTCATGAAGGGCTACACCAAGTATGAAGGCGACCCGAACTATGACTTGTATCTTCAGGCAATAGAATGTCTCTGCCGTCGTTTCTACCCGAACTTCGTCCGCGTTGATTCATCCTTCAACCGCCCGTACATTAGATATGAATACAAGGAAGTTGAGGATGCAAATCCGAGATTCAAGTACCGTGGCAGAAACGAAGAGTTCAGCTTTGGGAATGGTGACTACAAATCTGGCGAGGTAACTGCATTTGAATATGATGCGGGTAACGGCGACTATTGGGAAGTCGTGTCCAAGACTGGCGACAAACTTAAAATTCGCAAGATTGTTCCGAACTCCACCATCGCTACGATGGGATGCCGCACCAGGGTCATTGGCAATATCAACGGTCCGGAACAGACTACCGCCCGTGGCAACTTTGCGTTCCATACGCTCAACTTGCCGCGAATTGCGATAGAGGCTCATATCAAGAGCAAGAATGAGGAAACCCGTAAGCAGATCTTCTTCGAAAAGCTTGACGAGTTGCTTGCCTGCGCAAGGGAAAGCCTCCTTGATAGATACAACTTCATCTGTAATAGCAAGACCTATGAAAACTTCCCGTTCACGATGCAACAGGGACTTTACCTGACATCCGACGACAAGGTACATGCCTTGTCCGATTCTATTGCGGAAGTGATGAAGCAGTCTACATTGTCCATTGGCTATATCGGCATTGCCGAAGTCGTTACCCTCCTTACAGGCAAGACATACGGTGTTGACCATGATATCGATGACTTTGCGCTTTCCATCGTGAAGCACATCCGCGAATTCTGTGACACGACGCAGAAGGAAACTCACCTCAACTGGTCGTGCTTTGCAACTCCGGCAGAAGCCGTCGCTGGCCGCTTTGCTTCCATCGACAAGAACAAGTTCTGTAAGGAAGTTATTGAGGGACCGGATACCACGCAGGATGGTTGGGGCGACGATATGATGACCGGTTGCGAAGGTCATTCTACCCCGAAGATGACCGATGACGACTATGTTACCGGCTGCGAATGCGCTCATCCGTCCGCACGCAAGAAGAAGATTCGCTTGGTTGGCGTTAAGGGTCTTGAAGATGTTGACCTCATGAAGATTTTTGGCAAGGGTTACTACACCAATAGCCACATGATGTACTTCTCTTTGGATACGACTCTCGAGAACAAGATTAATACCGAAGCCCCGTTCCATAAGATTACGAACGCCGGGCACATTTTCTACTACAAGGTTGATGGGGATCCGACGAAGAATACTGCTGCGGTAAAGGCTTGCATTGACGCAATGTATGAAGGCGACCTTGGATATTTCACAATCACGTTCAACCAGGATACGTGCTTGAAGTGTGGATTCCATGGTATCATTGACAACGCATGTCCGAAGTGTGGATGTACGGATGAAAATTCATTCGTCCGTGTTCGCCGCATCACGGGTTACCTTACCGGCGCACCGAAAAAGACGATTTTGAAGTCGTGGAATGACGGTAAGCTTGCTGAACTTAACGACAGGCACAATATCTGATGAACTACAGCAAGATTGATCCGATGTCAATAGTCGATGGGGAAGGCCTTAGGGTCTCCCTCTTCGTTTCCGGCTGTCGCAACCACTGCAAGGGTTGCTTTAATCCGGACACCTGGGATTTCTCCTACGGTAAGGAATTTGGCCCCATAGAGGTGAACGAGGTATTCGAGGCGTGCAGACCGTCATATGTCGCCGGACTTACTATTCTGGGCGGGGAACCGTTTGAACCGGAGAACCAGGCGGGACTCATCGCCTTGATTGGAAAGTTCAAGGATACCTATCCAGAGAAAAACCTATGGATGTTTACCGGCTATATCCTGGAAAGGGACCTTCTCCCCGGACAGCGCAAGCATGTGGACGTAATAACCGACCGCATTCTTGATGCCGTCGATGTTCTGGTGGATGGTCCGTTCATGTTGGATAAGCGGGACATATCCTTAAAGTACAGGGGAAGCTCGAACCAGAGGGTTCTAACTCGGGAAGAAATCAGAAATTTGAGGTCTAGCGCAATTTCTGGATAATGTCCATGATTTTCTGATGAATTTCGGGTGGACAGGGAAGTTCTTCTAGCTCTTTCAGCGCATCGTTCAACACGAATGCGCTGCTTTTGTTATAAGAGCGTTCGACAAATATCCGATGCTTGGCTGTGATGGCATCAAGCAGGTCGCCTGGACTGGCGATTGATATAGGAGTGGGCGTTTCATCGCCAAATGACATTTTCAGGCTGACTGGACGGGCCCCCATTGGTCCTTCGGACACGGCCAGTTCAATTTTTCCATACAGTTCCCCGGCAGCATACTCGCCCAGCACTTTGAAATATGAAGTATCGGCGCTTCTGTAGCCTTGAACCGGCTGTTCAAGGGTGATGTTTGGCGTTGCTTCGACGATAAAGGATAATGCTTCAGTCAATTTGTAGCTGATTCCGGCAATGAGTTGTTCTTTGGTCATGACTTTGCCCACTTTTTTCATAAAATTAGTCCTTTTTATCATTGAAAGGAGTAGTTTACCATTAGTAAAACATGACGCAACATCCAGTATTTTAACCGGAGATAATGCAAATGCGATCTCGTGATGAAATTAAAGAATTTTTGAGAGGAATTCCTCAGAAAAGTACGCTTGTTGACCAGGCGATAACCTTTGCACGGTTTGCACATGATGGCCAGAAGGATAAAGGCGGTGCTCCGTATTTTGAACACCCTGAACGTGTCGCTGCCAGAGTGGCCGATGCATACGAGGATGACAAGCTTACTGCGATTGCGTACCTCCATGATACGGTCGAAGATGGTGGATTCACTGTTTCTGACTTAAAAATGTTCTTCCCGGAAGTGGTGTGGAAGGTTGTTGACGTATTGACTCGCGGAAAGACTACTCCTCGTGAAGAATACATTGAAGCGGTTGCAAAGAATTACCTTGCAGCCAGGGTGAAGGTCTGCGACCTCGAAGACAACATCGACCTTGGACGCATACCGAATCCAACCCAGAAGGATTATGACCGTAGGGACAGGTACCTTGCCGAATACCGTAAACTACAGGAAGCAATCGTTGACTGGGAGAAACGACTTCCCGCAGCGGAACTTGAAACAGATTTCTATGCAGAATACTACTGCTAACAAAAATGCCGCCAAACAGGCGGCATTTTCCATATATACGGAATAAGTCTATTGTTCGCCTTGCGGTTGTTCCGCATCGGCATTCTTGGATTTGGCTTCTTCGGCTTTCTTGCCGACATCCGTCGCAGCCATAATGATGGTCTTGACGACCCTGAGGGCATCTTCCTTTTGCATGGCCGCATATCCTTTCTTGGACATGTACTTTGATATTGCTGCGGCAACTGGTTTTACCATATCTTGCGCGGTTGGTGCCTTTCCACCGGCTGTCTGTTTCATCTGCTGGCCAACTTCTCGAATTTTCTCGGGGTATTTCAGTTTGGTGAGTTCAGCGATGAGTGCATCCGCATTAATCGAAGCTGCCTGTGGCTGGGCGTTTACGTTTTCAGGTTCTTCTTCGTCAGTGGGTGATTCATCCTCAGGCGGCTGTTCAGATTCGGGAGCCGGTTCTTCGGGCACATCGCCGCCATCTTCCGGAGGCATTCCGCCATCTTCCGGGGGCATACCACTGTCTTCCGAAGGCATGCCGCCATCATCCGAAGGCATACCGCCACCTTCATCACCAAGGTCACCTCCAATTTCGTTACCCAGTTCGTTCAGTTCTGCCAGTTCGCCATCTTCTTCCCCTTCGAATATGGCGTGATATGCGGCGTAGGCGGATTCATACACCGCTCGTGCGGTGCCTGTGGAAACAGAAGCTAGATTATGTAGGCGATTGGACATGTTCATGATAGTACCTCGGCCATAGTTTATAATATCGGTTGCCATTTTAGGTATTTTTGCTATATTTCTCGCATGGATCTCCAAAAGTTGTTTGATGAAATATCGCATAAAGAATCTGATGCATGTGAGAACTCGCATGCTGATGATAATGATGTGGCTGTTGATGCGATTTCCGCTGTTGAAGTTGAGCCTAAGGATGATGCCGTTAATGAATGCATGACGGAAGATGCACCTCCGCCTCCCCCTAAGGGAGATGTGTTTGCTAAAAAGGTATTTGAACCGGCGCCTGATATATCTAATTGGTTTGGTTCTGAAAACGAAGAAATGGAAGAAGCCAAGGAGCCGGAAGAAACATCAAAAGAATCTGCACCGAAGCAGAAACTCTTGACCAAGGATGATTTGACCGAAGACCAGAAGGCAGCTTTGGATTATATCAATTCCTTCATGGAGAGCGACTGCCGCCAGATGGTGCTTTGTGGCCCGGCTGGTACTGGTAAAACCTCCTTGGTGAATGTTCTTCTTGATGAATTGGATAAGAAAAACATATCGTATGTGTGTACTGCACCGACCAACAAGGCTGTTGAAGTCATTGCAAAGCGCACTAATCGTCAGTTTGACCGCACCATTTATTCTCTTTGTGGCTTGAAGCTTGTTGACCTTGATGACAAGGAACCGTATCTGGAACGTAATGGTGAATCCGCACTTGGTGAATATGACATTATCGTAATTGACGAAGCCTCAATGGCCGGAACTGAACTGTTGCGGAATATTGAAGCCGATCTGGTCGAATTTAGTTACATAAAGATTATCTATGTGGGTGACCCGTGTCAGATTCCTGCCGTGGAAGACAGTAACCGTGGATTGTTACAGTCTCCTGTATTCAATCTGAAATATGGCTTTATGCTTAGCAAGGTGATGCGTACGGCACTTGACAACCCGATTATGCGCACTGTCACCATGATGCGCCAGCATATCACCCAGCCAGGCGATTATTTTGACCATGTTACTGACGTTGGTGAATCTGGAGGTATCTACTTCTACACTGAACGCAGTGAGTTCATGTCGAAAGTGTACGAATACTTCACTTCTGATGCTTACAAGGAAGATACCGACTACGCGCTTGCGATTGCGTATCGCAATATTTCCGTGGATGCGCTTAATAAGTGTATTCGCCGTCATAGATATCCTGGCGTAGAAGCTGAATATGTAGAAGGTGAAGAATTGCGTATCTCCAGGGGTTACCGCAGAATGAACAAGACTGACAGGCGCGGGAGGGTTCGCTATGAGGAAGAGCAGATTTACAGCATGGAAGAACGCGTAAAGGTCCTCAATGTGGTAGACATGCCCGATGGCGACCCGTTATATCATATTGGGTGTTATAAGCTGACTGTGGTCAATTTCCGTGCACTTCCTGGACATCGCAAGCAATGTACAGCCTACGTAGTTAAGCCATCCGAACAGGAAAAACTGAATAAGTTGAAGGCTGACCTTGCTGCTGAATGCCGTGAACGAGCCAAAGAACTTGGCCAGATGGGGCGGCATAAGTACACCAAGAAAGAAGCTTGGGAGCCATACAACAAGCTTAAAAATAACTTTATGTATGTTGGCTATATCTATGCCATGACAGTATATAAGGCGCAAGGTACTACTGTACAAAATGCCTTTGTAGTTGAACGTGACATGAATGTATGCTCTGACGTTATTTTGCGCAACAAATTGAAATACACTGCATTTACACGTGCAGCCAAGGAATTGCACGTTCTCGACTAGTTGCCACCTTGTTATGCATTTGCTACATTCGTAGTAACAACAAAATGAGGTAAACAACATGATAACACATGTCAGATGCAAACGGGTTGAAGATGTCGATAAATTTCTGAACCAATCTGGGTTAAAGCCAAACGAAGTTCAGATTACGTACACGGCAACTGGTTTCCAGTCGTACTACATGGTCTTCTTTGATGACCCCACAATTCAGGGAAAGAAACCAAGGGGTAAGAAGAAAACGGAAACGGAACAACCGGAACAGCCTGAACAGGCATAAGTTGGCAAATTGCTAAAAAGGTGCTACATTTAGGTTATCAAAAAACTAAAAGGAACAAAAACATCATGACACTAAAATCCAAAATCAAAATCATCACTCCGGAATACGCAAAGGAACTCCTCGAACGCACAAAGGCTGCTGGCGTTCTTAACCGTAAGACTAGTTCCAGAACCGTTGAAATCTATGCAAACGAGATGCGTAGTGACCGCTGGAAGTTGAACAGTGAATCAATCAAGCTTGATGAAAATGGCTATGTCCTTGATGGCCAGCATCGCCTCTTGGCATGTATTCAGGCTGGATGCCCGTTCCAGACTCTCGTCAATAGCGACGTGCCGCGTGATACTTTTGATACCATTGACTGCGGTCGTGTCCGTACCGGTACGCAGGTGTTGCAGATGTCCGGCGTTCAGTATCATACTGTCATCACTGGTATTATCAATGGCATGAATGAGTTCCGCAATTGTGGGCATCTTGCTCTTAAGGATCGCCGTCTCACTCCGTCCGCTGTACTTGAAGAATATAATACCCGCCCGGCAGACTATGACGATGCAGTCCGTGTTGCCATGCGTTGTATTACGGAATCCCATGCAATGACTCCAAAAACAGTCGGTACTCTGTATTTTGCTCTCGTACATGACAATGGAGTGAGCAAAGAGAAGGCTGAGCAGTTCTTTACCCAGATTAACTCCTTTGATACCGCAGGCAATTCGGTCATTGAAAAGATGCGTCGCTGGAACCTTGCTAACAAGGATAGACGTGTATCGGAAAAGCTTCGCGTTGCTTACGTGATTCGTTCCTGGAATGCCTACGTGTCCGGAACCAAGGCGCCACGTTTTAGTGAACATGATGCCGATGTCATGCCTACTTTCTTGAAGAGTAAGTAATGATATCATAGCAATTTTGTTGCCATAAGGACCGCCGGGGCCTCAGGGCTCCGGTGGTTTTTGTTGCCACATGAACCACAAAATGCTACATTTTCACCATGGAATATCAGAAACTATTAGCATTCGTCCACCCAAAGGACATTGAAAGCCTACAGCGATGGGCAAAGATTTTACTCAATTCCTGTTATGACAGGGTTTCTCCAAAATCAGATTTCAAACTCTACGAGGTAAAGAAATAATATGGGATTCAAGAACAATTTCTACATCTCCGCATCGACAATCATGCTGATTGGTGAAGATGGAAAACCTATGGGCACCATGAACCCAGGAAAGGCTAAGGCGATTGCCAATGACCGAGACCTTCCGCTGGTTTGTGTCAATCCGGCAGGGAATCCGCCTGTGTACCGTCTTGGTAACCCGCCGAAGGATGGTATCACTACGGCAACGGTGCGTTTGATGGACGAAAACGGCGAACAGCTGGGCGTGGTGACCAGTGTGGAAGCTCGCAAGATTGCCGAGGAACGCGGTCTTGACATTATCGTCGTAGCCGTCAACCAGGACCCGCAGGTTGCACGTCTTGGTGACCGGGGCAAGTATGAGTACGAACAGAAGAAAAAGAAGCGTGAAATGGAAAAGAAGAACCGTGCGGCAGCCAAGGCTACCGAAGTCAAGGATCTCCGTTTCCCGTGCAACGGTGGCGATGCTGACCGTGAACGCATCTTGAAGCAGGGTGATGAATTTATGGAACAGGGACATCCGGTAAACTTCTGCATTCGCTTCCCGGGCCGTAAGGTTTCTCACTGCGACGATGTGATCGAACGTACCAAGGAAGAAATGGTTACGACTTTGACTCACGGCGCAATCTCGAAGATTAGCCGCGCCGGTAACAGTTTCACCATCTCCTGCATGCCAAAGAAATGATTATTGAAGCTACAAACCGTTATGTGTTTACAGAAGTTGCCCGCATGCTGAAGGAAGAGTGCGGTGGCCGGCCTGACTTTGCCGACACCGTATTCATCCTCGGCCATGTGGATTCCCGATGTACTCTGGCAGGTATGCGCAAGAAGTATCCAAACAAGAAACTTGTCGTATACCAGTTGGAACAGATGTATGACGGGTGCAAGTATGCCAACTCGCATGTATTCGAATGGCTTCGCGGTGCAGACGAGGTATGGGACTATGACCTGGACAATATCGACTGGCTTGCCAAGAAGGGCATTCGTACTTCATTCCATCCGATGCATTATGCAAGCACTTTGCGCGATGTACCGTCCATGGAAAAGGACATTGACGTGCTGTTTTACGGGTATCTGACCGATCGACGTTCCAAGCTGCTTACACAGATTGCCAATGCCGGCTGCAACAAGTGGGCGACGACAATCACCATGGGTATCTATGGACAGGAACTTGCCAAATGGATAGCCAGGTCCAAGATTATCCTGAATATTCATGCTTATGACGGTAACAACCGCCAGGAACAGGTCCGCATGTTTTATCCGGTAATCAACGGGGCTTGTGTTGTTTCCGAAAGGAGCGCCCGTAATTACATGGATGGGTGCATTACCGAATGCCCGTTACAGTACATACCGGAAACCATCGAAAACATCCTCAAGAATGACATGTGGAAAAAACTTGGGGACAACGCAGTCTATAACTTTATGAGGCGATAATGGAAACATCAGAACTCTGGGATCATAGCGCGAAGCTCATTTCGTTCGTCAATGATGGCGGTGATATCAGGACGGATATCAACATGCCTGAACTCACCAAGAAATGGGACTGGCGAAAGAAGTCCGATTGCTACCATATGCCGACTTACAGTTCCGAAGAAAGGCTTCTGGAATCAATCGGCATCAAGCTTGATGAAGAAAACATCTGTATTGAAAGAAAGATAACGCCGGGTGCATATCGATATGGCGCCGTCGAGGGTATCTATACCGTGTATTTCAGGACCAATTACAAGAAATACAAGGTTGCCGAATATGTCAAGGCAGCTGGCCGTCCGCTGTATTACCTGACGAGCCTTTGGCGACTGTCTATTGGCACCAATGTATATCGTCCGACATGGACTTCGTCCTTGGAAACTAAGGTTTACATCCAGTCTACCCAGCTTATGGACCTTACCGACATGGGGTATCGCCGTCTGTTCTGTTCGAGCAAGGATTGTGACAACCGTGATAAGGTCCGTAAATCTAGGATACCTGGGCGATATGATAAAGGAACCCGTAGATTTACCAGGTTCCTTAAATATACCCGCCTTGCGGTAGTTATAATGATGTATCGCGAGGAAGCGTTAAGCAAATGCGAACGCGGCGATGTTCCGCAGGTCGACAGGGAACTGTTCAAGTTCTGGAGAAAGTGCTGCAGGTTCGTCAACGGAACCTTGTCCTCGTATCTCTAAGCCGGAGTTCCACCAAATGGGACGAACAGGTGGATGAAGAACCTCTGGTTGCATTCGGGGCATCGCAGGTACATTCCGCGAATAGTGTCTTCCAACTGTGGCTGGTGTTCGCGGATGTGGATATCGCAATAGGGGCATTTGACGCTCTCTATTGCCGGTTCCAGCTGTTTTAGCTCGCTGAACAGCAGGTCGATGGTTCCATCATCCTGTATCCGCACCAGGATATTCGGATTTTGGTGCATGTGCGTGATGTACTCGGCTAGCTTCTGGGGGTCCTTTATTTCCATTTTGATACCTGCAAGAATCGGGTGAATGTCCCTGTGGTCAACGCCGAGAACAGTATTGCCGGTATGTAATGGGTGAACCCGCACAGGAATACCGACATTATGGTGAGCGCGATGATGTACCACCATATTGCCCTGCCGTTCCATGTTCGGTCTTCCTGATCGTAGAATTCCAAGAATTCCATGGTCGTGAAGAATTCGCGCTTGATGAATATCCATGCAAGCTCGATGATGTTAACATAAGGTTCATTTGGAATCCGTACTATCATGCCGAAAAACTATTTCAAAAATTTAACCCATCAACCACGCAACTAGCAGGTTTTTTGCTATATTTCGAATATGACAGCTTCAAAATGCCTTCAACTTGTATTGTACGGCCTTATAGTGGGGTATGAATTTCCTCGCATGAAGGCTAAATTCTCGGCATCAAAACAGCCGAAAAGTATCCTTAAAACCCAGGACATGCCCGTGTTGCAATGCAACCCCGGCAAGGAACTCGAACCTATTAACAACTAACAAGAACGGACCAATAAATGTCAAACGACGTATCCCCACGCGGAAAATTTTGGGACATCCTCACGTCGATTTCCAAGGATATTCCGAGAATTTCGACTGATTTTATCACCCCAGATGGCGTAGACTACAAAAAACTATTCAACCAGGTCACCCACATCAACGCGAAGAAATTGCTACCGTTGGCGACTACGGGTACCGAACTGCTGCTTACCCTCTGGGAAAACAAGCCGAAGGAATCTTTCGGGGTGCAGGCTGTTTCTGCCGCACGAAACGCAATCGCATTATATTCGGTGCTTGATGATATCTACATGAACATCATTCCGAGCACGTCCGTAGAAAATCGTGGCGACATTCTGTTCTGGAAGGAGATCGCCAACCGGTTCAAGGTGGATATTCCCCTCTGCGACAATTACTCAACTACGGCTTCGGGCTACCTCCCTCTTTCCGATATCCTTATCTACCTGTTGTCAAAGGTGAAGGACCGTGACGCCATCACCTACCGTCCATCCGGTGATGATTATGTATCCAAGGTGACCATTGAACGGGTAGGTTTCATTGGCGAAGACCCGATAATGAACAGTGATGGTACGATTATCACGAAGGATAATATCATCACGCTGCTTCATTGCAAGAGCTATAACAAGGCCGGCGAATTGGCTGAGGATGTGTATTACACAATTTCCTTGGATACCGAGCGCGATAGCGACAATGCAATTCCAGACCATATGTCGATGGGCAGTACACAGGCATCTACAGGCGGGTCGTTTGTTTCGAAGACGCTTGTTGAACATGCCGCGTACGTGAAGGGATATGTTGAGTCGGAATACCGTACCATTGAGCACGCGATTATGGCGATTTATCGTCGTCTCGATTACCACAAGTATCATTTCTACGTGGACCAGAGCAAGATCATGGTTGCCAACAACGACAGTTTCTTTACCGGTGGCGACAATGATTGCTGGGTGCAGTCGGCTGAATTGACACGCCTTCGCAAGGAATGCCAGCGAGTCTCCGCGTTGAATATGACCCGTTCCTATGCCCTTGTGGGTCCTCCGGGTACCGGAAAGACCGGCATGTGCGAACACTTGATGACCGAATTGTGCAATGACGGGTACACCCTTGTGCGTTGCTCGCTTGATAAGCGCATGATGGGTACTATGCTTGGAAAGGTTCTCCTTACCACTAAAATGACATCAAAGTGCGCAATTTTGTTCGATGACCTTGACCAGCTTGATATCAAGAGGAAGGGCAGCGACAATGTGGGCGAATTTCTTGGATTCTTCTCTGCACTCAATAAATCGGATGTACCGGTAATCCTGTTCTCTACCGTAAACAACCCGAAGAACGTGAATAGCACGATTATGGGTCGCCCGGAACGAATCGATGAAGTCGTGCCTATCAATACGCCTGATGTCAATATGACCAAGGAACTCCTGCGTCGTTATGGAAAGAAGAATGGCTATAGTATTGATGCCAATGTCTTGGAAGACGTTGCAGTTGAATTGGTCGAATTGAGCGCGTCCGTTGCAGATATCAAGAACCTTACCGTAATGATGCGTGTAAAGCATGATGCGAAGGATACCTACAACTACGACGAGTTCAAGGTAGGAATCGACGCCTTGAAACAATCCAGGGAAGTTGCTCGAAAGAACTTCTGTGTGGATGGCGATGAAGAATAGCGAAAGGGGCCGGATGACCGGCCTCTTTTATTTACCAAGAAACGGTGACTTTCTTTTCAAGGTATCGGCTTTCAAATTCTCGCTGGAGTTTGCTTTTCGAATCTTCGCCTATCGATGTAATGATAGCGGGGGCCGGGTCTTCCTCAGTGACGGTAAATCCGGCATCCTTGAACATTTTCACCTGTTCATACTGACTCTTGTACATTTCATCTATGTCGAATTGTTCCTTAACTAGTTCTGCGACTTGCTCTTTGAAGAAACTGAGCTTCATGACATTGAGTTCTATGCTGCGAGTGTTGGTAGTGAGTGCTACCTTCTTCGCTTCTTCAAGTTTGGCGTAAAAGCTGCGTTCAATAAGCGGCATGTCAGAAATTTTCTTTAATTCTTCCAATGTTACCATAAAGTGGTCCTTTATTTGATTTTCATACATAAAAACTAGTATTTTTTACTATATTTTGAAAAAACCTTAAAGAGGTGAATATGCAAAAAGAAGAACTGGTCAAGATCCATGACCACATTGTTGGCTGGACTAGGGATTATGTCAAGAATAGTGGTGGCAAGACTGTCATCCTTGGCATGTCTGGTGGTGCAGATTCTACAGTTGCTGGCCGTTTCGCGGTTGAAGCAGTTGGCCCGGAAAACGTCATCGGGGTCTTCATGCCGTGCGGTTACCAGCCGGATATCCAGGATGCCTATGATGCAGCGGCTGCTGCCGGGATCACTCGTACTTACGAAGTGAATATTGGCGAAGTCAATGCCCAGATGGCCAAGATTATCCCTGGTTTCAGTGGTTCTGAACAGGCTAAGCTGAATCTCCGCCCTCGTCTGCGCATGGCTACGCTTTATGCCATTGCCCAGTCTGTAGATGAAAATGGGCAGCCGATTAACGGTCGCGTGTGCTGCACCGGAAACCGCTGCGAAGCGCTCGTAGGCTATTGCACCCTATGGGGCGACTTGGCAGGTGACTTTGCTCCATTGTCCATTCTCACGAAGCGCGAGGTATGTGAACTGGGCAAGTTTATGGGTCTTCCGGAACGACTTGTATTCAAGGCTCCTAGCGATGGCCTTAGCGGCAAGACTGACGAAGAATCCCTTGGCATTACCTATGCCCAGATTGAGGATTACCTCGCCAACAAGCCGATTGACCCGGAAGCTGCCGCCAAGATTACTGCTATGGCCGGTCGCAACCAGTTCAAGCGCGAAATCATCCGTATTCCACACCCGTAGGAGACGCCATGAAGGAACCGTTGTACATGACCCTCAATCTGTCTAAGGAAGGCCCGGATATCACCTTCTTTAAACAGCTATCCTGTGACAATATTCAATCCATTGGACTTTCTGAACATACACATATATGGGATTTCTTGTCCTTGGTTGAGCATAGGTATGTAGGGGGTCTGTACCTTCCGGAACCTAAATTGGCTGACGATGCCGCTGGATGGCAAAGCTTCACCAAGACACCAACCGGGTTTGCCGACACGATTTTCTGGAACGATGAAGTCGGTACCGTGTGTGGTAACGATTCGGCATACGACATGCTTGTTGATACCATCATGCCGTTTCTGTTCGGGAAGTCTGATGTGATGGCTGCCGTCCTCGGCACCGGACGCATGGCAAAGGCAGCCGCAATGGCCCTTTATCCCGTCTGTGTATATCTGAACCTGGTGAGCCGTGGAAAGTCCGATACTGCAATCGATATCGAGATGGCTATAGATGACATCGCTGAACAGGTTGGCAAGGTCACTTGTGCCGTCGAGGGTACGACATATGAGGCAATCGCGTTCGAAACGATGGATATCATTGTGAATGCTACCCCAGTCCCGATGGCTGAACTTATTCCCGGATTTACCCCTAAGCCCGGCCAGCTGCTGATTGACTTGCCGGTGGACAATAATTTCAAGTTGGGCTTGTGCGCGAAGGTCATCGACCGCTGGCGTCCATCTGACCGTGCCGAACAGCTCAAGCGACTGGGGAAGGCGATGAGAAATGAAAGTTGCCATACATAAGCCAAAATGCTACATTATGTGCATGAATCGTATCAAAAAGATTGCACATGTCATCAAATTGGTTTTGCTTGGCGCCAAGCTGGCAAGAATGATTATAAACTTCAGTCATGCAAAGACCGCCATTACCTCCTCCATTTCCATGCTGCCCGCCCGAAGAACGGTACGGGATTGCCAAGATAGTCGATTACATCGACACTCCTGATGGAACTGGCCGTCTCGTTCTATACGCGGATGGGACACGTGGGTACATAGCCAACGGATTTATTCCGGATGGATTTGACATTCCGAACAATGGTCCTCGATATTCCCCGTTTTCCAGTGGCGCCAGGGGCGACATTTCTGGAAGCGAGGGTATGGATGTGCCAAATTTCTGGTTCAATAACTCGGACAATGGTGCGAGTTTTTAGCGTTTTGTAATAATTTTAATAAAAAATATTGCTATATTTACAATATAGCCAAGGAAGAGTTTTTATTATGGCAGATCTTAAAGAGAGTTTACCTGAGGATTTCCGCGACGGCTATGTCGTGGTCCCAGATTTCAAGTCAACCATACCTGGAATTACGACTGTAATCCGTGGTGACATGACAGACGAGGAATGGAATACCTGGTTAAGGGTATCCCGTATGCGTGATATCAAGCGAATGCTTGTGAAGGAAAGCGGCAAGGCCGGTCTTTCTCTTAAAATCTACAAGTACCTTAGCGACAAGGGGATTGCAGCATGTCGAATTGGAATGGAACGGCCTATCATCTAAGTGAGCAGGATATTGCATCTGCATTCAATGCGATTTGCAATTCCGATTTGGTACAGGTTCGGCGGGACCACCTGGCCCGTCTGGCTATGGAAACGCGGGTTGAACTTAGGGACAACCTATCGGTAAATGCTTTTGCGGCCCGGCTGTCCGAGGAAGAAATCAAGGAACAGATTCCGGACGATCCTGAAAAGGCAAAGCACTTCATTCCGCAAAAGTACCGGGTGGTGGTATTCCAGGGCATGCTTGACTGGATAAGCGCACTGGCAGTGGTTATTGCGATTCTTGACCGCTTCGGAAGCACACGAAAAGCCCGTGTAATGTTGAAATGGATGCGCAAGTCAGCCATAATGGGCTGTGTCGGAACGGATTTCTTGCTCAGGTTGTGGGACAAGTTCCATCTGGATGAAGACAGTGTACAGGAAGAAGTCGCCCGGATGTATGTGAAGCCGATTCTCATGTCGGTCATAGCCCATGAATGCGGCCACGTATGCCTCGGGCACGCACCGTATGAAGGACAGGATATGAATCTCAGCATATCCCGCAATGACGAGCGCCAGGCCGATTCCTGGGCATCCACTGTCCTTCAGTCGTGCTGTCTAGGTGCGCAGGGTGCTGTCGCCTCGGTGATGACCATTATTGGGCTGATGTGGGCGCACAAAATTTCAGAAAAGGAACTTCGGTTTAGCTCCCACCCGATGCACATGGAACGGCTTGATGGTGTACTCCAGACGTTTGATGCAATGTTTACGGTGTCGCACATTTCCAAGAAACAACTGCTGGAGCTTGTGCCATGAAGCTAGACGCTGACGAAACCGAGCTCGCCGTAAAGATAACCGATTTCACTGTCCAGTACATCCTGAAGGACTTGAAATACGACATGCCTCAGCCGCAGCCGACGAAACATTATTCCGCCCGCATTCGTGTACTGGTTCCATCGATTATCATCCCGTACATTCCTACATTCATCAAGAATATTTCGGTTGCCGAAGATGCTGCAGAGGGGAAGGATACCTGCCCGTTCCCATACAACCTCCCGAAGAATGTTGCTTCGGCATGGAAAGCTTGGCTGAAGACGGAATATCCGGACTTCATTATCGAGGACGCCCCGCCGATACCGGGTATGCCGAAGAAGAAACGCCGCAAGATGGATAGTGATGAAATCGCTGCTGCCGTTATCAGCTGTACGCTTGAGGATACCTTGAAGGATGCACTCGAAGAGTGCTGGGATCATATACTTGGACCAAAGTACAAGAATGCAATCCCAGTAGCTCCTCCGGGTTACAAGGTGGCTTGCCGTTATATCCACCTTTTGAAATGGACCCCAGAACTACAGGAACAAGATGTTTGATTTTTTCGAAAAGACAAGCGTATTCAACAAGATTGCCTTTGATGATGATTGGCACAGCTATACCATGAATGGCCAGAAGACGGTATCGGTCACAAAAGTGACTGGTTCCGTGACGCCTCCGTTTATTGAACAGAAGGTTGTGCTCCAGTCCGCGATGAAGCAGAAGGTGGATCCAGACAAACTGCTCCTGGAATGGAAGCGCAATAACCTTATTTCCCGTGCCAAGGGGTCTGCGGTTCATAAGTTCATTGAAACTTCGCTCGCCAACAAGGTACAGCCATATCCAAAGGATATTGTTTTCAATGAATTTAGCAAGGACTTCAAGAAGTATCCTGGGCTTATGGAAATCATGCCGGGTGACCCGGTAAAGCCTTTGTATAACGGAATCATTCCGAAGGTCAAACAGTTTATTGCGGACATCGAGGGCAAGATGCACCGCGTGCGTTCCGAACTTGTCATCGGCAGTCCGAAGTACATGGTTTGCGGGATGATTGACCAGATTTTCTACAATGTCAAGTCGGGAGGGTTCGAAATTTGGGACTGGAAGACCAATACCGAATTTGATGTGAGGTCGGATTTTCACCTGGAAGCGCCATGCAGTCACTTGGATAAATGCAAGCTTACTGATTATTCGTTGCAACTACACTGCTATAAGCGCATCTTTGAGGAAGAGACGGGCATTCCTATCAAGAACCTTTACCTGTGCTGGTTTAGCGAAGCGGAACCGACTTACAAGGTCTTCAAGTGCAAGGACTTGTCCAGCGAGGCGGCTTATCTGCTGCAGAACGCATCGACGCTTATTGCGAATGCCGAAGAAAAGAAGAATCGCCTGACCAAAGCGTTTGAAGCTGAAATATCGACCCCGGAAGGAAGAAAGAAATATGGACTTACAGAAGATAGAAGCAATCAAGAAGTCGTTCTCGGAGGACCAGAAGCGGGTGTGGGAACTCCTGCTGGGTGATACCAAGAAGCTTGAAGCTGAGTGGAAATCGTGCCGCAGGGTGTATGACGATGCCGCGAAGATAATCAACGACCCTAAAATTGGCCCGGAAGTCCGCCTGTTGCTTCGCAATGTGAGCGACTACTGGAATCGCAGGCGGCTGGCGCTTGAACGCACCCTTGAGCGCGTTGGCATGAATGACCTGCTGGTTAAGTGGAGGTGCGATGGCAAGTAAGAAAGAGCTTGCTCGGTTTACAGCAGAGATTATGGATTCCGCCGTAGCTACTATCGGCGGAATTCGTTTTACCGAGGCTGCCGTGGTTTCCGTTTGTGCCCAGATTATGGCAAACGGATGCACGATAGAGGACTTGGCTGTTCCTGACCGTACCAAGAAGGGCGTTCGTATTGATGAGCCGTGGAAAGGGCATGCAATGGCTCATTCTGTTGGTGCTACCATTGACGGGACTATTCTTAAAGTTGAGTTCTCCGTGCCGGATACACGGTACGGCAGGATACTTATGGCGACCGCTGATACAGTGGGTGGATTTGACAAGATCAGGTTCATACCGGCTGGCCAGGCGAAAGCGGATAATGATGGCGTGGTGGATGCGTTTAAGTTGTCCTATGTCACGTTTAAGAGCGACTTGAAGTAGTTTATCGGTATGATAGATCTGAGTGTTATAATTGCTGTTGATGGCGATGGCCGTATTATTGAAAAGAATATTTTCCATGACCGGAAATTGATAAGCGATCCTAGAGTGGTTGTCGAGGTTTCCGGAAGTGCAGGCATATTCATGGAACCCATGATGGAATCCGCTTCCGAATATATTGGGATTGTTTGCCCGAAGATTGCGGCAATGAAGAACGCCCGGACACTTAAGATTTTCTGCGAAGCCGCTGGGAAGGATGAGGATACGTGGCCGTGTACGGTATTCGCTACCGAGAGCACTCTCCCCATTGTCCTTGATGCATGCGAATGCCATCGTCTTGTGGTTGCCGCACCCAGTAAACGAAATGCTGACTTTACATACAGAAAGTGGCGTCTTGCCGAAACGAATTCCTTTACACCGAAGGTTGAAAACGAAACCGGCTATGATATCATGATATATGAACCGACCGAAGAATTAATGGTGTCGGAAAGTGAACTGGATGACGAAATTGACCGCATCTGTGGCGAGATGGATTCGGAAGTGTCTGAACCGCCATCTGAAGAGGATGCTGCTGCCATCGATAAGGTTCTCGAATTTGTCAAGGGTGGCCTGCTGGTCAATGGTGACGATACTACATCGGGTTTTGACAATACTTATGAAACTGACCTTGATTCGGATGAAATAATGAGGGACGTGACTAAGTATGTAACCAACATCCTGAGGGGATTTGTGCAGATGCCGCTATTTCAGCGGTCGCTTGACGTGCAGAATGGCGCACTTAAACGGCTGAATAAAGCCGAGGAACAGGTGTCTTCGTTGCAACAAAGCCTGGACAAGTTTAGAACCAGCATGACTGACACAAACAATGTGTGCAGCGAAGGTGTTAGGTGCGAATTGGAAGCCGTAAACTTAAAATACAATTCGATAAACGAACGGCTTGATGGCCTCCAGACTCAACTAGGAAATGTAATCAGGGAAAATGTGATGAATGATAGAAAGGCTACCGCGTTGCCGATAGCCATATCAATAGTTGCATTGATTCTTGCGATTACAGGATTGTTTATTTAGCCAAGGTTTGCACCCAGAGAGTCGATGAGTTCTTCATCCTCTTTCTGTGAGAAACTATTGATGATGCTTGAAAGTGTGGACATGCCGATTTCACAGTCAGGGTTTCCTAACACGAGTGCCTTCTTGGCAGTAGTGTCGTAGCACATCGTATATTTTCCGTACTTGGTAATCGGATGGTCTTTCGTGTCATAGATGCAGATGCCGATAAAGCCCGGATCATCATGATATGTGACCGACTGCTTCAGGTTCATGCAGAACGTCATGAAGCGTTTAAGTGCCGGAAACCTATCTGGATACTTTTTATACTCGAAATATTCTTTCGTCACCGTCATTTGGCTATCCATTCCCTGTTGCCGACTATAATATCTTTGGGCGTATAGCGTGGACAATCGATTCCATTTGCCTTCAATAGGTATAGAAGTTCTTCACGTTTTTCTTCAAGATAGCTTATAAAAGTTTCATGGTCGTATTTGTCATGCGGGCGCGGATGCTCATTGTGCAATACTCCGCTATTTGGTGCACATACCGGCATAACGGCAATGTCAAGATATAATGCTTCAAGACCAATGAAGCCGTCTTCCCCACCCCACGTTCCGCAAAAATCCGACATGCAAAATTCTTCTCGCCCATACAGCATCTTGTTTATGGAGGATAAGAATTCCAGGGCCTTACGGTTGATGCCCATGTTGCATGTCCAGAGGACACCGGAATCAACGAAGAATGCTTCCTTTGTAATCCGTTCGCATTTTTCAAATATTGGTATAGGGTAGGTGGGGTCCTTTTCGCGTTGGTCATGCCAGGCATATTTTGCTTCACACCGCTTTCCGACAGTCACGATAGGTTCATCGGATTCCAGCAATTCCGCATGCGCCTTGATTAAGTCCGTGTCGGGATAGCAGTCCCCATCTATAAAGATTACGGCGTCATATTCATTCTGGATAGCGTATTTTGCCGCTAAATTTCTCACATTCACTGCACAGAAATAGGGTACATGAAAGTTCATTTGTGGACGCCCGACAAATTCAGGCAATGATGACGACACAAGCACTGCTGTTAGCTTGTTCGTATATGCTTGCTTGGTGGCATTGATTTCGGCGAGCGATGGACGGTCGAGCACAACGAGAACGCCGTCAGGCTGTACAGATAATCTGCCGATCGACTCGTTCATTTTCGCGGCATATTGCTGTTGGTCTTTAGAAACGATTACCAATAATGTCTTCATGATATTCAATATAGCAAAAATTTTATGTTTTTTAAATAAAAATGAAGCAAAAAGGTTGACATGCAAAAAATAATATGTTAGTTTTCTACCATAAAGAAACAACTTATCAACAACCAGTAAACTATGAGCAAACAAGAAACCGTAGATTCCAAAAAGCTCCTCAAGGCAATTGGAAAACCGACCCCGGGCACTCATTACAATAAGACCGATCTCCCTCCGGTCGAAAAACTCCTCAACATCTACAAGCTTGACTGTAACAAGGTCTATCCATTTTACACGACCCTCAGGGGTCTTGGATGGGTGACTGATTCGGAAGATGCATTCCGTTCAAATGTCCGCAAGCAGAGAAACCGCATGAAGAGCGCGGCGGAAAATGATGGCGACATTGCAGTTGACGACCTTGAATCAATCGTGCATCAGGCTTCCGAAGGCCAGCTTGCCATTCTCCGCAAGGACATGGCCAATGTCCAGAAGGAATTGAATGAAGCCAAGATTCAGAAGTTCATTGCGCAGGAAATTATTGATGCGATGAGTGAATCTGTGAAGCATGTGAAGCCGTATCCCATTACACTCAATGTGACTAAGGTCCCGAAGGGAAATGTTGATGGCAAGTTCTACAACATTTTGCCGATTTCCGACGTGCATTATGGTGAATATGTGGATGGCCGTGCAATCAATGGCCTCAACAACTATAATATGGAAATCTCCAAGAAGCGCCATGAGCTCCTTTTCAAGAAGAATTACGAGTTCGCATCCATTTATGGCTGTGATGAACTCCATATTTTCATGCTCGGTGATATTTTCTCGGGAAATATCCACGCGGAACTCCGTGAAACAAACCAGCAGGTGATTACTGACTGCGTTCTGGACTATTTCAGCTTCATTACGGGGTTGATCAATGCGTATTCCAAGCTGTACAAGAAGATTACCATCTCCTGTGTGGTCGGAAACCATGCCCGCAACACTGACAAGTACCAGTTTAAGAACAAGGGTAAGGATTCTTACGAGTATATTCTCTATGGTTTCATGAAGAAATACTACGACATGCCGGAATCCCCGAAGAATGTGTCCATGAAATTGACCGATTCCGTGGTCGAGTTCACGAAAGTTGGCCAGCAGCGCTGGAAACTTGAGCATGGTGACCGTTATAAGGGCGGTAGCGCATTTGTTTCCCCGTTCTCTACGGTCGTTCGCGACAACTTCAAGGACAAGGGGATGTTCTCAGCCGATGAATTCCAGAATTTTGATGCTGTAATTATGGGTCACTGGCACATTGGTGGCGAAATGTCCCTCGTTGGCACCAATACGCCGGTCTATCTCAACGCCAGCATGATTGGACCGAACGAATATGCGGTGAACAAGCTCCACAGTAGCTACCCCGCCGAAAGTTATGTCTTCATTACGGATGGCAAGAAGGTGGTTTCCAAGGGTTCAGTGAATCTGATGGGAATCCAGCGATAAATTGGTGAGGAGAGAGATGCGGCCCGGACTAGTTCCGGGCCGTTTTTTGTTGCCATCTGGGCCAATTTATGCTATATTCAGGGTATGATTGATTTTAATGAATACGTATCCCTAGTGGAAACTCTCAATGAATGGGCAAAGGCCTATTCCGCCGGTAATTCTATCGTCACGGACGATGTTTATGACAAGAAATATATCCAGCTTAAGGAATTTGAAGCTGCAAATCCGGCGTTTATCCTCGATAATTCGCCCACTCGCCATGTGGAAGATGGTGCCGAAGGGTTCCGGAAGGTTGCCCACGACATCCCCATGATTTCTATTTCCAACTCGAACGGTATTGACGAAGCCAATCAATGGTGCACCGAAATGATTCATGAGCACAATGTGCCCGAATTGGAACTTGAATACAAGATTGATGGTCTCGGTCTTGCCCTTATTTACAAGGATGGACAACTGATGGACGCTGTCACCCGTGGCCAGGATAACATCGGCGACTCCGTGTTCGAAAATGCCATCCGTGTCAAGGGTGTGCCGACCAAGATTGACTTGATGGGTGACGTGGAAATCCGTGGCGAAGTGGTCTGGAAGTATGACGACTTTGAACCGATTAACGACCAGTTTGCCGCAGAAGGCAAGAAGGTGTTCGCCAACCCGCGTAATGGTGCTTCCGGTACATTGAAGCTCCATGACCCGGATGAAGTCGAACGCCGTGGTCTTTCCTTCATCGGCTACCTCATCGTAAAGGGCAGCCCGAATACCACCCAGTCTGCAGACATTGGCACCCTTATCAGCCTTGGTTTTGAAGTTCCGGAACACCATGTCGTTCAACATGTTGTGCAGTTCACCGCAGTTGCCGAAGGCATGCGCGAACGCCGCTTTGAACAGGCGTATCCGATTGATGGCGTGGTCATCAAGGTGAATGACAAGACACTTCAGCCAGGATTGGGATATACTGCAAAGTCTCCGAACTTCTACCGTGCCTACAAGTTCCCGCCCGAGGAAAAGGAAACGGAACTTCTTGACGTGGAAGCATCTGTCGGTATGTCCGGCGCAATTACACCGGTCGCAATTATCAAGCCGGTGCACCTGGCCATGACGACCGTATCCAGGTGCACACTGCACAACTGGGATACCCTTGAATATCTTGGCCTGTACAAGGGGTGTCACGTGGTCATCCGCAAGGCCGCTGAAATCATTCCGGAACTGGTCAAGTGTAGCGAGACCAATCGCAGCAAGGACGACTATGAAGTCATCCGTGACCGCTATGACCGCCATAAGCCGGAACCTATTCCGCACGTCGAGCCGTATGACCAACCTACTCCGGGTGAACGCTATATGCGTCCGAAGGTCTGCCCGTTCTGCGGTGCCGAATTGAAGAATGCAGTGAACGCGGAAGGCCGTGAATTGGTCGCGTGGGTCTGCGACAATGAAAACTGCACCTCCCAGTTCGTATTGAAATTGGCGAATTTTGTGTCTCGTGGCTGCATGAACATCATGGGTGTGGGTGAAAGCATGGTTGAATTGCTTTTTGAAACGGGAAAAGTCCGTTCATTTGACCAGCTCTACACGCTTACCAAGGAAGATTTGATTGGTCTTGGCAATATCCGTGAAAAGAAGGCTGCCAAGATTATTGCCGCTATTGCGAAAACCAAGGATAACTACCTGCATCAGCTTATTGAAGGGTTCTCCATTCAGGGGCTCGGGCATCAGGCGTCTCCGGTGGTTGCATCCTGCGTGTCTAAGGCGGGCGGTTTCAGGTCCTTCGTGTCCTCTGAACCTGAAACCTCCGCCAAATTCTTGGGTGATTTCGTCGACTTTGCAAAGGCAGGGGGCGTAAGCGATATCATCATGTGTCGCTTCGTCACATTCATTAACCAGAACAAGGAAATGATTGCCAAGATGGTTGAGCTCGGCGTGGCTCAGAAGGTCAAGGAAGCCCAGAGCATGAAACTTGCCGGAAAGGTATGTATCATGACCGGTACATTCTCCAAGCTTGACCGTGACGTATTCAAGGATATGGTGGTGTCCAACGGAGGTACAATCTGCTCTTCCATCACGAAGAAGTGCAACCTTGTGCTCCTTGGCGACAATGCCGGCCCGAAGAAGGTCAAGGCCATTGATGAGTATCAGAAGGCTGGACAGCACATCGATGTATACACCCCCGAAACATTGGATGAATTCTTGAAACTGTTGGACTAGTGGCATGAGGAACCTTGGACAGACAATGGAACGCCATGGATACCAGGCGACCTTCATCAAGGTGGACTGTTATGGGAATCTCGCCCTGCTGTATGCCATTATGGATGAACGCCATATCCAGATTTGCGATCATGTCTGGGTCCGGGTGGGTCCATGGTGCGAACAACTGGAACCTGGGTCGGTGATAACATTCACAGCAGTCCCAATCAAGTATGTAAAACAGAATCAACATACGACTCATCAGCTTGAAGTCGATGTTACGCTGAGTGACATCGAGGACCTGCGCAAGGTGGGTGAAATTGAAATACACAAGGTGGAACACGAGCTACCGGAGGAATCCGATGACCAAGGATGATGTTACCAAGCGCCTGATTGAACTGGGGTTCACACAGGACGGTAATGATTTTTCAAAGGATATCCTGGTGTTTCGCCATAATGATGCCGAGAACCGGTTTGAGGTGTTCTACAAGGCTAGCGCCAATTGCCCGGAGACGCCTCCGGCATATTTGTATGAAGAACTCTACCGAGATATGAAACAGAATGCGTTTGAATATTATGTGAATAATCTGTATGAGGCTATAAAGGAGTTTTAAATGAGCGAACACAAAACTGCAATCATAGGCGACATTCGTAATGGAGTCTATATCAAGCTTAGCGCAAAATCTAAGTGTGTTTACGAGAAGGTTGGTAATCCGGCACCGGCTGATGATACCGGTGAACTCGTTGTCATGATTGAAAATGTGAAAACATCGGCTATCAGATGGATTCCGGTAGAGCAGCGAGTGTATTTTGCCGAGGAATTTAACTAATGGAAATTTCAGGTAGAACAAAAGGAACAAACCCATGACAACCCTACAGCTTTACAAACATCTGGAAACCATGATCTCCCTCGGGTGCTCCGATTACCAAATCATCTTCATGCGGGAGGAGAAATACCCCCACACTGTCGGCTCCGTTTCAGCCGACCACGCTGGAAAAACCATAGACCTCTATCCTTATGGGGAAGAAGATGACGCCGGGGAGGATGAGGTTGCTATGTAATTATATAAACTGTTCCTTGATACAATAAGGGATGGTTTATCGTGGAATTCTCTAAGTACCTCAAAATTCTTGAATCAATGGCCGTTGACTCCAGCAGCCGCAGTCTTTGTGAGGCTGCTGCCGATGAAATGATGTCCACCGATGTTGGCGCGGATACGACTATCAATACCTATATGATAAATGTGGGTACTGAATTCCGTAAGATGATGCTCGACATGGGCAAGGATATTACTGAATATGCCGTCAACGAAGCATTCAAGAAGAATAGCGACTATGTATTCAGTGCTTTCGAGGATGGCATATCCGCGAAGACGGTTGCCGCCAAGCTGTATGGCGATGCACTTAGTGTTCCTCCGAAGGCATCCTACGTGGAACCAGTCCATTACACATCGTCAGCCGAAGGCGAGTCTTTTGAAAAGCATCAGTTCCCGATGGTTGCCGAAAGCGTCGGCTCTATTACTGACTATGTGAAGAAGAATGCTATCGGACTTGCAATCGCAGCAGCACTTGGCGCCGGTGGTATGGCCGGTATCCCGAAGGCGTTTGATGCGGCCAAGGACGTAAAGCACAACATTCAAGAACAGATAGTTAAAGATGATAAGGAAATGCAGGTAGTCAACCAGGTTGCCCAATGGAACTTGAGCGGCCAAAATATTGGCAACAAGAAGGGCTGGCAGTATGTTGACTACAAGGATAAACCAGGCATCTATGGCCCGCATTTCAACAATGTATCCCTTGCTGATCTGGAACATGAAAATAGTCCAAGAACGCACGAACCGCTGCAGATCGGTTGGTATGTCAGCGGAGACGGCATGCAGGTATTTTCCACGGTCACCGGCAAGTATTTCAAGCTCAACAAGTCCTTCTATGACAATAATTTCACCCGCAATGACCTTGGGGAGGCAGCGGGTGTTGGCGCCCGGTATATCCTGCCTGTCAACGATTGCTATGACTGGGACCTTGACAAATATTATGGCGAGGGGAACTGGTAATGTCAGCTGATGCACCGAACATGATAGTCTTCGGTGGACGCTCCGAAGCTGTACAGGAACCGGGCATGGACGCGGTTACCATGTTTAACCGCATGGCCATGAACAACCCGGTATATGGCCGTAACCTGGTCCTGGAACGGCTTGCGACCTTTGATAATAGCGCCCGGTTCTCGATGGATGACGAGGCAGAACTGGATGCCTATGTGCAGACCCTGTTCCTTGAACCGCTGGGCGAGCATGGCTATGATGTGAACGGCGATTCATATGGCGATTTCAAGAAGATGCAGGCTGAAATGACTGGGCAGGAATATGTCCCGGAAGATGCTTATGCCGAAAGCGCGGAAGATTTCATGAATTCATTCAGTCTCATATTCGGCAGTCACGCATAATACACTATTGAAATAGTTTTACCCCGGATAACAACCGGGGTTATTTTTATGACAATGGATGAATATGTCGCGGCATTGCACGAAATGAGTGTCCGTTTGGGCATTCGGTGGTCGAAGGCACGTCTTGAACAGTATGCAAAGACCAATTACACCAGAAACGTACTTCTAGTCAAGCCGAGCTGGACCTACACTTTGTTCAAGCGGCCATGGCATTTCCTGTGTACCCCGTTCAACAAGTTGCTGAACTGGATTGGCGACCATATGCCGCTATACGATTATGAGAATAGGCCGATGGATGACAGCTACATCCACTTGACTGCGACGTTGAAAATGGCCGGATTCGTGCCGTTGCAGGATTATGGGTGGCATGTCGTCGATGCTAAGCCAGTGTGCAACATGGAGCCGGAACTGTTCAAGAAGTATTTCCGCTCCCAATGGATGGCAACTAGGATGATGCCAATGATTAAAGCCGAAGAATTCCTGGATGCACTCTATTCTGACTACGTGGAAAAGCATCATATCTATGAATTTGGCAAGTATCACCGGTTCACCACGAAGCAAAGGGACAAGATCCTCAATATAATTGCCAAGGCTGACCCTGCAAAGTCCTATATTTCAATCAGTAATAGTTCGAGTGCCGGTTTCCCATGTGAAAAATACCGGGCCAATTTTAACATAGATGATACCCGTTATTTGTACATCAGTGTCGCAGGGCCGTTGGCAACTCCGGAAGGCGCCCCGAAGGTAATTGTGAAAACTTCATGGACAAAGGTCATTGACGATAACGATGTGCTCAAGCATCAGACATGGTTCAACGGTGACTGCATCGGGTGGCTCACGAGACGGATGGATGAACTGGAACCGGAGTACAAGAAGGCTCACCCGGAGTTCTCACCTGGTCATGCGGAAGATTAAAAATGATGTAAATTTCTTTTTACATAAAAAGTTTCAAAAAAGCCTTGAAAATCCATCATTTTTATTCTACTATTGCTATAAACAATATGACGAATAGCCAATTTGGGCGCGAATGTGTTCAAATAAGCTATGAAAGAGAATTTACTATGAAACAGCAACTGTCACACTTGGATTATCGCACGATGAGTTTTGCATTCGCAGAACGTAATCTCGGTTGCGCCAAGAAAATGGGGCGGTTGCACTGGTAAAAATTCCTTATAAAAGGTTAGGTTGATAAGGAGCCAGGTTGCAACAAAAGAGCAACCTGGCTTTTTAAATTACCTACGATTTGGGTTTGTAGCTCAGTTTTGGGAGAGCACCTGATTTGCACTCAGGGGGTCGCGGGTTCGAGTCCCGCCGGATCCACGAACGCTTGGCTCGTGAAGCCTCGCAGCAGATTGACATTTCGGATGACTTTATTTTTGGGTCATTAGCTCAGTTTTGGTAGAGCGCCTGCATGGCATGCAGGAGGTCATCGGTTCGAGCCCGATATGTATCCACTACTTTATGGGTCATTAGCTCAGTTTTGGTAGAGCACTTCGTTCGCAACGAAGGGGTCGTCGGTTCGAGCCCGACATCGATCCAGTAAAAACGTAAAAATGCCTCCTTAGCTTAACTGGAAGAGCACTCGGCTACGAACCGAACGATCCCTTTTCGACTAAGGGAGGAGGTACTACAACTTTGGGACCTTAGAATATGTTGGCTTTAGTTCACCGCCCTTTCATGGCGGGCAGCCGGGTTCGACACCCGGAGGTCCTACTATCTATTACGGCGCTATCGTCTAGAGGCCAAGGACACAGGATTTTCATTCCTGGAACCCGGGTTCGAATCCCGGTGGCGCCACTATGCATCATTAGCTCAGTTGGTTCCAGAGCAGTTGCCTCTTAAGCATCGGGTCCAAGGTTCAAGTCCTTGATGGTGCACGAACAAATTATTGCGGTGTAGCTCAGCCCGGTTCAGAGCAGCGGAATCATAATCCGTTGGTCGAAGGTTCAAATCCTTCCTCCGCAACTTTGGGGCCATCGTCTAGTTGGCTAGGACACCAGCCTGTCACGCTGGAAATCACGGGTTCGAGACCCGTTGGTCCCGTTATCAAGTTTGAAATTTAGGGATGTAGTTCAGTCCGGTAGAACGGCGGTCTCCAACACCGCGTGTCGGGAGTTCGAATCTCTCTGTCCCTGCTAATAAAGTTTTTATTCCATCGTGGCGGAATTGGTAGACGCACCGCACTGTTAATGCGGCTTTCTGCACGTTCGACGCGTGCCGATGGAGCTATGGGTTTGCGCCGGAGCAGGAGAGCCGGGGCGGACTGTAAATCCGCTTCCTTCGGGATGAGTAGGATCGTTACCTATCAAACCCATTAAAATGGTATAATTTAAGTAATGTATTAGAGATTACCAGAGGACAGGTAACTGGCATTACTTGACTTGTCGTTCGAGTCTAACTCTGGTAATTTAAAAATGTATAAACTGCATATAGAACATTGCCAGATGTTGTATTATGAATTATACTAAGATTTACGCAAGTATTGTCTTGCGTGCTCAAGCTGAACGAACTGAGCGGCTCGCTTTGAAGAAACAAGGCAAGTATTTTGAGTCTCATCATATTATACCAAAGTCATTTGGTGGAAAAGATGATAAAAGTAATCGGTCTTTGCTTACGGCTCGTGAACATTTTATATGTCATTGGCTACTAGTAAAAATGTATCCAATTGGTAGTAAAGAACGTGGGCAAATGTTAAATGCTATGTGGAGAATGCGTAATATATCACCACATCATAACACCCATAGATATGTTAATAATCATGTATATGAATTATTACGAATAGAATTTGCAAATAGGCAAAAAAGTATTGTAAATCAACGAGGTAATCGTAATTCTCAGTATGGTACTAAATGGTATACATCAATGTATACGGGTGAATCTAAAACATTCATAGATTCACCTAATGGGAAAGAATGGGTGCCCGGACGCAATGTTTTTAATGGCCAGACAACTAGCATAAAGCAACGTCTAAAACATTATCAAATGTTATCAAAGAAACGAGCGCGAGAAGAAAATAAAACTAATCGTATCGCTAAGGGATTCACTTCATTTCAAATCGAATTACATTCTAATGCACTTAAGTATGCACATGCTATGTGGGATAAGTTTCATAGCGGAAACTATTCAAAATTAGAAGATTTTGCGAATGAATTGGGCATAAGTAAAATGACATTGTCAAAACGGTTTTCTAAATATATACCTATATATTCTTGCCATAATCAAAAGAAATTAAAGCATTGTCGTTCTACTAAAGATATGATAGGTAAGTATGAGTAATATGTAAAACGACTAGCATTAGCTCAATTGGTAGAGTTCTGACTTGTGACGACAGAGGTTGCCGGGTCGGAACCGGTCGTTCAACCTAAAATTATGCGGCATTAGCTCAGCTGGTAGAGCGCAACCTTGCCATGGTTGAGGTCACGAGTTCGATCCTCGTATGCCGCTTATTGCCCGTTAGCCAAGTCCGGTAAGGCGCCGCGCTCTGAACGCGGGATTCTCTCGGTGGTCCAAATCCATCACGGGCAACTATCTCGATGTGGGGAAATTGGTAGACCCGCCAGCTTGAGGGGCTGGTTCGTAACAGAGTGCATGGTTCAAGTCCAGCCATCGAGACTAAACAACAATCCGGCGATTGCTGGAACTGGAAAGACAATTCGGACTTAAAATCCGAAGCACGTAACGTGCGTATGGGTTCGAGTGCCATATCGCCG